>Ga0315336_1000046_pt1 | contig 716538 bp, 695 predicted proteins | sample ASW5metaG_FD_204512 | JGI IMG/M metagenome (GOLD analysis project Ga0315336, IMG submission 204512) | Ammonia-oxidizing marine archaeal communities from Monterey Bay, California, United States - ASW #5 | ecosystem: Environmental > Aquatic > Marine > Intertidal zone | place: USA: California... | reverse complement strand
TCGGCGCACCGTATCTCATTTCGCCGTCCTGAAACGCGTTAGCGCCTTTCGTTGGCATCTTGCGCCACAGATATTCAGAGTTAGGCTTGAGTAGTTGTGGCAGGTTGCCGAATAAAAGCCCCTGACGCCGAAATTTATAATGTCATCAAGAGGTTTCGCACATGCGCACCGCAATTCTTGCAACCAGCATTTTGCTGGCCGCCAGTCTGTTCAACACCCCCGCTGTGTTCGCCGCATCGGTCGATCAAGGCACGGTGTCTGTCGGCGGCGTGTCGGCAGCGTTGCTCAAACCAGCGCACCCAAAGGGCGCGATCATCCTGCTGTCCGGTGGCGCGGGCAATATCGGCGTCGGTCCCAACGGCGCGATTGCGCGCGAAGGCAATCAGCTTGTGCGCACGCGCGCCGCCTATGCCGCCCGTGGTTTTGCTGTACTGGTGCCTGATTGCTGCATCGACGTGGCGGCAGCCGTTCAATACATGCGCAGCTTCGGAAAAGTTACGCTGGTCGGTACCAGCCGTGGTACGCAGCGCGCGGGACGGGGGATCGCTTCGGGTGCGCGGCCCGACAGGCTGGTGCTGACGTCAGGCTTTCTCAGCAATGCCTCGGGTGACGGCGATAATGTCATGAACATGCTCGGCTCTCCGGCTGCGTTGCCGTCGACCCTGATCGTGCATCACCGGCAAGACGGCTGCTTCAAGACGCTGCCCGCAGGTGTCGCTCCGTTCGTTGAATGGGCCAAGGGCAAGGCGCGGGTGACCTGGCTCGATGGCGGAAGCAGCGAGGGCAACCCGTGCGAGGCTTGGGCGCATCACGGCTTCAACGGTCAAGACGGGCAGGTGGTGTCGGCTGTCGCGGGCTTTGCCGCGCGATAGGAAGTCCGCCGATTGACGATGAACGAACCGTTCGAGGTTGTTCGCGCGGGCGTCATCATCTGAATTTTTATTCAGACGATGTGTGTCAAGTGAATTCAGTCGTGACACGAGTGCTGAATCCATATCCGTTTGCGCGACGCCATTGCGTCACCATTTCGCCTTTTGCAGCGGAGTTCGCCGCCAGTTTGCCATTTGATCTTCGGCGCGGTTTTCCTGCCGAAAATTCAAGGTCAAGCCGCGTCGGAAACCCGCAGCGTTTCCGCGATCCAGTGATCCAGATCCAATAACGCGCGTGCGCTCATCGCCTGTTTCTTCGCAACGGTCTTTTCGTTGCCGCGCAGCCGCGAACCGTCCGGCTTCTTGGTCGGCACTGAGGCCAACGGCGGAAACAATCCGAAGTTGATATTCATTGGCTGAAACGAGCGCGGTCCGGCATCGACGGTTTCGATATGACCGCCGGTGATGTGTCCAAGCAGCGCACCGAGCGCCGTCGTCGGCGGAGGCGGCGTGATTTTGGTCTGCGTGATGTCAGCGGCCGCGAACAAGCCTGCAAGCAAACCGACGCCGGCGGACTCAACATAACCCTCGCATCCGGTCATCTGTCCGGCGAAACGCAGACGCGGCTGCGCTTTCAGGCGCAACTGCGGATCGAGCAGCTTCGGAGAATTCAGAAAGGTATTGCGATGCAGGCCGCCAAGGCGTGCGAACTCCGCGTTCTCAAGGCCGGGAATTGCGCGCAGCACATGCGTCTGCGCGCCGTGCTTCAGCTTGGTCTGGAAGCCGACGATGTTGTAGAGCGTGCCGAGCTTGTTGTCCTGGCGCAGCTGCACGATGGCATAGGACTTGACCGTGGGATCGCGCGGGTTGGTGAGGCCGACCGGCTTCATCGGTCCATGACGCAGCGTCTCGCGGCCGCGCGCGGCCATCACCTCGATCGGCAGACAGCCGTCGAAGTACGGCGTGTTGGTTTCCCATTCCTTGAAGTCTGTCGTCTCGCCTGAGATCAGCGAATCGACAAAGGCGTCGTACTGCTCGCGATTCATCGGGCAGTTGATGTAGTCGGCGCCGGTGCCGCCGGGACCGACCTTGTCGTAGCGCGACTGAAACCACGCAACATCCATGTTGATGGAGTCGCGATGCACAATCGGCGCAATCGCATCGAAGAAGGCGAGGGCGTCTTCGCCGGAGAGATTGCGGATCGCATCGGCAAGCGCAGGCGATGTCAGCGGGCCGGTCGCGACGATCACGTTTTGCCAATCGGCAGGAGGTAGTCCGGCGATTTCCTCGCGGCGGATTTCGATTTTCGGATGCGCGGCGAGGGCCGCGCTCACCGCAGCCGAAAACCCGTCGCGGTCCACGGCAAGCGCGCCGCCGGCCGGCACCTGATTGGCGTCCGCGCTGCGCATGATCAGCGAGTTCAGCTTGCGCAGTTCGGCGTGCAGCAGGCCGACCGCGTTGTTCGCAGCATCGTCGGAGCGGAAGGAATTGGAGCAGACAAGCTCGGCGAGACTGTCGGTGCGATGTGCATCGGTCGTGCGGACGGGGCGCATCTCGTGCAGCACGACGTTGACGCCGGCATTGGCGATTTGCCAGGCGGCTTCGGAACCGGCAAGGCCGCCGCCGATGACGTGGACCGCTGCCGCGTTATGATTGTTCTGAATTGTCATGGCTCACAACTAGAGCCCGCGACGCCCCGATGCAACGTCTCGATCCGCAAAGCGCGTGAGACGAAGCATCAGATACGACAACGCCCGCGTGATGCGGGCGTAATCCGTTCGTGATGCAGTTCGCGACTTTTAGCCGTTGTAGGCGCCGGCTGCGACCCGCTGGATATCAGAGCGATCAAGCCCGATATCGGCCAGTTCCCGATCGCTCAACTGGGACAACTCAGCAACATTGCGCTGATAGTCGCGGAACGCCTGGATAGCGCGGATAAATGAGAGCAGCATGTTTAATCTCCTTCGTATTCACGATTCAGCCCTTGGAGTAGCGTCATCGCTGGAACCGAATATAGGGTACGATTCTGCGATGCAACACCGCAAATGTTGCGATGCAGCTAAGCGTTGGTCGCATGCATAGTGTAAGAAGTGATTAATCTTTCAGCTAAAATTTTATGCCGCCAGGCAATCTGATTTGGGCGGATTGGATCGAAAAGCCAAGGTTTTGCCGAAATTTCATCGATTTTTCGTAAGAAGGACAAAATTTTGGTCTGTCGCGTTTGTGCGGTACCCAAGTAATGCACACGCTAAGCTATGCTTTAGCGGGACAATCGAGAGAAGGTCTCTGAGTCCTGAAATCTGAGCTAACTGTGATGGTAATTACGAACAATAGTTCATTTTATCGAGGTGAGTTGTCAGTTGAGGAGATTTAAGTCTTCAAATCGTAGACGTCCCATGATGAGCGTGGCATAGCCGCCCGATGCGTGATCGCCATTCAATTCGCCGGTTGCTCCTGACCATTGTGCTGTCGCAAGTCTTGGTGATCCAGGGTTTGCTTCTGGCCTGGAGCGGCACTCTCGCTATTGGAGGAGGTGCTGCGGGCAACTGGAGCGCTATCTGCTACAGCGCGGCGTCAGTGAACCCAAACGCCGACGGACCGCTTAGGCCGAACCCCCATCACGATTGCCGTAGCGCGTGCCTGATGGGTCACGCAGCGGAGGAACCCTCGGACGACCGGATTCTCTCGCTGTCGCGATTTGCGACGTATGCTCCATTCCTGGCTGTGCGCCAAACAACCCTCCCGGCCATTTTTCGGAAGCCGGTCTTCCTAGCCAGAGCTCCTCCTATGCTGACTGAGACAACCTGAGACTCCCGTTTCGGAATTATCTTTCAGCATCATTCGAGGAACAACATGTTCACAAACTTCCGCAGCCCCCAGCGGCTGCTGGCCAGCGCCGGCTTGGCTTCAATGGCCTTCATCGCGTCGCAATCGACCGCGTTCGCCCATATCACGCTCGCGACCGGCGAGGCGCGTACCAGCACCTACTACAAGGCGGTGTTTCAAGTGCCGCACGGCTGCGACGGCGCGGCCACCCAAGCCATCCGGATCCAGATTCCGGAGGGGGTTATCGGCGTGAAACCGATGCCCAAGGCGGGATGGACGCTCGGCATTACGCGCGGCACCTACGCCAAGACCTATCAGAGCCACGGCAAAGCTGTGACTGAAGGGCCAAAGGAGATCGTCTGGTCGGGTGGGTCGCTGGCCGATGACAACTACGACGAGTTCACCTTCACGAGCTTCCTTGCCGGAGATTTCCGTCCAGGTCAGACGATCTCTTTTCCGACGGTCCAGCAATGCGCCAAGGGTGAGGTTCGCTGGGATCAGGTTGCGTCCGACGGACAAAATCCACACAGCCTGAAGTCGCCAGCGCCCACGCTGCGGATTGTTGCTGACACGACGACGGTTGCGCAGGCGCAAATGGATCACAGCAAGATGGATCACGCCCAGATGGGGGCGGCTCCCCAGACGGGAAGCGATACGTTCAAGATCGGCGATCTGGTTGTCGCGTCGCCGTGGACGCGTGCCACGCCGGGCGGTGCCAAGATCGCGGGCGGCTATCTCAAGATTACCAACAATGGGAAATCCGCTGACCGTCTGGTCGGTGCTGCTTCCGCTGCGGCCGATCACGTTGAGATTCACGAAATGTCGATGAACGATGGCGTGATGAAGATGCGGGAGCTTACGGACGGATTGACCATCAAGCCCGGCGAAAGTGTCGACCTGAAACCTGGCGGTTTCCATATGATGTTTATGGACATCAAGCAGCCGTTGAAACAGGGCGACACACTGAAGGCGACGTTGACCTTTGAAAAAGCTGGCAAGCTTGAAGTAAGCTTCAACGTCAACGCTATAGGCGCGAGTGGAGCGGGCGCGCCGATGCACAAGCACTGACCGACCGGCATGATGACGCGGCAGCGACGCTGCTGCGTCATCATTTCAAGGTGTGCGGTCGAACTGGCCGGCGAAACACATCGAATGACTTACCGATTTAGCGAGGTGGCGAAAGCACCTCCATCTTCCAGGCCAAGTTCATAGGCATTACGAATGCCGTCCGGGTTTCTGATATCGAACTGCCCCACGTCGACCGTCCGCGACGGCTGCACGTAGGTGCGTCCCTTAATTGCAGGGATCGATTTGTAGACTCGCGTCAACAGCACCAGCGAGAGACCGCCTGCGGACTCGATCGACTCAATCGGTTCAACGGGAACATTGTCGACAAGCCCGCCATCGAAGGCTGGCCACCCGTCCACATTCGTGACCGGCATGAATGGCGGGACACCGCTGCTCGCCATCAGCGCTTCGCGGAACTGTTGTGGATCGGTCAGGGCGCGAGCCGCGACAAACTCCGGTCGGAACCCGAGCGCGCGCCCGAGGCGTGGATGCACGGGGTGGAAGAGCTGTTTCTCCAATTGATAGGCGCCGATTCCGATGGCTGCACCGAGCGGCGGGGAAAGGCCGCGCGGTAGTCGCGAGACGGCGATCCGAAAGTCGGTGATCAATTGCAGCCGCCGGAACGCATCGGCATCGATAGTCTGATCGAGTAGCTCTGCGTATAGCGGGCCGACGGGGCAGAGCGGTCTGCCTTGGCGCCATGCCGCAAAATCGAAATTCCGCAACCGCGGATCGCAGGCGTCGATCACACGGGCGCGTGTTGCAGGACCCGCTTCGAGCAGCGAATAGGCCGCTGCAAATGCGCCAGCGCTCACTCCGACAACCAGCTTGGGCGACAAGTTCAGGCGCGTAGCGACCGCCTCATAGAAGCCGCCTTGCCAGTAACAGCGGTTACCCCCGCCTGCAAAAACCACTGCGTCGAACATGAAAATTTCTGGATGCGCGCGTTGAAGCGCGCATCCATGCCAAACTGCGGTGCTTCAGGCAACATGCCGAAGCCTTGCTGATCGGATTTACACGAAGTTAGCGGTCTTTGCTGCCCCACCACGAGAACAGATTGACCGGAAAATCCGCTGCATAGCGCCGCGCTTTCGGCTGCGGTGCTGGCTCCTGCGGCATTGCGACGGGCTCGATCAGCTTTCGATAGAGATGCCAGGTCGCATGGCCAAGTACAGGGATGACCACCGTCAGGCCGAGAAAGAACGGTATCGTTCCGGCAATCAGCAGCGCCGCGACGATCAGACCCCATGCTGCCATCGGGATTGGGTTTTGTGCGACCGCTCGCACTGAGGTGATCATCGCATCCATGGCGCTGGCGTGGCGATCCAGCATCAATGGGAATGAGACAACGCTGACGCACAGTGCCACGAGCGCGAACAGGAAACCGACACCACACCCCATCACGATCAGTCGCTGACCCTCCGCAGTCGTCAGCACGCTCCGGAAAAAGTCGGGGAAACTGGATGCCGGTGCGTAACCGAACGTGGAGCTGTAGATGGATTGTGCTGCTGCAAGCCACACCATGAACAGAACAAGCAGGAAAATGCCGGAAGAAACCATGGCGCCGATCGACGGCGACCGCAATACGCCGAGTGCGTGCGCGGCGGTCGGCGTTTGGCCCTGTTCACGTCGGCGGCTGAGATCGTAAAATCCGAGCGCCGCGAAGGGCCCGAGCAACGCGAAGCCGGCCGCCAGCGGAAACAGCAACGGCAGAATCGAATAGCCAAGCACGGTGCGCGCAAGGACGATTCCGAGCACGGGATAAATCAGCGCCAGCAGGATGGCGTGGGTAGGGACCGCCTTAAAATCCTCCCACCCCAAACGAAGCGCGTCCTGAAGGTCCGCCAGATTTATCTTTTGAACGGTGTATTTCGAAAGGTCAGTCGCGAGCGGGGATGCTTTGATATTGCTGGAAACGGTATTGCTCATGGTGACTGTCTCCTGTCTCACAGCGTTCAAGACGCGTGTGATTGCTGATAGCTGCACCTTGCAAATGAAGAGACTATCATGATCGTTCCAAGGAGCATCTGCATAAAGCATCACGATCGCTTGCGATGGCGGGGTGAGCAGGCGCAGCAAGTTCTCTGGGAGAACGGTGGTTCGATCCGGCGCAACACGTTGTCGGCGCTGTCACATCAGAGTCATTGTGGCACCTTTTTGACGCCTTTGACTCAAATCGCCGCAGCGCAATGTTGACGTGCTGCATTGGCAAGCTGTGACCGGGCGTCTACAGTCATTGAGACGACCGGTTGGGTGCAGCCGGAAAAGCAAGGGACGCACCAATCAGATTCACCAGTCAATCGACGGGTTATCGGGAGTTTTACAGATGAGCATTTTTGGAAAGATCATGGGCGCGATTTTCGGCACGAAAGCCGAAGCTGCTGAGCCTGCCGGCGGGGCTGGATCGGCTGCGGGTGGTGCCAGCGTTCCTATGGTTGATGTCGCGCCGATTCTCGACAAAGCCGTCGCCGCCAAGGGCGAAAAGCTTGAATGGCGCACGTCGATCGTAGACCTGATGAAGGCTCTCGACATCGATTCAAGTCTCGGCGCCCGCAAGGAATTGGCAAAGGAGCTGAAGTACGACGGCGACACCGGCGATTCGGCCAAGATGAACATCTGGCTGCACAAGCAGGTGATGACCAAGCTTGCAGCGAACGGCGGCAAACTGCCGGATGACCTGAAGAACTAATCGGCAAGCGGCCTCCGGCCGGATTTTCTGTTTGAAAGGCCCGCCTTCTGGCGGGCCTTTTTCATTGCAGCGCACACGTAAAGGCTTGTGAGCCAAGCCCTTTTCAAACTGCCATCTCCGGCATACAAAATGCCACGCGGGAACGATCATCTGCCGTCGCGATTAAAGCAAACGGCGAGAACGCGATCAAAAAGACCAACAACGGGGAACGACCATGACCGAACTTAATCGCAGACACATTCTGGCCAGCGGCGCGGCAGCTCTGGCCGGCGCGGCGGCGTTCAGTGAGACTGCCGATGCCGAAGTCGGGCTGAAGGCGGTCTTTCCCGTGGCGCAAGCAACGATTCCCGTCGCCGGCATCAAGGAAGTATTTCCGGTTCGCCGCATCTATTGCATTGGCCGTAACTACGCGGCGCATTCACGCGAGATGGGATCTGATCCAACACGCGAGCCTCCGTTTTTCTTCCAGAAGCCGACGGACGCTATTCAGAATGTCGCGATCGGCACCGTGGCGGACCATCCGTATCCGTCGTTGACCAAGAATTATCACTATGAGGTCGAGCTGGTGGCGGCGCTCAAATCGGGTGGCTCCAACATCTCCCCGGAGAAGGCGCTCGATTGTGTCTATGGCTATGCGCTCGGCCTCGATATGACGCGCCGTGATTTGCAGCGTGCGATGGGCGATCAGAAAAAACCGTGGGAAATCGGCAAGAGCTTCGATCATTCCGCAGTGTTGGGACCGATCCACACGGTGACAAAGACCGGACATTTTACCAAGGGAGCGATCTCGCTCGCGGTCAATGGAACGGTGAAGCAGAACTCAAACCTGAGCAACATGATATGGAACGTGGCCGAGCAAATCTCGAAACTGTCTGAAGCTTGCGAGTTGAAGGCCGGCGATATCATCTATTCCGGCACGCCAGAGAATGTCGGCCCTGTGGTGAAGGGAGACGTCATCCTGTGCAAGCTGGAAGGCTTGCCGGATATGTCGATCAAGATTGTCTGATTTCGCTATGAAACAAAAAGCCCGCCGATGGCGGGCTTTTTAACGGCAAGAATGAAATGAGATCAGGCGGCCACGTCCGCAAACTCCGGATGCTTTTCCAGATAGTCGACGACGAAGCCGCAGCCAGCGACGACCTTCAGTCCGTCGGCGCGGATTTGCTCTAGCGCACCTTGCACAAGTTTTGAGGCGATGCCGCGGCCGCGCAAGGCTGGCGGTGTTTCGGTGTGGGTAATGATTACTTTTCCCGGTGCAAGGCGATATTCGGCGAAGGCGAGTGCGCCATCGACCTGAAGTTCGTAGCGTTTCTGGGCTGGATTGTTTCGAACGGATTCTGTCATTTCGCGTTTCCAGAAGGTTGGAAGTTAAGTCGATCTTCGGCGGGAATTTCGACGATGGAGTTTGCCGTCTCCTGCATCGCGGATGCCGCTGAAGCCAACAAAACCCGTTCGTAGGGCCTTGTAAAGATTGCTGGAATTTATACGTCTTTATAAGACATACCGTGAGGCGGCTGAATTCGTTCTGACAGCCGGAATGTCACATCTGTCAGGCCGCGATCGTATGCCTTCGTGCTGATGGAGGTATTCAATGTCACTCGATCGGTTTTTTGAAACACATAGGTCCTGGGAAGATTGGTTCGGCATGCTGCTCGGCTTGCTGATCGCGCTTTCGCCCTGGATTACAGGGCAGGCCAACAACGGATTCGGTACGCTAACCGGTCAGGAAATGACAATCCTGAACGCGGTTGGCGTCGGCATCCTGATCTTCGGATTTGCCCAACTGGAATACGTAGCACTTCGGCGCTGGGAAGAAGGGTGCGAGATGGCGCTTGGCTTCTGGCTCATCGCGTCGCCTCACATCTTCGGCTATTCCGGGGACGGAACGCTGAGGCTCTGGCACACGGCTCTTGGCGGCGTGGTGGTTCTGCTCGGGATTCTGAAGCTATGGCAGGATTGGGATCTGAGCGACGATGAACTTGCCCGGCATGGGCAATAGAGGGCGGTCGCCCATCTTCTATTCTGCGCCGTTCCGGCCATCCACGAACGAATGTCCGTGCCTGTAGGTTCGCATGCTAAGATTAAGCGGCACGGTGATGGAATCGCCGGTTATCAAAGCGGCCTGTCATCGCGCACTTTTCAACATACATTTGTCAGGACATCTCATGGCGAACGAAAAAGGCCCCAACATCAAGAAGAAGCAGAAGTGTAAAAACTGCGAAGGCAAGGGCTTGCTGAAGAAAGGTGACAAGGTCGTCACATGCCAGAGGTGCAAGGGGACCGGGGTGAGGTAGCCACCACGTTCATGCTCCTCGGGACATCAAAGTCGGTCGAGCCTCTTACTCCGCTGCCTCATCCGTATCGCGGATCTTCCCGGCGCGGCCTTTCTTCAAGACAGGTGCCAGGAATTTTCCGGTGTAGCTGCGCGGTGCCTTGACGATATCTTCCGGCGGACCCCAGGCGACGATTTCGCCCCCGCCATCGCCGCCTTCCGGGCCAAGATCGATCACCCAGTCAGCGGTCTTGATGACCTCGAGATTGTGCTCGATGACCACGACGCTGTTGCCTTGGGCAACCAATTCATGGAGCACCTCGAGCAGTTTCGCCACGTCGTGAAAATGCAAGCCCGTGGTTGGTTCGTCGAGAATGTAAAGCGTTCGTCCCGTTGCGCGCTTGCTCAGCTCCTTGGCCAGCTTGACCCGCTGGGCCTCGCCGCCGGAGAGCGTTGTCGCCTGCTGTCCGACATGGATATAGCCGAGGCCGACGCGTTGTAGCGTCTTAAAGGTTTCGCGCACGCGAGGCACCGCCTTGAAGAAGTCCGCGGCTTCATCGACCGTCATGTCGAGGACATCGGCGATGGATTTGCCCTTGAACAGAACGTCGAGCGTTTCGCGGTTGTAGCGCTTGCCCTTGCAGGTGTCGCAAGTGACGTAGATATCGGGCAGGAAATGCATCTCGATCTTGATCAGGCCATCGCCCTGGCAGGCCTCACAGCGTCCGCCCTTGACGTTGAACGAGAAGCGCCCCGGTTCGTAACCGCGCGCCTTGGATTCCGGCAAGCCCGCGAACCATTCGCGGATTGGCGTGAAAGCGCCAGTGTAAGTTGCAGGATTTGAACGCGGCGTGCGGCCGATCGGCGACTGGTCGATGTCGATGATCTTGTCGATATGTTCCAGCCCCTCGATGCGATCGTGAGGAGCAGGGCCTTCCGATGCATTGTTGAGCTTGCGCGCGATGGCCTTATACAGCGTGTCGATCAACAGCGTGGATTTTCCGCCGCCCGACACGCCGGTGACACAGGTAAACAGCCCGAGCGGGATTTCGGCCGACACATTCTTGAGATTGTTGCCCCGTGCATTGATGACCTTGATCGTGCGGCGGTGGTTGGGCGGCCTCCGCTCAGGAATCGGCACGAACATCTCGCCAGTGAGATATTTTCCCGTGATCGAGTTCGGGTTGTTCATCACCTGCTTCGGCGTGCCTTGTGCGACGATGTTGCCGCCTTTCACGCCAGCACCTGGTCCGACGTCCACGACATAGTCGGCGGTCTCGATGGCGTCTTCGTCGTGTTCGACAACGATGACGGTGTTGCCGAGATCGCGCAGACGCCGCAGCGTGTCGAGCAGCCGCGCATTGTCGCGCTGGTGCAGTCCGATCGACGGCTCATCCAGCACATATAGAACGCCAGTCAGGCCGGAGCCGATTTGCGATGCAAGGCGAATGCGCTGGCTTTCGCCGCCGGACAGGGTGCCGGATGCGCGTGCCAAAGTCAGATAGTTCAGGCCAACGTCGAGCAAAAATGACAGCCGGTCGCGGATTTCCTTCAGAATTCGTGTCGCGATTTCGTTTTGCTGTTTGTTCAGTTGTTTAGGAACGGTTTCGAACCATTCGCCGGCGCGCATCACCGAAAGCTCGGAAATCTCGCCGATATGTTTTCCGCCGATTTTAACGCAGAGAGCCTCCGGCTTCAGCCGATGACCGAGGCATGCTTCGCAGGGAACGTCACTGAAATACTTTCCAAGTTCTTCGCGCGCCCACTCGCTTTCGGTCTCGCGAAAGCGGCGTTCGATATTGGTGACCACGCCCTCAAACGGCTTCTTGGTGTCGTAAGAGCGCACGCCGTCCTCGTAGGAGAACTTGATCTCGTCCTCCCCGGAGCCGAACAGAATTGCGTCTCGGGTCTTCTTGGGCAGGTCTTTCCATTTGGTATCGAGGGTAAACTTGTAGAATTTACCCAGCGCCTGCAGCGTCTGCACATAATAAGGAGACGAGGATTTCGCCCACGGTGCGATCGCGCCCTTGCGCAGCGTCGCTTCCTTGTCAGGAATCACAAGTTCGGCGTCGATATGCTGTTCGACGCCAAGGCCGCCGCATTTCGGGCAAGCACCGTAAGGGTTGTTGAACGAGAACAGCCGGGGCTCGATTTCGGGGATCGTAAAGCCGGAAACCGGGCAGGCGAATTTTTCCGAGAACAGAATTCGCTCAGGCCCGCTTTTGTCGTGGATCTTGGCGGTTTTCTTGTCGGTCTTTTTTTCCGGTGCTGGCTCACTGCCGGCAGGCGCATCAGCGAACTCAACGACCGCCAGCCCTTCGGCAAGCTTCAGCGCGGTCTCAAACGATTCTGCGAGACGCTGCGCCATATCGGGGCGCACGACGATTCGATCCACCACAACATCGATGTCGTGAGGAAATTTCTTATCCAGAACCGGCGCGTCGGCAAGTTCGTAGAACTTTCCGTCGATCTTGACCCGCTGGAATCCTTTTTTGAGATAGTCCGCGAGTTCCTTTTTGTATTCACCCTTGCGGCCACGCACGACGGGCGCGAGCAAATAGAGACGGGTCCCTTCGGGAAGTGCCAGGACTCGGTCGACCATCTGGGAGACGATCTGGCTTTCGATGGGAAGACCTGTTGCCGGCGAATAAGGAATACCGACGCGCGCCCAGAGAAGGCGCATATAGTCATAGATCTCGGTGACGGTGCCGACCGTTGATCGCGGATTCTTGGATGTCGTCTTTTGCTCGATGGAAATAGCCGGCGAAAGCCCGTCGATCTGATCGACGTCAGGCTTCTGCATCATTTCCAGAAACTGGCGGGCATAGGCCGACAGCGATTCGACGTAGCGCCGCTGACCTTCCGCATAGATGGTGTCGAAGGCGAGGGAGGACTTGCCCGAGCCGGAGAGCCCGGTAAAAACCACCAACTTGTCGCGCGGAATCTCGAGGTCGACGTTCTTGAGATTATGCTCGCGCGCGCCGCGGATCGTAATCGCCCGCATGCTCGATCCAGCGCTTGTTTTGCGGTTAGCCTTGATGATTTCGTCCATAAGAGATTCCGGTGGCGCTTGGCGCGCAACAATTATGCTGTTTCCGGAAAACGCGATGACCGTTCGCCGGTTTCTTAGTCTCGATCAGATTCTTGCCGTAGAACATAGTGAGAACACGACTGGATTTCCAGTCCTGTTCGCAGTCCATCAACTGTTTGCTGTCTTGTGGGACGTCGCAAATATAGGGACATGACCGCCAAACAAAAAGGCCGGCTCAAGAGCCGGCCTTTCCGTCGTCCTGAGAAGCTCTCAGGTCAAATCAAGCTCAGTACTTCGCGACAACCGGGCCACCCCAGTTGAAGTGATAGTTGACGCCAACCTTCACAGTGTGGAGGTCGTCCTTGTAGCTGATGCCGGTGATGGCCGGATCAGCAAAGACAGCCGTGGTGGTGTCGAAGTTGTAGTACTGATATTCGATCTTCGCCGACCAAGCTGGGGCGAACATGTATTCCAGACCGCCGCCGACGGTGTAGCCGGTCGACTCACGGTTGGTCACGCCAGCGAAGTTAGCTGCAAGGCCGTTGTCGTCACGGAATGCGACACCGCCCTTAGCGTAGATCAGGCCCGGACCCCAGGTGTAGCCGAGGCGGCCGGTGACCGAAGCCAGCCAGTCGGAACGGTCACGAACGACAAGGGTGCCATCGGTGAAGTTGCGGTCGCTGTTCGACAGGCCGGAGATCTGGCCTTCGATACCGACCAGCCAGTTCGGAGCGAACTGGTAGTCAGCGCCGATCTGACCGCCGCCGAGGAAGGCTGCATCGCGGTTAGCGCCGGTGAGGGCTGCGTTGGTGGTGGTGAAACCATCATCGCCACCGAAAGCAGCGCCGATGTGCGCACCGACGTAGATGCCGGTCCAGTTGTAGATCGGCGCGGCGTAAACCGGTGCCTTGGTGTAAGTGCGGGCCGGCAGGTCAGCGGCAACCGCCGAAGCAGTACCGAGGGCAACGAGTGCCACGGTGCCGAGCAAGAACTTCTTCATCTCATCTTCTCCAGTTTTAAGTCCGCTTCGATTTTTCGAAGCAGTTTTCCAAGGCGCGAACGCAGTGGGATTCTCGATTTCGTGGATCGGAATATACCGGCTTCCGCCAAAAAAGCCGTCTCCGAAATGCAACAGTCGAAAGGGAAGTGACGCCCGCTAAGGTGAGGAATTGTTTGGAATATTCGGCTTGAGAGTTCCACGATTTGATCACGTTTTCGTCACATTTTGTGAAGCCCTGTTTTAAATGTTTTACCGCTCAAGGGGTTCCCTTCCGGGTTCCACTTGCATGAGAACAAAAACGGTACATATTATGTCTGCCAGGACGGGCGGCTTGCGTGTGGATAACCGGTGAGTCGGGCTCATCGCGCAGGCCGGAGAGTATAGGGTCGTTTTTGGAGCGGGCGTTTCCCATGACTGGGATGGCAGTCCGCGAACATAAATCCTGACAGATTCGGGCGCACCATCGACGTGCGTGAAAGTGGAGAGCGGCAATGGCGGGAAGCGTCAATAAAGTCATTCTGGTTGGAAATCTCGGCGCCGACCCGGAAATCAAGCGCACGCAGGACGGTCGTCCGATCGCCAATCTCAGTGTCGCGACGTCGGATACCTGGCGCGACAAGAACACCGGCGAGCGAAAAGAAAAGACGGAGTGGCATCGCGTCGTGATATTCAGTGAAGGTCTTTGCAAGATCGCCGAGCAGTATCTGAAGAAGGGTGCCAAGGTTTATCTTGAAGGCCAGTTGCAGACCCGCAAATGGCAGGACAAGGACGGCAAGGATCGGTACTCGACCGAAGTCGTTCTTCAGAACTTCAACTCGACGTTGACGATGCTCGACGGCAAAAGCAGCGGCGGCGGTTCGTTCGGAGCCGACGAGGGCGGCGGCGATTTCGGATCGTCAGGTCCGTCGCGTTCGGCGCCTCCGCGGCGTGTCGCTGCAGGCGGTGGCCGCAATGACGATATGAATGACGATATTCCGTTCTGAGCGATTCCAAGGGTGATCTTGTGTGAACGCAGAGCTGGTGGAATTGCTCCGGCTCTGCGTGACGCATTCTAATAGTGTGACGGATCTCTCTGTTTATGTGCTTTTAAAACCGACTTGATTGTTGGAAACGATCGATGAGCTTAGCGCCGCTGCTCAATGCGCCTTTGGTCATTCAATTGCACGCCTTTGCCGCTATGAGCGCGCTGGTACTGGGCATCGTTCAGTTCGCATCCCCAAAGGGTACGCTGCCTCATCGCACCCTCGGCTGCGTGTGGGTCACGCTGATGGTGACGGTCGCTGTTAGCTCGTTCTGGATACATGGCCGCCAGATAAAGCTGGGCGAGCCGTGGAGCCCGATTCATCTGCTGTCGATCTTCAGCCTCATCATGCTCCCGCTCGGTATCTGGTTTGCACGCAGGCATCGTGTGAGGGGTCACCGGATTACGATGATCTCGATTTTCACGGGCGGACTCGTCATCGCTGGGCTGTTCACATTCGTGCCCGGCCGCATCATGAACGCGGTCGCATTCGGGCCATAACGACGGCTCCAAAAAAGCAATTTTCCGGCGTTGGGAATCGTGCTGTTCGATCGGTTTTTTGCCACAGATAACAGACTGTAATAACTCGTCTTTTTGCCTTGTTTTTGAGTGGTAATGCGATTGGCTTTGCCCAGCGAATTCGCCTATATAACAACAGTATTTCGCACCTAGGATTCGCACGTTGACTGACCCTCAAGATCCGCCGTCCGGCCCGCCCGACGCGGCTGATATTCGTCCCGTCTCAATCACGGATGAGATGAAGCGCTCGTACCTCGATTACGCGATGAGCGTGATTGTGGCGCGTGCGCTGCCGGATGCACGCGACGGTCTCAAACCGGTTCACCGCCGCATTCTCTACGCAATGTATGAGAACGGTTTCGAGTGGAACAAGCCGTATCGCAAGTCGGCACGTACCGTCGGCGATGTGATCGGTAAATACCATCCGCACGGCGACCAGTCGGTCTACGACGCGATGGTTCGCATGGCGCAGGATTTTTCGATGCGTGTGCCGTTGATCGACGGGCAGGGCAATTTCGGCTCGGTCGACGGCGATATGGCGGCCGCGATGCGTTACACCGAGTCGCGCCTTGAGAAGGTCGCACACTCGCTGCTCGACGACATCGACAAGGACACTGTCGATTATCAGCCAAACTATGACAGCTCTGAGCGTGAGCCAAAGGTTCTGCCGGCGAAGTTTCCGAACCTGCTGGTCAACGGCGCCGGCGGTATCGCCGTCGGCATGGCGACCAACATCCCGCCGCACAATCTCGGCGAAGTCATCGATGCTTGTATTGCGCTGATCAACGATCCGGCGCTCGGTATCGACGATCTCGTCGGTATCGTGCCCGGACCCGATTTTCCCACGGGCGGCATTATTCTTGGCCGTCAAGGCATTCGCGCCGCTTACCATCTCGGCCGCGGCTCTATTGTGATGCGCGGTAAGGTGAACATCGAGACCATTCGCAAGGATCGCGAAGCGATTGTGGTTTCGGAAATCCCGTATCAGGTGAACAAGGCCAGCATGGTCGAGCGCATCGCCGAACTGGTGCGTGAAAAGAAGATCGAGGGCATTTCGGACCTGCGCGACGAATCCGACCGCGACGGTTACCGCGTGGTCGTTGAACTGAAGCGCGATGCCGTGCCGGAGGTGGTGCTGAACCAGCTCTACAAATTTACGCCTTTGCAGACCAATTTCGGGGCCAACATGGTGGCCCTCGACGGTGGCCGTCCGCAGGTGATGAACCTGAAGGACTTGCTGACCGTGTTCATCGCGTTCCGCGAGAACGTGGTTTCACGACGCACCAAGTTTCTTCTGAACAAGGCGCGTGACCGGGCGCATATCCTGGTCGGTCTCGCTATCGCCGTCGCAAATATCGACGAAGTCATTCGCGTGATCCGGACCTCGCCCGATCCGAACACCGCGCGTGAGACCTTGATGGCGCGCGACTGGCCGGCCAAAGACGTGGCGACGATGATCACGCTGATCGACGACCCGCGTCATCGGGTCGCCGAAGACGGCACCGCGCGTCTGTCGCTTGAGCAGGCGAAGGCCATTCTCGATCTGCGCCTCCAGCGACTGACGGCGCTTGGCCGTGAGGAAATTTCCGACGAACTCGACAAGCTGGCACTGGAAATAGCCGACTATCTCGACATCCTGCGCTCGCGCGCGCGAATTCAGTCCATCATCAAGGACGAACTCGGTGCGGTGAAGTCCGAATTCGCGACACCGCGCAGAACCGTGATCATCGATCAGGAAGGCGAGGTCGAAGACGAGGACCTGATCCAGCGTGAGGACATGGTCGTTACCGTTTCCCACGCCGGTTATGTCAAGCGCGTACCGCTCTCGACCTATCGCGCGCAGAAGCGCGGCGGCAAGGGCCGCTCGGGAATGCAGACCAGAGACGAGGATTTCGTCAGTCGGCTGTTCGTCGCCTCGACGCATACGCCGGTGCTGTTCTTCTCGTCTCGCGGTCAGGTTTACAAGGAGAAGGTGTGGCGCTTGCCGATGGCCGCTCCCAACTCACGCGGCAAGGCCCTAATCAATATTTTGCCGCTCGAGCAGGGTGAGCGCATCACCACCATTATGCCGCTACCTGAGGATGAATCGTCGTGGGGCAATCTGGATGTGATGTTCGCCACCACCGGCGGCAACGTCCGTCGCAACAAGCTCTCCGATTTCGTCGATGTGCGCCGTTCGGGCATCATTGCCATGAAGCTCGACGCAGGCGAAGCCATTGTCGATGTGCAGATCGCAACCGAGAATGATGACGTGCTGCTGACCGCCGCTGGCGGGCAGTGCATCCGTTTCCCGGTGACCGACGTGCGCGTCTTCCAGGGCCGCACTTCGATGGGTGTGCGTGGCATCGCGCTGGGCGAAGGCGACAAGCTGATTTCTCTGACCATCCTGCGGCATCTCGATGCATCGTCTGACGAGCGCGCGGCTTACCTGAAAATGCGTCGCGCTGTTGCAGGCGAGACGGCCGTCGAAGAGACGGTCGAGAACGACGCGGAAGAGGCGTCGGGTTCTGTGCAACTCAGCCAGCAACGTTATGCTGAAATGTCTGCTGCCGAGCAGTTCGTGCTGACCATCAGCGAGAACGGCTATGGTAAGCGTAGTTCGTCGTTCGAGTATCGCACCACCGGTCGTGGCGGAAAGGGCATCGTCGCGATGTCCGTCAACAACCGCAACGGCAAGCTGGTCGCGTCATTCCCGGTCGAGGATAGCGACCAGATCATGCTGGTGACTGACAACGGCCAGTTGATCCGGTGCCCGGTCGAGGGCATTAGGGTCGCCGGTCGCTCGACCCAGGGCGTGATCGTGTTCGATACCGCGGAGGACGAGCATGTCGTCTCGGTCGAACACATCACCGACGATGAGGCTGAAAACGGCAACGGCGGCTAAGCGCCGAGGCTTAGCTGCGATCGGCGGTCACAATTCTCGCGGATTGAATCGTTGTTTTCGAGTTTGTGCGGCGCAAGCACGATGCCTCTATGTTGGGCCAGTTCTGCCCGGCACAGGCCGCACTGACAACGGGGATCGGCAGCCGGTCAGCTTTCGCAAGTGCGTGAGGTACGCTCGCCTCAACGGGAGGAGCAAAGCTGGGCAGAATGGTTATAGCGGCTGCAACGAAAGCCGCGATCGTCACCGCTGACAGTGCCTTGATCATGGTCCGCGTTCCCTGTGATACCGGCCTTGGCGGCCGCTTGCAGGGATGACGCGCGGCGGCGGGTAAAGGTTCACCGGATCTTAAAAATATTGGCTCGGAAAATGGCTATACCCGACGGAACTTGCCCTGCTTGCGGCGGTCGGCGGGTCGGGTTAGGAGGATGGCATGTCCCGTATTGCGCTTTACCCTGGATCTTTTGACCCCGTTACCAACGGCCATCTGGATGTGGTCCGGCAGGCCTGCAGCCTGGTCGACCGGTTGATCGTGGCGATCGGCATCCATCCCGGCAAAGCCCCTCTGTTTACCGCCGAAGAGCGGCTGGAGATGGTCCGCGAAGTATTCGCACCCATTGCCTCTAAGGCGGGTTGTGAAATCGACTGTGTGACGTTCAACGATTTGACCGTTACTGCAGCGCAGCGAGCAGGGGCGACGATCCTGATCCGCGGCCTGCGCGACGGCACCGACCTCGACTATGAAATGCAGATCGCCGGCATGAACCAGACCCTCGTGCCGGAGGTTCACACCGTTTTCATTCCAGCCTCAGCCACGGTCCGCCCGATCACCGCCACACTGGTGCGTCAGATCGCGGGGATGGGCGGCGACGTTTCGCACTTCGTGCCGAAAGCCGTCGCCTCGCGCCTGAAGAAGAGACTTGCTGGTTAACCAGCCTTCTATCACCCCGGAGTTGTCATGATCCGCATCCTCGCCGTTCTCGCGGCCTTCGCTTTTGCAACGCCCGCCCTGTCTCAGGCGCTTCCCGCCGGCCTCGACAAGGACAACGCTATCGTTATCGACACCACCCAGGGCCGGGTCATCGTCAAGCTGCGCCCAGACCTCGCGCCCAAGCATGCAGAGCGGATCAAGCTGCTCGCGCGCGACGGTTACTACAACAACGTGCCATTTCATCGCGTGATCGATGGCTTCATGGCGCAGACCGGCGATGGCCAGCGTTTCAACGGCACCGGCGGATCGAAGTATCCAAATCTTCCGGCTGAATTCTCCAGCGTGCCTTTCAAGCGCGGGATTGTCGGTATGGCACGTTCGAGCGAACCGAACTCGGCCAACTCGCAGTTCTTCATTATGTTCGCGGACGGCAGTTTCCTGAACAACAAGTACACCGTCATCGGTGAGGTCGTTTCGGGAATGAACGTCGTGGACAAGCTCAAACGCGGTGAGCCAGTTCAGAATCCAGACAAGATGGTGAAGGTGCAGGTCGCCTCCGACATCAAGTAATCCATTTTCAGGTCACCCGCGGCCATCCTGGCCACAGCGGATGTCCCAATCTGCAAAGGAAACATCATGGCAGACAACGAAAACACATTAATCCTGGAAACCACGCAGGGACCGGTGACCATCGAGATGCGTCCGGATCTGGCACCGGGCCACGTCGCCCGCATTAAGGAACTGGTGCGCGAGGGATTTTATGACGGCATCGTCTTCCATCGCGTCATCGAGGGATTCATGGCCCAGACCGGCTGCCCGCAGGGCACCGGCACCGGCGGTTCAGGCCAGAAGCTGAAGGCCGAGTTCAACAAGGAGCCGCATGTGCGCGGCACCACGTCGATGGCGCGCGCGGCGAACCCGGATTCGGGTGACAGCCAGTTCTTCATCTGCTTCGACGACGCCGCTTTCCTCAACGGTCAGTACACTGTGTGGGGCAAGGTGACGTCGGGCATGGAGAATGTCGACAAGATCAAGCGCGGCGAACCCGTGCCGAACCCCGACAAGATCGTCAAGGCGCACATGGCGGCTGACGCCGCCTGATTGTCGCGATAGTCTGTCTTCGACAACCGATGGCCGGGCTTATGTCCCGGCCATCGACATTTGGGCATCATGCTTACCGACTTATTCGACTTCGAACTTCCGGAAACCAACATCGCGCTTCGGCCTGTTAGTCCGCGCGATGCTGCACGCATGCTGGTGGTGACACCAGGCAAGCCATTGGCCGACGAGATTGTGTCAAGCCTGCCGCTGTTTCTTCAGCCGGGCGATCAGCTTGTGGTCAACGACACCAAGGTCATTCCGGCGCAATTGACCGGCCGCCGCATTGGCCGCGAAACCGAGCCAAAGATCGAAGCGACTCTCATCAAGCGTCTCGATGGCTCGCGCTGGCAGGCACTTGTGAAGCCGGCGAAGAAGCTCACGGAAGGTGACTCCATCCGCTTCGGGAACGAAGGCCGTGTCTGCCTGTTGGGAAACCTCGATGCGCAGGTTGAGCACAAGGGCGAGAACGGCGAGGTGACGCTGTCATTTTCGTTTCACGGGCCGGTGCTGGATCAGGCTATCGCCGACGTGGGCGCGCCGCCGCTGCCGCCCTATATCGCGTCGCGCCGGACGCCGGACGAGCGCGATACGACGGACTATCAGACCATGTTTGCCACCAGCGAAGGCGCGGTCGCGGCACCCACAGCGGGGCTGCACTTTACACCTGAGCTTGAGGCTGCGTTGCGCGACAGAAGCGTTGGCCTGCATCGTGTGACATTGCATGTCGGGGCAGGGACGTTTCTTCCGGTGAAAGTTGACGATACCGCCGGTCACAAAATGCACGCCGAATGGGGCTCCGTGTCCGGTGAGACCGCGGCTGCGTTGAATAACGCCCGTGCCAAAGGTGGCCGTGTTGTGGCTGTCGGGACGACGTCACTTCGGCTTCTGGAAAGTGCCGTTGCAGATGACGGAACGATCCATCCTTTCACCGGCGAGACCTCGATTTTCATCACGCCCGGTTATCGCTTCAAAGCGGTGGACGTTCTGATGACGAACTTCCATCTGCCGCGCTCGACCCTTTTCATGCTGGTCTCGGCCTTCAGCGGGCTGGACACGATGCAGCAGGCCTACGCCCATGCTATCTCGACCGGCTATCGCTTCTATTCGTATGGCGACGCAAGCCTGTTGTTTCGTCAGCCGACCTGACAGATAACGTAGCTATATGAGCGTTCCCAATCATTTCAAGCTTCTTGGCCACGACGGCGACGCGCGGACCGGCACGTTGACGACGCCGCACGGCGTCGTGCGGACGCCTGCCTTTATGCCGGTCGGCACCGCGGGCGCGATGAAGAGTATCCACTGGCGCGACATCCGCGATACGGGCGCCGACATCGTGCTCGGCAATACCTATCACCTGATGTTGCGGCCGGGTGCCGAGCGCATCGCGGCGCTTGGCGGATTACAGAAATTCACCACATGGAACGGTCCGATGCTGACCGACTCCGGCGGCTTTCAGGTCATGTCACTCGCCAAGCTGCGCAAGGTGACCGAAAAGGCCGTGACGTTCAGTTCGCACATCGACGGCACGAAGGTGGAGTTGTCGCCAGAGCGCGCCATCGAAGTGCAGCGGTTGCTTGGCTCCGACATTGCCATGCAACTCGATGAATGCGTGCGGCTTCCGGCGGAGCGGGCGGACATCGAACGCGCCATGCAGCTGTCGATCCGCTGGGCGGAGCGCTCCAAGCGGGCATTCGAGACTGCGCCTGAAGGATACATGCTGTTCGGTATTGCGCAGGGGGGCGATATTCCCGAACTGCGCCGCGAGAGCACCCGCGCGCTGATCGACATCGGCTTTCACGGCTACGCGATCGGTGGACTGGCGGTTGGCGAACCGCAGGCCGTTATGCTGGCGATGATTGAGGAGGTTGCTCCAATCTTGCCGCAGGAGCGTCCGCGCTATCTGATGGGCGTCGGAACGCCGGACGACATGCTTGAGGCGATCGCACGCGGGATCGACATGTTCGATTGCGTCATGCCGACGCGCAACGGTCGTCACGGTCACGTCTTCACGCGGCACGGCGTCATCAATCTGCGCAACGCCCGCCACGCCGACGATCCGCGTCCGCTGGACGAGGAGAGCGATTGGCGTTCGGCCCGCGATTATTCACGCGCGTACCTGCACCACCTTGTGAAGTCCGAGGAGGCGCTGGGCGCGATGCTGCTGTCGGAAATCAACGTCGCTTATTATCAAAGTCTGATGAGCGGAGCCCGCGCTGCTATCGCCACCCGAACATACGACACTTATCGTGCATCAGTTCGTGAAGGATGGGCGCGGGGAGATATCGCCCCGCGCTGAAATTGGAAGACAGATTGTGCTGTCAGTTGCAGACGATCTTTGTGGAATGCTTCGTGACAAAGCCATAACCGCAATTGTCGCAGGTCCACAGGTAGCTGATCACATTTTCGGAAAGAAACGCCGATGCCTCTGCCGCGACCATTGAGTCCGCGCAGATTGTGCAAATCGGACGGTCCGCCATGCGCGGTGGCAAGCGTGACGGTTTGGTCGACAGAATTTCAGCAAGTGCTGGCATCGTGACCTCCCTACCGGATCTGATCTTATGCCCACTATACGCATGAGAGTTTGAAGTTGTCGCAACACAAATGCGTTTCTTTTGCGAAATCGGATTTTGCGATGCAGCGCTCGTTTCTGAGATGCGATTGACCCTTGCGCGCGTGCGGGCGCGCTGCCACCCTGAATGACGGAAGTTGTTTGTTTTGCGCAACTTTCTCTTATGGTTCGCATTTGATTGATGTGGAGAATCCGGCATGGACACCAAGTCGCAACCAGGCGTTTCGCAGGAATTCCGGCCGGGACGTGGGCGAATTTACGACAGCATCGTTGATGCATTCGGCGACACACCAATCGTCCGGCTACATCGTTTGCCTGAGCAACACGGCGTAAAGGCAAAAATTCTCGCTAAACTTGAATATTTCAATCCTGCCGCAAGCGTGAAGGATCGCATTGGCGCGGCAATGATTATTGCGATGGAGAAAGCGGGCGTAATCAATCCCGACACCGTCCTGATCGAGCCGACATCAGGCAATACCGGCATCGCGCTGGCTTACGTCGCCGCTTCGCGAGGCTATCGCCTGAAACTTGTGATGCCGGAATCGATGTCGATAGAACGGCGCAAGATGCTGGCATTCCTCGGCGCGGAAATCGTTCTGACGCCGGCCGCGCAAGGCATGAAAGGCGCGATCGCGACCGCAGAGGAACTGATCCGCAACACGCCGAATTCCGTAATGCCGCAGCAGTTCAAGAATTTGGCCAATCCCGAAGTGCATCGCCGGACCACCGCAGAAGAAATCTGGAACGACACTCACGGCGATATCGATGTGTTTGTCGCCGGGGTCGGGACGGGGGGAACGATCACCGGTGTTGGGCAGGTTCTGAAGCCGCGTAAACCGTCCTTGCGCATCGTTGCCGTCGAACCAGTGGAAAGCCCGGTGCTGTCCGGCGGCCAGCATTCTCCGCACAAGATTCAGGGCATCGGCGCCGGCTTTGTTCCGGACATTCTCGACCGGTCTGTGATCGATGAAATCGTCCAGATCGACAGCGCCACGGCACTCGCGACGTCTCGTGCTCTGGCGCGCATTGAAGGCATTCCCGGCGGCATTTCGTCCGGTGCGGCGATTGCGGCAGCGATGGAACTTGGCAAGCGCCCAGAGAACGCGGGCAAAACCATTCTTGCGATCGTGCCGTCGTTCTCCGAGCGGTATCTGTCAACTGCGTTGTTCGAGGGAATCTGAGCATGGTGTCACCTCCAAGGCGGCCACGCACGCTCAGCGATGCAAAGACAGAGGCCGAGGCGGCATTTAAATCCGCCACGGTGAAAGCGCCGGAGGCGCTTCCCAGGACGGTCGCGATCCCGGGGGTGAAGGAGCTTGTCTCGATCCGGATCGATCAGGATGTTCTCGAGTACTTCCAGGAGGGCGGTCCCGGGTGGCAGGACCGTATCAACGCGGCGTTGCGCAAGGCTGCTGGAAAGTCCGGCTAATTACGCCACGCGATTGGCGCGCGCGGCTTCCTTCTGGGCGTCGAAATCGCGGCGGCGTCGCGCAAGTTCCTCGGGCGCCATGCGCGCGACGTTGTTGTAGTCCTGCTTCCACGAGGCGTCCTCGCTCCAGCGTAGCGGGGATTGAACCGTCGTCTGCGGCCCCGGCGCGCTTTCCAGCACCCTTAAAGCTAGGTCAAGCGTGAATGCCTGCGACGACACGTCGTGCGGTTTGCCGGCGGAATTGCCCAGCGGGAAATCGCTGAACAGAAAGCGCGGCACGGCCGCATGCTCGACAATGTCCTTGGCGCAGCCCATTACAATGGTCGAGATCCCGTTGGCCTCCAGATGGCGCGCAACCAGCGCGGTGGTTTGATGGCAGACCGGACAGTTCGGCACCATAACGACGGCGTCGATGTCATCCGTCTTGCAGCGGGCAAGAATATCCGGCGCATCGGTATCGATTGTGACGCGATGGCTGCGGTTGGTCGGCGTACCGAAGAAGCGCGGCGCAATCGATCCGATCCGGCCTTCGCCGGCAAGGCGATGCAACTGCTTCAGCGGAAACCAGGTGTTCATGTCCGTCGCGGACGTGTGCGCGCGATCGTAGGCGATGTGGGAGATTCGCAGGTCGTGCTGCTGCGCGGTATCGCCCTCGTAGACTTGGTAGAACTTCGCGCTGCCGTTGTAAGCCGCTCCAGGCCCCTGATCGCCCTTCGCGGGATCGAACCGGGCGGCCGTGGTCACGATGGCCACGCGCGACTTGGCAAGGGGCCTGGTCAGCGGCTGGAATGGCGCCGCGACATTATGCGCCCAGCGGTAGGGGGTGTCGTAGCCAATGGCGAGGTAATAATCCCGCGTCCGCTGCATGTAAGGGACGGGCACATCGAAGTCGCGCACGATATCCTCGGGGACAGCAGGCGAATCCGTCATGATGGGAGTCCTCAAATTGGTGAGGTAGGCGTAGCAGATGCGCGCCGCCTCAGCCATATTCAGGGAAACGATGCCGGCCATGCCGGCAGCGCGGGCAAGGAAACCAGCCGATGAGCGGAAAAAAGAAAGACGACGCTGCCGATCCGAAGGGGAAAAAGCGGCGTCCGGATCCAACCAGGGATGCGCCGTTCAAGGTGGATCCTAGCAGCGATGATTTCGCGACACCGCGTAATGATCTGAGCGAAGATGAACTGAAGGAGCAGGAGGACCGCAGGCCCTGACGGTTATCCGTTACAGGCCGCTGAGATCTGTGGGAACGCTGCCGAACGCTTTCAGGACTACAGCATCCTTAAAATCGCCTGTCATTGGATCGCCGGAGCGCGTGAACGCAACCGCTCCAACCATACCGGACACTCGGGACAAGGTTTCCGCACGCCGGATCGCTGTGGATGCGCTCTGAAACTCTTCGGCTGTTCCCGTCACGATGGCTCCTTCCTCATCCTCACTGAATGGTAGCGCTACGTAATAGGAGATGTCGGCCATCTGTGTTTTCCAAAAGTTGAAGTGGCAAAATGTTCTCTTTTTGTTCCTTTGTCAATTGTTGTCGCCACCGCCGGAACGTCTCAGGTTCGGCGGCGAATTCCACAGCCTGAACAAGGATGCTGACTCGCACTTGACCCACATCCAGCCGCCACCTACACACCGCCACACGTGAGCGCGTAGCTCAGGCGGTAGAGCACGTGACTTTTAATCATGGGGTCGTGGGTTCGAGTCCCACCGCGCTCACCATGGCGCCTTTCAAACTAAGGCGGTCGTCCCTCGACGGGCGAAGGGAATCGCAGCAAGACTAGCGCCGCATCCAGACGTGGTTTCTTGCAGTGAAAAAGGGCAGCGAAAATGTACTTTGTCGCCGGTCTCCTGGTGGTGTTGTCCGGGCTCTTCTATGCCGCCGATCAAGGTCAGCTTGGCAAATTTGGCTCCCAGATGTGCCTGTACGGCGATACGTTCTGCCAGCACCCGGCTTACGTATTGATAGGCGCTGGACTGGCTGCAATATGGGGCACATTCGTCAGCATGAAATAGCCGACGTACTCGATCAGTTACCGATCAGGTGTCGGAGCGGACGTCGGATGTGACGGGCTGCTGCGCGGTGATGGTTGCCGGCGTCGCTTCGCGGCGAAGTCCGATCAACTCGGCAGCGCGGACCGACGAACTCTTCCAGAAACTGAAAGCGTTGATCCGCGAGTTCTCGAGAATCGCAATGGCGACGGCCGACAGGAAGGGCAAGCTCTGGAGCACGAGCACGCCTGCGAAGATGTTGATCTCCCGGACTTCCTTCACATTGAACGCGACCAGCACGATCGCGCCGATGATCAACAAAATGCCGATCACGGCTTCCCAGAACGCCTGAAACTCCACCGACATTATCGACAGCCCGCCCTTGGACGTGCGCGCGAAAGGAAGGTGATCCGTAATCAGGCCGTTCGCCACGGCACGCGAAACCGTCCACTGCACCGACATCGCCGCCACCATGGCCCCCAGCATCTGACCGACCTTCACCGGCACGCGAAGCCGGTAGAGGATAAGGAAATGAGCCAGCGACACAACGAATGCCGCGATGATTGGCAGGGTCAGAATTTTGTCCGGAATAGCGATGTCGGCGAATGAGACGATCGGCACCCAGATCAGGTTCAGGATCGCAACCACTACGCCGAGACTCTCCGCGCCAAGCCAGTTCAGCCAGCCGAGTGCGAATTCGCGCTTCTGATCCGGCGAGAGCCTGCTGGCATTGGGCAGGAACCGGCGCCAGTGCTTCTTCACGATCTGGAAGCCGCCATAAGCCCAGCGATGGCGCTGCTTCTTGAAGGCCTCGTAGGTGTCCGGCAGCAGGCCAAAACCGTAGCGCTTGTTGGTGTAGTGCGTCAGCCAGCCGTGTTCGATCACTGCCAGACCGAGATCGGTATCCTCGCAGATCGTGTCGCCGGCCCAGCCGCCCGCCATATCCATCGCCGCGCGGCGGATCAGGCACATCGTGCCATGGACAATGATGGCGTTGGTTTCGTTCCGCTGCACCATGCCGATGTCGAAGAAGCCCGCATACTCGCCGTTCATGGCGTAGTGCATCAGGGAGCGGTCGCCGTCGCGATGATCCTGCGGCGCCTGCACAAGGCCCACCCGTGGATCGGAGAAGGCCGGAACCAGATCCTTGAGCCAGTCCGGCGTGACGACGTAGTCGGCGTCGATGATGCCGATGATTTCCGCATCGACAGCCGTGCGCGCCATGGCAATCTTTAGCGCGCCAGCCTTGAAGCCTTCGACCTTCTCGGCGTTGATGAAGATGAAGCGCTCGCCCAGCGTACGGCAGTGATCCTGAATCGGCTGCCAGAACGTCGGGTCCGGCGTGTTGTTGATGATCACGACGCATTCGAAATTCGGATAATCGAGGCGCGATACCGCATCGAGCGTTTGCTTCAGCATCTCGGGCGGCTCGAAATATGCCGGAACGTGGATCGAAACCTTCGGCGCATACCCTTCGGCTTGGGCGGGAGCCGCCTTTGAAATGAGGCGGGCAGGCTTGTGTCCAAAGGCGATGGTCGCGATTTCCTCGATCCGGGCCATCGCGATCAGCACCAGCGGCACCAGCAGGGTAAGACCCAGTGTCAACGCGAAGGCGGACCCGAAGACGAAGTAGTGCGTGTTCCAGTAAGCGAAGACAGTCGCGACCCAAGTGCCAACTCCGCTGGCTGCGGTGGCGAGCACAGCCGATTGCATGACCGTCGGGCGCGCCAGGCGGAAGATCGGAAGCGACAGCAGAACCCCGACCAGCAGGGCTATGCCCGCGATCTTCCAGTAATCGTGATCCCGGATCGGCCCCGTCCAAGCGAACTTCGGCTCACGTGAAGCATCAAGAATGCCCCAGTAAGGTCCGACGCCACCTTCAAAATACTTCCAAGGCTGATCGATGGCTTCGACGATGTTGTAGTCCATGCCGATGGCTTCGGCGCGGGTGACGAAGTTGCGGAGGACGGACGCCTGCTCGAACGGTCCGGGGAAGGCATTTTTGAGATTGTATCCTGCGCTCGGCCATCCGAATTCGGCGATCACGATCCGCTTGCCGGGGAAGGTGTCCCGAAGCAGGCCGTAAATATACATGGCCTGATCGACGGCTTGCTGGGCGGTGAAGTTTTCCCAGTACGGCAGGATATGTGCGGCGATGAAATCGACCGAAGACGCCAATTGCGGATTATCGCGCCAGATGTTCCAGATTTCACCCGTTGTTACCGGGACGTTGGACTGTTTCTTGACGCGTTGGATCAGCTCAATCAGGTCTTCGACCTTCTGTTCCCCGCGATAGATGGTTTCGTTGCCGACAACGATGCCAATGACGTTGCTGTTCCGTTTGGCCAGTTCAACGGCTGCGGCGATTTCGCGCTCGTTACGGTCGGCATTCTTGTCGATCCAGGCGCCAACCGTAACCTTGAGGCCGAATTCGTTGGCGATTGCGGGAACCAGTTCAACGCCGCCCGTTGACGAATAGAGACGGATCGCCTTCGTCATCGTCGCGAGCTTTTTCAGGTCCGCGCGGATTTTTTCCTTGTTCGGAATGTTGTCGACGTCCGGATGCCCTGCACCTTCAAACGGCGCGTAGGACAGGCTGGGGAGCATTCCGTTGAAGTCGGGGGCCTTCTGCTCGTCACGCAACAGCCCCCAAAGGGCGGCGTGGATGGCGGTAACGCAGAGCAGGACAGCGACGATGGCGCGCATCAAGGAAAACCATACGGGGCCAAACGTGGCAAATCGCGAACCTGTCCCCTCGGTTCGGCAGCGTTTAAAGCAGCTTATCTATGCTGCGCAGCTTAACAACTCATATGGCGACATGGCGTTTTGAGGGCGCAGACGTATCCAATTGAGACACGTCCGCTTGGTTCCCATATCGGCGGTTTTGCGGCCCGCTTATTTGCCGGGAGCAGCCGGTGTCGGCGCTGCGGCTGGTGCTGGCGGCGTCGCCGCGGCAGGTGCGGGGGCGGCAGGAGTGGCCGCAGTCTGCGGCTGAGCCGCGGGATTGATCCAGCAGGCGTGAACGCGGCCGTTGAGCGTTTCGGCCACCTTCGGGTCGATGGTAGCACCGAACCGCACAACGCAGCGGAACGCGGCTTGGATGTGACCGCCGGGGCAGCCGAAACGTTCATAAAGATCAAGATGGCGGAAAGCGGTGTCGAGGTCGTCACGCCACATCAGGCCGACCACACGCCGTCCGAGCCAGACGCATTCGGGGTTTCCGGCGGGGCCATTAATCGCCTGCGCAGCCTCCACGAACTCGTCGGCCTTGCGCTGGCTATCCTTGGCGGCCTCCGCCGGGGCGGCCTGCTTGGGGGCCGTGTCCTGGGCCCGAAGGTCGCCGCTCTGAGCGATGGCGGCCCCGACTCCGACGAACAGAGCAAGAGCCGGGACGGCGACTCGCTGAAAAACGGCAACTCGAAACCCGGTACGAACCCGACGCATGAAATCCCCGATGAATGGCGTGCCAATCGGCAACGCTCGGCGTCAAACAGATGCCCCGCTATTGCGGCGGAAGATTGCCTTTACCGCAACTGCCTGATTCCAATGAAGGACATTTATGTTTTTGTCCAGCGAGGCGGTAGTTTGGTGCGGTCTTGGTAAAGGCGTACGGTGAGAAGACCGGGGGCAGGAGCGGGTAGGGTCTTGGCAGACCGGCGGCGACCGGTTATCGACGTGCCTCCCTGGAGGACGGAACCCATTTCCCTTCGTACGCCACTGGCCCTTCTGGTCATATCCCTGAGCGCTATTGCCGCAGTTTGGTGGTGGTTGGCCACGCCGATCCTGCTGGCGCGCGCGCCTATAGACCCCGCAGCGAAGCTGGAATGCGTATCTTATGCGCCGTTCCGGGGAGGGCAGAACCCGCTTGAGCCAGGATTGATCATCGCGCCCGAGCAGATGGCGGAAGACCTCGCCCAACTCGCCAAGGTGACGGGATGTATCCGTACCTATTCGGTGGGTAACGGACTGGAGCGAATTCCGGATCTTGCTGAAAAAGCCGGTCTCAAGGTGATGCTCGGAGTCTGGATCGGAACCAACCGTGTCGATAACCGGACGCAGATGGAAACCGGCATTGCGCTCGCCAAGCAGTACCCCGGCGTGATCAGTTCGGTGATCGTCGGTAATGAGGTTCTGCTGCGGGGCGAGATGACAGCAGCCGACCTCGTGGCAAATATCCGCTACGTGAAATCGAAGGCCGGCGTTCCGGTGACCTATGCCGACGTTTGGGAGTTCTGGCTGAAGAACCGCGACGTCTATGACGCTGTCGATTTCGTCACGATTCACATCCTGCCGTATTGGGAAGATCACCCGATCCGTGCGCGGTATGCGGCAAGCCACGTTGATTCGATTCGCAAACGAATGGCGGTCGCGTTCCCCAACAAGGAAATCCTGATCGGCGAGACCGGCTGGCCGAGTGCAGGCCGTATGCGCGAAGGCGCGTTGCCGTCGCGGGCCAATCAGGCGCGGGTGGTTTCCGAGATCCTCCAACTGGCTCGTCAGGAGAAGTTCCGGGTCAACCTGATCGAAGCTTACGACCAGCCCTGGAAACGCATGTGGGAAGGTACTGTCGGCGGCCATTGGGGTCTGTTCGATGCCGGCGGAACACGCGATTTGAAATACCCGGCGGGTCAGCCGATCACCAATTTCCCCCGCGCGAAGGTCTATGCCGCAGCCGGCATGATCTTCTCGGCGCTGGTCTTTGGCGTTGCGCTGCTGACGTTGCGCCGCAGGCCGTGGTCGCCGCATCTGAGCTCGTGGATCACGGTTGGGATCTGCGCTACCGCCGGTGGCGCGCTTCTCGGCGTGGCGTTCGACAAGCTGATCGTCGAAAGCCTCGGAGTGGGCGGCTGGACCGTCAACATCCTGCTGTTCGGCGCCGCGGTGCTGTCGCCCTTGGTTGTGGCCAACACCGTGATGTACGGCCGCAGCCTTCCGACCTTCCTTGAGCTCATCGGTCCGCGCGATTATCGCACCATCTCACGCATGCAGACCATCCTCGGACTGGTGCTGCTCATCACCACCGTGATCGCGACCCAAACCGCGCTCGGCTTCGTGTTCGATCCGCGCTACCGCGATTTCCAGTTCGCCGCCTTGACCATGGCCATCGTTCCGTTCCTGCTCCTGACGGCAATGAACAGGCCGGCGAAGGGTACACGTCCGATCGCGGAGTCGATCTTCGCCGGCGCGCTTGCGCTTTCGGCGGTCTATGTCGGCTTCAATGAGGGCCCGGCGAACTGGCAGTCGCTCTGGACGTGTGGATTATATCTGCTGCTGGCGCTTACGCTGTCGCGGGCGCGGGTCGCGCAAACCCCAGAATAAGCAGCGCGATCGCCACGCCCGACAATCCGATATTGTAGAGCACGATTCCAAAACACGCGGCGACCAACCCGACGGTCAAAGTGACGATCGATGGCCGGATCACGTGCAGCAGCGCGACAACCAGCGCTGTTATTCCGAATACATAGTGCTTGAACAGATAGGTCATCGTCAGTCGGGTCTTGCACAGCAGGGTCTGCAAGCCGGCGTCGCATTCAAGGCGGACCTGCGCGAACTCGATAGCCAAATAACGCAGATAAAGGGCGTATCCGATGGTGAGAAATCCCACGATCAGAATCCATTGCACCTGATAGGGGGTCAGTCTGAACGGCTGTTTTTTCATCCGCCGAATATGGTTCGGATCGAATGGCGATACAACCCGGACTGCAAAAAGGTTTAGGCGTTATCTGTTGCCAAAAAACGAGCTGAATGACGACGTTTTGGGCTGCTCCTGGACCGGTTCGCTGTGCTGTTTGCTCCGCCGCTTCGCGCGATGAACCGGGGCCTCGGGCTTCTTTGCCTCCGGCTGCTTTTTGCTGACCATGCTGAGGCGCTGGCCTTCATACACCGACGTCTCGCAGGGGCGATTGCTTTCGGTCAGGAAACCCGCGCACAGCTTCGCCGCCTCCGCTGCATCTGATAGCGGCCCCGCAACCAGTCGCAACTGCATTCCGAATCCGTCGTGACGTTCCTTCACCACGATGATCGGCTGCAGCGATGCAAGCTGCTGCGAATAGACTTTGAGCGCGCCACGCCAGACCGCGCGGAGCCCTTCGATCGACTTGGCGCCGCCGAGATCCACGCCGAATTCGGTTTTGCGAACGATACTCGCCGACGCTTCGCTTGCGACCGGTTCGGAGGGCGCGATAGCGGCGGTGACCGTCGGCGCGAGGTCGGCAGCTGGAGTTTCGGCTTTCTGCTCGGCTGGTTTGGCCTCGGCAGGCTTTGCAGGGGCAGGAGACGCCGCCGGAGCCGCGGTCGCGACGGGTGCGATCTTGGGAGGTATTGCGGCCGGTTCAGCTTTCGCTTCTGCCGCAGGTTTGACCGGTCCGATCAGTTCGGCTTCTGCGGATGCTGCCGGTACGGGCGTTGTTGCTATCGGTGCGATCGGCTGCGTCGCAGGTGGTGTGATTGCTGGAGCAGGTCGCGCAAGCGCACCCGTTACCGAGTCCAGTCCCTGTTCAAGCACGGTCACGCGCGCGTACAGACGGTCGCGATCGCTGTTCAGCGTCTCGACTGCAGCCCCAAGTTCCCGTGCCTTGTTCTGGCTTTCCTTTGCGATCCACTGCACCTGCTGGGACTGCCGCGCGATTTCGGCGGAGGCCAGCTGATCGCGGTTGATCGCTGCCGGAGATCGGGTTGCGAGAATGGCAATGATCAGCGCTCCGACCGAGCCGACGCCCCATGATGCCAGCCGCCACATCGACCGGCGATCGAATTCGTCCTCTTCCGCAAGAAAGCGAGTGATCCAGCCGGCGCCATCGCCGTCAGTCAGATCATCGCGGAATTGGTTGCGGTCTTTGGTCATAGCGCAGCGCGGCCCTCCCGTGGCCCCGGCGAATCATTGCGTAAAGATTAACAGGAAGCTGCGGTCCGTGCGCGCTGGGGCAAGCGTCCAAAACGCTTTTGTCCCTCGGCGCTCTCGGGTAAGACCACGCTGGCGCGGCACTGCGTTACAGGAAGAGGCATGAGCAACAGATCAACTCTTACGATCGTACTCGCAGCTGGCGAGGGCACCCGCATGCGCTCAAGCCTGCCCAAGGTGCTGCATCCCGTTGCAGGCCGGCCGCTGGTCGCCCATGTGTTGGCCGCTGCGCCGCGTGGAAAGAGCGATGCGATTGCCGTGGTGGTCGGCCCGGATCATCAGGCGGTGATCGATGAGATCAAGCGTTCGCGCCCCGAGGCCAAGACCTTCGTACAGCGTGAGCGGCTCGGCACCGCCCATGCGGTGCTGGCGGCGCGCGAAGCGATTGCAGCCGGCGCCGACGATATCCTTATCGCATTTGGCGATACGCCGCTGATTGATGCCACCACGTTCGAGCGTATGCGCGCTGCGTTGAAGGATGGTGTGGCGCTTGCGGTGCTTGGATTTCGCGCGGCCGATCCCTCCGGCTACGGACGGTTGCTCGTGGAAGGGAGCGAACTCGTTGCGATCCGCGAGGAGGCCGATGCCAGCGAAACCGAGCGGGCCGTTACGTTCTGCAATGCGGGCGTCATGGCTTTCGCCGGCGAAACCGTGCTGAAAATTCTCGATCGGATCGGTAATGGCAATAGCAAAGGCGAGTATTATCTGACCGACGCGGTCGCGATTGTGCACGAACTCGGTCTGCACGCGGCTGCGATCGAAACCAGCGAGGACGAAGTGCGCGGAATCAACACCAAGGCTCAACTCGCCGAAGCCGAGCAGGTGATGCAGCGCAAGTTGCGGCAGGCCGCGCTTGACGCGGGTGTTACGTTGATTGCGCCGGAAACGGTTTTCCTCGCTGCCGACACGACGTTCGGCAAGGATGTCACGATCGAGCCGTTCGTCGTGATCGGTCCGGGTGTTGCGATTGACGACGGCGCGGTGATCCATTCGTTCTCGAACATCGTCGGCGCACGCATCGGTAAGAATGCATCGATCGGCCCTTATGCCCGGCTGCGGCCCGGTACTGTGCTGGGCGACGACGTTCGCATCGGTAATTTCGTCGAGACCAAGGCCGTCGATCTGGAAGCCGGCGTGAAGGTCAATCACCTGACCTACATCGGCGATACCCACATCGGCGAGAAAGCCAACATCGGCGCAGGCACCATCACCTGCAACTACGATGGCTTCGACAAGCACCGCACCGAGATCGGCGCGGGGGCTTTCGTGGGTTCCAATTCGTCGCTGGTGGCGCCAGTCAAGATCGGCGCGCGGGCCTTTATCGGATCGGGCTCCGTCATTACCCGCGACGTGCCGGATGATTCTCTGGCGATCGAACGCAGCGAACAGACCGTTCGCGAAGGCTGGGTAAAACGCTTCCGCGAGATGAAAATGCTCAATCGGAAGCCCAAAAGTCAAAAGTAAGGCACCGGTACTTACAGCGCTGATTTCGTTAATGGTTTACCCTGTCTCAATCCGCAACAATTGTTGAGGCGGAAACGTGGTAATCCTCGGTACATAAGGCCGCATTGGGGCGGACTGGAGACATCGAACCGCATGTGCGGAATTGTGGGAATTCTCGGACGGGGACCGGTCGCCGAGCAACTGGTCGACTCGCTCAAACGTCTTGAGTACCGCGGTTATGACTCCGCAGGCGTCGCCACGCTCGAAGGCGTGCTGCTCGATCGCCGCCGGGCCAAGGGCAAGCTGAAAAATCTCGAAGCTGTGCTGAAGTCTTCGCCGCTCGCGGGGCATATCGGCATCGGTCACACGCGCTGGGCCACCCACGGCAAGCCGACGGAAAACAACGCGCATCCGCATGCCACCGACAATGTCGCCGTGGTCCATAACGGCATCATCGAAAATTTCCGCGATCTTCGCGCGCAGCTTGAAGCGCAGGGCGCGACGTTTTCCAGCGAAACCGACACCGAGGTCGTCGCGCATCTCGTTAATTCGTATCTTGCCAAGGGCCTGTCACCCGCCGATGCCGTGAAGGCAACGCTGCCGCAACTGCACGGCGCGTTCGCGCTGGCCTTCATCTTCAAGGGCGAAGAGAACCTGATGATCGGCGCCCGCAAGGGCTCGCCGCTTGCGATCGGATACGGCGACGGCGAGATGTACATCGGCTCCGATGCTATCGCTCTCGGACCTTTCACCGACACCATCAGCTATCTCGATGACGGCGACTGGGTCGTGCTGTCACGCAACGAGGCCACCGTCTACGACGACAAGAACGCCGTGGTCGAACGCGAGGTCGTCCGGCATAACACCGCGTCGTCGCTGGTGGACAAGGCGAACTACCGCCACTTCATGGCGAAGGAAATTCACGAGCAGCCCGAAGTCGTCGGTCACACACTGGCGCATTACGTGGACATGGCCACCGAGAAGGTGGCGATGCCGGTCAAGCTGCCGTTCGACTTCAAGGACATTCAGCGCGTGTCAATCACGGCATGCGGCACGGCGAGCTACGCGGGCTTCGTCGCAAAATACTGGTTCGAGCGTCTCGCGCGTCTGCCGGTCGAACTCGATGTTGCCTCCGAGTTTCGGTATCGCGAAGCTCCGCTGCGCAAGGGTGATCTCGCGATCTTCATTTCGCAATCCGGCGAGACCGCCGATACGTTGGCTGCGCTGCGCTACGCCAAGTCGCAGGGGCTGCACACCGTCTCCATCGTCAACGTGCCGACCTCGACCATCGCGCGGGAAAGCGAGACCGCGCTGCCGACGCTGGCCGGGCCTGAAATCGGCGTCGCCTCGACCAAGGCCTTCACGTGCCAGCTTGCGGCGCTGGCCGTGATCGCCATAGCGGCGGGCAGGGCGCGCGGCGAACTGTCCGAGACCGACGAGACCAAACTCGTGCATGGCCTCATCGAGGTGCCGCGCCTGATGACGGAAGCGCTGGCGCTCGAGCCGCAGATCGAGAAGCTTGCCCGCGACATCGCCAAGAGCAAGGACGTTCTGTATCTCGGCCGTGGAACCAATTATCCGCTGGCGCTGGAAGGCGCGCTGAAGCTGAAGGAAATCTCCTACATCCATGCGGAAGGCTATGCGGCCGGCGAACTTAAACACGGTCCGATCGCGCTGATCGACGAGACGATGCCTGTCGTCGTGATCGCGCCTCATGATCGCGTGTTCGAGAAGACAGTATCGAACATGCAGGAGGTCGCGGCGCGTGGCGGCAGGATCATCCTGATGACGGATGCGCAGGGCGCCGCAGAAGCCACCGTCGAGTCGCTGGTGACGATCATTCTGCCCGACATGCCGGCCACGGTGACGCCGCTTGTCTATGCGATCCCGGTGCAAATGCTCGCCTATCACACGGCGGTGGTGATGGGCACCGACGTCGATCAGCCGCGGAACCTCGCCAAATCCGTGACCGTCGAGTAAGACACAGGCAGACAAACGGCCGCAGCTGGGGCGGTTTGCTCCCGGAAAAGTCTGATACAGTGCTGTCGCAATGTTTTGCGATGGTGTTCTAACGTTTCGCGTGAGGATGGTTCGGTTCTGCGATGAATGAGACCACGCCCAACATGATCCCCGGCGGTTTGCCGCCCGCGCCGCACCCGGACGCTCCGCGCGGGGCGATGGCACGGCTGCGCCGCTATTTCCTCACCGGCCTGATCATTGCGGGTCCGATCGCGATTACGATCTATCTGATCTGGTGGTTCGTGACCTGGGTGGACGGTATCGTGCGTCCGTTCGTGCCGATCGCTTATCGCCCCGAAACCTATCTGCCGTTCGGCTTGCCGGGCTACGGCCTGATCGTCGCTTTCTTCGCGCTGACGATGCTGGGATTCCTGGCGGCAAACTTGATCGGCCGGAAACTCGTTGGTTTCGGCGAAAGCCTGCTCGGCCGCATGCCGGTGGTGCGCGCGATCTATCGCGGCCTCAAGCAGGTGTTCGAGACCCTGTTCTCCGGCAACGGCTCGAGCTTCCGCAAGGTCGGTCTGGTGGAGTTCCCGTCGCCGGGAATGTGGTCGATCGTGCTGATTTCGCAGCCGCCAAGCGTCGAGATCGCCACGAAGCTTCCGCAGAACGACGAGTTCATCTCGGTGTTTCTGCCATGTGCGCCGAACCCGACCACCGGCTTCTTCTTCTACGTTCCGAAGTCCAAGCTCATAGAAATCGATATGAGCACTGACGCCGCCGCGACGTTGATCATGTCGGCGGGCGTGGTGCAGCCGGGCAGCGACGCGCAGAAGAAGGTCGACGCACTGGCCGAGATGGCCAACGCCGCGCGCGTCGCGACGGCATCGCAGACGCCGGACGCGGCGAAGGTCGATTAGTTATCGGCGCGCGCAGAGTGTTCGAGGCTTCCAACAGGCCGGAGCCGGAATCGCTCGCGGTAGTCCTCCGGCGTGATTCCGAGGTGACGCCTGAATATCCGCGCCAGCGTTGCGGCGCTGCCTAGACCGCTGCGGTCGGCGACGCGGGCAAGCGGCCATTTAGTCGTTTCGAGCAGTTGCTTGGCGCGATCGAGTCTCACGAGTTCAACATACTTCGCCGGCGTCATCCCGGTTTCCGCCAGGAATGCGCGCGCGAATGTCCGTCCGCTCATCGCCGCACGTTCGGCAAGCACCGGCACGCTGAGATCGCTGTTCGGGCGGTCCTGAATCCAGTTAATGATCGGTTGCAATCCGTTTGCTGCATTCGCCTGCGCCGCCAGGCTGGTGCTGAATTGGGACTGGCCGCCGGCGCGCCGAAGATACAGCACCAGGTCGCGCGCGGTCGTGAGCGCCACCTGCGGGCCGCAGTCCTGCTCGACGAAAGCAAGCGTGAGGTCGATTCCGGCAGTGACGCCCGCCGACGTGAAGATATGACCGTCGCCGACGAAGATCGCATCGGGCACAACCTCGGTCTTTGTCAGCAGGTTTCCCAGCGCCTTGGTTGCGGACCAGTGCGTGGTCGCCCTGCGGCCATCGAGCAAGCCGCAACTGCCAAGCAGGAACGCACCGGTGCAGATGCTGGCCATGCGGCGCGTCCGCGGAGCGCGGCTCGCGATCCATTTCAACAGATCGGTTGTAGTGGCAACCTCTCGCAGGGCATCCTCGGGCCCACCCGCGATCATCAGCGTGTCCAGTTCCTCATCGAGGTCGGCAATCGCCCGGGTACCGGCAATTTCCATTCCCGAACTCGAAGTGATGGCTCCGCCGGAGGGACTTGCGATGATCAGTTCGTACTTAAACGGCGTGGCCGCGACTTCCGGCATGTGCAGGTTTGCCTTTGCAAAGACCTCGAGCGGACCGGCGATGTCGAGAAGCTGACAGCCGTTGAATCCGACCAGTGCAATTTTGCGTACCGCGCCGCGCGTTGGTGCACCGTCGGAAACAGCAGACTGTTGCGACCCTTTTGGCATGCAATAATCTATCCGGTATTCCCGGGTCATTGCACTAGCGAAGCGCCATTCGTGCGTCATCCGCGGTCCAGGGATACTCCATCACCAGCGCGACGATCTCCGCGGTCGGACGATCATATCGCGAAGCAATGCGCGCGAGTTCCCGCTCGATGGTTTTGGCCGGCGCATCGGGTGAGGGCAGGGGCAGCATGTCATCCACGGTCACGGAGCCGGTGGCGCGATCCGGACGGATCACCAGCCCGTGCCTGCTCCTGACGGCCTCACCATTGTGCCCCAGCGTGATCACCCTGGTGAGCTCGGTGCGGGAGTAAGCATCCACGGTGAGGCCGAGTGCGATCTCGTCCACACCTCCGGCAATCGGAACTCCGACGGTTTCGTGCCGCCAAAGCGTGAGTTTGTTGCGTACGAACGTCTTGCGGTGCTCGTTGGTGAGTTCGAACGCGGCCGAGCGATGGCGCGCGTCCCACGTCTCGACGCCGACTGCTTTCGCCACTCGGGCTACGACGTCTCGGCCCGCAATTGCTTCCACCAGCGCCAGCATGACCGGGATGCTGGCCGTGATACCGGTCGATGTGATTACACCATTGTCGGCGACATAGCGGCGATCCTGCGCCCACTGCATGCGCGGGTGCTTTTTCGTCAGTTCGGGAATGGCGCTCCAGTGTCCCGTGGCGCGCCTGCCGTCCAGCAGTCCGGCGGTTGAGAGCATTCTGGAGCCGTTGCAGATCGATACGATTTTCGCGCCCTTGCGATGCTGAGCCGCGATCCAGCCTGCGACGAACGGATCGGTGCCGGGGTCCATGGCCGGAACCACAACGTAGTCGGCGCCGTCGGGATAGCGTGCATCGAAGGCATGCATGCTGGATCCCGGTTGAATGCTGAGGCTCGCATAAAGCTGGACTGGCTCGGCGCGTTCGGCGACCACGGTCACGTCGGCCACGTCCGCCCGTTTGAGGACGCCATATGCGACGAGAAAATCGGTCACCTCCGTCGCCTTGTTGAAGGTGGCGATGGCGATCACCGGCCGTTCTCGCTTCGGCGGCCGCATGGCGTCAATGGTCTGCGCCTGTTCGGAACTGTCGATAGCGATCATGGGAAGAGCCTTTGTCGTTGCCTGACGCGGCGCGAGCGCGAAGGGCACGGCGATCAGAACGAGCAACGCGACGGTTCCAAGGCTGAGGAGGATGGTTCGCTTGCGCATGTCGGCCTCCATGTCTGTGCCCGGATGATATAAGCGCAGTGCAGGACGGAGGCGGACGAAGGACGTGCAGTTTCTGCCAAAATGCCGATGCGAAACCTGGCCGAAGATCACAGGAAGAAGACGTCCCTTCTGAGCAGATTTCGCATCAGAGTTGATTCTTGATTTCGTCCATGCTGCTGTTTGACGCAGGGCGTTTTGCCGCGAATCCTGTTTGAAAGGTGAGCTACATAAGCGGTTTTTAGAAATTTTGGGGAAACGCCGTGAAGGCATTTATTGTGACGATTGCTATTTCAACCGGACTTATCGTCGGCTTGTCATCGTATGCGGAGGCGCAGAGCTATAATTCACAGCGCGCGCGTCAGGATCGAGAGTACAAGAGCTTGTCGACTGCAACCCAGCGCGCTTACGGAACGACGAACTCCTCGAGCACATATCGTGCGCCGAGTTCCAGCAGCAGCTACAAGCGCCGCTGACAACGTAAGGCCCGGATCACATCCGGGCCTTTTCATTACCCCGCCCCAATCAGCGGCAGCGCCTCGTCCCGCTCATACAGATAGAGCAGGCATCGCAGCGCCTCGCCACGTTCGCCCTTGAGCTTCGGATCGTCCTGCATGATGCGCAACGCCTCGTCGCGGGCCTGCGTGATCAGTTGCGCGTGGACCTCCGGCCGCGCGATGCGATAGCCGGGAAGGCCGCTCTGGCGGGTGCCGAGCACTTCGCCTTCGCCGCGCAAACGCAGATCTTCTTCCGCGATGCGAAAGCCGTCGGTGGTTTCTCGGATCACCTTCAGGCGTGCGGCAGACATCTCGGTGAGCGGTTCATGATAGAGCAGCAGGCATGTCGAGGCCTCGGAGCCGCGGCCGATGCGGCCGCGCAACTGATGCAGTTGCGCGAGACCGAAGCGCTCGGCGTTCTCGATCACCATGATGGACGCGGCGGGGACATCGACACCGACCTCGACCACGGTCGTCGCCACCAGCACCTGAATCTCGCCGGCCGCGAACTGCGCCATGACGCGATCCTTTTCGGTGCCTTTCATCTGGCCGTGAACGAGGCCGACACGGTCGCCGAAACGCTTTTGCAAAATTTCGAACCGTTTAGTCGCGTTGGTGAGGTGCTCGATGCCTTCGGCTTCGGATTCCTCGACCAGCGGACAGATCCAGTACGCCAGCTTGCCGTCCTTGATGGCGCGGCCGATGCCGTCGATGATTTCGCCGGTGCGGCCGCTTGGAACGGTACGTGTATCGATCGGCTGGCGGCCTGCGGGTTTCTCGCGCAACTCTGAAATGTCCATGTCACCGAAATACGTCAGCACCAGCGTGCGCGGGATCGGCGTGGCGCTCAGCACCAGCACATCGACCGCTTCGCCTTTCTCGGTCAGCGCGAGGCGTTCGCGCACGCCGAAGCGGTGTTGTTCGTCCACGACTGCGAGTGCCAGCGCCTTGAAGATCACATCGTCCTGAATCAGCGCGTGGGTGCCGACCAGAAGATCGATCTCGCCGTCTGCGAGGCGGGCGATGATGTCGCGGCGCTCCTTGCCTTTCTCACGGCCGGTGAGAATGGCGACGCGCATTCCGGCGCGCTCCGCCAGCGGCGCGATGGTCTTGATATGCTGGCGCGCGAGGATTTCGGTCGGTGCCATCAATGCGGCCTGCTTGCCGGTTTCCGCGACCGCGGCTGCGGCCAGCAGTGCCACCACGGTCTTGCCGGAGCCGACATCGCCTTGCAGCAGCCGCAACATGCGGATCGGCTGGTTGAGATCGCTGGCGATGGCCTTCGCTGCGTCCTGCTGCGATGTGGTCAGCGCGTAGGGCAGCGCGTCGATGATCTTGTGCCGCAAATGCCCGTCGCCGGCATTGCGCACACCGGCCGGACGGCGCAACTGCGCGCGCACCAGCGCCAGCGCCAGTTGTCCGGCCAGCAGTTCATCGAAGGCGAGCCGCGACCAGTACGGATTCTGCGGCAGAATATCGGTGAGTTCGGTTGGCTCGTGGACGCGATGCAGCGCTTCGGCAATCGGCGGAAACTTGCAGCGCCGCAGCACTTCGGGGCTGATCCACTCGGGCAACGGCGGCAGCTTTTGCAGCGCCTGCGCCATTGCGCGGCGGATAGAGCCGATGGCGAGGCCTTCGGTCAACGGATAGACCGTGTCGATCTGAGGCAGCTTTGCGAGACCTTCCTCGTCCACCACGCGGTCGGGATGCACGATCTGCAAGGTGCCGTCGAACATCTGCGCGGTGCCGGAGACGAAACGCTTCTCGCCCTTCGGCAGCAGTTTCTCGATATAGTCGGGTTTGGCGCGGAAGTAGGTCAGCAGCACATCGCCGGTCTCGTCGCTGGCATAGACGAGGTGAGGCGCGCGCGAGCGGCCGGGCGGCGCCGGGCGATGGCGGTCGATGGTGACTTCTAGCGTCACCACGGTTCCGGGAACGGCTTCGGCGACGGTCGGGCGCGCACGGCGGTCGATCACGCTCGTCGGCAGATGCAGCAGCAGATCGACCAGCCGCGGCGTCTCATCGCGCGCGAGCAGATAGCGAAACAGCTTGTCCTGCTTCGGCCCGACACCGGACAGGCTCGTGACGGGCGCGAACAGCGGATTGAGCAGGGAAGGGCGCATTCAGATCGACTCAAAGGGGACATATGCCGCTGCTTTTGCATAACCCGAATGCAAGACCAGAGAAATGCTGACATCGGCGGCCATGATGGCTATATCAGCCTCCCCGGCACCGTCCGGGCTTTTTGCGTTGGAGAAAGTCTGAGGTCATGACAGGGACGACACGATCAAGCGATGGCCTTGACGACAGACGCAAACGCCTGCTGTTCCGCTGCTGGCACCGTGGCACGCGCGAAATGGACCTGATCCTCGGGGGCTTTGCCGACGCGAAGATCGGCGACCTGAGCGATGCGGATGTCGCCGACCTCGAAGGCCTGCTCGAATTGCCGGACCCTGACCTTTACGCGGCGTTCAGCGGCGCGCAGCCGCTCGTGCCGCCCTATCGGGACGGCATTTTCATCCGCATCAAGCAGTTCGTTGACGAGGTTCAGCGCCGATGAAGCCGCCGGTCAAGTCTCCGGCCCAACAGCTTCGGCCCGGCCACGCGCTGACGCTGTCGAACGTCGCCGACGGCGCGGAGGCGCTCGTTGTGTCGGACATGGCGCGCGCGGTGGCGGCCAAAAAGGATGCACCCGCCATCAGTCTCGCCGTGGTGTGCCGCGACGGTCCACGCATGGCGCAACTGGCGCGTGCGCTGGAATTCTTCGCGCCGGATCTGCCGGTGATGCAGTTCCCGGCGTGGGACTGCCAACCTTATGACCGCGTCTCGCCGCATGGCGGCATTCTCGCGCAGCGGCTGACAACGTTGGCGAAGCTGTCGCGCCTTCAGGGCAGCGAAAAGCCGCTGATCGTGCTGACCACGGTGAACGCCATCGTTCAGCGCGTGCCGGCGCGCGATGTGGTGGCGGCGCAGGCTTTGTCGGTCGCGCCCGGACATCGGGTGGCGATGGACAACATCGCCGCATGGTTGGAGCACAACGGCTACAACCGTACCTCGACGGTGCGTGAACCTGGCGAATACGCTGTGCGTGGCGGCATCCTCGACCTTTTCCCGGCGGGGCTCGATCAGCCAGTGAGATTCGACTTCTTCGGCGACACGCTGGAATCGATCCGCACTTTCGATGCGGAATCGCAGCGCACGCTGCACGATATGCGCGGCCTCGATCTGGTGCCGGTGTCCGAATTCCAGCTGGTGACCGAGACCATCAAGCGTTTCCGCATGGGCTATGTCGCGACGTTCGGCGCGCCGGATCGCGACGACATGCTGTACGAGGCGGTGAGCGAAGGCCGCCGCCATCCCGGCATGGAACACTGGCTGCCGCTGTTTCAGGAGCGGATGGACACGCTGTTCGATTATCTCGGCGCAGCACCCATCGTGATGGAGCCGCTGGCCGAGGATGCCGCGCGCGAACGATTCACGCAGATCAACGATTACTACGAAGCGCGGCGCGAAGTGATGGACACGCCGGGCGGCGGCGCGATCTACAAGCCGCTGCCGCCCGACCGGCTGTATCTCACCGACACCGAATGGGCGTCGCAGCTCGCGGACAGCGCGTTGGCGCGGCTGACGCCGTTCGCGCTGCCGGACGGCGAGGGCGTGGTCGATATCGATGCGCGGCAGGGACGGGACTTCGCGCCTGAGCGCGGAGATACCAAGATCAACGTGTTCGAGAGCGTGGTCGCCCATATCAACGGCTTGCAGGCCGCGCGCAAGAAGGTCGTCGTCGCACTCTGGTCCGAGGGCTCGCGCGACCGCATGTCCTCGATGCTGAAGGACCATAAGCTGCTCAATACCACCAGCGTCAATTCGTGGCGCGCGGTGCAGGCGACGCCGCGCAATGAGACCATGCTGGCGGTGATCGGTCTCGAATCCGGTTTCGAGACCGAGAACATCGCGCTGATCACCGAGCAGGACATTCTCGGCGACCGTCTGGTACGGCCGCGCAAGGCGAGCCGCAAGCTCGAGAACTTCATTTCGGAAGTCACCAGTCTCGCCACTGGCGATCTGGTGGTGCATGTCGAGCACGGCATCGGCCGCTTTGTCGGCTTGCAGACGCTGCAGGTCGGCGGCGCGCCGCACGACTGTCTCGAACTGCACTACGCCAATGACACAAAACTGTTTCTCCCGGTCGAGAACATCGAACTGCTGTCGCGCTACGGCTCCGACCACAGCAATGTCGAACTGGATCGATTGGGCGGCGGCGGATGGCAGGCGCGCAAGGCCAAGCTCAAGAACCGTATTCGCGAGATCGCGGGCGATCTGATCAAGATCGCCGCTGAACGGCATGTCCATGTCGCACCGAAATTTCCGGTGCATCAAGGGACGTATGATGAATTCTGCGCGCGCTTTCCGTATGAGGAGACTGAAGACCAGCTTGGCGCGATCAATTCGGCGCTGCATGACCTCGATGCCGGACGCCCGATGGATCGTCTGGTGTGCGGCGACGTCGGTTTCGGCAAGACGGAGGTGGCGCTGCGCGCGGCGTTCGCGGTTGCTCTGGACGGCAAGCAAGTCGCGGTCGTGGTCCCGACCACGCTGCTGGCGCGGCAGCATACCAAGACCTTCACCGAACGCTTCAAGGGCTTTCCGGTGAACGTCGCGCAGGCGTCGCGCCTCGTCGCGCCCAAACAGATGACGCAGGTCAAGAAGGACCTCGCCGACGGCAAGGTCGATATTATCGTCGGCACCCATGCGCTGCTCGGCAAGAGCATCAAGTTCAAGGACCTCGGCCTTGTGATCGTGGACGAGGAGCAGCACTTCGGCGTGTCACACAAGGAGCGGCTGAAGCAGCTGCGCGCCGAGATTCATGTGCTGACGCTGAGCGCGACGCCGATCCCGCGCACGCTGCAACTCGCGCTGACCGGCGTGCGTGAACTGTCGATTATCGCGTCGCCGCCGGTGGACCGTCTCGCGGTGCGCACGTTCATCGCGCCGCACGATCCGCTGATGATCCGCGAGGCGCTGCTGCGTGAGCGCTATCGCGGCGGTCAGGCGTTCTATGTCGTGCCGCGCATCGAATACCTCGCCGAGGTAAAGGACTTCCTCGACAAGCACATCCCCGAGATGAAAGTCGCGGTTGCGCACGGCCAGATGCCGCCGACGGTGATCGAGGACATCATGTCCGCGTTCTACGACGGCAAGTATGACGTGCTGCTGTCGACCACCATCGTTGAATCCGGTCTCGACATTCCATCCGCCAACACGCTGATCGTGCACCGCGCCGATATGTTCGGCCTCGCGCAGTTGTATCAGTTGCGTGGACGTGTGGGCCGCTCGAAGCTGCGCGCCTATGCGCTGTTCACGCTGCCTGCGCAGCAGAAGATTACCGCGCAGGCGGAACGCCGCCTGAAGGTGTTGCAGTCGCTGGATAACCTCGGTGCAGGTTTTCAGTTGGCGTCGCACGATCTCGACATTCGCGGCGCGGGCAATCTGCTCGGCGAGGAACAGTCGGGCCACATCAAGGAAGTCGGCTTCGAGTTGTATCAATCGATGCTGGAGGAGGCGATCCTGTCGCTCAAGGCGGGCATCTCCGAGCCGGTCGCGGATCGCTGGTCACCGCAGATCACGCTCGGCATGCCGGTGCTGATTCCGGAAGACTACGTTCAGGATCTCTCGATCCGGCTGTCGCTGTATCGCCGCCTCGCAGACTTGGACACCGACGACGAGATCGAGAACTTCGGCGCGGAGTTGCGCGACCGTTTCGGTCCGCTGCCGGACGAGGTGCGCTACCTGTTCCAGATCGCGGCGATCAAGTCGTATTGCCGCCGCGCCAACATCGAGAAGGTCGATGCCGGGCCGAAGGGCGCGGTCATCACGTTCCGCGACAACTCGTTCGCGCAGCCGGAGAAGCTGGTCTACTTCATTCGCCAGCACGGGCAGGCCGCGAAGGTGCGGCCTGACATGAAGGTGGTGTTCTTCCAGCAATGGGATACGACCGATGAGCGCGTCGAAGGCGCGACCACGATCCTGCGCGATCTCGCCAATCTCGCCGAGGGCAAGAAGGCGGCGTAAGACAGGGACTCTCACCGTCATTGCGAGCGAAGCGAAGCGAAGCAATCCAGAATGCTAGCAAGAATTGGATTGCTTCGTCGCATGCGCTCCTCGCAATGACGAAACAAAATTCCGCACCTCGTAACTTACGACGCCACGCGATGTCCTTCGGCGTGAAGCCGCCGGAGAATCGCAGCCGCCGTTTCGCCCGGCATCAGCGTTGCAACCGTGACCTGCGGATCGAGCCGTTCGTCGCGCTTGGTGCTGTACATGGTGTGCTTCAGCACGCTGGTGAGCCGCCGCGCGATGGCGTGCGCGTTGCGCAGGTCAGCCTCGGCGAACACGATAATGATCGCGCCATATTCATCGAGCGTGGCGAAATCCATCCGACGCATCAGGCGGCTGAGAATGCGCGCGGCGTCGAGACGCATCCGCTCGGAGATCGAGCCCTGTGTGAAAGTAATCCGGGCGACGGACAAGCCGGCGCCGCGGGTCTGGGTTTCCGTCACGGCAGTTTCGAAATCGCGGCTGAAGGCGTCTTCGTTCAGCAATCCGGTTCGCGGATCGAGCAGTCCGCCCACGTCGATGGATTTCAGGGCGCGGCCGATGCGGGACTCGAACGCCTGTTGCCTGATGAGCGGCACGGCGTGCGCGGCAAGCATCGGCGGTTCGGCGTCGGCGACCTCGAGGTTGGGCAGATCGTAGTCGACTGCGAGGCCGGACAGGCTCCGCACCACGACGGGAAGATTGCGAAACCGGGAATCTTCCGACAGGACCGTGAGAAAGGCATCCAGAACGCGCGGCGTGAAACCGTCGCCCACGATGATGCCGTCGAGTTCGCGGGCATTGAGATGCTTGGCGGCGGCTTCAATGCTGAGAGCGCCGACGACGCCCATCCGTTCGCCGAGCGCAACCGACAGGGCCGGATACGCGCCGCCGCGTCCCAGCAACAGGACGGTGGCGTCGTCGATCGGATCGGTTACCGGCATCCGCGTGGATGTACGCGGAGCGTTGGACAGGCGGCGGAGCAGGGTCGCGTGCAGCGCGCGAACGCGCAGCGCGGCGTTGAGACGGCTGACAAGACGCTCCGGGACCCGGCCTGCCTGGGTGAAAGGAAGAACATTTCGCGGCAATTCTGTGCCGGGATCGAGAGCGATCAGCGGCACATAGGGTTCGATGCGTGCCGCGCGTTCCGCGAGATCCGCCAGTGCGTCCTCATAGCCATCAAGATTCGTTACGATCATTGCGGCGGGCCGCAGCCGCGAAACGGCATCCATGGCGTCGGACCAGCCGACATCCACCATCGGAAACGCCTTGACCTGCGTGATCGCGCCCGAAAGCGCTTGGCCTTCCCGATTTGAGACAATGACGATCGGGCCTTGCTGCGACATGGTGCTGCAAACTCTTGAGAAACGCGTTTGCCGAACGTGTCGGCGGTGCGCGAAACTCTACGCCGCGGCTCTTAATGGCAGGTCAATGCAATCGATGAAATGACGGGATCAGGTTCCGCTGGACCGATCGCGAAACGCATCCACCATCAGCGGATTGAGTCCCAGTTCGCCCAGTGCTTCACGGGCGCGGCCGTTGTCACCGGCGCGCCCGGCGAGGCGAAAGCCGTTCAACTGATCCGGCAACGCGGTTAGCATGGCGCCGGCCGTCAACCGCTTCGCCCATGCATCGAGATCCTGCGACAGGAAGCGATAGCCGCCCACGCCGACGATCCCGACCGGCGGCGCGGTGATGCCGACGGCGCCCGTGACGCGATCGACATGCGCGGCATAGCCCGTATCGACGTAATCGAGGACCGGTGTTTCGGTGAGCGAATCCTCGGACGAGATGCGATAAGCCGCGAGCGGCACCATCGCGCCGCGCAATGCGAGCGTCGCCTTGGGCGTCACGATGATCTCGCCGATGGTCGTTGAGCTTGCCGCGCCGCGTGGTGCGCCGAACGATCCCGGCGCAATCGGTGCGGCGGTGCCGTCTCCAAGCCGCCGCGCGCCGAACAGTCCGATCTCGCCGAACAGGTAGATATCGGTCAGCGTCGTGCCGGTGTCCTGCCAGTCGTTGCTCGCGGTCACGCGATCCGGCGTGCGCCACAGGCCGATGACGTGCCTGATGGAGACTTGCGGGCGCGCGAGCGTGCCGCTCTCGGCCAGCCGGAGCGCAAGTGGACCGGGCACGATCAGCGTATCGTGATGTTCGTCGACGATCTGATGTTCAAGTATCTGCAAATCTGCCGGATGATGCAGCGCCAGCGATCCGCCGCTCAGCAGCCAGGTCACGACCGACGATGTGAAACCCGCGAACGATGCCGGTGCGATTGACGACAGCAGCCGCGCGCCCTGCGGAAGCCCGGCTTCAAGAAAGACCGCAAGCCCGCCCGAGATCAGTTGCAGATGGTTGCGCGGGATCGCGCGGAAACCGTCCGGCGTGACGTCGAAAGAAATGATCGCCGGCCTGCGCGCATCCGGCAGCGCGGGCGACAGCCAGCCGTTCATGCCGCTGGTCGCGATCTCAAGCGGCGTCATGCCTTCAGGCAGGTCGTTGCCGAAACCGAACACCTGCCGGATGGAAAATGCTTCCGCCGCGGCGTGGAGCGTCAGCTCGCCGTGATCGACGATCTCGATGCGGTTGACGCCGGCAACCGCCCGCGCGCCGATGCGATTGAGGGCGATCGTCAATTCCGACTGTCGCCAGAGTTGCGGCAATAGCGCCACCACCAGACCCGCGCGCAGCGCAGCCATCACCGTCACCACGAATTCGATGGTGTTCGGCATCTGTACGGCGATGATCGAGCCCGGCGGCAGTCCCGCCTCGACGAAACGCGCGGCGATGCCAGAGATGGCCTGATCGGCCTGCGCGAAGGTCAGTTGCAGGGGTGCATCGCCGGTGACGCGCTGCTTGTTCGGCGGATCGATCAGCGCTGTGGCGTCGGGCTGACGCAGCACCGTGCGGCGAAACAGATCGTCGAGCGTCAGCGCCGTACCGGACGAAGTCGCTGCTGTAGTCGGCGCGGTCTGCAAGGTCTCGCTCACTGCGTCACTGCTTCGGTTTGTACCACCACGTTTCCGGCAGGGAGCCGGTGAGCGCGTTAGCCTCAGGCCGTTCTATCCGATTCCACCGCGCGATCCATTGCTGCCGGACATTATAAATCGGAATTGCGTAAAAGCCGGCGATCAGCGCCCGGTCCAGCGCACGCACGGCGGGAACAAAGTCGCTCCGCTCCTTTGCCTCGAGAAGTGCGGCGATCATCGCGTCGATGGCCGGTGACTTCGCGCCCATGTAGTTGCGGGTGCCTTGATTGTCGGCAGCGGCGCTGCCCCAGTAGAACGCCTGCTCGTTGCCGGGCGACAGCGACTGGTCCCAGCGATTCTGGATCATATCGAACTCGAAGGAGAGCCTGCGCTGGTCGAACTGCACGCCATCCACCGCGCGGACCGATGCGGTGATGCCGGCGCGCTTGAGGTCACGTTGATAGGCGAGCGCGATGCGTTCCTGATCGCGGGTGGTGACCAGAATCTCAAAGGCCAGCGGCGCCCGGGTGGCTTTGTGGCGCAGCGCCGTGCCGTCGAGCTGGTATCCGGCCTGTGCCAGCAGCGCGAGCGCCGTGCGCAGCGAGGCGCGGTCGCGGCCCGATGCATCGGTGACCGGCAAACGATAGCTGCCGTCCATGATGTCGGGACGGATGCTTGCCGCGTAGGGCGCGAGCAGCGTTTTTTCGCGCGCGTCCGCCGGGCGCGTGTAGGCCGACAGGTCGGAGCCCGCGAAGTATCCCGCAGAGCGTCCGTACAGGTCGAAGAAGTAATTGCGGTTGATCCACTCAAAATCGAATAGCAGCGTCAGCGCCTGCCGCACGCGGATGTCCGCGAACACCGGACGGCGCGTATTGAACACCAGATATTCCGATGGCTGCGGCGTGCCCGGTTTGATTTCATCGCGGATCACCTCGCCGCTGCGCACCGCCGCGAAATCGTAACCCTCGTGCCAGCGCAGCGGCTCGTTTTCGATCCGGAAGTCGTAGAGGCCGCGCTTGAAGGCTTCGAACGCGCCGTTGGCTTCACGGTAGTAGTCCAGCCGCACCTCATCGAAGTTCCACTGGCCCCGGTTCACCGGCAGGTCGCGGCCCCAATAATCGGGGTTGCGTGTCAGGCTCACGCTCTGGCCCGCCCGCACAGCGGTGACCCGGTAGGGGCCGGAGCCGATGGGACCGGTGAGGGAGGTATCCTCGAAGGTCGCGACATCGACGGCGTGCCTGGGGAAAATCGGCATCAGCCCAAGAATGAGCGGCAGCTCGCGGTCATTGGCTCCGCCGAAATCAAACCGCACCGTGCGCTGGTCCAGCGCTTCGGCCTTTTCGACCTTGGCGTAATACAACCTGTGATTGGGCCGGCCCTTGTCCCGCATCAGCTGCCAGGAAAACAGCACATCGTCCGCCAGCACCGGCTTACCGTCGGAGAATTTCGCCAGCGGATTGAGCCGGAACGTCACGAAGGTCCGGGCGCTGTCTGTTTCGACGGTTTGCGCCAGCAGACCGTAGAGCGTGAACGGCTCGTCATTGCCGCGCGCCATCAGGCTCTCGACCACATAGGCGCGGATGTGCTGGACGGCGATGCCCTTGACGATGAAGGGATTCAGGCTGTCGAAGGTGCCCAGCAGCCCGAAGATGATCCGGCCGCCCTTCGGAGCGCCGGGATTGACGTAGGGCATATGGGCGAACCCGGCAGGCAAGGCCGGGGCACCGTGCATGGCGATGCCATGAGATTGGATGTGGGGCTTGACTGCGGATGGATCAGGCGACGATTGAGCCGCGACCGGTGTTGCCGCGAGGCCGGACCAGACCAGCCCGGACCAGATAAGGGCCGCGCAACATAGTTTCCACACAGCGGTGCTGCCGCTCCGGTGCAACAGACGCGGTTCGTCGTTTGATTCGGCGGACTTCACGCCAAAATTTACCACGATCGGCCCCGATATTGCGGGCTGCGACCAGCGACCCGCAAATATCACTGTTGGCATTGATCTTTTCGTCTGCCGTTGTATTGAAGGCGGGCTATTCGAGGAAGGCTGCGCGGACTGTCACGTATCCGCCTCAATTGGCTCCGAGACAGCCGCCGAACAAACAGGCATCCGCGACCCAAGCGGGAGCGGGCGTTAGGGTCCAGAAAGGGTTTTCCACAATGAATTTCCGTGTCTTGGCCGCGCAGGCCTTGCCGCGCGGCGGGATGTTCGCCGCTCTGACCGCTGGCGCTTTTTTGGCTGCAGCGGCCGTTTCCGGTGTGCATGCGCAGACCCCCGCGCCAGCTCCAAAGGCCAAAGCTGCACCCAAGGCCGCGCCGAAAGCGCAGGCTCCAGCTGCCCAGCAGCAGGCACCAGCCGCGCAGCAGGCTCCTGCCGAGCAGCAGGTGCAGTTGATCTATCAGCCCTGGACCAAGTTCTGCATGAAGGGCCAGGACGCCAACGCCAAGCAGGTTTGCTTCACCGGCAAGGACGGCCGCATTGAATCCGGCCAGCCTGTCGTCGCCGCCGTCATCATCGAGCCGGAAGGCGAACCGAAGAAGCTGCTGCGTGTCACCCTGCCGCTCGGCATGCAGCTGGTTCACGGCACCCGCATCATCGTCGACCAGAACGCGCCGCTGCAGAGCCCCTACGTGATCTGCTTCGCCAACGGCTGCATGTCCGACTACGAAGTCACCCCCGACATGCTCAGCCAGTTGAAGAAAGGCCAGAACCTCGTCGTGCAGGCGATCAACGCCAACGGCGCGCCGCTGACGCTGGCGCTTCCGCTCGCCGAGTTCGCCAAGGCCTATGACGGCCCGCCGACCGATCCGAAGGTCTTCGAAGAGTCCCAGAAGAAACTGCAGGAAGAGCTTCAGAAGCGCGCGGCGGAAGCCCGCCAGAAGCTGGAAAACGCGGCACCGCCCGCCAATCCCGCCGCAAAGTAACGCGGTCTCTGCAAACGGACGAAGGCGCGCAGCAATGCGCGCCTTTTTTGTTTGCGCCGCGAGGAGCAAAGTCCGATCCTCGATCTTATCTAGGGGGACTGCCACGCATTGAGGACTTCGCGCCCGTCACAGGAGACGTCATTCATGTCCGACTACAGCTCGCTCTCGCTTCCCGAACTCGAGGACCGTATCGCCATTCTGCGCGACAACATCCGGCAACTGATCGAGCAGGCGGCGGCGGTGTCCGGTGGCCAGAACGAGGAGCGCAACGCCGATCGCATCGCGCAACAGACCGAAGAACTCGAAGCGCTGGTGAAGGAGCGGGACGGACGCAAGCGTGCCTAGCCGCTGTGCGAACCGTCAGTTCAGCGACGGATTGCGCTGGCGATAGCCGCCGGACTTGTCCTTGATGAAAATCTCGGCGACCTGCGAGTGGCGGATCGGTTCACCGGAATCATCGGGCAGGAGGTTCTGTTCCGAAACGTACGCGACGTATTCGGACTCGGAATTTTCGGCCAGCAGGTGATAAAACGGCTGATCCTTGTGAGGCCGCATTTCCTCAGGAATCGACAGCCACCACTCTTCGGTGTTGTTGAATTCCGGATCAATATCGTAGATCACGCCGCGAAAGGAAAAAATCCTGTGGCGGACGATCTGGCCGATCTGAAATTTTGCGGTTCGCGCTTTAATCATCCACCGTCGAATAGACCATGATTGTGGCCGATGCTAGGGGCTAGGACATGAATCGGGCGGGTGAGGGGCTCCCCTGCGCCGCAGTCGGTTCTCTGGTGCCGCGCGGCATAATAAGCGTATCCCGATGATCGATATTCTAAATCTTGCTTTACCGTATTTCGGGCTGATCTTCATCGGCTATGCCTGCGGGAAGTACAAAAAGCTGCCGGAAGCCGGGCTGGAGTGGATGAATTTCTTCCTGCTCTACGTCTCGCTGCCCGCTCTGTTCTTTAGAACGCTTGCAAGAACGCCGCTTGAGGAATTGAACAACCCGCCGTTCGTGATCGCCACCACGCTCGCCACCGCGAGTGCGTTCTTCCTGTCGATGTTCGGCGTGAAGTTCATCGCGAAGCTGTCGACCCGCGAGTCCGCGATGGCGGGCCTCGGCGGCGGCTACGGCAATATCGGCTATATGGGTCCGGGGCTTGCGCTGGCGACGCTGGGCGCGAAGGCGACCGCGCCGGTCGCGCTGATTTTCTGTTTCGACACCATCTTCCTGTTTACGATCGCGCCGCTGCTGATGGTGCTGACCGACGGCAAGCGACGTCCATTGCTGCCGACCGTGCTGCTGGTGGCGAAACAGATCCTGCTGCATCCGCTGATCGTCGCATCCTATTTCGGCGTGCTGGTCGCGGCCTTCCATGTGCCGATCCCCGTGGGGATCGACAACATGTTCCAGTTTCTGCAAAGCGCCGCCGCGCCGGTCGCGCTGTTCGCGCTCGGCGTCACCGTGGCGCTGCGCCCGTTCGAGCGGGTGCCATGGGAGGTGCCGGGTGTCATCATGGTCAAGCTGATCCTGCACCCGCTGATCGTGGTCGGCCTGTTGCTGCTGCTCGGGCCGTTTCCGCCGGTATGGGCAGCGACCGCGCTGCTGCTGGCGTCATTGCCGCCCGCGCTCAATGTGTTCGTCATCGCGCGTCAGTACGACACCTGGATCGAACCCGCATCGACGCTGGTGCTGGTTGGCACGTTCGTGTCCGTGGTGACGCTGACCAGCGTGATGTGGATGATCAAGACGGGCGTGATCGTGTTTCCGTGATGTCACGCTCGAAAGATCGTGAACCCCAGTATCAGCAGGATCAGGAAGATCACGCCGAAGATGTAGAACAGCACGCGTGCGATATCTGCTGATGCCGCCGAGACGCCGGTGAAGCCGAATACGCCGGCGACGACCGAGATCAGGAAGAAGATCAAAGCCCATTTCAGAATCGTCATCGTAAGATTCCTGACGTTATGAATGCCCGATAACCGTCAAAGGAATACGAAGTTCCATCAAGCCGGAACATCTTGCGCGCTTGCCGATTGACCCTGCGAATTCAGACATCGGAGGTGGCGATGAGAGTTATCGCAATTGGTTTGGTGCTATCGCAGGTTTTGGTTTCGACCGCGGCTTTTGCTCAATCGGCAGGCGGCGCGAGCGGCGGCGCGGGCGGTTCACCGGGCGCATCTTCGCCCGGCGCAGCGAGTGGCGGATCGCTCGGCACGAGCGCCGGAGCTCCGGGCACGAATTCGCTGGGCACGGCGGCACCGTCAGGCTCGGCAACGACCGGAGCTGCGGCGACCGGGACCGGGGATCCTGACGTGGACAAGCAGGATCGCGCTGTCGACAAGAAGGTGAAAAGCATCTGCAAGGGCTGTTGAGAGGGTCCGAGCAGGGTTGACTAGTGCCGCCCCCGCCACGACGGCGACAGGCCCTCGCGCATCGCAAGGCGGCGGATCGGTCCGACGCGATCGAGCAGATGCATCCCGGCGGCGCGGAGCGATTGCGCGGGCAGGAAATCGCTCAGCAATGTGCGATTCGCCATATCGACAGCAAAGGTGCGGCTGAATACATCGGTACGTCGCGCGTGCGCATAGCGTTGCAGCACGGCGTCATCGCCGGGATCGGAGCCCATCAGCAGCGCGTCGCGGACAATCTCCGCCAGATCGGCAGCGTCGCGCAGCCCCATGTTGAGACCCTGCGCGCCGATCGGCGGCAGCACATGCGCGGCTTCGCCGACCAGCGCGATGCGTTTGGCGGCGATATGATCCGGAGTCTCGATCGCCAGCGGAAACACATGACGGCCCGGCGCGATGGTCAGCTTGCCGAGGATCGAATGCGACTGCCGCTCGGCGGCAAGCGCAAGCGTCTCGTCGTCAAGGCTCTTCAACCTCTCGGCCTCGTCCGGCTTCACCACCCAGACGATGCTCGATCGTTCGCCGGGCAGCGGCACGAACACGCAGGGGCCGAATCCGGTGTGAAACTCGGTCGAGCAGTTGCCGTGCGGGCGGGTGTGCGTCACGTTCAGCGTCAATGCCGATTGGCCAAGATCGCGGCGCTTGACGCCGATGCCCGCGGCTTCGCGGCACAGCGAATGCCGTCCATCCGCGCCGGCCACGAGGGCGACCGCAAGCGACTGCCCTTGCTTCGTGGTGATCGCGACCGACGACTCGCCCGTAACAATCGACTCCGCATCGTCATCGATGCGGGTAAGGTTCTGCAACTCGGCGGCCCGCGCTTCCATTGCCACCATCAGGAGGCGGTTTTCGATGTTATAGCCGAACGCCTCCATGCCGATTTCGTCGGACGAGAATTTGACTTCGGGCGAGCGGATCAGGCGGCGGGTATCGTCCACCAGCCGCATGGTGCGCAACGCAGCCGCATCAGCGTTGCAGCGCTGCCAGACATCGAGCGACTGGAGGAAGTCCACCGAGCCGCCGAGCAGCGCCGTGGTCCGGTTGTCGGCATAAGGCGAGCGGCGGGCGATCAGGACGGTCTCGACGCCGGCCTGGGCCAGCGCGATGGCCGTGGCGAGCCCGGCGGGCCCGCCGCCAACGACGGCGGCCTGATGGATAAGCGAAGCGGAGTCAGTCATGCGGGTATCTATGGTCGGTATTTTCCAGGGTCACAATGGATTTCAGGTTGTCATTCTGACCCGCATTTGAGGCAAATCCGGTTCGCGCTCCGTCACAATGGACGGCGTCTGAGCCGGATATGCAAAACCGAGGGAATCCTGTTAGTGACGGCTGCATATGAGTGAGCCCGGCCCGCAGGACCAGCCCCCGTTTCCCGCCAGAGCGCGCGTGCGCGCGTTCGGCGTCCATATCTTCACGGCGCTCGGCGGCGCGATTGCGCTAATCGCCATGCTGGAGGCGGTGAGGGAACATTGGGCGGCGATGTTCGGCTGGCTCGGGCTGGCGCTTTTGATCGACGGCCTCGACGGGCCGCTGGCGCGGCGGCTCAGGGTCGGGGACGTGCTGCCGAACTGGTCCGGCGATACGCTCGATCTGGTGGTCGATTTCCTGACCTATGTATTCGTGCCGGCCTATGCGATTACCGCGAGTGGCCTGCTGATTCCGCTGGCGACGCCGCTGCTCGGCGGCGCGATTGTTATTTCCGGCGCGCTGTATTTTTCCGACCGGCGCATGAAAACCGACGACAATCATTTTCGCGGCTTTCCGGCGCTGTGGAACGGAGCGGCGTTCTATCTGTTCCTGCTGAAGCCGCCGGCTGCTGTCGGGAGCATCGCGCTTGCTGTTCTCGTCGTTCTCACCTTCGTGCCTTTCAATGTGATGCATCCGCTGCGCACCACACGGTTCCGAATGCTGAATATCGGGCTGCTGGCGATCTGGGCGGTCCTGGCGATGATCGCGGTTGCCACCAATTTTCAGGCGCCGGTGTGGGTCACTGCCGGACTCTGCGCCATCGGTGCGTATATTCTTCTGAGTGATGTCTTGATCCGATTGATAGGCGGGAAACGCGCATGATGGAATTGCTGACGAGTCCGGAAGCCTGGGTCGCGCTGCTGACGCTGACAGCGCTTGAAATCGTGCTGGGCATCGACAACGTGATCTTCCTGTCGGTGATCGTGTCGCGCATTCCACCGGCACAGGCGGAGAAGGCGCGCAAGATCGGTCTGGCGCTGGCGCTGGTGTTCCGGATCGCGCTGTTGAGCATTCTGGTCTGGCTGATCGGGCTGACCGAACCCGTCATCACCATCGCCAAGTTCGCGTTGTCATGGCGCGATATTATTCTGATCGTCGGCGGCCTTTTCCTGATCGCCAAGGCGACCCACGAAATTCACGCCGAGGTCGAGGCGCGGGACCACGACGAAGAAGCCAAGGCGTCGCCGAGCGCGTTCTTCTGGGTGATCATGCAGATCATTGTCATCGATCTGGTGTTCTCGATCGACTCCATCATCACCGCTATCGGCATGGTGCAGCAGATCGAAATCATGATCGCCGCGGTCGTCATCGCGGTCGGTGTCATGTACCTGTCGTCGGGGCCGGTCGCGGCGTTCGTGGCTGAGCATCCGACCACCAAGATGCTGGCGCTGGCGTTCCTTGTGCTGATCGGCGTGGCGCTGGTCGCGGATGGATTCCACTTCCACATCCCGCGCGCCTTCATCTACGTCGCGATCTGCTTCTCGGCGGCGGTGGAGTTCTTCAACATACTGGCCAAGCGCAACCGCAAGAAGCGCGCGAAGGGCGCGGCCGGCTAAGGCGCGGCGTTGGTCCGCGTTGACAATTTGCCGCCGATGGACTTCGCTCCCGGCTGAGGTCACTTAAAAAGAAGGCTCGGGAGAAACCATGACCAAGGCTGTGCGCGTCCATCAGGTGGGTGGTCCGGAAGTGATGATCTATGAGGATGTCGATGTGCCTGCGCCCGGCACCGGCGAGGTCCGCATCCGCCAGCACGCCATTGGCCTGAACTTCATCGACACGTATTATCGCACCGGCCTCTACAAGGCGCCGGGCCTGCCGTTCATTGTCGGAAATGAAGCTTCCGGTGAAGTGATCTCCGCCGGGCCGGGCGTCACCAACTTCCATCCCGGCGACCGCGTGGCCTACTACCACAACCTCGGCGGCTACGCGACCGAGCGCAACATTCCCGCCGACAAGCTGGTGAAGCTGCCGGATCACATCTCCCACGAGCAGGCAGCGGTGCTGATGCTCAAGGGGCTGACGGTCTATTACCTGCTGCACAAGACCTTCAAGGTCGAGCCGGGTCATCGCGTGTTGATTCATGCGGCGGCGGGCGGCATCGGCTTGCTTGCGTGCCAATGGGCCAAGGCGCTGGGCGCGAATGTGATCGGGACTGTTGGGACCGAAGAAAAAGCGAAGCTGGCGCTGGCCAACGGTTGCGATCACGTCATCCTGTACAAGCAGGAGGATTTCGCGGAGCGCGTGAAGCAGATCAGCCGCGGCGAGTTGTGCGACGTGGTCTATGACGGCGTCGGCAAGGATACATTCGCGGGCTCGCTGAAGTCACTGAAGCAGCGCGGGCTGTTCGTGTCGTTCGGCAACGCATCGGGGCCGGTACCGCCGTTCTCCATCGCGGAGCTGAACAATCACGGTTCGCTGTTTGCGACGCGTCCGAAGCTCAACGACTATGTCGGAACGCGCAAGGAATTGATCGAGGGCGCGGACACGCTGTTCGCTGCCGTTATCAGCGGCACGCTTCACGTGCCGATCAACCATGCCTATGCGCTGAAAGATGCGCAGAAGGCGCACCGCGATCTCGAAAGCCGCATGACCACGGGATCAGGAATTCTGAAGCCGTAAGGTTTCAGAACCCCGCCACAGTCCCGTGCAGGTCGTACTGATCCGCGCTTTCGATCTTCGCAGTCACGATGTCGCCGACCTTCAAAGGACGGCGGCTTGAGACATAGACATTGCCGTCGATCTGCGGCGCGTCGGCCTTCGAACGCCCCTTCGACACGGTCGGGCCAACTTCGTCGATGATGACCTGCTGGCGCGTACCGACTTTTCGCTTCAACCGCTGCGCCGAAATTTTCTGCTGCCGCGCCATCAAGGCATTCCAGCGCGCGGTCTTGATCTCTTCCGGCACCGGATTTTCGATGGTGTTCGAGGTTGCGCCCGCGACCGGTTCATACTTGAAGCAGCCGACGCGATCGATCTGCGCTTCGTCCAGCCAGTCGAGCAAATACTGGAAGTCGGAATCGGTCTCGCCGGGGAATCCGACGATGAAGGTCGAGCGCAGCGTAAGCTCCGGACATTCCTCGCGCCACTTCTTGATGCGATTGAGCGTCTTGTCCTGCGATGCCGGGCGGCGCATCTGCTTGAGCACATCAGGTGACGCGTGCTGGAACGGGATGTCGAGATACGGCAGCACTTTGCCTTCGGTCATCAGGCTGATGACGTCATCGACATGCGGGTAGGGGTAGACGTATTGCAGCCGCACCCATGCGCCGAGTTCACCGAGTTCTTTCGACAGGTCGAAGAACTTCGCGCGGACCTCGCGGTCCTTCCAGATGCTGGTCGCATACTTGATGTCTACGCCGTAGGCCGAGGTGTCCTGCGACACCACCAGCAATTCCTTGACCCCGGCGGCGACCAGCTTCTCGGCTTCGAGCAGCACATCTTTGGCCGGGCGCGAAACAAGATCGCCGCGCAGCTTCGGGATGATGCAGAAGGTGCAGCGGTTGTTGCAGCCTTCGGAAATTTTCAAGTAAGCGTAATGGCGTGGCGTCAGCTTGATGCCCTGAGGCGGCACGAGATCGAGGTGCGGATTGTGCAGCGGCGGCAGGGCGCTGTGCACCGCGTCCATTACGCTCTCGTATTGTTGCGGCCCGGTGATCGACAGCACGTTGGGATAGGCTTTTTCGATCTGCTCGGGCTCCGCGCCCATGCAGCCGGTCACTATCACCTTGCCGTTCTGGGCCATCGCCTCGCCGATGGCGCCCAGCGATTCCTGCTTGGCGCTGTCGAGGAAGCCGCAGGTGTTGACGATCACCAGATCCGCGCCGTCATGCTTGCGCGCCAGTTCATAGCCTTCGGCGCGCAGGCGCGTGATGATCCGCTCGGAATCCACCAGAGCCTTGGGGCAACCAAGCGACACAAAACTGACTTTTGGGGCGACGCCCTGTTCCATACGACCACACCTATTGGGAGAACGCAGGAGCTATCCCTGATTACCTACAAATACAAGGCTTTAAGCCTGACAGGGGCGCGTGTTAGGGTTGTTTTGCCGGAATGTGAGTGCTGAATGGCTGCGGATTCGTCGTTCAAGATCGTTATCGTCGACGAAAGCCCGATCAGAGCTGCAATCCTCAAGGAAGGGCTGCGCGACGCGGGCTTTACCAGCGTCGAGCACATCCCGGAGATGCACAATCTCCTGGCGCGGATCTATGCCCTCGATCCCGACGTCATCCTGATCGACCTCGAAAACCCCAGCCGTGACGTTCTGGAACAGATGTTTCAGGTCAGCCGCGCCGTGCGGCGGCCGATCGCCATGTTCGTCGACCAGAGCGATGCCGCATCCATCCAGCAATCGGTCGAGGCGGGGGTTTCGGCCTATATCGTGGACGGCCTGAAGAAGGAGCGGATCAAGCCGATTCTCGATTTGTGCATTTCGCGCTTCAACGCCTTCGCCAAATTGCAGGACGAACTGGACCGCACGAAGTCGGCGCTCGAGGACCGCAAGATTCTCGATCGCGCCAAGGGCGTGCTGATGAAGCTGAAGGGCCTTTCCGAGGAGGAGGCGTACGTGCTGATCCGCTCGACCGCCATGCGCGAGAAAAAGAAGATCGGCGAGATCGCCCAATCGATCATTACCGCGGCGGAGATGTTGAAATGAGTGACAAACCGCTCAGGATCGGGTTCATCCCGCTGGTCGATGCCGCCGCGCTGATTATCGCCGTGGACAAAGGCTTTACCGCCGCTGAAGGCCTCGATGTGACGCTGGTGCGCGAGGTGTCGTGGTCGAACGTCCGCGACAAGCTCAATATCGGCCTGTTCGATGCGGCGCATCTGCTGGCGCCGGTTGCCGTCGCGTCGAGTCTCGGGCTTGCGCAGGTCAAGGTGCCGATCGTTGCGCCCTTCAATCTGGGCCTGAACGGCAACGCGATCACCGTTTCGCCTGCGTTGTATGCGGCGATCATGGGGGAAGCTGACGGCGATCCTGTCGATCCGATGGTGACCGCGAAAGCGCTGGCGCGGGTGGTTGCGGCCCGCCGCAAAGCCGGCGGCGAGCCGCTGACCTTCGGCATGACATTCCCGTTCTCGACCCACAACTATCAGCTGCGGTTCTGGATGGCCGCCGGCGGCGTCGATCCGGACGAGGATGTGCGCCTCGTGGTGCTGCCACCGCCCTTCATGGTGGACAGCCTCGCCAGCGGGCACGTCGATGCCTTCTGCGTCGGAGCGCCTTGGAATTCGATCGCGGTCGATCTCGGCTTCGGGCACATTCTGCATTTCGTGTCGGACATTCTGGAGCGTGCGGCCGAAAAGGTGCTGGCGGTTCGCGAGCCCTGGGCGATGGAGAATCCGGACATTCTTGCAAGGCTCATCCGTGCGCACGGGAAGGCGACGGCATTCATCGAGAACCCGGACAACCGGGCCGAGGTGGCAGGCATTCTTGCAGTGCCTGACCGGATCGATGTCGATCCGGAAGTCATCCGGCGCACGCTCGACGGCCGCCTGAAAATCTCCCCGGATGGGACATTCCGCGAAAGCGGACGCTACCTGCTGGTGGGACGCGAGGGCGCTGCCCGGCCTGATCCTGTGCAGGCGGCCTGGCTGTACGCCCAGATGGTGCGATGGGGGCAGGCGGCTTATTCACCGGAGGCGCTCGAGCGGGCGAAGAAGGTGTTTCGGCCTGACCTTTATGACGCTGCGCTTGGAGCGTCCGTGAAGCCGTCGCATGGCGTGCAGGACGGTGTGGGAGCCTTCGATGGAGCCCCGTTTGATGCCAACAACATCGCCGCGCATCTCGGGTCCATGACGATCGGACACCGTTTGTCCTGATCCGCAATACCTGCGGATTACGGCATGCCTAGTTCTTGTGCGTCGCGCAAAATCTGGGCATTTGCCGTTTGGAGAGGCCGCGCAAGCTGCCTGCTCCTTATCAAGGCATCGCCTCAAACCTCTGAAAAATATGGATTTGCTGCGCCGCACGCGGCTGGCACGATCCTTGAATAGATAGCTTCAGGCCAGAACGAAGGCCGGCAGGTCCACAGATGGACCAAGCAGCACAGCCGCTGTCTCGAGGAGCACGCATCCGCGCACCTCGGGGGCGGCTTTTTTGTTTGGGCAACGGGGATTTGAGCGGAGGCAACTGAGAACAGTGACTGAAGCGGCAAGCCAACCGGACAACGACACCGTCAAAAGGACACCAGACACGATGACCAGGACGACGAAAGAGGGCAAAGGGGATATGGCGATCAATCGCAGGATGAGCCGCCGCGCATTGCTCAAGGCGGGCGCGGGAACTGCGGCCCTGCTGGCTGCCGCGCGTTTGAATTTTCCCGGCGGTGCGTTCGCGCAGACCGCCGGTCCGGAAACCACCAAAGCGAAGCTGGGCTTTATCGCGCTGACCGATGCCGCGCCGCTGTTCGTCGCGAAGGAAAAGGGTCTGTTCGCGAAGTACGGCATGCCCGATGTCGAGGTGCTGAAGCAGGCTTCGTGGGGCACGACCCGCGACAACCTTGTGCTCGGCTCCGAAGGTAACGGCATCGACGGCGCGCATATCCTGACGCCGATGCCCTACCAGATTTCCGCGGGCACCGTGACACAGAATAACGTGCCGACGCCGATGCATATCCTGGCGCGGCTCGATCTGAACTGTCAGGGCATCTCGGTCGCCAACGAATATGCCGATCTGAAAGTCGGGATCGATGCCAAGCCGTTGCAGGCCGCATTCGAGAAAAAGAAGGCTGCCGGTAAATCGATCAAGGCGGCGATGACATTCCCCGGCGGCACCCACGATCTCTGGATTCGCTACTGGATGGCCGCAGGCGGGATCGATCCCGACAAGGATGTCGAGACCATCGTCGTTCCGCCGCCACAGATGGTGGCGAACATGAAGGTCGGCACCATGGATTGCCTGTGCGTCGGCGAGCCGTGGAACGAACAGTTGATCCATCAGAAGGCAGGCTACTCGGCGGTGACGACCGGCGAGATCTGGAAGGATCATCCCGAGAAGGTCCTCGGCATGCGTGCCGCATGGGTGGAGAAGAATCCGCGCGCCGCCAAGGCATTGCTGATGGCGGTGATGGAAGCGTTGCAGTGGTGCGATAAGGACGCCAACAAGGACGAGCTCGCAGCGATCAGCGCAAAACGGCAGTGGATGAATGTTCCGGTCGCCGATATCGACGAACGCATCAAGGGCAACTTCGATTACGGCAACGGCCGGGTCGAGAAAAACAGCCCGCTACTGATGAAGTTCTGGCGCGACCACGCGTCGTATCCGTTCCAGAGCCACGACCTCTGGTTCCTTACCGAAAATATCCGATGGGGCAAGCTGCCCGCCAACACGGACACCAAGGCTCTGATCGCCAAGGTCAACCGTGAAGACCTCTGGCGCGAAGCCGCCAAGGAACTCGGTGTCGCAGCCGCTGACATTCCGGCCTCGAAGTCGCGCGGCAAGGAGACGTTCTTCGACGGCAAGGTCTTCGATCCGGAGAATCCTGCCGCGTATTTGAAGTCGCTGTCCATCAAGCGTGTTGAAGCGTGATCACGAATGGACCGCCCGTGAACGGGCGGTCCACCTCACCGAACTTGGAGACAACACGCGATGAGCATGCCAGCGATCAAGACTGAAATTGCAACCACGGTTGCCGCGCCCGCGGGGCCTGCGCCTGTTCACACCCTTGCGCGGAAGCGCGCGCCGGTGACCGGCGAGTTGATGAAGTTTGTGCGTTCAGCGTCAGCTCAGATCATTCCTCCAGCAATCGTCATCGCGCTGTTTCTGGTGGTCTGGGAACTGATCTGCCGAAAGGCGGGCGCGACCCTGCCGCCGCCGTCGCGTGTCGTTAAGGAGACCTGGGAGCTGATCGTCGATCCGTTCTTCGATCATGGCGGCATCGACAAGGGATTGTTCTGGCACCTGTCCGCGAGCTTGAAGCGCGTTGCGCTCGGCTATTCGCTGGCGGCGGTGGCCGGCATCGCGCTCGGCACGCTTGTGGGGCAGTCGATCTGGGCGATGCGCGGGCTCGATCCGATCTTCCAGGTCTTGCGAACCATTCCGCCGCTCGCGTGGTTGCCGCTGTCGCTCGCAGCGTTTCGCGATGGCGAGCCTTCGGCGATCTTCGTGATCTTCATCACCGCGATTTGGCCGATCATCATCAACACCGCCGTCGGCATTCGCAACATTCCGCAGGACTACCGCAATGTCGCGGCCGTGGTGCAACTCAACCCGCTCGAGTTTTTCTGGAAGGTGATGATCCCGTCGGCGGCGCCGTACATCTTCACCGGTCTTCGTATCGGAATCGGACTCTCGTGGCTCGCAATTGTCGCTGCCGAAATGCTGATCGGCGGCGTCGGCATCGGGTTCTTCATCTGGGATGCCTGGAATTCGTCGCACATCAGCGAAATCATCCTCGCGCTGGTTTACGTAGGCATCATCGGTTTCGTGCTGGACCGCGCGATTGCGATCATCGGTAGCTTCGCCACCCACGGCACGCAGACCAACTGAGGAACATCATCATGGCCTATCTTCAGATCGATCATCTCGACAAGGTCTTCACCCGTGGCTCAACCCAGAGCGAGGTGTTGAAAGATATCAACCTCACGGTCGAGCAGGGTGATTACGTCTCCATCATCGGTCACTCCGGCTGCGGCAAGTCTACGCTGCTCAATATCGTCGCCGGACTGACCAATGCGACGCAGGGCGGCGTGCTGCTCGAAAACCGTGAGGTGAATTCGCCGGGCCCGGATCGCGCGGTGGTGTTTCAGAACCACAGCCTGCTGCCGTGGCTGACGGTCTACGACAACGTTCGTCTCGGCGTCGACAAGGTGTTCAGCAAGACCAAGACCCGCGCCGAACGCGACGAATGGGTGATGCACAACCTCAACCTCGTGCAGATGACCCATGCCAAGGACAAGCGCCCGTCGGAAATTTCCGGCGGCATGAAGCAGCGCGTCGGTATTGCGCGCGCTCTGGCGATGGAGCCGAAGGTGCTGCTGCTCGACGAGCCGTTCGGCGCGCTCGATGCGCTGACCCGCGCGCATCTCCAGGACTCGGTGATGGCGCTGCATCAGAAGCTGAACAACACGGTGATGATGATCACGCACGATGTCGATGAGGCCGTGCTGCTCTCCAATCGAATCGTGATGATGACCAATGGCCCGAGCGCTCGCATCGGCGAGGTGCTCGAGGTGCCGCTGCCACATCCGCGCAAGCGGCTCGAACTGGCATCGAACCCGGTCTACCTCAAGTGCCGCCAGCGCGTGCTTGAGTTCCTTTATGAGCGTCATCGTTTCGTCGAAGCGGCGTAAGGGCGAGGCATGAGCGAACCTCTCGTCATCATCGGCAATGGAATGGCAGCCGCCCGGTTCGTCGAGGAAATGGCGAAGCGCGCGCTTGGCCGTTACGCCATAGCCGTGATCGGCGACGAGCCGAGGCTCGCGTATAACCGCGTGTTGCTGTCGTCCGTGCTGGCGGGCGAGACCACATCGCAGGACATCGAGTTGCGGTCCGCGTCGTGGTGGCGCGACCGCGGCGTGACCTTGACTTATGGCTGCGCTGCCAACTCGCTCGATCTCAACAGCCGCACGATTCATCTGGCCAATGGCACAGCCGTCCCGTTTTCGAAGGTTGTTATCGCCACCGGTTCGACAGCCATTCGGCTGAATGTCCCCGGCGCGGACTTGCCGGGCGTCCATACATTCCGCGACAGCCGCGATGTCGATCTGCTGCTGAAACTGGCGCGCGAGAAAAAGAGTGTTGTCGTGGTCGGCGGCGGATTACTCGGTCTGGAGGCTGCTTACGGACTCGCCAAGGCCGGCTCCAAAGTGACGCTGCTGCATCTGATGGACCGGTTGATGGAGCGCCAGCTCGATGCACCGGCGGCGGCGCTGCTGAAGCGGCTGGTCGAGAGCAAGGGCATTGAGATCATCCTTGGCGCCAACACCAGGCAGATCCTTGGTGAAGAAGTGATGACCGGCGTTGAATTGTCGGACGGACGGATCATCGCCGCCGACGCCGTGGTGTTCGCCGCCGGCATCCGGCCGAATGCCGCGCTGGCGAAAGAGGCGGGCGTAATTGTCAATCGCGGCATCGTCGTCGATGATCAGTTGCGGACCGGTCATGCCGACGTGTTCGCGCTCGGCGAATGCGCCGAACATCGCGGCACGTGTTACGGGCTTGTCGAGCCCGCCTACGAGCAGGCCCGTGTGCTGGCCGATCATCTTGCAGGACGTTCGGCGCAGTATGCCGGCAGTGTTGTTTCCACAAACCTCAAAGTCTCTGGCGTCAGCGTGTTCTCGGCTGGCGATTTCCTCGGTGATACCGGCACCGACACGCTTGTGTTCAACGATGAACGGCGTGGCACTTACAAGAAACTTGTGGTGGCCGATGGCCGCCTCAAGGGAGCAGTCCTGGTCGGCGATACGCAGGACGCGCTCTGGTACCTTGAACTGATCAGGACAACGGTGTCCATCGAAGCGATCCGCGGCGACATGATGTTCGGCCGCGCTCTCGCACAACCCGATCTGTCCCGATCAAAGGCCGCATAAGATATGTCGAGCGATTTTTCTCCAGACCAGAAGCGCTATCTCGAGGGTTTTGTGACCGGGCTCTCTGCGTCGCGCGTTGCGCGCAGCAATGCTCCGGCAAAGTCCGAGCCGGTCGGGCCTGACGCCATTCACATCAAGGCACAGGATCGCACCGTTGCCGCAGGCGGCAAGCTCAACGATCAGGAAAAATTCAAACGCGACGAGCATCCGTTCGACGCTTATCCTCGGCTTGTGAAGCAGGCGGCGAACAACGAAGCACCGAAGCCGCAGGACAATTTCCGCTGGCGCTATTACGGTATCTTTTATGTCGCACCGACGCAGGCATCGTATATGTGCCGCCTGCGGATTCCGAACGGCATCCTCAAGCACTGGCAGTTCGCAGGCCTCGCGGACCTCGCGGAGAATTTCGGCGGTCCCTATGCGCATGTAACGACACGCGCCAATCTTCAGCTTCGTGAAATCGAACCGAAGAACGCGATCAACATCATCGAGGGACTTCAGGACCTCGGGCTTTGCTCGCGCGGGTCAGGCGCCGACAACATCCGTAATGTCACCGGCACATCGACTGCCGGGATCGATCCGCAGGAAATTCTCGATACCCGGAAATATGCACGCGAATGGCATTTTCACATTCTCAACGAACGCGCGCTGTATGGCTTGCCGCGCAAGTTCAATGTCGCATTCGACGGAGCGGGGCGCATCGCCACGCTGGAGGAAACCAACGACATCGCCTTTCAGGCGGTCGAGGTGCGCGAAGGCTTCGGAGTCGAGGCGGGAATTTACTTCCGGCTGGCGCTCGGCGGCATCACCGGCCACAAGGATTTTGCCCGAGACACCGGCGTTATTCTCAGACCGGAGGAAGCAACGGAAGTTGCCGACAAGATCGTGCGCGTGTTTATCGAGAACGGCGATCGCACCAACCGCCTCAAGGCGCGGTTGAAGTATGTGCTCGACGCGTGGGGCTTCGACAAGTTTCTTGCCGCCGTCGAGGAAAAACTCGGCCGCAAACTGGCGCGGGTTCCGGCGGAAGCCGTTGCATCGCGGCCCGTCTATGACCGGCTCGGGCATATCGGTGTGCATCCGCAGAAGCAGGCAGGCCTGAACTGGATCGGTGTCGCGCTGAAGCTCGGCCGGTTGTCGCCGGAACAGATGCGCGGGCTGTCGAAATTGTCTGATGACTTTGGCGACGGTGATATTCGCCTCACGGTCTGGCAGAACCTGCTGATCTCTGGCGTCGCCGATGCCAACGTCGCGACAGTCACCGCCGCGATCGAGGCGCTGGGCCTTGCGACCACAACATCGGCACTTCGCGCAGGGCTGATCGCCTGCACCGGGGCGACAGGCTGCCGCTTCGCTGCCGCTCACACCAAGGAGAACGCCGACGAGATAGCGGCTTGGTGCGAGGAGCGCGTGCCGTTGGAAACGCCGGTGAATATCCATCTCACCGGATGCCATCACTCCTGCGCCCAGCATTACATCGGCGACATCGGTCTGATTGGTGCGCGAGTTCCGGTCAACGACGATGGCGACACCGTCGATGGCTATCACCTGCTGGTTGGCGGCGGTTATGGCGCCGAGGCCACGATGGCGCGCGAACTGATCCAGAACGTGAAAGCGGAAGACGCGCCGAAGACCGTCGAGCGGGTGCTAAAAGCTTATGTCAATCACCGCGCATCGGAGGATGAAACCTTTCTTGCCTTCGCCAAGCGGACTGACATCGATGCCCTCAAGCGCATGACTGAAATGGAGGCTGTGTGATGAACGAGAGAACGTCTCCCGCGCAGCTTGAGATCATTCCGGAAACCGCGCCGTTCTCCGATGAACAGCGCTCGTGGCTGAACGGGTTCTTTGCCGGCCTCGTGTCGCTCGACAACGCGGTGACGCCGCTGTCGGCGGAGCAGGGCGCGGCTGTCATGAAAGACGCCGCAGGCGACGGCGATGACGGCGAAGCGCCGTGGCATGACCAGACCATGCCGATTGCCGATCGCATGAAACTCGCGGAGGGCCGCCCGATCCGCCGCAAGATGATGGCGGCGATGGCGCAGCAGGACTGCGGCCAGTGCGGATACAACTGTCACGACTATTCCGAGGTGATTGCGAGTAAGGCTGAGGCGCGATTGAATCTTTGCGTGCCGGGCGGCAAGGAAACCGCACGGATGCTCAAGTCTCTTTATGAGGATCTTGAGAAGGCGCCCGCTGCCGCAACCTCATCAGCCGCAGCGCTGGCCACGCCGGTTGCGGCGGCTCCAGTTGCGGACCCGGGCCGTTCGCGCGACAATCCGGTGATGGCTTCGTTCCTGTCACGCCGTCAGGTCAACAAGCCCGGATCGGAGAAGGAGACCTGGCATATCGAATTCGATCTGGCGGAGGCTGGTCTGGATTACGTCGTCGGCGATTCATTTGGTGTATTCGCCGCCAACGATCTCGGACTAGTGGACCAGATCATTGCGATGCTCGGCGCGTCACATATGACGGAAGTCAACGGCAAGCCGCTGCGTGAAGTTTTGCTCAACGATGTGTCGCTGTCTCCCGCGCCCGACACGCTGTTCGAACTGATCTCGTTCGTCACCGGCGGCGCGCAGCGCGAGAAGGCGCGGGCGCTGGCATCGGGCGACGATCCCGACGGCGACGCCGCCAATCTCGATGTGCTGGCCGCCTTGCAGAAGTTCGCCGGCGTGCGCCCACATCCCGAGGCCTTTGTTGAGGCGCTTGAACCATTGCAGCCGCGGCTTTACTCGATCTCGTCGTCGCATAATGCCACGCCGGGCAAGCTGTCGCTGACCGTCGATGCGGTGCGGTACGTGATCGGCAAGCGCAAGCGGCTTGGCCTAGCTTCGACGTTTCTTGCGGAGCGGATCAATCCCGGCGACCAGCTTGGCGTCTATGTGCAGAAGGCTCATGGTTTCGGCCTGCCGCAGGATCCGAACACGCCGGTCATCATGATAGGCCCCGGCACGGGCATCGCGCCGTTCCGCGCCTTCCTGCACGACCGGCAGGCAACGAAAGCGCCGGGCCGCAACTGGCTGTTCTTCGGACATCAGCGCAGCGAATACGACTTCTTCTATTCGGATGAGTTGAACGCGATGAAAGCGTCCGGCGTCCTCACGCGATTGTCGCTGGCATGGTCGCGCGACGGCACGGAAAAATTCTACGTGCAGGACCGCATGCGCGAGGTCGGCCGCGAGTTGTGGAACTGGCTCGCTGACGGCGCGCATGTTTACGTCTGCGGCGACGCCAAGCGGATGGCGAAGGATGTCGAGCGCGCGCTGGTCGATATCGCAGCCCAGTTCGGCGCGCGATCCACCGACGAGGCGATCGCCTTTGTCGCGGACCTGAAGAAAAAGGGCCGTTATCAGCAGGACGTCTATTGATGGCGGAGGGGCGTGATCCAGCCATTTCGGCGGAGACGGTTCGTTCTCTGCTAGCCAAGACCGGAGGAATTTTCTCTCTCCCGGCGCGGGCGGGGGCAACTTTATCGTCTTTTGCGTCAATGCCTTGTAACGCCCCGGTGAAGCCATTCAGTATCGTGTCACGTGATCAATTGGAGATCGGCGATGCGCGATATTGTCTCTGGAAGAGAAGCCCAAATCAGGATGACCACCGCTCAGGCGAAGGCGGGCGATCGCGTAGACATGCTCGGCGTGTACGGCGCATTCGCATTGATTGCGGCTATCGTGTTCGGCACGCTGTCCTACCATCCGTTCTAGAGAGGCTTCAGTTCGCGCCGGATTGTTTCGTCGCGTCATTGCGAGCGAAGCGAAGCCATCCATTCTTAAGCGAAGCAAGACTGGATTGCTTCGTCGCAAGAACTCCTCGCAATGACGGATTAATGTTTGTCGTGCGGGATGCCGCATGATGAACGCCGATCCGTCGCGTGCTCCCACAAAGACCACCTGTCCTTATTGCGGCGTCGGCTGTGGCGTCATCGCCACGCCCGACGGCAACGGCAGCGCTGCGATTGAGGGCGACCCGGAGCATCCGGCCAATTTCGGGCGGCTGTGTTCCAAGGGTTCGGCGCTCGGTGAAACGCTGGGCCTGAGCGAACGGTTGCTCGATCCGATGATCCGCTGCTCGAACGGAAAGCTCGAGCAGGTAGCCTGGACCGACGCGCTGGATCACGTTGCCAGCCGGCTGCAACACATCATCGCCAAGCACGGGCCGGGCTCGGTCGGCTTCTACCTGTCGGGCCAATTGCTGACGGAGGATTACTACGTCGCCAACAAGCTGATGAAGGGCTTCATCGGCACGGCGAATGTCGATACCAACTCGCGGCTGTGCATGTCCTCGTCGGTCGCGGGGCACCGCCGCGCCTTTGGCTCCGACACCGTGCCGGGATGTTACGAGGATCTCGATCAGGCCGATCTGCTGGTGCTGGTCGGATCGAACGCCGCGTGGTGTCATCCGGTTCTGTTCCAGCGCATGATCGCCAACAAGCAGACGCGCGGCGCGCGCATCGTGGTGATCGATCCGCGCCAGACTGAAACCTCGGGCGACGCCGATCTGTTCCTCGGGCTCAGGCCCGGCACCGATACGGCGCTGTTCAGCGGGCTGTTCACGTATCTGGCGGACAATGGTGCGCTCGATCACGCTTACATTGACGAGCATACAAGCGGTTTCGAGGAGGGGGTGGCGAAGGCACGCCAGATCGCCGGCAGCGTGACCCCGACTGCGCTGGCGACGGGTCTCGCGGAAGCCGACGTCGCGGCGTTCTTCCAGATGTTCGCCAGAACGCAGCGCGTCGTGACGCTCTATTCGCAGGGCGTCAATCAGTCGGCGCAGGGCACCGACAAGGTCAATGCGATCATCAACTGTCATCTCGCCACCGGACGTATCGGCAAGCCGGGGGCGTCGCCGTTCTCGCTCACCGGCCAGCCGAATGCGATGGGCGGGCGTGAAGTCGGCGGGCTCGCCAATCAGCTCGCGGCGCATATGGGCTTCACGCCGCCAGACATAGACCGCGTGCGCCGGTTCTGGAAAGCGCCGCATATCGCGACCCATGAAGGGCTCAAGGCCGTTCAGATGTTCCAGGCGATCGGACGCGGGGAGATCAAGGCGCTCTGGGTGATGGGTACCAACCCGGCGGTGTCGCTGCCGAATGCGGACGCCGTGCGTGCAGCGATGCGCAAGCTCGATCTGCTGGTGATCTCCGAGAATGTGCAATCCAACGACAGCATCAACTCCGGCGCTCATGTGCTGCTGCCCGCGCACGCGTGGGGCGAAAAATCCGGCACGGTGACGAATTCCGAGCGGCGTATCTCACGTCAACGCGCCTTCTTGCCGCCGCCAGGACAGGCGAAGGCGGACTGGTGGATCATGAGCGAGGTGGCGAAGCGTCTCGGTTACGGCGCGGCGTTCGCCTACAATTCCGCCGCTGACATTTTCCGAGAGCATGCTGCGCTGTCCGCCTTTGAAAATCGCGGAAGCCGCGATTTCGACATCGGCGCGCTCGCGTCGATTGAAGATGATGGCTTCGATGACATGCCGCCGGTCATGTGGCCGATGCCTGATGGCGCGGTTGAACCGCAGCCGCGCTTTTTCGCCGAGGGCGGGTATTACACATCCGACCGCAAGGGACACTTCATCGCGCCGGATGTTCCGATGCTTCGTGGCGCGACCTCGGAGGCGCGGCCGCTGCGGCTGAACACCGGACGCATTCGCGACCAGTGGCACACCATGACGCGCACGGGTCTCAGCCCGCGCCTCGGTCAGCATCTTCCCGAACCCTATGTCGAGATTCATCCGGCGGATGCCGTGCAGGCGGACATCGTCGACGGCGGTTTCGCGCGGCTTGCGACCGACCTTGGTCAATGCGTTTTGAAAGTGGTCGTCAGTGACCGGCAGCAGCGCGGGATGTTATTCGCGCCGATCCACTGGAGCGAGGAAAACTCCGCGTCGGGACGGGTCGGCGCGCTGGTGGCGCCGTTCACCGATCCGTTCTCGGGGCAGCCGGAGAACAAGGCAACGCCTGTCGCTATCGAAGCTGTCGCATTCGCGCAGCGCGGCTTCGTGCTGTCGCGGAAACCGATGTTGTTTCCGAAAGGCGTGTGGTGGTCGCGTGTGGCTGTCACCGGCGGATATGGCTATCTGCTCGCGAGCAATGCCGACTTGGCGGTGTGGAGAAAGTTTCTCTCGCCACAGGACGAAGCGGGCCAACTGGCCGAATACGGCGATACTGCCCAAGGTATCTACCGCGCGGCACGATTCACGGGCGACGCACTGGAAGCATGTCTGTTCATCGGGCCTTCGGACAGTGCCCCGGATTGGGATGTTGTGAAGGCGGCGTTCGCGGCGGAAACTATCGGCGACGAACAGCGGCGGTTGCTGTTGTCTGGTAAATCCGCCGATGGTGTCGCGAGCGACGGTCCGGTCGTTTGCGCCTGCTTCGGTGTCGGGCGCAACGCGATCTGCGGTGCAATCGCTGACGGCGCGCGCAGCGCTGCGGACATCGGAGCGAAACTCAAGGCCGGCACCAATTGCGGCTCGTGCATTCCCGAACTGAAGCGCCTGATCGTCCAGACGGACGTGCAGCAGCCGATGGAGGCTAGCGCCGCGAGTTAGTGAGTTGCTTTTTGCCAATTCGTCATTGCGAGGAGCACTTGCGACGAAGCAATCCAGTTTCTTTATCGAGCTTCTGGATTGCTTCGCTCGCAATGACGAGCGGAGATCTATCGCATACTGAACGGCGCGACGCTGATACCGTTGCTTTCCAGCTCAGAGCGCACCTTGCGTGCGATATCGACCGCGCCCGGCGTGTCGCCGTGGATGCAGACGGTATCGATCTTCACCGGGATGGTTTTGCCCGACGCCGCGGTGATGGCGTTGTCCTGCACCATGCGCACTACGCGCTGCGCGATCTGGTCGGCATCATGAAGCACCGATCCCGGCTTGCTGCGCGCCATCAGTTGCGCGTCGTCCTCATAGGCGCGGTCGGCGAACACTTCATAGATCAACTTTAATCCCGCAGCTTCGCCCGCGCGAACCAGCGCGGTGTTCGGCAGCACAACGAAGTACAAATTTGGATCGACGGCCTTGATGGCAGCGGCAATGGCCCGCGCTGTCATGTCATCGACGCACCCGACGTTCGAGAGTGCGCCATGCGCCTTGACGTGGGTGACCTTGTGACCGGCCAGTGCGGCGACGGCTTGCAAGGCGCCGATCTGGTAGGCGACCATGGTTTCGATCTCGGACGATTTCAGTCCCGGGACGGGCCGCCGCCCGAAGCCGTGAAGGTCGCGGTAACCGGGATGTGCACCGATGCTGACGCCGCGCTCCTTCGCGAGTTTCGCGGTCTTGAGCATGATGTCGGAATCGCCCGCATGAAAGCCGCAGGCGACGTTGACGCTGCTGGCGAGATCCAGCATGGCGTCGTCGTTGCCCATATTCCATGCGCCGAAACCTTCGCCGAGATCGCTGTTGAGATCGATGGTCATGGTACGCCTCGTGGCATTTCAGGGCTCGCCGGTGTCGATAGCATTGACCGCGACGCCCGCGACATTGGCCTTCTGCAATTCGACAAGATTGAGACTCGATCCGCCGGCAGCATGGATGCGGCCGGGCAGAGCGTGGATGAACTCAGCCAGGTTGCGCGCTTCGGTCTGCGCGGCTTCGACGCTGATCGCCTTGAACCGAATGGTCGCGCCCGATTGCATCTGTGCAAAGCGTCCGAGGTCGGCGCTGATGACCGTGGCGATCTTCGGGTAACCGCCGGTCGTGCCGTGATCCGCCATCAGCACGATGGGCTGACCGTTGCCGGGGACCTGGATGCTGCCATGCACCGCGCCGTCCGAGACGATGTTGTGCCCGCCGGGATGAACCACTTTCGGACCTTCAAGCCGATAGCCCATGCGGTCACTGGTGGCGGAGATGCGCCAGTCGCCGTTGAGGAATACGTCGCACGCCGCGCCGAACTCGTCATCCTGCGGGCCCATGACGACGCGGATCGGTGTCTGCGGCGTATCGAACGTATCCAGCGCGCGTTCGTGGGGAGCGACCTGCGCGGTGCCGACATCGAGCGTATCGCCTGCCTGAAGCGGCCGCGGGAAGGGACTGCCTAGGTCGGCGCGCGCATTGACCGACAGACTTCCGAACACAGGTTCGCCCGCGATGCCGCCCTCGATCGCGAGGTAACTGAACATGCCATTACGGGCGGCGCTCAGCTTGAGTGTTTCGCCTTCCGCGATCAGCGCGGTTTCGTTCAGCAGCAGCGGCGATCCCGCGATGTCCACAACGCGGGCTGCGCCTGAAAGCGCGACGCGGACCGCGCCGTTGCGTGCCGTGAACGACGCGCCGAACGGGCCGATCTCGATGGCAGCAGCGAACGGCGGATTTCCTGCAAGGTCATTCGCCATCGCCAGCGACACGCGATCCATCGCGCCGCTGGTGGTGAGGCCGTAGCGCTGCGCGCCGAACCGCCCGGCATCCTGAACCGATGTCGCAGGGCCCGTTGTGACAACGACGAGCTTGCTCATGACGCGACCAATTCGGCGACGATCTCGCCGCGTTCGGCCGCGCGATCGAGCGCGGCGAATTCGCTCGCGGCGATGGCATGGAATGTGACGGCGTCGCCCGGCTCCATCAGGAACACCGGATCGCGATGCGGATGGAAGGTGCGGACCGGCGTTCGTCCCAACAGATGCCAGCCGCTCGGCGCGGCAAGGCATTGCACGCAGGCCTGCACCCCGCCGATGGAAATGGTGCCGGGCGGTGTATGGGTCCTTGGACTTTCGCGGCGCGGCGTTGCAATGGCGGGATCGAGACCGCTCAGGTAGGCGAAGCCCGGCGTGAAACCGATCATCGCGACGCGGTATTCGCTGCCGGTATGCTTCGCGATCACGTCCGCAGTCGAGATGCTGTGCGCGCGGGCCACGTCGTCGAGATCGATGCCGTAGTCGCCGCCATAGACCACCGGAACGCGCCAGCGCCGAACACCGGTTTCGGCCGGAACAGGCCGTTGCGCCAGCGCGAGCAGCTTTTCCGACAATGCGGCGTAGCCGACCAGCAGCGGATCGTAGTGGACCAGAAGCGAACGGTAGGTTGGAACGGTTTCCGTGACGCCCGTAACGGCTTCGCTGGCGACGCTGCGGTCGAGCGCGAGGACCTGCCGGTTGATCGCCGGGTCGATGCTGCGCCCAAACTCAACCGTCAGGGCAGTATCTCCGGACGGGAGGATGCGGGGCGAGGCGGTCATCGACGGGCCGGAAATCTGAAGGATCGGTCGCCATTTGTCCGATACTCTCGCCCAAATGGCAAATAAGTTGGTGTTATCGCAATGCATAAGCGGACATTACCGCTCACGCGATTGTCGCCTTGACGCCATGCCCGGCTTTCGCAACAAGGCGTGGCCACCACACCGGAGTCCGCCTCATGTCGCTCTCGCCTGAAGCCGTCGCAACGCTCAAGAAGATCACGACCGCCACCATCACCACCATTCTTCTCAAGAAGGGACTTCGCAACGTCTGGCTGCGCGGGTCGCGTCCGCTGCGTCCGGGGCAGGAGCGTCTGGTCGGTCCGGCATTCACCCTGCGGTTCGTCCCGGCGCGCGAAGATCTCGCCACGCCCGAATCGTGGTCGAAGCCGATTTCGACCCGCACCGCCATCGAGGCGATGCCCGCGGGCTGCATTGCCGTGGTTGATGCGATGGGGATTACCGACGCCGGAATTTTCGGCGACATACTGTGCGCGCGCATGGCGAAGCGCGGCGTCACCGCGCTGGTGACGGACGGCGTGGTGCGCGATCTCGAGGGCGTGCTCGGCACCGGCTTGCCGGTGTGGTGCGATGGCGCCGCCGCTCCGCCGTCGGTGGCCGGACTGACGTTCGTCAATTGGGGTGAGCCGATCGGATGCGGCGGCGTAGCCGTGTTTCCTGACGACGTCATCGTGGCCGATCAGGACGGCGCGGTGCTGATCCCGCAAGCCTTCCTTGAATTGATCCTGACCGAAGGCCCTGAGCAGGAAGCGATGGAAGGCTGGATCGTCAACGAGGTCAACAACGGTGCTGAACTGCCGGGCCTCTATCCGATGAATGCCGAGACCAAGGCGCGGTACGCCGCCTGGAAGGCGAAAAAATAATCGTCCGATGTCAGGGGCATGATCTTCCGGATCATGCCCTTCTGGGACGCCGCCATCCGACGACCATTGCTTCGACAAGGCTTCCGGATTCGCTGTTGCGCCATTCGCCGTTGATGCGGCGGCAAGCAAATGGCAATTGATAGGTTCCGCTCTTGTCTTCACACAGAACCTGAACCGCCTCTTCCGGGGACGGTTCACCGTTGCCATCAAATTCCGCGAGTCGTTGTATACGTGTCGCCATCGGCAAATCCCTTCCACGACAAATGCGCCGGCTTATGCAGTTCCACCGGCACGACGGCGTAAAGACAAATTAAGACGCGCGCACGTGTCCATTTTAAGACGCCGCGTGATGCGGCCGTCTCAATACCGGGGTCGACGATCGCGCTGGTTTTCGCTCACCCGATCGTGACATGATACCTTCGACACAAAAATTGCGGAGGGCGTATGCGAGAACTCGCCGGCAAGACTGCATTTGTCACGGGCGGTGCGAGCGGCATCGGATTTGCGCTCGGGCGAGCCTTCGCGGATGCGGGCATGAAAGTCATGCTTGCGGATATCGAGACAGACGCATTGGCGGCCGCGGTCAAGAGCCTGCACAATGTCGGCCCGGATGTGCGCGGTATTGATTGCGACGTCACCGATGCCGCCAGCGTCGAGCGCGCGGCCAAGACAACGTTCGACGCATTCGGAAACGTCCATGTGATTTGCAACAATGCCGGCGTTGCCGCGGGGGGCGGCATCGAAGACATTGCGCTCGACAGCTGGCGATGGGTGCTCGACGTCAACCTGATGGGTGTCGTTCACGGCATCCGGGCTTTTCTGCCGCACATGCGCGCGCACGGTGAGGGCGGTCACATCGTCAACACCGCGTCGATGGCCGGGATGCAGAGTGGGTTAGGGTTCGGTCCTTACACCGCGAGCAAGTTTGCGGTCGTCGGCATGTCGGAAGGGCTCGCGCCGCAGCTGGCACCGTTCGGGATCGGCGTCAGCGTGCTGTGTCCGGGATTTGTCCGCACCCGTATCGGTGAGAGCGGGCGCAATCGGCCGCAGGAATACGGCGCGGCGCAAACGCTGGACCCGGAAGGTCCGACAGCGGCAATGGTCGCCCAGATTGCGGAACTCATTCAGGCCGGGATCGATCCGTCCGACGTCGCTGCCCGGGTGCTCGCAGCGATCCGGGCCGACGATCTCTACGTTTTCACGCATCCCGACATGCGTATCGATGTCGAGGGCCGGTTTTGCGCGATCGCGGCGGCGTTCGACAAGGCAGCAGGCGGCCAGCCCGGCTGATTTTTTTGCACGGGAACCTGTGTTTCGTTGATCTTCACAAGCTTTGATTCACTCCGCGCGCCGAACATGCGAGGCGGAAAGGAGTGTATCCATGCGTCAGCTCGTTCTCGCAATTTCCGGCGCGGGCGGTATCTTCCTGCTCGCAGGTGCAACACGGAACCGCGGCTGGTCGTTAGCCGACCAGGTCTGCGTTCAAGGCGCGGTCTTGTGCGACAACCCGGGATGGGTGCTCGCCATCATCGCGGCTTTGCTGTTTGTCGCGACGGTCCAGAGCATCGCCAAGACCTGAGCGCCAAGACTTAAGCGCAAAGGTCTAGCGATGAAACCGGAGCAGCACTGTCGGTCCATCCGGCCGAACCTTGTGGGCTGCCTTACAGCACGAGGTTCGCGGAAAATTCGTCGGACGCAACCGTTGCTGCGGTCGATCCGGTTACCGGGGGAGCCGCATCTGCGACGGGATCGTGCGTTTCGATGTCGGCAGGGCGAGACTGCGTGATCGGCGCGGCGTTGGCAAACATCGGCTGTTCAAAGCGTTTTGCGCCTTCCGCATCGATCGCAAACAGCGGCCGGTATTTGCCGAACCCGTTGTCTTCGATCATCAGGAATGTGCGGTTGTCCAGCACACGCCAGCGGCCATCGGATCGCGCCGCGACCACGGCATGGTCATCGCCGGTCGCGCTCTCACGGATGATAACGAGGCGCAAATCGTCCGCCGCGACACCGGCGGCTCGCAGCGCAACCATCTTGGCAATCGCATAATCTTCGCAGTCGCCGGCTCCCGACGCCAATGTCGCCAGCGGCGAGGACCAGTAGTCTTCGACACCGTACTGCGCCCGGTCGCTGACCGGCCGGATCGCGAGATTGAACGCGCGGTTGATTTCACCCAGCCGCGCGAGGCCCTCGCGGGCCGCCGCCGCATTGACGATTTCGAGAAATCGATGCGCCGGCTGGGAGGTGCAATGCTCGGGATCGCTGACGCAGCGAGCGATCACGCCAGCCTCGACCGCGATGGCGCGCTCGACCGCCTGCCATTTCGCACGCAAGGGGCCATCCGTCAGGGCGGAGGTTGAGAGCCCGAAAGGCTCGGCAGGTGCGGAGGCGCGGGCTTCCCCGGTGCCGGATGGAGTTTCCCGCAGCGCATATGCCGCCGCATGCGCTCCGGTGCCCAACACGTTGAAAACACAGATAAATGCTACCGCGCACGCGCGCGCTGCAGTGAAAGCCGACATGTGACGCCCCTTGTCCGGACATCGGCTCGCAAAGATATGCGTGCTCGTGGCCAGATCATTTCGTCACAAGGAGTAGGGCCGGTCCCCTTTTCGACGGCTTAAACACGGGGCTAATCAGCCAACTGGATTCAAATATGCGGAACTAGTGCTGACGACATTGCCTAAAATTGTAGACAGGGCTAACGCGCGCGCTGCGGATGCGGAATTGCCGATATCCGATGTATTCGACACATATCTGGCTGGTTTTTATGAGTTTATCGCGCGGGATCTGAAGTATAGATCGGTTTTAGCCAAATCATTCCCGGCCTGATGGTTTGGTCTCTTGGCTTGATTGTGCCCTGTTAATTGATCGTAGATGGTGCAGGGCGGCATAGAATATCAAATCTATTTCATAGACTTGGAAAGTAACGCCTGCGTCGCCAGCCTTTGCTCGGTTAGTTTACTTGGCGGGAGCATGTAAAACCATGCAGCGTCGTTCAATCCACTATGGGGTCGCCGCTTTTGATGCTATGAATTGCGTATTCTCAAATTGTTAAGAATAAAATTCTTTTTGATACGGGCGGGCAGGGCTTGAATTTCGCCGGACCATTTGATTCCGAGCTGTCGCACGACTCCCCAGTTTCACTGGGTGGCGAGCGCTTCTCGTTCGATTCAAAACCAGGCTTCGTCCAGCACCACCCATCCGACAGCCATGTTGTCGTTCCCGATGCGCATCTGCTGTTTTCCGGCGACTATACGCGGATCGGCAGCGACCTGATCATTTCCGGCGACGGCCAGAAGTTCGTCGTCGGCAATTACTTCAAGGGTGAAACGCGACCGGCGCTGACATCGAAGGACGGCGCAACGCTCGCCGGCCATATCGTCGATGCGTTGACCGGACACGTTCACTACGCCCAGGCAACTGCCGCGGCTCCTGCCGCAGCCGAGGTGATCGGCCACGTTCTGAAGATGACCGGCAGTGCCTCCGTGATCCGGAACGGCGTCTCCGTTGAGTTGCAGATCGGCGCCGCTGTGCAAAAGGGCGACGTGATCCAGACCGGATCGGATTCATCAATCGGCTTGACGTTCGTTGACGGCAGCGCATTCGGGATGACCGCGAACGCGCGCATGGTGCTCAACGAGATGATATACGATCCGAACGGATCGTCGAACTCATCGCTGATCAGCCTTGTTCAGGGCACCATTACGTTCGTCGCCGGCCAGACCGCCAAGAACGGCAACATGCGCGTCGAGACGCCGGTGGCCACGATGGGTATTCGCGGCACGGCGGTGCTGGTCGAGATTGGCGCGAACGACGGCCCGACCAAGTTCTCGGTACTCGTCGAGCCGGATGGGCACACCGGGTCTTATAACCTTTACGACAAGGTCACTGGTCAGCTGATCGGCACTGTTTCGCAGGCCGGGCAGGTGACGTTCGTGTCGAGCCTCGGCATTGGCCAGCCGCCGACGGCAATCGAGCAACTCAAGACGCTGGCGGACCAGCAGGCCGAGAAGGCCATCATCCAGCAAGTCTTCCAGCTCTATTTTCCGAACTACAATCCGGACGATTCCAATCCGAAGACGCCCAAGTTCGGATCGAACACCAGCGGCAATAACCTCGCCGAAATCCTGTTCACCACCAACTCGAACAACAAGCAGACATTCCTGACGCAGGTCGAGTTGCGCTTCGCCGTGACCGATCCGTTGACCGGGATCACGACCTACCAGAACAGGATTATCTACAACACCAAGGCAGTCTTTTCCGCCACGGCGGTGCTGTCCTCGCAGGCCTTCGAGTCGACGGTCGAATCTTTCAAGATCTCGGATCTCGTTCACATCGATGATCCCGACATCGGCAATGCGCCGTTCTACGACACCCCGACACCGTTCGTGGCAGGCAGCGCGATCATCAAGAGCGCCGTCAGCACCAACACGAATCTCAGCGCGGATTTTCTCTCGCAGTTTTTGCACATCGACCAGAATACAGGCGTCATCACGTTCGACCGGCTGGGGTTCAACTTCCTGGGCGTTGGCGAGAGTGTGACCTTCATGATTCAGGTCACGTCGCAGTCGGGGCCGGACGTTGCCAATGTGATCATTCCGGTCACAATCACGGGCAGCAACGATGTGCCGAACGACGATGGCGTGCCAAATGGCGCGCCGACGATTGTTCTTTCACTGTCGGCCGTCATCGGCGCGGTCAAGGAAGACACGCTCATCACGCCCGACCACGCGATTGTCAGCGATGGCACGATCACGTTCCGGGACGTTGACTTGACGGACGGGCATCAAGCCACGGTCGTGTTTGAATCATCCACCTCGGGCTCGACCCTGGACCCGATCTCCAACCCCAGCCTGCCGGGCTTTGGACCGAACGCGGAAATCGGTACTTTCACCATCGGCCCGGTGGTGGAGGATAAAACTGACACCATCAATACCGGCACTCTCGGCTGGCACTTCACGTTGGACGACAACGATGAGACCCTGCAGTCGCTGGCCGAAGGTCAGACCATTACGCAGGTCTACACCATCACGATCACCGACGAATACGGCGCCTACGTTACCCAGACGGTGACGATTACAATCACCGGCACCAACGACGCACCTGTGTTGACCGCCGATACAGCGGCTGTCCATCAAGCCGCTGAAATCGTCAACTCGACAAACTCATCCGTCGACGACGTCGTTTCCGGAACGTTGACATTTGTTGATCTGGATTTGACCGATACGCATCAGGCAACTGCAACATTGAGTTCAGCGGCCGGTGCCGTGACGTGGAGTGGTGGAGCGAACAGCGGTATTCCCTCTGCAACGATTGCAGCACTTGACGGCGCGATGAGTGCCATCGTTTCGGAGAACAATGCCGACACGAATAACCAAGGCTCGTTGACCTGGGAATTCAAGCTGCCGGACTATCTGTTCGATTTTCTGGGTCACGACGAAACGTTGACTCTGGTCTACGACGTCAAGGTTGCCGACTATAACAACGGCGTTGCGACCGGGACGTACTCAATACAACAGGTCACTGTTCAGGTCACCGCGAATAATGACAGGCCTGTCGTGACGTCGATCACACCCGGCGGCACCGTGCAGGAAGATATCGCGGTTGCGACCGGTGATTTGTTGAAGTTCGGCGGATCGACAGCATTTACCGATGCCGATCTGAACGACACGCATACAGTACAGGCGACATATGTCGGCGCTGTCGCGAGCAGTGGCGCATCGGTGACGACCGGTTTGGCCGCCGCCTTGGCGGCGGGTGCGCTGTCAGTCCCGTCCACGGTGTTGTCAGCCGCGACGCACACATTCAACTGGGACTTTGCGCTGGACAACAGTCTCGTTCAGTATCTCGCAGCGGGTGAGACCGTCACCGCGACCTATACGATCAACGTCACGGATAACAGCGGGGTGACCTCCAACAATGCGTCGGTGGCGCAGACAGTGACCATCACGATCACGGGGACGAACGATGCGCCCGTGATTGCCGCCGATATGTCAGGCACGGCAGGCACTAACGTTCATGACATTTTCGAAACCGACGCAGGCTTGATCACGTCAGGTACGCTGGCAGTGACCGATGTCGACTTGTCCAACACGGTTGTTGCATCTGTGCATGCTGTTGACATTAGCGGCACGGGGACCGGCAGCGTGCCTTTGGCGCTCGATAATGCCGCGCTGAAAGCCATGCTCTCCGTCGACGCCGGCAACGTGATCGACAATGCGCACACGGCAGGGACCATTCACTGGGGCTTTGACTCGGGTACGCAGCCGTTCGATTTCCTGGCGGACGGAGAAACGCTTGTTCTGACCTACACCATCCGCGCAGCCGACAGCGATTCATCACACGCGACCAGCGACCAAACAGTCGTCGTCAAGATTACCGGCACCAACGATGTACCGGTGATTGGAGCCGAGCTTCTTACCGGCGCGGTGACCGAGGATGCGACGCCTCCGGCACAGACCGGCAACGAGACCGCGACAGGGACAATCGCTTTCAGCGATGCTGATCTGACCGATAGTCACACGGTAAGCTCGATCTTCAAGTCTACCGATTACTCCGGCCAGCTCGGATCATTGACCGCGGTCAAGACGACCGATACCAGCAACGGCACCGGCGGCCTGATCACATGGACCTTCATCGCGACGGACGCCGCAATGAACCATCTTGCTCAGGGGCAAGTCGTTCATGAAATTTACACGGTCACGCTCGACGACGGCCACGGCGGTCTCATCACGCGCGACATTGTCATCACGATCAACGGTGCCAACGACGCGCCGGTGGTCACAGGCGCGGTGTCCGATGCGTTCGTGGTCGAAGATGGTGCAGTCAGCGTTCTGAATGCATTGGCCAATGCTTCGGATGTCGATAACGGGACGATCCTGTCTGTGGTCAACTTGCCGGGGACGTTGCCGGCCGGGGTGACCTATAACGCCGCAGATCGCACTTTCACGCTCGATCCGGGTGTTGGCGCATATCAGCATCTGGGCGAAGCGCAGACGACGACGGTGATGGTGAGTTACGATGTTTCGGACGGTATAACCACCACGCCAGCGTCAGTGTCCTGGATCATTACAGGCAAGAATGATGCTCCGACCGTGTCAGCAGCGCTGACCGATACAGCGAGCGAGGGCGCAGCGGGTTTCACCAAGAATCTGCTGCTCAATGCATCCGACGTCGACGATGGCGATACGCTGTCCGTTGTAAACTTGAGCTACAAGGTCGATGGCGGGACAGCGTCGGGCACAGCGCCTGCAGGCATCTCGCTGTCGGGCAACACGCTGAGCGTTAATCCCGCGAACCCGTCGTTCAATCATCTGGCCGTTGGAGCGCACACCACCATTGAAGTGTCCTACGACGTCAAGGACGTCCTCGGACTCACCGTTCACCAGACCGAAACCGTTACGATCAACGGTACGAACGATTCCCCAATTGTGACTGCTGCATTGACGGACACCGTGAATGAGGGCGCTGCGGCGTTCACCAAGGATCTGCTGCTCGGTGCATCCGATCCGGACGCTGGTGAGACCGCGACGCTCCACATCACCGACGTTACCTACAAGGTCAACAACGATGCCCCATCGGCAGTAATACCGGCGGGACTTTCGCTGGGTGCCGACGGCCATACGCTGACGATCGATCCTGCAAATTCGGCTTTCAACCATCTTGCGGTCGGCCAGCATGCCACGATCAAGGTGTCGTATGACGTGACCGATGCGCAAGGTGCGACGGTCGATCAGACTGAAACGATTACCATTAACGGCACCAACGACGCGCCGCATATCTCGACGGCTAACATCACGCTGACGCCGCAGGCATTTGGCGCGACGAAGGTTTCAGGACTTTCTGTGACCGATGTGGACAATGGTGGCGGCGGCCAGTTTACGCTGACAACGGTCGCCGATCACGGGTCGATCGCCCCGCATGTCTCGACCGGCAGTCTGTCTGCTATCAACGCCGCGCTTCAGACCAATTTGGTCTATACGCCGACCGACTCTTCACCGATCGGCCACGGCACACTAACCGTGACCGACGACCAAGGCGCATTCGACGTCGTCAACTTTGTTTTCCGGCAAAGCGGGTCGAGCCCATTGATCCTCGCAGAAAATGCCAATCAGAAGGATGTTCTGATTGGCGGCTCCGGCTTGGACCGGTTCGTGTTCACTGAACATTCCGGTCAGGACACGGTCCTGAATTTCACCCATGGCATCGACAAGATCGACTTCCAGGCAATTTCATCGATTGATTCTTTGGCGCTGACAGCCCTGCTGGCGCAGGCCGATCATACCGGCGGCAATACGCTGCTGCACCTGAACGGCACCACGGACACGGTGCTCCTTAAGGGTGTTGCCACGCTGAATGCGAACGATTTCATCCTCCATACCTGATGCGCACGGCGAGGCCGAAACATTAACTTCGATCATGTTTCCGGCTGCACTAACCACCCGTGTCATGGCATGATTGGCCCGTCGCCGCCCACGATTCATGAACCCTAGATTTGCGTTCTGACAGCAGCCGGCGAGCCAGGTATCGATGCAGCACGGGAAGACATCAGGTCAGGCTCATTCGCCCCATTCCGAGCTGGGCGCGGCGCTTCGCGCCTGCCGCAGCGCGTTTGTCGGCGTCGGCGTGATGAGCTGCGTCATCAACGTTCTCTATCTGACCGGCTCCTTCTTCATGCTCGAGGTCTACGATCGGGTGCTGCCGAGCCGCAGCATTCCGACACTGGTCGGCCTGATCGTGCTCGCCGGCGGTCTCTATATCGTCCAGGGCATTCTTGACCTGATCCGCGGCCGTATCCTGATCCGGATTGGATCGGCGCTGGACGAAATGCTCAGCCGCCGGGTGTATGACATCGTCGTCCGCATGCCGCTGCTTGTGGGCAACCGCAGCGAGGGCCTCCAGCCGCTCCGCGATCTCGACAACGTCCGGTCGTTCCTCTCGGGCATGGGGCCGGGCGCACTGTTCGACCTGCCATGGCTGCCGCTCTATCTCGCGATCTGTTTCGCTTTTCACCCTCTGATCGGGATGACTGCGCTGGTCGGCGCCATTCTCCTGATTGCACTGACCATTCTGACAGAATACCTGACCCATGATCCCATGAAGCGCTCCACGAGCCTGGCAATGCGCCGGCAGGACCTTGCGCTGTCGAGCCGACGCAATGCCGAGGTGCTGGCCGCCATGGGCATGGCCGGGCGCGTCGGCCGGCGCTGGGAGGATTCCAACCGCGACTACCTCGCGAGCAATCAGCGGGCCAGCGACGTCGCAGGCGGTCTTGGCGCGATCGCGAAGGTGATGCGCATGATGCTGCAGTCCGCCGTGCTCGGGGTCGGCGCGTATCTGGTCATCAACCAGCAGGCTACCGCGGGCATTATCATCGCCGGGTCGATCCTCAGCGCCCGGGCGCTGGCGCCGGTCGATCTCGCGATTGCACACTGGAAGGGGTTCGTGGCCGCCCGGCAAAGCTGGCACCGCCTCAACCAACTGCTGGGCATGCTGCCAGAGCAGGGTGCGCCGACGCTGCTGGAAGCCCCGGCCAGCAAGGTGTCGGTCGAGGCGCTCACCATCAGTCCCCCGGGCGAACAGAAGGTGGTGGCGCAGGACATCACCTTCGCTGTTGAGGCCGGACAGGGGGTCGGCGTGATCGGCCCCAGCGGATCGGGCAAGTCTTCACTGGTGCGGGCGCTGGTCGGGGTCTGGCAGCCGTTGCGGGGCAAGGTGCGGCTCGACGGCGCGGCGCTCGACCAATGGTCGCCGGAGATCCTCGGCCGCCATATCGGCTACCTGCCGCAGGATGTGGAGCTTTTCGCGGGCACCATCGCCCAGAACATTGCGCGCTTCGAAGACGAGGCGTTGCCGGAGAACATCATCGCCGCAGCCCGGGAGGCGCGTGTCCACGATCTGATCATCGGCATGAAGGATGGCTACGACACCCAGATCGGCGATCAGGGCAGCGTGCTGTCGGCCGGGCAGGCCCAGCGGATCGCGCTGGCGCGGGCGCTCTATGGCGACCCGTTCCTTGTGGTCCTGGATGAGCCGAACTCCAACCTCGACAGCGAGGGTGACCTGGCGCTGAACAAGGCCATCCTTGGCGTCCGCGCGCGGGGTGGCGTCGTTGTCGTGGTCGCCCATCGCCCGGTCGGCATCGAGAGCGTCGATTCCATTCTGGTCATGAAGGACGGGCGGGTCCAGGCGTTCGGTCCCAAGGAGGCGGTCCTCGGCCAGGTGCTGCAACGCCCTGTCGCGGCCCCACCCGCCATCAAGATCGTGTCGGACAAGGGAGGTGGGCAACCATGAGCAAACCGACCCTCGCCAGAACCGAAGGTACCGTGCGCCGCATCTTTACCGCCTTGTTTTCACCGCTCGAGCGTCTCTCGATCTTCAAGAGTCTCGATCAACCGGGATCGCGCCGATCCATCCGTTTTCATTTGATCGTAGGACTTGTCGTGGTCACGCTGCTGACATGCGGGATCGGCGGCTGGGCCTCGACCGCGCAGATTTCAGGCGCGCTGATCGCGCCGGGCTTCATCGTTGTCGATTCCAACGTCAAGAAAGTGCAGCACCCGACCGGTGGCGTGGTCGGCGAGGTGAGGGCCCGTGACGGCGACCGCGTCAAGGCCGGTGACATCGTGGTGCGGCTCGACGACACTGTGACGAAGGCCAGCCTCGCCATCGTCACCAAGGGTCTCAACGGCTTGCTGGCGCGCAGGGCGCGGCTGCTCGCCGAGCAGGAAGGCCTCGACCGCATTATTTTCCCGCAAGAGCTGATGGATGGATTTGCCGATCCCGAGGTGCGGTCTCTGGTCGGCAACGAGGTCAAGCTGTTTCAGGTTCGCTCATCCGGCCGGGTCAATCAGAAAGCCCAGCTCAAGGAGCGCATCGCGCAGCTCAAGGAGGAGATCGGCGGTCTCGAGGCGCAGGAAAACGCCAAGTCGCGCGAGATCGAACTGATTCAGAAAGAACTTGTCGGTGTCCGCGATCTGTTCGCCAAGAACCTTGTGCAGATTTCACGGCTAACGGTGCTTGAGCGGGATGCTGCACGGCTGGATGGAGATCGCGCGCAGTTCATTGCCCAAAAGGCGCAGGCGAAGGGAAAGATCACCGAAACCGAGTTGCAGATCATTCAGATCGACAAGGATCTCTCCAGCGAGGTCTCCAAGGAAATGCGCGAGATCAACGACAAGATCGGCGAATTCGTCGAGCGCAAGGTGACCGCCGAGGATCAACTGCGCCGCGTCGATATCCGCGCGCCGCTGGATGGCATGGTGCTTCAGTCGACGGTCCACACCATCGGCGGCGTTATCACCGCCGGCGATGCGATCATGCTGATCGTGCCGGAATCCGATAATCTGTCTGTCGAAGCCAAGGTCAATCCGCAGGATATCGATCAATTGCGGATCGGGCAGAAGACGCTGCTGCGGCTATCCGCCCTCAATCAGCGCACCACGCCGGAATTGAACGGGACCATCAGCCGCATTTCACCCGATACCACGACCGACCAGCGTACCGGTCAAAGCTACTACACCATCCGCGTTTCGCTGCCGCCGGAAGAGGTGGCGCGGCTCGGGGACGTCAAACTGATCCCCGGCATGCCGGTCGAGGCTTTTGTGCAGACCGGCGAGCGCACCATGATATCCTATCTCGCGAAGCCGCTGAGCGACCAGCTCATGCGCGCATTCCGAGAGAAGTGACCGGTATCGGCTAACGGCATGGTTGGGGCGATCCTGAGATCGGTGGTCCGTTTTTTCGCGCGCCTCAGGCGTTATGCGAGGCTTTTCGGCTACGCGCGGCTGTTGTGTCTGGTGCTTCTGATCGCAATGCTCGGCGTCCGCGTGGTCGATCCGATTCCGCTCGAAGAGTTGCGCGTCCGCACCTTCGACGGATATCAAATTCTGAAACCGCGCGAGACCACGCAGCGCCCCGTCGTGATCATCGACATCGATGAAAAGAGTCTCGCGAAGTTCGGGCAATGGCCGTGGCCGCGTACCCGCGTCGCCGATCTGGTTCAGCGGCTGACTGATCTTGGCGCTGCCGCGATTGCCTTCGATATCGTGTTCGCGGAGCCGGACCGGCTTTCGCCCGCCATTGCGGCCGATTCATTTCGCGATCTGGATGAAGCAAGCCGCGTGAAGTTGCGGGCGCTGCCGAGCAATGATCAGGTGCTCGCCGACGTGCTGCGGAAATCGCCTTCGGTGCTCGGCGAATCCGGCCTGCCGAAATTTGTGTCCCAGCCAGACCTGAAGCTGCCACTGACGGGGCTGGCGACGCTGGGGGGCGATCCACGGCCGTTCCTGCTGCAATTCCCCGGACTGCTCCGGAATGTTCCGGTGCTTGAAGAAGCCGCTCCAGGGCGCGGCCTGTTCACTATCCGCACCGAGCGCGACGGCATTGTTCGCCGCGTTCCGATGATCATGCTGGCGCAAGGCGAATTGATGCCTTCGCTGACATTCGAGATGCTGCGTATCGTTACCAAGTCCGACACCATTCTCATCAAATCCGACGAGGCCGGCGTGAAGAGCGTGGCGGTGCCCGGATTCGAAATTCCCACGGACCGCAACGGTCAGCTCTGGGTGCATTTCGCCAAGCACGACGCGCGGCGTTATGTGTCGGCGGCCGACGTGCTGGACGGCAAGGTCGGTCCCGATCAGATTTCGCGCAAGCTGATCCTGCTCGGCACTTCGGCCGTCGGACTGCTGGACGTGAAGACCACGCCGCTCGATCCAGTGATGCCGGGCGTCGAGGTGCATGCGCAGGTGCTGGAAAGCGCGCTGACCCGTTCGGTGCTGTCGCAGCCGAACTATGCTGTCGGCGCGGAGTTGCTGGCCGCGATCCTGTTTGGCATCGCCATCATCTGGCTCGCGCCGATCCTCAGCGCCATCATGCTTCTGCTGTTCGGCGCCGTCATCGTCGGCATCATGGTGGCGACGTCCTGGTACTTCTTCGCGGAACACCGGCTGCTGATCGATTTCACGTTCCCGCTGATCGCAAGTACCGCGATCTATCTGGTGCTGGTGTTCAGCAGCTACTTCCGCGAACAGGCGCAGCGCCGCCGCATCCGCTCGGCCTTTGGCCAGTACCTGTCGCCCGCGCTGGTCGAGCAGCTGGCGCACTCGCCGGAAAAGCTCGTGCTCGGCGGCGAGGAGCGGAGCATGACCATCATGTTCAGCGACGTGCGCGGCTTCACCGCGATCTCGGAGCAGTTCAAGCAGGACCCGCAAGGCCTGACATCGCTGATGAACCGGTTCCTGACGCCGCTCACCAACGCGATCCTCGACCGCAAGGGCACCATCGACAAGTACATGGGCGATGCGATCATGGCGTTCTGGAATGCGCCGTTGACCGATCAGGAGCATCAGATCAACGCGTGCAACGCAGCGCTCGACATGATCGACCGCATCGAGACATTGAATGTCGAACGTGAACGCGAAGCGAATGAGGCGGGCAAACCGTTCATTCCGATGCGTGTCGGCATCGGTCTGAATACCGGGACCTGCGTGGTCGGAAATATGGGTTCGAATCTGCGATTCGACTATTCGGTGCTGGGCGACAGCGTGAACCTGGCCTCGCGCCTCGAAGGGCAGTCGAAGTCCTATGGCGTGCCGATCATTGCCGGATCGGCGACGGCGCTGGCGGCAAAGGACAAGTTCGCGATCCTCGAAATCGATTTCATCACGGTAAAGGGCAAGAAGGAGCCGGAGGTGATTTACGCGGTCGTTGGCCGGGAAGATGTTGCGAAATCGGGGCCGTTCCAGCGCCTGCGAAACCTTAGTATCGAAATGCTGGCGTGCTACCGCAGTCGCGATTGGGACGGCGCTCTCGCCGCAATTGCGAAGGGCCGCATTGCCGATGAAGCGAAAAGCTTCAGCACGCTTTATGACCTTTATTCCGAGCGGATTGAAACATTCCGCATATCGCCACCGCCGGACGACTGGAACGGTGTCGTTGCCCTGACAACCAAGTAAGGTGAGACGAAAGGCCGCCGCTACCGTTCATATGTCCGTCTGGCAAGCCATTTTTTTGACAGCCGCCGCACGGTATCATGTTGGTGAGTAGGATCGCCGCATGCAATCCTTACATACGATTCATTGAGTTTTTTCATGTCGACCACAATGTCTGTTCGGTTCTGGGGTGTTCGTGGGAGCATTCCTTGTCCAGGCCCCAACACCGTGCGCTACGGCGGCAATACGTCATGTGTCGAGGTGAAGTGCGGCGATCATCGTCTTGTATTCGATGCAGGCTCAGGACTTCGTCTCCTCGGCAACGCGTTGAGCGATGAATCCACCCGGACCGACCTTGATTTGTTTTTGAGCCACTCGCACATCGATCATGTCATCGGCCTTCCGTTTTTCACGCCGGTCTTCGACAGCGGCAGCCGGCTCCGGTTGTGGGCAGGAAATCTGCAGCCGGCCGGCGGGGTCAGGGAAACGGTTCGGAAGCTGATGAGCTATCCGCTGTTTCCGATCGAGATCGAAACCGCGCAGGGCTCCATCGAGTTCACCGATTTTGTACCCGGCGAGACACTCTCGCCGCGACCCGGAATCAAGATCCAGACCGCCGCGCTCAATCATCCCGGTGGTGCGACGGGCTATCGTGTGGAGTTCGACGGCCGTGCCTTTGCATACATTACCGATACCGAGCTGAGCGGAAGTTCGATCGATCCGGGCCTGCTCGCTCTTACAAAGGATGCCGCGCTTATCGTCATCGATACGACTTACACGGACGAAGAACTGCCGGAACACGTCGGCTGGGGGCATTCGAGCTGGCAACAGGCGGTCCAACTGGCCGATGAGGCAGGCGCCAGGACGCTCTGCCTGTTTCATCACGACCCCGAACATGATGACGACGAGATGGATCGCATCGCCGTTGCCGCAGCCAAGGCGCGGGCAGGGACCATCGTCGCCAGGGAAGGCCTGTCCATCGAGCTTTAAACAACGCAGTGCATCTGCGTTGCTGGTATCATTCGCCGGTCATGATGGGCGTCCATATCGATATTGGCGCCTGAATGGTGGCGTTCGCGGCCAGAACCGTTGTTCCGCAAGGTGCGGAGCGGCATAATACGCATCAAACATCCATCAGCATCAGGTCGATTCCCATGGATATGTCAGGTCTCGTTTCTGGAGCCGGCGGGTTTATCGCGTCCGCGTTCGTGGTCGCGGGCTACACGATGCGAACGATGATCCCGCTCCGCATCTTCGGCATTATCACCAACATCCTGCTCATCGGATTTTCGGTCGTTCACCATCATTATCCGGTGATGGTGCTTCACATGATCCTGCTGCCGCTCAACATCTACCGGCTGCGGGAAATGCTGCTGCTGGTTCGCGAGGTGAAGCGTTCGGTCAGCAGCGATCTGTCGATGGCGTGGCTGAAGCCGTTCATGACGGAGCGAAAGTGCGCAACCGGCGAGGTGCTGTTCTACAAGCACGAGCAGGCCGAGGAGATGTTCTACATCGTCAGCGGCCGCTTCCGGCTGGTCGAATCCGGCATTGAGCTTCCGGTCGGCGCCATTGTCGGTGAACTCGGAATGCTATCGCCATCGAACAAGCGGACCCAGACCCTCGAATGCCTCGAAGGCGGGCTGGTGCTCAGCGTGACCTACGCAAAAGTTCAGGAGCTTTACGTCCAGAATCCGGAGTTTGGATTCTATTTTCTGCGGCTGGTCAGTGCGCGCCTGTTCCAGAACGTCGGAAAGCTTGAGGCCCAACTCGCCCAAAGCATTGCTCAGGCCTCGTCATGAAAATACGAGTCAAAGTCCCGCCATCGCCGTTCCGGCTACTCAAGGAGCGGTACTTCGGTGAGGAGACCCGCAATCCACGAGTGGCGCGCGCGGCTCTGGCGCGACTGTCGCCGCACCTGCCGCCTGACGTCGTTCCCATCGTGACCGAAGCCGTTTATTCGCTGATCGATTACCAAGACCCCGATTACGCGCTGGCCTATCTCGACCGGATCGGCCGCTATATCGGTCCGGTCGGGATTACCGTGCCAAATCTTGATGAATTGGCGCAACTTCTGTCGGACCGGATGCATTTCGAGGATCCGATCCGGTTGGCACAGCTCAAACTGGCCGACGCCGGCGGCGTAAATGCCCAGCCCAACGCATCATCGACCGACTGGGTGGAGCGGTTTCACTGGGATGAGGTGATCCGGATGCTTCCATCCGCAATAGCGGCTCAGGCCTTGGGTATTTTCCAGCGGCTGCGGCTGGCGAGGCTGACACACCGGTCGGTCAAGCTGCGTTTCAGTTCTGCGGGCCGGTTTTCGCTGCGCAAGCTGAAGTGGCTGGCTGCGGCGCGGATCACGCGACCGTTTTCCGAGCGGTTCAAGCGGGAGCGTGTTTGGGTCGAGCGTTGGCTTCACATGGTCGACCGCAGTCTCGTGAAACAGCCCGACGCAACCGTTGCGATTGTACGTACCGCCAACCTTGTCAAGGGGCACGGCGATGCCTACGAGAACGGCCTTGCGCAATGGAATGTGATTATCGACCGTCTGGTCAAGCCGACCTGCGACGGAGACCTGCCGCTTCCGAAACTTGGCGATGCTATCCAGGAAGCACGCGCCGCGGCCATAGGCGAGCAGGGCCAGAGCCGTCTGCTGAGCGTCGTGGAGCATATGAGAGCGCGGGCCCTTGCGCATGGATGAATCCGGCCTGCTGATAGCCTATCTCTAAAAACTACATTAGAGTCGGGACCGGATATGCGGTGCCCGGCGTGAATTCGCCGCGATACGGCAAGCGCAACAGGGGATAATCGATGAAGAAATTTCGCGGGTTCTTTTTTGGACTGATGGCGGTTCTCGCGCTTGCTGCGTTTTCCAGCGCGACGGATGCAAGCGCGGCCGACGAAATCAAGCTCAGCAGCAACCAGCGGATCGCCTGCGGTCGCGGCCTTAACGCCGGCAAGCTTCAGAACATTAACTGCAAATCATACGCATACATCTTCAACACGCGGACGTCGGAATTCTACCGTTGCCAGGTGAGCGTCGGTGTAACCCGCGATAACAAGGAAGTGCTCAAGGTCGATACCGATGGCGCATGCAAGTTGAAGGCCCGGATATTCCCCGCCGATTCGAACTATGCATTGGACGCGACCGAAACCGAGCCGCCGAACACCAATTCATTCTTCGGATCTGGCGGGACGGCGATCTGGGTCAGCGACAACACCAAGCTCAGCGCCAAGGGGTGCATCATCCTCAGCGTCGGCGTCGGGCCGGACGTCATGAAGTGCGTGGACATGACGTTCGACAAGTAGCCTCTTGTCCGGAAAATGATTCAGGCTGCCGCTCGCATGGCCGCCACGGCGCGTGCGGAGCGGTCTTGATTTAGCGCTTCAGGAAGACCGCAAGAACGATCAACGCTATGACGACAGCGATACCGACCGCCCAGCTTGTCAGGCGGACGTCGCTTTTAAGTTCGCGCGCCGCTTCGTTCCTGGCGATTTTCAGGTTTCGCTTCCGATTGTCTTGCTCCGGATCACTCACGGCTTCTCCTGACCTTGGCAGGGCGCAGAACCATGGACCGCCGGTCTGAGGCCGGAGGGCCATGCGCGCAGTGTATCCGGCATGGGCATCGATCCGCAAAGCTGAAATCGGGATTCCGTTCGCTGAACTGTGATCGCGGGGGCAGGCTATCGTCTTGAGCGTGGGGGCGCCCTGGTGTCTGATCGGCAAGACAGGAATCGAGGATAAAATGAACTATTCGCACCGCACCTTGCTGGCGCTCGCAGGGTTTTTCCTTTTGGGGCAGGCTCCGGCGCAGGCCACCGACTATCCCTATTGCATGACCTATGTTCAGGGGTGGAGCGGCGCGATCGAGCAATGCGACTATTCAACGATGGCGCAATGTCAGGCCAGCACGGGCGGCCTCAGCGGAACATGCGCGCCGAACTGGAGACTTGCGCAAAACCGTGGCGTTTACCCCGAGCCGTCCGCGCCGAGAGGCACGCGGAACCGGCGCTGATTGTTTTGCCGCAACGGCGTAGCATTCATATGCCTCGGGTGATGGCGGAGAGGGGAAGGATTCGAACCTCCGACACGGTTGCCCGTGTACCGCATGCGGTGCCTTAAGCCACTCAGCCACCTCTCCGGATACGACCATCAGCCGCCGAACAATGGGGCCGACGCATCAGGTGCGACCGAGAAACTCCACGCCGATTACGGTGTCCTTTCGCCAGACGATGCGGCAATGGGTGATTTTTCGTACGTCGCCCGTCAGCGCCAGACTGACCCTGCTTCCGGGCAATTCCTGCCCTGCCAGTTTGACCCGCGCACCGCCGGACGACAGGTCGAGGATGGTGCAGTTGCGTTTTGCAAAACCGCCGTCGAGCAGCATCCATGCCTGGTGCTGTGTCGCATGGCGGGGCTTGCGGGACTCTTTTTTGAACACGGCCATCAGATGCGCTCGCTCCATGATTGAAGGCTGTTGATAGCGTGCGAAAGTTTCGGAAAATTTGAATCAAAGCCCCATTACCCGGGGCGTCGATTAGGGATTCCTTAACCAACCGGAGGTCGCGGGGAATGGTGGCGCTGTCCAGTCCGATGGCTCCAGTTCGGCTTGCCTGGAACGAATTGCGGTTCCGGCGCGTTGGTCATTCGGAGGAGCCTTGGTGACTGGCAGTCATATTGACAGCACGACGAAGGCTGAAAAACACGCGCGGTCACGCATGATCCGCGGCGTGATTTTTTTCATGTCCGCAGTTGTCTGCCTGCTGATTGTTGCTTTTGCGGTCGTGCGGTCGCTGGGCAACGCGGAGCGGCCTCAAGCTTCGCTGGCATGCGCCACGAAACTTTACAGTACTTATGACCCGGCGAACCTCGAGCAATGCGTCGCCGTCTGCTTGGCTTGCAGCGCAGGCGTGAAGACGACGTGTTCGACGTCATGCAAGCTCAGAGGCGCGCGATAGCGCCTGATCAGGAATTGACGGGCAGTTCGATGTCCGTCGCTCCGGGATCGTGCTTTTCGATCGGGTCGGGCGCGCAGGGACGAATGGTATAATCTTTGTCGAGAATACGCTTCGGCGCGGGCTCTTCCGGGTCCGGCGTCACATCCACGATCAGGCCGCTCCGGGCAGCGTGTTTCCAGACGTCAGCCTCGGTCGGGTAGGCCTTACTGATCTTGGCGTCCTGACAGTAAAGAGCATAAGGCATTGCGATCTCCGAAAAAGCCCCACCCTATGCCGAAGCATCGAGCGGGGCTCTTCGAGCTTTCAACCCTTGCAGGTTGACGGCTCTTGTTTTGATAACGCACCGGCTTTCTGGTTCGTTCCCTTGCCAAGGCGATTATTTTTGCCAGCAAGGTCGATCGTAGGGGGCAACGGCTTGCGCCCGGCCGGTTCTCGTTTTCTTATATGTGGAACACGCCGGGGCGCGGCCGGCGCGAAAGCAAGCAGGCAGGGAACTCATGAAGCGATACATCATTTTCGCAGCCATAGGACCGTTGGTCGCCGGGTTCTTTCTGCTCGTGCTGGGAACGCCGGACGGATACTGGGATGGCGACAATGTCATCAGGAAGCTGTTCAAGGTCGTACTGATGACGCTCCCCTACAATTACCTGTTCGGGATCATACCGGCTCTGATGATCGGCGCCGTCGATGACATTTTCCTGCACGTCAGGCGGATCAGTCCGGGCGTCCGAATGATATTGACCGGCCTCGTTGCGTTCGCGGCAACAGCTGTTCTGTATGGAACATTGGGCACCGAGACGGGCCTCAAGCATTACCTGCTCTACGGGCTTGTCGGATTTATCCCGGCGACGATTTCCTCGTGGCTGGCGCACAAGTTCGACAAGGTCGGCGGGGTGCATCCCAATACCATGAGCGCTTGATGCTTTGCGAAGCAGGCCGCATCACCGGCGCAGCCGCAACGATAGTCGCTGGCGAGCGACGGGAAACAGGGGACATTGCACGGCGCGCCTTCACTTTGTTGCGGAGCGTCCTATATTGACTGTTCCGTCAACAACGAAAGGAGGTGGTCCAGTGTCTCATTCCAAGCGCTGTCACCTCGCTGGGGCCGCCCGCTAAGCTCGAAAGAGCTTCGGACAGGGCGGTCTTTCCGCCTGGTTCAGCGAGAACAGGAAGGACGCGCCGAGCATTGCTGGGCGCGTCCTTTTTGCGTCTGCGCCGAACTCAGCGGCGGCCCCGTGTTTCTTCAACGAGATGCGCCGGAAGAAAGCATGCGGTTCGGGTTTATCTGTGAATTACCGCACAGACACGGACCCGGCGCGATGCTTGATTTCCGGAATGAAAAAATGGCTCCGTAGCTGTCCCCACTGCGAGTCCAAGATGGCTATCGCTCTCAGGGGCGGGAAGACGCAGTTGCTTTGTCCGCATTGCGACGCGGACCCACTCAAGTCACCAAAAATCTACACGCTCGTGAACGCTGTTCAGTCGCCGAAAGAGCGCGGCAGCAAACCATGATTTGCGTGGCGAGGCGCGTTGTGTCGCCTGGCCGCTCACGTCATCTCTTGCGCGCCACGATGTAAGGACGGTTACCCTTGCCCTTTGTTGCGTGGTTTTCAGTGGCAAGAATGTCGAAACCCGCAGCATTTATATGCCGGTCTAAATCCGCCATCCTAAGGACGCTTACGTAGGGCGCTTTGCCGATCGCGCGCATGATGGGCAACGCGAACTGGATGAGTGGATTCATTTCCCCGACGCAGGGAGTCTTTGAGATGAACAAACCGTCCGGTGTCAGCAAGGCGTGGATGTGGCGCAGCGTGCCGGGCAAGTCACGGACCAGATGGAGATAGTTGAATCCCAGAACCGCATTGAAGCGTTCCGCGTCGGCTGTAAGCGCTTCTGCGGTCGCGGTGCGGAAGACGAGGGCCGGAATAGGGCCGGCGGCGTATTTCTCAGAGGCGATCGCGATCATTTCTGCGGAGATATCCGTCGCTAAATAGTCTTGAACGTCGCCCGCGAGCTGGAGCGCCGTCGTTCCTGTTCCGCAACCCAACTCCAGCACCCTGTCGCCTGAGCCGAGCAACGCGCGTGTCCGGTTTAGCGTGCGCACATATCCCGCCTGATCGCCAATCGCACTTTTTGCGTACTGCCGTGAAGTGCGGTCCCAGAAGCGGGCATCGCTTGCCATGCTCACGATGGTTGCTCCTCATCGACCTTGCTTGACGCGACGACAAAAGGTGGAGGCCAACCGTGTCTGCTCAAACCCCCAAGCCCCACAGAAATTAGGCTATAGGCGGCGATTGGCGGAAGGGGTGGGATTCGAACCCACGGTGCCCTTGCAGGCACGCCGGTTTTCAAGACCGGTGCCTTAAACCACTCGGCCACCCTTCCTGCGCTTTGGAAACCAAGCACTTAGCAAAGCCAACGGGCCAGCGAAAGAGGCGATCGGCCCGACGTGTTTTTACCTTTGGACATTCACGCCTCGGCAGATTTCGTCCCCGCAAGCCGTTGGCGGCCAACGAGGATCGCCTGCGCAACGGGAAGCGGCAAGCGCCGGAAAATCAATCTCTGGTTTACCACCCCGCGCAACGGGTCGTTTCCGGTATCGAAGCAATGGATTAAGGTAATCGCCGTATGAAGTGCGAGTGCGTCCAGCCTGGCGATGCCCGGTAGGCAAGACCGCGCGAAAAGTGCTATTTGGGGTTCTATGGGGATTTGCGTCAGGGAATCGGGCAAGGCAGCCCTGCGTATCGCGGCGACGGGGGCTGTGTGCCTGCTCGTCGCCAATTGCGGCGCGTCCAACAAACTCTCCAGCCGCGTCGATCCAAAGTACGGCGTGTCGAGTAGCCCCCGGGTCGTCGATTTCGGTCAAGCCGTTCCCAAGGGCGGCGGCACCTATCGGGTCGGCAAACCCTATGTCGTTGCCGGCAAAACCTACGTGCCGGAAGAAGATCCGAACTATCGCGCTGAAGGCCTGGCCTCCTGGTATGGCGATGCTTTCCATGGCCGTCTGACAGCGAACGGCGAGGTGTTCGACATGACGTCGCTCACGGCAGCCCATCCGACGTTGCCGTTGCCGAGCTATGCGCGCGTGACCAATATGGCCAACGGCAAATCGGTGATCGTGCGGGTCAACGACCGTGGTCCGTATCACGGAAACCGCTTGATCGATGTCTCAAATACCGCGGCCAAGCTGCTGGAATTTCGCGAGAATGGCATCGGCCGCGTGCGTGTCGAGTATGTCGGTCGCGCGCCTCTCGAAGGATCGGACGACCGCCAGTTGATGGCAACGCTGCGAACGGGACAGCCGGCCCCGGCACCTTCGGGCGTCAGGATCGCGTCAGCAAATGCCTTTATCCCGGAGGCTGTGTCATCGCGTGGTGTCGTGCGCGGAGATATCCCGCTGCCCGCCGGACGCCCCTATACGCTGGGTCATACCAGGGACGATTTTGCTTCAGCGGGCGCATCGGAAGTCTCGGCATCCCGTGCCACGCGGCCGGGTGGACGTCGTTTCGAGCGCGTCATTCAGGCTGAAACTGAGGATGTCGCTGATGAGACACCTCAAGCAACGAGGCCTGTGACTTCCTTCGCGGCGGCTCCGCGCAACAACAGCCTGATGTCGGGCCGCGGTCTCTACTGAGATCAGTCGCAATCCGACCGCTAATCTCGGAGCCTGTTCAGGAATTCCACCAGCGCCGCGTTGACCTCGTCGGGGCGCTCCTGCTGAATCCAGTGGCCGGCACCTTCGATCAGCAATTTGCGCCGCAGATTCGGCAGCACGCGATCCATCTCGGTGACCCGTTTGCCACCGAGAATACCTGTCACCACGGAATCGTTCGCGCCGGCAATGAAGATCGACGGCTGATAGATCTTTGCGCCGTGCCACGGCGCGGTCAGTTCCCAGTTCCGGTCGATGTTGCGATACCAGTTCAGGCCGCCGCGAAATCCGGTGCGTGTGTAGGTTTCGACCACATGCGCCATGTCCTGCTCGCTGACCCAGGACGGACGGGCACGCGCCTTGGTCGGATCGCCGAGGAAGCCCTGGCCTTCCTTCAGGAACAGCGACGAATCCACGCCGAAGGTCACCGCGCGCATCGTGAAGCCGACGTCGCGCTCGAACTCGGCTTCGGCCACACCCGGCTTCTGAAAGTATTGCCAGTAGAAGTTGTCGATCCCGCTCTTCGCCAAGGTATCGAGTGGCCGCTCGCGTCCGCGCCACGGCGGGGCCACGCTCAGGCCGCCGACGGCAGTGAAGATATCGGGTCTGAACAACGCAGCATGCCAGGCGACCGGCGCGCCCCAATCGTGGCCGATGATGATGGCCTTGGTTTCGCCCAGTGCCGCGACCAGCGCCACCATGTCGCCGACCAGATCGAAGATGGAATAGGCCTCGACGTTCAGAGGTGCCGTGGTCCGGCCGAACCCGCGCATGTCGGGCGCGACGGCACGGAAACCTGCTGCCGCGATGGCAGGGAGCTGATGCCGCCACGAATGCGACAGTTCAGGCCAGCCGTGGCACAGCACCACCAGCGGTCCGGTGCCTTGTTCGGTGACACAAATCTCGATGCCGTTGGCCGAGATCATCCGCGATGACGACATCGATTTTCTGCCTCTTTTCAGGATTTTGACAGATGCAGGCACGCTATGACGGCCCGCCGCACGTTGTTTGGTATCAGCCCAACTGTTACAAGGCGATCCTCAGGAATCTCGACATGGCAGCCATTCTCACAACATCCCGGATTCGCGGGCGTCGGACGGCGCGGTTCTGGCCGCTGGTCGCGGTCGTGCTGGCGGCCGGCGTGATGCTGGGCGGCATGGCCTATGCCGCCAACAACAGCGTGCAGGGCGCCAAGAAGGAGGACGGATACGACGTCGATGCGCCGACCGCGATCCTGATAGAGGCGAAATCCGGCAGCATCCTGTTCGAGAAAAATGCCGACGAATTACGGGCGCCGTCCAGCATGATGAAGCTGATGACGGCCGAAGTGGTCTTCGACGCGCTCGCGAAGGGCGAGATCAAGCTCACCGATGAGTTTCGGATCAGCGAGAACACCTGGCGCAAGGGCGGAGCGCCGTCCGGCGGCTCGACCATGTTCGCGGCGATCAACAGCCGTGTCAGCGTCGATGATCTTCTGCATGGCGCGGTGATCCAGAGCGGCAACGATTCCTGCATGGCGCTGGCCGAGGGACTGTCGAATACCGAGGCCGCCTTCGTCGAGCGGATGACCAAGCGCGCGCGCGAACTCGGATTGACGAAATCGACCTTTGGAAATTCGAGCGGCCTGCCGGACCCCGGCAACAAGATGACCGTGCGCGAACTGGCAATGCTCGCGCGCCATATTGTTCTGACCTATCCGGATCACTACAAGCTGTTCGGCGAGCGTGAATTTACCTGGAACAGGATACGTCAGCAGAACCGCAACCCGCTGCTGGCAACGCTTGAAGGCGCTGATGGCTTCAAGACCGGCCACACCAAGGAGGGCGGCTACGGGATGGTCGGCTCCGCCGTGCAGAACGGTCTGCGGTTGATCGTGGTCGTCAATGGCCTGACGGATTCCGATGATCGCGCGACCGAAGCCAAGAAGCTGCTCGAATGGGGGTTCCGCAATTTCGAAGCGCGAACACTGTTTGCAGCGGATCAGACCGTCGGCTATGCGCGCGTGTTCGGCGGCGAGAGCCGTTCGGTCAAACTGGCCAGTCCCGAGCCCATCAAGGTCATGGTGCAGCGAAACGGAAACGATAAACTGGTGGCGCGTATCGTTTACACAGGCCCTGTGCGCGCCCCGGTCGAGCCCGGCCAGCGGATCGGCGTGTTGAAAGTCTGGCGTGGCGGCAACATCGCGGTGGAATCTCCGCTGGTTGCCGGGGAACCGGTCGCAACAGGTTCAACCACCCGCCGCGCGATCGACGGCGCCAGCGAACTGGTCATCGGCCTGTTCCGCGCCGGCGTGGAGAAACTTTAGTATGGCTGACGCCGTTAATCCGAGACAGCCGCCGCGCGGGCGTTTCATCACCTTTGAAGGTGGCGAGGGCTCCGGTAAATCAACGCAGATTCAACTGCTGGCGGATCGGCTCAACGCCGCCAAGCTGCGGACGATCACGACGCGCGAGCCCGGTGGATCGGCGGGCGCTGAAATCATCCGGCATCTTTTGCTTACGGGCATGGCCAAGGCGTTCGGTCCCGAGACGGAGTCGCTGTTGTTTGCCGCCGCCCGTGATGACCATGTCAGTCAGGTGATCGAACCGGCGCTGGCGCAGGGAACGTGGGTGCTGTGCGACCGCTTCACGGATTCCACGCGGGTTTATCAAGGCGAGTTAGGGAGGGTCGATCCCAAGCTGATCCGGGCGATGGAGCGCGTCACTATCGGTGATCTCAAGCCTGACCTCACAATCATTCTGGACGTACCGGTCGCGATCGGCATGGAGCGCGCGCTTAAGCGGCGCGGAACCGCGGTGCCGGATCGTTTCGAGGGGGAGGGCGTGAGCTTTCACGAAAAACTGCGCGATGCCTATCGCAAGATTGCCGAAGGCGATCCGCAGCGTTGCGCGCTGGTGGATGCCAACGCCGATCCGAAGACCGTGGCCGAGCGAATCTGGAAGGCTCTGCGCGACCATCTGTTCACCGTGGCCACTGTTCGCGAGACCACCAAGGCATGAGCGCGAAGTCGTCCGAACCAGAAACAACCATTCCTGCACCACGCGAAACAACCGCGCTGTTCGGCCATCGGGATGCCGAGCAAACGCTGCTGACGGCCTATCGCAGCGGGCGAATTCCCCATGCATGGCTGATCGGTGGCGCACAAGGCATCGGCAAGGCGACACTGGCCTATCGCATGGCGCGTTTCGTGCTCGCGCATTCCGATCCTGCCGCACAAGCCGTGCAAAGCGCCGACAATCTCTATGTCGATCAGGATCATCCGGTGGCGCGGCAGGTCGCGAACGGAAGCCACGGCGGGTTGCTGACACTGGAACGCACCGTCAACGAGAAGGGCACGATGCGGACCGTCATCACGGTGGACGAGTCGCGCGAGACCATCGGATTTTTTGGTTCGACCGCGGCATCCGTCGGAGGCTGGCGCATCTGCGTGGTCGATACCGTCGATGAACTTAACGCCAACGCCTCCAATGCGCTGCTGAAAATCCTCGAAGAACCGCCGGCGCGTTCGCTGTTCCTGCTCGTCAGTCACGCACCGGCGCGCGTGCTCGCTACCATCCAGTCGCGTTGCCGGAAGTTGCCGCTTCGGCCGCTGGAAGTTGACGGCGTTATTCAGGCCGCAGCCGAAGCCGCCGGGTTAACGCGGCGCGATCCGGCACTCGGTGAGGCAGCCGATGCAGCGGAGGGAAGTGTGGCGCGGGCGCTGACGCTGCTTGGGGGGCAATCGCTTGGGCTTCACCAGCGCACGCTTGAACTTCTCAACCGCCTGCCGCAACTCGATCAACGTGCGCTGCATGCTCTCGGCGATGCGCTTCCGCTTAACGACCGGGTGGGGTTGAAGGCCTTCATCGACACCATCGACCGCTGGCTGACCGGACACCTGCATGCGCCGGATGCGGGCGCAAACCTGCCGCGCCTTGCACGGCTTGCCGAGGTATGGGAAAAGATCAACAGTGCCGCGCGCGACACGGAAAGCTTCAATCTGGAGCGGAAACCGTTGGTTTTCTCGATATTTGGCATGCTCGCCGAAGCCACTGCGGCTCGCCCGCAGGCTCGTTAAATGGACAATCGCAGCAGCCTGGCAACACCCGTTTGAGTGATCGCGCACACGTCAGCGCCGTTTGAAATTCTAAGGAAGCGTAATGGCCAAAGCCAAGAAAACCGCCGCGAAAAAGAAAAAGAAGGTTGCCAAAGCGGCTCGCAAGGCAGCGTCCCGGCGCGCGACGGTTTCTCCGAAGAAAAATGCACGCAAGGCGGCCGCCAAAAAGACGGCCAAAAAAGCTGCCAAGAAAGCTGCCAAGAAAGCGGTCAGGAAGGTTGCGAAGAAGGCGACTGCAAAGCGCGCCGGCAAGAAGGCTGCGGTCAAAAAGGCCAGTGCCAGAAAGCCCAGTGCCAAGAAGCCCGCTAAAGCGCCTGTTACGAAGAAGAATCCAGCAAGCGATGTGAAGACGGCGCAATCCGCCAAACCCGTGACATCGAAAGCGCCGGCAAAACCCGCAAAACCGAAAGTATCTGCTGCTGCTCCGCAGAGCACCGCAAATGTCCGCGCGAAGAATTCATTCTACATCACGACCGCGATCGCTTACCCGAATGGCGCTCCGCACATCGGCCATGCCTATGAAGCGATTGCCACCGATGCGCTCGCGCGCTTTCAGCGCCTTGATGGCAAGGATGTGTTTTTCCTCACCGGCACCGACGAGCACGGCCAGAAAATGGTCCAGACGGCGCAGAAGGAAAATATGACGCCGATGGATCTGGCGACGCGCAACGCCGCGCGTTTCATCGAGATGGATCAACGCCTGAATGTTTCCTACGACCGTTTCATCCGCACCTCGGAATCCATGCATCACAAGTCGACGCAGGAAATCTGGAAGCGGATGACGACGAACGACGACATCTATCTCGACAGCTACGCGGGCTGGTATTCCGTGCGCGACGAAGCCTATTACGCCGAGGATGAAACCGTTGTCGGCGAAGACAAGGTGCGTCGTGGTCCGCAAGGCACGCCGGTCGAGTGGGTCGAGGAGAAGAGCTACTTCTTCAGGCTCTCGGCCTATCAGGACAAGCTGCTCGCGCTCTACGAAAACCAGCCCGATTTCATCGGCCCGGACTCCCGCAAGAACGAAGTCATCAGTTTCGTCAAAAGCGGACTGAAGGACCTTTCGATTTCGCGCACTACCTTCGACTGGGGCGTGAAGGTGCCTGACGACGAAGAGCACGTGATGTATGTCTGGGTCGATGCGCTGACCAACTACATCACCGGTGTCGGGTTCCCGGACGAGGGCGACGCGAACTGGCATTACTGGCCGGCAGACGTCCACATCATCGGCAAGGACATCATTCGTTTTCACGCCGTATATTGGCCGGCATTCCTGATGTCGGCAGGCATTCCTGTGCAGAAGCGCGTGTTTGCGCACGGCTTCCTGTTCAACCGCGGCGAGAAAATGTCGAAGTCGGTCGGCAACGTGGTCGATCCGTTCAGTCTCGCGGATGCGTACGGCGTCGATCAGCTTCGTTATTTCTTCCTGCGCGAAGTGCCGTTCGGTCAGGACGGCAACTACAACCACGAAGCCATCGTGGCGCGTACCAACGCCGATCTCGCCAATGATCTCGGCAATCTCGCGCAGCGCTCGCTGTCGATGATCGGCAAGCAATATGGTGGCGTGCTGCCGGAGCCCGGTGAGTTTTCGGACAACGACAAGGCCATTCTTGCGATGGCGGACGGCATGCTCGAGCAAGCGCGCACCGCCATGAGCACGCAGCAGATTCATCATGCACTCAACGCGATCTGGGCTGTGGTGGCTGAAGCCAATCGCTATTTCGCAGGCGAGGCGCCATGGGCGCTCGCCAAGACCGATCCCGCGCGCCAGCAGACGGTGCTGTATGTCACCGCCGAGGTCGTGCGGCAGATTGCGATCCTCGCTCAGCCCGCGATGCCGGACGCGTGCGCCAAGTTGCTCGATATTCTCGGAATCGCGCCAGATGCGCGGGATTTCGCAGCACTCGGCACGCGGATCAAGGGTGGCACGCAATTACCGCCGCCCGCACCGATTTTCCCGCGTTATGTCGAACTCAAAGAAGACACGCAGAGTTAAACCCGATGCTTGTCGACAGCCATTGCCATCTCGATTTTCCCGACTTCGCTGACGATCTCGATGCTATTGTCGCGCGCGCCGAGGCTGCGGGCGTTGGGCGTATCGTAACGATCTCGACACGGGTGCGCCGGATTGAATCGCTGCTGGCGATCACAGCCCGGTTTCCGAACGTCTATTGTTCAGTCGGTACACATCCGCATAACGCCGACGAGGAAGACGGCATTACTTCGGATGAACTGATCGCACTGACGAAACATCCAAAGGTGGTGGCGCTGGGCGAGGCGGGGCTTGATAACTTCTACAAAGACGGCTCACCGGAGGCGCAGGAGCGGGGCTTTCGTGCGCATATCGCAGCGGCGCGGGTGACCGGCTTGCCGCTTGTGATCCATACCCGCGAAGCCGACGAAGCCTGCGGCCGCATTCTTGAAGATGAAATCGCCAAGGGCCCGTTCAAGGCCGTTCTGCATTGCTATACCGGCGGGCACGAACTCGCGATGAAAGCCATCGCGCTCGGGCTGTCGATTTCCTTTACCGGAATCCTGACATTCAAGAACTCACAGGCGATTCGTGACATCGCCGCCGAACTGCCGGCGGACCGGATCATGGTCGAAACCGACGCGCCGTATCTGGCGCCGGGAAAATTCCGTGGCAAGCGAAACGAACCGTCCTTCGTGGTAGAGACCGCCAGGGTGTTGGCGGAAACGCGCGGCGTTTCGCGCGACGAGATCGCGCGGCAGACCACGGAGAATTTCTTCCGGCTGTTCGACAAGGTGCCGCGCCCGGACGCAAAAGCCGCATGACGGTGACGCTGACCATTCTCGGCTCCGGATCATCCGCCGGCGTACCGCGCCCGGCGCTGGGCTGGGGGGCATGCGATCCCAACAATCCGAAGAATCGCCGCCGCCGCTGTTCGCTGCTGGCCGAGAAAGCGGGTGTAAACGGCATCACACGTGTGCTGATCGATACGTCGCCGGATCTGCGCGAGCAGTTGATCGACGCCAACGTGGATCATCTTGAAGCGACCTTCCTGACCCACGAGCATGCCGATCAGACCCACGGCATCGACGATCTTCGTTCCGTGGTGCTGCATCAGCGCAAGCGAATTCCGGTCTATCTCAACGCATCGACGGCCAAGGATATCCTGCTGCGCTTCTCATATTGTTTCGAGCAGGCGCCGGGCAGCGACTATCCGGCGATCCTTGAGAAGCGATCGATCGAGGCGGGAGAAACCGAAACCATCGACGGGAAGGGTGGTTCCCTCGCCTTGACGGCATTCCTGGTTCAGCACGGCAATATCCCGGCGCTTGGCTACCGCATCGGCAATGCCGCCTACACGCCTGACCTTCACGACATTCCGCCCGAAAGTTTCCACGCGCTTGAAAATCTCGATCTGTGGATCATTGATGCGCTGCGCTATACGCCGCATCCGAGCCATTTCAGCCTCGACGATGCGCTCTCATGGATCGCGAAGTTCAAGCCGCGACGCGCGGTGCTGACGAACCTGCATTCGGACCTCGACTATGAGGTGTTGCGCGGGAAGTTACCGCCAAACATCGTGCCAGGCCACGACGGAATGCGGTTAGAGCTTGGAGCATAGGAACGGGCCATTCATTCTTCGAGGCTCGGGTCTTAGAACGACGGTTCACGCCACCGACAGCAGAGCAGTTACGCCGAAATCGCTTTCGCGGAATTCGCCTGATCGCGCAGCATGAACTTCTGAATCTTGCCGGTCGATGTCTTCGGAATCGCACCGAACACCACGGATTTCGGCGACTTGAATCCCGGCAGGATGCTTTTGCAGTAAGCGAGAATTTCGGCCTCGGTCGCGGTCGCGCCGTCTTTCAATTCGACGAACGCGCAGGGCACCTCACCCCATTTGGCGTCCGGCTTGGCCACCACGGCGGCAAACAGAATGGCCGGATGCTTGTACAGGACGTCCTCGACCTCGACCGACGAGATGTTCTCGCCGCCCGAAATGATGATGTCCTTGGAACGGTCCTTGATGATGACATAGCCGACTTCATCGAGCACGCCGAGGTCGCCGGTGTGAAACCAGCCGCCCTTGAACGCTTCCTTGGTGGCCTTTTCGTTCTTCAGGTAGCCCTTCATGACGATGTTGCCGCGGAACATGACCTCGCCGATGGTTTCGCCGTCGCGCGGCACCGGCTGCATGGTCTCGGGATCTAGCACCGTCACGGCTTCCTGGAGCGGATAGGGCACGCCCTGACGGCGCTTGAGCTGGGCGCGCTGATCGGCCGGCAGGTCATCCCAGCCGGGTTGTTCGGCGCATACGGAGGCGGGGCCGTACACCTCGGTCAGGCCGTAGACGTGGGTCAGTTTGATCCCGATGTTTTCCGCGCCCTCGAGCACGGCCACGGGCGGTGCTGCGCCTGCGATGAGCCCCACGACTGGTTTCGCCGTCTTGCCCTTGGGCGCGCCGGGCGCGTTGATCAGCGTGTTGAACACAATCGGCGCGCCGCACATGTGGGTCACGCCGTGGGCTTTGATCAGCTCGAAAATCTTGGCCGGATCGACCTTGCGCAGGCAGACATTGATCCCGGCGGACGCCGCAATGGTCCACGGGAAGCACCAGCCATTGCAATGGAACATCGGCAGCGTCCAGAGATAGATCGGATGGGTGCCGAGATTGCCCGCAAGGATGTTGCTGACCGCGTTGAGATACGCGCCGCGATAATGCGTGACGACGCCCTTGGGATTGCCTGTGGTGCCGGACGTATAGCCCAGCGCAATGGCGTCCCATTCGTCCTGCGGTTGCAGCCAGACGAACTCGGGATCGCCGGACGCGACCGCCGCTTCATACTCGAGTTCGCCAATGCGTTTGCCGCCGGCGAAGGCCGCATCGTCTACGTCGATTACCAGCGGCTTCGGACCCTTCATCAGACCAAGCGCATCCGAGATCACACCGGAGAACTCCGGATCGACCAGAATGATTTTGGCCCCGCCGTGATCAAGCTGAAATGCGATCGAGGCAGCATCCAGCCGGATATTGAGCGCGTTGAGCACGCCGCCGGCCATCGGCACGGCAAAATGCGCCTCGTTCATCGCTGGAATGTTCGGCAACATCGCCGCGACCGTGTCGCCACGGGTAATGCCGCGCCTAGCGAGAAACGACGCAAATCGCCTGCAGCGCTCATAGGTCTGCGCCCATGTGAAGCTGCGGCCTTCATAGACGGCGCTGGTGTGGTCCGGATAGACGCTGGCGCTACGGACAAGGAAGCTCAGCGGCGACAGCGGCACGTAATTGGCGGCGTTCTTGTCCAGACCGACGCTGTATTGGCCCTGATTGCTGCTCATGTCCGGTCTCCCTGAATCGCCGACGCGTTGGACGCCGAGGGCGGCCCGGTCAGGCATTGGTATCTGTTCTATCGTGGCAGCCTTTGCGGTCAATCATTGGCGTCGGCTTGGGACGTCGACCGCTTAAAGAAAGCTCAAACTGGGTTGCGGGCGATGCGCGGGCCATTTGAATGGCCGGAAAGATGCCGGGGTATTTTCAGATATAACCCCAGATACATCGATCATTTTATCGGTTATTAGATCGATCATATTGGAATCACTTCGGTATATTATATTCCATAATATACCTTATGCGAATCTGAGATATGACCAACCCCGACCATGAATACGGGATTTGAGGACTCCACTCTCAATTCCCAGGCTCCAGAATAACGCCCTCAGCGCCGCTCAGGTCCAGCGGACCGTCCACGGGCTCAGCCTGCCGGTCCATGAGCGTCGATAGCAGTATCCGCCCGTGCGTGACCGCCTGCAGCGATACGGAGGCTGCACTGAAGTTGAGCGCCACCAGTGATCGCTGTCCCATATGCTCGCGCTCGAACATCAGAATATCGTCCATGGCGGTCACCGTTTTGTATGTGCCAAGTGCCAGCTCCGGCCTCGCGCGCCGTAGCGCGATCAGCGCCCGATAAAGGTTGAGCATGGATGCGGTGTCCAGGCGCTCAGCCGCGACGTTCTCCGAAGCAAAATTCTGACTCAACGGCAGCCACGGCGTCGCGGTGCTGAAACCGGCTTGCGGAGCCGAATCCCATTGCATCGGCGTCCGGCAACCGTCGCGGCCGACGCCGAGACCAGGGATATTCTTCTCCCACGGGTCCCTCACCTGATCCGGCCGAATATCGACCTGCGGCATGCCGATCTCGTCGCCGTAATACAGCGTCGGTGTGCCCCGGAGCGTCAGCAGCAGCATGGCCGCGCCCCGGGCTTGATCGCCGCCGACACGGCTGGCGACGCGCGGGCGGTCGTGGTTGCCGAGCACCCAGTTCGGCCATGCGCCAGGCGGCAGGGCCGTCTCGTAATCACCGATCAGCGTGGCGACGGCGGACGCGTTCCAGGGTGTCGAAATCAGCGCAAAGTTGAATGGCAAATGCGCGCCGGCGAGATCGCGGCCGTAATAGGCCACGAGCTCCTCAGGCGGCAGATAGATTTCGCCGATCAGGACGCGATCGTCGAATTCCTCGATGATCCGCCGAAGCTCGGCCACGACGTCGTGAACTTCGGGTCTGTTGGTCGAATAGAACGGGATCAGCCGCGCATACGGCTGCTGTCCCTGTACATAGTCAGCATTCGGCGGATTGTCGCGCAACAGCTCATCCTTGATGAGATGCCACATCACATCGACCCGGAAGCCATCGACGCCGCGCCGCAGCCAGAAACGCATAACGTCGTGGATAGCTTCGCGCACCTTCGGGTTGCGCCAGTTCAAATCGGGCTGGGTGCGCAGGAACGCGTGATAGTAATATTGCCCGGAATACGCATCGAATTCCCAGCTGCTGCCGCCGAATTCGGAAAGCCAGTTGTTGGGCGGTCCACCCTCGCCGCTACCATCACGCCAGATGTACCAGTCGCGCTTCGGATTGGTCTTCGAACTGCGGCTTTCGATAAACCACGGATGACGGTCGGAGGTGTGATTGGGCACCAGATCGAGAATGATTTTCAGCCCGCTCTCGTGCGCCGCCGCGATCAACGCATCGAAGTCAGCAAGCGTGCCGAACAGCGGATCGATCCCCGTATAGTTTGAGATGTCGTAGCCGAAATCATCCATGGGTGACGGAAAGATTGGTGACAGCCACAGCGCATTCACACCAAGCTCGATCAAATAAGGCAACCGCTCAACGACGCCGCGAAGATCACCCACGCCGTCGCTGTTTGAATCCTGAAACGACCGCGGATAGATCTGATACAGAATGCCGGACATCCACCATGGACAGCTCTGTTGCATCGTTGCGCCGGACGACCTGATGATTGAAATGGGCAGTAACCGGCACTTAGTCGCAGCGCGCAGCCGCTGGCAAGATTGTCTTGAACCGGACGCGTTCAGGTTCATAATTCAGGTGATGAATCGCAATTGCGCGACTGCGCGACATAAAATCTTCACACAGAGCCGAGTTAACATTCGCAAATGACTTCCCAGAGACCGCAGCGGCGGCAGCCACGCGGACCGGCACGGTTTGGTTCGGATACGAGACGCTGGGGCATGATGCTGATCGTGCTGATAGGCTCGCTTGGTGTTTATGCGGTCGAGCGCTGGGCGCGAACGCCCGACGCGCCGGTCGCCGGCAGTGCGTTCGTGGCCGATGGCGATACGCTGACGATTTCCGGGACACGCATTCGCCTGATCGATATCGACGCACCTGAACTCGATCAGATGTGTCTGGATGCCCAAGGCCGCGACTGGCCCTGCGGGCGTCAGGCCTCGGCGCAACTGCGAAGCCGTGTGCGCGGCCGCGACCTCACATGCCAGTCAAAGGCGATCGACAAATACGGACGCTCGCTGGCCACCTGTACCCTGCCCGATGGCACCGATGTTAACGGCTGGATGGTCCGGCAAGGCTGGGCCGTGACGTCGGGTGCAGCGAATGTCTACGGCGCAGAGCAGCACGATGCAAAATCCGCGAAGCGCGGATTGTGGACCGGATCGTTCACGCCGCCGCGTGAGTGGCGGCAACAGCATCCGCGAACAGACAATCGCAAGGACTGATGGCTTTGACTAAGTGAGCGTGACCTTGCCGGAAAGCCGGTATCCTCATCTCCGGATCATGCTTAGCCCGCTTTCGCGAGACACGGTCGTTCGCGCAAATGCCGTTCGGCCGATGCCGGATACTTCCGCAGCATCGCTGCTGGCCTGATCGGGCGCGGCACGAAATTTCCGCCACAATTCGGGCACGCACCGCCAAATGCCGTTTCGGCGCAAGTCGCGCAGAACGTGCATTCAAACGTGCAGATTACGGCCTCGCCGCTCTCCGGCGGAAGATCCTTGTCGCAGCATTCGCAGTTCGGCTTGAGCTTCATCATCTCGCGTCTCCGTGTGCGCTTGCCGAGCCTAGGCGGCTGTCAGAGCGGGCGCAAGGCAGCCAAACAGCGTCCAATGCTTGCGTCCACTCAGCTTTTGATCTTACCTGCGCCAAGAAAACGTGAGGAAATCCCAATGGCGACGACCGCAGTAATATCGGAATCCCGTGCCGCCGAGTCAGAGGTGCTTTATGCGGTCGACGGCAACATCGCCACCATCACACTCAATCGCCCGGAGCGGCTGAACACGATTTCGCGTCCGATGCTGGAGCAGCTCGGTCAGTTGCTTCTGAAGGCCGATACTGATCCTGCGGTGCGTGTCGTTATTCTCACCGCGACAGGACGCGCGTTCTGCGCGGGCCTCGATGTCGCCAGCGCATCGAGCGGCAGCGGAATCGGTTCGCAGAACGACGCCGATGGTCCGCGGACGACGCTCGACCTCAAGACGGCTCCTCCGACGATCCTGTTCAACATGGAAAAGCCGACGATCTGCGCGCTCAATGGCGCCGCGGCGGGCTACGGCATGGACACCGCGCTGGGTTGCGACATTCGCATTATGGCCGAAAGCGCGAAGTTCGCGGCAGCCTTCGTCAAACGCGGTATCGTGCCAGAGTCCGGCGGAACATGGTTTCTGCCGCGCATGCTCGGATGGGCGAAGGCCGCAGAAATCATCTTCACGGGACGCACGCTGTCGGCAAGGGAAAGCCTCGAGATGGGCCTGGCCAATCACGTTGTCCCCGATTCCGAACTGATGCCGCGCGCCCGCGCGCTCGCGGCCGAGATCGCCGCCAATGCACCGCTGGCGGTCCAATCGGCCAAGCGTATGATGCGGGTTGGGCTTTCGGAGAATTTCAACGATCATGTCCACCACGTCTTCCTGCAACTGTTGCCCTTGATGCGCACGCAGGATTTCCGCGAAGGTCTTGCGTCGTTCCTCGAAAAACGGCCGGCCGACTTCAAGGGGCGCTGACGCCCAGTCTTTCGTCCCTGTTGCGCAGCCAGCGGATCGCCGGCAGCGTCAGCAACACCATCGCGGCCTTGCCGACGATCTGCCCCCACAGAAAGTCGAGGCTGCCGAAGGCGAGCGACAAGAACAGCAGCGAGTCAGCCACAAGTCCCACTAGGCTGCTCGCTATAACTGCGAGGACAAGCCCGCGCTTTTGCAGCGGGGTATAGACCGCGAAGTCGGCCAGTTCCGACAACAGGAATGCAACCGCTGATGCAACAACCAGCGGCGCGGGAGCCAGCGCCGCCGAGAGCACGGTGCCTGCTCCGATCGCCGCCAATCCATAGGTGACGCCAAGCCGACGCTGCACCAGATCGCGCAGCACCAGCGCAAGGCCCGCCATCAGCACCCCGCTCGGCGCCATCAGGCCGGGCGCCACTGGAATAAGACATGGTCCGTGCGGTGGACAGACCGTGCCGACGTGCTGGATCAGCCAGTTGGCAAGCGGGATGCAGGCGATGTAGGCGGCCAGGAAGACAAAGCCTTCCGCGCGAAAACGCCGAGCGAGTGTCATCGCGCTTCGGGAACGGCATGGGCGGCGTAAGCCGCCCAGCCCTTGGCGCGCAGGATGCAGGCGGGACATTCGCCGCAGCCGTAGCCCCACTCGTGACGCGCACCGCGCTCACCGAGATAGCAGGTGTGGGAATGCTCGATGATGAGATCGACCATCTCCTTGCCGCCGAGTTCTTCCGCCAGCGCCCATGTGGCTGCCTTGTCGCGCCACATCAGCGGCGTGTGCAATTCGAACGGACGCGCCATGCCGAGATTGAGCGCGACATTGAGAGCCTTGATGGTCTCGTCGCGGCAATCGGGATAGCCCGAGAAATCCGTCTCGCACATGCCGCCGACAATGTGGGTGATGCCTCGCCGGTAGGCCAGCGCGGCGGCGAAGATCAGAAACACCAGATTGCGGCCGGGCACGAAGGTGTTGGGCAGGCCGCCCTCGCCCATCTCTATCGCGGTGTCGCGCGTCAGCGCGGTCTCGGAAATGTCGCCGAGCGTTGGAATATCCAGCGTGTGGTTTTCACCCAGCTTGGAAGCCCACTCAGGCCGCAGCGCCAGCATGCCATCGATCAGTTTCGAGCGGCTTTCCAACTCAACTGCATGACGCTGGCCATAGGAAAACCCGATGGTTTCCACGTGCGCAAAGCGCGCCAGCGCCCACGCCAGGCAGGTCGCGGAATCCTGCCCGCCGGAGAACAGCACCAAGGCTGCGTTGTTTTGGCCCAACTCTGTCATGGGTTGCACTTAGCATCCGGACACCGCCTCGCCAATTGTCTCCGGGCTGTCATTCCGGCATAGAGGGCAGAACCTGTTCATCTGGTAATCCGCCATGCCTTCTTCTCACGACATTGCCAAACTCCTCGACATCATGACGGCGCTGCGCACGCCTGACACCGGATGCCCGTGGGATCTGGAGCAGACCTTCGCTACCATCGCGCCCTACACCATCGAGGAAGCCTATGAGGTTGCGGAGGCCATCGCACGGCACGATCTTGAAGACCTGAAGGAGGAACTCGGCGACCTGCTGCTTCAGGTGGTGTTTCATGCCCGGATGGCTGAGGAGAAGGGCGCATTCGCATTCGGCGACGTCGTGAACGCCATCACGACAAAGATGATCCGGCGGCATCCCCATGTGTTTGGCGAGAAAGCCGGCCGCATGACGCCTGATGAAGTGAAAGGCCTGTGGCACAGTATCAAGGCCGAGGAGAAGGCCGAGCGTGCAGCGCTGCGCGGGGAAACTCCCGGCGCGAAACCCGGTCTGCTGGACAGCGTGAAAAAGAGCCAGCCCGCTTTAGCGCGCGCGATGGATTTGCAGCGTACCGCCTCGACTGTCGGCTTCGACTGGAATGATCCGCGCGCGGTGCTCGCAAAAATTCGCGAGGAAGCCGACGAAATCGAAGCGGCGCTCGACAGCGGTAACGACGCGCATATTGCCGAGGAGACCGGCGATCTGCTGTTCGCTGTCGTTAATCTGGCGCGCCATGCCAAGGCCGATCCGGAGATAGCGTTGCGAGCGACCAATGCGAAATTCGAGCGGCGCTTCGCCTATATCGAACGCACCCTCGCCGCTCAGGGATCATCGCTGGAAGCGGCGACTCTGGCTGAAATGGATGCCTTGTGGAATGAGGCGAAGACCGCGACGTAGTCTCGCGGTACGCGCATCTCAATGCGTCGTTGGCACCGCGCCGAATTTGGCGATGGTGATATCGCGTTTGGTTTCATCGACACGCACGGTCATGGCAAACCGGCCGTCCTGCATCTGCTTGTCGAGCACTTCAGCGTTCCGGTGAAGCCAGCTGATGCCCGCGCCGTCTGAGGCATCGATGGAGAGTTCGAGCGTCACCCGCGTGGTGGCAAGACGATCCTCGATGGCCGCGAGCAGGGCCTCCACGCCCTCACCTGTCTCTGCGGATACCGGAAAGCATGGCCGTTCGGCTGGTTTTCGTGCGGCGATGTTTGCAAGATTGGCACGTTCTTCTTCGTCGAAGCGATCGATCTTGTTCCAGACTTCCAGAATGCGCTGACCGCTGTCCGGGTCGATTCCGAGCTGACGCAACACATCTTCGACATCGTGCTGCTGGGCTTCGGCGTCCTCATGCGAAATATCGCGGACATGCAGGATGACGTCGGCTTCGATGACTTCTTCCAGCGTTGCCCGGAACGCGGCCACCAGCATGGTCGGCAGATCGGAAATAAAGCCGACCGTGTCCGACAGCATCGCCTTGCCGCCATGCGGCAACGTCAGCGCACGTAACGTCGGGTCCAGTGTCGCGAACAGCATGTCGGCAGCCTGCACATCGGCGCGGGTCAGCCGGTTGAACAGCGTGGACTTGCCGGCATTGGTGTAGCCGACCAGCGCCACAACGCGGTAAGGCACACGTTGCCGCCCTGCCCGGTGCAACCGCCGCGTCGCCTGCACCTTCTTGATCTCGTTCTCGATGCGCGTGATGCGTTCGCCGATCATGCGGCGGTCGGCTTCGATCTGGGTTTCGCCGGGGCCACCCATGAATCCAAAGCCGCCGCGCTGGCGTTCCAGATGGGTCCAAGATCGCACAAGACGGCTGCGCTGATAGTTCAGGTGGGCGAGTTCGACCTGCAACGTGCCTTCGCGGGTCTTGGCGCGGCGGCCGAAGATTTCCAGAATGAGCCCGGTGCGGTCGAGCACCTTGGCATTCCATTCTTTTTCGAGGTTTCGCTGCTGAACGGGCGACAGCGCGCAATCCATCACCACCAGATCGACATCGTTGGCCTTGATCAGGCCGATCATCTCTTCGACCTTGCCCTTGCCGAGATAGGTCGCGGGCCGGATCTCGCTTAGCGGCGCAACGATGGCTTCCGCCACGGTCAAATCGATCGCGCGCGCCAGACCGACGGCTTCTTCAAGCCGGGCGTCGGGATTGCGTGTGCCATGAGACATGGTTGGCGCGTCGGGATCACCCCGTCGCGCGCGCTTGTAAGGACCGATGACCAGCACCCGTCCTGTATCGCCCCTCGCCGACCGCGGACGGTCGGCGGCCCCGTCGAAGTTCCGGGGTTCCAAGTTAGTTCAATCTCAAGCTGGCGCGTCCTCGCCACCTTCGAACAACTGGATTGGAGCGCCCGGCATGATGGTCGAGATCGCATGCTTGTAGACAAGCTGCGAATGACCATCGCGCCGAAGCAGCAGGCAGAAATTGTCGAACCAGGTGACAATGCCCTGCAGCTTCACCCCATTGACCAGAAAGATCGTCAGTGGCGTTTTGGTTTTGCGAACGTGATTGAGAAATGTGTCTTGTAGGTTTTGTGCGCGGTCTGCCGCCATTTTCTTATCCCGCATTCTTGTTTTTGGGCCAGCCTGCCCTCTCCGGGGCGTGGTCTGGCTGCCGGCGTCCCTGAGATCCCCCTCCGGGTGCTGCAGCGCGATTAAAGGACACGCTCGGTTGTTAGGCAAGGCCGCGGTACCCGGCTAGGCGACCAAAGGACGGAAAAACTTACGAAAATGCTGAAAAACGGTGGAATTCTTCACGCAATCGCATGGAAATGGAGCCTGGCTTGCCGTTTCCGATGTTGCGGCCGTCGATACGGACTACCGGCATAACGATCTGGCTGGAGGCCGTCACGAATGCCTCAGCCGCTTCATAGGCCTCTGCCGGGGTGAACGGCCGTTCTTCGAACTTGATCTGGAGTGCCGCCAGCACTTCCATCAGCACGGCGCGGGTGATCCCGGCGAGGATGCCGCTGTCAACTGATCGGGTGATCACTTTGCCATCCCGGGTCACGATCCAGGCATTGCTCGATGCCCCCTCCGTGACATGACCATCGTGATCCACAAACCAGGCTTCATAGGCGTTGTCCTCGCGCGCCTGCTGTTTCGCCAGCACGTTGGGCAACAGCGACACGGATTTGATGTCGACGCGCGGCCAGCGGTTCTCGGGCACGATGATGACGCCGATGCCTTTCGAAGCGGTATTCTGGTTCTTCTGAAAACTGAGACCTCGCGCGGTTACCACCAAGGCGGGCTTCACCGGATTCACGGGGAATGCATGATCGCGCCGCGCCACGCCGCGTGTGACCTGCAGATAGACGATCCCGTACGAGACGCGATTCCGCCGTACGGTCTCATGGATCACGATTTCCAGCGCAGCCAGCGGCATCGGCATATCGATCCGCAATTCATGCAGCGAGCGTTGAAGCCGCGTCAGGTGACGCGGCATATCGACCACCTTTCCGCCCCTGATCTCGCAAACCTCATAGACGCCATCGGAAAACTGATAGCCGCGGTCCTCGATATTCACGCTGGCGTCCCGCATGTCGCGGTATCGGCCGTTCACATAGGCGATGCGGGACATGAGTTTAGCCGACTCCCAGCGCCTTGAGCTTGCGATGCAGCGCGGACCGCTCCATGCCGACGAATTCGGCTGTTCGCGAGATGTTGCCCGAGAAGCGGCTGATCTGTGCGATCAGATAGTCGCGCTCGAATACCTCGCGCGCCTCGCGCAGCGGCAGGCCCATGATGTGCTCGCCGTTGTTGCCGGTCGGCATGGCCGGGATCATCGAACCGACGTCCTGCGGCAGCATGTCGGCGGTTATGGCCGCATCGGTATCGCCGCCGGCCAGGATCATCACGCGCTCGACGTTATTGCGAAGTTGCCGGACATTGCCCGGCCAGACGTGCGACTGCAACACCGCCATTGCATCCTCTCCGATCCGCCGTTTCGGCAGGCCGGTCGCGGACGATATCTGGTCCATGAAATACTCGACGAGATCGGGAATGTCCTCGCGGCGCTCCGAGAGGGGCGGCACGCGGATAGGAACGACGGAAAGCCGGTGATAGAGATCCTCGCGAAATTTTCCTTCGGCTATCTCGGCTTCGAGATTACGCGCCGTCGACGACACGATGCGCACATCGACGCTGACCTTGGTGGTGCCGCCTGCCCGCTGGAAGGTCTGATCGACCAATACGCGCAGAATCCTGTTCTGGGTTTCTCGCGGCATGTCGGCGATCTCATCGATGAACAAAGTGCCGCCGTGTGCTTCCTCGAGCGCTCCCGGCTTGCGGCCGGTCTCGCCGTCCGACAATTCGACACCGAACAGTTCGACTTCCATCCGCTCCGGCGTGATCGCCGCCGCATTGATGACAACGAACGGTCCATCGGCGCGGCTTGACATCGCATGCAGCGTGCGCGCTGCGAGTTCCTTGCCGCCGCCTGACGGGCCAACGATCATGATCCGGCTGTTGGCTTTGGCTGCGCGATCAATCGTCTGACGCAGTTGATTCATGCAGGGCGACCGGCCGACCAGCGTTCCCGAGGACGGCGCATGCTGCTTGAGTTCACGGACTTCGCGCTTGAGCCGCGACGTTTCCAGCGCGCGGTTTGCGACGAGAATCAGCCGGTCCGCCTTGAACGGCTTCTCGATAAAGTCGTAGGCGCCACGCTTGATCGCTGCGACCGCCGTTTCAATGTTGCCGTGTCCCGAAATCATCACAACCGGCACTTCGGGATGCTCGAGCTTGATCTGCTCAAGCAACTGCAATCCATCGAGACGGCTGCCTTGAAGCCAGATGTCGAGGAAAATCAGGTTCGGCCGTCGGCCTGAAATCTCCGCCAGCGCGCTATCGCTGTCGCGCGCAGTGCGCGTTCTGAAACCTTCGTCATCGAGAATGCCCGCAACGAGGTCTCGAATATCCGCCTCATCATCGACGATCAAAATGTCATTGGCCATAAATCACGCCCGCTCTGTCAATTGCCGGTTACGGCTTCTGCTTTTGCTTCATTGGTTTCCCCGGTCGCGGTGTCTGGCACCTGACCGGAGACAGAGAATCTCATCCGCACCCACGCGCCCCGTGCGCCGGGGCGAAGGGTCGATGCGTCATTTAGTTCGATACGCCCGCCGTGATCTTCCAGAACGCGGCCGACAATTGCGAGACCAAGGCCTGTGCCCTTCTCGCGGGTGGTGACATACGGCTCAAGCAGGCGTGCGCGGCTTTCTTTAGGCAGCCCTATCCCGTTGTCCACAATGTCGATCACTATATCGTCGTTCTCGCGCGTGGCGATGACGTCAATATGTCCGCGCTGAATTTCGTTGGCCGGAACTGCGGCGATGGCTTCCGTCGCGTTCTTGATGATGTTCGTCAGTCCCTGCGAGATCAGGCGTCGGTCGAACTTCGCATGCATCGGCTCCTGCTTGATATCGACTTCGATGTCTACGTCGGGATATCCTACCCGCATCAGGAACACCGTCTGACGAACCGTGTCCGCGACATCCTCACCCTCGATGACGGGTTTCGGCATCCGCGCAAACTTCGAGAATTCGTCCACCATCCTGCGAATATCATCAACCTGGCGGATAATCGTATCCGTACACTGATCGAAAATGGGCCGATCCTCAGTAATGACCTTGCCGAACTTGCGGCGAATGCGCTCGGCGGACAACTGGATCGGCGTGAGCGGATTCTTGATCTCGTGCGCGATGCGACGGGCGACGTCGGCCCATGCCGAGGTCCGCTGCGCGGTGACAAGCTCCGTAATATCGTCAAGCGTAATGATGTAGCTTTCGTTGGACTGTCCGGTTTGTTCGGAACTGACTCGCACCGACAGGTTGCGTTCGACACTGTCACGGCTGACCTCGATCTGGCCCTGCAACAGCCTTTGAGCACTGCTGCGCGCCGTCGCCATCAACTCGTTCAATTCAGGAACGATCTCGGACAGCGGCTTGCCCAGGACCTCCGATTCCGAATGCCCGATCAGTTTCTCCGCAGAGCGATTAAGGACTGCGATCTTGCCTTCACCATCTACGCCGATGATGCCGGCGCTGGCGGATGAAAGAACGGCTTCAATGAATCGCCGGCGGCTGTCGATCAACCCGCTCGCATTCATCAAATCATCGCGCTGCGTCCGCAACTCCTGCGTCATCTTGTTGAATGTTTCGCCAAGGCTTGCGAGGTCGCCCTCGGACTTGATAACCGGCACCTGAACGTGGAGGTCGCCGGTGGAAACGAGATTGGCCGCACCCATCAACCGCCGAATCGGCGCAACCAGCCAGTTGGCGAAATTCAGACCTATCAGCACCGACGACATCAGCACAGTCAGCGCTATCACCGTGAACATCAGCGCGAAGGCAACCTGAATTCCGAGCCGCCGGGATTCAAGTTCTGCGTATTCCTTCACGCTAGCCTGTGTCTGCTGCAGCTGGGCAACGACACGCGGGTCGAGCAGCCGCGCCACATAGAGGAACGTATCCTGAAACGCGCGGAGGCGGATGACGGCGGCGACGTAATTCTGTTCGATGAACACCGCGATTTGGGGATCATCCTCCGTGACGTTCTTGAGGAAGTCCGCGGCCGGGGTCTGGAAGTCCTGCCTGATGCCGGTTGCCGCCGTTTCCAGGATATTGCGATCCTTGTCGATAATCATGGCGCCGGGAAGATTGCGAGAGTTCGCGCTCGACGTCAGCACGTTGCGAAAGGTCTGCCGGTCCTGATCGTACAGCGGCCGCGTACGCGCAATGTCATTGGCCATGCCAAGGATGTCACCGCGAATAAGCTGCGCGTGTTCGTAGACATAGGCATTGGCGACGATCAGTGAATTCTCGATCACTGCGCGGGTGCGAACCGAAAACAGACGGTCGAGACCGCGATCAATGGTGACATTGGCGACGATCGACACCAGCACCGCCGGCAATACCGCAATCACCGAGAACAGGCTGACGATCTGAACATGAAGGCGTGCCGCCGCCCGGCCACGGCGCCGGGCCTGAACGACCTGCCACACCTCGCGCGCGATGATCCCCAGCAGCAACAGGATGGTTGCGCCGTTGATCAGGAGGAAGGTGACGACGATTTCGTGGGTCGGTGAAATCGGGGTCAGCCCGGTCAGCACCACGAAGGTCAGGAATGCCGACAGCAGCGAAAGCGCTACCGCGAACGGCGCCAACAGCCGATGCCACGGCCGGGCGGCCGGCTCGGCGACCGACGATTCAATGGATTGGGCCGACGCTTCTACTGCGCTCATGCGGGGATCGTGTCAGGCCAAATTGCCGGAATACGGCGGTTGCCATATCCAGTGATGCATTCGTACCACAATGTTGCTGAATTGCGACAATTCCTAGGCGCGTTAACTTTTTAAGCAACACCTTCAACCGGTTCTAACCAGGGCAAAGGGTCTTCAGCGCCATCCGGTCACCGGAATGCCACGTGATCCAGCCGAGCAGAATTCGCTGCTCGGGTCGCCGAAACGGTCCCGGAAACCTATTAGTTGCCGCTGCGATAGACCTGAATATCGAGATCCCGGATCTTCTTGCGCAAGGTGTTCCGGTTCAAGCCAAGCAGGTCGGCGGCCCTGATCTGGTTGCCGCGATTGGCCGCGAGTGCTGCCGTGAGCAGCGGGATTTCGATTTCCTTCAGGATGCGATGGTAAAGCCCCGGCGGCGGCAGGCCGTTGGGGAACCCGGCAAAATGCGAGGCCAGGAACATCTCGACTGCGCCCCCCAGGTTGTCGACGCTTTGCGGCATGCTACCGCCGGAAACGACCGCAGGCGGTGCCAGCTCACCCTCGATGACTGAACCCGTAATCACATCCTGCGGATAGAGCGCGGCAAGCCGGCGCGCAAGGTTTTCGAGTTCGCGCACATTGCCCGGCCAGCGATGCTGCTTGAGCCGCTCCAGCGCCTGTGCGTCCAGTTTCTTCGGCGGCAGGCCGTCCTTCTCGGCCAACGCAAAGAAGTGCCGGATCAGATCCGGCAAATCCTCAATGCGCTCGCGCAGCGGAGGCAACCGCAACGGGACGACGTTGAGACGGAAGAACAGATCCTCGCGGAACAACCCCTGCTGAATCAGGATACGCAGGTCCTTGTTGCTCGCAGCGACAATACGAACGTCGGTTTTGATCGGGGTGCGTCCACCGACCGTAGTGTACTCGCCCTGCTGCAAAACGCGCAGCAAGCGGGTCTGCGCCTCCATCGGCATGTCGCCTATTTCGTCAAGGAACAGGGTGCCGCCTTCGGCCTGTTCGAACCGGCCGGTCGCGCGGGCATTCGCGCCGGTGAACGCGCCGCGTTCGTGTCCGAACAATTCGGACTCGATCAGGTCGCGCGGAATAGCGGCCATATTGACCGCGACAAATGGACCGTTGCGGCGCTTGCCGTAATCATGCAGCGCGCGCGCGACCAGTTCCTTGCCGGTGCCGGACTCGCCGGAGATCATCACCGTCAGATCAGTCTGCATCAGGCGCGCCAGCACCCGGTAGATTTCCTGCATCGCAGGCGACCGCCCGACCAGCGGAATGGAATCGAACTCACCTTCGTCCTTGGTTGCGGCCGGACGCTCCTTGGGCTCGGACAATGCGCGCCCGACGATCGCGATCAATTCCTTGAGGTCGAACGGCTTCGGCAGATATTCATATGCGCCACGTTCCGACGCCCTGATCGCGGTCATAAAGGTATTCTGCGCGCTCATGACGATGACCGGCAGGTTGGGACGCATCTTCTTGATCCGCGGCAGCAGATCAAAAGCGTTCTCATCCGGCATCACCACGTCAGTGATGACGAGATCACCTTCACCCTGACTAATCCAGCGCCACAGCGTCGCGGCATTTCCGGTCAGCCGCACCTCGTATCCGGCGCGTGACAGCGCCTGATTGAGGACGGTTCGGATGGCTGTGTCGTCGTCAGCAACAAGAATGCTACCTGCGGGCATTGCTATTTATTCCTCATCTGCGGTCTGTGAGGCATGCGAGAGCGTTCCCGGGCGCCCATCGCTATTGCTGTGGTTGTTAGTTTTAGTTGCATTGAACATCGGCAACAGCACACGGAAGACCGTCTTCCGCGGCTGCGATTCACATTCGATAATGCCGCCGTGATCGTTCACGATCTTGGCGACAAGCGCGAGACCGAGCCCGCTTCCCGTGGGCTTCGTCGTCACGAACGGATCGAAAAGATTTGGCAGCAGGTCGTCCGGCACGCCCGGTCCGTTGTCTTTCACGCAAAACTCCAGCGGCAACGACACCCGCGACTTTTTACCGGGCACCGAAAGTCGCACGCCGGGCCGGAACGCCGTGGTCAACTGGATCTCACCATCGGTCCCGAGATCCGCAACGGCTTCGGCCGCGTTCTTTACAAGGTTCAGGAACACTTGAATGAGTTGATCCTGGTTGGCCAGCACAGGCGGCAATGACGGATCGTACTCTTCGACGAACTTGATATTGCGCGCGAAACCCGACTGGGCGAGCCGTTTCACGTGGTCGAACACGGAGTGAATGTTGACGGGTCCCCGCGCCACCGGACGCTCGTCACCGAACACTTCCATCCGATCTACGAGTGTCACGATCCGGTCCGCTTCATCGCAGATCAGCCGCGTCAGTGTGCGATCTTCAGGCGACGCAGCCTGCTCGAGAAGTTGCGCTGCTCCGCGAATTCCCGACAGCGGATTCTTGATTTCGTGCGCGAGCATCGCGGCCAGCGCAATCACCGAACGGGCTGCGCTGCGATGGGTGAGCTGCCGGTCCATTTTGTCGGCGATGGTGCGCTCCTGAAGCATCACCACGATGTGTCCCGGATGCTCGCCGAGCGGCGCGACGTGGAGATCGACCTGACGATCGCCGCCGATGCGCGGCGTTCCGAGATCGACCTTGTATTCGTTCACGGCGGAGCCGGTGCGGCGCACTTGATCGATCAGCGCCAGCAGCGGACTGCCGAACGGCACGAGTTCACGCAGCATCTGCCGCTGCAAATGCGGAATAGACGTCTCAAAAAAGGATTCCGCCGCAATGTTGGCGTCGAGAATCTTTCCGTCCGGAGCAATCAGCATCACCGGATTGGGCAGCGCATTGAGAATCGCGTCGCTGTTGGCGAGTTGCGGAGCGCGTTGTTCGGCGACGTTGCTCATGCAGCAGCGCTCCAGGAAAATTCGCCAAAGGCGTCGTGAAGCGACCGGCGAACGTGTGCCGGGTCGGTTGCAGTCAGAATGATCTGCCGCCACCGCTTGAGGACATCGGCGGACGCCGCACTGCCGTGGGCCGCTACATCAAGCGCCCAGCCAAGATGCTTGCGCGCATGGCGCGTGCCGACGCGAGGTCCGTAATGCTCCACGACTTGATCATAGAGATTGCAGAGGTGGTCCAGTTGTGTGCCGAGTTGCGGCGCTGCCTCTGGTCCGCCGCCATCGAGACGGCGCGCGATCTGTCCCGGCAGCCACGGCTGACCTTGCGCGCCGCGTCCGATCATAACCGCATCCGCGCCGGATGCTTTCAGTGCGGTGGCGGCCTGCTCGAACGTGGTGATGTCGCCATTGACCACAACAGGCACCGTCACCGCATCCTTGACCGGCCGTACCGCAGTCCAGTCGGCGTTGCCCTTGTAAAACTGGCAGCGCGTTCGCCCGTGGACGGTGATCATTTTCACGCCGGCCGCTTCCGCCCGGCGCGCGAGCTGCGGCGCGTTGAGCGACGCATTATCCCAGCCGAGCCGCATTTTCAGCGTCACCGGGACGCTGACCGCGGACACCGTGGCCTCGATAAGCCGTAGCGCATGATCGAGGTCGCGCATCAGCGCAGAGCCAGATTGGCCGCCGGTCACGTGGCGAGCCGGACAACCCATATTGATATCGATGATGTCAGCGCCCGCGGCTTCCGCGATTCGCGCCCCTTCGGCCATCCAGTGAGTTTCGCAGCCAGCGAGTTGAACCACATGGGGACCGATACCGGCCGCCTCACAGCGCAACACGGACATAGGGCGGCCGCGCGCGAGATCGTCGCTCGCCGTCATTTCGGATACGACGAGACCGGCTCCCAGTTCAGCAGCAATGCGGCGAAACGGAGCGTCGGTCACGCCCGACATTGGTGCGAGCAGGACGCGGTTGGCGACTTCGATATCGCCGATGGTCAGCGCCCCCTGACGTGCCGGTGCCATGCCAATCACCGCGTATCCCGCTTTCTGACGAACCCCGCCTCATTGCGGAGAGCGTGAAGCTCAATTTCTAAGCATCGAAAAATCATGCCTACACTTTAGCCATTTGTGGGTGACGCGCAAGTGCGGCGCAACAATTCTTCCAAATTCTTCACAGGGTTGCGGAATCGTGCTGTTCCCTGCCCGAATATGCTAAGGGCTGCACCAAACTTGCCAATATTCGGCTCATCCACCCTTCCCGGACGGTTGTTACCCACCCATGCCAACTTCAAGACGGACTGCCGCCATCATCGTTGCCGCCGGCCGCGGGCTTCGCGCCGGAACCGGCGGCCCCAAGCAATACCGATCCATCGGCGGTAAAACCGTCCTTTCGAGGGCGATGGAGCCGTTTTGCACACATCCGGATGTCTTCACTGTGCAGCCGGTGCGTAACCCGGACGACGCCGATATTTTCGATCAGGCGGTTTGCCATCTCAAATATCAGACGCCGGTGAGCGGCGGTGCTACGCGCCAGGCATCGGTCCGTGCCGGACTTGAAGCGCTTGCAAGCCAATCGCCGGACATCGTCCTGATCCACGACGCGGCGCGCGCGTTCGTCACCGACAAGGTGATCTCCCGCGCGATCGACGCCGCGCTGATCACGGGTGCCGCGATTCCTGTCGTGCCGGTGACCGATACGATCAAGGTGGTCGATGGATCGGGCGCAGTGCAAGCGACGCCTGATCGCGCGAACTTAAGGATCGCACAGACGCCGCAGGCGTTCCGGTTCGATGTTATTCTGGAAGCCCATCGCCGCGCCGCGCGTGAAGGCCGCGATGATTTTACCGACGACGCTGCAATCGCCGAATGGGCAGGATTGACGGTTGCGACATTTGAAGGCGATGCTGCGAACATGAAACTGACCACCCCGGAAGACTTTGCACGCGAGGAAGCGCGCCTCGGCGCTATGCTGGGCGATATCCGCACCGGCACCGGCTACGACGTGCATGCGCTGACCGACGGCGATCACCTGATGCTGTGCGGCGTGCGCGTGCCGTTCAATCGCGGCTTCCTCGCCCATTCCGATGGCGATGTCGGCTTGCATGCGCTCGTGGATGCGATCCTCGGCGCGCTGGCCGACGGCGACATCGGCTCGCACTTCCCACCGAGCGACCCGAAGTGGAAGGGGGCTGCGTCGGATCAGTTTCTGAAACATGCCGTCGAACTCGTCGGCAAGCGCGGCGGCCGCATCGCGCATCTCGAAGTGACGATGATCTGTGAGGCACCTAAAATCGGGCCGCTGCGCGAGGCGATGCGCGCAAAGATCGCCGAGATCACCGGCTTGCCGGAGTCACGCGTCGCCGTGAAGGCAACGACCAGCGAGCGGCTCGGATTTACCGGACGTCAGGAAGGCATCGCTGCGACCGCAAGCGCCACCATCCGCCTTCCTTGGGATGAAACCCTGAACGCCGGACCATCCGCATGACCGCCAGCGCCATCCGCGCCCTCTCCCGCTCGCTGCTGGATCTGTGCCGGATGCGCAAGCTGACGATTGCGACCGCAGAATCCTGCACCGGCGGTCTGGTCGCGGCGGCACTGACCGAAATTCCCGGTTCGTCCGATGTCGTCGATCGCGGCTTCGTCACCTATTCCAATGAGGCCAAGCACGAGATGCTCGGCGTCGAGACCTCGACGCTGGAAACATTCGGCGCGGTCAGCAAGGAAACTGCGACAGCGATGGCGTTTGGCGCGCTCGAACACGCCGATGTCGATCTCGCGGTTTCCATTACCGGGATCGCAGGCCCCGGCGGGGCAACACCGGGAAAACCCGTGGGACTGGTGCATCTGGCGGTCGCGGCGCGCGACGGCCGCATTACACATAAGGAATGCCGTTTCGGCGCGGTTGGCCGCAACAATGTCCGCGAGCAGTCCGTGGTCGAAGCCCTGAAGATGCTGGCGGAAATGGCGCGCGGACCGCAGCCGCCGATCAAGAAGCGGCCACGGGCGGCGGCCCATAGACCGCATCCGCGCGTTTCTCGAACGCCGCGGCGAAGCGCTGGAAAGCGGCGTCGAACATCGCGCCCATCAGCACCGCGAGCATCCGACTCTTGAACTCGTAGGCGATGAAAAAGCCGACATCGCAGGCGTTCTCGGACTTCGCCTCGAAGGTCCAGCGGTTCTCGAGCTTGCTGAATGGCCCCTGCAGATATTCGACAAGAATTTTCAGGTTCGCCTTGTCCAGCGTGACGCGGCTGGTGAAGGTCTCGCGGACCACCTGAAACGACACGGTCATGTCGGCGACAATGACTTCGGCTCCGTCCGGTTTTTGCGTGCGCTGGCGGACCTTCAGCGCGTGGCACATCGGCACGAATTCGGGATAGCGCTCGACGTCGGCGACGAGATCGAACATTTTCTCTGCGCTGTGACGGACACGGCGCTTGTTTGAGAATTGGGGCATCGCGAGAGCTTAACGTCCTGCTGCCGCGCGGGCCGCTTGCAGTTTGGCGAAATCCTCCCCGGCGTGATGCGACGAGCGTGTCAGCGGGCTTGCAGACACCATCAAGAAGCCCTTGGTGTAGGCGACCTTCTCGTAGCCCCCAAACTCATCCGGCGTCACGTAGCGCATCACCGCATGATGCTTCAGGCTCGGTTGCAGGTACTGCCCGATGGTCAGGAAATCGACGTCCGCCGAGCGCAGGTCGTCCATCACCTGCAACACCTCGTGACGCTCCTCGCCGAGACCGACCATGATGCCGGACTTGGTGAAAATAGTCGGGTCCATTTCCTTGACCCGCTGCAACAGCCGGATCGAATGGAAGTAGCGCGCACCGGGCCGCACGGTCAGATAGCGCGACGGCACCGTTTCCAGATTGTGATTGAATACGTCCGGCTTGGCCGCAACCACCTGCTCCAGCGCGCCCTCTTTTCGCAGGAAATCCGGCGTGAGGATTTCGATGGTCGTTGTCGGGCAACTGGTGCGAATCGCGCGGATCGTCTTCGCGAAATGATCCGCGCCGCCGTCGGCGAGATCGTCGCGGTCCACCGAGGTGATCACGACATGGTTCAGGCCGAGCTTCTGCACGGCCAGCGCGACATGCTCCGGCTCTGACGCATCGAGCGCATTGGGCATACCGGTCTTCACGTTGCAGAACGCACAGGCACGGGTGCAGGTGTCGCCCATGATCATGAAGGTGGCGTGCTTCTTGTCCCAGCACTCGCCGATGTTCGGGCAGCCCGCCTCCTCGCACACAGTGACGAGGCCGTTTTCCTTGACGATGTTGCGGGTGTTGGCGTAGCCGCGCGAATTCGGCGCGCGCACCCGAATCCAGTCGGGCTTCGCCGGCGACTTCGAATCCGGCCGATTGACCTTCTCCGGATGTCGCGGACGCACCTGATTGGAAGACACCGTATCGATCAGAACAACCATGAAAAGCCCGCGTTTTGCTACAACTTACCTAAGCCCGCGCGCCCCTTGGTGCAAGCCGTCGATAGTGTGCTACATTGGAATGAATAGCACGTTTCCGGTCGATCCCGCATGGCCTCCCACGCTCATCCCCTGCCCGTAAATGGTTGAACTGAAGGCACCGCCCCCCGTCGGACGGCTGCTGACGCGCAAATTCTTTGCCCGCAGTGTCCATGAGGTTGCGCCGGACCTGATCGGGGCGACGTTTCTGGTTGATGGCATCGGCGGAATTATCACGGAAGTCGAGGCTTATCATCACACCGAGGCAGCGGCGCACTCCTTCAACGGGCCGACGCCGCGCAACATGGTGATGTTCGGCCCGCCGGGATTTCTCTACGTCTATCGCTCCTACGGGATTCACTGGTGCATGAATGTCGTCTGCGAAAAGGAAGGTTCCGCCAGCGCGGTACTGATCCGCGCGATTGAGCCGACCCACAGCATCCCGGCAATGCGCCGTCGTCGCGGATTGCACGACGAGCGAATGCTGTGTTCGGGACCGGGCAAGCTCTGCGAAGCGATGGCGGTGAGCGACAAGCACAACGGCCTCGCGCTCGATGCACCACCGATTGCGATTTACGCGCGCACGCGCAAACCGGAGATCGTCAGCGGCCTCCGCATCGGCATCACCAAGGCGGTCGAACTGCCGTGGCGTTATGGATTGAAGGGGTCGAAGTTTCTCAGCAAGCCGTTTCCGGCATAAGGCAAAACGGTGACGAACTTCGCTGCAAAAGGCGAAGTGGCGGCGAAATGGCGGCGAGTTGAAATTTCGGAGATTCGAGATACGGCAAGTCCGCAATCTTCGGATTGTTCGCTCGACATGCGTGTCGCGCATGACCGCGAAGGCGTATTAGCCGAGACGTTAGGCATCCATCAAATTGCAGGCAGCGCGGGCGACGCCAAGATGCGCCTGCGGAACTGACTGAGATGCGTTGAGTGAACGCAAGTGCTCCGCCGTCATTGCGAGGACACTTGCGACGAAGCAATCCAGTTTTTTCGAAGAGTGGATTGCTTCGCTTCGCTCGCAATGACGAGAAATATCCTCTGAATCAAACCGCCGCGTGACACACCGCTTCGATCCGGTTGCCGTCGGGGTCGCGCAGGAACGCGGCGTAATATGATGTGTGATAGTTGCGCAAGCCCGGCGCACCATCGTCGCTGCCGCCAGCCGCAATGCCCGCATCCCAGAACGCATCGACCTGGGTTTGCCACTTCGCCTTGAAGCACCAGTGACGACCCGCCGCCTCCTCAGGCTTCGGGCCTTTGCGTATCGAGATATAGACGCGATCCGGATAAGCAGAACGCGAGCGCTCGCCGTAGCCCAGCCAATCCTCCCGGCGTCCGACCTTCACGACGCCAAGCGCGTGCATGATCGCGTCGTAAAATCGTTCGGCCGCGGAAACATCGGAAACGGTAATCGAAACATGATCGAGCATCTCGTACTCCCGAACATCACACGACGATCAAACCGTGACCGGCGGCGCGACGCAAGCCGTCATTCAGGCGCGGCGTCGGGAGAAGTCGCTCATCAGAATCACCAGAATGGCCGGCAGCAGCCAGACCGCAACCGGGAGAAATGCGAGCGCAGCCTTCCCGCTGATGTCCCACGCGATGCCGCCAAGAACCGACATGATCATCGCAAAACCATAGCCGAGCGTGAACACGCCTGCCGACATGCGAGGCACATCGTCCGGTGCGATAAGCAGCGCAGGTAACGCCAGCACGAGGGTCAGCGTGACGGCACAGGAAAACCCGATCAAAGCCGCTGCCCCGATGGTGCTCCACGGTCCCCACTGCATCACAACGCCGGCAATTCCGGCAAGACCCATCGCGGCGGCGCCCAGCAAGGGCCACTTCTTTCGCTCCCATCGGCTCGCCATCGCAAGGAGAATGAACGAAGCCGGCAACTGGCCCGCATTGAGCGCCGTCAGTGCCGGTCCGATCAATTCGGTGCGGCCTGTTTGCAGCAGGTATCCGGGCAGAAAAGCATTGGTGCAAAAATAAAGCTGGTTGGCCCCGCTCATGATGAGGCCGACCTTCCAGAGCAACGGATCGCGCCAGTCGGGCATCCATTGCTTGGGACGTGAAACCGCTGCGCCCTTGCCTCCGGGCTGAAACCAGAAAATGACAAGCGCAATGACGACCAGCGGAATCGACCAGAGCACCAGGCTTGCGCGCCAGCTTCCCGCAAGAAGCGGCAGGAGAGCGGCCGCCAGCATGACCGGAAAGATTTCGCCGCACAGAAGGCCGTTGGTGTAGACCGCCGTTGCAAACCCGATCCGGTCCGGCACCCACTGACGCACCGTCGGCGGCAGCGCGGGTTGCATCACCGCGATCCCCGCCGCCATGACGATCGTGGTGACGTAAAGCACCCACGTGTCGGTCGCAAAGCCGCGAAGCGCGGAGCCCGCCGCTGCGATCAAAAGCCCGATAATCAGCGCGGGCACCGCGCCGACACGCGCGATCAGAAGCGAGCCCGGGATCGCGACCAAAGCGAATAGAAACACCGGAATGGCGTTGAGAATTCCGACTTCCGTGCCGGAAAGCTTGAGATCCAGAATGATCAGCGCCAGCACCGGCGGCACCGCAAGGATGGTCAGACGAAGACCGTTCCCCGCGAGCCAAAGAAGAAAGAGCGCGCCGAATGTCGAACGTGCCGAGGTCACTTCACGTCCTTCAGCCGCTCCAGTGCTTCGAGGATCTTCGCCTTGCGGGCTTCGGCCTCGTCACGCTTCTCGCGCTGTTCGTCGATCACCTCTTCCGGCGCATTGGCGACGAACTTTTCATTGCCCAGCTTGGCATCGACGCGCTTGATGTCGGCGTCGGCCTGCGCAAGCGCCTTGTCGAGGCGCACCTTTTCAGCCGCAAGATCGATCACGCCCTTCAAAGGGATCGCAGCCACCTCGCCGCGCACCAGCAACTGCACCGAGCCGTCCGGCGCACGATCCGCGAAGGATATGTCGCCGAGCCGTGCGAGACGCTTCATCACGTCGCTCCAGCGCTCCGCGCGCGACTTGATGTCGGCGGATGCGCCCACCAGCACCAGCGGAAACAACGTCGCGGGCGGGATGTTCATTTCCGCGCGCATCGAACGGATTGCCGAGATGAGTTCTATCAGCCAGCCGATTTCAGCCTCGGCCGCGGGATCGCTGAACTGTTCGATCTCCGGCGCCTGCACGACGATGACCGGCATCGCCATCGGGTCTCCGGCGATGGCCGGCTCGATGATCGGTTCAGCCGGGATCTTGAGCGGCCATTCAGCCAGTGCGAGCAGCCCGTCGCGCTGCGCCGTGACCGCCCACAGTTCTTCCGTGAGAAACGGCATGAACGGATGCAGCAGCTTGAGGATTTCGTCGCGCGCCCAGGCGATGCTGGCCTGCGTCTCGGCCTTGGCGGGTGAATCCGCACCCAGCAGCACGGGCTTTGCAAGTTCGAGATACCAGTCGCAATAAATATTCCAGACGAAGCGGTACATGGTCCCGGCCGCATCGTTGAAGCGATAATCCTGAATGGCTTCTGTTACTTCTCGCGTCGCCTTCGCGGTTTCATGCGCGATCCAGCGGTTGAGCGTTTCCTTCGCTTGCGACGGATCGAAACCGTCAACCAGCGCGCAACCGTTCATTTCGGCGAAGCGCGAGGCGTTCCACAGCTTGGTTGCGAAGTTGCGATAGCCTTCGACGCGCTGGGTCGAGAGCTTGATGTCGCGGCCCTGCGCCGCCATCGCCGCCAGCGTGAATCGCAATGCGTCCGCGCCGTAGTCGTCGATCAGGTGCAACGGGTCGATGACGTTGCCTTTCGACTTCGACATCTTCGCGCCCTTCTCGTCGCGAACGAGAGCGTGCATGTAAATCGTCGGGAACGGCACGTCTTTCATAAAGTGAATGCCCATCATCATCATCCGGGCGACCCAGAAAAAGATGATGTCGAAGCCGGTCACGAGGACGTTGGTCGGGTAATAGCGTTTCACATCGACGTCGGTGTCGGGCCAGCCGAGCGTCGAGAACGGCCACAGCGCCGACGAGAACCACGTATCGAGCACGTCTTCGTCGCGCGTGATGAAGCCTTCACGCTTCGCCGGGTCGCGCGCCATCTCCTCGCCCTGCTCAGGCGTAATGACTTCCTGCTCGACATAATAGCCGAGCGCCTTGCCCACGGCTTCTTCTTCCGTCTCGGCAACGAACACCTTGTCGTCCGGTCCATACCACGCCGGAATCTGATGGCCCCACCAAAGCTGGCGCGAGATGCACCACGGCTGGATGTTCTCCATCCACTCGAAGTAAGTCTTCTCCCAGTTCTTCGGCACGAACACGGTCTCGCCGCTGCGCACCGCTGCAATTGCTGGTGCTGCCATCGTCTTGGCGTCGACATACCACTGGTCGGTCAGATACGGCTCGATGACCACGCCGGAGCGGTCGCCGTGCGGCACCATGTGCGTGTTGGGTTCGATCTTGTCGAGCAGACCCAACTCCTCCATACGCGCGACGATTGTCTTGCGCGCAACGAAACGGTCCGCGCCCGCGAGTGCGACGATGGCCGGGTCCATCGATGCCTGAGGCGCGTCTTCAAAACTCTCGTCCGCGAACGTAACCCGGCCTTCGGCGTCGAGCACGCTGATCGAACGCAGGCCATGCCGCTTGCCGACCTCAAAGTCGTTGAAGTCGTGCGCGGGCGTGATCTTCACCGCGCCAGTGCCCTTCTCCGGATCGGCGTAATCGTCGCCGACGATGGGAATGCGCCGTCCCACCAATGGAAGAATGACGAACTTGCCGATGAGGTGCTTCAACTTTTCGTTGTCGGGATGCACCGCCACAGCGGTATCGCCGAGCATCGTCTCCGGCCGTGTGGTTGCGACGGTGATGAATTCGGCGGAGTTCTCGATCGGGTATTTGAAATAATAAAGATGTCCGTTCGGATTCCGATCGAGGATCTTGCCGAGCGCTTCCGCGTCGAACGGCTCATCACCCCCGAACGACCATTTGAACTTGCCGGTGCTTTCGATCTGCTGCACCTCGATGTCCGAAATTGCGGTCAGCAGTTTCGGGTCCCAGTTCACAAGGCGCTTGTCCTTGTAGATCAGGCCCTGCGCGTGGAGTTCGACGAACACTTTCGCGACCGCGCGCGACAGCCCCTCATCCATGGTGAAGCGTTCGCGCGACCAGTCGCACGATGCGCCGAGGCGCTTGAGCTGATTGACGATGACGCCGCCGGACTCGGCCTTCCATTTCCAGACGCGCTCAAGGAACGCGGCGCGGCCCATGTCGCGGCGGCCCGGCTCCTTGCGCTCCATCAATTGCCGCTCGACCACCATCTGCGTGGCGATGCCTGCGTGATCGGTTCCCGGCTGCCACAGTACGTCGCGGCCGCGCATCCGCTCGAACCGGCACAGGATGTCCTGAAGCGTGTTGTTGAGCGCGTGGCCCATGTGAAGCGAGCCGGTGACGTTCGGCGGCGGGATCACAATGGTGAAAGGCTCGGCGTCGCGCCGCTCAGGCCGCCCGGCCTTGAACGCGCCGGCGTCTTCCCACGCTTGCGCGATACGGTTTTCGATCTCGGCGGGCTGGTAGTTTTTCTCGATCATCACACTGCAATCAAAAGGGTTTGTCCGCGCTAGAAAGCTCCCAGCGCGGCTCAAGTCAACAGGTGGGAATATGGGGAATTCAGGCGCGAAATGCCAGAATTAGCGGCCTCGGGAAACCCGTTCGATCTCCGCCTTGACGATCCGCTCGACCAGATTGGGCAGATTGTCGTCCAGCCAGGACTTGAGCATCGGACGGAGCATCTCCTTGACGAGATCCTCCAGCGTCCGGGCGTTGTTGCTCAGAACGGTGTTTTGCAGCGCGTTGAACGCCGACTCCACGGCCGAAACCGTCGAACCGGACAGAATCTGCTGCGACGGCATTTGCTGGGACGGCATCTCGCGCTGCGGCGCGCGCTCGGTGAAACTGGGCGCTTCCATCGCCGGGGCGCGGGAAGGAGAAACTTGAACCATTGGCGCCTCGGTGAACTCCAGATCATCCTCGGGTTCGATCTTGTTGAACGACGACGGCGGCGCTTCCGGCACGGCCATCTGTTCCGTCAGTTCGAACACGTCGTTGTCTTCTTCAGGCTCTTCGGCTTTCGGCGCAGCGGCGGGCGAATCGAAACTCGCCATCATCGCGTCGATTTCGTCCTGGCTGTTCTTTGCTGCCGGAGCAGGTGCAGCAGCAGGCTTTGGTGCAGGCGCCGCAGCCACCGCCGGTTTGGCAGCCGGTGTGATCTTGGACGGCGGAATGCCCGTCATCACCGGGCGCGCCGGTGCGGGCCGCGACATTTCCGCCTTGGGAACTTCGGTCTTCTGAGGCGCGGCGGCCGGAGCAGCAGCAGGCGCGGCAGTTCCCGCAGCGGGCTTGGCCTCGTCATCGGAAATGATGCGCCTGATCGACGCCAGAATCTCCTCCATCGAGGGCTCCTGCGCCTTTGCCGGTTGCGTCATCGCCGACTCCAAATCCTCGGCTCCAGATCATCGGACCTGCAGAGCCGCACACCACCGTCACGAATCGCTTCAGCGACCCTTGTGAACGGTATGTCATGGCAACAATTGATTGCAAGCAACGGCCCGCAAACTCGGCCGGTTGATCACAGCGCTGATGAGAGAGAGTTAACGGGTACCGCCGGCTGTTCGATCCCGACATTCGCAAGACCGCCGGAGCGGGATGCGAATGTCAGAACCATCGCATTAGCGGCCGTCGGGTGTCCGTACGCCGAACCAGCTATCGCGAACCTGATGATAGTGGACGCTCGGATCGTAGACGTTGGTGGCAAGTTTCAGGACGCTCGGCGACAGACGGCCGATGGAGTTCAGCACACTGTAGGACGCGACGACGCGATCGTGCTGCGCCGTCACCAGCGCGACGCGTGCGTTCACCAGCGCCTGCTGCGCGTTCAAGACGTCGAGCGTCGTGCGCTGCCCGACCCTCGCCTCTTCGCGAACGCCGTTCAGCGCGATTTCAGATGCCGTCACCTGCGATTGTGCCGAGGCGACCTGCGCCTTGCCGGCAACAAGCTGGCCCCATGCCTGCGCAACGGTGGCGCGGGTCTGATCGCGAACCTGTTCGAGATTGAGGCGCTGCTGCGCCAGCGATTCTTTCGACTGACGGATCAGCGAGTATTCCGCGCCGCCCTGATAGACCGGAACGGTCAACTGAGCCACGGCGGACGCGCCGAAGGCCCGGTACGTTGCCATCGAGCTCTCGTAGGACTGCTGCACGCTGCCCTGAAGCGTGACAACCGGGAACAGCGCGCCTTCACTGACCTTCACCTGAAGGAAGCTGACATCGATGCCGTACATGGCGGCCGTCACGTTAGGATTTTCCAACAGGCCGCGATCGATCGCGCCGTTCAGCGTCGTCGGCAGAAAACGATCGACCGGCGAACCGGGCGCAAGATTGGCGGGATCGTTGCCGATGATGCGGCGGAAATTCGCGCGCGTCGTCGTCAGGTTGGATTCCGCCGTCAAAAGCTGCGTCCTGCCTGCGGCAAGCTGCGCTTCGGACTGGGCCACGTCGGTGCGGGTGACTTCGCCGACGTTGAAGCGATCGCGGGTCTGCTTGAGGGTCTGTTCGAGCACGCGGACGTTGCTCTTCTGCACCTCGACGATGGCCGAGTCGCGCAGGTAATCCATGTAGATCGTCGCAGCCGAGAACAGCACGGTCTGTTCGAGCACGCGCAGGCCTTCGCGCGCTGCCGAGACCTGACTTTCCGCGGCGCGGGTGCGGTTGCCGGTCTGACCGCCGTTGTAGAGCGTCTGGCTGATCGTCGCGCCGACCGAGCGCGGCGCGTTGACGCCCGCGAGACTGGTCGTGCTCACACGGCCACCGACCTGAGTGTTCTGCGCGGTGTCGGTGTACTGGGTTCCTGCGCTGGCGGTAACGGCGACGCGCGGGCGATAACCCGACAGAGCCTGCGGCACGCTTTCGTCGGTGGAGCGCACCGATGCGCGCTGGGCATTCAATTGCGGATTGTTCTGGTAAGCGCGCACCAGCGCGGCCTCGATGGTGTCGGCCATAACAGGAGTCGTTATGACCTGCGCCATCAAGAGCGCCGCAAGGGCGACCCCCGCACTAAGGTTCATCCGATAGGTAGCTTGCATTCTTTGATCCCCAAACCGGCTCCGCTCGCCATCCAAGGCGCGCGCAAAACCGGGTAGCTGAGTCGCCTTTGCCCGTTCCGCGTAAGTCTATGCATGGGTTCAGCCCGGTGAAACCCCAGGGTCCCCCTCCGCGGTCGAAACAGTGTGGCTGGGACATTGTAGCCACACCTGCTCAACTTCGAGGAAAATGATCCTAAAAAGTGAATGCCGGACGGCGCTCCATGCCGGTCAGAACCGGCGCGGAGGCGTCAAAAAGCACCCGATGGCCGAAATCCGCCGGCGAACGCGCGACCAGGGTGGCTTTTGGCGGCTTGCCGGTGGCAAAGACGCCGACAAGCCGCCCCCCGACCTTCAACTGCTGATAAAGCCCGTCAGGCTCGATTTCGGTGGAACCGTCCAAGACAATGACGTCATACGGTCCGTGGGCACGGTCCCCCTCGGCCGGTGCGGCGGTGCTGACGGTCACATTGGTCAAGCCCTGACCGGCCAGGTTTGCCGTCGCCGCAGCCACCAGCGACGAATCGGGCTCGATGGCGAACACCTCGGCAGCGAGTTGCGCAACGACGGCTGCCGAATAGCCGGTCGCGCAACCGACCACGAGCACACGGTCGGTTTCGGAGATCGCCGCGGCCTGCAGCATTCGTGCGAGTACTGCGGGCTGGATCAGGCAACGCTTCGCCTGCCCGGCCCCGGCAACGTCGATGTCCATATCCAGATACGCAATGGCTCGCTTGCTGTCCGGCACGAACTGTTCGCGCGGCACCGCGAGCATCGCATCGATAAGACGCAGGTCCGTCACGTCGCTCGGGCGCACCTGACAGTCGACCATATTCTGCCGCGCGGCCGTGAAATCTGACATGGGATAACCTCAAGACGGAACTGATTGGGACAGCCGGATCGACGTACCCGGCGCGGACATATTTGCGGCAATGCAGAATACGTTGCAAGCCTGTCTATGGTATGGACCTACGGCCAATGGCAGCATGCCGGGGCATGGTGGAAATGATGACACATCATATGACAACGCGTCCGTTCCGCTTTCACATTTCTGCTCCGGTGCTGGCCGCACTGCTGATCGGCGCCAGCATTGTCCCCGCGCCTGCACAGACAGCGGCAGCACCGGCGGCGAACACCACGGATCAACAGGCTCCGAAGCGCAAGAAGATGGTCGAGCGCGCCGCCGCCGTCATCAAGGCGCTCGGAGATGCCTCCGCCAGACGCGGGCGGAAACTCCCGGCGCTGTCCGACTATTACGCCGCCAAGGCCGATCTCAAGTCGATCGATCCGTCCGCCCCGGAAGCACCACGGGCGAAGAAACTGCTGGCGGCGATGCAGAAGAACGAGCGCGAATACGTTCGCAAGCTCGGCTCCAACACCATCGATGCGAGGCTCAATTCTCTGGAGAATAACATCGAGGGCCGCAGGACATTCGCAGCCGAGACCCGCAAGCGGATGTCGCGGCGGGGACTTTCCATGGACATCGGCACGTCGGACGAACACGACACGGTCTTGAGCATCAAGTATTTCAAGATGGATCGGCCGACGGTTCTCAATCTCGCGCGATCCGGCAAGATCTTCGACAGGGCGCGCGATCTTGGATTCCGCTCCGTGATCTTTACGGACGGCCGCCTGACATGGACCTATGACGTGGCAGCCAACTCATTCAAATGAGAAACGATCAGCGCAAACGCCGTGGCGCAGCGCCGCCACCGGTCATCGCTCAATCGCCGCCGGGTTCGGAGCACGGCGCGTTGTCCGAAAGCGGTCTGTCGTCGGTCCGGCGGCAGATGAACGAGTTCGACGACCTGCCGTCCGAGGTGCGCGCGGCCCTCAAGTCCGCGAACGAGCCGAGCGACCAGATGATCGATGTCCTCTGCACCATGCATCGCAGCGGCTTTCCGGTCGCGGACCTGATGAAGGTGATCGCTGCCAGCAACGCCAGGAGCAGCGGCTGACGAGTGCGGGCTTTCATCGCCGCAAATTCGCCCGATCGGGCTTGCGGCGGGATAAAGGCACGCCCGGTTACGGGACGATTGCATAAGTGCCTGTGCCCTTGTAACTAGTCGCGCGAGTGGGGCCACGTGGCGGAGTGGTTACGCAACGGTCTGCAAAACCGTGTACACCGGTTCAATTCCGGTCGTGGCCTCCAATATAACTCGTTGTAAAATATGGATTAAATACGTTCACGGCTTCGGCCGAGCGCACGTGTGCTACCAATTTGCTCCCTGATGGGTTGGAGGTGTCTGGGCCTTAACCTTATGTTCGCGATCAACGCCGCGATGATCTCGCTTGTGCTGAATCGCTGGATCGAGCCGTGATGCGGCCCAGTGTTGCTTCGAGTCGCCAGTCCCTTCCCTGATTTTGTTTTCGTCAATGAACAGCGGGATAGTTCCCAGACTGCACTGGCGCGCTCAAGCTTGCAATTTGATCCGCTCGCGAGGCGCTTCACTTGCCTTCCACCGGCGGTTACGGAACACTCTTCGTGGGCGCTGGGGAGATCGGTTAATGCGTGTCTTGGGAATCGCGGCGCTCTGCGTCGTTCTGGGCGGTTGCGCCTCTCAGATTATGAAGTCCTACGTCGGCAAGACAGTTGCCGAAGCAGTGATGGATTACGGACCACCAGCGACGGCGTTCGACGTAGATCAAAATCGCCGCGCGTTCATTTGGTCGATGAATAGTTCGTACACGATGCCAGGCACAACCACAGTAAATGGCAATGTCAGCGTGATCGGCAGCACAGGTTTTTACAGCGCGACGGCTATCTCCACCCCGCCACAGACAGTTTCGCAACAATGCAACTACACGGTATTTGCCGAGCGAATTCCTAGCGCACCTGCGGGCCCGGCAAGCTGGAGAGTTGTTGATTTCAGAAAACCCAGCCTCATGTGTGAGTAAAACATCTCATACGAACGAAAATTTTCTGACGAAAGAATGGATTGCGTCCCATAGATCAAAGCCAGCGCTAAAAGCGCTGGCTTTGGAAAATGTCGGGTGCGAGGGGGCATTGCAGCAGTGGGCGACGGTTGGCAGAGCTGGAAGCCGAAGCACCGCGGTCGTCCGCCCGGCGAGTGGCGGCAGTTCAGAGTCGCAGAGCGTGTGGCTGGCCTAAAGCACAGAAAGGCTGACCTCGGGCGCTTTGGCGAAGGAGCTTCGCGCGCGGAAAAAGAAGGGCTCGACTTCGGCCTTGATCTGCAGCGGCAACCAAACAACCGTCACGATAAGAATGCAATCATGGTTCAGGGACGTTGGACGGTCCAGCAGAAGCCGTGGTTCCGTCCTGCGACGAAAAGAGTCGAGAAGGTGCAGATCGGCTGGATTGATCGTGACGCGGCCGCCTATCTTGCGCTTGCTGGCCCGAATTTTCCGATTGCTGCAGAGTTCTACGAAATGGCCGTCGCTAATGATCCCGACCCAGAACTAGGCTTTGGCGTTATCATCAAAGTGATTGTGCTTATCCCGTCGTTCAATGACCCTCTTTGGGGGGAGACGAGTCGGATTATCTCTGGAGGTTAGGTTGAGCGCTTCTGTCTAGCGTTCCCATCACCAAGCCAAAAGCGATTACAAGGCTGCAAAACCGTGTACACCGGTTCAATTCCGGTCGTGGCCTCCAATATTCTCTTATCCATTCACGCACATCGTTCCTTTTTTGACGATTTGCGCTTTGCAAGACTCAGGGCCTTTGCTATAGGCGGCCCATTGCTGCTTCAGCAGTATTCCTCGGTAGCTCAGCGGTAGAGCATTCGACTGTTAATCGAATGGTCGCTGGTTCGAATCCAGCCCGGGGAGCCAATCAAATCAATCACTTAGCCGTTCCCGATCCATCCCTGCCTTGCGGGGGCTTATGCACGTGCCTAGCTTCCCCAGAGCACGCCGGGGCAGTCCCGGGATGGAACAGGCGGTTTTGAAGTGAGTGCAGAATCCAGGGCCGAACTCGACCGCCACTTTGAGTGGATCGCCGATCGGCTTCCGGATAAGGGCGGGCGTTTCGTGCGCTGGTTGCGTCAACCGTCATCGCAATGGGTGCGAATTCCCCTCGCCGTTCTTCTCGTCATCGGCGGCGTTTTCAGTTTCCTGCCCATTCTGGGCCTCTGGATGCTGCCGCTCGGCCTTATGCTGATTGCGCAGGACGTGCCGTTCCTTCAGCGGCCGCTCGCCAATGCACTTGGGTGGGCCGAGCGAAAGTGGCTGGGCCGGAAGAACGGACAGTCCTAGTGGTCCGATTCTAACATTCGCATCCCATTTCAGCGGGCATCTTGCGAATGTTAGAATCGACGGACCACTAGCAAATGTAAGTTTCTAGTGGAGTTTTGGATTTGACATTCGCTTTGCGGACTCGCAGCGCTCGGGTAGCGAATGTCAAATCCACTCCACTAGCCGTCACAGGAAGCCGGGAATGAACTCACCTCTCGACATCATCGTTCCCATCCTGATGGGCGCGGCGCTGCTGTGGTGGATCGGCCGCAGCATGAGCCGGCAAGCGATGCTGATCGCCACGGCCGTGACGCTCGTGGTCATCGTCGGCGTGTTGCTGGTCCAGAACGCCGGCTGGCGCTGACGCGGGTGCCTGCCCGGAGCGGGTTCCATTCAGGGTGACCATCGTCAGTTCATGCGAGCCGTGTGGTTTTCCCGCACTTGCCGCCGTGTCACCGCCCGGTAACATCCGCAAATGTTACCACATGGGGGGTGAGTCGATGCGTGTCATCCGTTCAGTGAAGGGCTCTCGAAAGCCGGTATCCGCGATCAGACATCTTGTGCTTGGCGCCGCGGCCAGCCTCGTCGCGACCGCAAGCGCATCGGCGGCCGATCTCCCGGTCAAGGCCAAGGCCGTCCAGTATGTAAAGATCTGCTCGCTGTACGGCGCGGGCTACTACTACATCCCCGGCACCGATACCTGCATCAAGCTGAGCGGTTACAATCGCGCCGACGCGAACTTCCTCGGCGGCAATTTCAACAAGCCCGGCTGGGATCAGGGCAACGCGGAAGGCACCAAGTCGCGCGATCGCGATTACTTCACGTCCCGCGTGCGCACGGAGCTTCAGATCGATACCCGCACCCAAACGGAATACGGTGTGGTGCGGACTTACATGAATCCAAGATTTCAGTTCGATACCGGTGCCGGGCCGTCGAGCGGTGTACTCACGCTCGATTACGGCTTCGTCCAGTTCGCAGGCTTCACGCTCGGCAAGGCGGTTTCGGTCTTCCAGACCCCGTGGGGATCGTCCGGCGCGAACAGCAGCACGTCATATCTGATCGGTGGCTACGACAATATCAACGGCATCAGTCAGATCGCGTATACGTGGGAATTCGGCAACGGCGTTTCGGCGCAGGTGGCGATAGAAGACAACCGCGTCATCAACCGCGCGCCTTTGCTCAATGCCAGCCTGACGCAACTCGCCACTGGCGCGTTCAACGGCGTTTTCACCAACTCCTACGGCGGCAATGTTTCTCCTGATTTCGTCGGCAACGTCCGTGTCGATCAGAAATCCTTCACGGCGCAACTCTCCGCTGCCGCCCATAACGTCAACGCAAACTATTACGCCGGTCCCGGCGGCATCGCGTCCGTCGAAACGGACGGCCACCCCTCCGATGTTTGGGGCTTCGCGATCATGGGCGGCCTTCAATTGAAGGACCTGCCGACCGGCCCCGGCGACAAGCTGTCGCTGGATTTCACCTATATCGATGGCGCAGCGAAATATCTCATCAGCGGCGTGACCGGCAGCAGCTTCGATGTGTTCAGCGGCGGCACGAATTTCGCGGGCAGCTATAACGGCATGGCGGTGCTGTCGCTGCTCGACGGCGTCTACACCACGGGCAGCCGGATCGAAAAGACAACCGGCTGGGGTTTCCGCGGCGGCTTCCTGCACAACTGGTCGCCCAACTGGCAAACCGGCGTGTTCGGCAGCTACACGCACATCGACTACAACGCGAATGCCAGCGCGGCGTTTTGCGCCATGTTCACGGCTTTGTCGCCGAAGTCGAACGGCTTCACGTGCAATCCGGACTTCAACATCTGGCAGGCCGGCACGCGTACGGCATGGACTCCCGTCAAGAACCTGACGTTCGGAGTGGAGGTGATGTACACGGTGCTCGATCAGTCGCACACCGGCTCGCAAACGCTTGCGAACCCCGGCGCGTTGACCGGTACGTTCAAGCCGACCGCTGTCTATGACTTCAAGGATCAGGGTGTGGTCTCGGGGACTGTCGGCGTCCGCCGAACCTTCTGAGCAGCGCAGTTATCAGGACGACAGCGCCTTTTTGCCGCGACGGTTTTCAGGGCGGCGATAGTCGCGCTTGGGCCGAGGCTTCGGCGCCAGTTCCGGCATGGTCGACTGCACATCGCGATACTGAGCCAGCATCCGTTGGAACGTCGCATTGAGTTCCGTCTCGATCTCCGGGCGCCCCTCAAGCCTGCTGATGACCATGCCCGCAGCTTCGATGGTCGACAGTCCGTCGCGGCGCGGCTCCTTGCGCAGCTTGCCGTAGAGCGACGGTTGCGCAGGCCCAAGGATGATGCGCCGGCACTTGAGCATCCACGCATTGCGCCACCACAGTGCCTTGGCCTGGCTCCACGTTCCGTCGAGCAGCACCACACCCTCGATGTCCTTCAGGATCGAGCGCTGGCTCTCCTCGAGCTCGCCCTTGCGGTCGATCGCGACGATGTCCCGCTCGGTGGCGAGATCGGCGACCTTGGCCGAGCCGAGATAAAGAACGGCCCAGTCGAGCGGATCGACAGAGCGGCCCAGCGCCTTGGACAGGCTCGGCCACGACAGGCCGATCTTGTGGGTCACTTTCTGGAAATGCTGCGCGGTCAGCCGCGCGGTGCCGAGCGCCCTGTCCTGCTCCTGCGGATGTTGCAGGATCAGCAGTTCGACCCGGTTCGCGATCGGCGTAACGCTGTCGCAGATGCACAGCGGCAGCGGCTTGCCGCAGCGGGGGCACTCTTCGATCTCCTCGGGAGCATCGGCGGCAGGCTTGGTTTTGGCGGCTTTGGACATGCGACCGGCTATACGCTGCGCGCCGGATCACGGCAACCTATTCGGCAGGCGCAGCCTGCGGCAGCGGCTTCGGCCGCTCGCGTCCGCGCAGCCGGTCGATCAGCAGGTAGATCACCGGCGTCGTATAAAGCGTCAGGATCTGGGACACGATCAGTCCGCCGATGATGGTGATCCCGAGCGGCCTGCGCAACTCGGTCCCCGGCCCCGTGGCAATCACCAGCGGGACCGCCGCCAGCAGCGCCGCCATGGTGGTCATCAGGATCGGCCGGAAGCGCGCAAGGCAGGCCTCGAAGATCGCCTCCTCCGAATTCAGATCGCGCTGCCGCTCTCCTTCCAGCGCGAAATCGACGATCATGATGCCGTTCTTCTTCACGATGCCGATCAGAAGAATGATCCCGATAAACGCGATCACCGTCAGCGGCGTGTTGGTGAGTTGCAAAGCGAGCAACGCCCCCAATCCCGCCGACGGCAATGTCGAAATGATCGTCAGCGGGTGCGCGAGGCTTTCATACAGAACGCCGAGAACGATGTAGACGGCGATCAGCGCGCCGAGAATGAGCAGCGGTTGTTTGCTTGCGGTCTTCTGGCTGTCGGCGGCATTGCCCGCGAACTCGCCCCGGATGCCTTCCGGCATGTGGAGTTCCTCGACCGCACGAAGGATGTTGTCGGTGGCGGTTTGCAGCGGCACGCCGTCGGGAACGTTGAACGAGATGGTGTTCGAGGGAAACGACCCTTGATGGTACACGGAGAGCGGCGACAGGCCACGCTCCATCCGCACGACCGACGACAACGGCACCTGCGCGCCGCCTGCGCCCGCCACGTAAATCTTGTCGAGCGATGATGGATCGCCCTGGAGCCGCTGATCTGTTTCCAGAATGACCTGATACTGGTTTCGCTGCGTATAGATGATCGATATCTGGCGCTGCGAAAATGCGTTGTTCAGGGCATTGTCGATATCCTGAACCTGTACGCCGAGGCTCGCCGCCGTCTTCCGGTCGATGCTCAGGTTGAGCGCCAGACCCGATGCTTCGCGGTCGCTGGAAATGTCCGTGATGCCCTCGACGCTTTCCATCTTCTTGGCCACGATCGGCGCCCACTTCGACAGAAGTCCGAGGTCGGCGCTGATGAGCGTGTACTGGTAGTTGGAATCGCTCTGCCGGCCGCCGGTCCGCAAATCCTGCGCGGCGAACATGAAAAGACGAATGCCGGGCACGGTCCCGAGCTTGCGCCTGAGCCGGTCGATCACCTGCTGGGTGCTCAGTCCTTCGCGCGCGGCGGGTTCCTTGAGACTGATGAACATGCGGCCGGTGTTGGAGCCGCCGAATCCGCTGCTGCTTCCGAGGCTCGAACCGATACCGGCGACGGCCGGGTCGGCCATGACGATATCCGCGACCCGTTGCTGGAGAACGAGCATCGCCTGAAACGACACGTCCGGGGATGCGCGCGTCGCGCCGATCACAAGCCCGCTGTCGTCTTGCGGGAAATACCCCTTCGGCGTCTTGATGTAGAGCGTGACGGTCAGGGCGATGGTCGCGAAGAACACCAGCAGCGTCAAAAACGGAAACCGCAACACGACATGCAGCGTCCGTTCGTAGAACAGGACGATCCGCGTCAGGCTGCCTTCGACCACCCGGTCGAACCAGGTCGCATCCGGCGAGACGGTGGTCTTGATATAGTGCGCGCAGATCATCGGCGTGACCGTCAGCGACACCACCATCGACACCAGAATGGCGAATGTCAGGGTCAGCGAGAACTCGCGGAACAGCCGCCCGACGATTCCGTCCATGAAGATCAGCGGGGTGAACGCAGCCACCAGCGATATGCTGATCGACAGCACGGTGAAGCCGATCTGCTTCGCGCCGAGCAGCGCCGCCTGATAGGGCTTCATGCCCTCCTCGAGGTTGCGGTACATGTTCTCGATCATGACGATGGCATCGTCGACCACGAAGCCGACGGACACCGCCAGCGCCATCAGCGACAGGTTATTGATCGAGAAGCCGGCGACCCACATCATCGCGCAGGTGCCCGCCAGCGCCAGAGGCACCGAAATGCCCGCGGCGATGGTCGGCGTCATCCGGCGCACGAACACGAACACCACGAGCATGACGAGAACCGCGGTTGCGCCCAGCGTCCACTCCATGTCCTCGACGTTGGCCCGGATGGTTCCCGTGCGGTCGGAGAGAATAGAAATCTCGACGCCGCCGGGAAGCCACTGCTTCAACTCCGGCAACAGCGCCTTGACGCGATCCACCGTCTCGATGACGTTGGCGTCCTGCTGCTTGGTGACGGTGATGAGAACGGCGGGCTGCTTGTTAAACCAGGCAATGGAGCGGCTGTTGCGGGTCGCGTCGCTGACGTCGGCGACATCCGACAGGCGCACGAAGTTGCCGTTCGCAGCCTTGATGACGATATCGCGGAACTGGGCGGCGGTCCGCATCTGGGGATTGGTGGCGATGGTTTCGCTCAGTGTCGAACCGTTGAACGCTCCGACGGGTCCGATCGCATTGGCGTTGATGATGGCAGTGCGAACGTTGTCGCTGGAGATACCGGCTGTCGCCAGCGCGCCGGGATTGAGCTGAATCCGGACCGCCGGCTGGTCCGCGCCGCTGACCGCCGCCTCACCGACACCGGGCACCTGCGAAATGCGCTGATTGATGACCGTATCGGCGATGTCGTAGATCGCGCTCGGCAACATGGTTTTCGAGGTCAGCGCGATAATCAGAACCGGCGACGCAGCCGGATTGGCCTTGCGGAATCGCGGCAGGGTCGGCAGGTCGGTCGGCAGGTCCGCGAGCGAAGCGTTGATCGCGGCCTGCACGTCGCGCGCCGCGCGGTCGATGTTGCGGCCAATCGCGAACTGAAGCGAAATACTGGTCGAGCCGAGTGAACTGGTGGACGTGATCTGATCGACGCCGGCGATCTCCCCGAGCCGCCGCTCCAGGGGCGCGGCGACGGTCGAGGCCATGATGGTCGGATCGGCGCCGGGGCGCGACGCCGAGACGCGGATCGACGGGAAATCGACCGACGGAATGCTCGCGACCGGCAGGAAGTTGTAGGCCACCGCTCCGACCAGAAACAACCCGATGGCCAGCAGCGTGGTGCCGACCGGCCGCCTGATGAATGGTTCGGAGAGTGACGCCACTATTGCACGCCCTCCGTGGCTCCCGCGATCGGCGGCGACGGCTTGCCGGAGTCATCCGGCGGCACGACGGCTTCGATCCGGCGATTGATCCGGTCCAGCGCAAGATAGATTACCGGCGTGGTGTAGAGCGTCAGAATCTGCGAGACGATCAGGCCGCCGATGATCGACACGCCGAGCGGAAACCGCAACTCGGACCCTGTCCCGCTTTCCAGCGCCAGTGGCAACGCACCGAACAGCGCGGCCAGTGTCGTCATCATGATAGGGCGGAACCGCAGCAGGCATGCTTTCACGATGGCGTCGTAAGCCGACAGGCCCTGATGCCGCTCCGCTTCGAGTGCGAAGTCGATCATCATGATCGCGTTCTTCTTCACGATACCCATCAGGAGAATGATGCCGATCAGGCCGATCACCGACAGGTCCTGCCCGCAGAGGATCAGCGCCAGGATCGCGCCGACGCCCGCCGATGGCAGTGTCGAGAGAATGGTGATCGGATGGATGTAGCTCTCATACAACACGCCGAGCACAATGTAGATCGTCACCAGTGCGGCGAGGATCAGCCATGGCTGTCCCGACAGCGACTTGGAGAACTCGGCGGCGTCGCCCGAATACAGGCCGACGATATTCCCCGGCATGCCGATCCGCTTCTCGATCTCCGCGACCCGCTCGACGGCATCGCCGAGCGCCTCGCCCGGCGCGAGATTGAACGACAGCGAGACCGAGGGAAACTGCGACTGATGCGAGATCGACAGCGGCGCGGTGGTCCGCACGATGCTGGCCACGGCATCGATCGGCACCTGAGCGCTGGGAGCTCCCGACGCACCGGCGGCGCCCGGAACGTAAAGTTTAGAGAGTACGGACGGATCGCGCTGATATTCCGGAAGCGCTTCGAGCACAACGCGGTACTGGTTGGCCTGTCCGAAGATCGTTGAAATCTGGCGCTGGCTGAAAGCATCGTTCAGCGTGTCGTTGACCGCCTGCACCGAGACGCCGAGCTGGCCCGCGCGCTGGCGGTCGACATTGACGAGAGCGCGAAGACCGCCCTCCTGCCCGTCCGACGATACGTCGCGGAACAGCGGATCGCGCCGCATTTCCTGCACGAGCTTGTTCGACCATTCGATAACGGCCGCCGAGTCCGTCGCGGTCAACGTGTACTGATACTGCGACCGGCTGGCGCGTGTGCTGATCTGGACGTCCTGCACCGCCTGGAAATAGACCGTCATGCCGGGCACGGCGGCCACGCGCTGTTTCAGCCGCGAGATCACTGTGACGATGTCTGTGTCGCGCTCGCCGCGCGGCTTCAGCGTCAGCACCAGACGCCCGACATTGGTGGTGGGATTGACCGCGCCCGCCCCGATCACCGAGACGACGCCGACAATATCGGGATCGGCCTTGATGGCGTCGGCGACCTGGGTTTGCCGCAACCGCATGTCCGCGAACGAGACTTCCGGTCCGGCTTCGGTCACCGCAGTGATCGACGCGGTATCCTGCAACGGCAAGAACCCTTTTGGCGCCACCACATACAGAACCAGCGTCAGGACGATGGTGAGGAACGTCACCACCAGCGTCGCGCGCTGATGCCGCAGCACCACCAGCAGCGTGCGCTCATAAAAGGCGACCATCCGGTCGATCCAGCCGCTGATCGTGGCCAGACCCGGCACTTTGAGCTCTTCGTGATGCATCTTGAGCAACCGCGAGCACATCATCGGCGTCAGCGTCAGCGACACCACCATCGATGTGACGACGGCAATTGTGAGCGTCAGCGCGAACTCCCGGAACATGCGCCCGACCAGGCCTGACATGAACAGCAGCGGGATGAACACCGCGATCAGCGAGACCGTCAGCGAGATCACCGTGAAGCCAATTTCGCTGGCACCGCGCAGCGACGCGTCCATCACGCTTTCGCCGTTCTCCATGTGCCGGACGATGTTCTCGATCATCACGATGGCGTCGTCGACCACGAACCCGGTGCCGATGGTGAGCGCCATTAGCGACAGGTTGTCGAGACTGAAACCGGCGAAGTACATCACGCCGAAGCTGGTGATCAGCGAGAGCGGCAGCGCTACGCCCGCGATCAGCGTCGCGCGCAGCGAGCGCAGGAAGATCAGCACCACCAGCGTGACCAAAACGACGCTGAGCACCAGCGTGAACTGGACGTCGTGAACCGAGGCGCGAATGGTGACGGTGCGGTCGCTGACGATAGTGAGGTCGACACCGGCGGGAACCGCCTTCTGCAGCTTGGGGATCTCTTCGCGGATCTGCCGAACGACCTCGATGACGTTCGCGCCCGGCTGGCGCTGGATCTCGATCACGACCGCGGGCTTGCCCTGATACCAGGCGCCGGTTCTCTCGTTCTCCAGCCCGTCGATAATCCTGGCGACGTCGCCGATGGTGACCGGCGAGCCGTTGCGATAGGCGATGATGATCGGCTTGTAGGCGTCGGCGGTGGCGATCTGGTCGTTCGCCGCGATGGTGTAAGCCTGCTGCGCGCCGTCGAGCGATCCTTTCGGGCCGGAGACGTTCGCGCCGGCAATCGCGGTACGCAGGTCTTCCATCGAGATGCCATAGGCGGCGAGCCGGGCAAGATCGGCCTGCACGCGGACGGCGGGTTTCAGTCCACCCAGAATCGACACCCGGCCGACGCCGGAAATCTGCGCCAGCCGTTGCGCCATCATGGTGTCGGCGAGATCGCTCATCGCGCGCAGCGGCGACGTGTCCGAGGTCATCGCCAGCGTCAGCACCGGCGCATCGGCTGGATTCACTTTTGCGTAGGTCGGCGGATACGGCAGGTTCTTCGGCAGCACGCCGGCGGCCGCATTGATCGCGGCTTGCACATCCTGCGTCGCGCCGTCGATATCGCGATTGAGATCGAATTGCAGCGAAATCTGGCTGACGCCGAACGAACTGGTCGAGGTCATCGAAACCAGCGACGGAATCTGCCCAAGCTGCCGCTCCAGCGGCGCGGTGATCAGCGACGCGGCCACGTCCGGACTGGCGCCCGGCAATTGCGTCGTGACCTGAACCGTCGGAAAGTCGACCTGCGGCAGCGCCGACACCGGCAGCGCCCAGTAGCCGAGCGCGCCGCCGATCATCAACGCGATGCCAAGCAGCGATGTCGCAATCGGCCGATGGATAAATGGCTCAGAGACGCTCATCGATGTGCGCTCACGGATTGAACTCTAGAACGTGGTGATGCAGTTGAATTTCCCATCGTCATTGCGAGCGAAGCGAAGCAATCCATCTTGCCGATGTAAGAAACCGGATTGCTTCGTCGCAAGAGCTCCTCGCAATGACGGTGAGAAATCCTGTTTCGACCGCAGCTCACTGCGGCGCTTTCGCGCCGCCGCCCTTTTGGTGTTTGCCGCCCTGCGGTGAAGTCGCCTGATCCTTCTGTCCGCTGCTCGCTTCACCTCGTCGTGGCCGCTGCTTGCGTGGCGCGAGGTCCGGCGTCGGAGCCTGATAGTCCTTGCTGATCGCGATCTTCGCGCCCTCGGACAGATTGGCGAAACCGGTCGTGACCACCTGATCGGCAACCGTGATGCCCGACGCGATCACGGCGCTGGTCTCGTTCTGCTGGGTGACGGCGACCGGCCGCGCGGACACCGTATTGTCCTGACCGATGACGTAAACGAACGTGCCAGCCGGACCGCGCTGAACCGCCGAGGTCGGAACAACAATCACCTTGTCCAGTGTCTGCACTTTCAGGCGCACGTTGACGAACTGTCCGGGCCACAGCTGGAAGTTGCTGTTGGGAAATTCCGCCTTCACCTTCACCGTACCGGTCGTCTGGTCGACCTGATTGTCGATGCCGCTTACCTTGCCGGTATCGACAACGGTCTTGCCGTCGTTTCCGAACACATCGACAGTCAACGGTCCCTTCGCGGACGCGGTGTTGACGCGAAATATCTGTTGCTGCGGCAGGCTGAACTGAACGGCGATCGGCTGAAGCTGCGTGATCACCACCACGCCCGTGGCGTCGGACATCTGGACGATGTTGCCCCGATCGACCTGACGAAGTCCGGCGCGGCCGGAAATCGGCGCAATGATCTTGGTGTAACCCAGCGTCGCCTGTGCGTTGTCGATCGCCGCCTGATCCGATTTCACAAGGGCTTCGAGCTGCGCAACCAGCGCCTTCTGGGTGTCCGCCTGCTGCGCCGAGCCCGCCTTCGCGGTCGCCAGTTGCTGATAGCGGACCATATCCATTCGCGCATTGGCGAGCGTGGCTTCGTCCTGCGCCTTCTTCGCGACGGCCTGATCGTATTGTGCCTGGTAGATCACCGGATCGATTTCGGCGAGCACGTCACCCGCCTTGACGTCCTGACCTTCCTTGAAATTCACCGAGAGCAGCTTGCCGCTCACCTGTGCGCGGACGGTCACGTTGTTCAGCGCGCGGACGGTGCCGACGCCGTCGATGTACACCGGCACGTCCTCGATGCGCGGCGATGCGGCAAGCACCGGGATCGCGAGATCGGGCCGTGTCCGGGTCGCCGTTTCGGTCTTCTTGAAATAGGTCCAGCCGAGATAGCCCAGCCCGCCGATGATGAGCAGCCATACCGCGATCGACACGGTGCGCCGCCGCGCGCCCGATGCGACGCGCGCGACCCCCTCGCCGGCCGTTTTGGCCTTTTCATTCAGATCGGGCTTAAAGAGCATTCGCCGGCCCTTCCGTCCTTGGCGACCAACCACCGCCCAATGCCTGATAGAGACTGACGACCGCCAGCAGCCGGGCGAGTTGGAACTGCGCCAGCGAATCTTCAGCCTGAAATAGCGTCAATTGCGTGTTTAGCACAGTCACGATGTCTGCTGTGCCCGCGCCAAGCTGCCGTTCAGACAGCTCAAATGCTCGCCGGGATGCGGCCACCACGATCCGTTGCAACCGCAGCCGCTCGTTCGCCTGCTTGAGCGTCGAGAGCGCCGTGTTGACGTCGGCAAACGCCGAGACCACGGTTTTGCGATAGGTTTGCAACAACTCGTCCTGCCGCGCCTGCTGCAGATCGAAATTGGCCTGGATACGGCCTGCATCGAAAATAGGCTGCGTCAGTCCCGCGGCCACGTTGAAGAACGCCGACTGCGGCGTGAACAGCGCCGCCAGCGCCGCGCTCTGGTACCCGCCCTGTCCGGTCAGTTGAATACTGGGAAAGAATTGCGCCCGCGCGCTGCCGACATTCGCCGTCGCCGAGGCCAACTGGTTTTCCTGACGCCGGATGTCTGGCCGCTGGGTCAGAAGGTCCGACGGGATGCCCGGCGTCACACGCGGAATCGCGATTCCTCCGAGCGAGCCGCCGGCCAGCCGCACCCGCTCCGGCGGACGCGCCACCAGTGTGGCGAGGATGTTGGCATTCTCCGCCAGCGCCTGCCGCAACGGCGGCACCGACGCCTTCTGGTTCGCCAGCAGGCTTTCCTGTTGGGCAAGGTCGAGATCGGACCCCGTTCCCGCATCGACCCGCGCCTTGATCGCATCATAGATACGCTGCGCGCTGGCGATATTGCGCGTGGCGATCCTGATCCGCTCCTGCGCGGCGACGACGTTGAAATAGGCATTGGCGACGCTGGCCAACGTGGTCAGCGCCACGACGTCCCGATCGAAGCGGTTGGCGTTCGCTGTTTCTTCGGCGGCCAGCAGCGCGTCCCGGTTCTTGCCCCAGAAATCGATCTCATAGCTCGCGCTGAGCGAGGCCGTGTGACTGGTGACCTCCCCGCGTCCGGTGATCGGGGTCGCGCTTGTGATCGTGCCCGTCGTACTCGATGACCGCGACCGCGAGCCGGAAAAACCGCCGGTGACGTTCGGTAGCAGCGCCGCACCTGCCGTCTGGGCCAGCGCGTCCGCCTGCCGGATGCGGGCGACCGCAGCAGCAATGTCGAGGTTGACGGTCTGGGCCTCTTCCATGAGGACCGTCAGTTCCTGCGACCGGAAGCCCCGCCACCAGTCAAGCGTCGGCGGCTTGGTGTCGGCAGCGCCCGAGGCCGATTTGTAGCCGGCGGGAATGTCCAGCGCCGGGTCCGGCAGGTCCGCCGTGAGGATGCAGCCGCCCGACATGGCCGCCAACGCCAGCGCCGCGCATAGCGCGATCGAAGGCCGCGGAAATGCGCCACGTCTCAACTGTAGGGCAAACTCGAACACGGGGACGGATACTCTCCAAAAACCAGAATCCCATTCTAGCTGGGCGTTCTGGCGGCGCACAGGCATGTTCCATCGCCGCCCCCAAGACAAGGGCCACCTGTGTCTCCCCGGTGTCATGTCTGGAATCGAACTTGGTCCCGTAAACAGGGGATTTCTCGTATTTCGCGCGCTTGTGCGTTGACAAGCCTTACCAAGATTTCATGTGCGATTCGGCTGTTCGGCAACACCTGAAACCTGAACAGCACACCCCCGTATCTCTGTCACGGTTTGACAACGGGGGTTGGAATGCGAGTCGCGATTATTGGAACGGGAATTGCCGGCAACGCCGCAGCATGGGCTTTGTCGCAGCGATACCCGGTCACCGTCTATGAACGCGAGCTTCGCCCCGGCGGTCACAGTCATACGGTTTCTGTCGATTACGATGGAACACCGGTCGCCGTGGACACCGGTTTCATCGTCTACAACGAAATGAACTACCCCGGCTTCACCGCCATGCTGGCGCATCTCGGCGTCGAGACGGTCGAGAGTTGCATGAGCTTCGCGGTCACCGCGGACGCCGGGCGTTTTGAATGGAAGGGCGGCGGCGATACCTGGCCGGAAACCGCGAAAGGCCTGTTCGCGCAACCGCGGAACCTGCTCTCCCCGTCCTATCTCTGGATGCTGCGGGACATTCTCGCCTTCAACGACATGAGCGTGAAGGATTATGCCGACGGAACACTCAAGGATCTGTCGCTCGGCGACTACTTCAAGATGCGCGGTTTCGCGCCCCGCCTGCTGTCGGACTACCTTGCGCCGATGGGCGCCGCGATCTGGTCCGCGCCGGCCGACCGCATTCTCGACTTCCCGGCCGAGAACTTCGTCGCGTTTTTCAACAATCACCGCCTGCTGCAATACGACCGACCGAAGTGGCGCTCGATCAAGGGCGGAAGCCAGGTTTATGTCGACAAGCTGACGGCGTCGTTCCGTGACCGGCTGCGTCTCGGTTCCGCCGTGACGTCCATCGCGCGCACCGGTCAGGGTGTTGTCGTGAAGGACAGCCTCGGACACACCGACACCTACGATCATGTCGTGATCGCGGCACACAGCGATCAGGCGTTGACGATGCTGTCCGATGCCGACGCCAACGAACGCAGCGTGCTCGGCGACATCCGCTACGCGCCGAACACCGTCTATCTCCATCGCGATCCGCGGCTGATGCCGAAGCGCAGGAACGCCTGGGCCTCATGGAACTTCCTGCGCTGGAAACGCGACGGCGCGCCGGTCAACGACGTCGCGGTCACCTACTGGATGAATCCGCTTCAAGGGCTCGACAATTCGCGGCCGCTGTTCGTCAGCCTGAACCCGCCCTTCGCACCCGATCCAGCGCTGACATTCAACCGCTTCCTGTGCGATCATCCTCAATACGACACGGCGGCGTTCGCAGCGCAGAAGCGGTTGCCGGATATTCAGGGCAAGCGTCACACCTGGTTCTGCGGCGCATGGACCGGTTATGGCTTTCACGAGGACGGCCTGCGATCGGGGTTTGCGGTCGCCGAAGCGCTCGGGGCATCGGTCCCTTGGCACGAGCCACCGCAAGAACTCACGCAAGCAGCGGAGTAAGTCATGCTGCCGGACGAAACGAGCAAGCAGGCGAAACCCGGCGAGGCAGCGTCGCTGTACCTCGGCGACGTCATGCATGCGCGGCTGAAGCCGATGAATTCGAAATTCACCGGCCATCGTTTCAGCTACAGGGTCATGAACCTGCTGATCGATCTCGACCGGCTGGATGCGGCGGACCGGCAGTCGCGGCTGTTCGGCGTCAACCGCGCGGCGCTCTACAGCTTCCATGAAACCGATCACGGCGACCGTGACGGATCGTCGCTGCGGGCCTACGCCCAGCGCCGGGCGACTGAGCGCGGGATCGACCTGACCGGCGGCAAGGTTCTGCTGCTGTGTTACCCGCGGCTGCTCGGCTACACGTTCAATCCGCTGTCGGTCTACTTCTGCTTTGGCGCCGACGGCACGCTCACAATGCTGATCTATGAGGTCCGCAACACCTTCGGCGATATCCATTCCTACGCGCTTCCCGTTGCCCCGAACGAGATTAGCGATGCCGGTGTCCGGCAGGAGCAGGACAAGCTGTTTTATGTCTCGCCCTTCCTCGACATGGCGATGCGTTACCATTTCCGCGTCACGCCGCCGGGCGCCAGCGTCAAACTGCGTATTCTGGAATCGGACGCGGAAGGCCCCGTTCTGGCGGCGACATTCAACGGCAAACGGCGGCGGCTGACCTCGGCGGCACTGGCGCGGACGTTCGTCGCCTTCCCGCTGGTGACATTCAAAATCATGGCGGCGATCCATTGGGAGGCCTTGCGTCTTTGGCTAAAGGGCGCAAGAATTGTGGCAAGACCAACAGCGAAGGATAGTTCGGCGGACGAACGGCCGGCACACGCGAGCAGAAGATTTGGACGCAGAGCCACATCACACTGACGGAATTGCGCGATGTCTGACCTGATTATCCTGACGCCCGACAATGTCGAGGCGGCCGTGCCCGGCGTGCCGAAGCTGGTCCAGTTTGCACTCGAATTCGCATCCAATCTGCGGCGCGGAACGCTCGACGTCACGCTGCCGGATGGACGCGTGGTGCGCTGCGGCGGACTTGAACCCGGTCCAGCCGCGCAGATGACGATCCACAACTACGGATTTGCGTGGCGTCTTGCCCGCGGCGGCGACATCGGCATTGCCGAGGCCTATCTGCGCCGCGAATGGGACACGCCGAACCTGACGCAGTTCCTCTACATTTTCTGCGTCAATCACGACCTGATCCAGAGCATGCTCGGCAGTAAACCAGTCGCACGCTTCGTGCAGTCGGTTCGCCACTGGTTCAACCGCAACACCCGACGGCAGGCGCGCCGCAACATTTATGCGCATTACGACATCGGCAACTCGTTCTACTCGGCATGGCTCGATCCGAGCATGACCTATTCGTCGGCGCTGTTCGAGGACGGCACCCACGATCTCACTGCCGCGCAGCACAACAAGTACCGGCGTCTCGCCGAGGCGATCAACCTGCAACCCGGACAGAAAGTGCTTGAGATCGGCTGCGGCTGGGGCGGCTTCGCCGAGTATGCCGCCAAGAACTACGACGTGAAGGTTGTCGGGCTGACCATCAGCACCGAACAGCGCGACTTCGCGCAGATGCGGATGCAGGCCGCGGGCCTAAGCGACAAGGTCGAGATCCGGTTCCAGGACTACCGCGACGAGCGCGGGCAATATGACCGCATCGCCTCCATCGAAATGATCGAGGCTGTCGGCGAGCAGTTCTGGCCGCAATATTTTACCCAGTTGCGTGATCGGCTCGTCCCGGGCGGTTTCGCGGGAATTCAGGCGATTACCATTCAGGACAAGTTATTCCACGCCTACCGGCGCGAGGTCGATTTCATTCAGCGGTACGTTTTCCCCGGCGGCATGCTGCCGTCGCCACAGGTGCTGAAATCGCTCGGCGACAAGTTCGGCGTTCCTGTTATCCGCGAGCGCATTTTCGGAGAAGATTATGCCAAGACGCTTGCGACATGGAGAGACAACTTCCGCGCGGCGTGGCCTAATCTGATGCCGCTTGGATTCGATGAGCGCTTCAGGCGGCTGTGGGAATACTATCTCGCCTATTGCGAGGCAGGATTCCTGTCCGGCAACATCGACGTGCGTCAGGTCGTGTTCGCCAAATCGGGTTAACCGCGAACGATACACAACAGATCACGCCTGCATGCGCTGGCCTTGTCGGAACGGCGAGCGGCCTCTAGGTTGTGCGTGCGTAAGTCATCCTTCCTTTGCCTCCTGACACAGCCGGTCCCGGGTCCTTCAATATCATGCACATTCGCAAAGACGTCATCGACGCTATCGGCAACACGCCGCTCATCAAGCTGAAGCGCGCCTCCGAAGAAACCGGTTGCACCATTTTCGGCAAGGCCGAGTTCATGAATCCGGGACAGTCGGTGAAAGACCGCGCCGGCAGGCAGATGATTCTCGAAGCGGAGAAGCGCGGCGAACTCAAGCCCGGCGGTCTGGTCGTGGAAAGCACCGCAGGCAACACCGGCATCGGCCTCGCGCTTGTCGCGGCCGCGCGCGGTTACCGCACCATCATCGTGATCCCGGAAACGCAAAGCCAGGAAAAGAAAGACGTGCTGCGGCTGCTCGGCGCGGAACTGGTCGAAGTCCCGGCGCTGCCTTTCAGCAATCCGGACAATTATCAGCACGTCGGCCGCCGTCTCGCGGACCAATTGCGCAAGACCGAAAAGAACGGCGTGCTTTTCGCCGACCAGTGGAACAACCTCGACAACCGCAAGGCGCATTACGTGTCGACCGGCCCGGAAATCTGGGACCAGACCGACGGCAAGGTGGACGGCTTCATCTGCTCCATCGGCAGCGGCGGCACGCTCGCGGGAACGGCGACATTCCTGCGCGAGAAGAAGAAGGACATCATGATCGGCGTGGCCGATCCGCGCGGTGCCGCGATGTACAACTACTTCGATCACGGTGAGGTCAAATCGACCGAGGGCGGATCGATCACCGAAGGCATCGGGCTTGGGCGCGTCACCCCGATCATCGAAGGCGTCAAGGTCGACAAGGCCTATCTCATCGAGGACGCGGAAGCCGTGCCGATCGTGTTCGACCTGCTCGAACATGAAGGCATCTGCGTCGGCGGATCGTCGGGCGTGAATATCGCAGGCGCCATCCGGCTGGCGAAGGATCTCGGGCCGGGCCACACCATCGTGACCATCCTGTGCGACTACGGCACGCGCTATCAGTCGAAGCTGTTCAACCCGGAGTTCCTGCGCTCGAAGAACCTGCCGGTGCCGGCATGGCTGGAGCGCAAGAGCACGATCAAGCCGCCGTTCGAGAAGGTGTGAGATCAGCCGTCATTGCGAGCGAAGCGAAGCAATCCACAGCGACACGGAAAAGATGGATTGCTTCGTCGCTCCGCTGCTCGCAATGACGAACTGGGTCACCTTCAAATAAACGTCATTCCGGGGCGCGAGCACTTGCGCGCGAACCCGGAATCCAGAAATTATTTCCGATGAACTTTTCTGGATTCCGGGTCCGCGTGAAGAACGCGTCCCGGAATGACATGCTTGGGTCATTCACCTCAAAATCTGACTGAGAAACAACTTCGTCCGCGCGTGCTGCGGGTTCGAGAAGAACTTGTCCGGCGTATTCGCTTCGACGATTTGTCCGGCGTCCATGAACACCACGCGGTCCGCGACCTCGCGGGCGAAGCCCATCTCGTGGGTCACCACGATCATGGTCATGCCTTCCTTGGCGAGATCGACCATGGTGTCGAGCACCTCCTTGACCATTTCCGGATCGAGCGCCGAGGTCGGCTCGTCGAACAGCATCACCTTGGGATTCATGGTCAGCGCCCGCGCGATCGCCACGCGCTGCTGCTGACCGCCTGAAATCTGCCCCGGATACTTGTCGGCCTTGTCGGGAATCCGCACGCGCTCGAGATACTTCATCGCCGCGGCTTCGGCGTCCTTCTTCGGGGTGTTGCGCACCCAGATCGGCGCCAGCGTGCAGTTCTCCAGCACGGTCAGGTGCGGAAACAGGTTGAAGCTCTGGAACACCATGCCGACCTCGCGGCGCACGTCATCGACGCGGCGCAGATTCGGCCCAAGCTCGATGCCGTCGACAACGATGCGGCCTTCCTGAAATTCCTCCAGCGCATTGATGCAGCGGATCAGCGTCGATTTGCCCGAGCCCGACGGACCGCACACCACGATGCGCTCGCCGCGGCCAACGGTCATGTCGATGTCGCGCAGCACATGAAAGTCGCCGAACCACTTGTTGAGGCCCGAGATGCTGACAATGGGATCTGCGGTCATGATTTCATCTCAGACATTCTTGTGAGCATTCAGACGGCGTTCCACGAACAGCGAATAGCGAGACATTCCAAAGCAGAACACGAAATAGATGATGCCCGTGAAGGCAAATCCGGTGAACAGGGTCGTTGGCGTCGCCCAGTTCGGATCGGCGAACGACGCACGCAGCTGTCCGAGCAGATCGAAGATCGCCACGATCAGCACCAAGGTGGTGTCCTTGAACAGCGCGATGAAGCTGTTGACGAGGCCCGGAATGACATGCCGCAGCGCCTGCGGCATCACGATCAGTCCGGTGGTCTTCCAGTACGACAGTCCCAGCGCGCTGGCGGCTTCCGGCTGTCCGCGCGGGATCGCCTGCAGACCGCCGCGAATGACTTCGGCGTTATAGGCGCCCGCGAACAGCGCAATGCCGATCAGCACGCGCATCAGGCCGTCCACGGTGAAGTTACCGGGCAGGAACAGCGGCAGCATGTACGTGGCGAAAAACAACACGGTGATCAACGGCACGCCGCGCCAGAATTCGATGAAGGCAATGGAGAACACACGGATCAGCGGGATGGTCGAACGGCGGCCCAGCGCCAGCACAATCCCGACCGGCATCGACGCGACGATACCGGTGACCGACACCACGAGCGTGACAAGCAGGCCGCCCCACGATCGTGTATCGACAATCGGCAGGCCCCCCTGATCGAGACCCATCACTTTGATGACGAGCGCGATGCCGACGAAAATCGCAATGCTGCGAAACAATCCCCGCCAGCCGTTGCGAAACCCGCCGGTGAAGAAGAATACAAGCACAGACACGATGACGGCGGTTGCCGTCAGGTCCGCCCACAGCGGCGAATGGAACCGCTCGGTATAATCGCGCAGCCATTCCAGCGGCCACACCAGCCAGCCGAGCCCCTCGCCCAGCCACGTCAGCGCCCTTCCCGCCAGTTCGACCGGCCGGCTAAGCCAGCCGCGACTCATCGCGGCCCCCGCGTCCGTGAGCCGTGTCCCCACATCGGCAAGGCTGGACGCGAATCCCGATCCCAGATCGGCGACCCAATGCACGGCAAATCCCTTCAGGCCGCCACCGCGCAGCAGGAAGAAACCGATCACGGGATAAGCCGCGAAAAACAATCCGGAGTTAAGCGCTTTGGCGGGTGCGCGCGGGATCAGCAGCGGGAGCAGCAGCAGCGCGCCGAGCGCGAATGTGAGATTGACCCGCCAGCGTTCCTCCGCCGGATAGAAGCCGTAGATGAACTGATCGAACTTCGCCTGAATGTATGGCCAGCATGCCCCGACCACGCGCCCCACATTCGATTCAAGGCAGGCGTTTCGATCGCTGCCCTGCCATACGGCATCGATCAGCAGGAATTTTACGACAGGTACGAGGATCAGCCACAGCAGCACCGCTCCGATGAGCGTCATGGCGATGTTAAGCGGCGAGTTGAACAGCCGTTCGCGCGCAAAACCGATCACGCCCGTGGTCCTCACCGGAGCGCGGCGCGCTTCGACGATACTCTCCCGGACGAATGATGTGGCTTGCCCGGTCATGCGGCAAGGCTCCGGTTCAGACGCCAGCCGTAGAAACTCATGATCGCGCTCGTGACCAGCGAGATCAGGAGATAGACGCCCATGGTCAGCGCGATAATCTCCACCGCCTGTCCGGTCTGGCTCAACGCCGTTCCGGCAAACACCGAGAACAGATCAGGATAACCGATCGCGACCGCCAGCGACGAGTTCTTGGTCAGGTTGAGGTACTGGTTGGTCAGGGGCGGCAGGATCACGCGCATCGCCTGCGGAATGATGATCAGCCGCAAGGTTTTGCCGCGCGACAGGCCGAGCGATGCGCCTGCTTCCATCTGCCCCTTCGGAACCGACTGCAATCCCGCGCGAACAATTTCCGCGATAAACGCGGCGGTGTAGGTCGACAGTGCGATGGTTAGCGCCGCGAACTCCGGCAAGACCTTCGCGCCGCCGGCGAAGTTGAAGCCCTTCAATTGCGGCATGTCGAAGGTAACGGGCGCGCCGAACATCGCGATGGCCAGCGCGGGCAATCCGATCAGCATGGCCAGGACAAACGGCCAGACCGTGACCTTTTCGCCGACGGAGAACAGACGGTGGCGGGCATAGGCGCGCATCGCAAGCGACGCCACGATCCCGACCGCAACCGCCACGGCGAACACGCCAAAAGATGGCAGCGGAACGGGATCGGGAACGATCAGTCCGCGATTGCTCAGAAACACGGCACCGAACAGCGAGATACTCTGGCGCGGGCTGGGCAGCGTCGCCAGCACCGCGAGATACCAGAACAGGATCTGGAACAGCAGCGGCAGGTTGCGGATCAGCTCGACGTAGCCGCCGGAAATCCGCGCCAGCAGCCAGTTCGGCGACAGCCGTCCCAGCGCCACGAGCACGCCGATGACGGTCGCAATCACGATGCCGACGATGGACACCAGCAGCGTGTTCAGCAGGCCGACAACGAAAACGCGCGCGTAGGAGTCGCTTTCGGTAAACGGAATCAGCGCCTGACTGACGGCGAAACCCGCTGTGTTCGACATGAAGCCGAAACCGGACGCGATCCGCTGGGCCTGCAGATTGGCCTTTGCGTTCTCGATGATTTCATAACCGATCCAGACGACGACGGCGACGAACAGGATCTGCACGACCACGCCGCCCCACCCCGCCTGGCCGCCCAGCGCACGGCGAAGCCGTGCGACCAGTTGCAGCGGCGGCTTGCGGGGCAGTTCGCGCGACTCTTGGGCCATCGCCGCGTCCGGCGGCGCTTAGCGGATGGGCGGTGCGTACTGCAGCCCGCCCTGATTCCAGAGCTTGTTCAATCCGCGCGCGATGCCGAGCTTCGAGCCGGACCCGACATTGCGGTCAAACGATTCGCCGTAGTTGCCGGTCGCCTTGATGATCCGCAACACCCAATCCTTGGTGAGACCAAGCTGTTCACCGAGATTGCTGTCGGTGCCGAACATCCGCTTCAGTTCGGGCTTGCTCGATTTTGCCATCTCATCGACGTTCTTCTGGGTGATGGCGTATTCCTCAGCATTGATCATCGCGAACAGCGTCCACTTCACCACATCGAACCACTGGTCGTCGCCGTGACGGACCACGGGGCCGAGCGGTTCCTTGGAAATCACTTCCGGCAGAACCGCGTGGTCATTCGGCGCGGCGAGCTTGAGGCGCTCCGCATACAGTTGCGAGACGTCGGAGGTGAACACGTCGCAGCGGCCTGACTCATAGGCCTTCAACGTCTCGTCCGCGGTGCCGAACGCGATCAGTTCGTACTTCATGTTGTTACCCTTGAAGTAGTCCGAGACGTTCTGCTCGTTGGTGGTGCCGGTCTGAACGCAGATCGACGCGCCGTTCAGTTCCAGTGCCGAATTGACCTTGAGCGACTTGCGCACGAGGAAACCCTGTCCGTCATAATAGGTGATGCCGGTGTAGTTCAGGCCGAGCGACGTGTCGCGCGACAGCGTCCATGTCGAGTTGCGCGAGAGGACGTCGATCTCGCCCGACTGGAGCGCCGTGAAACGATCCTTTGCCGACAGCGGCACGAATTTGACTTTGCTCGGATCGTTGAAAATCGCGGCCGCGAGGGCGCGGCAGACATCGACATCGAGACCCATCCAGTTGCCCTTGTCATCGGGCGCCGAAAAGCCGGGCAATCCCTGGCTGACGCCGCAGGACAAGGTGCCCCGGTCCTTCACGCCCTGCAGCGTGCCGCGATCCTTAGGCTTGTCCTGCGTCTGGGCAAGGGCGGACTGAACGGCGAATGCCGAGACAATCGAAATAAGAGCGAGCGAAACCCGTTTCATAGAAAACCTTTCCCGATAGTTCGGCACTGGCGACGACAACGTCGCGCGTGGCTAAACGATCCTGCCGATGCGTGCGAAATCTGATGGTCCGATTCTAACATTCGCATCCCGTTTCAGCACACGACTATGCGAATGTCAGAATCGAAGGACCACCAGCAATTTTAAGCCTCTAGTGGAGTTCAGGATCTGGCATTCGCGGTGCGGGCTTTCTGCAGTGTTGGCCGCGAATGTCAAATCCACTCCACTAGCTAAATATCTGGTCTGCATAACAGAACGCCGAGCGTGACGGGTCAAGGGGTTGACGTCGGCCGTCACGGTCAGCTTACTGAGCATACCACCCATAAGCCGCGCAGGTCATTTGTCAGCCACACTGCGGCAAGATGTCTTCCACAAGTGATCATCACATGAATTCCCGAAAAGACGACCGGCCTTCCGCGCCACTCCATCCGCAGACCGGGCTGGTGACATCCGGTCGCGACACCCTTGCGCAAAAGGGTTTCATCAATCCGCCCATCGTGCGCGGTTCGACGGTGCTCTATCCGACCGCCGAAGATCTGCATGCGCACCGCGGAGAGTTTCAGTACGGCCGGCACGGGACGCCGACTACAAAGGCACTCCAGCAGGCCCTCATGGCTCTCGAGGGGCCGAACTGCGCCGGTGTGGGACTGGCGCCGTCCGGCGTGGCTGCGATTTCCACAGCGTTGCTGGCGATTCTCAAGGCCGGCGATCACCTGCTCGTCATCGACAGCGCGTACCGCCCCACCCGGAATTTCTGCGACACCCTGCTCAAGCGCTACGGCATCGAAACCACGTACTTCGATCCCTTTATCGGAGCAGGCATCGACAAGCTGTTCAAGCCGAACACCCGGGCCGTCCTCGTCGAGGCGCCCGGATCGCAATCCTTCGAGATGCCGGACATACCGGCCATCGCCGCTGTCGCCCATGCCAGGGGCGCGCTGGTCGTCGACGACAACACCTGGGCGACGCCGCTGTTTCACCGCTCGCTCGATCAGGGCGTTGATATCAGCGTTCAGGCGGGGACGAAATATATCGGCGGTCACTCCGACATCATGTTCGGAACCATCTCGGCCAATCAGAAAACGTGGCCACTGATCACCGAAGCGATCCGCCTGCTCGGCGTCTGCGCCGGGCCCGACGATGTGTTCCTGGCCCTGCGCGGGCTCCGGACCCTGGCGGTGCGTCTTGCGCATCACCAGCAATCAGGTTTGGACATGGCGCGCTGGTTCGCGGCGCGTCCGGAAGTTCTGCGGGTGATTCATCCGGCGCTCGAAAGCGATCCGGGGCACGCGATCTGGAAGCGCGATTTCACCGGCGCCACGGGACTGTTCAGCATCGTGCTGAAACCTGCGCCCAAGCAGGCGGTCGATGCATTTCTCGACACGGTCACGCTGTTCGGCATGGGCTATTCGTGGGGCGGCTTCGAAAGTCTCGTCATCCCGTTCGACTGCTCGTCATATCGAACGGCAACAACATGGAACCCGGGCGGCCCCACCCTGCGCTTCCACATCGGCCTTGAAAATCTCGATGACCTGAAAGCCGATCTGGCGCGCGGGTTCGAGGCGTTCAACGCGGCGAAGTGATCTACGCTCCGTCATTGCGAGCGAAGCGAAGCAATCCACCTTACAAAAGCTTGATTGCTTCGTCGCAAGTGCTTCTCGCAACGATGTGGATCGGCCAAACGCGGCTGCCTGAGGCGCGCTACGACTTCTCGACCTTCGAGCCGGAGGCGCGGTTCTTTAAGATGAGCATGATGTTGCGGATGTAGATGATCGTCGCCAGTGACTGGCCGAGGATGATCACCGGCTCGCGCTTGGCGATGCCATAGATCAGCGTCATCATCCCGCCACCCATCGAGAAAAACCAGAACGCCATCGGCACCACGCTCTGGCCCGCGCGCTCGCTCGAAATCCACTGCACGAGAAAACGCGCCGTGAACAGCAGTTGCGCGATGAGGCCGAACGCCAGCCAGAAGTCGAACTTCGCGACGAACACATCGTAGAGATAATCGCCAAGATCCTGACCGAACTGAATCAGCATCAGGTCACCTCCGTCGCGACCGGCGTGGATTTCTTGCGGCGGATCAGCCACCACACGCCGGCAAGATCCATGATCCCGATCCAGAGCCGGTCGAAGAAGCCGTAGTTCGAGACACCGGAATGCCGGGGACGGTCGGTCACATCGACATAGACTATGTCATAGCCTTCCCGGCGCACCAGTGCCGGCAGAAAGCGATGCAGACCATCGAAATATGGCAAGGCAAGGAACACATCGCGGCGCAATGCCTTCAATCCGCACCCGGTGTCGCGGGTGCCGTCGTGCAGGATCGCGTTGCGTACACCGTTGGCGGTGCGCGACTGAAACTTCTTGAAGCCGGTGTCCTTGCGGCCGACGCGCTGCCCAGCCGCCAGGCCGACCTTGTCGCCGCCCTTCTCAATGGCAGAGATCAAATCCGGCAAAAAGGCTGGATTGTTCTGCCCGTCACCGTCCAGCGTGGCGACGATCAGGCCGCGCGCCGCGCGAATGCCGGTCCGCACCGCGGCGGATTGCCCGCTGGAAGCCGCATGGCGGATCTGGCGCAGATTGTTCCGCACGCGCATCTCGGCGGCAAGCCGCTCTCCGGTCGCATCGGTCGATCCATCGTTGACGTAGATGATCTCATACGCCCAGCGCCCATCGAGTGCGGCCGCGATCTCGGCGATCAGCGGCGCGACATTGTCCTGCTCGTTGCGGACAGGAACCACAATCGATACGTCGGGGGCCGGCAGGCCGGAGGGGGCTGGTTGGTCGCTCATATGCCGATTGGGGTCCAAAACGCCCGCAAAAGCAGTCAAAAGCTGCAGCGGGCGACCGCTTCTTATGGTGCCAACGCCTCTCGGGCAACCCTTTTCAGGGAGGGCCAAGACGGCCCCGCGAGGGGCGCAATGGCCCCGTCCCGGCCAATCGAGAACCCAAGGCGGCGGGCCGCGAACCAGTAGCGGACGAACATTGCACAGATCACGCCGGTCAGGGCGCCGCCGACCACATCGCTTGGATGATGGGCAAGCAGGATCACCCGGCTGATGCAGATCAGCACCGCATAGATGAGCATGACGGCCGTCGCTCCGCGCCAGACCGCGGAGACCGCAAAGGCCAGCGCAAACGCCGTCGTCGCATGCCCGGACGGCAGGCTCTCAAACGCCGGACTTCCAGCGAAGTGATCGAAGTAGAAAGCATTGGCCTCGCCGCCGACAAACGGCCGGGCTCTGCCGATAATGTATTTGAGGACTTCGGCGCACAGAACCGCTGTCAGCACGGAGAAGAAGATATACTGAGCGCGCACGCCGAATGCGATCAGGACCTGCCGCGATACGCCAGCCAGCCGTGGCAGCATCAACAGGATAACGAGAAGCCCGCCCGCCAGCGCCCACAGCACATAGGTCGACTTTCCGAGTTCGGTGAACAAACGCAACGGCCAAAGGCTGGCTGTCCCTCGCACCGGCATCAGTTTGATCGTCGCCACATCGGCGGCGGCCATCAGGGCTCCGATGAGGAGCGCTGTCAGCACCGCCATCCCCAGCCATCGCCGGGCGAGCGCGCGCCGCGCTTCGGCGCGCCGTGAATGGGAGGGCGCACGCACAAGGCGCGCCACGGACTCCCATGCGGCGGCACCGACCTGGGCGACATAATTGCGCGGAGGACGGCCGCTGATGCCGGCTGTCATCCTATTCGGTTCCTTCCGAGCGGAATACAGCGATCGAGATCGCGCGGCCCTGCGAGAAGTTGTAGCCGTCGATACGTGTGGCCACGTTGTAATGCAGGCCGATAGTTTCGGCGCGCTGCGCAAAGGCGCGCTCCTCGCGCCATTCCACCAGCGCGAAACGGCAGCTTCCCTGCAACAGGAAGTCAGCAGCGCCTGAGCCATTGGTCAACACCGTCGATGTGCCGACCATGAACACCAGACTCGGCTCATGGAAACCCGCGGCGGCGGCGGCGGGACCGACGCATTCGACGTTGCGCAATGCGCGCGCGACCTGGACGCTCGGGAACAGCGGCGCCAGCGACGGCACCACGACGCCGTAAATGCAGACTGCAAGGAACCACGATGCGCCGATCGCATTCAGCAGCGAGCGCTCGGCGCGCTGGTCGTCATACATCCACCATGCGAACAGCCCGAAGATCAGCGCGCCCGCCGCGAACGGCCATGCCAGAAATTCCGGTTGCCGCAGCAGCGCCATCGCGCCGATGATCGAGGCGACGGAAATGATCAGCGGCAGCACGAACCACCACGCCGATCCGCGCACGATCCATGCGGTGCGCGACAGGACTTTGCGCTCAAGCGCGCCGATGATCAGGATGGCGATCGCCGGATAGAGCGGCAGCACGTAGTGCGGCAGCTTGGTGATGACGATTTCAAAAACGATCCACGCCGGCAACAGCCAGGCCAGCAGGAACTGTGCGCCGGGTTCGCGGCGTGCGCGCCAGATCGCCGGCGCTGCCATGCCTGCCATCGCCGCGCCCGGCCAGAACGTCGCCCAGAACAAGACGAAATAAAGTCCCGGCGGCGCGCCGTGCGACTCCTGCGCACTGGCGACCTTGTTCAGCATGTCGCTGCCGAGTGAATCGGCAAAGAAGGTATCGCCCGCCTTCAGGAAGATCAGGATAAACCACGGCAGCACCAGCACGAGGGTCCACATCAATCCCCAGACCGGACGCAGCCGCCACAACCACGCCGCCGAGCGATCCAGGATCGCGAGCGTCACGACGGTCAATGCGACGAACATCAGGATCAACGGCCCCTTCAGCAGAATACCGCCGGCAAGCGCCGTCCAGAAAATCGCAGCCCAGCGCCACGGCTGACGCGAGTCATCGCCGCGCTGCCAAGAGAGGTAAGCGCGCGCCATCGCGCCCATCACGGCGGTGGTGGTCAGCAACAGCATCGCGTCGGTCTTGGCCAAACGCGCTTCGACCCCCAGCAGGATCGAACTGCACATGATCAGACCGGCAAGCAGCGCGCCGCGCCGCGTGACGAACGCCAGCGCGGTCCAGTATGTCAGCAGCACGGCACCAATGGCGCCGATCAGCGACGGAACGCGGTACAGCCAGATACGTACCTGAGCGCGCGGCAGGCCGAGTTTGGATGCCGTCTCCACGACAGCCGCCTGCGCCCAGTAAATGCCGACCGGCTTCTTGTAGCGCACCTCGTCCTGAAAGCGGATGTCGACGAAATCGCCGGTTTCGACCATCTGTTTGGTGGCCTGCGCGAAGCGGGCTTCATCGCGGTCAACCGGCGGAATGTTGAAAAAGCCCGGCAAGAAGAACAGCAGACCGACCAGCACCAGCAGCGCGACCGCGCGGGCGTGGCTCCCGACAGCGAAATCGATGACGCGCACGAGGCCGCTGCCGGGATTCTTCTGTTCCACCGGCTCGCTCGGAGCGCCAAATCTGGGTCTTGGGTAGGTCTCGGTCATCGGTTCCGCATACGCTGAAACCGCTACCCGGACAACAGCTTGGACCGGCTCTATTGAATTCTCACGACAACTGTGTCCGCCGCGCCAGTCGCGTCCATCACGGTCAGCCGCGCGAACCCCGGCCCCGGCGGATCGATCAGTTTCTGGCGGCGGCTGTCGATATGTCCGACAGCGATTCCGTTAACCATCATTGTCAGGGGCAAGACTCCCCCCGCGACCTTCACCGGCATCGCCGACTGGTTCGCCGGGCCGCCGCCATAGGCATCGATCCGCGAGCCGTTCAGCGGAAACTGGATGCGCAGCGCCTGCTCGCTCCCGGTCCTGACGAAATCCCCGGACGCCCTGAACCGCCGCAACGGCAGCGGCAGCCTGGCATTACTTGCCATCAGCGTTCCCTTCGGGGCTTTCGGCAACGCCATCGGAAGCTTGCCGGTCCGCGCGAAGGCATCGAACAGGATCGGAGCTGCGGCCGTCCGGCCGACAAGTCCCGGAACCGGAGCGCCGTCCGGCCGACCGACCCAGACGCCGATGGTCAAGCGGCCATCGAAGCCGACCGACCAGGCATCGCGGTAGCCGTAGCTTGTGCCCGTTTTAAACGCGAGGCGGTTGCGGGGCGCATTGTCCGGCGGCGGCGTTCCCATCAGGACGTTCCCGATCAGCCACGCAGCGGACGGATCGAGCAGCCGACGGGTTTCCGGCTCGTCCTCGTCGTCCGGCCGCACGATCTCACGCAGGGCGACCGTCTCGCCGGACCGCACCAGCCCCGCGTAAAGCCGGACGAGATCGTTGAGGGTGATGCCGACGCCGCCAAGCCCCATGGCAAGACCGGGCGTTTCGTCCCTGGGCAGGATCAGGTTTGCACCGGCCTGCTTGATCCGCGCGGTCAAACGACTTGAACCGATCCGGTCGAGCAGCGCGATGGCCGGAACATTGAGCGACATCTGCAAGGCCTTGCGCACGGTGACGGTGCCCTGAAACGTCATGTCGAAATTCTCCGGCGCATAGCTGCCGTAACGGATCGGGCGATCTTCGATCAGGCTTTCGGGATGCACGAAGCCGTCCTCGAACGCGAGACCGTAGATAAACGGCTTGAGCGTCGAGCCGGGCGATCGCACCGCGCGGGTCATGTCCACCTGCCCTGCGCGCCGTGTATCGAAATAATCCGACGACCCGACATGCGCCAGCACATCGCCGGTCTCGTTATCGACCGCAAGGATGCCGACCGAGACATCCGGCCCGAGGGCGATGCCGCGATCCCGCGCCAGCGACTCCAGAACTTTCTGGATGCCGGAATCGAGCGTGAGCTGAATGACAGGCGTGTCCTTCATGATCATAATTGACTGGTCGGTCGAATGCGGCGCCAGCAGCGGCATCGGCTTGCGCCAGCGCGGCACCGGCTCGGACTTTGCGTAAGAGGCATCACCGGCGGAGACGTGTCCCTGTTCCACCATGCGCGTCAGAACGCGGTCCCGCGCGGCGCGCGCGGCCTCCGGATGACGGTCGAGCCGCCGCGTTTCCGGCGACTGCGGCAGCGCCACCAGCAACGCGGACTCCGCCAGCGACAACCGCTTCGGCTCCTTACCGAAATAGGCGAACGAAGCCGCGCGCACGCCTTCAAGATTGCCGCCGAACGGCGCCAGCGTGAGATACAGATCGAGAATCTCGTCCTTGCTGAGTTTCCGCTCAAGTTGTACCGCGCGCACCATCTGGCGCAGCTTGGCTGCGATCGAACGCTCCTGCCGCGGCTCCATCAGCCGCGCCACCTGCATGGTGATGGTCGATCCGCCGGAAACGATGTGTCCACGCGTGACGAGTTGAAACGCGGCGCGTCCCATCGCCAGCGGATCGACGCCGGCATGCGACCGGAAACGCTTGTCCTCGTAGCTCAGCAGCAGATTGAGATAACCGGGATCGACATCCTTCGCATGCGCCGGCAGCCGCCAGCGCCCATCGACCATCGCAAACGCACGCAGCAGCTTGCCGTTGCGATCCACGACAGTGGTGGAGATTTTTTGCGCGTCCGCGAACGGCAACGGCGGGAGGGAGGCGATCCAGATGGCTGCGGCGGTGATGCAGAGTGCAAAGCCCACGAAACTTGCAACCATAAGATTGCGAAAGAAGCGGCCCTTACGTTCCGCTCCGTCATTGCGAGCGAAGCGAAGCAATCCAGCTCGACGGGCAACCCAAAGAACTGGATTGCTTCGTCGCTTCGCTCCTCGCAATGACGATGGAGCGTTATCGTCAGTTGGCTCGCTCATTTCGCCTTCGTCACCTCGACCGTGCCCGTGTTCGTGCGACCATAACGCGAGGGATTGTACATGTCCTCGACATAAGCCTGCGGCAGCACGTATTTACCGGGCGAGACCGCGCGCACGATATAGGCCACCGTAAACACGGCTGTGTCCTTGGCTTCACGTTCGATGGACGCGCTGAAGCGGTCGTCCCGGAACTCGGTGTTCTCCGGCTCCTCGCCGTCTTCGATCCAGTCGAGCGTACCTGAGTCACCGGACGACACCAGCTTGGGATTGTCGATTTCCAGACCTGCTGGCAGATAATCGACAACCATGATGTGACCGAAGGTCGGCATCTCCTCGGTGACTTTCAGTACGACGGCGAAGCGGTCGTTCTGCTTCGCCTTCCAAACATCCGCAGGCTTGCCGTCGAGCGTAAAGTAACTGCGCTCGATCTTGAAGCCGTTCGATGCGGCAGGCTCCGGCGTGACCGGTGCACCGGTGACCGAGACCACAGCCTGCACCGGCGTATCGCCGGTATTGGTGATGGTGACCGGCTTTGCGGCGATGTCGAAGCTGCGGAAGTTGCGATAGACCGCGTTCTTCGCGGCCTCGCCGTTGACGGTCACCGCGAGGCTGTTGGCCTCCTTCGCAAGCGCGCGCGAGGCCAGCACCATCCACGCATTCTCCTGCGTCGAGGTGTAGGGCGTCAGCCCCCGCGCAGCCTCCACCCGCTCGACGGCAAGGCTCAGCGTCGCTTTCGGCGCATTGCCTTCGCTGGCGAGCGACACCATCGCCGCCGCATCGCGCAGCGACGAGCCGTAATCGCTGCGGCCGAACTCCAAGACCGGCTTTGGATTGAGGCTGTTGACCGCTGCCGCGTAGACGCGTTCCGCGCGGGCGCGGTCACCCACCAGCGCCAGCGCAGCGGCGAGTTGGGCCTTCGCGATCGGCGTGGCGATGTTGTTCAGCTTGGTGTCCGCGAGATAGCGCAGGTCGCCAATCGGCGCGGTTCCATTTTTTGCCAGCACATAGAGACCGTAGGCGAGATCGCGGCCGCCGTCCTTCTCCGGCTCGTCGGCGTTGACCACCGAATTGCGGATGCGATCCAGCGCGGTCTTGAACAACACGTCCGGCACCGCAAATCCTTTTTCGCGCGCACGCGTCAGGAAGTCGGTGACATAGGAATCCAGCCAGGCATCGTCGCCGCCGGACGACCACAGGCCGAACGATCCATTCGAGCCTTGCCGTGCCAGCAGCTTGTCGATGGCGTCCTTGATGCGCTGATCGACGGCGGTGTCCATCGCCAGGTGGTTCTCCGCCGCGAGATCGTTGACATACAGCAGCGGCATCGCGCGGCTGGTGATCTGTTCGGAACATCCGAACGGATACCTGTCCAGCGCCTTGAGAATGGTCGCGGCATCCAGCGCGGTGGACAGGCCGACCGACAGTTGAACGCCGCCGGTGCCATGAACCAGATCGCTGAACATGTCGGAGGTCAGGGTGAGGCTCTCACCCTTCGCCAGCGTGCGCACCGAACGCCGCGCGAGAATTTGCGTGGCCGCCTTGACGTCGAGCGCATAGTGCCGCGCCAGCGTCAGCCCGTTAGGACCCTTGATATCGACATCAAGCGCCGCCTGCCCCGCTCCGCCCGCCGCATCGATGGCGAGTGCGACGGAGCTGCGCTGTTTTGCAGTGAGTTGCATTGTTGTCGCCGGATTGCCGGTGAGTTTCACCGGGCCGGATGTCTTGACGCTGATGACATAATCACCCGCGGCACCTTCGACGTTGTCGAGATCGAGGTTCATGGTGCCGCGATCGCCGCTCAACAGAAAACGCGGCAGCGTGGCGGTCAGCACGACAGGATCGCGCACCGTGACGTCGGTGTTGGCGCGGCCCACTTTCGTCGCCGACCAGGCAACCGCCATGATGCGTGCGGTACCGGCAAATTCCGGCATCTCGAAGGAGACTTCCGCCGTGCCGTTCGCGCCGACCGTAACGATACCCGAATACAGTGCCAGCGGCTTCTGCGACGGCGGACTGCCTTGCAGTTCGGCACCAGCACTGTCGCCCCCGGTGCGGATCTGGCCGCGCGTGCCCTGCATGCCGTCGATCAGTTGCCCATAGAGATCGCGGATCTCCGAAGTCATGCGCCGCTGGCCGAGATAATAGTCGTCCGGCGCGGGCGGCTTGTAATTGGTCAGGTTGAGAATGCCGACATCGACGGCAGCCACCACGATCTTGGCGTCTTCACCACGGCTGAGGCCTTCGATCTTGACCGGCAGCTTGAGCGTCGTTCCGGGGCGGACCAGCGCGGGCGGCGTCAAACTCACCTTGAGCGTACGCTCGGACTTGTCGATCCCGAACCATTTCAGGCCGATGGCCCGGCCCGGCATCCGCTGGGCGGCGGCATCGAGCGGACGGCGCAGCGTGGCGACGACATACGCGCCCGTGCCCCAGTCCTTGCCGATGGAAATGTTGATCTTGTTCTGGCCTTCCTTGATGTCGGAGGACTGCGTGGTCAGCAGGCGATCACCAAGCACATTGATGGTCAGCTTGCCGGCGGTGCGTGCGTTGACGGAGACCACCATGGTGTCGCCGGATTTGTATTCCGGTTTGTCGATTGAGGTTTCCAGCAGGTCCGGCGTGTCGGCGCTGCCGTCGGAGTACCAGCCGACATCGAACTGCACCGACGTCAGCGGGCCATCGGCTTCAGTGGACTTCACGTCGAGCCGATAGCGGCCGGGCTGCGGCGACACCGTGATGCGCGCCGGCTTGTCGGCGGCAATGGTGACATCGCCGTCGGCGACGCGCTTGGTGGATTTCACGGGCTCGTAGTCCCACGACGAGCCCTGCCGGTACCACTGGTAACGGGACTCGATCTTGAGCAGTTCATAACGAAGCCCGCTGCGCGCCAGCGGCTTCCCATCGGACGCGACAAACACCACGTCGAAATTGGCAGGATCGCCCTCGGCGACGTTCTTGTCGGTGAACAGCGGCTTAACGCCGATCATCGCATCGTTGGGCGCGACGGGAATCGTCAGCTTGCGCTCGACCGCGCGGCCACCGGTTTCCACCATGCGGACGAAGATCTGCGCTTCCTGCGGGCGCGTCGATGACGGCGGCTTGGCGAGGCTGACCTTGAACGTCGCCTTGCCGTTGGCGTCGGCCTCGGGAAGGCTTTCCAGCGGCGTGCGTTCGTTGCTCGCAGTTTCCTCGTCGGCGACGCCGAACTTGTAGCCCGCAAAGCCCGGACGATCCGATGCCGGAGCCACCAGCAAATCGCCTTCGAGCGCCAGACCTGACGCCGGCGCGCCGTAAAGAAAGCGGCCATCGACCTCAAGTTCTGCAGGAAGCTCAGCGGTGATCTGCTTTGCCTTGGAATTTAACGAGAATTCGATGCGATCAGCGACGTAATCCTCGACCATGAAGGTGGTTTCGCCCACTGAAGCGGCCTTCGGATCGGTGAACGCGCGGACCCGCCAGGTACCGGTCGGCACCGCCGAGTTCAGCGGCAGCGTCAGGCTACGCCCGCCTGCGCCCTGATCCGGCACCACGGAGCGGCGGAATTCCACGCCGTCCGGACGCTCGACCACCAGCGTCAGCGGCGTGCCGGTGACGCCATTGCCTTTGCCGTCGCGCAGCAGTGCCGTGAGATAGACCGTCTCGCCGGAGCGATAGACGCCGCGTTCGGCATAGACGAACGCATCCGGCCCCGCAGGCACCGCGCGCCCCGAAACGCCGCGATCAGACAAATCGAACGCATTGGATTTCAGACTCAGGAACGCGTAGTCGCCCTTCTCGCCGGAGACCGACAGCAGCGCCGGGGACAACCCGCCCTCGCCGCGCGCCAGCCCCGCCTCGAACAGCACATGACCCGCGCTGTCGGTCTTGCGGGTGGCAAGCACTTCATTGCTGCGGGACACCAGTCGGACGTCCGCACCGGAGGTCGGCTGCGTGGTCGCCAGCGAGTTGACGAACACATGGACACCGTCATTGCCGGAATAGGCGGTCAGGCCCATGTCGGAGACGATGAACCACTGCGTCGCAAGCTGAGCGGAATCGTCGTCACTGGACGAGCCCGGCCCCTTCGCAGCGGCGGTCATCACATAGACGCCGGGCTGCATTTCGCCGACCGCCTGATCGACCGGGAAAGCAGTCACAACATCGGCGTTCAAGGTCTGCGCGGTGGCGACCTCGCCGGTCCAGACCTTGACGCCCTTTTCGTTACCGAGATCGGACAGCTCATAGCTGGACAGGCTGCGCTGGAAGTCGCTGCCCAGCACCGAGTTGATCAGGTTGCGATCCCCGATCCGGAAGATGTTTACCGACACCGACGGCGTATTGACGCTGACCAGCGGAATACCCTTCTGGCCGGTGCGCGGCAGTACATAGGCGCGGCCGGTGAAGCGGACGAACGGCTTGCGGTCGCGCACGTAGATGTTGAACTCCGCCGACTTCGGCAGGGTTTCCTTGACCGTCGACGGCATGCCGGCGCGCAGGTTGATGGTGTAGCGCTCGCCGTGCTTGAGCCCTTCAACGCAAAGTTGCTTCTCTTCCGTTGTCAGCGCCGGGCTGTCGGTGCCGGCCAGAGCCACGAACGGGTTGAAATCCACCCGCTTGGCGAGGTCTTCCGAGAACTGAAAGCAGGCGCGCGGCGACGCCGAGTCCGAATCCACGCTGTAATCCAGCAGGCGGAAGCCCTTCTCATCGCGCAGTTTTTCATACTGGCCGCGAACGTCCGCGACCTCGCGCTGATCCAGCGACAGGCGCAGCGCATCGAGCGCCGGACGCCAGAGCTTGCGTTCAGCCAGCGCGCTTCCCAGCACGGCCAGGGCTCCGGCCTCTTCGGTCGAATTGGTGGCGCGCTGATAGGCGATGTAGGCGGCGGTGGATGCGCGCTCATAGAAGAAGATCCGCTCGCGGTTATCCGAGGGGCGGATCTGGAAGATCGTTCTGGCCAGCCGCAGCCAGTTGCCGCTGTCGTCGGGGGCCACAGCCGCGGTCTGTCCGAGCAGTTGCAGGACACCGCGCAGGTCACTGCGCTTGAAGGCCGCGTCGGTATCGGATTTCAGCGTCGCCGCAGTCTTGTTGATGACCCCGGCTTCGGTCTTGATCTGGGCCTCGAGCCGGATCGCGGAGTCCGCCAGATCGTCGCGCTTGAACGCCTTGTCGGCTGCCTGCACTGAGCCGAGGCCAAGCGCCAGCGCGGCGCAAACCGAGATCGCGCGAACCAGACCGATCATGATGAAAACTCCCAGTGTCCCGAACCCGAAGTTCGGCCTTGGTTGCAGCGTCCCTGCACCGAACTTCGGGTTCGGAAGGACACTGGAAAATATAGGTTGCGTGTAGTTTTCATTCGCAAGTCCGCATAGGGACTATGCCGCAGGACTGATGCGGACTTGCGAATAACCACACGCGGGCGACGGTGAGTAAAAATCGCCTTCAAATACAGACAATGCGCGAATCGTGACGGACTCATGGTGGTACCGATACCGGGCCGAAAGATTCTGCGCGATGGTCGCGGACCAGCAGGCGCGAAACGACACACCGCCAGCCATTGACCCGGCAAAAACAAGACTTTAGGTCGGGAGGTGCCAAAGGCAACGGCGTCCTCTGGTATACCCCCGCCGGTTTGTCGGCGGGGCGCGTGAAAAGGTTCAGAAAATTCGCGCCGGGGTGGCGGTTTTTTCACGATCGCGGTGGTATGAGAGGCTCAACGGTCCCATAGCTCAACTGGATAGAGTAACGGATTTCTACTCCGTGGGTTGCAGGTTCGAATCCTGCTGGGATCGCCATTTTCCTTAAAGACACCCCGCCTGAGCGATCACTTCATCTCGTGGGGGCGATGCAGCCGTTCGAAGCTACATCCCGCCGGCAATTTCATTGCTGGCTTTGGGGCTGTTGGTCGCCTGGTTGGCACCGGACGGGCCGCCACCGGCGTACGGATTTTGGGTGGTTTGGAGACGTGACGTTTCGGTAGCCGCGGGTCGCGTCGCCGCCGTATGCTTTTTCGGCTTCGCCTCGGCCGCGGACACCGAAAGAATTATCGCGCAGACCGAAATGGCAATGATGTTGTTCATCGGGTTCTTCCCTGCGTTTCGCCCCCTATTTAATACGGCGATCCGGTTCCACCCGTTACGTGAAAGAGCAAAAAGTCCACGGATCGGGGTCAATTTGAGGTCTGAAACCAAAAGATAAAGTAAGGGTTGTGAGCAATATAGCCACGTCTCCCCGCTGACATCCCCCCGAAATCTGCTACAAGCCGCCCAGCATACCACCAAACAGAAAGACATCGACCGTATGGGTTTTAAGGAACCAAGTTTTGCGGACCGGCAGGCCGCCGCGCAGAACGCCAGGAAGAACATCGTCGAAAAGTTCAAAGCCAAGCCGGGACCTGACGATCCCGCCGTGTTGAAAAAGGCTGCCGAGCGGCAGGCGCAAGCCGCCGCGCGCGCCGAGGCCCAGAAGCAGCGCGAGGCTGCCCGGGTCGAAAAGCTTGCCCGTGAGGCCGAACTCGCAGCCCAGGCGGCGGCGGAAGCACGCCGCCTCCAGGCCGAAAAGGAAGCTGCGGAAGCAGAACTCAAGGCCCAGCAGAAGGCTGCACGCGATGCGCGCTATGCCGCGCGCAAGGCGAAGAAGTAACGCCGCGAAGACGTTCCGCGACGAAATCAAAATGCAACAGGCCCGCCGGGGATTGCGGGCCTGCCGACAAGCAAAAGACGGGACGAAGATTACTTCTTCATCTCGTCTTTTTTCATGCCGTCCTTCGACATGCTGTCCTTGGCCATGCCGTCTTTCTTCATGCCGTCGTGAGACATCGCGTCGCTCTTCTTCATCCCGTCCTTGGACATGGTGTCTTCCTTTTTCATTCCGTCCTTGGACATCTTGTCCTGAGCGAAGGCGGCCGGCGCGAAGGCCAGACCAAGCGACAGAATTGCGGCGGTGGTGCCGAGCGCGATGCGTGAAGTGCGTGCCATGTGAATCAGTCCTCTGAATCCGGTTGTGTTGCGCGACAAAGGTCGCTTCCGGATATTCGGGGACGAACAGATTTCGTTACGCGGCCGGAGCATATTTCCGCACCGGCACATGCCGTTTTCGATCAACGAAATGTGAGCTGAACAGTCCTTAACGCCGGCTGCTTGCGTTGATCGCGGACGCCACCCGGCTCACCGGCGATTTGCCGAGAAGCTTGGCGATGCCGTTGGTCGCGGCAACGAGCTGCTTCATGTCCACGCCGGTCGCAATGCCCATGCCTTCCAGCATGTAAACGACATCCTCGGTCGCGACATTGCCTGTTGCGCCGGGCGCATAAGGACAGCCGCCGAGACCGCCTGCTGCGGAATCGATCACCCGCGCGCCTTCTTCCAGACCCGCATAGAGATTGGCCAGCGCCTGCCCGTAAGTGTCGTGGAAATGCATGCCGAGATTTTTCATCGGCACTTCCGATGCGACCGCGCGCAGCAACTGCCGCGCCTTCAACGGCGTGCCGACACCGATGGTGTCGCCCAGCGAGACCTCATAGCAGCCGAGATCCCACAGCTTCTTCGTGACGGCCACCACGGCTGACGGTTTCACCTCGCCGTCATACGGGCAACCGAGCACACAGGAGACGTAGCCGCGCACCTTGATGCCGTCGGCCCTGGCCCGTTCCATCACGGGGACGAAACGCTCGATCGATTCCGCAACCGTGCAGTTGATGTTGGCTTTCGAGAATCCCTCCGAAGCGGACGCGAATACAGCGATCACCTTCGCGCCCGCGGCTTTCGCGCCTTCGTAGCCCTTCTCATTGGGGACGAGGACATGAAACTCGCGGTCGGGATGATGGTCCACCGCGCGCAGCACCTGATCAGAATTGACCATCTGTGGAATGGCCTTCGGCGATACGAAGCTTCCGACCTCGATGGTGTGCAAACCCGCCTTGATCAGATCTTCGATGAACGCGATCCGCGCCTCGGCGCTCACCGGCGTCTTTTCATTCTGCAGCCCGTCGCGCGGGCCGACCTCGACAATGCGGACCTGATCGCTCATCAACCTACGCTTTCGGCTCGATCTCGGCGAGTTCGACGCCTTCCTGCACGATATCGCCGACCTTGCACTTCAATGCTTTCACGGTGCCAGCGAACGGCGCGCGCAGGGTCTGCTCCATCTTCATCACTTCAAGCGTGAGAATCGCAGCCCCCTTCTCGACGGACGCGCCCTCTTCCACAAGGATCGCAACGACCGTACCCGGCAAGGGTGCTACCACACGATCGGCGCCTGCCTGCTCCTCATCCTCGGTGCCGAACGGATCGACCCAGTGGAATTCAAACCGCCCGTTGCGGGTCCGGACATAGACTTCGTGGCCGTCAAGAAGTCCCGTGATGTGATGCTTGACGCCATCGAGCACGAGGTCGATGCCGCCGCGCGGCGACGCCGAACTGGTGAAAGTCAAAATCTTTCCATCGATCGCCAGCGTCGAGGGACCCTGTCCATAGCGCATCGAGACCTTGCGCTCGCCGCTCGCCTGCTTGAACAGGAACCGGCGATGACGCGCCCCGACGGCAGCCCAACCCGACGACGCCCGCCATGGCGAGTTTGCGTCCCGGCCTGCGGCAACTTCTTCGCTACGCAGGATCGAGGCCACTGCTGCCGCGAGTTCAAGTTCGGTCAGGTCGGCTTCGGCGGGGGTCAGCTTCGCCAGTTCGCGTTCGATGAAGCTGGTGTCGATGGTATTGGCGCGGACATCCGGATGCGTGATCAGCGCCGACAGGAACGGAATATTGGTGACGATGCCGCGAACATCGGTCTCCTGGAGCCCGCGATTGAGCCGGGAGATCGCGAGATCCCGCGTCGGCGCCCAGGCGATCACCTTGGCCAGCATGGCGTCGTAGTTCGGCGACACCGTCTTGCCCTCGCCGTAACCGGCGTCGATCCTCAGGCCATCGACTTCGTCGGGCGTGTGCCAAGTGCGGATACGGCCCACTGAAGGCATGAAATTCTTGTTCGGATTTTCAGCGTAAACGCGCGCCTCGATGGCGTGTCCGTTGAGCTTGATCTGATCCTGCGTCAGCGGCAGTTTTTCGCCGAACGCGACGCGCAACTGCCATTCGACCAGATCGACGCCGGTGATCAGTTCGGTGACCGGATGCTCGACCTGAAGCCGCGTGTTCATTTCGATGAAGAACACTTCGCGGCCATCGGAGACGAACTCGATGGTGCCCGCGCCCACGTAATTCACGGCTCCCGCCGCCTTGCGCGCCGCCGCGCACACCGCTTCACGCTGCTCGGGATTCAGCGTCGGTGACGGCGCTTCCTCGATCACCTTCTGATGACGGCGCTGCAATGTGCATTCGCGCTCGAACAGCGAGAGCAGATTTCCATGACTGTCGCCGACGATCTGCACCTCGATGTGGCGCGGATTAAGGACAAATTTTTCAATCAGCATGCGGTCGTCGCCGAACGCAGCCAGCGCTTCGCGTTTGGCGCTGACGATCGCAGCCGCCAGTTCATCAGCGCTGCGAACAACTCGCATACCGCGCCCGCCGCCACCCGCGGAGGCTTTGACCAAAACCGGATACCCGGCCTTCTCGGCAGCCTTCGCCAGGGTCGCGTCGTCCTGCGCCTCGCCGTGATAGCCGGGCACCAGCGGCACGCCGGCCTGTTCCATCAGCGCCTTGGAGCCGGACTTCGACCCCATCGCCTCCATCATCTCGGCGGTCGGGCCGACGAACACGATGCCCTCCGCAGCGCATCGGCGCGCGAACTCGGCATTTTCCGACAAGAAGCCGTAACCGGGATGGATCGCTTCGGCGCCGGTCTTCTTCGCCGCTTCAATGATGCGATCGACATTGAGATAGCTGTCGCGTGCGCGCGCCGGTCCCAGCAGCACGGCATCGTCGGCCATCGCGACATGAAGCGCGTCGGCGTCCGCCTCGGAATAGACCGCGACGGTGCGCAGGCCCATGGCCCGCGCGGTCTTGATCACACGGCAGGCAATCTCGCCGCGATTGGCGATCAGCAAGGTGTTGAAGCGGCGGTACAATGCAGCCGATTTGGCGGCGGGGGTTTTGGCGTTCACATGCGACTCCATGACCGGCTCAACTCCACGACGCCTTGCGCTTTTCAAGAAATGCCGAGAGTCCTTCGCGAGCCTCTGGCCTGGCCCGTACATCGGCGATCAGCTGTGCTGTCTCATCCATCAGCCGTTCATCAATGGTGCGACCCGCGATATCACCGGCCAGTTTCTTGGCGACGGCCCGCGCTCCGGGTGCCGCAGACTTTAACTGCTTGAGCATCTTCGCAATGCGCTCATCCAGCGCATCAGGCGCGACGACCTCGTGCAGCAGGCCGATCCGCATCGCCTCGGTCGCATCGAACACTTCGGCGGTCTGGAAGTAACGCCGCGCGGTGCGCTCGCCGATGGCGCGCAGCACATAGGGACTGATCATGCCAGGCACGATGCCGAGACGAACCTCGGACAGACAGAACGTCGCGCTCGACGCGCCAATGGCAATGTCGCAGGCCGCGACCACACCGACGCCGCCGCCATAGATCGGACCCTGCACACGCGCCACGGTGGTCTGCGGCATGCGGTCGAGCGCGGACAGCATGCGCACCAGCGGCATCGCATCCTTAATGTTCTCGTCGCGCGAATAGGTGCCCGCCTCGCGCATCGCGTTGATGTCGGCGCCAGCGCAAAGGCTTTTGCCCTCGCCCGCAAGCACAAGCGTCGCGATCGAGCGATCGGCGGCAATGCTTTCAAACGCGGAACGTAGTCCCTCTATCAGTTCTCGGTTGAGCGCGTTGTTCAGTTCAGGACGATTCAGCGTGACGCGCGCCACGTCCTGATCGCGTTCAATGCGGACAAGATCGGTCATCGTTATGCCTTGCATCACATTCTGAACACGCCGAAGCGTGTCGGCTCCGCCGGCGCATTCGCAGCGGCGGACAAGCCAAGCCCGAGCACCAGCCGCGTGTCGGCGGGATCGATCACGCCATCGTCCCACAGCCGCGCCGTGGCATAATATGGATGGCCCTGCGTTTCGTACTGCTCGCGGATCGGGCTGCGGAAGGCATCTTCTTCCTTGGCCGACCACGTTCCGCCCTTGGCTTCGATGTTGTCGCGGCGCAACTGGCTCAGCACCATCGAGGCCTGCTCGCCACCCATCACCGAGATGCGCGCATTGGGCCACATCCAGAGAAATCGCGGGCTATAGGCGCGGCCGCACATGCCGTAGTTGCCGGCGCCGTAAGAGCCGCCGATCACCACGGTGAATTTCGGCACCGACGCGGTGGCAACTGCCGTGACGAGTTTCGCACCGTCGCGCGCGATGCCGCCTGCTTCATATTTCTTGCCGACCATGAATCCGGTGATGTTCTGCAGGAACAGCAGCGGAATGTTTCGCTGGCAGCACAACTCGATGAAATGCGCGCCCTTCAACGAGCTTTCGCTGAATAGGATGCCGTTGTTGGCGATGATGCCGACGGGATAACCCCAGATATGCGCGAAGCCGCAGATCAACGTCGTGCCGTAGAGCTTCTTGAATTCCTCGAACTCCGAGCCGTCGACAATCCGCGCGATGATCTCGCGCACGTCGAACGGCTTGCGTGCATCGGCAGGCACCACGCCGTAAATGTCTTCGCGTTCGAACAGCGGATCGCGCGGTTCGCGCAACCCGGTCGCCGAGGATGTCGCAGGATTGAGGTTGCCGACGATGCGCCGGGCAATGCCGATGGCGTGGCTGTCGTTCTGGGCATAGTGATCGGTCACACCTGACTGGCGGCTGTGAACGTCCGCGCCGCCGAGTTCTTCCGCCGTCACGACCTCGCCGGTCGCGGCCTTCACCAGCGGGGGGCCGCCAAGGAAAATCGTGCCCTGATTGCGGACGATGATGCTCTCGTCCGACATCGCAGGCACGTAGGCGCCGCCTGCGGTGCACGATCCCATGACAATCGCGATTTGCGGAATGCCCTGCGCGGACATATTGGCCTGATTGTAGAAGATGCGGCCGAAGTGCTTTTCGTCGGGGAAGATTTCGTCCTGCTGCGGCAGGAATGCCCCGCCGGAATCCACCATGTAGATACACGGCAGATTGTTCTGCCGCGCAATGTCCTGCGCGCGCAGATGCTTTTTCACCGTCATCGGGTAATACGTGCCGCCGCTGATCGTCGCGTCGTTGGCGACGATCACGCATTCGCGGCCTGACACGCGGCCGATGCCGGTGACGATGCTGGCCGAATGCACCGCGCCGCCGTAAAGGCCGTAGGCGGCCATCGGCGAGAATTCGAGAAACGCCGTGCCGGGATCGATCAGAAGGTCGACGCGGTCGCGCGCCAGCATCTTGCCGCGCGCGGAATGCTTGGCGCGGGAGGCCTCGCCGCCGCCGCCCGCGACCTGTGAGAGCTTGTCCCGAAGGTCCGCGACCAGGGTGCGCATCGCCTCGGCGTTACGCGTGAAATCGGACGATTTGGGATCGAGTCCGGAACGAAGTGCCATTGTTTCCCGCCGCGTAACGTTTTGATCTTGCTTGCTTCCGTCCATTCAAGACGGCTTCGACCCGCAAGGTGTCACTGCTTGGCGGCTGAATGCAACCACAACTTTTGCGACGATATCGGAGAGACTTGCGTTGGGTCAGACGCCCTCAATAGGGCAAAGCCACATCCGGAAATGTCATGTCCCCGACATTTGTTATGGCAATTTCAAAGCGCCGGATCCCAAGCCTGGATGCCAAGCAGGGAGCGCTTCCGCCGGAACGGGACGGCAGAACGCAAATAACCAAGATGGTCTGAGGCGGGCTTAGTGCGTCCAGGGCTCGACGCGGCGGAATGCGAAATTGTCCGCATAGGCTTTTGCGCGCGGCTGCAATTCCTTCGGCTCAAGCACCTGATACGGGATGCCTTCCCGCTCGCAATAGGCGACCGCGTCTTCCTTGGTGTGGAAATGGAGGGTCACCTGTTGCTTCATGTCGCCGGAGCTGGTCCAGCCCATCAGCGGCTCGATCACACGCGGCTGCTCGGGCTCATAGTCGAGCTGCCAAGCCTTGGTCTTGGCGGACCCGGACTGCATCGCATTTTTGGCAGGTTTGAATATTCTGGCTGTCATGGATTCGGGGTCCTGGCCTGCGCGCTGTGGCATCGATCAGATAGGTAAAAAGCATGCGATTCGGTGGACGGCCAAAATCAAGATGTTGAGCGTGCCCCGAAGGAGACTTTATTGCGGCAGGTTCTGGTATAGTCTGTCCGAAACGCGGTGACAACGCCGGACCGTTTGGGTCCGGAGAGGTGCCGCTCAAGTTTATTTCAGTTCGATCGCATCACGAAACGGCACCCATGGAAATTCAGGCAACACTCCCGGAAAAAGGCCGAGATCTCCGGCTCGATTTCTTTCGCGGTATCGCCAACTGGTGGATTTTTCTCGACCACATTCCAAACAACGTCATCAACTGGGTGACCCCGCGAAATTACGGTTTCAGCGATGCGGCCGATCTGTTCGTGTTCATCTCGGGGTACACGGCGTCGTTCGTGTACGCTAAAATGATGCTCGATCGCGGCTTTATCGTCGGCTCGACGCGGCTATGGAAGCGCGTCTGGCAACTCTATGTCGCGCACGTCATTCTGTTCGTAATTTACATCGCGGCGATCGGCTGGGTCGCGCTGCGTTACGCCGACCCGGACATCCTCAACGAGTTCAACGTCGCTGGTCTTATCGAAAATCCGATCCAGACGCTCGATCAGGGGCTCCTGCTGCGGTTCAAGCCCGTCAATCTGGACGTGCTGCCGCTTTACATCATCCTGATGGGCTTCTTCCCGCCGGTGCTGTGGCTGATGCTGCGCAAGCCCGACATGGTGATGATCGCCTCGCTGGTGCTGTATTTCGCGGCCCGTCAGTTCGGCTGGAATTTCTCGGCCTATCCGCAAGGTTCCTGGTACTTCAATCCCTATACATGGCAGTTGCTGTTCGTGTTCGGCGCCTGGTTCGCGCTCGGCGGCGCAATCGAGTCCCGCTCCGTCATCAAGTCGAAATGGCTGCTGGTCGCGGGCAGTGTCTATCTCGTCTTCGCGATGATCATGACGATGGCCGGCCGCTTTGAAGCGTTCGGCGCGTTGTTCCCAAGGTGGCTCTATGACGCCTTCAATCCGAACGACAAGACGTTCCTCGCCCCCTATCGCGTCATCCATTTCGTGGTGATCGCGTTCTTTATCACGCGCTTTGTGCCCAAGGACTGGAGTCTGCTTCAGACGAAGCTGCTCGAGCCCGTGATCAAGTGCGGCCAGCAATCGCTACAGGTTTTCTGCGTCGGCATCTTCCTGTCGTTCGTCGCGCACTTCATCCTGATGCTGAGCTGGGGCACCGTCTGGGCGCAATTGGGCGTCAGCATCGGTGGCGTCGCGATCCTGACCGCCGTCGCCTATTACGGCAGTTGGTCCAAGAAGCAGGACAAGCCGTCGGCACGGGTGCCAAAGCCATCGGCGGCACCCGCCTCGGCTACCCCTGCGCCCGGAGCCTGACCGACGGTTTGGCGGACCGGCATTCGGGGGCGGTTTTTGCCGCCCGCAATGCGCGTTCCGCCTTGCTGACGCCATGCGAAGCGTGTATCGACTGCACTCATCGGGGTATAGCGTAGCCTGGTAGCGCGGCAGTTTTGGGTACTGCAGGTCCGAGGTTCGAATCCTCGTGCCCCGACCATCTAAATCATTGATTTGATATAGCTTTTGCAGCCTCGGCGTGTGCCCACCGGGCAGCATGGGCGATGCGCTCTAGCGCGTTCCAAACAGCGGATGGGCCACTTGATCCCCCGCTTGGATTCCGTACTTCCGGGCCGTGCCGCCGATCACCTCCAGCACGCCCTTGGCCAAACCTCCGGACGAAATAACCTTCTCAGAATGGGGTTCGGTGTTTTCCGCGATCCGCAGAATCCGGCCATCGCTGCGGATGAAGATCATGTCGAGTGGAATGAAGGTGTTCTTCATCCACATCGAAACCGGCTGCGCCGGGGAAAAATCGAACAGCATGCCCCGCCCTTCGGGCAATTCCTTGCGATACATCAGGCCGGTGGCCCGCTCCTGCTCGGTGTTCGCCATTTCGACGGTGAACACATGCACACCGGACTTGGTGACGATCTCCAGCGGCTGCATCTCGGCGGCGGAGACATTGCTCGCGGCAACCGCAAGCCACGCGATCACCGCAGCGAGCACGAGCCGGACATCCAATTTCCGATTTGGGTATTTCAGCAGACGATCAAACAGCATTCGCGCGCAATGTCCTGACCCATGACGGCGGCAACACTAGCGCGGCAATCATGGCAAAGACCAGACGGGCGATTGCCCGCCTCGCAGCATCACGCAGATGTGGTTGGGGACTCGAACCGGCGCAGGCGATCGATAGCAGCCGGCGCGGCGTGACCTCAGTGCGAAGACAACCCGGACGATCCGGTCTCGGGATGGATCTCAGCCGCCATCATGCCCTTGGAGCCGGGCCCGAAGCGGACCAGCACAAACTGGCCGGGGCGCAGTTCGGTCATTCCGTACCGGCGAAGGGTTTCCATGTGCACGAAAATGTCCGGCGTTCCCTCACCGCAGCTGAGGAAGCCGAAGCCGCGAAGCCGGTTGAACCATTTGACCTGCGCCCGCTCCAGCCCGCTGGTCGGCGTGACGCTGACATGGGTCCGTGCCGGAAGCATCTGCGCCGGATGGATGGCTGTCGACTCGTCCATCGAGACGATGCGGAAAGCCTGATAGCCCTTCTGGCGCTGCACGCACTCGACAATCAGTCGCGCACCTTCATACGCGGTCTGGTAACCGTCGCGGCGCAGAACCGTGACGTGAAGCAGCACATCGGCAGAGCCGTTGTCGGGGACAATAAAGCCGTATCCCTTGGAGGCGTCGAACCATTTGATGGCGCCGGAAATCTCGACGAGGTTGACGGCCGCGCCATCCGCGGCTGCGAAGCTGTCGGCAGCCAGATCGCTCGGAGCGAACCTGTCGGGTCCAGCCCCCGCCAGTGAACCGCCTGCCTTCTTGGACTCAAATGCGTCCGAACCCATGACCCCCGGACCCCAAACAAAATCTGCAGTCAGCCCAGCGGGATGACCAAGTACGTTATGCGACGAAGTTCGCATTTTCTCTTCGTTTCGCGTTTTCTCATCGTGACGAATCAAAACGAAGCAACGCGAATCCTTAATTGAACGATAACACTCCAGAACCGGGCTGAAAGACAAAAAAGAAATCGGCAGCGACCTATGAACAACCTTGAACGATTGCGAATCAATTGAGCAGGCGGGCCGTGTGCAACACACTCATTCCGCTTCTGAGACGTGCTCGCGAATGCGGAATCAAAAGACGGCCGGCAAATACTGGTTTCCAGTGGAGTTTCGAATTTGACATGCGCGTCGCGGGCTCGCGGCCGGATGGATCGCGAATGTCAAATCCACCTCAGCAGTCAATTACCGACGAATGGTCCCAGCGTTTCGCCGATGTCGTGGCGGATCACCAGATCGGCGATGTCGTCCTGATCCGTCGGCTCGTTGTTGATGATCACGAGCTTTGCGCCGCAATTCCGCGCCATGACCGGAAAGCCGGCAGCAGGCCACACCACCAGCGACGATCCGATCGCGAGAAAAAGATCGCAGTGCTGCGAAAGTTCCGTCGCGCGGCGCATTTCCTGTTCCGGCATCGACTGGCCGAACGAAATCGTTGCTGATTTTACCGGCTCGCCGCATGCCGTGCAGGACGGCGCAATACCTTCAGGATCAAACCGTTCTTTCACCCAGGCGATCTCGAAGCGCGTTTCGCATCCAATGCACCGGGCATAGGTGGTATTGCCATGCAATTCCACGACATGCTCGGCGGAAAACCCCGATGCCTGATGCAGGTTGTCGATGTTCTGCGTCACAATCGCGGGCACCTTGCCGGCCTTGTACAGCGAAGCCAGCGCGCGATGCCCTCGCCCCGGCCGCGCCGCAGCGAAGCTCGGCTCCATCGCGAAACGGCGACGCCACGATTCGTCTCTCGCCTCCTGGCTAGCGACGAATTCATCGAACGGAATCGGCCGGTTGCGTGTCCACAAACCGCCCGGCGAGCGGAAATCGGGAATCCCGCATTCGGTGGAGATGCCGGCGCCGGTGAACGGCACAATCATCCTTGCCTCGGCAATCATGTCGCCAAGCATGTCGATTCCGCTGCGAAGATCGGAAGCAATCATCTTTTCCGCCCTGAAAGATTGATGTGCGCGGGAGTATAACTCAACAAAAATGGGGGCGCGAAGCCCCCATTGGTCACCGATCACGGATCCTTGGGCCTCAGGCCGCTTTCGTCGCCTGCGGCTTGGAAGTCTCCTGAAGCTGCGGCTTCAAGGCTTCCCTGACATCCTTCAGGTCCTTCTTCGGCACCGTGATCTTGGCCTTTTTGCCGCCGAACGCAGCGAGCTTTTCCATCTCTGCAGCGAGTTCAACTTGGCGCGCGGCAATCTTTTCGGCGAGCTTTTCGCTGGCCTGATCGCGCAGATTCGCCAGATCGTCGATCGACATCGAATCCAGATCTACTTTTTGCATGGTCGTCTCCGTTGAATGCTCCGGAGGTACCAAGAAGGACCGTATCTCGCCAGCGGACGTAATTTCTTATCCACTGTCATACCGCCGCTGGCAGCAAGAAACATCAGCAGCCCGTATATTTTGGCGATAGGCCGTCCTGCCGATTGCGCAAATAGGCCAGGCCACACACCGCCAGACGCTGCGGATCGGTTTCACCGGCGGATGAAAGCGTTTCGATGTAACTGCCGAGGCTTTCTCTGGCTTCGTGTAGCGCGTCTTCGCTCAGGTTACGCATCATCCCGAACGTATGGATAACCCGGTCAATTACCTCGTTCAAAAACGCCTCCATTGTCTCGAAGTTGTGAAGGGCAACGGCGTCGCAGCATAAAAGTTCCAATCGCTTGAGATACTATCCGGCCCCGTTTGCTGCTATTTGATCGCCACTCCACTTGACGGCATCAAACTCCGGCAATGTCCGAAGAAGGATAAAAACCATGCGTTATCTGCACACGATGAATGGCAAGTGTGGATAGCGCAGTGCTTGTAATGGGTTGATTTAAGCCGCTTCACGCTTTTGGAACGCAAGCGCCTCAACCATTAGCTGGTCAATCGCGGCACACGCATCGGCCAAATAATCCGGGTCATGAGGCGCATACGCATCGGTGGTGGAGAGCTTGGAATGACCAAGCTGGTTTTCAATCTCCCACTTCATAACCTTTTTAGCACGAAGCCATCGCGCCACGGTGTGGCGGATGGAATAGGGATTGCACTTCTTTCCCAGCCCAGCCTTCCCCCGGCAATTCCGCCAAGCCGTCTCCCACCTGCGGATAACCCTGCCCCCGTGAGAAATCAGCAGCCCGCTTGGCTTTCGCTTCGTCAGTAAATACCCACGAAGGGCCGGAGGAATGCGGACGATAGGCCGATATTTCGCCGTTTGAATGCGACCCTCTTGATTGAGGTCAATCAGGCCGTGTTCAAAGTCGATTTGCTCCCACGTCATTTCACACGCTGCCTGCGGACGACACCCCGTGCCCATCATCAGCATAATCATGGTGTAGGTGTTCTTATTGGCGTGAACCAACAGGGAGCCGATTTCAGAGGGTTTCAGTGGCTCACCCTTCGGCGCCTTCCTTTGAGCCTCGATAAGCTCAATAAACGGCGCTGCCGCCAGCTCACCGCGCTTCCACGCGCGCTGGGTCGCCGCCTTGATAATCCCCAATAAGTTGTTGATGTAGGTGCGGGCGAATTTCTTTACGAGCATCGCCTGCACGAACAATTCAATCTGGCCGGGGTGACAGGCCTCTTTCACGGTCATGCCGTCAAAGAACTCCGTCAGGTGCCGCATCGAAGCTTTAATGCGCTTGCCTGACGGAAGTTTGGAAGCGTGCTGATGCCAGTAGGCCAGAAGGACTTCCGCCAGCAGAATATCGGAGGCGTCACGCTCTTTCTTCAACGTGTTCGCAATCCACCATTCGGTCAGTCGGTCTTTTGCTTGCTGAAGGTCGTCCGTGCCAAGGCTGACACGGATTGTTTGTCGGGTTTTTGGGTTGAACCTGAAGCGATACCAACCGGGCGAGCCGGAGCGCTTTCCAACCCACCAGTCTCCAAGCTGGAATTCTCTTCGGTCGAACTTCCCCATGGCAGCGGCCTTCCCATAATCATGTCGGCAATTTGCCAACCGAAGTAACGGATGCCTTTTCCACCGGGCTCGATTATCGGGAATATTTTACCCGCCTTCCGCCACCGCTTAAGGGTTGACGGGTCTTTGCCTTGAAACTCAGCCGCTTGCTCTTCGGTGTAAGAACCGAAGTATTGAATTTTGTTCTGCTCGCAGATGCCTACTCGCATTTCCTTCAGCTCTTCGCGGTTCATGGCTAGGCTCCGCAGCCTTTGCCGAGCGAAAATAGCGTGCTGCCCCATAGCGGCAGGATATAGGCTCCGAACATTATGAGGAAGCCTGTTACCGCCCGGCGCAGCTTTCGCGTAAACAATCCAACCATGAACATGGTGAACCCCGCTAAACAAATCAAGGTCTGAAAGGGCTGGTAAAGGTCCCATAAAAGGTCATGGGTCGAGCAGTAAAGGTATGGCTTAAAGCCGAAGTAGACGAAGGCCAGGTTCAGCAGAAAGAGCGAAAACAGGATTCCGATGACGTGCGAGAATACCGAGGGCGATGTTTCGCTCAAGGGGCACCAGAGGGCATTGGACGGCGAAACTCAAAGCTCCTTAAGGGGAGAAAGCGAAACTCGCAGATGTAGTAAGTGATGCCCTTGAACACATACCTCTCATTGTGAATGAACAGTGCGGGTTCTAACCCCCTCGGCATGAAGTAAGCATCCAGCGACATCCACGCATTCCAGCCCTTTAAACCGAGCGTGGTTTGCTGGCTCATCCAAAACGCTTCCGGCTCCCATTGGGCGCCACGTTCAACCATCCCCACGACCTTATCGTTCACCCACCCCTCTATCGGAGCGTCATCGGGGATAATCCGGTATTCCTCTATCAACCGATCCTTATGAAGCCCGACCGCGAAAGCATGAGGAAGGCGCAAAACTTGCTCCCGCAAATCCTCCTTGCTATACCTTCCGTGCATTGCCCCGGCGTGTTCGAGCATGAAACGGCAGTAGATGTCGAAAATTTCCTCTTTGCTCTCGGCCATCTTTTCCCTTGCGACCTCTCTGCTCACTCTGGCGGTTCGCCTCGTGAATTACGCGGTGAAAGCCACCGCGAACAAAGTGCCGGAAGCCCCCCGGCCCGCGCCACTATCGCCTTTGGAACCGGCAATATCAATCGCGCCTAAAGCCGTAGCCGTGGCCACGCCTGCGTCTCCAGCCCTGAAACCTGATGCCAATGCAATAAGACGGTTTGTGTTGAAGCCCCCTCAGAAATGGGAGCAGACCTTTTCCCACTTCTGCCAGACCAGCGCAGAAATCGTTCCCTTTCCCCATGGAAGCCCTATCAGCCTTGTTCAAAAGGGTGCCTTCGCGGGCAAGACCACGTTGCCTTGGAGGAAGTTTGAACACGTACAGGTCGGGCCTTTAGATGCCCGCATGTTAATCGCAATCACCAGTGCTGATGGCTTGGTGTTCGGTTCACCCGAAAGCATCTGCGAAATGAAGGGCGACACAATAGCGGGCCATAACTACGGACGCTCCCCCGGATACTATACCCGCACCGGCGACAGTGGGCGGGCGTCTGTTTTGAAATCTTACGTGGTGTGGGAGTGGTATGAACGGACTATCCGCGAAGCCGAACAGGGGTATCCCCCGACGCCGCTTGCGCTGCGACCTCGCATTGTTGACGACCAGCCGGAAGAACCCACACCTGATTTGGGCGACTGGCCGGACGCTGATGGCATGGTTTGGGTAATCACCTCACGCTCTCGCAGAAAGTTGCCGCCTTCCCGCTTTCTTCTGGCGCCTCCACTCCGTGCATTACCCAAGCCCAGCGTCGTTGAAGGATAGACCCCGATTGCGTACCCACCCCGTTCCCGTAGCTATTGCCCTGCGGTGCCTGTTATTGCCCGATTGAGCGTGTTGCGGATTTGCCGGTGAGCGTGTGCATTAGCCTGTATAGAGCGCATTTACGGGTCACCAGTGACCCAATGCGGAAAAGCGGGTTATTGTTGCAACATGGCGCTGTTTTACTTGAACGTATCGAATGTTGGGCGCCGGCACGGGCCGGGCCAGCTTTCAGCGCACACAAGTTACACGTTGCGTGAGAGTGCGCGGCAGCACGTTATCGCTATCAACATGCCGACAAACAAGCATGCACTGAAGCGCGAGGTTGCGCAGTACGAAGAATGGGCGGAGACGAACACGCGCAAAGATGCGCGCCTCGCCTACAAGGTCATGCACGCATTACCTGTTGAGCTGAATCGCAGTGGGCAGATTGAAGCCACGCGCCGCTTCATGTGGTCACTCACGATGAAAGGTCGCGGCCGGGCCTTCGCTGCCTTCCACGACCTCGGTACGCACAACCCTCACGTCCACATCGTTTTCATCGACCGTGATATTGAAACCGGGAAGTCAGTAGCACTCCTTTCCGCATCCAAGCGCGACCGGGCGGCAAAGGGCCTTGAGCCGAACTCAACGGAGTGGCTGCGGCAGCTTTGGGAGCTGGAGTGCAATGGTGTCCTGGCGGAGCATGGACTGGACGTGCGGATAGACCGCCGCTCAAACTTGGAGCGCGGTATCGCGGAGGCGAAGGAAAAGCACCGCGGCTGGCAGGAAGAGTGCGCAGAGGTGGAGACCTCTGTTGAGCAAGTTCAGCCAGTTACCGACCAATTTGTGGGCGCCAGCGAATTGGTCGATGAGTCCGAGCTGGATGAGTTAAGCGATACCCCCGAATGCCCTCCAATGCCCGTTGATGACCCCGAGGACGATGAATACGGTGACGGCTTTTCGGACGAAGAGGAAACCATGGCCGAAGCTCCCCCAGCCCGCGAGAGAGTGGGTTTTGCCGTTGAACTCTACAACCAGCACCTCTTGCTTCAGAAAACCCAAAGCAGGCTGGAATACATCGAGGGGCAAATCTCTTCAGCCCTACGTCAGTTGAACGAGGCCGAAACTTCCGCCCCTCAATACACGAAAGCCAAGAGCGAAGCCGAGAAGCGGGTTCATCAGGCAAAAAACAAGCTAAGCCAATACCAGCGTGCGAACGGCAAGCTGAAGGGCTTCAGTTTTCTTGGCTTCAAAACCAAAACCCGCCAGCACGGCGAGGAAGCTGCGCTACAATTGAATAGCCTGGAATCCATTCTGGAAGTCGCCGGCAAGGATTACGAATATGCCCAAGGCCGGGTTCAATACTTTGAAAGCTTAGTCGCCGCTCATACCCAACAGAGAGCGCAGGCGCAGGACGATTTAACCCGGCTGGAAAAGACCTACGGAAACTCAAAGACGCTCGAAGAGGCGGAGGAAATCCTTACCTACAACATCGCGCAGAGCTTGAAGGATGTGAGTGCCGATCAGCTCACGCAAATGGTGCAGGATGGAGAGATTTCCGAGGGGGAGTATGTGGACGCGCTCACCATCCTAAATACCCCTTCGGCACAGCTTGCGCTTGATGAATTCCAGCGCGACCGCGGCGGGCGGGATATTTAGTAGAAGCCCACCTGGTTGTTTTTAATGAAGAAGGGTTTGCGGCCGTGAACTTTTAGCACGCCCTTCTTCGACCGGAAGATTCCAATGCAGTCCTCAAAGGGCAATTCCGCCAGCTCCGAAGCATCCTTCAGGTTTCGAGACGCTTCGTGCCTGCCCTTACCCTTTGAATAAGCAGACTCGCTTTCGCTCTTCGTTTGCACAGTGGTTTTGCCCAATTCCTTTTCGATATGGCCATACCACTCCAGGTCGCCTGAATTCCCGTAGATGATTTTATCGCAGCCAGAAAGCAGCGTGATCCAATCCGGGTAGGTCTTTTTCCCATCCTCATAGGAAAGCCACCACATGCCGAGGTTCACCCCGGCTTCACGCAGCTCGCGGTTGATGTTCATGACCGCATCGCAGTAGCCAAGGGTTTTGCATTCATCAATCAGCAGCCATAGAGGCTTTTTCAGAGGCTCTTCAGATTTGTTGAACCGGCGCCGGGCGCTGTTGATGGCGTTACCCACGATAAGCCGAACCAGTGACCCTTCATCGGTGCCGAGTCCGCCGACGATAAACACCGCCACCGGGTCAGGGTCATCAAATACCTTTTCCCACGTCCAGTTGATTTTCGCCAAATCACCCGGTCCACCTTGGGTGATGTATTTCACCGAAGGGCGCAGCCAAAACTTCATCTTCTCAAAATTCGTTGTGATGAAGCTGCCCTTCTCCCTATCCCCGGCCGACTCAAAGGCTTCCACGGCGCCCTGAATAATCGGGTCGCGCGAGTTTCCCATTTCCTTGAAAAGCTTATCGCGCTCCGTCTTGCTCACGATGAGGCGTTCAACGCACTCGGCAAGGCCCACCTTTTTCGCAATGAGGCAGTGTTTGATAACACCGGCAATCATAATGCGCGGGTAGCTGTCGAAGTGGTCATTCCGGCCGTGCATCGCCTGCGGTGAAATCAGACGTGCAAGAGCATCCAGCTGGCGGTCATAGTCATAGGTATCGAGCGGGTCGAGAATTGAGAGCGGGTCATATAGAAGGTCGCTTTTCGCCGGTTCGCGAATATCAAGCGTGTAGATTCGATACCCCAGATTCTGAAGCTCTTTCCGCGTGGCTTTGAGAACGCCGGTCTTCGGGTCGTAAATCACCAGGTCAGGCAGGATTTGTTTTTCCACCTTCGCACCATGCACGTCGATGGTTCGCGCCGGCATGTTTGCAAGTGCTTTCACCAGCGCAATCATGCTTTGCGTTTTGCCTAAGCCTTTTTGGCCGATGGTGATGAGAGACGCTTCCCGGTCGCAATAAACACGTTTCAGAGAAGTGGTGCACATCGCCAGCATTCCACCACCTGAAAGCCTTCCTGCGGCGGCGAGAGCCTTGTCAGTGGCGAATTCAGATGCGCCGAGCGTTCCTGCCGTCTTGTGCCCCTTAAACCACCGCCATGCCTGTGGTGCGGCGCTGAAGAACAACCACCATAGCCATTGCCCCACGTTGAAAGCCCAGCGGCCGGGCAGCATCAGACCTTTAACCGTGGCTTTAAGAGGCATCCGTGTTACCTTTTACGAACTCAGGCATATCTTCAATCTTTTTCCAGGCAGCACCCCTGCCTGATGGCGGCTGTCTGCGTGCGAGGTTTCGATGAAAACATCCGAACTCTACTCGTCAGTCACCGAACGCATCATACAAGAACTGAAGGAAGGAGTCCCTATATGGGTGAAACCGTGGTCAGGCCAATCAAAAGGCGTAAGCCTTTTACCGGGGAATGTCGTCTCCGGCCGACCATACAGCGGCATCAATGTCCTCATCCTTTGGGCACATGCACTGGACAAGGGCTACCCCACCCACGGCTGGGCGACCTTCCAGCAGGCAAACCAAATCGGCGCAAGCGTCCGTAAGGGCGAAAAGGCCTCTCAGGTCGTTTTCGTAAAGCGGATGGAGAAGGAAGAAGACGGGGTTACGAAGAAAAGCACGATGCTGAAGACCTACCCGGTGTTCAACATCGCCCAGCTCGACAACGTGCCCCCTCATTACTCCGAACCGCCGCCGGCGCTGGAGGAAGAAGTCACCTATGACAACGCCCTTCAACTTGTGAAGGACGCCGGCATGAAGGTGACGCACGGCGGAAACACCGCCGCGTTCTATCCCTCCCGCGATGAAATCGTGATGCCCCCCTACGGAAGCTTCAAAACCGAAGTGGATTATTGGAATACGATGTGGCACGAGGGAATTCACTGGACCGGCGCAAAGAAACGCTTGGAAAGAACCTTCGGCAAGCGCTTTGGCGACAAAGCGTATAGCTTCGAGGAATTGGTGGCCGAGCTTGGTAGCGCGTTTATCTGCGCCAGGCTGGGAATTCAGGCAGGCTTTCGTTCAGCTTCCTATATCGACCACTGGCTGAAAATTCTCGAAGGTGACGATAAAGCCATCTTCACGGCCGCGAGCTATGCCAGCCAAGCTGCCAATTACATTTTTGAACAGTCCTTGGCGGTTCAGGATGATACACCGGCCGTTGAAAAACAGCCTGCAAACGACATGGCAGACGCCATACCTTACTAACGATAGAGGGGGCTTAGGCCCCCTCTAAATATGTGTCCATGTATGCCGGCGCCGAATATCCCTGACAGTCGGATGGGGCATATTGTGCAGCCTTGCAATCTCGCAATCAGGAACGCCCAATACGCTGAGTGCCCGTATCTGCTTCACTTTGCCGTCAGTATATTTGCTCACGCCGCATCGCTCTCCGCGGGGTTTCGTTCCGTGTCTAATAGAATCGGCGGAGTTTTCTGCGGGTGTGCCCCAATAAATGTTTTCAGGCACATTGTTTTTCCTGTCACCATCTTTATGGCAGGCATAATTTCGCCAAGCGGCTGGTTCGCCGTAAAATGCGTAAGCCACCAAACGATGCACGCCGACCTTCACAGGATTTTTGCCACGTGCTAGATTCACGCAGACGTATCCCCGGCTAATCCGGGTTGAAAGTACCTTTTTCCACTTAACGTGCCGCACGTTTCCGGCGCTGCTAACTTCATAGTTAGCGTGCGGTTCTGGCAATCGTCTCCATTCCAATATCTCAGCTTTCCTTACTTCGATTGTAGCGCAGCCGCGCCGCATCGGGAAGCTGTATGAACAGCGCAGCGCGCTAGCGAAGCCCCCACCGGGCGAACTTGTCCGTCTTGGACAGCCCCGGTGGAAACGCCGGGGTCTTTTTTATGGAGTACCCATGGACGTAAAGCTCAAACGCTCACTCTTCCCCGGTACGAAGGCTGAATATCTCGCGTGGATGGAAACACTCCCCCAAACCCTCGCGGAGAGCCTTTTGAACGAGGACGAGGTGACGATTGACGAAGCCTTTTCCATCAGCACCACGATCATCGCTTGTCTCCCTGCTCTTGAAGGGCGGCGCCAGGAAATGGTTTCACACTTCCTGAAAGAGCTGATGATGGTGATTCAACGAACCCTACACTGACGAAAACCCCGCTACGGCGGGGTTATTTATTTGAATAGCGCCTCGAAGAAGTAATGAAGAAAGAGGTATCCACCTCGGATAGCGACATAGGCATAGACGCCGGCGATTATCAAACCCCACCCGATGATGGAGGCAATTACATTCCACATCGCCGGTAAAGCCAAATGCCGGCGGCGACTAAAGCCCCAAAGGTCAAAATGGCCGCTGTGTTAGCCAGCAGCCCAATCAGAGAACTCAGCACCATCATGCCGAAGCAGATCGCAACAACGAGCCAGACGAGCCACATTATTTGGAAATCAACTGGCCTTTTTTCGCGTACCCATAAAGGGCAATCACGCTACCGATGAGGCTGACCAGGCTGCCGAGGAACGTTTGCGCGACTTGTGCGGCATCGCCTACAACATGATAGCCGAACAGCGCCAGAACTTGATTTACCGCACTGACAACGGCGTCCGGAGTAACGTCTACGCCGAAGAAAGAAAGTGCCGGAATTGCCGCGCCAACAGCAACCACGCCAAGGCCCGCCTTGGTTTTCTTCCCGTCCATGACTTTAGAAACTAGGTCTACGATTGCGCTCAGCAGCGCGCCAATTCCGAGGAGGTTCAATTCTTTACCCTTTGTTTGAGTGAAGCCTGAGTCCAACGTGGAATCTTGTCAAAGAATTTCGATTATCCGGTACGCATGAGGTGCGCGAGCTGCGTTGCCCTCACGCCGACTTGTCTGGCCCATTTGCTTTGGAGCATCTGCGCTGCGGCGCCTTCGAAGTCTGCGCTATCGATGCGTGCCAGCATGTTCTTGAAGCCAGCCAGACGAGTCCGACCGAGGTTCAGCGCCATATCGATGAGGACGGCCTTTCTGTTCGCGGATAGCGCCACAAACGACGGCACGACGGAAACGGCATCCCGCTCCGCATCTGCCAAGTCAGCATCGAGCATCATCATGGCTTCTTGCTTGGAGATTCCCTTGTCATCGAGATTACGGCCAACGCCGATCGTCAGCTTTCCGACTGTGTCGGGGTACGGCTTGAGCCTCAGCCCTTCGTGGCTGATAACAAGTTCGCGGACGATATCGCGGTAGCTCATCTACGGCGGGCAGTCGTTCCGATTTTCCTCTGGAGCAGGAGATCGAGGATCTGCGCCTGGCTAGCCTTCACATCCTTGAAGTCGGCGGCAATATCTTCCTTGAGAAGAATGATGTCGGTCTTCTTGACGTAGTTCTCCGACACGTGGAGACGGAACGAGGAGAACCGACGCTCCATATGCCAAACCCAACCAAACGCGCCAATGAATACAGTCGTAAAGGCCTCCCAGCCCCAATCAGCAAGTTTCTCGATCCAGTTTGGTGTCATTACTGAATACCCATGCAAGACACTCGACCGCTGTCACGGAAGGCCGAGGTATCATCAATGACGCGCAGAACATATCCATCTATGCGTGGTGGAAAGCTGTTATCGATGGATACAAAGACGCTATTCGTCAGTCTCATTGCCGTACACACGAGCGTATAGCTCGTATCCAGCGCCGGAGTGGAGAAGGACACGCCATATTGTCCGGACGCAATTCTGGTAATCGCCCCCGTATTGAAGCCCTTAATTAGCGCCGTTGTCGGGCTTCCAGTGAATGTTACGCTGTGAAAAATGGCGTTGCTACCCGCGTAACTTGTCGCGCTGACGGTTCCAAAGTAGGCGTGCCCCCAGCGCAGTGTCGGGGCGCCGATATTGTAAGCCAAATCCCCCGTCGGCTTGAAACCGCCAGTGGAATCCGCTGAATCAAACATAAAGTCATAACAAGCATTCAGGTACAGCGCCGCGAAACTATTGGAACGTAACGACCACTGCCCGCCGCAGAACATCATCGGTCCACCGATGGCGCCAAGCGCGGTCATGCTGATTACGTTGGTACCCGAGACAGTCGGAGCGGTCACCAACCCTGCGGCCAGCGTGGTGTAGCTGGCGTAAAAGCCGTTATGCGTGGTGGCAGAGATGATGAGACCGTTGGAAACATTTTGAACAGCGGTAGGGATACCCTGCACCGCGTACCAGCTCGGAGAATTGCTAAGACCCGTCAAAGCAGCGCCATCACCGTAGAACTTTGCAGCGCTCACGTTCCCCGTCACTGAGACGTTTGTGGCGCTAATCCCGGACATGACGATGGCAGCGCTATTGGAAACGGCCTGGAGAGGCGTAGGCACGTTCAGCACCGCGTAATAGCTGGGTGAGGAAGTACCCGCAGGGATGCCGGTGAGACCGGAGCCATCCCCCACCAAGGCTGTTGCCCGGAGCGTGCCTGATACGTTTGCTGTGCCGCTTACCTTCAGAGCATTGATCGCACCGGAAGCCGCATAAAGCTGGGTTGTACTGACGCGTGTATTAGAGACATCGGAATCGACATACGAATCCTGTGCGACCACGCCCACCGACGAGGTGAGCGCAAACAGGAGAGCAGCTAAAAGCTTCATGCAGGGAGGACTTCTCTTATGATTATCTGAGCCTTGGCGTTGCCACCAAGCAATCTCGCGCCGGCACTGTCGCCGTTGACGTAGAAGGTTTGGTCGTTATGCGGTCCCGCACGCAGCTTGTAGGTTCGTGCTGATGTGTTTCCCGCGGCTACCCGGAACGTCCAGCTCATTTGAGCCTTCTGGTTCGCGCCTGTTAGTTGCTCCATAGAAACCGAGCCGACTAAAGCGGATGCATCAGAGTCCTTAAATACCGCGGCGCCAAGGAACATCGTGCCGGTCGCCGAGCCAGTTAGGAGATAGGTAATTTCCAATACCGAGCTGGCATTGGCTGGAGTAATCGCCTTAGTGGCGACCTCTGTGCCTTCGGTGTTCTGGGGAACGGTATCGTCACATGGCATGGACGTGTCGCACACGACGACCGTATCGACCTCGCTCGAAACTTCTTGCCCGCCACCGCCTCCGGTGCCATCGCTGGCAATAATCCCGTCAACCTTTACCTCGCCGACGCTGTTACTGTAGACGAAATCATAGGTGCCGTTCGGGAGCTTGAATTGGACGAGCCCACGTTCGTCGGCGGTCAGGGGATTATCGAGTGGTGTGGCTTCATCATCCGCATAGGTCGACGCCAAGACAGCCGTCCCCTCTTCAAACACAGAAAGCTGCGCGCCTGGAGCGACTGCAAGAACCCCGCGAGAGTTCTTGTAGGTGAGAGTTTCTGCGAATTTTTGCATTAGTTCGCGACCGCTGTTCGCTTCGAACGAACCGTAATTTGTCCCGCGGCGATGTTTCCTGTGGAGAAGAAGAATTTGACGGCGTTGATGGGATCACCAGTAGCAACACCCGAAATGGTTCCGCCACCATTGACGACTGCCGTGCCACCTGTCGCGCCGTTCGAATGTGTAACAGCCCAAGTCATTCCCTTGAAGTGCGCGGTTGAGCCATTGTTGAAGAGATTAAATACGCCATTGAGGTGACTACCACCGCCGTTCCCGACACCACCGGAAACTTGGCTCACCTTTACTTCGGAGCTGATATAGGCGCCCTCGTTCGCGCCAGCAGCTGAGCCTCCCGTAGAAATTTCCGAGATGCTTTTTGCATAGAGATATCCGGAAACCCAATTTGCGCCATTGTCTTTCGACACCTGCGCATAGAGAACCGCAGCGTTGGTAACCGGACGCAGTCTCAGCAGCTCAAACTCGATAAGGTCGGCGGCAGGCAAATCTGTGATAACGATTGATGCCACAGCGGTCGGAACCGTCATAACGGTTGAAGGATTTACGCCCCTTATCGCCGGTGCGCCGGAAGCGCCTTCCGCAATGGCTAGCGGATTATCACGAAGTGCACGCGTGACGGATTGGGTAAGCGGCTTGTCCTGCGCAAGTGTGCCGTCAGCGAGAACAGTAAAAGTTGTCAATCAGCGAGCTTTCCCTCAGCAGATAATCATCTGCGGAAGGAATCTCGTCAACCTTCATGGTTCTGGAGCGAATCCTTTTGAAACATATAGGGTCATCTTTGGCCCCTTCCATCGTTCCAGTCGCTTACCGCTCCTCTTCACTTGTTCGGTTTGTTTTTTGACTGTCTCTTTGACAGCCTCTTCTGTGACGGAGGGACCATCATAAGCTTTGGAAAAGCTGCTTAATGGAATAACCGCGCGCCACGCATCACCCTGTGTCGTCGTTGCGGTAATTGACATTTCTTTGCTGGATTTAAGCGCATTCAGAAGTGACGCCTCATCGAAATCAATCATGCATCCGTTATTAAAGCAGATGACGAAATCACTCGTAAGTGGAGAGAATCCATCAATCGAGAGCTGGGGCTTTTTCGGCAGATAGAATTTCAGGGGAAGCGTGATCCGCAGAATTCGCTTCTTATCGTTGTTATCCTTCGGCTCGATCAAAACCGCACCGATCATGTTGCCTCCGGTGCTCAGTTTTCCATCCATCCCGACAAAGCAGGCTTTCTCGTTACAAAACTTTGACCAGCCCGAGAATGCGAGCGGAACGGTGAATTCTTCTGTCGTGGTGGACTTCGGAGGATCGCCAAGAAACACGTCGAAGTCCATCTTGTCTTGCTCACTGCCCCCCTTCGTTTTCAACGATACTAACTTGTTGGATTCGGCGGTCTTAAAGTTGGCCATTGAGAATTTTGCACTCAGAACACTGCCGTCCGACTTTATCATCTGGACGCTGAGCTCCTTCGCTTTTCGCATTTTCTCGGCGATTTTTAGGTCAACGATATTGGCTACGCACCCTTCTGATCTGCAGTGATGAAATTTGTAGACCGACTTATCATCGTCCATGACCAACCGTAGGCCGTGCACGAGTTGCAGGCCGAGCGGGGCAGCGATGCGAATGTAATCTTTCGAAGCGTCCGGTGTGGCCACCAATGCGACGGCGACATCAAGCTTTCCGCCAACTTCCGAGACGTGAGAGATCGTGACGCATCGGGTGGTGCTGGTTGTCTTAGCGCACTGTTTGACCCAGTCGGTCTGAATAGCCTCAGCTGCGAACGATGGGGAGGAAAAACCAATAAGCGCCGCTAAAAATGGTACGGACCTGAACATAATTCCCCCAATACAGATAAAGAATGGCGAGACTCTATACGATGTGCGGCCCTTGCGCCAAGTCGCTCATGAGTCCAGCGTCATTGCTGATGAACATATATGACCGGCGTTCAGTGTCGCTTGCTGCGGTCCAGTCGGGTGTAGCATCTGGGGCGATGAGAGCTGCACTACCCGAGGCGCTTTGCACCTGTAACGCCTTGTAGGCGTAGGTGCTGCCGACCACCATCTCCCGGCTTTCGGTGACCAAGTAGCGAATGCGCACCGGATTACCCGCAGTATCCTGAATGAGCCGGGATAGAACATCGACGTAATCGCCGGTCTTCAGGGTTGCGTCCTTTGCATCGAGATTGAAGGAGATTTGCCGCGGCGTCTCTTTGTACCGGGTAAGGAGCCGGGCACCGATTTCCGCGGCAAGCTGGTCGGTTGGCACCCAGCGGTTCAGGATTTCCCGCGCATTGCTGGTGCCGTAGGCGTTGAGGCTCTCCCCGGTCGTATCGACCTGAATAGAGACGCTGTTGAAGTTCTCCCGTTTCAGATCGGCAATCGGGGATTTCAGCAGATAGTAATTGATGACCTGGCTAACCCGTTCCTTTTGCTGGTCGGCAACAGCAAACGAGCCGGCGAGGATGTTGCTGGTTTCATCGAGCTGCATCGGCGGATCAGTGGGCAACGGAGGTGCCAACACCTTGAACTTGATCTCCGCGGCGATGTCATCCCACCACAGGATGCAGCCCGTGGCCTCAATAATCTCTTCGACGAGGTCTTTCACCCCAGTCGGGTCGGTGATGAGGACTGTGGACTGGAAGGTGGAAAGCCAAGTGTCGTTCTCCAGCGTCCAGTCAGCTAACGGGATGTAGGCCGGGTCGAGCGCCGCATAGGTCGTGAATAGATCATTCAGGATGTATGTGATGGATTGGGCGGTGTAGCGCAGGCACTGCTGCACTTTCGCCGCCTGGTCATGGGTATCCGCCGTGGTGCCGTCAGTAGCCCTTGTAAGGCCGTTTAAGGTGTCTCCGCTTTTGCTGGCATAGGTCATCACCTCATCATCGATGCGGATTGTGCCAGAAGCCGCGTAGGAGTTGCCTACCCCTGTTGGAATGAGTGTCAGTGAGGTTGCTAAGTCGGTGAGATCGGCATTCAGCAGCCCCGAGCTTTGTGCCGGAGCCTTTGCCTTTTCGGCATCAGCAAACCGCAACGCATCCTTGCCGTAGACCTTGACGACGCCGTTGGCGTCCGGCCCCTCCATCCGATCGATGAAGTAAGTACGGCTCTGGGAATAGATGACCCGGTTGTTATCGATATACCCAGTGCTGACCTTGAGCACCCGGTTTTCCATGTAGATGTTGCGTGCCCGCAGCTTGCCGAAGAAGGAACCCTGTACGCTGCCTCTGGTAGAGGCATAGGGATCTATGCCACGGTCATGGTGCGGGAAGTCTTTAAGCGTGACTGTGACCGACGCGCTGACCGAGAACCCCTTGGCATCGATTTGGGTGGGAGCGATATCCAGCCCGGTGATGCAGGGAAAGATGTTCTCCCCGATCGGGAGGTACGAGGATTCCTCTGTGAACCGATACGTCTTGGACGACTTCGCATAATTCGCGGTGTCCTGGCACGTCTTGTAGGTGTTGAAGCACTTCTGCGCACCAGTGACGCCAACAGCTGCGGTGCATGGAGATGTGCCGTAGACGTTGGCACAGGTATCGAGAACCAGCTCGACAATCGTAATCGGCTTGCGACCGACCTTTACGCGGAGATCATCGAAGCTCACTCAACGAGACCCTTGATCGGGATCGTCGTTCCCATGAAGCCGAAGTGGGTATGCGTCGGGGGCGGTATCGCCTCTTCAACCCAGCAGTAAGCGGCTTCAGTTGGGTAATCCTCGACATTGGGCATGAAGAAGAACGGCTTCTGCTCGATATGCTTGATAAGCGGCGTCCAGTATGTCCGCGTCCATAGATCGGTTGCATACTGCAGGATGAGGTCTGTCTTGATGCCCTTGGCAATCACGCTCCGGCCGAGGAACGCACCGCCATCAGAACGGCTGGTGACGAGCTGGGTATCGCGGGCGAGAACCGGAGGCGTCCAGCCGAGATACATTCCGTATTGCAGAGCAAGGTGTGTTCCGAACGACACGCACCCCAGACTGAAGACGCTGGAGCATGTGACGACGACGCGCCATTTGTCTGATGTTTTCGCAGCGAACACCTTCATCTGCGGCGAATTATCCGCAGGCGAGATCGCGGCGAAGCAGTTCTGGTACGCCAAGCCATCCCAATACTGGAGCTTGATGATGCCTGACAGGTTGAAGAGGTCTTGGTTGTAATAAGCGAAGTAATCCGCCGTAACGGGCTCTGCAAAGGTTGCATCGATGTTGGTGGTGCCCGTTCCAGTCGGCTTAAAGAAATCGAACGTGAGCCAGTCGTAGACGTTTGCTACCGGGAAATCCGCATCCTCAGTCGTCGCCACCACACTGCTTGCGGTCTCCAGATGGTTTTCGTAACCGATGCGGGCCTTGGAAGTGCCTGCGGAGATGGATGGGAGAACGATGAAGCCCATTACGCGAACGCAATTCTTGTGCCGTCACCCACGGCGTCGTTAATCTTTTCAATGAGCTTGCGGACGCTATTCTTCGACCAAATCTCCTGATCATCGCCCTGGAGATTGATGTATATCGACTTCGCGCCGATATCCGGCTTCTGCGAACCTGCGCTGCTGGCGTCCGATGAGATACCACCGCCTCCACCCCCGCCAGACGAAGACACCCCGCCACCTCCGCCGAACGAGGTTGAAGCGATAGCAGCGATGTTGGCGGCTTGAGCTGCAGCGGCAACACCGGCAAATGCAGCACCGAGGACGGGACCACCCAAAGACGTACCGAAACGGTAGGCATCGACTACTGATTGACGTGCAGCCAGCAGAGCGCGCGCCAGGGCAGCGGCTTTTTCAAGCTGGAAGAAGGTTCGATTGTGCTGGGCAGCCTGCTGGATGGAGTCGCGGAAGCCACGGCCCTGCTCCGTTAGCGATTTATCCTGAAGGGTCAGCTCGATACCGAGAAAACCTTCAGCAAAGGCTTGCTCATCACTCAGCAGCTCATCGCGGTACTGCTTACGGATTTCTGCCATGCGGGCCTGATAATCCAGCTCAACCTTGAGGGAGTTTTCCTTGAACTCCTCATCGGTTATCGCCTTTTTCTTGAGAGCCTTATCAAGCAAATCCTGCTCTTCCTCGTAACGCTTGTTCAGCGAGGCCATCGCTTGGGCGCTGTTGACCTTATTCGGATCGTCTTCGGTGATAAGGCCGGCATTCATGGACTGGACGCGGTTACGCAACTGCTCGCGCATATCTGCGGCTTTCTGGGCTGCGGCAGAAACTGCGGGCGCACTGCTCTTTCCAAGTGTGTAATTCGGATCAACGGAAGGCGGTGGCGTGGATGGCGTATAAGGCGCATTCAACACCTGACGACGGAGCTGGATGGTTTGAACCTTGTCTTGAATCTGATCCTCGCTGACGAAGAACTTGCCTTCTGCGCGCAGTTCCTTAAAGGCAAGTTGCCTGTCTCGGAAGTGGGTCAGGGTGTTTCCGATGGCTGATGCAGCCTTTGCGGCGACACTCACAATATCCCCGAGGTATTCCGCGAACGCCTTCAATCCCTCTATCGTTGCGGGATCGTTTAGCTGGGTTGTCAAATCCCGAACGGACTTCGTTACGCTGTCCAAGAACCCGTTATTTGCTACTTTCGTCTGAAGCTCGAAGAGCGCGTTGCCGAACCTGTTGAAAGCTGCCTGAGCGCCTTTAGATGCTTCCTCAGCTGCTCCGCCGAAGTCCTTACGCAGACCATCGCCCAGCTTGATGAGATCGCGGGTAGTGACTTGCCCATTCTCGATCATCTTGATGAACTCAGCATTCCCCTTGCCCATCGCTTTCGCGAACACCTGCATGGCACCAGGCAAGCTTTCCCCTAACTGCTGCTTCAGTTCCTCCATGCTGACGGTGCCCTTGCTGGCCATCTGCGAGAGAGCCACGAACACGAGTGAGGTACGCTCAGCCGACAAGCGCATTCCGGTTGCGGCTTCGCTTACTCCGGTGAAAATGTTTTTCGTTTCCTCGAATGTGAGGCCAGAACGCAGCGCCGACGCGGCAAAGCTGGCGAAGCCATCTGCGGTTGAACGAAAATCAAGACCGAGCCTTTCGGCTTCCTGCCTAACAAACTTCAGTGATGCGGCTGCAATCTCAGCGTTGCCGGTCGCAGCACCCATCTTCGCAGTGAGCTGCTGCATTTGAACGCCGGCATCGACCAAGCCCTTACCTAGGCGGAAGGCACCCCACACAGACACGAACGCCAGTACCTGCGTACGCAGGCGTCCAAGTACGTTGCTGACTGAGGCAACGCTCTGGTTGGTTTCGGTCTCGAAACGCTTGATTTGGCCTTGGGCCTTGACGATGGCAGCCGTGAAGCCGCTATCGGTAGCTTTAATCTCGACGAGAAGCGGATCGAAACTCAATGCCCTCGCTTTCTCTTGTCGTCCTCTCGCTTCATTGCGAGGTATTCGTTTCTTGTCATCGGCTCAGTAGTGCTGATGCCTTGGGAGAGCAAGTGGCCCTTCATGCCCGCAGTGTATTCGTAAAGCGTGCTGCCCCAGAACACTTCAGGCTGCCACTTCAGTATCCCCAGCGCGGAGGACATGATGTCCTCCCACGGCAGCGTGGTTAGACGGGGGCTGCCTCCTGCGGCTTTCCCAGCGTCACGCCTTGCATGGCTTGAGAAAGGAATTCGACCACAGGCATCATAACGGAACCGAGCCCGGTCTTGAGAATCGCTTCACCGACCTGGTCAAGGTTCAGCTCGGTATCTCCGAAACCGCGCAGACCGTGGAAGACGATAACGGCAGCCTGCTCGATACCAACATCACCACGACCCAGCTTCTCAATCAGCGGTACAAGGTTGGTCTTGAGGTCGCGTTCGATACCACGGATCGAAGCGAACGTGGCCCGCATGGTGCGGGTTTGTCCATCGAGGTCGATGCCAACCTCGTTGCGAAGAGCGTCAGCCATTAGGTGATCGTCACAGCGCTCGCGCTTTCGAGCGTAATGTTGTAGGTCATGGCGCCGTTGTAGGAGCCAGCTTCCTCGAAGGAAGCAATCATGAATATGCCCTCATAGGTCACCGTGTTGGTGCCAGGAATGGTGAGCTGGAACTTTCGGTGGACGTTGGTGGCAGCATCGGTGCGAAGTGCTTCGAGCGCTGCATCATCGACGTAGACGCCCTGCAGCTTGATGCTGACCGAGTTGACGCCTGCACCTTCCAGCAGTTGACGAACACCAGCGCTATCCGCGTTGGTGACATCGACCGGTTCGTTGGCAATGGTGAGGGTGATTTCACGTGCACCGCCGATAGCGGCAAAGATAGTTGTGCCCGTGTTGTATTTAATGAGGACTGCGCGTCCTTTTTGTGGAGCCACTTAGCGGACCCTTTCTTTATGGTTCATCGTGAGTCAAATTTTTCCTTCGTGCAACATCAAACAACGATCACTTCAATTTCGCCGATGGCTTGCCATGTTTTCCCATCGTCCTCCTGAAACATCGTGCTTGAACCTGAGTATTCGCACTTCACGAGTCCGGAGAGCGCGATATCGCCCTCTTTCCGGTCAAGCGCTTCGAGTGCTGCTTTGCGAATACCCAGCGCTTCCGTCACCGCGGGCTTCTGGCTGAACGCCTGGAGGCGCAGTGAGTGCGATTGGCCGCTGAAGTCATTTGCAGCGAAGGCTTCGCTGTCCACGCTGATAACCAGATATGGGAACGCCGCTTTCTGTTGGACATCGGTATAAACCCGATCGCCAACCAATGCCGCCAAGGCGGTATCAGCCTTCAGCGTAGCGATAACAGCCTCGATGAGTGCAAGAGCGCTATCCACGGCGCTGCGCTTTCCTCAGCGCCTCTGCTACGGCAGCCCTTATTCTCTCGCGAATGGCTTTCGTGTTGGCCTTCAGCGTTGGGTGTAGCCACGGACGAGCCCGCATGCGGCTAGTGCCATATTCGAGATACTTCCCATAATTGAGCTTGGTGCCGAAGAAAGCGGAGAGCTTGTTCGCAGCCACCTTGAAATACAGCGATGCCACGAGCTGACCGGTATCGGTCTTCGGAAACTCGCCAGGCGCTGATGCTTTATGGCTGACGGTGCGACGGCGATAGGTGCGACCGCTCCTCGCCCCACCCTGGATCTTCTTCTTGGCGTAGGCATCCATCTCAACAACGGAGACGGCGAGAGCGGTTCCGATACCACGGCGCGTATCAATGGGTAGCTGAGCCAGCCTGCGGATGATTTTGTCGGCGTTCCGGACAGCCACTCAAGACGGCTCCCCTTCGGTGCAGAGAAGCTGCTGATACCGCTTGCCTTCGGTCTTCATGTCGTCGGCGAGGTTTTTGACCGCCTTCACATTGTATATGCGCGTACCGAACTTGACGCGGAACTTGGAACCTTCGGTCGTATCAGCCAGGGAGGACTGGTAGCGGATGGTGATACGGGCATCGACCCGGCTTTGAAGCTGGGAGCTGATGAACATCTCCCTACCCGACATCGGCTCAATCACCGCCCAAAGGGTCAGGGCATCCGCCCACGATTCCACCCAGCCGCCTGCGTTGTCGGCAACAAGGGTTTTGGTTTGAACGATGATGCGGTTATTGGCGTTGGAGCCAAAATCCTCGCCACACTTGCAAGCTACCATGCACCGAACGCCTCCGCTGCGCAGAACGGCGCCAGAAGCGATTTGCAGCCCTCGGGTAGGTCACTGCATTGCTTGCTGTAAAACATCGAATAAACGTATTGCAGGATGGCCTGCTTGATGGGTTCGGGCACATCCGCTGCGTCATCGCCGTATCCGTTGATGGTGACGACCTCGACCGCCGCGGCTTCACGTAAATCCGACGGCCACATGAAACCGTCGTTCAGCAGGACGCGGCTACCAGATGTATCGAGGGTGTATGTCTCAGCGCAACAGTGGCTTGGGTATTGGAAGCGTCGGTGGTTTTGACGGAGGCGATGGACTGAATTGGCTGGCGGGGAAGCTGGATTGGGCGTTGAGCCGAAAGGCCCAGCATATATTCGAGTTCATCCCAGTCTTCATCGCAAGGAAACCGATCGAGAGCCAGCTTCCATGTTTGTGTAATGAAGGCCCGCTTCGTGTATTCCTCACAGGCGCGGCGGGCGGTCGCGATCAGTGAGGTAATCAGGGCGTCGTCCTCGCTACCATCGACCCGGAGAAAGGTCTTGGCATCCGACAACGCAACCGGCTCAGTGGCCGGCGCGCTGACGAGAACGGGCGAACGGCGGTTCAACTTAGACGGCCTTGTTCTCCGCGACCTTCTCGACCTTGTTCTTAGTGGGCTTGTCAGCCTTCTCCGCGACCTTCTCGGTCACGTACTCAGCAACCTTGTCGGTCTCGACGAAGTCCTTAGCCAGAGATTCCGGCACATCGTATTCTTCGCCTTCCGCATAGTGCTTTACGGAGTGCCCGTCGGGCGAACCGCGGCTGTTGCGGGTCATTTTGATTGCGACCATTGCAGTATCTTTCATTTAAAATTGGAGGGCGGTGTTACCCGCCCCGTTTTAGTTGGCAGGAGCCGGACGAACGGCGGGACGGCCAAGGATGGCGGTCGCACCGATGGTGGCACCCGTGGTGACGCCAGCGCTCACGATGGACAGGCGCACGTAGCGCTTGTGACCGCGATAACCGATGCGCTTCACGGTGTTGGCAGCACCGATCGCCGCAGCAGACTCCAGGCCGAGCAGATCTTCATCCGCAACGGCGTTGGAGCCGGACAGGCCGGAGTCGTCACTTTCCTCAAGCAGAGGGGTGTAGGTGCCGTCCGTCCATGCGCCGGACTGCATCAGGAATTCCAGCGCCTCATAACCGAGGGTGTCGATGATGACACCCGCAGTTGTGGTGCTGGAGGCAATCGCAGCAGTGTTCTTCGCCACTTTGGCGAGGATGTCACTGTGCATATCAAAGGAAGCCATTGTGTTGGACTTTCGTTGTTTATCTTAGCTGGTCGCGAACTTCATGAGCTTCAGAGCATCGAAGTTGGTCACCGCACCACCTACTCGTTTCGTGGTGTAGAACTTCACGCGGCCCTTGCTGGTGTAGGGGTCACGTTGAACGCTCACACCGACACGATCGAGGATGGTGTAGCTCTTGCTCATGTTGCCGTAGGCAATCGACAGGGAGCCGGAGGTGATGGTCGGCATGTCGGACATCAGCACGACGGGCTTCTCCAGCAAGCTCATCACCGCACCGAGCACCTGACCTTGTGGGCCAGTCGCGGGCTGAAGATTCAGGAACCGGTACATATCGGTGCCCTTGATCTTCATGATCTTGGTGAGGACGGAGCGGTTCATGCTCCAGTTGGCACCATTTTGATAACCTTCGAGCAACGCGCCCTGCAGGTCGATCAGGTTTTCCGGGGTGACATCAGAGGTGCTGCCAGAGAGCAGCTGCTCGATCTTGCCACGCTCATAGACGCCGGCGTTGGACCATGCACCGTAGGTCAGGAAGCCACGGGGCTTCAGCGGACCAGTGCCGTTGACGAACGCTGCGTTCTCCATGCGGCTGAACTTGTCGGACACCTTGCCAGCGAGCCAGGGTTCCAGATCAAGCGCGGAGTCCTGCAGATCCTCGACAGTGACGCGGGGTTCAGCTTCCATCTTTCGGGCGACGATTTCGATCTGGCCGGTTTCCGGGGTATCGGTTTCACCCTGAGAGGTGCCCTCACCCTCCCAGCGACCATCGGCTTCGTCATCGTCGATATCGACGGTGACGGACTTAAGCGCGGTCGGACGCACAGTCGCCAGCTTGCGCATGGGCGACGTTTCGAAGATACGGCCATTGATCATGCCAAGGGTGCCGACCGGAACGAGATAACCGCCATTCGGGTTGTCATCCGTAGACATGGCTTTCTGCTCGTCGGCATTCAGTTTCAGGAACGCCTTGTCGCCGCCTTGCAGATAGGTGGTGAGCGCCTTCTTCTCCATGGCGCGGGTCGCCTTGGCTGCATCGCTGCCGTCAGTGACGGAAACGCGCTGCATTGCGGCCTCGAGCTTTTGTTGCTGGGTTTGGACGCTTTCAAGCTTGATGCCGATATCATCGGCCAGCTTGTCAATCATCGCCTGGGCGGCTGCGCCACCAGTCGTTTTGTTGACTTCGTGAGCATTCTTCAGCTCATCGAAGCCCTTGGTGATGAGGCCTACCGACTCGGTAAGCTTCTCAATTGCTTGTGTGTGGTCCACTTGGGAGTGACTTTCTTAATTGGTCTAGTGCGCCTTGCAGCGCGTCCAGTGCCAATGCAGCGTCACCACCCTCGCGGCGGGTCTCGAATGCACGGTAGCCTTTGGAGGCGATTAGTTTCGCGTCCTCTTGGCTGTATCCTGCCTCTCGCAGAAATCTTTCAAAGTCCCGGATGCTCTCCGGTGCGGACTTAACCGCTGAAATGGTCGCCTTCTCGTTGGCGGGGAACGTCACAACAGAAACTTCGTAGAGGCGCACCTTCTTGATGTGCACGACCTCGGTATCTCGATTGTATTCGTGGATGAGGGTCTTGAAGCCGATGGAGAGACCGCTCAGTGCGCCTTGCTTCAGAAGCTCGTAGGTTTCAAATGCGGCCTGTACCTTTAGGTTGAGCTTGCCGCGAACATAAAGGCCCTTTTCGTCTTCGCGGGCTTCTAAGTAGATACCACCAACCATCCAGGACGAGTGCTGGAGCAGAAGCTTGGGTAGCCCGTGCTTTTTCAAGCTCTCGGCAAACGCGCCCTTCTCTACAATCTCGCCGTAGGAATCTTCGTTTCCGAATACCGATCCGTAGCCTTCAAACTCGCCGCTGTCGGCATCACCGATTGCCTTAAACTCGGCAGCGAACTCGATATGCTTCTTATTCAGCGTCACTCATCGAAACTTTCTCTTCACTCATTAGACTCACAACCTGATTCACCGCGCAAGAAATTATTGAACGACCTCATATGCGAGGACGCAGCGACAGTTGATGCAGTTGGCTGCACCACCACGCGGATCACCTGGACGCGACATCGCAACACCGCCCACGTTGAAGTCAGCATCCATCGCGATAGCGGGATGGCTAGCCATGGCAGCATGAGATACGCGGGAGCGTCCATCCTGCACGGGCACCCACTTTTTGTTCAGCGCTATCCCATCTTCACGGGCGACTGCGTTGGCACCCTCGACACTGGCGAACATCATCGCGTTGTGGGTTTCGGTGCGGGCGATGGTCTCGGCCCGCGGCGCGCTCAGGTCTCTCGCCTTCAGCAGCTCGGTTGCGACAGCGACGGGGTTGAACTCGACATCGTGAGCCAATGCCACATCAATAATCGTCTGTATATCAGCGCGGGTGGTTTCCGCGGTCTCCTTTGCCGCCTGTAAGCCGTACTCAGCCATCCATTTACGGATGAGGTACAGCCACAGCTTATCCCAATCGGTTTTGACCTGCAGCGCCCTCACCTGCTTCAATGTCTCGACCAGGGCGATGCGTATGGCGATGCCCTGGTACTTTACCGCAATCGCGGTCATGGCGGCGCGGTGATAATCGAACAGCTTGTCTTCGAGACGTTGGGTACTTGGGAAGACGGTGGAGGCTTCGGTGATGTAGCGGTTTTTCTCGTCGAAGACCTCGGCAGCATACGGCCCTTCGACCGACTGCATCAGCGCTTCCCAGCGTGACTTCTCAATGGCAGCTTTGATGCTCATTCAATCGGAGGAGTGGCGATAAAGCCGCAGAAGCATAGCCAACCCCAACCAGTCTTTTCCCGGTAAGCTAAAACAGCAGAGCCAATGAAGCACACGGCTGCAACCACACATCTCGCAATACGAACCTCGTCCATATCCTCACTTTCTGTTGTTAAACACCGAACTGCTCCGCAAGCACCTTGGTCACTTCCTCATCGGTGTAGCCGCAGGACTTCAACGCTTTCCCAATATCAGCGGGCGCGATCGGTGCAGCGGGCTTGTCGTTGATATGATCGAGCGTCTTCATCGTGCCGGCCACGAGCAGCGAACCAGCAGGCCCACCCACTTCCTCGAAGCCGCATTCTGCACGGGCTTCATCAGGCGTAATCAAGGTATCCTTGACCGCCTGCCCCATCCGCTTGAACAAACGCTCTCTACGGGCCTCCAGTGCAGGCACACTATCGGAATTGTAGGCAAGCACTTCCTTCGCATCGCTGGTCTTGCCGTACAGCGGGAGCAGGAAGTTGGTCAGCGACCCCATGATGAGGTTCAGCAGTGGCAGGATGGTATCGACCCATAGCCGTTCCTCGGCGGCTTCCATGTTCGAGAACGTGGAGGCTTCCATGGTGACGAGAGGCAACGGCACACCGAGCACGAGGGCGGTGTTTTTTGCCGCCTCGCCCATGCTCTTCTCGAAATCCATGTCCTTAGGCGTATGAGAGAGTGCAGTGAACTTGGCGCCTCCGGTGAGAATAGGCACGTTGCCGGCGTTCTTGACGCCCTGCCAAGCCTTCTTGAAGAACTCACGCAGCTGCGACAGGGTAGCCTCGGTCGGTGAAACCTTATCAAATTCAACGATACCGGACGGACGCGCGCCGTTCAGCAACAGGTTGGAATTCCATTGCGCGCCGTGATTATGGGTATCCACAGCACGGGCAGCGGCTTTCATGGGAGGAAGGCCACGGAACGGATCGGACGGGTTGAAGGTCTTGATATGCAAGACCTGGCTTTCCCCGGTGACGACGTTGACCGGGAAGCGCTTCCGCTTCTCACCAGTGCCGTACAGGTAAGCCAGTGGAACAGCGCTGCCGTTCTTGTCCTTCTCGATATCCATGGATGACGGGTCGAGCAGATACAGCTCCGCAGCAGGCCCCTTCTCCGGGAGACGCAGTATAAAGGCTTCGCCCGCAATCCGGTGCCAAGCGACCAGTTCCTGGATGAAATCGGTCCAGGACTGTGTCGGATTGGGTCTGGCCAGCAGATCCAGTAGGCGGTGTTTATTGAGAACGGTGCGATTGCCATCAGCAGCCACCTTGTGGACTTCGAGCTTTACGCTGGAGCATGCTTCCGCAATCCGGGAGATGCAGGCGTAGACGATGGGGTTCTGCTCATACCCCTCGTCTGAATATGTCTTGATGGTGCGGGTGACGCCACTGGAGAGACCGGTGACGAAGAACGCGTTGGAGCCCGGTGCAGGCAACGCCTTCTTGCGGAACGGACTCCAGAATTTCAAACTACAATAGCAATCCTTGCGGTTCAGGCGCCCGGTTCCTCTTCGCGTACACGGCCAGGGCAAGTGCCATCACACAATCGTCGTGCTGGCCTTCCGGTGCGGTGTAGCGAACGCCGGTTCGGGTGTATTCGTACTCAAAGCTTTCCAACTCGGAGACGATTACGCCTTCGGGATATTGAATCTCATTCTGCTGGATGGCAACTGCTAATCCTTCCATCAGCATTTGCTTGCTTTGCTGGGTAAACTTGTAGCCGATGAAGTTGTCCGCATTGGTTTGCAGCTCTTCAACGATTGGATCGCCGACACCCGTGCTGTCCACCGCGGTTGTGGTGCTACCGCAGATCAGGCGCAGGCGCTGGATGGTCGGCTTCCATGGCAACTGGAATCTGTGGTGCTCAGCGGTGCATCCGTCCTCATCGAGACCATGGATCACGGTCCAGTCGATGGACTTGGCAAGGTCAGAGCCGTAGCAGACAGGCGCCTTGTTGCTTATCGGAGCAATGTTTGACCGGATGTATTTGATACCGAACGGGTTGCCACCGTCATCGGATGGCTCGCAGAGATACAGCTCACGGAATACTGCATCAGGCAGCGCGCGCCTTGCATCGTCTAACTCCTCCTGGGGGAAGACGCCAGCCGCGACCGCGTCGGTTGCGATAATCTTGTGGTAGACGTGCCCCTCTTCACCGCCCTCTGCTTTACGGCAGCCGAGATAGAACCAGTTTTTACGGCCTTTCACGTTCCCGATGATACGGATGGGGCCGCGAGTGGCGGTAAGCGTTGAACGGACGGCGTGGAAAGCCTCAACACGCATCCGGGAGGCTTCATCCATCACCGCCGCCCAGACATCCTCACCAAACAGGTTGTCCGGCTTCTCCCCCGACTTAAAGGAAATGATGGCGCCGTTGGGAATGATGGTGATGGTCTGTTCGGTGTCGTTGCAGCGGATAAGCGCGTGAGGCAGTCCGCGCTTCATCCGGCCATAAGCAATCTTCGCCTGGGCGAATACCGGAGCCACCCACCAAAACTGGCGACCGGGTTTGCCGTAGAGCAGCGCCTGCTCAAACAGCCAGGCCATGCACGAGACGGTTTTTCCGCTCTTGGTGCTGCCTTCAATCCATGAATACCGGGAGTCGTTGAAAAACGCCGCAGACTGCTTGGCGTAAAGTTTAGGCCGGACGTAGGTGTATTCCACTCACGGCTTAGCCGTTATCGATTTTGAGTGTGAAGGTGTGGGCTATGGGCGTTTCGCCGCCTTCGATCTTATCGGCGACCTTGCCCCACCCGCGTTCGACAATGAACTGAGCCCACGCCTTATCACCCTGCAAAGCCTGCAGCAGGCCTACGATGAAGACAGCATCGATCGCCTTCCGCTCTTCGCCACACTGCGATCGGATAGCGTCAGCTATTGGCTTGGGAAGTTCGGTGTCACCATCCAACAGAGCACGAACGCGGGCTTCGAGATTGGGAATGCCAGGCGGGCGTCCGGCTTCATTCCCGGATTTGCCCTTCACAAACGGCTTGCCAACCGGCATCCCGTCCGATCGTCTCGCCACTGATTTTCCGCTGCTCACCCGCTGATTATGCTCACAACTGCGCCTCACGTGACAACTCTTACTTCATTTTACCTCGTGACTTCACCAGCTTCTTAGACATTGCAGCAATCTTTTTGCCGCGCCCTCCGAACCACTCCGCAAGCGCGTGCTCGTAAAGCGTAAATGCGGTGAGAAGTGCGGTTCTGCTGACACTCGCGTGCGTGCCCAAATTTCCGACGTGTCGCAGTGCGTTGAATATATCGGACAGGTCTTTCCCATTGGCGTTCTCAAACAGCTTAATTCTTTGAGCCAACGGGAGACTGATACGTCTGCCTGTCTTGTTAAACTTCTTTATTCCAACCTCATCGAGCCCACGCTCCAAGCTCGTGCGCAGCCTGTTTGCCGACGCGTTCAAATCGCTCCAGAACAAGGCAAACGCCTGCTCAAGCTCCTTCCGCACTGAGTCTGGTAGCTCATTTGGCAGTTCGATGATGTACGGCGCCGGAAACATGCTTCGAGGCCGTAGGTTCGAAACCCAAGCCTGACCAAATTCCTCGTCATACTCTTCCTCAACGACTGTATCCCCGCTGACCACAACCAGTTCGCCACAGGTGCTAGCGGAGCACTCCATCAACAATGTAAATCGTTCCTCGACCCAACTAGGGTCCCAATCTTCATGAGACCTAGCTCGCTTTGAAAGCTGAGATTGAACAAGCTTTCTACTATCTTTCACTTGGCTCAACGTGCCTTGATGGCAAGTTGGGCAGCTAAATGGCGGGATTGAAGTCTGTCCAAAGGTCTCAGTCCAGTAAGTGATGTTGACTGTCATTGAAATTCCAATCGAAGCTATTTCATCGACGCGAGTTCGAGCCGCACTTATGCCAAGTAAGATCGTTGTTCGGCTCAGACTTCTTGCCGTAACACATCCCAGCCTTCTCCATCTCTGGGCCTAAAACCTCATCGCGGAATGCACACGAGACTTCTTGCTTCTTGCCAGGGTAACTTCCCCTGCACATGGAATTCGCGACATACCAAGCGGTGACTTCGCTTTTCATTTCATCTCTTTGCGGAGCAGCGACCGCTGGATAGATCGCCGCAATGAATAGGCCAGCCATAACAATTCTCATCATAACCTCACTACGTGAACTTCATAATTTCAATAACTTATCCCACCTTCACAGCCGCCCGCAATTGGCGCATGATTCCTGCACGCCAAAAGGCGGATATAAATCAACGAGAAGATACTAGGATGGCATTGTTTATCGCAGTTAGCGCGCTGATTGTCGGCGTAGCCAATATGAGCTTCCAACAAGGGCAAGCTAACCCGGACGCGAAGAGCTTTTTCCAAAGCAACGCGCATATCGTCCAGGATAACTCCAGCATCGACTAAGGTGCAGGATTATCAAAGGCCCCGGTATGGGGCCTTTTTCGTTGAGGACGGCGGTTAGGACAAACGGCCAAAGATGACCCTGGCGCCCTCTCCTTGACCCTGTTGTTGGACACAGTGGCCTGGTCCATGCGAACGGCCCTTCAGCTCCGATCGCTAGCCTAAACCGGGGTGAATACCTGGGCCGTTTCCCGATGTCGGACTTCCCCGTGCGGTGTAACCGCGTGGACGAGGCCTCGAACTATGACCGAGAAGCCTCGATAATTCCATAGAATGTTCTGGTTATTGGGTGCGTGGATCGCTTGCGGGGCTATTACCGCATGGTAGGTTCGAGACGGGTCTGGGGAATTTCATAAATGAATAGTGACAGCGGTTCTGGCGCCGATTTTAAAGCCGAGCGTCCAAATACAATTTATCAAGAAGAGAAAAGTCGCTTCCTTCCAATTCTCGCCGGCCTCGTAGCGGTCGTCGCCGCGGTTGGCTACGGCGGATATTATTTCTATACCAACTCAGAAGCCTTCAATCCCTACAAAAAAGTCTATGAGCGCCTGGGGATTAGTATCCCACGAGAGTTCGAAAGATTTGGACAAGCAGCTCGCTATCTTGACCAGGTGAAGCGTGAACCATGTGACAGTGTTGCATTTACTTCGCTGACCGAGCTCATGGAAAAAGCTGGATTTCCACGCGAAAGCGCCATGAGTCTTGAGGCGTTTAGCAATGAGTGCACTCAATCCGATGAGATGCTGCGATCGGCTTTCAACGCTTACACAAGGGTTGGCGACCACAAGGCTGCCATTCGAGTCGCCGACGCCCTTGTAAAGTACGATACCGCCAGCAAAGACTATCGCTTCTGGCGCGGACAAGCGCATGAACGCGCGAAGGAATACAAGGCAGCACTCGCCGATTACATGAGCTCATTGCAACTCTTTCCTGACCTATCAAATGTTGCCTTGTCTCAATTTTATTACGTCTCGTTGATGTACGATAAAATTGGAAAATCCTGCGAGGCGATTGCTCCGCTTGAAACTTATCTCTCATTTAATGTGCAGAAGAGACAGACCGCGCAGATTTCTCAATTGATCTCAGAGTATTCGCGCAAGGGTAGCTGCGCAGCAACTTACGCCAACGGATCTGCTCGCATAATCATTCCGCCGAATAACCGCATTGACGTAATGATCAATGGCTCGCCCGCCCGAATGATCCTAGACACCGGAGCTACGTCAATAGCAATAACGCCGGAAATGGCTGCAAGGGCTAGGATCGCTCCCGACTCTTCTAACCTTGTTGAGGTAAAGGTCGTCGGAGGCTTGATGCAGCAAGCGACAGGCTATGCCCAATCCGTAAAGGTTGGAGATGCTACGGCTGCGAACGTTCCACTTTTAATCGCGGTAGGCAGTAAGGACGCTTTTGGTTCCGAAACAGACGGCTTACTGGGTATGAGCTTCCTGTCCCGATATAGCCTTACACTTTCATCAGGTCTGCTCGAACTAAAGCAGAAAGCCCGGAACTAGTTGTCAATTGGTCATCGCGAAAAAAACGCGATGCAAGCCAAAGAAATTGGCGTGGCTAGGATGGCTAAAACCATCAACACGAACCCTAAACCTTTTCCAAAGGCATTGGTGACGTGTTCCGACTGAGCGAGGATATAAGCCTGCCCGAATCTTGGACGCAGCTTCTCGCCCGCCAACAAAGGCGGTTTTTTGCTACTAGCCATCTTAAAAACCCTTTGGGTTAGCTACCCAAGTTGTTGCGCTTTTGTCCTAGGTTCGTTCTTACCCAACTCGCTCTACCAATTAGTTAGAGTCGAACCCTACCGCTCACTGTGAAGACTCTTGCGCATTACGTGACTCCAAATCAACCAACGTTTCGCTAACTGGCGCGTTCCTTGTACCTAGGATTATATTCCGTCTTCTTTATGGCGGGCACAGCTGTGTTCCTGAGTCGTGCAACTAATTGCAAGACCCGCTTGCAGCCACGTTAAATGGCTGCTCCCGGCGTTAAGTGCGCTTGGATTTTCTATTTAGCGCTGGCGAGCGTCTGGGCGGCATCCAAATCACTTTGATAATAGTTTTTGCCGCATTCCGCGTTGTAGGCGTTCACATCTGAATTGTGACTGCTAACCCCGGCATTGAAAGTAAGCCCTGCGGCCTTGCCTCTCTGCACAAGCTGATTATGCCGATCGACCAGCACGTTAAATGCATCCACGCTGCGCTGGCTTCTCGTGTCTACGACACTCTCGGCGGCATTCACCTGCAGTTTGGAAGTATTGATGGAGGAGGACCAGGCATCAATCTTGATGCGTTCAGCATCGATACGCGTGCTGTCGTCGTCCAGCTTTCCTGCCGTCCTGATGCACTGAGCAAGCTGGGAAACAGTTAGCACGTCTGGGCCGTAGGTCTTAATGCCACCAGACGATGAAGATCCGGCGCCAGCAGCTGCTCTGCCCGCCCCTCTGGCAACTAATGAACCGAGAAACTTTCCGCCGCCACGGGCTTCTGCTGCAATCGAGAACAAGGACGAGCCAATAACAATCGAAACGAGCAATTTCCGCGACATAATAGAGCCCCTGCCAAAGGTTCACGTATCCAATTCAGGCAGCCTATATCAATCCGTGACGCCCGATAAGGCACTCCGGAACACCCGCCTCACAAATTCATCATTGAATGCAGACGGCCTCCCGTGCGTTTTGGCTAAGAAACCCTCCGGTGCGTGAAGCGGGATCGATGAAAGCTGTGCCCTGGCTGCACCAAACAAACGAGGCCGCTGGAGGTTTTCCTCAAACAGCAGCCTCGCCTTAGCTTTAGCAAACGCCTTCTCGAATTCGCCGAGAGGTTTGAATGGGTCGCTGACTATCTTCATCAGACGACCCTACCCGTTACGCCCTACCCTCACAGAACAGCTTTTCACGCCGTGCTTCTGCTCGGGTGAGGAACAGTCTGCTTGCGCGTGAGAACTTGCGCTTAACTGCGGTCCAGTCCTTCTGCATCACTTCAACGACGGTCTTCTTGATAAGCCGCCCGGTGACACGCTGCCGGAACACGTGGAAGCGCCTGTCACCTTTATCGGTCTTGGTACGCCCGACAAAGAATTTGGCGGGGGTGGTTGTCTTGCTCATGAGTTTTTTCCTCATTGTTGCTTGTTTATGGGTGTGTTTGCGCTTGGGGCGCGAACCTGATTATTTATTCAACTCAGCAGTTAGATGGCCGACAAACTGAAGCCAAATATTGTCGAACCACCAGTCAAAGCCTTCTGCTCTACGCGATTTATTGCGCCCGCGGCTTTCCTCATAGCTCACGAACTTCTCCATGAGATATTGCTTCTCTGTGAGGTCGGCGCAAAACGCGACAATATCCTCAGTATGAAAGCGATGCGCATATGGTCCATAAGACCCTTCAACGAGAACCTGGCCAGTATCGATATCGAGCGTGATGAGGCAAAGGTCACCACAAGAATAGACCTCCCAGGTTTTTCTGTTTCGAATGACGGGGTTTACGTAGTTTCGAGTGGTGTCGTTCAAATTCCTCTCTTTCTCTTAGTTGATGATTGCATGGGCGAGCACAGCGCTCATTCCCAGCCAGCCTGCTTGAGCGCAGGCTCCTACAAACAGTAATCGCTTAATGGTCATGGTCTTTTTCTCCTGTTGTTTATAGTCATGCTGAGTCACGTGCAGAATCTCGTCAACTGATTTTACACTTGCCACGCATGTTTTCCTGACTCATGATTCTTTCACAACAGAAAGAAGTGACGTGTTCAAATCGGAGAACCTTAAAGAACTGCCCGCCGCGCTTATAAAACTGCAGGCCGACCTGAAGCCCATCCACAAGGATACAGATGGTGCGCGTGGCAAATATGCATCGCTAACCACAGTGATGAGTGTGGTACGACCAATTCTTGAGAAGCACGGCTTCTCTCTAGTTCAGACAACTATGGGTCAAGGCCACGGAGCCGCGCTACAAACCGTTTTGATGTATTCAAACGGGGAATACATCAGCAGCACAATTGATGTACCTGTAGCCAAGCCCAATGACCCTCAAGCTTATGGCTCTGCCCTCACCTATGGTCGGCGGTACTCCATCATGGCGCTGCTCGGCCTCGTCACCGAAGATGACGACGCACAATCGGCGACCACCACGCTTGAAGATCGATGCGCAGACATTTTTTCCGCGCAGACGCTCGAAGACCTCCGAACTGCTGACATAAAGCATTCAACAGCAGCAGCGCTCACCAAGACCGAGAAATGGACGATCCGGGCTTGTGTGAAGGCGATGAGTGAGAGTTTGGGGCAGAGCGCATGACACGCGCGCGCGCCCAACAAATACAGATCCTTCTAACAGAGCGCCTTTATCCGGATATTCGATCGGTGCTTGAAGAGACAAAAGCCCTGACAGGATTAGTGACCAATGCGCAGGTCACTGCATTTGCGCTCCGCGACCTAAGAAATAGATTAGCTCGGGAAATGAAGGTGGGAAGAACGGAGAAAAGAGAAACAATGAGAAAGCGAGGGAATGACTTATAGACCACCATACCAGCTTCGTCCGGTGAAGCCGCTGACCAAGGATGAAATTTTAGCGATCGCCAAACGACGCGGTAGCTTCACAACAAGCTTCCGATATCGAGACCAGAAAGTGGACTCAAAATGCCGCGAGTTGGTTGGGCAAGGCAAATTGAAGCGCAGCCCCTACTTTCATAAGTTTGATAACCGAGAGTATTTGTTCGTAAAGCCAGCACTTGAAGAGTAAGCCGCCCAAAATGCTCTACGTGCCCATCTTGGGCATTTCCCTGCCGCGTGAGAACAAACCCCATATGCGACTGCTCCACACGCTCACGTGCAGCGTGACCGGCGCACGGTGCGATGAAGTCCACCACCCGAAGGGATTGGCTTGGGGTTGCGGTATGGGAATGAAGGCGCCGGATGAAACGGCAATTCCGCTCAGCAAGCGAGTCCACGACGAATTTCACCGCGGAGGCGTCAAAAGCTGGGAAGCGAAGTACGGTTCGCACCTGCAGCATCTTCAAAAGACCCGGCAGAAGCTCGGTTTGGCCCATTATAAAGGGGTTTAGCGGGGACAGAGGAACAAATCGGGCACAATAACCTTGTGTGGAACCCACAACCGGGAGATACAATGAGGCTGTTCCACAACAGCTGATTCGCACCTTTAGTTCGGAAAACGAGTAATGGCAAAGAATTCAAGCAAACCTACCGGGACCTCCCGAATCAAGTTCATCATGGTCGAAGCAGAAATTGCTGACGACCAGATTCAGTCAGTGACTCAGGCAATCACCAGCGCTCTTCGCGGGCCAAGTCCAGTTGCAGCAATAAAGCGCATCGCGGCACCATCGAATGGTGCGGCCGAGCATCAGGAAGTCGAAGCTGAGTTCGAAGACGTAGCCGATGAGGAAGAAACTGCTTCCAGTCCGGTTGCTGCACGGAGCCGTGCCCCGCGCAAGGCGCCGAAGGCACCCGACATCATCCCCATGGACATGCACGCCGATGTTTCTCTCGCGTCGTTCGCGGCCGGTAAGGATGCCGGCAGCCAGCACAAGAAGTTTCTCATCGCTGCAGCATGGCTGAAAGAGCATCGTGCAACGAATGCGGTTGGTGCCGCGCACATCTACACGTGCTTCCGCTCCATGGAGTGGTCGGCAAATATCCCGGACTTCTGGCAGCCGCTTCGCGACTTAAAGGCGAAGAAGTATTTCGTGAAAAACGATACCGGTGATTACGAAATCAATCACATCGGTCTGGATTATGTGAAGAAGTTGGGTGGCAATGGAGCTGCGTGACCTGGTCAGCCAGGTTAGCGGTTTCGACCAGCTTCAGCCCCGCGACAGGATAAAGCTGTTCGCCTGGTTTCTTCACACGTACCGTAATCGAGAAACTTTCGATAACGCCGCCGTCCGGGCGTGCTTTAGCGAGCTGCATCTGGTTGACCCTCCGGTGTCTAAGTATTTGCCGCGCATGGTGGACTATAAGGATTTGATGCGGGTTCAAGGCAACTTCAAATTAGAGCGCGCCGTCCGCGTCGAATTGGATAAGCGTTACGGAGTTCATCAGAGTATTATCCAGGTGAGTAACATTCTCGCAGCCCTCCCCGCTCAGATTCCAAACGTCGCGGAGCGCACGTTCTTGGACGAAGCACTGAAGTGCTACAAGGTCGAAGCGTACCGGGCCTGTATCGTGATGACCTGGAATCTCGCCTACGCACATTTGCTCGATTGGATTTTGAAGGACCAGGACAGGCTCGATAAATTCAACGCCGCTATTTCAAAGCGGTACCAAAAGATGACGAGTTTAAAGATTACGAAGTACGATGAGTTCCTAGATGAGCTGAAGGAATCTCAGGTAATTGAAATTTGCAACACCGCTGGCCTATACAACTCCAACGTTTTCAAGATTTTGAAGGAAAAATTGGACAAGCGGAACATCGCCGCACATCCTTCGGCCGTCGTTGTCGTCCAATCACAAGCGGATGATGTGGTCACGGACCTCGTGAATAACGTAGTTTTAGCGCTCGTTTAATTCCGTAGAAGCGATTCAGCTAAAGGGAAAACGGCCATGCTTCGCGTTGCTCTACTCATCGCCGCCTCTCTCGCGACCGCGACATGGGCGGAGGCAGAAACGATCAACGTCAAATATTACGGCTCGCTCGACCTGAAGACCTTTGCCTGTACCGACATCACCAGGAGCAGCTTCATCAACCGCGCCTGTTACGACAAGGCGCAGCAGTTCATGGTCGTCCAGCTTCAATCGACCTATTATCCCTACTGCGAGATGCCGGCGAACGTGTACGATGCGTTTCTGGCTGCTGACTCCATGGGCAGATTTTATAACGCCAGCATCAAGGGCTCAGGCAAGGACGGCCCGTACGATTGCCGGACGCATCGCGCACCCAAATACTAAACGGCGGGCAGATTGTCCGAGAAGAAGCAGCTCAACCTCAAGCTCATCAAGGGTGGCGTGGATGAACCCACGCCTCCTCCATCCCCGCCGAAGCCGATGGGCTATTTGGGCTGGGCGGGCTTGTGGATCGCTTCGCTGACCTTGTGGGTGTTGCTAGGCTACTGGATGTGGATGGCGGTGACCCATCGCTAATCCACGTGCGACCGTGCCGGCGCGGCCTCTGTGAACACCGGCTTGATGATCCCCTCGTTCACCCGCATGTGCCCGTGGGCTTTCTGTGCCGCGACGAAGATATCTTTCCTCCGCTTCATCTCTGAGAAATAGACTGTGGCCTTCTTCTCGAAGTCGTCGGGGATCTTGCGGTTCAGCCAAGCTTGACCAATCAGCCAGCCGTAACTCTTGCTAAGCGCCCAGCTCTCGTTCAGCCCGCAGATGTGGTTGAAGGCGTGGACGTAGGTGAACGGGAAGGCCTCAGCAGGTGGCCGCATCGTCATGATGCTGCGGTAAAACAGCTCAGCCTGCCGTTGGGCCTCTTTCACGTTCTCCGGGCGATCGTCACGGGCCTCAGCCTCCTCCTGCTTGCAGAAAGAAGCTTTAAGAAGCTCGATGATCTGCCCCTCTTCCGGCCAGCGCGCATATTTCGCGGTTGCGAAATAGGACAGCGCCGCAGCTTTAATATCGGCCTTGGCGTATCTGCCAACCGAGTAGCACCAGGTCTTCTTGATCAGCTCCAGGTTCTGCCCGGGTTTCAGCTCGTAGGCGCCGTACCGTTCAGCCAGCAGCTTGAACAGGGTTTCGATTTTCTCCATTGGGGTGTCGCTCACATCGGTATCTCCATGTCGGTTATCGGTTTGGATTCAACAGGCGTCATCAGTTGACCGGGATCATCCTCCCACCGGCGTTGATTGAGGAAGGTGGTCGGATGCGGGATGAACTGCCCGCCGTCACGAACCCACTGACGGCAATCCTTCCAAGACGGTAGCGAGGCGATGACGGCAACCTGCTCGGTCAGTTTCAGACGACGCCATGCCGAATGGGCTTTCGGTTTCCCGACCTTGTTCGGGTACATCGACCAGAATGCTTCGAAGCCGCCCGGCTCCCCCTTGGGGGTTAGGGGGATTGTTTGTTTAGTATCTGGTTTATCATCTGTAATAGTTTGGCCCTTTCGACCGAACTTAGTTTGGTCTTTTGGGCCAAACGCTTCGGCCCTTTCGGCCAAACGGTACCAGTAGGTACGGTTCACGTTTCCACCGCTGAAGTTGCCACGCACGATAAGTCCGGCTTGAACCAGGGCCTCAATCGCATTCCTGATTTGCTTTTCACCCATGTAGGCGAATTGCTCGACCCAAGCAGCGCGGCTGTTGTACGTCCACACGTAGCCTTCACGGACGTTCAGACCGTTCGCAGTGTTGTGCTTAATCCAATGCTGAATGTTGGAAAAGATAATTGCCGCCTCAACGCCGCACTCCTCAGCAATTTCGGTCTGAAAGGAGTGGATCACGACACCACCCCCTCAAATAACTTGCTGTCATAGAGCCCGAACAGGGGCAATAGGCCATGAGCATCGGCCCAGTCTTGCAAATCTCTGACGGGGCGCTTGAGGTTGTGTGCTATCTGACCAATTTTTTTGAAACGATTGGTGCGTGGCAAATTGCGATTATAGCGAGGGCGCGCGCGATAAATTTCACAGGCCTCAGCCTCGTTTAGCTCTTCATTGGTTGAATCAGGAAGTGACAGGAAATCAAATTTGAAAAATTCCTTCTTGCCTTCACAGTCATGGAAACACACGCGCGTTGTGACACAGTTTCCTTGCCCGACATAAACGATAAAGTCTTCGTCTGTTTGATGATTGTGGCCATAAAGGCGATAGAGCCCTCGCCCTAAACTAACTTCGCCGACCCATTTGAGATTGCTGAATGATGACGCATCCATGCACCTTCTTTCTGTTGTTTGACGATGCACCGCAGAAAACGTCGGGCCGATAAGGATGCATTCTCACCGGCCTTAGCTACAAGCTGACGCGTTTTTGAGTATACAGCAACAAAGTTTGCTCAGTTTCTGCGCGGTGACCGATACGCAGCCCGTATCGCTTCCTGTACCTTTTCGCCAATCGCGTAGGAGCGATCGATAACTCTTAGGTGATCTTTTTCCCGAAACTTCCAATCTATTTCGATAGCTGCCACCAAATGCGCCCATAAGACATCGACAGCACGCGCCTGGTCGAACTCAATCAGGTATCTATCGGTAGCCTCACGGCAGTTCGGGCGCATCTTTCCACCCGGTGCGAGGGGAATGCAGGCGGCATACGCATCTGCAAGTTTATCCAAGTCTTTAGCTGGCAAGCCGCCGATATCGCGGACAGACTCAGTCAGGCGCTTTTCATCGCTGATTATGTCTAGAAGGCTTTGAGCGCTCGCACTCCCCATCCCGATCATCAAACCAAAAACCGACATCAAGGCGTACTGCCGAAACCTAATCATAAATCCCCCCAAGCCCTGTGCTGAGCTGCAATAAATCACAAAATCAGGTGCAGTATACAACTTCCTGAATCATGCTGATGCCTCCACTCACAGCGAGACATCATCATGCTTCAGAAAATCAGCTTTGCGCTGGTCAACGACCGCGCGCGCTATACTCACTTCATCGAGCAGGACGGCTCAATCATCGCCCTCTGCCCGATCGAAATTATCCCGGAGGTTCGTGTTGGCGTGGTTTGCCCGCAGGATTTTCCATCGGACGAGCAACGTCTCAGCATCGTTCACCTGGCTCAGCTTGCCACCGGCTACGATCCGACAGTGTCCATCGAGTTCGGGCAAGGGACATCGCCCTTCCCGCCGATCGTGCCGAGTAACCACCCGCTGGCCGAGATGGCTGCGCAACACTGACAAATCCGCCTCTCACATGGGAGGCGGATTTTTTTCAGCTCGTGCCTTGCGCGCGCCCTTTTTCGTCCCCATTCTCAGGGAGCAGAAAGAATACCGCCCTCACAGGCGCCCGACTGCATGACTGCCCGAGCTGGGCACCCTCCCACAGCGCGAGTGCGCTGCCGGTTTCACGCTTGATCCCGGTCATTTTTGTTTTGTTCGAACCCGAATAGGCGTCGTGGGACGGGCCTGTCGGAGTCAACTCTCGGAAACGAGGGATGGCTCCGATGTAAACACATCGGGCCATTTCTCAGATCCGAGCCGAAACCCGGCAGGAATGAGCGATGAAAGAAGATCCTTTAGCTATCCTAATCCAAGCGGCTTTTAAGATAACCGCGCTAAGTGGCACGGCGGCGCTTTGCATTTCCTTGTTTGCACCCGAACCTTGCCCGAGCTTATTGCAGCGCGTCTTTGACGCTTGTCTGACAGTCTTCACGATCGGAGCAATGGGCACAGTCACCTTGTATCGCAACAGACCGCGCGAGGATGCGTAGTCATGTGCGATACCGCTCAATTTCCTCGCCCGCCTCCTTGAGCTTTCGCAGCCAGGATGCCATCGCGCCGACGCCGCTCCATACCTCACCGTTTGGACCGCGGTACTTTGGCATGCGTTCAGGCTTCTTCTTGCCCTCGCCCGGCTTGAACCCGAGCGCGCGGATCTGCGATTCCAGCTCTTGCCGCCTTGCATCCTTCGCTGCGTTGAATTCCGCGGTGATACGCAGGTAAGCCTCACTCATCGCATCGAGCGAGAGCGCCTTAAAGTCGCTCACGATTTTAGACATGCCCTGCTACCTCCGTGAAGGCAGCCTATGCTTTGTGTTCCGCCATTCAACGGCGATAACAGGGCATGTGGGGTTAATCGAGCCTTATGCGGACACGAGTTTTGCAGGACGTGGCGGCATCGTAGAACGCAACCTTAATGTTTGCCTGAATGTTTAGCATGTCACTGAGGCCGAGCTTATTCAGTTCCCTGTTCGCTGCCGTTATGTCGTTGGAATAGGCTAGCTCTGCTACCTTTATCGCCGTGGGGTTCAGGGATGAATAAATGACCTTAGAGGCACAAGAACATTGTGTGGCATTGCCTTCCCCCTTCTGCCTGCAAAAATCTTCAATCGCGGTTTCAGCAAAACAGACGCTTGGGAAAACCATAGCTGCGGCAATCACGCTCATTTTCAAATTCATAAAAGGCTCCAAAATATATAGTTAGCAATCCGGCATAGGTGAAACATCGGAGAGTTATTTGCAAGAGTCCGGGCAATAAAAATGCCCCCGAAGGGGCTGGCTGACAGAACAGCTAGGCTTAGCGGGTTCTTGCCAGCCGAGCAGCGGCGCCACTCGCTACATGCTGGCAACAGAGCTATTCCCTTTCAGAGGCTTGGTGCGTTCCCTGCTTTCGCAGACCGCTCCAGTTGCGCGTAAATGGCGCTGGGTGCGGGGCCTTTTCAGGTTTTTTCCGTCAGGCGCCACTCTAGAAATGGCACAACACGTACTTCCACAACCAGCCATAAGAGACTCTCACTTGATTTTGAACCAGTCCAGCTTTTTCCCGCTGGCCTTCATTTCCTCGCGGAGCCATCGAGGGTGAGAACCCCTGCCAGCCCAAAACAGCTTCTTGTCCTTGCGGCTTTGATATTGAGGCCTGGCCTTGGCCCTTTCACGCTTCGCGGCTGGTAAAGCGGCTTTGGCAAACGCCTTCACGCTAGTGCTGCGTTTTTCGGCATCAATCACTTTCAGCAGTTCGTCTTTCAAATAAGATTGGCGCTGGAGAAGTGAGAGGTCAAAGTGGTTGGCCAGTTCGAGCAGCAGTTTGGCTTGGGCATCAATTTCAAGGGCGTTGAATTGTCTGATGATGTTGGGGTGATTGGACACAATCTTGCGGGGCTTTTTCATATCTCACCTTAATGGTCGCGGTGGGCATGGCTTAAAGCTTTCTTGCCAATCCGCAATGCCTATGAGAGTTTGTGGAGCTGTTCCTTTCGAGGAGGCACGGGGTGTTTGCCGCTTTCCTAGACAGTTAGTTGGCCGCACCCCAAATATTTTTACGATTTTGTTTGACGGATTTTTGTTCCTGACTCATGATTCAGTGGTCTAGGAAAGAAACCCACATGAATCAATTTTATCTGCCTATGCCCGCTGCATCAGCAGCGCGCGACCCCTATCCCATGGATGACCGCATTTGCCGCTACGATGTTTTCCGCCGCGCGCGCGCCTTCGATGGCAAGACCCGCGAAATCAATCTCATCAGCTTCGATTATCAGGAACAGGCCGTTGCCTTTGTCGGCAACTGCGAACAGCACTTTGGCCCTGACCTTTGGATTGAGGAAGTGGATACCCGCTCAGGAAACAGCGAGTGCATTCTCGCCGGTGAGTGGGATGAAGATTTGAACCGATACCTGAACCAATAACCCCAAGAGAAAGTGAGGACTATGAATGTAATCCAACCGACCATTAAAACCTTGTTTGTGGCGTTGCACCTGCTGAACCAGTCAAAGCGCAACGTGCGCAAGACCAACGTAGATAAGGGTATCGCGGAGCTTGCCAGTTCGATTGAAGCCCACGGGTTGCTCCAAAACCTAACCATCACTTCTGGCAACGAGGTAATCGCCGGGCAGCGCCGCTTAAAGGCTCTTCAACTTCTGGCGAAGGAAAAGAAAATTCCAGCGGGCTTTCAAGTGCCCTGCTTCCTTGTGGAAGATGAAGGCACAGCCGAGGCGTTGAGCCTTGCTGAAAACGCCATGCGCGAAGCGATGCACCCCGCCGACCAGTTCGAGGCTTTCGCTGCGCTGGTGGCCAAGGGTATGCCCATCGAGGACGTTGCCGCGCAATACGGCGTGACCCCGGCGGTTGTGAAGGGCCGCATGAAACTTGCCGCCGTCTCCCCCAAGCTGTTGAAGCTTTTCCGCGCCGGTGAAATGACGCTGGAACAGATAATGGCCTTCACCCTCAGTGACGACCACAAGAAGCAGGAGAAGGTTTGGAAAGAGGCGAAGGATTGGGAGCGAGACGCTTACTCCATCCGCCGCGCACTGACAGGCAGCATGGCTTCCGTTCGCGGCTCCGCCATCGCCTTTATCGGCATGGAAGCTTACGAGGCAGCAGGCGGAAAAGTTTTGCGCGACCTCTTTGACGAGAAAAATTCCGGTTACATCGAGAACCCGGAAATCGTGGAGAAGCTGGTAGAGTCGAAGCTTAATAGCGAGGTGGCGAAATTGCTTGCCGAGGGTTGGAGCTGGGCTGAAACCACTGAAAGCATCAACTCTTGGTACAGCATGGTCAAGCCAGTTTCCGGCGATGACCCTGAGGAATATGATGACGACGAGGAAGACGACGATGGAAATCCCATTGTGCGCGTTCCTGCGGTCTATGCGCCCGAGGACATGGCGCGCTCTGGTGCCTTGGTTGGCCTCAGCTATTCCGGCGCGTTGGTTATCCGGCGCGGTGTCCTGAATAGCCGTAAAGACGAGGAAGCCAACGAGAAGAATGAATCCACCGAAAAGGAGCAAAAGCCAAAGCCGGAATTTTCATTCGGTCAGGTCGAGGAGTTGACTGCCCAGCGCACTGCGGCCCTGCGGCTTGCTTTAATGAACGACACCGTGCTCGCTGCTAAATGCTTGGTACACCGCCTCGCAATGCGGCACTTTCACTGGGGCCATGGCCACGATTCTTGCCTTGACGTCAGCATGTCGAGCGCGAGCACCGATGTACCGACACCAACAGAATGTCCGGCGCAAGCGAAGCTGGACACTATGAAGACGGATTGGGAAAAGAAGGTGCCGAAGGATGAGAGCAAACTTTGGGCTTGGGTTCTGAAGCAGACCCCCGACGCCATTGACGAGCTTCTGACCTATCTCACCGCCGTGTCGCTTGACGCCATTGAGCGCAAGCACGGCACGTCTGGCGCACCTACGGATGCGACCCACGCTGACCTTGTGGCGAAAGAATTGAACTTCGACATGGCCGACCACTGGCAGCCTACTGCGGAAGGTTTCATCGGCCGCATGAAGAAGGGCCAGATGGTGAAGGCGTTGAAGGACGTGAACCTTCCTGACGTAGCCGCGAACGTCAACGTGATGAAGCGTGACGCCGCAGTGAAAGCCACGGCGACCGCGCTCACTGGCAAGCGTTGGCTCCCTACGTTCCTCCGCCCGGCGAACGACAAGAAGAAGGGAGCAGCAGCATGAGTGCTCTCAGCACGCCGGAACGGATAGAGCTTAAACCGTGCCCTTTCTGCGGAGGCTCTTTTTTGAAAAGTGGCGGTGACGACAAAATGGTCGGTACGTGGTGCATGACATGTGAAGCTTCAGGCCCCAATCAATATGGCAAGACGGATTGGAACACCCGCGCACCAAGCCCCGAAGTGGCTGCGCTTAGGGAGGCGCTGTCCAGTGCTATTCATCACCTGAAGTCTGCTGAGAAGGATACGAATTACGCCTTTGACCCAGACTTCACTCCTGAAAGTGAAAGGCTTGTGCCCCGGTTGCAGGCTGTTCTAGCCGCTTCCCAGAAGTCCGAGTGGGTATGTGAGGCTCACCCCGACAAAGCATGGCCAGAAGAATGCAACTGCTCGGCTGGCATGTTGAGAGAGGACGCCCAAGCCCCTGTGCCCGTGCAGGCCCCTGACGATGGGTGGCGGAGTATTGAGAGTGCGCCGAAAGGTGAAAAGGTGGACTTGTGGGTTGAAGATAGAAAGACGCCTACCAAGCCGAAATACTACCGCTTCACCAATGCGGTATTCAATGGCCAGTGGATGTGCGGTGTGGGCTTCCTCGCCCCTCACGTGACACCTACCCACTGGCGCCCTCTCCCCGCCCCACCCGTAGCGGCCAACAATAACGGCGAAAAATCCCGCGCCGCTTGATATAAGGGGCGCATGCCGGAAGTTGTCGCAACAGTAATGGACAATGCCCATCGACTTTTGATGGACGCCAAGCTTCTTGAATCAAAAGGACGTTTCCAATCCGCCGTCTCACTGGCGATACTCTCGCTGGAGGAAAGCGGAAAGGCTTGCCTTGTTCGCTGGAAGCGGCAGGGTTTCATTACCCGAGATATCACCAACGATCTTCGCGCGGGCCACATTCCCAAACAGCGAATATTGGGCGCTTATCTTTTTGCTAAAGCCGTCCTCGACAGCGTTTTTATGGATGAACACGGCAACGCGATTGAGCCGTTTGATTTAGATGCCGCCGTGGAAATAGGTGCTAAGGCGGGCTACGAAAGCGGCTATAAAATGAGCTTCTACGCGGAATCCGGAAGCCTCGATTTCATGAAGATGGCCGGATTTTACGTGGACTTAAACGATAAGTTGGAAGTGATAAGCCGTGGTGGCGACATCACCGCCGTCGATGCAGCAAGGCACATCAAAGACGCTGAAACCGCTTTCGAGATGGCGGCAGCCCCTACCCGGCTCCAGCGCGGTACCGCGGCGGTTTATGAACAAGGCGCTCACCGTAAAATCCGGCGACGAACCCGCGATCTTCACGAGGCTTTCTGGGCCGCCATTAGCGAACACTTAAAATCAGAAAAGCCCCCGGCGTGAACCGGAGGCCTTGAAACTGGTGGGGCAGCTGCTCTCAACAAATTAGCAGTCAGACACGCTTGCCGAAACCGACGTTGCTACAATCAACCTTTTTAGGGGTCCCCAGTGCTGTGACCATACCAAAGCCCATGTTGACGATTGCGTTCATGATACCCTCCATTTTGAATGCGATTGCGATTTGAACTGCGATAGCAAACTCGATGGAGACCTCTAGATGAAAGTGCAACGTCGCCTCAGCTACGGCGTGAACAACGGCTAATCCTACTGCTGAGCCCTTATTCGAGGCAGAGTATAGTTTCTCCAAAGTTCCCGTGCAACGATGTTGACGGCGAATCGCGACGCTGATTCCATGCTCCCCCTCAGGAGGGGCACGCCCATGAGCGACCGACATCTGCTGCACGAGTTCATGACCGACCAAAATGAGCCAGATTACGGGGAAGGTAGATTCATCCCCCATCTCGCCATTGCGATTGGTGTCTTTGTCTTCCTCAGTGCGGCAAGCTGGTTTATCTGACGCCCGTCCGCCTGCGGCGAACCTCCCCACATACCACCCAAGCCCCTAGAGGCGTTATCAGTGGTATGCTTGGAGACACCGGGTCTTATCTCTGACATCCGGCCCTAGATTCTGCACTTGAGCCGAGAACGAAATGCGAACCTCCGGCACGCAATTGGAACGCACCCTCCTGTCCCGCAGTGCATTTTGCTGCTATCTGGTGCCCTGACGTGCCGAAACCGAAGCCAAATCTCATAATGTTCCCAAAGGAATAGCAAACATGCGTTATCTGCACACCATGCTGCGCGTCCGCAACCTCGACACCGCGCTCAAGTTCTACAGCGACGCGCTCGGCCTGAAGGAAGTCCGCCGCACGGAAAGCGAGAAAGGCCGATTTACGCTGGTGTTTCTGTGTGCCGCCGAAGACGAGCAGTTGCTCAAGCAGGTCAAGGGACGCGGTGCTCCGCTGGTTGAGCTGACCTACAACTGGGATGAAGAGACCTATGGCGAGGATCGATACTTCGGACATCTCGCCTATGAGGTCGACGATATTTACGCGACCTGCGACCGGCTGATGAAGCTCGGCATCACCATCAATCGCCCGCCGCGTGACGGGCAGATGGCGTTCATCCGGTCTCCCGATCTGCACTCCATCGAGCTCTTGCAGAAGGGCGATGCACTCGCACCGGCAGAACCCTGGAGCTCAATGCCCAATACGGGACATTGGTAATCTTCGGCAGCACGTCAGAGCCTTAGCCGGAACAAGAGTATCGCTTCCACGTTCTCCATGTCCTGAGGTTGATATGGAGGCGATAAAATGGGACGTGGAATCTTGCTTTGGCTGCTGGGAGTACCGATTCCGATCATCATCCTGCTCTGGCTGTTTTTCGGCCGATAGCCGCACCGATATGAAAGCTCCCGCGCATGCGGGGCTTTCATCATTTCTGCCAGTTGAGCCCAAGACCGGCCGCTCAGGGTTTCCTGCAATCAGCAGTCGCTACGACAAGCTTGACCAGCTTGTTGCCCGCCGCCTTGAGAATGCACATCTCGACCTGCTTGCCCGCCGGCACCGGCTTGGCGCAGATGATCTGAGGATTGTCGTCGTAAACGGCCGTCGAGAATTTGCAGTTTGCCTGACATGACGCGGTGAACTTGAGCGGATTGGTCAGTAATACGCTTGCCGATTCCGCGCCCGGCAGAATCGTACAGGTGATCGGGACCGGCTCCGCATACAGTGTTGATGGCGGGCATCCGATCAGGGCCGTCAGACAAATCAAAACCAGTTTGCGGCGCATGAATCGACCGTTGTTGCTCCGGTCTGCATGGTATCAAGTCCGCTCATCCAAGACGAGCGTCATGGTGACGTGGGCCCTTCGGCGAGACCGGGCGGGACCGCCGAGTTGCAAACATCCGCAATCTCTGTTCGAAATCGGTGATCGGGTCAGGTGCCGGGGCGGACGCCGTGCAAAACATCATCAACGCATTCCTGCTGGTCTATGCCGCGCTGTTTCCGATCGTCAATCCGATCGGAAGTGCGCCGCTCTTCCTGCGTATGACCCGCGACCGCACCACAGCCGAGCGCAGCGTTCTTGCACAGAGCGTGGCGCGCAACAGTTTCTTCCTCCTGCTCGGCTCGCTCTTTATCGGCTCCCACGTGCTCGAGTTTTTCGGGATTACCCTGCCCGTCGTCCGAATCGCCGGCGGACTGGTGGTCGCGGCGTTCGGATGGCGGCTGCTCCACGCGCCTGACGAGCCGGACCTCAATCATCCAAAGGTCGACACCGGCCCTGCGATCGATGCGTTCTATCCGTTGACCATGCCGCTGACGGTCGGGCCCGGCTCGATTTCCGTTGCGGTCACGCTGGGAAGCCAGCGGCCAATCGCAGCCGACGATCTCACGCAACTGGCAATGCTCGGTGGTGCAGCCGTGGTCGGTCTGGCAGCCATCGCCGTCACGATCTTCGTCTGTTATCGCTTCGCTGACCGCATCATCCTGTTTCTCGGTGCGCGCGGAACGGACGTGGTGATGCGGCTCTCGGCTTTCATCCTGTTTTGCATCGGCATCCAGATCATCTGGACCGGATGCAGCGCGCTGCTCGGCAAGACGCTTTAGCGACGCGACACGGGAATCCGCTCACGGCCTTGTGCATCGCAGCACATGGAACACGGCCTTAACCTGCTGTTTTGGTGAGTGATTTTGATTAAGCATGAGTTCCCTGCCTGCGAAGGGCGCATTGAATAAAAAGGTAAATTTCGCTAGATATTGATCGACGCGGACCTCCGATGGCCGCTCCAGAGTTCGCTTCTTGATGTTCAGCCCCTCGCCCCGCCGGAAAACGGCTTCGACGATCGCCGCCCGCGTTGGCGTGCTTTTGTTTGGCATCTCGGCCCTTGTCGTGTGCCCTGCCGCCTCGCGCGCCGAACAAGCCGCGACCGGTGCAGCGACCAACGACGACCTGAACAGTGTCTTCAAGACTCAGCCGTGCGTGCAGTCGAAATCGCTTTCACAACTCGATGCCCCGATCGCGCGTGTCGCCAAGCGTCTGGACGCGCACGAACCAGTTACGATTGTCGCTGTCGGTTCTTCCTCGACCGGCGGATCGGGCGCCAGTTCGGCAGCATACTCCTATCCCAGCCGCCTTGAGCGTGAGTTGCGCCAAAGGTTTCCGGAAACGCCTGTGACCGTGATCAATCAGGGCATCAATGGCGAAGACGCGAATTCAATGGTGGCGCGGATGGACGCGGTTCTCGCGCCTAAACCGGATCTGGTGATCTGGCAGCTCGGCACCAATGCCGTGCTGCGCGACGGCAATGTTCCCGAAACAGCCGACGTGATGCGGGCGGGAATCTCGCGCATCAAGAAAACCGGCGCGGACGTGCTGCTGATCGATCCGCAGTTCGCGCCGCGCGTGAACGCCAAGCCTGCCGCCACCGAAATGGTCGGGCTGATCGCCTATGTCGCCAAGCAGACCCACGTTCCGCTGTTTCGGCGTTACGTGGCCATGCGGCACTGGCACGAAGATCAGGCCATCGCGTTTGACCGTTTCATTACCGCGGATGGCTTGCATATGAACGACTGGGGCTATGCCTGTCTCGCGCGCCTGCTTGCTGAAAACATCACGGCCACGGTTGCGCGATCGCGCGCGGTCGCTGGTGTGAATCCGTTCCAGTAAGAGCCGGGCGCCATCGACGCCCTTTGATGACTTCCCGCTGTGATAGTATTCGGTTTCCGGATGACGCATATCCCATGCAGCAACTGGGCCTTCGGGCTTGTTTGGGAACCGCATGACGCATTCGCATCACGCCGCGCACGATCAAGCAGATCATCGGCATCATAGCCATACCAATGGACATGATCATGGGCCCGGCGGACACGTGCACGCGCCCGCGAACTTCGGGATGGCCTTCGCGGTCGGGATCGCACTCAACACGATCTTCATCGTTATCGAGGCCGTGTACGGCTACATCAGCAACTCGACGGCCCTGATCGCGGATGCCGGACATAACCTCTCCGACGTGCTCGGACTGATCGTCGCCTGGATCGCGGTTATCCTGTCGAAGCGGCCTCCCTCTGCGCGCTACACATATGGCTTGCGAGGGTCCTCGATCCTGGCCGCGCTGTTCAATGCGGTCTTCCTGCTGATCGCCGTCGGCGCGATTGGCTGGCAGGCCGTGCTGCGATTGTTCAATCCAGAACCGGTCGCTGAAATGACCGTCATGATCGTCGCGGCCATCGGGATCGTCATCAACGGATTCACAGCCTTGCTGTTCGCCTCCGGCCGCAAGAGCGATCTCAATATCCAGGGCGCCTACCTTCACATGGCCGCCGACGCCGCCGTATCCGCGGGCGTTGTGATCGCCGCGGCGATTATCATGCTCACCGGCTGGCTCTGGATCGACGCGGTCACAAGCCTCGCGATTGTTGCAGTCATCGTGTGGGGCACATGGGGACTTCTGCGCGACAGCACGGCGATGTCGCTTGGCGCGGTGCCCTCGGCCATCGATCCCGCCGCAGTCCGCAACTACCTCGAACAACGTCCGGGCGTGACGGAGGTCTGCGACCTTCATATCTGGCCCATGAGCACAACGGAGGTTGCGCTGACTTGCCATCTGGTAATGCCTTCCGGCCATCCGGGCGACGCCTTCCTCGTGGACGCGACACATCATTTGAATGAAGATTTCGGCATCCAGCACACCACCATCCAGATCGCGACCAGTCCGGTCGCGGCCTGTACACTGGCACCCAAGGGTGCGGCGTAACCGGCCTTGAAAAGGCCCGACAGAAAATCTACTGATAGAACATGATCAGCGGTCTTCAACTCGATGCGAGCCTCGGCTCCGGACGCAATGGACGGCGACGCCGTCTGTCGCTTGTCCTCGCGTTGATGATTGGACTGCTTGCATCACTGTTCCATTGCGGAAACCACGATCTGGCCTTTGCGGGCGCGAATCCCACTGTGATCGCGATGGACTTCGACGCGGGCAGCCCGCCCGATACGCCCGATCACATGATACCCGCGCATTGCGGCCATTGCCTGAGCCACGTGACCGGACAACCGGCCTTTGCGATAAGTGTTCCGGCTGACATCAACCATCAAGCGCCGCGCATCGGCCGGGAAGAAACGCCCCCGTCGCTGGCCGGCCTGCCGCTTTTCAAACCACCCCGCGCCTGAGCCCGAGGCCGAAAGGCCCGTCGGCATGTCCGCAGCCCGGAGGCTGCGCGACAGCCTGTCTGCGTCAACTTTCGCAGGCACAGCAATTCGTTGAATTGATCGTGGCACGAGCCTGACCGCTCGCGGGATTTTAGCAATGACCAGACTTCGATTACGTGTCGCAAGCGGTGCTCCTGGCGCGCTCGCGGCCATTTTTCTCACCATCGCACACGCACATGAAGCTCCGAAAGCACCGAGCAAACCCGTGCAACACCAAGAAGCCGGCGTAAAGCTCAGCGAGCGTCAGATTGCAGCGGGAAATTTCGCGATCCGGGAGGCGACGGCCGGGACATTGAACAAACGCCTCGTCGTGCCGGGCACCATCGTTCCCAGCGGCGAGCACACCGCCAAGGTCTCCGTGCGATTGCTGGGCACAGTCGCGGAATTGCGCAAACGGCTCGGAGATAGCGTGCGCGAGGGCGACGTTCTGGCCATTATCGAAAGCCGTGAGGTTGCCGATGCCAAAAGCCAGTACCTCGCCGCGCGTGTCGCGTTCGAACTTCAGGAGACACTGTTCAACCGCTCGAAGAGTCTGTTCGAATCCAAGGTCAGCAGCGAGAATGACTTCCTGCGTGCGAAGACCTTGTACGAGGACATGCGGATCAAATTCGATGTCGCGCGCCAGAAGCTTTTTGCGCTCGGCCTGACCGGCGACCAGATCGCAGCGTTGCCCCGGCAACCTGTCGAAAGCCTGAGGCTGCAGGAATTGCGCGCACCGATGAGCGGCCGGATCGCGGAGCGTCGTGTTGATCTGGGATCACTGGTGGGCCGCGAAGGTCAGGAAAGCGAACTGTTCGTCATCGTCGACTCACGCGTGGTGTGGGCTGAACTGGCGCTGCCCGCGACTGACCTTGCCATGGTCCGGGAGGGTCAGCAGATCAGTGTTGGACCAGGTTCGGGTGTGGAGCCCTTGCCCGCGACGATCATGTTCGTCAGTCCGCTGCTCGACAAGGACACCCGGCTGGCACGAGTCGTCGCCTCGGTCGACAATCCCTCGCATGCCCTGCGGCCGGGAATGTTCGTCACCGCCGACATACCGTTCCAGAAGGTTCGGGCGAATGTCGTGGTGCCGAAGAGCGCCGTGCAGAGCATCGACGGTCAAAGCGCCGTCTTCGTTCGTACCTCCGTTGGTTTCGAGCCCCGCAAGATCGTGACGGGTCGCGAAGACAGCAAATCTTTCGAGGTGACTTCGGGCCTCGCTCCCGGTGACTGGATCGCGACCGCCAACACGTTCGTTCTGAAGGCCGATCTCGGCCGCGGCGAAGCTTCACACGCGCATTAGGCAATAAATCATGATCAAGCGCATTCTCGATCTGTCCATTCAGCATCGCTGGATCGTCGTCCTGCTCAGTCTCGGCTTCGTCGCTCTGGGCGTGTGGTCGCTCATACGTCTTCCTGTCGATGCAGTGCCCGATATCACCAACCAACAGGTTCAGATCAACACCACGGCGCCGGCTCTGTCGCCGGTGGAAATCGAAAAGCAGGTCACATTCCGCATTGAGACTGCACTGGCCGGCATCGCGGGACTGGAAACGACTCGTTCGCTCTCACGCAACGGCTTTTCGCAGGTCACGGCGATCTTCAGCGAGAAGACCGACATTTACTTCGCGCGACAACAGATCAACGAGCGGCTGATCGACGTGCGCTCGAGCCTGCCGTCCGGTGCCGAACCGAAGATGGGGCCGATCTCGACCGGGCTCGGCGAGATTTACATGTGGACGGTATCGCTCGGAGCTAAATCCGGCGACGGCAAATCAGGCTGGCAGACAGACGGCTCGTTCCTGACCGCGCAAGGCGAGCGGCTGAAAACCGATATCGAGCGCGGCGCATATTTGCGAACCGTGCAGGACTGGATTATCCGGCCCCAGATCAAGACCGTGCCCGGAGTGGCCAGCGTCGATGCCATCGGCGGGTTCATCAAGCAGTTTCAGGTCAAGCCGGACCCAGCCAAGCTGATCGCGTTGGGCCTCTCGTTCAGCGATGTCGTGCGCGCCATTGAGGCGAACAATATCAGCCGGGGCGCCAGCACCATCGACCGCAACGGCGAAGGCATTGCGGTGCGTACCGGCGGCCGCCTGGAAACCCTCGCCGATATCGGCGACGTGACCATCACTACGCGCAATGCGGTTCCTGTCCGGATCCGCGATGTCGCGGATGTTGCGATCGGCGGCGAAATCCGCACCGGCAGTGCCAGCCGCGATGGACATGAGGTTGTCATTGGCACGGCTCTGATGCTGATCGGCAACAACAGCCGGACGGTCTCCGCCGCCGTCGATGCCAAAATGCAGGACATCCGACGTACGCTCCCCGCCGGCGTGACTGTCGATACCGTTCTCAACCGCACGCAGCTTGTCGATGCGACAGTCAAAACTGTGGCCTGGAACCTGGGCGAAGGCGCCCTGCTCGTCATCGCCGTCCTGTTCCTGCTGCTCGGAAATTTCCGCGCGGCATTCATCACGGCTCTTGTCATTCCGCTGGCCATGCTGATGACGGCCTTCGGGATGCTGCAAGGCCGGATCAGCGCAAACCTGATGAGTCTCGGCGCGCTCGATTTCGGCCTGATCGTCGATGGCGCGGTGATCATTACCGAGAACGCGCTGCGTCACCTCGCCGAAAAGCAGACAGCCGCCGGACGACCGCTTTCGCTGCAGGAACGCCTTGCGACCGTGAAGACGGCAGCCGAAGAGATGATCAGCCCCAGTGTCTACGGTCAGGCGATCATCATTCTGGTATATGTTCCGTTGCTGACCTTCACCGGCGTCGAAGGAAAGATGTTCGAGCCGATGGCCCTGACGGTCATCCTCGCGCTGATCTCCGCGTTCATGCTGTCTCTGACTTTTGTGCCTGCGCTGATCGCCATTGCGGTGACAGGTCGGGTTACGGAATCCGACAGCCGCGCGGTGCGTCGCCTCAAGACCTCATATGCGCCGTTGCTCAAGCGCACAATCGAACGTCCCGCTCCGGCTGTCGCGATCGGACTGGTTCTGTTTGGCGCTGCTTTGCTGCTGTTTTCCCGGCTCGGTCAGGAATTCATCCCGACGCTGGATGAAAAGAATATCGCCATGCACGCGCTGCGGATTCCCAGCACAAGCCTCACCCAATCGCAGACGATGCAACTCGATGTCGAGAAGGCCATCAGCGCATTTCCGCAGGTCGCCTATGTGTTCTCCAAGACCGGAACGGCCGAGGTCGCCTCCGATCCGATGCCGCCCAACGCATCGGACACTTTCATCATGCTCAAACCGCAGAACCAATGGCCCGACCCGGATTTGACCAAGGCCGCGCTGCTTGAGCAGATCGCGAACGCGGTGAGCGAGTTGCCCGGCAACAATTACGAATTCACCCAGCCGATCCAGATGCGCTTCAACGAACTGCTGGCCGGTGTGCGCGGCGATCTCGCCATCAAGGTTTTCGGTGACGAGTTCGAGCCGCTTCTGCGCAACGCAGGGCAGATCGCAAACGTCCTGAAGACAACCAGAGGCGCAACCGACATCAAGGTCGAACAGGCCAGCGGCCTGTCGGTGCTGGACATCACCGTGAACAAGGCGGAGATCGCGCGGCGCGGCCTGAGCCTCGCCGCGGTTCAGGAGGTGATCGGCACCGCCATCGGGGGGCGCACCGCCGGAGCCGTGTTTGAAGGCGACCGCAGTTTCGACATCGTTGTCCGGCTGCCGGAAGACATTCGCGGTGATCTCGATGCTCTGAAGAATTTGCCGGTCTCGCTGCCGATGACTGGCGTTACGCCATTGACCGTTCCGCTGGGACAACTGGCGACCTTCACGATCAGCGAAGGCCCCAATCAGATCAGCCGCGAGAACGGCAAGCGCCGGATTGTCGTCACCGCCAACGTGCGGGACCGCGATATCGCCGCCGTCGTCAATGATGCCCGCTCGCAAATCGAAACCACGGTCACGCTGCCTGCGGGCTACTGGATGACCTGGGGCGGCCAGTTCGAGAACCTCGCGGCGGCGCGTGCAAAGCTTTCGATTTTGGTCCCGGTCTGCTTCGTCCTGATCTTCCTGTTGCTGATGGGGGCACTCGGCACGGCAAGGGACGCCCTCGTGGTCTTCAGCGCCGTGCCGCTGGCACTGACCGGCGGCGTTGTCGCGCTGTGGCTGCGGGGAATTCCGTTCTCTGTCTCAGCTGCGGTCGGATTCATCGCCTTGTCGGGCGTTGCTGTTCTCAACGGACTGGTGATGCTGACCTACATCAAGCAGTTGATCGCGGCAGGGTACGAGAAGACCGACGCGATCTTCACCGGCGCCCTCACCCGGCTTCGCCCTGTCGCCATGACCGCGCTGGTTGCGTCGCTTGGTTTTGTCCCGATGGCGCTGGCGACCGGCACAGGGGCGGAAGTGCAGCGGCCGATTGCAACCGTTGTGATCGGCGGCCTCATCAGTGCGACGCTGCTGACGCTCTTTGTGCTGCCGGCTTTGTATGCCTGGTTCGGACGCGTTCCGGTGAGCGAAAAAGCTGGAACGGACCCCATCGCGCTGCCGGCGGAGCGACAAACGATGATCGAGCCAACGCGCAACTGATGTGCTCAGGCCGCGCCGAGATACGCGGCCTTCACTTTCGGGTCTGACAGGAGCGTCGTGCCAGCCCCTTCGAATGCCACCCTGCCGGTTTCCAGCACGTAACCGCGGTCGGCGATTTCAAGGGCCGCGCTGGCGTTCTGCTCGACCAGCAACACGGTGACGCCATTGCTTCGAAGATCGACGATGGCAGCAAGGATCTGATCGACCAGCGTGGGCGACAGACCAAGCGATGGTTCGTCCAGAAGAAGCAGTTTTGGCTTACCCATCAGGGCCCGCCCTATCGCGAGCATTTGCTGCTGGCCGCCGGACAATCCGCCTGCCAGAAGCTTCCGCTTCTCGGCCAAAATCGGGAACATCTCGAAAACACGATCGCGGTCGATGTCGATATCCTTGTCGCGCCGCATGTACGCTCCGAGACGCAGATTATCCTCCACGCTCAGCGGTCCGAAGACCTGCCGCCCCTCCGGCGACTGCGTCATGCCGCGTTCCACCCGCCGATGCGGCGGGAGACGCTCGATACGATCACCCAGAAAACTGATCTCGCCGCCTGTGATCGGCTGAACGCCCGACAGTGCGCGAAGCAATGTGGTCTTTCCCGCGCCGTTCGACCCGATCAGCGCGACGACCTCACCCGAACGAACGTTGAGGCTGACGCCGTGCAGCACCTCGATACGGCCATAAGCACTGCGGAGATTGGCGACCTCAAGCACGCGCCGCCTCCTTCGCCCCATGTTTGCCGAGATAGGCTTCGAGAACCGCCGGATTGTCGCGGACCTCACGCGGCTTTCCTTCCGCAATCGGCTTGCCACGGTTCAGCACAAGAATGTGGTCGGAGATCTTCATGACGAGTTTCATGTCATGTTCCACCAACACCACTGCGATACCTTTGGCGGCGACGCGGCGAATGAGTTCATCGATCTCTTCGGTCTCGACTGCGTTGCATCCGGCGGCAGGTTCATCGAGCAAAAGCACGCGCGGTTCGGCAGCAAGCGCACGGGCGATCTCGAGGCGTTTGCAAGCGCCGTAAGACAGCGAACCTGCGGCGACGTCCGCGCTGCCTTTCAAGCCGACATCGTCAAGCAGGGTCAAGGCGGCGTCACGTGTCTCGCTGTTCTGCCGGGTTACAGACGGCAGCCGGAACATATCCGCGAGAAGACTACAGCGCTCGCGCAAATGACGGCCGACCATGACGTTTTCCGCCGCGGTCATGCGCTGGAAAATCTGGAGGTTCTGGAACGTGCGTGACATGCCGCGCGCTGCGAGCTTGTCCGGCGTCAATCCTGTCACGTCATCGCCGGACAGTTCGACCCGTCCCTGGTCTTGCGCATAAACACCGGAAACGACGTTGAACAGCGTGGTCTTGCCCGCGCCATTCGGTCCGATGATGGACAGGATCTGGCCCGGGCTGACGCTGAAGCTGACGCCATCAATGGCCTTGATGCCTCCGAACGAAATGCCGATGTCCCTGGCGGCGAGGATGGTCATGCCTGTGTCCTCTTCGCCAGCAGGCGTGACAGCGTCGGGACGATTCCGTCGCGCATGAAGATCATCGACACGATGATGATAAAGCCGAGAAGCAGATGCTCGTATTCCTGAAAGACGGTGAGAACCTGCGGCAGCGTGATCAGCACCGCTGCGCCCACAATGCTCCCGACGACCGACCCGAGGCCGCCGAGCACCACCATGGTCACCATTTCCACGGAGTGCAGAAATCCCGCCTGATCGGGATTGATAAAGCCGTTCATCATTGCGAGCATCGATCCAGCGATCGACGCATAGGCGGCGGCGATGACGAATGCCTGAAGCTTGAAGCGTGCAACGTCGATCCCGGCCACCCGTGCCGCGACTTCGCTGTCATGGAGCGCGCGGAAGGCGCGGCCGGTCGGCGTGTCGTTCAGGTTGAGCGCGATCCATGTTCCCAGCAGCAGAAGCCCGCCGGAGATCCAGTACCAGGTGTCAGATCCGCTGACGCGCCAGCCAAGCAGCGTAAGTTTCGCAACCGACATGCCATCGGGACCGCCGGTCCACCGGCTTTCCGTGGTGATGACCAGCGCCACCAGCACGCCGAGGCCAAGCGTGGCGATGGCAAGATAGTGACCCTTCAGCTTGAGGATCGGACGGCCGACGAGATAGGCCAGCACCGACGAAAGCGCGCAACCGATGAGAAGCGCGGCCCACGTCGGTATCCCGAAATGGGCGGGGCCGATGGCGACGGCATAGGCTCCAATTCCGAAGAAGCCGGCATGGCCGAGGCTGACCTGCCCGGCCGATCCCATCAGGACATTAAGACCGATCGCTGCGAATGCGGACACCCACACCAGCGAGGCCACGCGGAAGTAATAGCTCGATGGAAATATCAGCGGCAGCGCCGCGACGATGACCGCGAGCACAATCAATGTCAGATAACGACGGCCGATCTTCTGCAACACCGCTCAGACCCTTTCCACAGTCCGCCGGCCAAACAGGCCTTGCGGCATGGCGAACAGGACGAGAAGGATGACGATGAAGGCGAAGGCGTCCTTGTAGGTCGAACTGATGTAACCGACCCCGAACGCTTCAAGCAGCCCGAGCAGAAGTCCGCCGGCGACCGCGCCAAGCGGATTGCCCATACCGCCCAGCATCGCCGCTGCAAATCCCTTCAGTGCAAGCAACGTGCCGACATCGTAGCTGGTGAGCGTGATCGGCGTGATCAAGATCCCGGCGACAGCGCCGATGGCAGCCGATCCTCCGAACGCCAGCGCCATCACGGTCGCCGTGTTGATCCCGACCAGCCTCGCGGCAAGTTTGTTGGCCGCCGTCGCGAGCACGGCTTTGCCGAGCACGGTGCGCTCCAGAAACACATAAAGCAGCAGGACGATCACGGCGGTGCCGCCGAGCACCCAGAAGCTCTGCGGCTGAATGGCCGCTCCCAGCAGGTTGACCGGCGTGTCGCCCGAGATGCTCGGAAGCTTGTGAAACTGCTTGTCGAACATGATTTGCGCCGCGCCACGCAACAGAATTGAGGCACCGATCGTAATGATGATCAGCGTGACCGGCGATGCATCGCGCGCGGGCTCGATGGCGAGCCAGTACAACAACAGGCCGACAACGACCGCCACGCCTACGGCCAGAAGCGCGGCGAGCGGCAGCGGAACGCCCGCGGCGGTGGCGAACACCGTCACCATCCCGCCCAGCATCACGAACTCACCCTGAGCGAAATTAACGACGTCGGATGCGTTGTAGACGAGCGTGAAACCGAGAGCGACAAGCGCGTACACCGCGCCCACGGTCAGTCCCGAAACAAGGAATTGGACAAACTCGGGCATTCCCGCTCCACGAACAACGATTACAGCCGAGAGCTGCCGTTCCCGGCGATATGACTCATTCAGGCAAAGAAATGGTGCTCCCGGACAGAACGATCCGAACCATCCGGGAGCATCGATACTTACGCGACGGGCTTACGAGCCCGGCTTGATCAGCGACCAGTCACCGCCCTTGATTTCCAGCATGCGGAAAGCTGACAGATCGAGTCCGAGGTGATCGGTCGGCGACATGTTCACAATGCCGCCGGTACCGACGAAGCCCTTGGTCTTTTCGATTTCATCGCGGACCTTCTTCGGGTCGGTCGAATTGGCGCGCTTCATGGCATCGACCAGAATCATCAGGCCGTCGTAGGCATGACCACCAAACGTCGAGACCGGGCTCTTCGCGGTGTCTTCATAGGTCTTTTTGTAATCGACCACGACCTTCTTCTGTGGATCGCTGTCCGGCAGCTTGTCGCCGACCAGCAATGCGGCAGCCGGGAGGCGAACGCCTTCGGCAGCTTTGCCCGCCAGATCAATAAAGCTCTTCGAGGCCACGCCGTGGCTCTGATAAAGCGGCGTCGCGGCCATGCCGAGTTGCGCGTAGTTGCGGGTCACGATCGCAGGTCCCTGCCCGAAGCCAGGATTGACGATGGCCTGAACGCCGGCGGTGTTCTTGATCTTGGTCAGCTGGCCGGTCATGTCGCTGTCGCGCGGGCCGTAGCTTTCCTCGGTAACGATCTTGATGCCGTAGTTCGGCGCAACCTTGGTGCACTGGGCCTTCATCGAAGCGCCGAAGCCGTCGGTGCCGGAGATCATGGCGATGTTCGTAAGCTTGCGCTGCTTCAGATTTTCGAAAATCTTTTCGCACGCCATCTTGTCGGTGTGCGGAGTCTTGAAGACATATTTGCGGACCGGATCGATGATTTCGACCGCACCGCCGAACGAAATAAACGGAACCTGTGCTTCCTCGAACACCGGGATCATCGCCATGGTCGTGCCGGTTGTCGAACCGCCCGCCATCGCGACAACCTTGTCGTCCTCGATCAGGCGGGTGGCGAAGGTGCGCGCCTTGTTGGCATCGCCGCCGTCGTCATAGATGATGAGTTCGATTTTCTTGCCGTTGACACCGCCGGCCGCGTTGATCTTGTCGACGTACATTTTCAGCGTCTTGTCTTCGGGCTCGCCAAGAAACGAAGCCGGCCCCGTGACCGAAAGAACGGAGCCGATTTTTACCGTCTGCTGCGCGAACGCAGAACTGCTGAACGCCAATCCGGCGGCGCCGGCCGCCAATAAGAGTCTGAGTGCTGAAGTCGGCTTCATGGTTTCCTCCCTGAATGATGGGCGCCCGTTTTTTGAAGAGCTTGCCCGGCACATCTTGTTCGTCACATCGGCGAATTGTCCCAGACAAATCGTCCATGTGATCTGATGCGCTTCTGACCCATCAATATAATTGACCGAACGGTTGGTCAATAGTAATATGCTTTCCAACGGCTGACAGAAACAGGCCGATGGGAGGACGCTGTGGACAAGGATGTGGTCCTGACCGAGATCCGCGACGGATATCGCGTCATCACACTCAACAGGCCGGACAGCCTCAACTCGTTCAATGCAAGCGTGCATGCCGCGCTGGACAAGGCATTGACCGATGCGGAAGCCGACAAGGCGTGTCGCGCATTGATCCTCACAGGTGCCGGACGCGGTTTCTGCGCCGGCCAGGACTTGTCGGAAGTCGATTTCACTCCCGGCCAGAAGCCGGATCTCACCGTCACGCTGGATCGGCACTACAATCCGCTCATTCGCCGATTACGCAAACTGCCGCTTCCTATTGTCTGTGCGGTAAATGGCGTGGCAGCGGGCGGCGGCGCTAATATCGCATTTGCCTGCGACATCGTGCTGGCAGCCCGCTCCGCGAAGTTCATTCAGGCCTTTTCCAAGATCGCCCTTGTGCCTGACTGTGGGGGCACATGGTTCCTGCCCCGCCTTGCAGGAAGCGCGCGCGCACGGGCTCTGGCAATGCTGGCCGAACCCGTCACCGCCGAGCAGGCTGAATCTTGGGGCATGATCTGGAAAGTGGTAGACGACGCCAGCCTGATGATAGAAGCGCACCGCCTCGCCGCTCATCTTGCCAAACAGCCGACCGGCGCGCTGGCGCTCACCAAGCAGGCACTCGACGCATCAGAGACCAATACGCTCGATCAGCAACTCGACCTTGAACGCGATCTTCAAGGAATGGCAGGCCACGCTCCGGATTTCGCGGAGGGCGTGAATGCATTCCTTGAAAAGCGTGCGCCTCGCTTCGTCGGAGGCATGTAATGGACGCGTCTACTGCCGGCAACAAAGATCCGCATGCGCTGGCCCAGGCTTGCGCCGACAAAATGTGGAAGGACGATCGGGCCAGTCAGGGACTCGGCATGAGCCTGCAGCGGATCGCGCCGGGCGAAGCGGTTCTCTCCATGACCGTCCGCAGGGAGATGACGAACGGTCACGGCATCTGCCATGGCGGATTCATCTTCACACTGGCCGACTCAACGTTTGCGTTCGCCTGCAACACTTACGATCAGCGCACAGTCGCGCAGCAATGCGCGGTGACGTTTCTCGCGGCGGTCCCTGAAGGTGAAACGCTGACGGCCCATGCCTTGGAGCGCAACCGCGCCGGCCGCGGCGGGATTTACGACGTTACGGTTCGCGACAGCAGCAACAAGGTCATCGCGGAGTTTCGCGGACATTCACGAACGATCTCGGGCCAGTTGCTGGATTCAGACGATCAGCAGCAAGACAACAAATAGGATTGGGAGAGAACGTTGCTTCAGATACCGCTACGCAAGCTCGACCGGTTAACGCCTGAACCGGCGGAACTCGACCGTTACGAGATCGCCTCCCGCGATGAAATCCGTGCGCTTCAGCGCGACCGCCTCGCATGGTCGCTGCGGCATGCTTATGAAAATGTCCCGCACTACCGCGCGGCATTCGACGCGGCGGGCGTTACCCCGGATTCGTTCAAGGATCTTCCAGACCTGGCGAAGTTTCCCTTCACCATCAAAACCGATCTGCGCGACAACTACCCCTTCGGCATGTTCGCCGTCCCTGAATCCCAGGTCGCCCGGATTCACGCTTCTTCCGGCACGACCGGAAAGCCAACCGTCGTCGGCTATACCAAGCGCGACATCGAGACGTGGAGCGACGTGGTCGCGCGCTCGATCCGCGCAGCCGGAGGCCGTGCCGGCATGAAGGTCCATATCGCCTATGGTTATGGGCTGTTCACCGGCGGTCTCGGCGCACATTACGGGGCGGAGCGCCTCGGTTGCACCGTCATTCCGATCTCGGGCGGCATGACCGAGCGTCAGGTCCAGCTCATCAACGACTTCAAACCCGAAGTCATCATGGTGACGCCGTCCTACATGCTGGCGATCCTCGATGAATTCAGGAAGCAAGGCCTCGATCCGCGTAAGTCGTCGCTACGGATCGGCATCTTCGGTGCGGAGCCATGGACCAACGCCATGCGCGAGGAGATCGAGGAAGCCTTCGATCTTCACGCCGTCGACATCTATGGGCTGTCCGAGGTGATGGGCCCTGGCGTCGCCAGCGAGTGCGTCGAGACGAAGGATGGCCTTCACATTTGGGAGGATCACTTCTATCCGGAAGTGATCAATCCCGCGACCGGCGAAGTGCTGCCCGACGGCGAGAAGGGCGAACTGGTCTTCACGTCGCTGACCAAGGAGGCGATGCCCGTCATCCGCTACCGGACCCGCGACCTGACACGGCTTTTGCCCGGAACGGCGCGTTCGCTGCGGCGGATGGAGAAAGTCACCGGACGTTCCGACGACATGATGATCGTTCGCGGGGTTAATGTGTTCCCCACCCAGATCGAGGAAAAGCTTCTCACCATTCACGATCTCTCCCTGCACTACCAGCTTGTGCTCACCCGTGACGGTCGGATGGACAATATGGAAATTCAGGTCGAAGCACGGCCGGAAGCCAGCTTCCCCGCACGCGAGGCTGCGACGAGGCAATTGGTGCAATCGGTGAAAGATACCATTGGAATCACGGCGGTGGTCACGGTGCTCGATCCCGGAAGTATCGAACGATCCGTCGGGAAGGCCAAACGCATCATCGATCGCAGGCCCAAGGAACAATGAGTTAGATGGCCCGCAAACGCGCTAACGACTACGACAATAAGCGACAGGCGATTCTCGATCGCTCGGCGGAGCTTTTCTCGGCGCATGGCTACGACCGCGCATCGATGAACAAGATCGCCGAAGCCTGCGGCGTGTCGAAGGCGAACCTCTATCATTACTACAAGGACAAAGAGGGCCTGCTGTTCGACGTCATCCGCTTCCATCTCGAAGAATTGCTGGAGGTCGTCGAAACCGCTGACGATCCGGGCGCGCCACCCGAGGCGCGGCTGCGCGGCCTCATTGCAGCACTGCTGGAAGCCTACCGCGACGCCGATTCCCAGCACAACGTGCAGATCAGCAGTATGCGGTTTCTGCCTCACGAGCGCCAGACCGAGCTGAAGCGGATGGAGCGCGATCTCGTCACCATCTTCTCCTCAGCCGTCGTCGGCGTCGCGCCGCATCTCAAGAGCACCAAAATGCTGACGCCAGTGACCATGTCACTGTTCGGCATGGTCAACTGGCACTACCTCTGGTTCAGAAGCACCGGCTCTGTCAGCCGCGCCGAATATGCCGATCTGGTCACCAGACTGATCGTTGACGGTGCGCGTGACGTTCTCAAGCAACCACAGAAGACAGCAAAACGCACTGCCGTGGCGGAATAGACGCGTCTCCAACCGGTGCAGCCTGCACCCAACATCGAAGTGATCGCATGAAACTCGACAGCTACGTCAATGGACATTGGGCTTCACCCGGCCGCGATCTCGTCGAAGTGCGTAGCGCGGTGACCGGCGATGTGGTCGCCGAGGCAACGAGCGGCGGGCTGGATATGCGCGCCGCCCTCACCTATGCCCGTACTGTCGGCGGCAAAAACCTGCGCAAGCTGACATTTCACCAGCGCGCCGATCTTTTGAAAAAACTCGCGCAATATCTGACCGAACGCAAAGACCAGCTTTACAAGCTCTCGTTCCAGACCGGCGCCACGCGCACCGACAATCTGATCGACGTCGATGGCGGCATCGGGACTCTGTTCGTCTATGCCGGCAAGGGACGCCGCGAGCTTCCGAACTCCACCTTCCTTCTCGATGGTGCGGTCGAGCCGATGGGCAAGGCCGGCACCTTTGCCGGGCAGCACATCGTCACGCCACTGCATGGTGCTGCGGTTCATATCAACGCCTTCAACTTCCCCTGCTGGGGTCTGCTTGAGAAAATCGCGCCCGCGCTTCTTGCAGGCGTACCGGTGGTGTCCAAGCCTGCGACCGTCACATCCTACGTTGCGCACTCGCTCGCGCGGATGATCGTCGAGTCCGGTATTCTGCCCGAAGGCGCGTTCCAATTCATCGTCGGCAGCACCGGCGACTTGCTCGATCACCTGACCTGCCAGGACGTTGTCTCGTTCACAGGCTCCGCCGATACATCCGAAAAGCTGCAACGGCATCCGGTGATCGCGCGGGAAGCTGTCCGCTTCATCGCAGAGCGGGATTCGCTGAACGCCGCGATCCTCGCGTCGGACGCCAGGCCCGGCACGCCGGAGTTCGAACTATTCGTCAAGGAAGTCGCAAAAGAAATGACGGTGAAGGCGGGGCAGAAATGCACCGCGATCCGCCGCGCCCTCGCCCCAGCCGAAAGCGTGGAGGCCGTGATCGCAGCCCTGCGTGAACGGCTCGCGAAGGTGTCCATCGGAAATCCGGAACTGGAGACGGTACGCATGGGGCCTGTGGTTGGCCTCGACCAGCGCCGCGATGTTCTTGCTCACTTAAAGACATTGCGCACCGAAGCACAGCTTGTGGTGGGCGATCCCGACAATTTCGACATTCAGGGGGCGGATGTCATCCGAGGCGCGTTCCTTCCGCCGCTGCTGCTGCATTGCGCCGATCCCATTCGCGCGACGAATGTGCATTCGGTCGAGGCATTCGGACCGGTCTGCACCGTGATGGGGTACAGCGACCTCGAACAGGCCATTGCGCTGACCAATCGCGGCGGCGGCAGTCTGGTGGCGTCGGTCTACACCCACAATCCGAAGGTTGCGTCGGAGATCGTGTTCGGCGTCGGCAGCTTCCATGGACGCCTAGTGATGATCGACCGCGACTGCGCCAAGGAACAGACCGGCCACGGTTCACCGATGCCGCAGATGGTCCATGGCGGTCCCGGTCGCGCCGGCGGCGGTGAGGAACTGGGCGGCGTGCGCAGCGTGCATCATTACATGCAGCGCACCGCACTGCAGGGCTCGCCAACTATGCTGACGGGCATCACCGGAAGCTGGATGAAGGGTGCGCCCGTCATCGAGAAGGACCGGCATCCGTTCCGGTTTCATTTCGAAGATCTCGACGTCGGACAAACCTTCTATTCAAAGGAACGCACCATCACGCTCGAGGACATCGAGCACTTCGCTCATTTCACCGGCGACACGTTCTATGCCCACATGGACGAGGAAGCCACCAAGGGCCATCCGTTCTTCCCCGGTCGCGTCGCGCATGGCTATCTTCTGCTGTCGTTCGCCGCAGGTCTGTTCGTTGACCCCGATCCGGGTCCGGTGCTCGCCAATTATGGGCTCGATTCACTTCGCTTCATCAAGCCGATCCAGCCCGGTGAGACCATCAAGGTGAGACTCACCGCGAAAGAGAAGTCACCCCGCAACAAGCAGTACGGCGAGGTGCGCTGGGATGTGGAGATCCTGACCGATAAAGACGAATCTGCCGCGACCTACGAGCTTCTGACCATGAACGCGGTTCGGCCACAGGCCTGACCCGACAAACAACAAACAGGGAGAGACCAATGATCCTCGTGACAGTGATGTATCCGGTCGGCGAAGCATTCGACACCGATTACTATCTCAAGACGCACATGCCGCTGGTAAAGGATCGCTGGGGTCCGCTCGGTCTAAAAAGCGCGCAAGCTATCAAGGGAATCGCGAAGGCTGACGGCAGCGCACCCGACTATCAGATGACCGCGCTGTTGACGTTCGGATCGATGGACGATTTCAAAGCTGCCGGAAAAGCGCACGGCAAGGAAATCTTTGCCGACATAGCCAATTTTACCAAGGCACAGGCCGTGGTGCAGATCAACGACGTCGTGTTCTAGACCTCGGGCCGGTCAGGTGTCGTCAACGGATCGAACCCACACAGATCCAGAAAGCGTTTCTCGTTCGGTATCGGGCGAGGACGCTGCGATTGCGCGCGACTTCTCGCTCAAGGACCTTCCGGACTCATTCTACGACGATCCCTACCCGACCTACCGCGCACTGCAATCGACCGATCCGATCCATCGTATGCCGGACGGGTCTTTGTTCCTGACGCGCCACCGCGATCTGGAGGCGATCTACAAGGATACGACGCGCTTCAGCTCCGACAAGAAAGTCGAGTTCGCGCCAAAGTACGGCACGGAGTCGCTGCTGTTCCAGCATCACACAACAAGCCTCGTTTTCAACGATCCCCCGCTGCATACCCGTGTTCGCCGTCTGATCGCCGGCGCACTCAATCCGCGCGCCATTGCCGAGATGGAGCCGGGTTTGGTTGCTCTCGTTGACCGGCTGCTCGACCAGATGCAGGTTCGGGGCAGCGCCGACGTCATCGAGGATTTTGCGTCAGCCATCCCGGTTGAAGTCATCGGCAACCTGCTCGCCATTCCGCATGAGGATCGCGCGCCGCTGCGCGGCTGGTCGCTGGCGATCCTCGGCGCGCTGGAGCCGTTCCTGTCCGAGGATGTGCTGGAACGGGGCGAGCGAGCGGTAACCGAGTTTCTCGACTATCTCCGCCGTTTGGTGGCCGACCGCCGCGTGCGGCCCGGCGATGCGGATCGCGACGTCCTGACTCGCCTTATACAAGGCGAAGCCAGCGGGGAACGTCTGAGCGAGATCGAACTTCTGCAGAATTGTATCTTCATCCTGAATGCCGGCCATGAGACGACGACCAACCTGATCGGAAACGGACTGGAACTGCTTCTGCGCTTTCCTGACGAACGACAACGACTGATCAACGATCCTGCCCTGATCAAGAGCGCAGTCGAGGAATTCTTGCGTTTTGAGTCATCGAACCAGCTCGGCAACCGTCGCGTCACGCAGGACACCGAGATCGACGGCGTCGCACTCCCGCAAGGCGCGCTGATCACGCTCTGCATTGGCGCTGCGAATCGCGACCCGGAGGTTTTCACGCAGCCAGAGCGCCTCGATATCGGACGCTCTCCCAATCGCCATCTCGCTTTCGCATCGGGCGCGCATGCCTGCGTCGGCCTGACGCTGGCGCGGCTTGAAGGCCGGATTGCGATTAGCCGGTTTCTGGCGCGTTTTCCCAACTTTTCGGCAAACGGCCCCGCCCACCGTGCGCCGCGCGTGCGCTTCCGTGGCTTCACGTCGCTCCCCGTGACACTCGCGTAGACATTCACATCAGGAAATTTGCATGACGACGTTCGACATGACCGCCGCCACAACGCTGCTGACATCGGCGCCCGCGCCTTGGGTTCAGGATCTGGACCTGTCCATCGAAAGCCTCACGGCAGACGGAGCGGTTTTGAGAATGCGTTTCTCGGAGAAGCTGTGCCGCGACAACGGCGTAATTTGCGGACAAGCGCTGATGAGTTTTGCCGATACCGCCATGATCATCGCGGTCGCATCGGCTGCCGGCGGATATTTCCCGATGACAACGGTGGATCAGACGATCCACTTCATGCGTCCCGCCATGCGCGCGGATGTTCTGGCGGAGGCGCGCGTTGTGCGCATCGGAAAGACGATGGCCTATGGCAGCATTTCGATCCGGACAGATAACGACGAACGCCCGGTGGCGATGGCCCAGACAGCCTACGCGCTGCTCCGCGATGCCAAATAATTACATCTGGTCGTAATCGACCACGACGCGGCTTGAGACCGGGTGCGCCTGACAGGTCAGCACGAAGCCCGCTTCAAGCTCCCACGGCTCGAGCGAGTAGTTCACGTCCATCCGCGTCTCACCTTCGACGATCTTGGCGCGGCATGTGCTGCACATGCCGCCCTTGCAGGCGTATGGAAGATCCATGCCGGCGCGCAGCGCGGCGTCCAGAATGGCCTCGCCGTCGGCAATCGGAACATCCTTGCGCTTGCCGTCCACAATCAATGACGCGACCGCTTTCGGCGGCGCTTCGGGCACGATCTGAATCTTCGGACGCGGCTTGCCGCCGAATTCCGAAACAAACCGCTCGACGTGAACGTGATCCTTGGGAATGCCGAGGTCGATGCAGGTTGCCTCGATTTCCTCGCTCATGGCCACCGGGCCGCAGACGAACACGTGATCGATCGCAGCCGCAGGCACCATCGAACGCAACAGTACCTCGACCTTGGCGCGGTCGAGACGGCCGTACAAAATCGGTAAGTCCTGCTCTTCCTGCGACAGCACATGGAACACCGACAGGCGGCCCATGAACCGGTCCTTGAGTTCTTCCAGCGTTTCGCGGAACAGAATGCCGTTGGTCGCGCGGTTGCCGTAGAACAGGAAAAATCGACTGTTAGGTTCGCGCGCCAGAACTCCGCGCACGATCGACATGATCGGCGTAATGCCGGAACCGGCGGCAAAGCCGACATGGATGCGGGCCTGATCGGGCGCATGCGCCACGCCGAACCGGCCCGTGGGCGTCATCACATCAAGCTCGTCGCCGGATTTCAGTTCGTCCAGCGCCCAGCTTGAAAATGCGCCGCCATCGACCTTCTTCACCGCGATTCGCAGTTCGTGGTCCTCGGGGCTGGAGCAGATCGAGTACGACCGCCGCACCTCTTCGCCATCCATGATCGTGCGCAACGTCAGATACTGGCCCGGCGCGAAGGCATAGTCCTGCGCCAGTTCGCCCGGAATGGCGAACGTCATCGAGACCGCGTCGGATGTTTCGCGACGCAAATCATCGACGGCGAGACGGTGAAATTTTGGAACGTGTGACATTGCTCGGACCAGATTTAGTGACACTTGAAATAGTCGAACGGCTCGCGGCAGGCCTTGCAGCGCCACAGCGCTTTGCACGATGTCGAACCGAATTCGGAAAGCACTTCGGTGTTCACCGATCCACATTGCGGGCAAGCGACTTCCTGCTCGCTAAACAGCGCGCGTCGTCCACTGCCAGCCTGTGGCGGCGCGATGCCGTACTGTTTCAGTTTCTGGCGGCCCTCCTCGCTCATCCAGTCCGTGGTCCAGGCTGGCGACAACACCGTGCGCACCTTGGGATTGCGGATGCCTTCGCGTTCCAGCGCCAGTTCGATTTCCAGCGCGATCATGTTCATCGCGGGGCAGCCGGAATAGGTCGGCGTGATCGCGACCTCGACGGCGCCGTCGGTCACGGTGACGTCACGCAGCACGCCGAGATCGGCGATGGTCAGCACCGGAATCTCCGGGTCGACCACTTGCGCCGCCGCGTTCCACGCGGTCTGGCGAAGATCACGTGCATCGTTGCCAAAGGTTACCATGTCGCGTTTGGAAAGGTTCGCTGCATCGATTGCAACTCGCTGAGCAGATGCCCGAGATGTTCGGTGTGATCGCCCGAGCGGCCACCCTTCTGCATCCAGTCATTGGCCGGACGCTTCAGCGTCGCCACACTGAGGACATTGGAAACAGTTTCCACCCAGCGTCCGCGCAGGCTTTCCGGATCGATCGCGATTCCGGATGACATCAACTCCGCATCGCTCTTGTCGGTGTGGAACAGCTCTCCCGTGAAGGCCCAGAGATCATCGATCGCGGTCTGCGCGCGCCGATGGCTTTCGTCCGTGCCGTCGCCGAGCCGGATCATCCACTCGGAAGTGTGCCGCAGATGATAGGCGCTTTCCTTCTCCGACTTCGCGGCGATCGCCGCCAGCGTCTCGTCGCTGGATTTCATCATCGCGCGCCAGTACGGATCGGAGAACGCCGAATAAAAGAACTGCCGCACAATGGTGCGGGCGAAGTCGCCGTTCGGCTGCTCAACCAAAAGCAAATTGCGATACTGCCGGACATCGCGGAGATAAGCATATTTGTCTTCGTCGTTGCCCGCGCCCTCGACCTTGGCAGCGTATGTGTACAGTTCACGCGCCTGCCCGATCAGGTCGAGGCCCATATTGGCGAGCGCCATGTCCTCTTCCATCATGGGCGCATGACCGCACCATTCAGACACACGGTGCCCAAGGATCAGCGCGTCGTCAGCCCGGCGCAGCGTGTAAAGCACCAGCGGGCTTTCGGTGACCTTGATCGATGCAGCAGTCATCAAACCATTATCCCAATTGTTCACTCCGTCATTGCGAGAAGCAAAGCGACGAAGCGATCTGGATTGCTTCGCTTCGCTCGCAATGACGAAACTCTGATTGCGCAGACTACATATGCCCGACTTCGTCCGGGACATCGTAGAACGTCGGATGGCGATAGATTTTCGACATCGCCGGCTCGAACATCATGCCCTTCTCGGATGGATCGGACGCGATGATCGCATTCGACGGCACAATCCAGATCGACAATCCCTCGCCGCGCCGTGTGTAGACATCCCGCGCCGCCTGAAGCGCCAATGTAGCGTCCGCCGCATGCAGCGAGCCGACATGCTTGTGCGCAAGGCCGTTGCGGCTGCGGATGAAAACTTCCCAAAGCTGCGTGTTCTGAGTGGTCATGACGGTTCTCCTAGGCGGCAGCCGCTGTGCGGCGCGCCTGTTGCTTCGATGCATACGCGGCGGCGGCTTCACGCACCCATGCGCCCTCGTCGTGGGCCTTGCGGCGCGCGGCTATGCGATCGCGGTTGCAAGGTCCGTTGCCAGAAAGCACCTGCTTGAACTCGTTCCAGTCGATCTCGCCGTATTCCCAGTGGCCGGTCGCCTCGTTCCACTTCAGTTCGGCATCCGGAATCGTGAGGCCGAGATAGTGCGCCTGCGGGACGGTCGCATCGATGAACTTCTGGCGCAGGTCGTCATTGGAAAAGCGCTTGATCTTCCACTGCGTCGACTGATCGCTGTGCTGGCTCAGGCTGTCCGGCGGGCCGAACATCATCAGGCACGGCCACCACCAGCGATCCAGCGCGTTCTGCGCCATCGCCTTCTGCTCTTCGGTGCCGCGCGCCAGCGTCAGCATGATCTCGTAACCCTGACGCTGGTGGAACGACTCTTCCTTGCAGACACGGATCATCGCGCGCGCATAGGGACCGTACGAACAGCGGCACAGCGGGATTTGGTTCATGATCGCCGCGCCATCGACCAGCCAGCCAATTGCGCCGATGTCGGCCCATGTCGGCGTCGGATAGTTGAAGATCGAGGAATACTTCGCCTTGCCGCTCAGCATCAGATCGACAAGCTCTTCACGTGACGAGCCAAGCGTCTCGGCGGCGGCATAAAGGTAAAGTCCGTGACCGCACTCGTCCTGAACCTTGGCCAGCAGCGCGGCCTTGCGGCGCAGCGTCGGCGCACGGGTGATCCAGTTGCCTTCCGGCAGCATGCCTACAATTTCCGAATGGGCGTGCTGGGAAATCTGCCGCGTCAGCGTCTTGCGATACGCGGCTGGCATCCAGTCGTTCGCCTCGATGCGATCGTCAGCATCAATGCGCGCCTGAAAATGCGCCGCGTGTTCCGCGTCCTCGACGTGAACGACTTCAGCTTCCGATGTGTTGAGCGCTTGCGTGTACATCGCCGTTTCCTCCCGGGAGACACCGACAAATATATAACATAAAAATATAACAACAAGCTATTTTTGTAACATATTGCGCTGCACGTCCGAAAAGCGGCGGCCAAGTTCCGGCCCCGGCGGCCGCAGGGAACCCGTCGCGCTTTCGCCATGCGCATCCAGCCAGGATTCGGAAGCCGGCAGAAGAGCTTGATAAAGACGGGCGCAGAATTTCCGCGCGTCGAGCGCGGGCCAGGCAGGCGGCAACAGCGACGCGGGAAGCAGCGGATCGCGCAAGATCACTCGCCGATAGTGATGGATCAAAAGCACCCGGGCGAGGATGGCATCCGCAGGCACCATGTTCTTGGCATCGCTGACCCAGCCTTCCAGCGGCGCAAAGGTTTTCAGGAATTCGCGATACGAGTCCGCGGTCCGTTCCAGTGACCAGCTCGCATCGACCAGCCGCCGCCCCGTGGCATCGTCAGCAGATACCTCCAGCCGGATCACGCCAGCGGCAACCGGCGGCAGCGGAACGCTGGACGGCGCCACCCAGACACCAGGCATCGGGCTGCCGAAACCGGCCTCGGTCAAAGCTGTCCGGGAGGCTTCGCGGTCCGCGCCGTTTCCGATCAGCAGAAGCTCGAAGCGCCCGGCCCAGTCCAGCGAATGGGGATTATAAACATGCTCGACCGCCGTCTCGAACCGCTCGCGGCCGCTTTTAGCCAACTTGTAGAAGCTCTTCCGGCCGACCTTATCCCGATCCAGCCAGCCATCGGTGGCCAGCCGCGACACCGCTGTGCGAACTACGCCGCCGTCGGTCCCCAGCATATCCAGGAACTGGAGAAGTGTTCCCAGCCAGACCGATCCGCCGCGCGGCAGGATCGCGTCGCCGTAGAACGTGATGATGAGGGAGCCGGTGCGCGAGGGCTCACGCTTGAATCGGCTGACGATGCGGGAAAGCGATGGGTGACTCATGGCCACGCAGCATAGTGCATTCCCTCCGGCGGGCGAGCCCCGATGAGAAGGCTGCAACAAAGGGAGTACTCCGCAGCGACACTCGCGTGACGAGCGACTTGCTGCCCATTTCCCACAAATCAGATCAGCTTCTTAATCTGAAACATGAAGGGAAATTTGCCAACGAATACTGCTGGTTGCGTTTGCGACAGGTTCCATCAGCCGACGATGCCTTTTTCGTGGCCAACAGCCATCCTCGGCGCGAAGGCGCTTGCATGCGCTTGTGCGACCGCGCGTAACCGAAGCGGTCAGATGTGGAAATGCCAAACCAGCAGGACGACGCCGAGAATCGCAGCGCCGCTTAGCACCCAGCCAGCAACATACGCCGCATCCTCGAGACCGAGGTCGTGCATGTTCTCTGTCGGCATTTGGTGGACGTGTCGCCAATGGTCAGCCATCGCAGCATCTCCAATGAAGCCTCCCTGTGAGAGACAATCGCGGAGGTGCCGGGGTGTTCCGTTAGCCGGCTAAAATTCGACTGTTTCCAAATGACCAGAACAGCCTTCGGACGCTCGCAGGGCCTGTCCCTGAAAGCAAACCAAACAAGCCGAAGCTGAGGAATGGCGCTCCCTAGCGGAATCGAACCGCTCTCTCCACCGTGAAAGGGTGGCGTCCTAACCGATAGACGAAGGGAGCGAAAAGGCTGCAACGCTCCGCACATGTACGGGTGAATCGTTGTCTTTTCGCCTTGGATCAAGTCTTTTAGTCGCACAAAATCAATACATTAGCATTGCTTGAGGCGGCGGCGGACCCCAACCCCGTGAGGTGATTTGGCCGACGCGGGGGAACGTATAATGGCGTTTCGCGACTGCGGCAAGCCGCCAGATGGCCCTGCTTGAGCGGTGTGTGCAACTTCATGCACACTCCCCTAAAACTGCTGCCTGCCGCCGGAGCCAAATACATGACCCGCAAGCTGATCGACATTTCCGTTCCCCTGCAAAACGACGTGCCTGCGGACCCTCCGGGCGGTCACCCCACGATCCAGTACATCGACCATCAGCAGGGACTGCCGCGGATGCTGCAGTTCTTCGATGGATTGAAGAAGGAAGAACTTCCGGACGGCCAAGGCTGGGCCGTCGAGCAGGTCAGCCTGTCCACGCACAACGGCACCCACCTCGATGCGCCCTATCACTTTCATCCGACCATGAACCGCGGCGAACGCTCGTGGACCATCGATGAGGTCCCGCTGGAATGGTGTTTCCAGCCGGGCGTGAAACTCGACTTCCGCCATTTTCCCGACGGCTACGTTGCGACCGCTGTCGATGTAGAAGCCGAGTTGAAGCGGATCGGGCATACCCTGAAGCCACTCGAGATCGTCGTCGTCAACACCAGCGCCGGGATCAAGTACGGCCGGCAGGATTACGTCACCTCCGGTTGCGGGATGGGATACGAAGCCACGATGTATCTGCTGGAGCGCGGCGTACGCCTCACCGGCATCGACGGCTGGAGCTGGGACGCGCCGTTTATCTACACGGCAAAGAAATACGCCGAGACGAAAGACGCCAGCCTGATCTGGGAAGGCCACAAGGCCGGCCGCCACATCGGCTATTGCCACCTCGAAAAGCTGCACAATTTAGAGCAATTGCCATCGACCGGATTCACGGTGTCATGCTTCCCGGTCAAGATCGAGCGTGCATCCGCCGGCTGGACCCGCGCAGTCGCCATTCTCGATGCGTAGACCGAGCGGGTTAGCTCTTAACAACAGCACCAGCGCGGGACTAAGCTGATTGCACCCGCCAAATGCGGGACCAGCAACAGGAGACCGTCCATGACGATGCCTCAGGATGGCGCCGGGCTTCATGCGCGAATGAAGGAAGCCGTCAAAGCGAACTGGAAAGCCTTCCTGATCGAAGGAATCGTTCTGGTGATCCTGGGAATGGCCGCAATTGCCATTCCGCTGCTCGCCAGCATCGCGGTCACCATCTTCCTCGGCTGGCTGTTCCTGATCAGCGGCGCGGTCGGGCTCTATCTCACCTTCACCACGCGCGACATGCCGGGCTTCTGGTGGTCCTTGATCTCGGCGATCCTCGCGCTCGCTGCGGGCATCATCCTGATCGTTCAGCCCGTCGCTGGCACGCTGACGCTCACTCTGGTGGTCAGCGCCTACTTCATCGCCGAAGGCGTCACCACGATCATGTATGCCCTCGCCCATCGCCGCGAATTGTCGGGGCGCTGGGGGTGGCTGCTTGTGTCGGGTATCGTCGATCTGGTGGTGGCTGCGCTGATCATCGCCGGGCTTCCCGGATCAGCCGCATGGGCCATCGGATTGCTCGTCGGCATCAACCTTGTATTCGGCGGCACTTCCCTGATCGGGATGGCGCTCGCCGCGCGAAAGGCCTGACCGCTCGAGATTGCCTAACAACCTCTGCAAATGCTCTTGATCTTCCGATCGAGCGCCTTGTCTTCGGCAGACTCCGTGTAGCCTTTTTCCTGCGCTGACGGCACATCGCTTGCGCGCGGCTGCCGGTGTCCAACCGGCGCACTTGAAAGGCTGTCGGAGCCTGTCGCTGAGGGCGCGGGGCTGGACGTCCCGCTTTTGCTTTGAGCCAGCGCACCTGACGTGACCAGCATCACGGCCATGATGGCCATCGGGATGGATTTTCTCATGTCACACCTCCACCAATGCGATTCCTCAGCCTAAGATTATTCTACCGGGAATGAGCAGGATTTTCTATCGTTCCGCAGTTGCGTCTACCTTGCGCCGCACAATCCTGAACCTTGCGCAAATCCGCCATCGATCCAAGCAGCCAAATACCTGCGATCACAAGTAGAACGAAAAAGCCGAGCATCACCGCGTTTTCGACATTCCGGTTGCCCTCATTTTCGGGAGGCTCTGATCCCGCCATCGTTGAACTGCCTACTCCGCAGGCGGATAGAGGTGAACATCGCCGCAGTAATCCGCAATGCGATACTGACCGTCCGCATCTTCACTTGTCCGCGATAGATACTGCGGTCCGACCGGCGCCTTGCCGTGACCGCCCGGAATATCGAGCACGTAATCCGGCTGGCAAAGTCCCGACACGCGCCCGCGCAGATGCTGCATCAGCTTTTGCCCTTCGGCCAGCGTGGTCCGCAAATGCGCCGTGCCCGGGGCAAGGTCGCCGTGATGCAGATAATACGGCTTGATGCGGCACTCGACAAAGCCGCGCATGAGCGCTTCCAGTGTCTCCGGATCGTCGTTGACCCCGCGCAGCAGCACCGACTGGCTGACCATGGGAATGCCGGCGTCGATGATCCGCGCGCAGGCCTCGCGCGCCTCGGCCGTCAGTTCACGCGGGTGGTTGACGTGGACGGCAACCCATGTGGTCGCGCCGCTCACTCTCAGGGCAGCGGCGACCTCATCGGTCACGCGGCCGGGGTCGGCAACGGGCACGCGGCTATGAATGCGAACGATCCTGACGTGATCGATGGCGGCAAGCTCGTTCATGATCTCTTTCAGCCGCCGCGCCGACAGCATCAGCGGATCGCCGCCGGTCAGGATCACTTCCCAGATGTCCGGATGCGCGCGGATGTAATCCAGCGCCCCGGCATAGGCCTCGTTCGAAAGCGCAGTCTCCTTCCCCGGCCCAACCATTTCGCGGCGGAAGCAGAACCGGCAGTACACCGCACAAACGTGCACCAGCTTGAGCAGCACGCGATCCGGGTAACGGTGCACGATGCCGCTGACCGGCGAATGCGGATGATCGCCGATGGGGTCGGCGTTCTCATGAGGCTGCGTGACCAGTTCGTCGGCGGAGGGAATGTATTGGCGCGCGATCGGGTCATGCGGATCGGACGTATCGATCAATGCGACGATATCGGGTGTCACAGCGACCGCGTAACGCGCGGCAACCCTTTCAAGCGCGGGCAGGCTCTCAGGCGAGGCAAGGCCGTGTGAAATCAGATCGACCGGCGTTTTCAACGTCGTAGCAGCGCGGCCGGTCATGCCTCACCTCCCGGCGGCGTCCAGACCACCTGATCGACCCGCGTTGCACCACTGGCAAGCATGACAAGGCGGTCGAATCCCAACGCCACGCCGCTGGCCTCCGGCATGTGCGCCATCGCCGCGAGGAAGTCCTCGTCGAGCGGATAGCGCTCGCCGTACCGACGTTCCTTCTCGTCCATCGCCTGCACAAAGCGCAGCCGTTGCTCGCTCGCGTCGATCAGTTCGCCAAATCCGTTCGCGAGTTCGACGCCGCAGGCATAGACTTCAAACCGCTCCGCAACGCGCGGATCGGACGGCTTGACGCGGGCCAGCGCCGATTCCGGTGCGGGATACTCGTAGAGAATGGTCAGACGGCCCTGCCCCAGATTTGGTTCGACGTGCTCGACCAGAACCTTGCTGAAGATGTCGGACCAGGTGTCGTCATCGGTGACGCGAACGCAATTTCCCGCCACCGCGGCGAGCGCATTGCGGTCCGCCTGTCCCTCCGGGATCGTCGCCAGCAGATCGATCGACGCAAATCGCGCAAAAGCATCGGCAACGGTGAGCAGATCCGGCTCGGCAAACGGGTCGGCAACCTTTCCCCTGAATGAGAATGTCCCGATCCCGGTCGTCTGCGCGGCATGCGCGATGACCACAACGCTGTCGGCCATCACGGACTCATAGTCTTCGTTGGTACGATACCATTCCAGCATCGTGAATTCGGGCAGATGCAGCGGACCGCGCTCGCGATCCCGGAACACGCGGGCGAATTCCACGATCTTGGTCTCCCCGGCCGCCAGCAGCTTCTTGCAGGCAAACTCGGGGGAGGTTCGAAGATAGTGCCGGGCTTTTTCGCCGGACGCCGATGTCAGGTCGGCCGATGGAGCGTGAAGATGGGTCTCGTTGCCCGGAGATGTCTGGAGGATTCCGGTCTCGACCTCCGCAAACCCCTCGTCCTCGAACCAGTCCCGCAGGGCACGGGATATAGCGCTTCGCGCCTGTAAAAACGGCTTGCGGTCCACATGACGGCCGGGCATCCACCAGGGCGAAAGTTCCTGTTCTGCATTCATGCGCGAAATGCCTGATTCGGCCGCAAAATGCTGGCTTTGGCGCTCCAAATCGTTATGTTGCGGCCCGAAACAGCCTTGCCGGGGCACCGAAACCGGCCCTGAACATTAGGAAACCTATCTGTGAAAGTCATCGCCAGTTCGATCCGCAAGGGCAACATCATTGAGCAGGACGGCAAGCTATATGTCGTTCTGACTGCGGAGAACATCCACCCCGGCAAGGGAACCCCGGTCAGCCAGATCGAAATGCGCCGAATCAGCGACGGCACCAAGGTCTCCGAACGCTACAAGACGACCGATCAGGTCGAGCGCGCGTTCGTCGAGGATCGCGACTACAACTATCTGTACGAAGACGGCGACGGCTTCCATTTCATGAACAACGAGAATTACGACCAGCTCCTCGTGCCCAAGGACGTGGTCGGCACGCAGGCTCCCTACCTGCAGGAAAACATGACCGTGAAGCTGTCGATCCACGACAACATTGCGGTTGCCATCACCCTGCCCCAGCGCACCACCCTGGAAGTGGTCGATACCGAGCCCGTGACCAAGGGACAGACCGCATCGTCGTCCTACAAGCCGGCGATGCTGTCGAACGGCGTCCGCACGCTGGTCCCGCCGCACATCGGCACCGGCACGCGCATTGTCGTGATGACCGAAGACGGCTCCTACGTCGAGCGCGCCAAGGACTGAGCGCAAATCTCGTGAGGGCATATTGAAGGCAGCGCGGGCAGCGAACAGCGGAAGGCTGGCATCGGGGAATTTCTGGTGCTGCCCTCTCTTCCTTGCCTCGCTCTTCCTTGCCTCTCTTTCATCTGGCCCGCTCGCGCAACCTGCCCGCGCCGGCGAATTCAGAACGCCATCGATATCGGTCGTCCGGCCGGACTGGTCCGCTGCAGTCAACCAGCTCAAAACCGAAATCGACACGCAGCCGCTAGCCGTCGATAATTTCAGCTTCACTGGCCGCCGCCCGTCGCGCCAGTTCGGCGCGCGGCGCATCACGGCGGTCTCGCAGATCAACTCCGTCACGTCGCCGCTTTTCTCCGGCATTGAACTCAGTCCGGTCCCGGTGTTGTTGCCATTCGACAGCGCCCTGTATCTCGCCGATCGCCGGAGCGGTGCGGTCAATCTCCTCATCCCGCGCTATCAGGCCGACTTCCGCGCCGCCAGCATGTTCGAAGCCGGGCCGTCCGGTTACGACGCCGTCTTCATGTTCGATCGTGGCGCGGGCGATAACATGCCGTCCCGGGTTTACGCGCAACCTGTAGAAGTTCAGATTTCCGCATCGCTGCTGATTTACGACATTCGCGACCCGCTTGCCGGCAATGGCGAGCCGGTCAAAAAGCTGACAACGCAGTTCCCCGACCTGCGCCGGGTCATCCGCGAAGGCTATGTGCGCTACGCGTTCACGCGGTTCGGCGTTCCCTATGTGGTTTCAATCCAGTGCCTTAACAGCGTTGCGCGCAGCAAGCGTCTCTCTTGCCGCGAAGCCGCTCCGGTGGCCGAGCGTTTCCTCAAGGCGCTGCGCATCGCGGGCGGCACCCCGCGCGATCCCCGTTACAACATCGCTTCATACGCCTCTGAGCGGCCGGTCGCATATGACGCGGACTTCACCTTTCGCCCGCCCGGCGAGATCATCGCCAACAGCGGCTATCGCGGACAAGGCGGCCACCAGGACTTCACGGTCTATTCGCAAATCCGCTTTCCCATCGAGAGGGCCCCGGCATTCGCCAACTCGCAGTCGTTCATGAACTGGGGCAACTGCAATCTGACGGGACGGGTTTCGTTTGCGCCGACAAAGGGCGATCCGTATCGCTGCAAACGCAATGACAAGCCGCTGGTGTTCGATGAATCGGCCAAGGAGAACTATAGCTATCCTTGGCAAGATAACTTCTGCGAGACCCGCGACTTCGAGGTCGGACAGTGCGCCAATGGAATGGGGCATCAGGGTCAGGATATACGCCCGTCGTCCTGTCACTTGCGCAACGGAGGAGCTGATCGCTGTATCCCCGACCTCTTCCCCGTTGTCGCGGTCCGCGACGGCGTGGTGGTCAGGACGGAAAAGCAACAGGCCGCGTTCGTATTGGTCAACACCCGCAACGAGCACATCCGCTTTCGCTACATGCACATGAACCCGGCCCGCCTTGACGCCGAGGGTATCGTTCACGGACGGCACGTAACTGAGGGCGAGAGAATCGGTTTGGTCTCGAACTTTCAGGACCGTCCCGGCGGAACGACGAACCATCTGCACTTCGACATTCAGGTGTTCACGCGGGACGGCTGGCTCTGGGTCAATCCCTACGTCACCCTGATCTCGTCCTATGAGCGCCTGATCGGCGGCCGCGGCAGGGAATACATTCAGCCTCCTCCGGAAGCGCCTGCAATGGCTCACGCCCAGCCGCCTGCGGATATGCCGCCAAATACCGTCAAGGATGGTGCAGGCCGCTAGGACCGCATGATCGCGATCAGAAGGGCGGCGTTGGTGCAAAGTGGGAACCGCTTTTCGGACAAGCATGTCCTTGATGCCAAGTTCCGCGTCAGATTGGCCTTTGGCCGAACCGGCAAAGCCACGCTAGACTGAGGCATGGCGCAAAAAGATTCTTCAAAGGCTTCCGTCACGCGACGAACGCTGCTCGGAACTGCGATTGGTGCAGGCGCGATGTTGGCCGGTCCGCTTCGCGCGTTGGCAAGCCCCCCCGGCTTCGATCAATGGCGTGAGGGGTTTCGTGCCCGCGCGCTTGCGCGCGGCATCTCCGAAGGCACCTATATCCGCGTGCTGAGCCGCATCGAACCGGACATGAGCGTGTTCCAGAAAATGCGCAAACAACCGGAGTTCAACGAACAACTCTGGCAGTACATCAACCGCCGCGTGTCCGACTGGCGTCTGGCCGCGGGCAAGGTGGCGCTTCAGAAGTACAGCGCACTGTTTGCACGGATCGAAAAGGATTTCGGCGTGGAGCGCGGCACGCTGCTGGCGCTATGGGGCGTGGAGACGGCTTACGGCGACCCGCTGGTGCAGCAGAACCATATGCGCCCGGTATTTCCCTCGCTGGCGGCGCTGGCGTGGAACGAGCCCCGCCGCAAAGCCTACTGGGAAACCGAACTCATTAACGCGCTGCGCATTGTCGATAAACACTGGAGCACGCCCGAGGAAATGCGCGGCTCATGGGCCGGCGCGATGGGCCACACCCAGTGGATGCCGGAAGTCTGGCTCAACGTCGGCTTCGACTATGATGGCGATGGCCGCGTCTCGCCGTTCGGCCGCCCGGACGACGCGCTCGGCTCCAGCGCACGTTACCTCGTCAAGCGCGGCAAGTATCGCCGTGGCGAACATTGGGGCTATGAGGTCAAGGGCGCGACCGCGTCCAGAAGCGGCAGCCAGTCCTACGCGAAATGGGCAGCTGCGGGCGTGACTCGTGCCGATGGCCAGCCGTTTCCGCGCCCCAGCGATTCAGCTCAGTTATGGATGCCCGTGCAGGGCGGACCATCGTTCCTGCTCGGACCGAATTTCTACGCCGTGAAGAGCTACAACCCGTCGATGAACTATGCGCTCGCCATCGTGCATCTGGGTGATCGCATTCAGGGCGGCGGACCGTTCGTCCATCCCTTCCCTGGATCGGAACGCGCGCTCACGCTGGCGGAGATCCAGGAGGTCCAGACCCGTCTGACCAAGGCTGGCTTCGACACTGGCGGCACCGATGGCCGCGTCGGCAACGACACCATGAAGGCGGTGAAGGATTTTCAGGCCAAGGCCGGACTGCTTCCCGCCGATGGGTATGCCGGATTGAAGGTGCTGGCGCGGCTGCGGCAGGGATCGTAACGCACGCTAGCGAATGACGCTTGGCCCGAGATCCGGCACAGCGACATCCGTGACGCGCATTTGCACACGCTCGGAGCCCTGCCAGCGGTCGACCGTGAGCGATCCCGCGACGTGCAGCATCTGACCGCGATTTTCGATCAGTGCATTGCCGAGCTTCTGGCCGATCGAACGAAACGCGATGCCGTTGACGATCGAACCGTCTCCCGATTTGAAACGAAGCCGCAGGTGCGCCTGCCCGACCTCGTCGGCAAAGACCAGTTGATGCGACGGCAACGCGATCAACGGTTCGGGATTGCCCGCGCCATAAGGACCGGCGCGGTTCATGGTGTTGACGAAATCCGTGGTCACCGCGCGCGCACTGACCGCACCGTCGATAAACAGTTCATTCGCACGCCGCGCGTCGGCGACTGTCGCCGCAAGTTCAGACTCAACAAAGGCACGGAACTCGGCAAGACGGTCCTTCTTCAAGGTGATGCCCGCCGCCATCGCGTGCCCGCCGCCTTTTAGAAGAATTCCTTCCTTCACCCCCTCGCGCACCACCCGGCCAAGATCGACGCCCGGAATCGAGCGGCCCGACCCGGTGCCGATGCCACCGGGCTCCAGCGCAACGGCGAAGGCAGGTCTGGAAAATTTCTCCTTGAGACGGGAGGCTACAAGACCCACAACGCCCGGGTGCCAGCCTTCGGACGCCGTGACGATCACCGAGCCTTTGTCGTCGAGTCCGAGCGACGCCAGCGCCTCCGCCTCGGCCTGCGCTTCCGCCATCTGTTCGATCACGCGGCGCTCGGTGTTGAGGCGATCCAGTTCAGCGGCGATCCGGGCGGCTTCCGAAATATCTCCTTCCAGCAGCAGCCGCACACCAAGATCGGCACGCCCGATACGGCCGCCGGCATTGATGCGTGGCCCCAGCATAAAACCCAAATGCCAGGCTTCCGGCGGCCCGCTGAGACGAGCGACGTCCATCAGCGCGGTGTGCCCGACGTGATCCCGGCGGCGCAATGCGATCAAGCCCTTGGCGACGAAGGCGCGGTTGAGTCCGGTCAATGAAGCAACGTCGGCAACGGTGCCGAGGGCGACATGGTGCAGCACATCGAGCAGATTGGGCTCGGGCCGCACATCGCTCCAGAAGTTACGGGCACGCAACTCGCGGTTCACCGCCACCAGCGTGACGAATACGAGGCCGACCGCGGCCAGATGCCCGAGGCCTGACAGATCGTCGAGGCGGTTCGGATTGACCAGCGCATCCACCAACGGCAATTCGTCGCCACACTGGTGATGATCGATCACCACCACATCCATGCCGAGACGCTTAGCTTCCGCAAGCGGCTCGATGCTCGTCGTCCCGCAATCAACCGTAACCAGCAGCGTCGCGCCCTTGTTGGCGAGCCCGCGCACGGCCTCCACGTTGGGGCCATAGCCTTCGAAGATGCGGTCGGGAATATGGATCAGCGGATCGAGGCCGCAATGCCGCAGATGCCAGGTCAGCAGCGCCGCCGAAGTCGCGCCGTCCACGTCATAGTCGCCGAAGATGGCAACCTTCTCGCCGCGCGCCGCCGCATCGGCAATGCGCCTAGCGGCAGCCTCCATTTCCGTCACCGTCAGGGGATCCGGCATCAGTTTGCGGATGGTCGGATCGAGAAAATCGTCAACGGCGTCGATGTCGATGCCGCGGCCCGCGATGATCCGCGCCAGCATTTCAGGCACCTGATAACGCTGCGAGATAGCGAGCGCCCTCGCCGCTCCGCGCGGGTCCAGCCGGTCGCGCCACACGCGGCCGGTCGCGGACCGGGTCACGCCGAGAAAGGCCGGGACCGACTCGAGGGGCAATGCGGATGCTGGGAGCGTCATGATGCTTTCCGCAGGTATGCACGAAGCGTCAACGTTCAATGATTCGCTGCAACCAGCTTAGCAGCCGAGATTGTCAGCGAGGTCGTTGAAATCCCTGACGACGAAATCCCAGTTTCCCTCGGCCTTGAAGTCGCGGTTCTGATGCGGGCCATATTCCGTGATGCGCGGCACAAACGCTGTTTTCAGGCCGAGTGCCTGCGCAGCCGCCAGATCGTTATTGTGAGCGGCAACCATCATCACCTGCTCCGGCGCGAGACCCAGGATCTTCGCTGCACCCAGATACGCTTCGGGATCGGGTTTGTAGTGACGGAAAATCTCGGCACTGAGCACCAGATCCCACGGCAGGCCGGCATACTTCGCCATGTTGGTCAGGAGCGCCACGTTGCCGTTCGACAGTGGACTGATGATGAACTTCGTTTTCAGCCGCGTCAGGCCGCCGACACTGTCCGGCCACGGATTGAGGCTGTGCCAGCCTCGGGTCAGATAGTCAAAATCGGCGGATGTGAGTCCGGTGATGCCGAGCTTTGCCGTAAGCGGCTCGATGGATTGCCGCTGCAGATCGTCGAGGATCACGAAGCCCCGCTCCGGATGCTTGCGAACCTCATCCATCGACGGCATGTACGCGCCGCGCCAGCCATCGACCAGTGCGGTCCAGTCGCCCTTGAGGCCCTTTGCGTTGCCCCATGCACTGAAATTGTCGATCAGGCTGGTTCGCCAGTCGACCACGGTCCCGAAGACATCGAACACCAGCGCCTTGATCCCGGACATTGAGCCTCTCAGAGAATTTTGCGGTACTGCATGAAACCCGACCGGTCGGCGACTTCATCGTACAGAATCTGCGCGCGCGCGTTCTCGAACTGCGTCAGCCAGTGCACCCTGCTCGCGCCGTCAGCCTTTGCCCGAGCATAAACCGCTTCAATCAGCTTGCGGCCCACGCCATGCCCGCGTGCGCCTTCGTTGACGAACAGGTCCTGCAGATAGCAATAGTCGCCGGCCGTCCAGCACGAGCGGTGATAAAGGAAATGAACGATGCCGGTGAGCTTGTCATCGACAAACGCGCCGAGCACATACATCGGCTCCGCGTCGTCGTGAAACCGCTGCCATGTAATGGCTGTCGTCTCGGCGGGAACGGTCGCCTTGTAGAATTTGAGATAGCCGGCCCACAAAGGCTCCCACGCTTCGCGCTCATCCACGCGAAGAGGCCGGATGACAACGCGTTCAGTCATGGATCATGCCCTGCTCAATCGAGGTGGAATTTCTCGAACTGGCGATGTTCGCCCTTGATAATGCGAACCGTGCCGGTCACCGAGCGCATCACGACGGTTTCGGTCTCGATCACGTTCTTGCGGAACTTGACGCCGGACAGCAGCGAGCCGTCGGTCACGCCGGTCGCGGCAAAAAGGCAATCGCCGCGTGCCATGTCCTCGATGCCGTAGATCATCTTTGGGTCGGTGACGCCCATCTTCAACGCGCGCTCGCGCTTTTCGTCGGTATCGAGGATCAACCGGCACTGCATCTGGCCGCCGATGCAGCGCAACGCGGCCGCAGCCAGCACGCCCTCCGGCGCGCCGCCGGTTCCGATATAAATATCGACACCGGTGTTGTCCGGATCTGCGGTGTGGATGACCCCGGCGACGTCGCCGTCAGTAATCAGGCGCACAGCCGCGCCCGTCGAACGGATCGCGTTGATGATGTCGGCGTGACGCGGACGGTCGAGCACCAGAGCCGTGATGGCCGACGGATGAACGTCCTTGGCGCGGGCCAGACGGCGAATGTTTTCCGCTGGCGACGCATCCAGTTCGACCACATGCTTCGGATAGCCCGGGCCGATCGCAATTTTCTGCATGTAGACGTCCGGGGCGTTCAGCAGCGTGCCACCTTCCGCCATTGCCATCGTCGCGATCGCGCCCGGCATATTCTTCGCGCACAAGGTCGTGCCTTCGAGCGGATCGACCGCGATATCGACCTCCGGACCGGCATCGGAACCGACTTTTTCCCCGATGAACAGCATCGGCGCTTCGTCGCGCTCGCCCTCGCCGATCACGACGGTGCCCTGAATTGGAATCTTGTTGAGTTCGCGCCGCATCGCGTCCACCGCCGCCTGATCGGCGGCTTTCTCGTTGCCGTGACCCCGGAGGCGTGCAGCGGACACGGCCGCACGCTCAGTCACGCGCACGATTTCGAGTGTGAGAATACGTTCCAGCAGCAGCTGCGGCGGAACGGAAATCGTAACGGACATAGGCTAACTCCCAAGAGAATTCCGAAGACAACGAGCGTGGCGATGGACCCGGCTGACCGGACCCTATCAGTTCTTTTCGATACGGATGACCTGCGGACGGCCGGTTATCACCCGATCTTGCTGGACGGCATGCAGGGCACGGCGCACCGCATCCTCGGCGGTGGCGTAGGTAATGAGGATGACAGGCACCGGCGATGGTTTGCCGCGCTTACCTATCGGTTCGACTGCACCATCAGGATGACGCTGCACGATCGATTCAATGGAAATCTTCTGTTCGGCGAGACGCGTCGCTATGGTTGCTGCGGTTCCGGCAAGGTCGCGCGCCATCAGGCGAATATAGTAGCCGCCTTCATGACGCTTCATCGGCGCCTTGGTGGTGGTTTTCAATTTCGCAACCGGCCGTCCGAACGGCGCCGCACGGATGCCGCGCGCGACATCCGCGATGTCGGCGAGCACCGCCGATGCGGTCGCTGCCCCACCCGCGCCGGGGCCGACCAGCGTGATCGGCGGAAATCCCTCGCCGTCAATGGTGACCGCGTTGGTCACGTCCATAACCTGCGCAATCGAGGATGACTTCGGCACCATGGTCGGATGCACCCGCTGCTCGATACCGGACTCAGTCCGCACTGCGACGCCAAGCAGCTTGACGCGATAGCCAAGCTCTTCGGCCGCGCGCAGATCTTCCGGCGCGATCGATGAAATGCCCTCAACGTAAACCGCGCTCTGGTTCACCTTGGTGCCGAACGCAAGGCTGGCGAGAATGGCGAGCTTCTGCGCGGTGTCGTGTCCGTCGACGTCGAACGACGGATTGGCCTCGGCGTAACCCAGCCGCTGCGCATCCTTGAGACATTCCGCAAACGACAATCCCTCGCGCTCCATCCGGGTCAGGATGTAGTTGCAGGTGCCGTTGAGAATGCCGTAGACGCGATGAATGTCGGTGCCGGCGAGGCCTTCGCGCAACGTCTTGATCACGGGGATGGCTGCGCCCACAGCGGCTTCGTAGTTCAGCGCGCCGCCGTGCTTCTCCGCCAGCACGGCAAGACGCGAACCGTGCTTGGCAATCAGCGCCTTGTTCGCAGTGACCACCGACTTGCCGTTCTTGAGGGCCGCTTCGATGGCCGACAGCGCGGGCTCGCCCGAGCCACCCATCAATTCGACAAAGCAATCGATCTTCGGATCGTTGGCGAGCGCCATTGGGCTCTTCGCCCATTCGAGGCCGCGAAGATCAAGCCCGCGCTTCTTGGCTTTGGAGCGGGCGGAGACAGCGACAACCCGGACGCCGCGGCCGCACCGCGCCGACAAGACCCTGCTCTGACTTTCGATCAGGCGGACTACTTCGGCACCCACGGTGCCGAGACCCGCGATACCCACCTTGAGTGGTGCGACCATTTTGCTGAAAACCTGCCGGAAAACTCGAGTTAATGAAGCATGATCGGGCCCGAAAACCGGTTCCTCGGGTCAGGCCCGAGGGGCATGCTTTTCGGGATCATGCCTACCGCCGGTTGGCGAGCGGAACCACGTTGTGCAACGATTCAACGCCACTTTCAAGGAAGCGCCGGATATTGCGGGCTGCCTGTCGAATTCGCTGTTCGTTTTCCACCATGGCGATGCGGACATACCCCTCGCCGTGCTCGCCGAAGGCGACGCCCGGCGAAACCACGACGCCGGATTTCTCCACCATGAGCGTGGCGAACTGCATGCTGCCGACTTCGCGGAACTTCTCCGGCAACGGAGCCCAGGCGAACATCGACGCCGCCGGCGGTGGAATGTCCCAGCCTGCGCGGCCAAAGGTTTCCACCAATACGTCGCGGCGCTTGCGATAGGTGTCGCGGACCTCCTTGATGCAGTCCTGCGGTCCGTTTAGCGCAGCCGTTGCCGCGACCTGAACCGGCGTGAACGCGCCGTAGTCGAGATACGATTTTACTCGCGTCAGCGCCGCGATGATCCGCTCGTTGCCGACCGCAAACCCCATGCGCCACCCAGCCATCGAGAACGTCTTCGACATCGAGGTAAATTCGACGGTGACGTCGATAGCGCCGGGCACCTGCAGCACCGAGGGCGGCGGAACGCCGTCGAAATACAGCTCTGCGTATGCCAGATCGGACAGAATGAAGATCTCGTGCTTCTTCGCGAAAGCAACCAGATCCTTGTAGAAATCCAGCGACGCGACGTAGGCCGTCGGATTCGACGGATAACACGCGATCATCGCGATGGGCTTTGGGATCGAGTGAGTGATCGCCTTTTCAAGAGCACTGAACAACTCAGGCGTCGGCTCTGCGGGAACCGAACGCACCACGCCTCCCGCCATCAGGAACCCGAAGGCATGGATCGGATAGCTCGGGTTCGGCACCAGCACCACATCGCCGGGCGACGTGATCGCCTGCGCGACGTTGGCGAAACCTTCCTTGGACCCAAGGGTCGCGACGATCTGGGTTTCCGGGTTCAGCTTCACGCCGAAGCGGCGCTCGTAATAGGCCGCCTGCGCGCGACGCAGGCCCACGATACCTTTCGACGCCGAGTAGCGGTCGGTGCGCGGCTTGCCCAGCGTCTCCTTGAGCTTCTCGATCACATGGGGAGGCGTCGGCAGGTCCGGATTTCCCATCCCCAGATCGATGATATCGGCCCCGACGTTCCGCGCGGCCGCCTTGGCCCGATTGACTTGCTCGAACACGTAAGGCGGCAGACGGCGGATACGATAAAACTCTTCCATGGGTCGGGCTCCGGGGGCCGGTCAAACCGGCGATAACGACGAGATCAGTAACGTGTTTTGCACCGAAGTGGAATTCGGCACGGGGGTTAGAAGGTACGGAATTTCAGCATATTAAGCGGATTCGAGCGCAATGCAGGAGTGACCGCACCAGAATTTGCATTTTTGCGATTGAATCATGGTCTTTTTAGCACCACCGGGGGTTGCGGCGAAGCTTAAATCCCAATGGGTGATCCCAAGCGAACTCGGACTCAGGACGCTAGTTGGTGCGGCGCTGGGCGGCCTTGGCGCCGGAGGCCTGGCGGTCGCGTGCCGCGAGCAAATCCTTCTCCAGCTTGTCCTGCTGGGCCTGATCCAGCACCGTTTCCTGACGGGGCGCCGGCAGGTCATGGACCGGCAGATATTCTGCCGGGGTCGCAGGCCGCGCTGGCGTATTTGCAGGCAGTCCGACCAGGGGCGCATCGGCGATCGTTGAGGCGCACCCGCCGAGCGCAAGGCCAAGCAGCAGCAAGCCGGCCGAAGCCGACAACTGCCGAACCCGCATTTTGCGTGGCACAGAAATATTCATGTCCTCAGGCTTCGATCGGCACGATTCCTGCTCTGTGAATGGGCAGGCGGCGCGAACCTATTGTCGGTGGAGAGCGTTAACTCCGGATAATCGGCGAAGCGAAGCACACCGTGTTCATGAGGCTCTAATGTGACCGAAGTATTAATCATGCCGCAACGCAGCACATGCAAATCAGCAAGCCGATCCGAACTATGCCATGATGATAGTGCGAACTCACAAGGTTCGCGGCTGATCGAAATGAAAGTTCAGAAGTAAGCGATGAGTGACACCTTGCTTAGCAACAAGGCCGGCGACACCGGCGTAACGAAAAGCTTCGATCCGGAAGCTTTCTCGGCAAACCTTGCGCGCGCGCTTGAGTCAAGCGGCCGCGCCCTCTCCGCTTACCTGAAGCCGCGCGAGAATGGCGACGACAAGGGTCGCCCCCCCGGCGAACTTAATGAAGTGGTGAAGACGTTCACGTCGGTCGCGGAGTACTGGCTCTCCGACAAGGATCGCGCCGCCAACGTGCAAATGAAATTCGGCAAGGCCTATCTGGATTTGCTGACCAGCGCCGCGAAACGCCTGTCTGGGGAGGCTACGTCACCCGCCGCCGAACCGTCGCCGCGCGACAAACGCTTTCAGGACCCCGAGTGGAAAGCAAACCAGTTTTTCGATTTCGTGATGCAGGCCTATCTGCTTACGACGCAGTGTGCGAATGACCTCGTCAAGAATGCCGACGGTCTCGATCCGCATACCCGCAAGAAGGCAGAGTTCTACGTTCAGCAGGTCACCAACGCGATTTCGCCGTCCAATTTCGTGCTGACCAATCCGGAAGTGCTGCGGCAAACGCTGACGAGCAATGCCGACAACCTTGTCCGCGGCATGACGATGCTCGCGGAAGATATCGAGGCCGGACACGGCACGCTCAAAATCCGCCAGTCCGCGGGCAACCTCGAAGTCGGCCGCGACGTCGCGCTGACTCCGGGCAAGGTGATCTACCAGAATGAGATCATGCAGCTCATTCAGTATTCGCCGGCAACTGAGACAGTCCTGCGCACGCCTCTGCTGATCGTGCCGCCCTGGATCAACAAGTTCTACATTCTCGATCTCAACCGGCAGAAGTCGTTCGTCCAGTGGTGTGTCAATCAGGGCATCACGGTGTTCCTGATCTCATGGGTCAATCCCGACAAGACGCTCGGCGGCAAGACCTTCGAGGATTACATGCGCCAGGGCCCGCTGACGGCCATGGACATCATCGAGAAGGCCACGGGCGAGATGCGCGTCCACACCATGGGATACTGCGTGGGCGGCACGCTGCTGGCGACAACGCTGGCGTGGCTTGCGGAGAAGCGTCAGGTCCGCGTGACCTCGGCGACGTTCCTCGCCGCACAGGTCGATTTCACCCATGCCGGCGATCTGCTGGTGTTCGTTGACGAGAGTCAGGTTTCAAATCTCGAACGCGACATGAAACAGGCAGGCGTGCTCGAAGGCAGCAAGATGGCGATGGCCTTCAACATGCTGCGCTCGAACGACCTGATCTGGTCCTACGTCGTCAGCAACTATCTAAAGGGCAAGGAGCCTGCGGCATTCGACCTGCTGCACTGGAACTCCGACGCAACGCGCATGCCGGCTGCGAACCATTCCTATTACCTGCGCAACTGCTATCTGGAAAACCGGCTGTCCACCGGCACAATGGCGATCGACAATACCCAACTCGATCTCTCGAAGGTGAAGGTGCCGGTCTACAATCTCGCCACCAAGGAAGACCATATCGCGCCGGCCGAGTCCGTGCTTTACGGCTCGCAGTTTTTCGGCGGCTCGGTCAAATACGTGCTGGCCGGGTCGGGTCATATCGCGGGGGTGGTCAATCCACCGGAAATGGAAAAATACCAGTACTGGACCAATGACCGTATCGGCGACATCACGCTCGCCGACTGGGTCAAGGATGCGCAAGAGCACAAGGGGTCGTGGTGGCCTGACTGGCGTTCATGGGTGGAGTCGATCGACGCCGAACAGGTGCCGGCGCGCATCCCCGGCACCGGGGCTCTGGAAGCCATCGAAGACGCGCCGGGAAGTTATGTCCGGGTCCGCGCCTGATAATAACACCTGCCCGACATTGGCCTTGTAGGGCCAATCGTCTATGACTCCTCATGTTATTGCTTCGTCGACTCGCCCCGTTTCATGACGGGACGGTGAAGGCATTCCACCTGCCTCCGGGCAGGCCCTGCAAGATTGGAAGGACAAACGTCGATGACACGTGAACTGTTCTGGCTGACGCTGACCGTCATTTTCACCGGCCTGCTTTGGGTTCCCTACGTTCTCAATCGTTGCCAGATCCGCGGCCTTGGCGGCGCAATGGCGAACCCGTCGCGCAATGACAAGCCACAGGCTGAGTGGGCCAACCGCCTGATGTTCGCTCATGACAATGCCGTCGAAAACCTGGTGATCTTCGCGCCGCTGGTTCTGATCCTCAATGCGATCGACTATTCAACCAAATGGACCGTGCTTGCCTGCGCGGTCTATTTCTGGTCGCGCGTCGCGCATCTCATTGTCTACACGCTCGGCGTTCCGGTGCTGCGCACCCTCGCCTTCACCGTCGGGTTCATCGCGCAGGCCGTTCTTGCGCTGGCGATCTTCAAAATTCTCTAATCGCGCGGCATCGCCGATCAAGCTAAGGGGACGGCTCATCGCCGTCCCTTTTTCATTTGCGATTGCCGTTATCTTTTCGCCCGCATTCCCCACATCGCCCGGACGCCAAGAGCCGGTCCTACGGCGAGCACGCAGAGCAGCAAAGGCCAACCGATATAGGACGCGACGAACGGCGTGGCCTGCACGGTCACAATCGTCAGCGCGAATCCGACCGCCGTCTGGAAGGTCAGGATGCTGCCCGCAAGATGGGACGGCGCGGCATCGGCGATCAGCGCGGAGAACTGCGCGGAGTCCGGAACGATGGCGATTCCCCACAGCAAGATCAGCACGAAAGAAAGCCATACCGGCCCGCCAAAGGTCGCGGCTGTCAGCAGCGCCGCAACACCACTTCCGATCATCGCGATAATGGTGACCTCGGCCTTGCCGATCCGATCGCCCAGCAGGCCGGCCGGAATGCAAGCCAGTCCACCGAGACCGATCGCAAGCGCAGCCGTCAGCTTGCCAAGGCGAGCGGCTTCCACAGCCCCCATAGTTGTGGCGTAGGACGCGGCAGCAATGGCGGCGGCCCAGGCCCACATCGCATAAAGCTCCCACATATGTCCGAGATATCCGAGAAACGGCAAGCGGATACGACGCTCGGTCCAGATCAGAAGGATGGCGGAAGGCACGAAGCGCGGCGCGCGGGCATGCAGCGGGCCTAAACCCACGCCCAGTACAAGCAGGCCGCCGACAGCGCCGATGATCGATGTCGCGATCACAACAGCGCGCCAGTCATGATCTCCGAGGAAGGACGCGAAATAGGATGTCGACGTCCCGAGCGTCAGCGCACCAACGAGGATGCCCACCAGAAACCCGCGATCGCGCAATCCCCACCCGGTCGCGATCTTCATGCCGACCGGATATACGCCTGCGAGCAGGGCTCCCGTGGCAAACCGAGTGACAACCGCCACGTCACCGCCGATCCGCGCGGTCAACAGGATCGCGTTTGCCATCCCCGCGCCAACGCTGCACAGCGCAACAATCGCACGCGGATCGCAACGATCCGCGTGCCCGCTGATAGAGATAGCCAGCGCTCCAGCAACGAACCCGGCCTGCACCATGCTGGTCATCAGCGCCTGGCGTGTTTCGTTGAGGCCTCCTTCGCGGATCATGTCGGGCATGATAGCCGCGGCGGTGAACCACATGCTCATGGCGCACATCTGCGCGATGACCAGCAAAGTCATCGACGATAGTTTCGAGTGCGATGACATCTGGTCCTTCGTGCGGTTTGCGAGAACTACGGAAACATCGGCGGCTGGTCGATGCCCGCCGTCTCCGGAAAGCCAAGCACCAGATTCATATTCTGCACCGCCTGACCTGAGGCACCCTTGGTGAGGTTGTCGAGCGTCGAGACGATGATCGCCCGCCCCGCGATGCGATCCGCAGCCACGCCGATGAATGTCATGTTCGAGCCGCGCACATGCCGCGAGTGCGGTGTCTTGCCGAACGGCAGGACGTGAACGAACGGCTCCTTCTCGTATTGCTTCACCAGAATCTCGTGAAGGTCCTGCGCGATCTTGCCCCGCCGGCCCCGCACATAGATCGTCGAGAAAATGCCACGGTTCATCGGAAGGAGATGCGGCGTGAACGACACGACAACATCCTTGCCCGCAGCCTTTGAGAACTCTTGATCGAGTTCGGCCATATGCCGGTGCTGACCGACGCCGTAGGCGTTGAAGCCCTCGGAGACTTCCGAGAACAGCATCTCTTCCTTCGCCGAACGCCCAGCACCGGTCATGCCGGATTTGGCGTCGATGACGATTTCATCCGGCTCGATCGCCTTGGCTTTCAGCAACGGGATCAGCGGAAGCTGCGCGCACGTCGTGTAGCAGCCGGGATTGGCGACAAGCCGGGCCTTCTTGATGTCGCGCCGATAAATTTCCGCCAGCCCGTAGACGGCTTCCTTCTGCAATTCGAGCGCGTGGTGCTCGTGGCCATACCACTTGGCGTAGGCGGCGGGATCTTCCAGCCGGAAATCCGCCGACAGATCGACGATCTTGATGTCAGGAGCCTTGGCAAAGACGTCCTTCAGCACCTTCTGCGTGGTGGCATGGGGCAGCGCGCAGAACACCAGATCGAGTCCGGCGTTGGCCCAATCGACCTCATCGATCGTCACCAGCCGCGGCAAGTCATACGGCGCGAATTGCGGGAACACGTCGCCCATCATCTGCCCTGCCCGCCTGTCGGCGGTCAGCACGGCAATTTCGACACGGGGATGTCGCAACAGTAACCGGACCAGTTCCGCCCCGGTGTAACCGGAGGCGCCGAGGATACCGATTTTCTTTTTCGTGCTCATGGCGCGATCCCTTCGTGCACAGTGCTCAAGAGTTCATTTTCTTCAATGGCAGCAAAAGCCTGCGGATGCATGGCGCGCATATCAGCCGACAGTTTTTGCGCGCCAGCGGACTTCTGTAGGGCCAAAGCGCGGGTCACCGCAACATGGTCCGCGTCCGATTTATGCTGGTTCAGTTTGAAGCTGCCTTCGATCTTCTCGACGGACATAACCAATCCCACGATCGCTTTCATCATCGCCTCGCGCCGGCCAGCCGACATCTTGTCCATCGTCCATGGCCGCTTCGGCGCAAGGTCGCTTTCGAACCGGGCGCTGGCCTCGTTCAGATGATCGGGCAATTGTTGTCCCGCCATGACCCGAACCGGCCCCGTCATATGGACTGCCTCGTAGAGCCAGGTCGGCACCTGATCCGGTGACACGTACCAATCGGGCGACACATAGGCATCCGCTCCGCTCACAGCGAACATCCACGGCGTCACGCCATCGGCGCGCCCAATAAGTGGATTGTGACGGGCAAGATGAAAGCAGAGCAGCGGCGTGCCGTCGCTTGCGTACTCGATGTGGAACGGCACAGGCGACGCGACGGGTTTGTCGCCGTCGTGAGCGCAGGCTAGCCCAAATCCACGCGCGGCAGCGAACGCGAGGCAAGCAGCTCTATCAACTCGGAAGGCGGGCGGAACGTACATTGCAGACTCCTGCTTCAGCAAGGAGCCGCCTGAGATCAAACCGCGGGTTTTGGGGAATAACGCATGCCGCGGACTGTCTCCGGCGGCACGAAAGGTGATCTTAAACGCGATCAACCGCCCATACCGCGGGAATGCGGCGGCGGCGGGCGGCGATGATGGTTGCGTTCAAAGTCATGGGCGCGGATATAAATCCGCGCCCAATTCCCGTCAAGTCGTGATCCGTCAGCTCAGATGCTCGGATTCCACGGGGCCGGCTTCCAGCGATAACCGGCGCCGTCCTTCTCGATGTTGGCAAGCCCCGGGAACGGGTAGTGAAAACCCTGCACGCGCATTTTGTCGGTCGCGATCATATCGTAAACCTTGCGCCGGGTGGTCTCGGCCTGTGCAGGGTCCTGATCGAACATCAGGTGCCAGCCGGGATTACGTGCAAACAGGTCCGGATCGTTGGTCACATCCGACTGGATGAAAACCTTGTCAGCACCCGATGACAGGACGAATGACGTATGGCCGGGGGTGTGGCCGATCGACTCGACCGTCATCAGGCCGGGAGCAACATCTTTGCCCCAATCGTAGGGCGTCACCTTCTTCTTCAGTCCGGCTTCGAAAACGCGGCGGGCATTCTTGAAGACGCCTTCCATACGACCGGCCGGCGCGCGGCTCATCTCGCCATCGTCCATGAAATATTTCCATTCCGTGGCAGGCACCAGAACTTCAGCATTCGGGAATGCGAGCTGGTTATCTGTATTCAGCAATCCATTGATGTGATCGCCGTGGAAGTGCGAGATCACCACCATGTCGATCGACTTCGGATCGATCCCGGCGGCTGCCATATTGGTCGCGAACTGACCCACCACGCCTTTGCTCGACGCGAACGCGCCCGGTCCATTGCCGGTGTCGATGACGACAAGCTTACCGCCGGTATTGATAACAAGCGGGCCGAACTGAATCGTCATCTTGTCGCGCGGACGGAAAGCGCTTTCCAGCGCGGCATTGACTTCATCCTTCTTCGCGTTGAGGACGAAGCCGTCGCCAAGCGGGAACGTGTTGGCACCATCAGAGATAACGGTGACTTCGGCATCGCCGACCTTGTAGCGATAGAAGCTGGCGTTCTGCTTGCCCGCAACGGGCGCAGCAGCGTTGGCAGGGATTGCGGGCAACAAAGGAGCAGCCGTGAGCGCAACGGCGCTCGCGAGCGCGTGACGTCGTGTCAATGTCATGAGATTCTCCGGGAACGTGCGGGCCAAGTAAAATGACCCATGGTTGTTGCGGCCGTTGTTTGCCGATTATGCAAATCATTCGCAGCGTGATGCCAATGACTCGCATCACCTTAACACCGTTTGACGACGGCTATTCCCGATCACGAAGAATTTGAGGGCGGCGCCGTCACATCAGCAGTTTGACGCCGAGGATTCCGGGAGCCATCAGCACGCCGGACCACACAAAAGCCGATGAGAAGTTGGCAAACTGAAAATGCCAGTAAGGCATTTCAACAACGCCTGCGACGAGCGGGACAGTTGCACGCAGCGGCCCCGAAAAGCGGCCGATGAAAATGCCGAGCACGCCCCATTTTTTCATGAACCGTTCCGCGCGCGGCAGCATGTCCGGGAAACTCGACATCGGCCACATATGAGCTATCCGGTCGTGGAACCTGTAACCGATCCAATAAGACACCCAGTCTCCGAGTGCCGCTCCCAAGCCGGCCGCGATCCAAACAGGCCAGAAACTAATCCCGCTGACGCCGATCAGCGCACCGATGGAAACCAGCGCGCCCCAAGCTGGAATAATCAGCGAAAGAAAAGCCAGCGACTCCGCGAAAGCCAGTGCAAAGACGACCGGCATGGCCCACATCTGATGGTCGCGGACGAATTCGGCCAATCCGCGAGTCATTTCCTCGAACGTCATGCGTGCGTGTCCCAATCCCGGCTCTTATCGAATCTGCCGGTTCCCCTGATCCCAAGTACCACGGCCGGAACCCCCTTGTTCGGGAACCGCCTGCGTCACATTTACCGTCGCAACCGTGGCATAGTAGCAGCCAGCGATTCGTCCCCCGATCACGATCTATCAAGATTTAAGAAATATGCGGAAGCCTTTGAAAAAGAAAGAAAAAACAGACACCGACCTGTTTGCCTCGTCGGATCGAAAACCCCGTGCCGCCCCAAAATCCACCGCCAGGCCGTCCGGCGCGGAGGCTGGCTACACCGCGCGCGACATTGAGGTGCTAGAAGGTCTGGAGCCGGTGCGCCGGCGTCCGGGCATGTATATCGGCGGTACCGACGAGAAGGCACTGCATCACCTTTTCGCGGAAGTCATCGACAACTCGATGGACGAGGCGCTGGCCGGTCACGCCACTTTCATTGAAGTCCATCTCGGAGCCGACGGCTATCTCACCGTTGTCGACAACGGGCGCGGCATTCCGGTCGACCCGCATCCAAAGTTCCCGAAGAAGTCTGCTCTCGAAATCATCATGTGCACCCTCCACGCAGGCGGGAAATTCGACTCCAAGGTCTACGAGACCTCGGGCGGCCTGCACGGCGTTGGCGTATCGGTCGTGAACGCCCTCTCCTCGCAGCTCGTGGTCGAGGTTGCGCGCAATCAGCAGCTCTACAGGATGACGTTCGAGCGCGGCAAACCGAAGGGCAAGCTCGAAGAACTCGGCAAGATCAACAATCGCCGCGGCACCAGCATCCGCTTCAAACCTGATACCGAGATTTTCGGCACGAAAGCCGTGTTCAAACCCCAGCGCCTGTTCAAGATGGCCCGTTCAAAGGCTTATCTGTTCGGTGGCGTCGAAATCCGCTGGCGTTGCGATCCCGAACTGCTCAAGGGCGTCGATGACGTGCCTGCGGAAGACACCTTCCATTTCCCGGGCGGCCTGAAGGATTATCTCGCCGCTGCGATCCACGCCGACACGCTGGTGCACCCGGATATCTTCTCCGGCAAATCCGGCCGCAACGGCGCGCACGGCGCGTGCGAATGGGCGGTTGCCTGGACCGCCGATGCCGACGGCTTCCTGTCGTCCTACACCAACACGGTTCCGACACCGGATGGCGGCACCCATGAAGCGGGCTTTCGCAGCGCGCTGCTACGCGGCCTGAAGGATTACGCAGAGCGGATCGGTCAAGGCAAGAAGGGCTCGTCGATCACGTCGGAAGACGTCATGGTCGGCGCAGCCGCGATGCTCTCGGTATTCGTGCGCGAGCCCGAGTTTCAGGGCCAGACCAAGGATCGGCTGGCAACCGCTGAAGCGCAGAAGATTGTCGAACAGGCCATCAAAGACCCGTTCGATCACTGGCTGACAGGCAATCCGCTGCAAGCCAACAAACTGCTGGAATTCGTTGTCGAGCGATCCGACGAGCGGCTGCGCCGCCGCGCGGAGAAAGAAACCTCGCGCAAGACCGCGGTGAAGAAACTGCGGTTGCCGGGCAAGCTGGCCGATTGCACCAACAGCGCGACCGAGGGCTCCGAACTCTTCATCGTCGAAGGTGACTCCGCAGGCGGCAGCGCCAAGCAGGCGCGCGACCGCAAGACGCAGGCGATCCTGCCGCTACGCGGAAAGATCCTCAACGTCGCATCGGCGACCAAGGACAAACTGACCTCGAACGCGCAGTTGTCGGATCTCATTCAGGCCATCGGCGCCGGAATCGGCGCCCAGTATCGCGAGGAGGATCTGCGTTATTCCCGCATCATCATCATGACCGACGCGGACGTGGACGGCGCGCATATCGCTTCTTTGCTGATCACGTTCTTCTACCGGCAGATGCCGCGCCTGATCGACGAAGGTCATCTCTATCTCGCCGTGCCTCCGCTCTATCGCCTCACGCACGGCTCGAAGACCGTCTACGCGCGCGACGAAGCACATCGCGATGAACTGCTGAAAAAGGAATTCCACGCCAACGCCAAGGTCGATATCGGCCGCTTCAAAGGCCTCGGCGAGATGATGCCGGCGCAGTTGAAGGAAACCACCATGGACCCGACGAAGCGCTCGATGCTGCGCGTGGTGCTGCTGCCGGACGACCGTGAGGGCACCGCGGATTCCGTCGAACGCCTGATGGGCACCAAAGCCGAAGCCCGCTTCGCCTTTATTACCGACAAGGCGGAATTCGCCAGCGAGGACTTGCTGGACGTGTAGCGGGGCATCTCTGAAACCAGTTCGTGAACCAAGCGTAGCTTTCAGATGAAAACAGCATTCTCCGCTATTGGAAGCCTCGCGATTCTTGTCGGAGCGCTCTGGATCGGGCAAGGCACGGGTTACGTGAACTGGCCGCAATCGAGCTTCATGATCAGCCAGATCCAATGGGCCTACTACGGCACGGCATTAGGCATCGTCGGATTGCTGATGATCGTCTTCGCGCGAGGCCGCTAGGCGATATCGCGTCCATATGATTTGATCTCCGGGAGCGGCAAAGACCGCGACGGAGACAACATGCAACAAACCCCCTTCGATCTGACCGGCAAGGTCGCGATCGTCACCGGCGGAAATGGTGGAATCGGTCTCGGCATGGCCCGTGGCCTTGCGCGTGCAGGCGCGAGTATCGTCATCGCCGGACGCAACAAGGCAAAATCGGAAGACGCTGTTCGCGACGTAGAGGCGCTCGGCGCAAAGGTACTGGCCGTCGCGGTCGATGTGACTGACAAAGTATCCGTCGCAGGCTTGGTCGAAACCACATTGAAGCAGTTAGGCCGCCTCGATATCCTGATCAACAATGCGGGAATGAGCGTCCGTCATCCAGCTCACACGCTCAGTCTCGAGGACTGGCACACCGTGATCGATACCAATCTCACGAGTGCCTTTATCTGCTCAAAGGCCGTCTATCCGGCGATGAAAGAAGCCGGCGGCGGCAAGATCATCAACATCGGTTCGATGATGTCGATTTTCGGAGCCAGTTTCGCGCCCGCTTATGCCGCAAGCAAAGGCGGCATCGTGCAGTTCACCAAGTCAATCGCGCTGTCCTGGGCGACCGACAATATTCAGGCCAATGCGATTCTGCCCGGTTGGATCGACACGGCCCTCACCCGAACAGCGCGCGAGCAGATTCCCGGGCTCAACGAAAATGTGCTGAACCGCACGCCCGCCAAACGCTGGGGCAACATCGACGATCTCGCAGGCACTGCGGTTTTTCTTGCATCGTCTGCATCGGACTTCGTGACAGGCACAGCGATCCCGGTGGACGGCGGCTACTCCACGCAAGGGTGATCAGTTCAAGTCGGCGGAGTGACGTGCTCCGGACGGACACCGATGCCGAGCAACCGGGCCGTGAGTCCCTGGAGCCACGGCACCGCATTGATGAGACGGGCGGCAAGAGGAGGCGTCAGGTCTTCGCCGGAAAGAGCCCGGTTGATGATGCGATCCTGAACAACGGTCTGCATGATCTGCGTCATCCGCGTTGGAAACAGGCGGCGTTGCTGAATCTTTTCAAGGTCCTCGAGCGATGGTCCGCCTGCCCCGAATTTGTCGAACAGAATATTGGCGGCAGCGACCGCATCCTGAACCGCAAGATTGACGCCGACGCCGCCGACGGGCGACATCGCATGCGCAGCGTCGCCGATACAAAGCAGGCCCGGTAGCGCCCATCGCGTCAGCCGGTCGATCCGGACCGTCAGCAGCTTGACGTCATCCCAGCTTTTTACGTCGCCGATGTGATCGCGCAAAATGGGCACCAGCGATACGACATTCTCGCGAAACGCATCTAGCCCACGCGCCTTAATGTCGCCGACCTTGCCCTTGCCGATCACGTAGGCGCACTGCCAGTAATCGGCGCGATCAATGGTCACCATCATCTGCCCCCGATGCAGACGCGCGAAGACACCGTCGCTATCGATCTTCTGCTTGCCGACGCGAAACCAGAGCACATCGATCGGCGCGCCGATGTCTTCGATCTTGAGACCTGCCTGCTCGCGCAAAATCGAATGACGGCCATCGCAAGCCACCGTGAGTTCTGCCGAAATATGAAGCGGTCCTTGCTGCGTCGTAGCAACGACGCCGGTTACGCGCTCACCTTCCCTGACCAACCTGGTTGCTTCGGTGGACTTCATGATCTGAAGAGCTGGAAAGCGCGCCCCTTTGGTTTCGAGAAAATTCAGGAAATCCCATTGCGGCATGAGTGCGATGAACGGACACGTGGTTTTCAGCCGCGACAGGTCGGCAATCCGGATCGGCGTCGTGCCGAACAGGCCTTGCATGCGGCTCAGTTGCTGATGGGGAATTTTCAGAAAATCGTCGAGCAGCCCAAGCTCCTGCATCACCTGCATGGTCGAGGGATGAACCGTATCGCCGCGGAAATCGCGGAAGAAATCGGCATGCTTTTCCAGAACGACCGTCTTTATCCCGGCGCGGCCGAACAGATAGCCAAGCATCATTCCCGCCGGCCCGCCTCCCACAATGCTACACTGCACCGAGAGAGAGCGCCCGGCGGGTTCGCCTGGGCTCTCGAAGGACATCCAACATTCCCTTTTTTAGCGCCGGAAGTTCTTGATCTCCGAAAGGCTGCCGTCCTGATAGGTCAGCTCGACTGAAACGGATTTGGTCGATGCTGGAATCTTCATATACGACGCAGCGTTTTCCGGAATCGCCGACGGGTCCTTGGGATTGCACGGCGGAATTTTTACCACCTGGTTGGGCACAGTTGTGTCGATTCCGATGCGCATTTCCCGAACGGCGCAGCGAAACGACAATATCTGCGAATAATAGACCAGAGGGCCGCTGTATCCACCAAACGCAAGCCAGCTGTTCGACGTCATATCCAGCAGTTTGCGATGACTGGCGATGAGTGCGGCCTCCGGATCGAACTTGATCGGGAACGGTCCCTGCATCTGTCCGGTCGGATCAACATAACGCACCTGAATCGTCGCCGCCGGTGCGTCGTTCGGCAGTTCAATGGACGGGTTCGGCATGCGCCGCCGGGTACGCGGATCGAGCGCATCGGTGAAACCGGTTTCCTTGAACTCGCCGCTCTCTCCTAACCGCCACGAAATCGCCAACGCCGGGTCGGCGAGGGAAAAAGCAATCGACCAGCCGCCGTTGTGACGCATGAAGCTCGCAATCGGCGCATTGCCGTTGTCGATCACAATCGGCGGCGTCGGCTGCACCGGCAACGCAGCCACCTGCGTTTGCGCCTCAACCGCGATGGCACGGTCGCCATCCCTGGCAGGTTTTAAAACAAAATCGCCGACGATCTGATCGTAATAAGCTGGCGTCTGCATCCGGTTCGCCGCCACCGTCATCTTGCGCACATCGGATTGCGTCCGCTTTGCGATCTGAACGAGATTGAGTCCGGGTTGTACCAGTTCGCGCACGAAGCTGCGGGTGAACACCGAATTCGGATTGGGATCGTTGTCGTTCAGCCGATCGAGTGCGGTCTGCTTTGCCCCAGCGGAAAAAATAACGAACACGCCTTCCGGCGGCGAAATCGGCGCGAGGCCTCCGCTTCCGCCAAGTGCGCGCGTGCCTGTCGCCTCGAAAGGATTGTTGCGGCAGGCATCGAACACGAAGATCGATGTCCTCGCGCCACGGGCCTGAAGCCGCGAGATCACGCGCTCGGCCGAGAACGCGCCGTCACGGATCAACTCCTCCTGCCCTTGCGTGACCGCCGCGATGTCCGTCGGCAGCAGATAGTTCTGGCCGTTGATCTCGAATCCATGTCCGGCGAAAAAGAAGAATGCCGTATCGCCCGGCTCGACGATCTTGTCGAACGCCAGCATGGTTTCGCTGAAAGCCTTGCGGGTCTGGTTTTCGGCAAACAAAACGTTGAAGCCAAGTTGCTTCAGCGCATTGCTCATGGTCCGCGCGTCGTTCACCGCCTTCTGCAGCCCCGGCACGTTGCGATAGTCGTTGTTGCCGATCACCAGCGCCACGCGCCTTTCGGCGGAAGCCGGCGCGGGCGCGGCAAATGCCGTCATCAGCACAGCTAACACGACCAGCGGCGTGCTGATCCGAAACATGGCCATGATTCTGTCCCCTTGGACCGCCAGCGGGCAGGCCCGGTTCCAGCGGTCAGTATGTCATAGTCGCCTAGCGCGGGAAGGCGGTTCACAGGCCCGCCCAAAACGCAGGAAAGCCCTTCAACTTGTTGTCGTATTAAGGTTTTTCGCAGTTTTCACCCTCAAATTCATTGACTTTCGCCGTTACATGCCTATGTTCCGCTGCAACGCGGTCAGAATCGAGACGCGATTCTCTGGCCAGCCGCTGTCGGCAAATATCTCCTCCCCGTGCCCTTAAAGCGTGCCGTTCCGGGGTGAGCGCGACAGAAATTTCCAGAGTCCGAACGGCGATTTCGACCAGAGGCATGATCCCGAAAAGTGGTCTTCCGGTTTTCGGACCAGATCATGCCAAAAACAGAGGCTCAATGTCCTTTTCCAATCTCGGCCTGTCCGACAAGGTTCTCGCTGCCGTGGCGGCAACTGGTTACACGACCCCCACCCCCATCCAGGAAAAAGCGATCCCCCACGTTCTTGCCCGCAAGGACGTTCTCGGTATCGCGCAGACCGGCACCGGCAAGACCGCCGCCTTCGTGCTGCCGATGCTCACGCTGCTGGAAAAGGGCCGGGCCCGCGCGCGCATGCCGCGCACCCTCATCCTGGAGCCGACGCGCGAACTCGCAGCCCAGGTGAAGGAAAACTTCGACAAATACGGCGCCGGCCAGAAACTAAACGTCGCCCTTCTGATCGGCGGCGTGTCGTTCGGCGATCAGGATACCAAGCTGATGCGCGGCGTCGATGTGCTGATCGCAACCCCAGGCCGCTTGCTGGATCATACGGAGCGCGGTGGCCTGCTTCTCACCGGCGTCGAACTGCTGGTGATCGACGAAGCCGACCGCATGCTCGACATGGGCTTCATCCCCGACATCGAGCGCATCTGCAAACTGGTGCCGTTCACACGCCAGACCCTGTTTTTCACCGCGACCATGCCTCCGGAAATCCGGCGCATCACCGAAACCTTCCTGCACAATCCGGAAAAGGTCGAGGTTTCCAAACCCGCCTCGACCGCGATAACCGTGACCCAGTTGCAAGTCGGCGTGGGCCGCGAACCGCACGAGAAGCGCGAGATGCTCCGGCAGCTGCTGCGCGACGCCAAGGACCTCAAGAACGCGATCATCTTCTGCAACCGGAAGCGCGACGTGGCGGTCGTTTACAAGTCACTGCAGAAGCACGGTTTCAGCGTTGGCGCCCTTCACGGCGACATGGACCAGTCGGCGCGAACCGCTTCGCTCGATCAGTTCCGCAAGGGCGAACTTCCCCTGCTCGTCGCTTCCGATGTCGCGGCTCGTGGTCTCGATATCCCCGAAGTCAGCCACGTTTTCAATTTCGACGTTCCCCACCATCCCGATGACTACGTTCATCGCATCGGTCGCACCGGCCGCGCCGGACGCCTCGGGACAGCGATTTCGATTGTCAGCCCGGCGGACCAGAAGTCGGTCGCAGCCATTGAGAAACTGATCGGGCAGCCCATTACCCGCGACGAAGTTACACCTGTTGCAAGCAGCGACGCATCCCCGTCGCCAGCCCGCGAACAGCAGGCCGAGCATGCGCCGGAAGATCGCAAGCCTCGCCGCGATTCCCAGCGAACCCGAGGTGGCCGCAGCAAGTCCCGCAAGCCTGACGGCGTCGACCGGAAACCTCAGGTTGCCGAAAAAGCCGCACAATCCCAGCCGCCGTCCATCGGACGCGCAATGCCGCCAGCCTCGCGCGAACAGCATGCCGAGCCGGGGGACCATTCACATCTTCCGGCGTTTTTGCTGCGCCCGATCCGCGCCCGCGGATAGCTACAACCGATTGACCCGTCTACATATTATTTCGTTTACGGGTCATTCATTCTCCTCCCTTAACGTGACCTCGATATTTTTAGCCATTTCGTTGAAAAAAGGCGGGCAGAAGCTCGCCTGAAGGACACCGAACGTGATTGGCCTGCTGGAAGAATACGAGCGCACCATGGCGTTCGCCGAAGTCGCTTTGGGTCAAATCCGATCCTTGCGTCAGAACGCAGTGCCTCGCAATTACGAGATTTGGTACATCTACGCGACCGGCTACAATGCCGCGCTCAACAAGATCATCAACGAAACGCTGGGTCGTAACGGCAAACTGACCGAGGCCGACCTTGAGCAGATCTACGAAACCTATCTCTCCCAGAACCGCACCACGGAGCGTATCGACACGGTCGGCACGCGGGTAATCAATGAAATCGACGACGTGATGAACCTCATCACGGACGCCTTGGGAATGACGTCCACATTCGGACGCAACCTCGAAGGCGCCACCCAGAGATTATCTGGGGCCAAGGATCGCGAACAGGTCAAGGCCGTTGTCGAGGCGCTTGTGGCATCGACGCGGGAGATGCAGGAAACGAACAAAGCGCTGGAAGCCCGCCTCGCGACGTCAAAGCAGCAGATCAGCAGCCTCCAGCACAGTCTCGAAGCCATTCGCAACGAAAGCCTGACCGATCCTCTCACCTCGCTGGGGAATCGGAAATTCTTCGACCGCGCCATCGAGAACGCGGTCACGCACGCAGCTGAATGCGGCGAACCGCTATCGCTGCTGATGCTCGACATCGACCATTTCAAATCCTTCAACGATAATTACGGTCACCTCACGGGCGATCAGGTGCTGCGCCTTGTCGCGATGTCGCTGAAGCAGACCACCAAGGGCCAGGATATTACCGCGCGTTACGGCGGCGAAGAGTTCGCCGTGGTCCTGCCGAACACGGCTCTGCGTCAGGCGCTGACGGTCGCCGACAACATCCGTCGTGCCGTGATGTCGAAACAGTTGAAGAAGAAGTCGACCGGCGAGATTCTCGGCCGCGTGACCATTTCCGTCGGCGTCTCGATGCTGCAGCCTGGCGATGACCGCGAAAGGCTGATTGAGCGCGCGGATGCTTGCCTCTACGCGGCCAAGCGCAACGGCCGCAACCGGGTGATCTGCGAAGCGGATCCCGAGTTCTCGCCTACCGACCGCATTCAGGTCGCTTAGCGCTTTTTCGCAGTTGCCCGTTTCGGGACTGCTTTCCTGCTTTTTACTATTCTTTTGACAGCCTTCGCTGGCGTTTTCTTTCGTGCGGACGGCGCTGCTTTGTTCGTTCTGGTCTTGGCCGGGACTGACTTCGCAGCCTGTTTGGTCGCCCGCTTTTTCACACCGGACTTCTTCGCCGCCGCCCGTTTCGCAGCCCCCACGGCCTCACGTGCCCACACAGCCAGTTCTTCGGGATCATCGTAGAGCCGCTCCGGCAAATGCCGATACGATTTCACCACGACTGTCTTGCTTCTCGTCTCGTACTGGAAAGGTTTGGCACCCTCCGCTTCGTAGCGAGGGATCGTGATGTCATCGACCCTGAAGATGACTCCGGCGCGCAGCGCCATCGCGAAGTTCACGCCATCAGCGACGATACCGTAGCCGCTGAACATCCGCCGCAACACGACGGGTCCAAACTCCGAGAACAGGTCGATGAGATAATCGCGGTCCATCGCGTATTCCGCAAAAGCACGTCCTCGGGTTTGCTTGACCCGAGGATAGATACCGATTTTGCGACCAGAATACGCGAAAACGAGAGTCGAGCCGCGTCGATCAGCCGTCGATTTTTGCGGCGGTCAACTGAACCGACTCGCCGCAACCGCAAGCGCTGATCTGATTGGGGTTGTTGAAGATGAACTGCGCCTGCATCTTGTCGGCCTTGTAGTCCATCTCGGTGCCGAGCAGGAACAGAACGGCCTTCGGATCGACCAGCACCTTCACGCCCTTGTCCTCGACGATCTCGTCGGTCGGACGTACCTCGTGGGCATACTCGACGGTGTAGGACTGGCCGGCACAACCGCCATTCTTGATGCCGACGCGAAGACCGACGATCTCGGAATCGGCGCGTGCCGACAGTTCCCTGACCCGCGACGCTGCGGCGTCCGTCAGTCGCATCACCTGCGGACGGGATCGAACGGCCGGCTTTGCGGCGGGTGTCGGAGTGCTTGGCGTCATACCGGTCATTTGGTCATTTCCCGCAGCGATTCAATGCCGCCTTCAGTCCAGATTACATGCCGAGTCGATAACGATCTTCAAATCACCACATGTTGAGGACGAGGCGAGCCTCGTCTGACATCCGATCCGGGGTCCAGGTCGGTTCCCAGACAACGGCGACGCTGACAGGGCCGACACCCGCGACGCTGGCCACAGCGTTCTCGACCATGGTCGGCAATTCGCCGGCCGCCGGGCAATTCGGCGTCGTCAGCGTCATCTGCACGTCCACGGAGCGGTCGTCCTTGATATCGACCTTGTAGATCAGGCCAAGCTCGTAGATGTCCGCCGGAATTTCCGGATCGAACACGGTCTTCAATGCAGCCACGATATCGGTGCCCAAACGCTCGGTTTCCTCGGGAGGAAGCGCGGACTGGGTATCGAATTTCAGGGCTGCCGGTTCGGCCGTCTGGATGGTGTCGTTCATGAGAATAGCTCCCGCGCCTTGATAAGCGCCTGCGCCAACTGATCGACTTCGGCGCGCGTATTATACATGCCAAATGAGGCACGGCACGTCGCCGTCACGTTGAATCGCTCCAGAAGTGGCATCACGCAATGGGTGCCTGCCCGGACCGCGATCCCGCCACGATCAATGACCGTCGCCACATCATGTGGGTGTGCGCCCTTCATTTCGAAAGAGATCACCGGCCCCTTGTCCTTCGCCGTGCCGATGATGCGGAGCGAATTGATCTCGCGCAGCCGGTCGGTCGCATAGGTCAGCAGATCGTGTTCGTGCTTCGCGATCCGGTCCTTACCAATCGAATTGACGTAATCGATGGCCGCACCGAGCCCGATCGACTCGACGATTGCCGGAGTTCCCGCCTCGAACTTGTGCGGCGGATCGCCATAGGTCACCCAATCCTTCGCGACCTCGCGGATCATCTCTCCGCCGCCATTATAAGGACGCATCGCGACGAGGTGATCGTACTTGGCGTACAGCACGCCGATCCCGGTCGGGCCATAAAGCTTGTGGCCGGTACAGACGTAGAAATCGCAATCAATGTCTTGCACGTCGATGTTCAAATGCACTGAACCTTGCGCGCCGTCGACCAGCACCGGGATGCCGCGCGCATGCGCGAGCTTCACGACGTCCTTGACCGGCACGATGGTGCCGAGCGCATTGGACATCTGCGTGATGGCGACCAGCTTGGTTTTCGCCGTGAGCAGTTTCTCGAATTCGTCGATCAGAAAGTTGCCTTCGTCATCGACCGGCGCCCACTTGATCACGGCTCCGTGCCGCTCACGCAAAAAATGCCACGGCACGATGTTCGAGTGATGCTCCATGATCGAGAGCACGATCTCATCGCCGGCCTTGATGTTCGGCTCGCCCCAGGACGACGCCACGAGATTGATCGCCTCGGTGGCGTTGCGCGTGAAGATGATTTCTTCATTGCGCTTCGCATTCAGGAATTGCGCGACCTTAGTACGACCGCCCTCATAGGCATCCGTCGCAGCGTTCGCGAGATAATGCAGTCCGCGATGGACGTTGGCGTATTCGGACTTGTAAGCCTCCATCATGCGGTCGAGCACAGCATTCGGCTTCTGCGCCGAGGCCGCGTTGTCGAGATAGACGAGCGGCTTGCCGTAGACTTTCAGCGCGAGCGCCGGAAAGTCCTGCCGGACGCGCTCCACATCATATGAACCGTTGGCAACTGCCGGATGCATGATCAGCCTCGCGTCGCCAGCCATCGCTCGGCCGCGGCGACCGCGAAGTCGCGAAGATTTTCATCCACGATCGACTCGATAGCCTCGCCGACGAACGCCGCAATCAGGAGTGCCTGCGCTTCCTTCTCGGGCAGACCGCGCGCGCGCAGATAGAACAACAGGCTCTCGTCGAGCGCGCCGGTGGTGGCGCCGTGGCCGCAGGTCACATCATCCGCGAAGATTTCCAGCTCAGGCTTGTTGTCCGCTTCAGCCTCGTCCGACAGCAGCAAGGCGCGGGTCATCATCTTGCCGTCGGTCTTCTGCGCATCTGGGCGCACAATGATGCGACCCTGAAACACCGAATGCGCGCGATCGTCGAGCACCGAACGAAACACTTCGCGGCTCGCGCAATGCGGCACCGCATGATCGACCACCAGCGTGGTGTCGCCGTGCCGGCGGGCACCAAGCAGGTTGACGCCGTTCGTAGTCAGTTCGCTACCCTCTCCGGCAAACGTGAGGAAGCCCTGATAACGGCTGACGCTGCCGCCATTCGTCAGATTGAACGTGTTGAGCTTGGCCTTGGCGCCGATGGTGAAGATACCGGTCGAAATATGAGCGGCGTCGAGCGCGTCTTCCATCAGGCGGACATGCTGAAGTTCAGCATCGTCACCAATCCAGATCACGACGGAGTCGTGCGTCTGGTAGGAAGCAGCACCCTCAGCGGCAACAAAGCTCTCGACAAATGTCGCGCGTGCGCCCTTCCCGATCTTCAACAACGAGCGCGTCACAAGCGATGTGCCTGAATCGGTGGCCACATGAACGATATGAATAGGCTTCGCGAGCGTGGCCCCCTCGGCCACGTCAATCACAACGCCGTCAGTTGCCAAAGCCGCGTTCAGTGAAATCATCGCATCCGATGCAACGCTGGTCTTCAGCAGATCGGCGCGCACCTTGTTGCCACTATCTTCGAGAATCTCACGCAACGGCTGCATGTGAACGCCCGCTTCGAGCGCGGTAACGTCAGATAGTTGCGGCGCGAACGCGCCATCGACCAGCACCAGCTTCTGCGTGCCATCGATACCAAGTGTCTTCATTGCCTTCGCGGCGCGCGCAAATGCAGCCTGATCCGGCGTCGCGGCCAGCGGCACGATCTCGCGCAGCAACGCGCGCAGGTCCGTATATTTCCATTCCTCGATACGCCGATGCGGCAAGCCGCGACGGGCGAAGTCGTCGAAAGCGTTCTGCCGAGCCTCGGCGACCGGACCTGATCCCGGCAGACGGCTGCGCGCCGCGGCGAACAACTCGCCGAGCGCATGCTCCGTCGTGGGTTTAACCAATGCAACGTTCATCAAATCAATCTCTCAATTGCTCGTACTCTGATCGCAAAACCGTTGTCCACCCTCGGGTCAAGCAAGCCCGAGGGCATGCTTTTGCGGAATACGCGCTTACGCTGCCTTGTCTTCGAACTGGGCGTAACCGGACTTCTCCAGTTCCAGCGCCAGTTCCTTGCCGCCGCTCTTGACGACACGCCCCTTCGACATGACGTGGACGAAATCCGGCACGATGTAGTTTAGCAGCCGCTGATAGTGGGTGATGACCACCATCGCGCGCTCCTTCGAACGCAGCGCGTTGACACCATCAGCCGCGACACGCAATGCGTCGATGTCCAACCCTGAATCCATTTCATCGAGAATGCACAGGCTCGGCTGGAACAGCGCCATCTGCAGCACTTCGTTGCGCTTCTTCTCACCGCCGGAAAACCCGACGTTGACGCCACGCTTCAGCATATCCATCGGGATGTTCAGCGAACCGGCGACCTCACGGACCTTCTTGAGGAAGTCAGGCACCAGGAATTCAGATTCACCACGCGCCTTGCGCTGGGCATTCAATGCCGTGCGCAGGAAGTTCATCGTGGTGACACCGGGAATTTCGACCGGATATTGAAACGCGAGGAACACGCCCTTGGCGGCGCGCACGTCCGGCGCCATCTCGAGCAGGTCTTCGCCCCTGAACAGGATTTCGCCGGCGGTGACATCGTAACCCGGCTTGCCGGCGATAACGTGCGACAGAGTCGATTTGCCGGAGCCGTTCGGCCCCATGATGGCGTGAACTTCACCCTGGTTCACAGTGAGGTCGAGACCATGCAGGATCTCGTTATCTTCCACCTGAACCTTGAGGCCTTTGACTTCGAGTAACGCGGTCATCCAACACTTCCTTCCAGCGAGATCGAGATCAGCTTCTGAGCCTCGACCGCAAATTCCATCGGCAACTGCTGCAGCACGTCCTTGACGAAACCGTTGACGACCAGCGCCACAGCTTCTTCCTGGCTCAGGCCGCGCTGCACGCAATAAAACAACATGTCTTCGGAGATCTTCGACGTGGTCGCTTCGTGCTCGAACAGCGTCGATGAGTTCTTGGCTTCGATGTACGGCACGGTGTGTGCGCCGCACTTGTCGCCGATCAGCAGCGAGTCGCACGCGGTGAAGTTGCGCGCGTTCGTCGCCTTCTTGTGAGCGGTGACGAGGCCGCGATATGTGTTCTGCGATACGCCAGCGGCGATGCCCTTCGAGATGATCCGGCTGGTCGTGTTCTTGCCCAGATGAATCATCTTGGTGCCGGAATCGACTTGCTGGTAGCCGTTCGAAATCGCGATCGAGTAGAACTCGCCGCGCGAGTTATCGCCGCGCAGGATGCAACTCGGATACTTCCAGGTGATCGCGGAGCCTGTCTCGACCTGCGTCCACGAAATCTTGGAATTTTTGCCACGGCAGTCGCCACGCTTGGTGACGAAGTTGTAGATGCCGCCCTTGCCTTCCGAATTGCCCGGATACCAGTTCTGCACCGTCGAGTATTTGATCTCGGCATCGTCATGGGTGACGAGTTCGACCACGGCGGCGTGCAACTGGTTCTCGTCGCGCTGCGGAGCCGTACAACCTTCGAGATAGCTGACGTAAGCGCCCTTGTCGGCGATGATCAGCGTGCGCTCGAACTGGCCGGTGTTGCGCTCGTTGATGCGGAAATAGGTCGACAATTCCATCGGGCATTTCACGCCCGGCGGCACGTAAACGAACGAGCCGTCAGAAAACACAGCAGAGTTCAGCGTCGCAAAATAGTTGTCGGAGGTCGGCACCACGGTGCCGAGATATTTCTTCACCAGATCGGGATGCTCGCGGATCGCTTCCGAGATCGGCATGAAGATCACGCCGGCAGCCTTCAGTTCGGCCTGGAACGTTGTCGCAACCGACACCGAGTCGAACACGGCGTCGACGGCCACGCGGCGCTCGGCCAGTTCGTTTCCATCCGCATCCCTGCGCACGACACCGGCCAGCATTTCCTGCTCACGCAGCGGAATACCGAGCTTCTCATAGGTCTTCAAAATTTCCGGATCGACCTCATCGAGCGAGGCCAATTCCTTCTTCTTCGGCGCGGAGTAATAATACAGATCCTGATAGTCGATCTTCGGATAATCGACGCGCGCCCAGGTCGGCTCTTCCATCGTCAGCCAGCGGCGATACGCTTCAAGACGCCATTCCAGCATCCATTCCGGTTCGTTCTTCTTCGCGGAGATGAATCGGACAGTATCTTCGGAAAGCCCTTTCGGAGCCTTCTCGGATTCAATGATGGTCTCGAATCCATAACGGTATTGATCGACGTCGATCTGGCGAACCCGATCAACCGTCTCTTGTACGGCCGGCATTTGAATCCTCCGCTCGCGGTTTCAAGGACCGCGGTGGACCGCTTAAGTTGTATCGAGCACAAACACACGCATCGCGTGAAGGTTAGAACTGTTCAAGCCCGATTGCTGAGGCTTTACGTAATACACCTGAGAGCTTTATCCAAGCCTCAAGACACCTATCGACATCCGCTTCAGTGGTGTCCCAGCCCAGACTGAGGCGAATAGCTCCTTGCAGGAGCGCAGGATCGGCCTTCATCGCCTGAAGCACATGGGACGGCTGAACCTTCCCCGAGGAACAGGCTGACCCGGACGACACCGCGATGCCCTCCAGATCGAAGCCGATCACGGCGGTTTCCGCCTTCAGGCTCGGAGCTGAGACCAACGTGGTATTGGGCAGCCGCGGTACCGCATCCGAGAAAATCACGGTTCCGGGATGGCTCCTGAGCCCGGTTTCGAGACGTGCCTGAAGAGCTTTCATACGCGACACGTCCGCGTCCATGGCACCGGTTGCGGCCCTCACGGCCGCTCCAAAGCCCACGATTCCGGCGACATTCTCGGTTCCGGCCCGGCGGCCCTGCTCCTGCCCGCCGCCCCGAAGCAGCGCATGCAGGCCCTCAAGCCCGGCTGCGACGGCAACCGCGCCGATCCCCTTGGGACCGCCAACCTTGTGCGCAGAAACCGTGAGAATATCCGCCCCGAGGGCTTTGATATTAATTGGCATTTTGGACAGCGCCTGAACCGCATCGACGTGCAGGAGACCGCCCGCTTCATGAACCAGCACAGCAGCCTCAGGAACCGGCTGAATCGCTCCGGTTTCATTATTGGCCAGCATGATTGAGACAAGGGCCGGAGGGCCGCTTGCCAGCAAGCGCGCAAGGCCGATCAAATCGATCACCCCCGAAGGCAGCACAGGCGCGATTTCGACTGCGCCCTGTGCGAATCGCCCGCCCGCGAGAACCGACGGATGCTCGATCGCCGTGACGATCAGCCGCTGCACCGGTTCCCCACCGCTTCCGTGCAGCCCGGGAGCCAGCGCGAGCGCGTTCGCCTCGGTGCCCCCCGACGTGAAAATAACGTTCCGCAGATCCGTGCCGACGGCTTCAGCCACGGCCGCGCGCGCATCCTCGATCAGCCGCCGGGCCGCGCGGCCCTCGCTGTGCACCGAAGATGGATTACCACCGACATCAAACGCAGCCGTCATCGCGCCACGTGCTTCGGGCCGCAATGGTGTCGTTGCATTCCAGTCGAGATAGACGCGGTCACGCATGATGTCTGACAATCCAGTCTGGTCCGAAGGACGCTTTACTCGACAATTGCATGAAAATAATCAGCAATCACGGTCTGCTAGATAGTCCCGGCAGGCTCAATATGCTTGCTTTTTGCCCCTTGCCCCATGCTAGAACGCGGCAGCCGTTCATCGCGCCCTGCCGCGCGCATGACAACACACTCGAGAGACACATCGTTTGCATCCGCCTATCGGCCCGCACAACGACGCTTCAAAGGAATTTTGATGCCTGAGGTCATTTTCACCGGCCCCGCCGGCCGTCTTGAAGGCCGATACCACCCGGCGAAGCAGAAGAATGCGCCGATTGCGATGGTGTTGCATCCGCATCCGCAGTTCCAGGGCAACATGAACCACCCGATAGTGTATCAGGTTTACTATGCGTTCGTGGCGCGCGGCTTTTCGGTGCTGCGCTTCAACTTCCGCGGCGTCGGCCGCAGCCAGGGACAATTCGATCACGGCACCGGTGAACTGTCGGATGCGGCATCCGCGCTGGATTGGGCGCAGACCATCAATCCCGAGGCGCGTGCCTGCTGGGTCGCCGGCTTTTCATTCGGTGCATGGATCGGCATGCAGTTGCTGATGCGCCGTCCCGAGGTCGAGGGCTTCATCTCGATCGCACCGGAGCCGAACCGTTACGACTTCTCGTTCCTTGCACCCTGCCCTTCGTCCGGCCTGATCGTTCACGGCGACAAGGACATCGTGGCACCTGCAAAGGATGTCACGACGCTGGTCGAGAAGCTCAAGACGCAAAAGGGCATCGTGATCGATCAGCAAGTCATTCCCGGCGCCAACCACTTCTTCGTCGACAAGATGGAGCCGCTGATGGAATCGGTGACGTCGTATCTCGACATGCGGCTCGCCAACGTCCGCTGATCGAAACAATCACCTTCAAAATAAAATGGCGCGGATGAGGGATCATTCCGCGCCATTCTCGTAACTGGACCTGCGCCTTTAAGCAGCAGCACGCTTGTCCAGTTGGGAAAGATACGATTTGTGCTTTTTCAGGAAAGCCCGCAGCAACGTCGAATATTCAGGGCTGACAGCGTCGCGCACTGACGGGCGCTCGCGCAGGCTTTTGCGCCAGCGTGCGATCTTTGGCTTGTCGGCGAGAATCCCGAAGTCGCCGATTTCATCGATCGTATCGAAGTAACGGAACACTGGCGCGAACACCGCATCGACCAGCGAGAACTGGTCACCGTCGAACCACGGCCCTGCCACGAGCCGCGCTTCGAGCCGCGCGAATTTGTCAGTTGCCTGTTTCGCCTTCGCATTGAAGGACGCTTCATCGGTGACTGTTTCCAGTCCCCAGACATCGCCCAGCACAGCCGAGCCGAACTCCATCCACGCGCGATGTTCGGCGCGGATCAACGGGTCCTTCGGATGCAGCGGCTTCGGTTGAGTTTCCTCGAGATATTCGAGAATGACTGCGGATTCGAAAACCACCTTGTCGCCGACCTGAAGCACCGGCACCTTGCCGAGTGGCGACAACTTCAGAAACCAGTCAGGCTTGTTGTCGAGATCGATGTCGACTCGCTCGAACGGCACGCCCTTCTCTCGCAGAGAAATCACCGCGCGCTGAACATAGGGGCAGAGCTTGTAGCTGATGAGCTTGAGTTTCTCGCTCATGGCGTTTCCCTCCACCGATGCGAGCATGGCGGCGGCCGATCGCTTTCAACGTTGGACGTGGTCTGCCGCGCAAAACGCCAGAAGCCGTTGCGAATGATTTGAACTGCGTGAATAAGCTCGACGACCAGCATGGGGATCTCTCTTTCATGCACCTGCATCCAGATAAATGCTTGTGCATGAAAATTGTCAAGACCCATGCAAATGCATGAAATCACGGTTTCGCGAGGATACCGCCGGTCAGCGGCGCCGATACGCCGGTTGTTCCGGGAAATGTCAGTGGCAAGCCTTTAAGACTGCGGATAGCCATGTAGGCGAAAGCTTGCGCCTCAATGGCATCCCCCGACCATCCAAGGTCGCTGCCACGCATGACGCTGGCGGGTGCCAAATGCGCGGCCAGCATCTGCATCATGGTAGGATTGCTGGCGCCGCCGCCCACCACGATCCAGTTTGCAGGGACATGAGGCAGCATCGGCCCGATCATCGCGATTGAGGCCGCCGTGAAGGCCGTCAGTGTCGCGGCACCATCCTCCGTGCTCATACCGTCGATGATCAGTGCGGCAAAGTCATTCCGGTCAAGCGACTTCGGCGGTGGTGCATTGAAGAATGGGCGGCTCAACGCCTGCGCGATCCAATTCTGATCGGCATGCCCTCGCGCTGCCGTTCGCCCATCGCGATCCACCGCTTCGCCTGTCCTGCGCAGCATGAAGTCGTCGAGCAGTGCATTGCCGGGGCCGGTGTCGCAGGCGATCAATGTCTCGCCGTCGATATAGGTGATGTTGGCGACGCCGCCGATGTTGACGACCATCGTGGGTCCAGTGCGATTCAACAATCTCACCAACGCGCGGTGATAGACCGGCACCAGAGGCGCGCCTTGCCCGCCCGCAGCGACATCAGCGGCGCGCAGATCGAACACCACCGGCATGCCAAGCGACTTGGCCAGCACATGACCCTCACCAATCTGCACCGTCAGTTCCCGGTCCGGACGATGCAAAACAGTCTGGCCGTGAAAGCCGATAACGTCGATGGAGTCGCGGGACAGATTATTGTCGCCTAGAAAGCTTTCGACAGCCTCCGCATGTGCGCGGGTCACCAGTGCCTCGGCATCCTTCAAAACGCCGGGACGTGCGTCGCGTTCGGTGACGGACACCGCATCGGCAAGCGCCTTCCGTAACAGATCACGCTCGTTATCGGTATAGGCGCGATAAGAGGTTGGACCGAACGTCCCGACACGCTCGCCATCCGTCTCGATCAGCGCCACATCGACGCCATCGAGGGACGTTCCACTCATCAGCCCGATCGCCTTCAGCAAGGGCTTCTCCTTCAGGCCAAAGGCCCGCATTGATCGATTTGCGCGCATTCCTGCCGCAAACGGCACGACGCGCTCGGTTGAATCCGACGCCGGACCTGATACACCACAGGCCCAAACAAAACGCTAAATAGCTCAATCGTCAAAGAGTGCCTCCATGAGCGCCTACAAATCCGATTTCCTCAATGTCCTCCAGAGCCGCGGTTTCATCCACCAGATGTCGGATGCCGCCGGTCTGGATGCCCTCGCCGACAAGGGCGATGTGACAGCCTACATCGGATATGACTGCACCGCCTCGTCCCTGCACGTCGGGCACCTGTTGTCGATCATGATGCTGCACTGGCTCCAGCAAACCGGCAACAAGCCGATCGTGCTTATGGGCGGCGGCACCACCCGTGTGGGCGATCCATCCGGCCGTGATGAGACGCGCAAGCTGCTGACCTACGACCAGATCGATGCCAACAAGGAAAGCATCAAGGGAACCTTCACGAAGCTGATCCGGTTCGGCGCGGGTAAAACCGACGCTGCGATGGCCGACAACGCAGAGTGGCTGACGGCACTCAACTATATCGAAATGCTCCGTGATGTTGGCCGGCATTTCTCCATCAATCGCATGCTGACCATGGACTCGGTGAAGATGCGGCTGGAGCGCGAGCAGGAACTCTCGTTCATCGAATTCAATTACATGATCCTTCAGTCCTACGATTACGTCGAACTGTCGCGACGCTATGGATGCAACCTCCAGATGGGCGGCTCCGACCAATGGGGCAACATCGTCAACGGCATCGATCTCGGCCGGCGCATGGGCACGCATCAGCTCTACGCCCTGACCTGTCCGCTGCTGACGACATCCTCGGGCGCCAAGATGGGCAAGACCGCCGCGGGCGCGGTCTGGCTGAACGCTGACCTGCTCAGCCACTACGATTACTGGCAGTTCTGGCGCAACACCGAGGACGCGGACGTCGAACGCTTCTTGAAGCTGTTCACTCTCCTGCCGATGGAGGAGATCGCGAAGCTTGCCGCGCTCAAGGGTCAGGACATCAACGAGGCGAAAAAGATCCTCGCAACCGAAGCGACGGCGCTCATTCGCGGACGTGAAGCTGCGGATGCCGCATCGGAGACGGCGCGAAAGACCTTCGAGGAAGGCACTATCGCTGGCGACCTGCCGACGCTGGAAATCCCTCGCGCCGAACTCGATGCTGGCGCGCCGGCCCTTGGACTGTTCGTCAAGGCCGGCCTTGTGGCATCGAACGGCGAGGCGCGACGTCAGATCAAGGGTGGCGGCCTGCGTATCAATGACGCTCCGGTCACCGACGAAAAGATGGTTTTGGCACCGAAGGATCTGACATCGGAAGGCGTTGTGAAGCTGTCGATGGGCCGCAAAAAGCACGTCCTGCTCAAGCCGGTATAGTATCCGGCGGCAGCCTAGTTCTGGCGCAGCATCGTCATCATCGTCGCGGACATGGTGGCAATCAGTTTCTCGCGCTCGCCGTCATCGGCGAACGCACGCCCCTCCGCGATGACGAGTGTGCGGCCCAGTTTCACAACATTGCCGACGAAACGGAACGTCTGGCCCTTGGCAGGCGCCAGCAGGTTGATCTTGAATTCGACGGTGAGAATGTCCGCCTGTGCAGGCATCAGCGTATAGGACGCGAGCCCGCATGCGGTATCGAGCCCCGCAGATACGACGCCGCCGTGCAGGAACCCGTTCTGCTGCGAGAATTTTGCATCGTAAGACATCCGCAGTTCGAGCGATCCCGGCTCGATCCTGACCAGTGTTATTCCGAGCGTGGCCAATGCAGGTTGACCCGCGAACGCCTTTCGCACCCGCGCTTCGTAGTCGGGGTCTTGAATCTGAAATGAACTCATTGCTGATTGGGGGTGGCAAAATCCGCGGGGACGTTCTGCTTGCCGGTGTTGAAGTCGAATATCTTGCGGAACACGCCGGGAGCCATGGCTGAAATCGGATTGACGCGCAAAACCGGCGCGCCGGGCGTTCCGACCACTTCATACGTGATGCCGATCAGGCCTTCATTGCTGCCGCCGCCTAGGAAAAGTCCAACGATTGGAATTTGCCCGAACATGTTGTTCAAGCCGTAGAGTGGAACGAAGGTGCCACTCATCTTCACCTGATTGACGGGATAGTCGATCAGCCCTTCGATGGTCGCCCCGATCGTCGGTCCGCGAAGCACGCCATCCTTGACCCGCAACTGGCCGCTCTGGCGCGTGAACTCCGCGCGCATACCGGAGAAACCAACCCCTTGCGAATTCGCTCCCGGCGCATTGGCGACAGCGCGATCCAGCGCCGCCTCACCCTTGATCGTGAAATCGCGGACGTTCAGCAGGCCCTCCTGAGGCGATGTATCCGACGTCGGCGGGTCGACCGCCAGCCACATCTTGCCCCCACTCATCTTCGCGTACGTGTCGGTGAAGCGAAAGAACGCGCCTGCGTCACTGGTCTCGAGATACATCACGTCACGGCCCTGGGCACGCCCGCGCAGGTCTCCGATCACCGGAGTATCGCGTCCGAGCTTGCCGCTGAGCGAAAACGATTTGATCGCTCCGGCGCGGCGCGTGAGTTTCAGGTCGATGCTGCGAACCGCTTCACCATAAAAGCCCGCCAGCGCGCCGAGCTTGGCGTCGATGTCGATGTCGAAGCTCTTGGATTTTTCCTTGGTGTTCTGATCCCGGCCTGACATCGCGCTCTTGATGAAGCCACGGCCGTCGAACACTTCACCCCGCATGGTGACCTTGAGCATTCCGTCCGGTAACCGCTCGGCCTTCAGGTTCGCCTTGTCACCTTCCGAAGGCGAGAACGTGGGAAAGGACACGTTGACGAGATCGTTCTTGTCATCGACTTCCAGCGAACCCTTGATCAGTGTGCCGCTGCCCTCGACGACGATATCCTCGAAACGTGTCCCTTGGGGCTTCTGCACGACGTTGAACGTCATCTTGGTCGTCTTGCCCGCAACCTTGGTCCAGCCGGGCAGCAGATTGTCGATGCGCGCGGCGGTGAGATCTGCCTCGACGCCAAAGCGATTGTCGCGATTGTCACCCTCGCCTCCAGCGATCTTGCCGGTCAGCTTGATGGGAATGGCGCCGCTCAGGCTCGATCCCAGATCGACGCCAAGGCGCGCGCGGGCCGCGTCGTCGAGGGTTGCCGAAACGCGCACGTCGGCGTCCCCCTCGTTGTTCTTGCGATAGTCGAGGGCCGCGGGTTGACCGCCGATCTTGACGTCGCCCTTTACGCGATAACCCTGATTGTCGGCGACGACCTTCAGCGAGTTTGCCTCCAGTTTCTGATTCATCGCGAGCTTGTCGACGGCGAGCGCGCCGAGATCGAGGTTGATCGAGTAAGTCGTATCCGCCTTGGTCAGCGCATTCTTCAAAGGCATCGCCAGCGTGACAATCGCGGAAACCGTTCCTTTGCTCGAATTGGGATCGATTGCCGTATCGCCGGCGTCGCGCAACCGCTCCGATTGCAGGACTTCGGCAGCCGCAGGAACGGGACCGTCAATACGGAAGCGCACCTTGGTGGGCGCCGGTTTTGGCGCGAGATCCGGCACTTCGAACGTCAGGTCGGAAATATTCAGCCGTCTGCCGGCGGGTGTGTCGACCGCACCCTGCCCGACGCTGATGTTGACGGTGCGTCCACTGACGCGACCTTTCATGTCGGCATCGCGGACCAGCGGCATGTCATCGACGGGCTTGATGGTGAGGCCGCTCGCCAGGAAATTCACCGAAAGGCCCTCGTCGGGAATCGGCGGGCCGCCGCGCACCAGCGTATGGACCGGCGCATTCACGGCAACATCGAGCCGCTGCACCATTCCACCATCAACCCGTTCTGTCATCCATTCGCGGACTTCAGGCGCAATCAGGACAGGCCAGATTCGTTTCAGCACTGTCACCGGCATCGGCGTCGCCGCCATCCCGAGCGTCAATCGGGCTTCGCCGGAATAATCGAGGCTTCCCGAACCCGCGACACCGATCTCGCCGTTGCTGATGTCGCATTGAGTCAAAAGCACGCGGCGATTTTCGGTGTCGAACCGGAGGCGAATGGCAATCCGGTTGAAAATCGAGGGAGCCTCTCCCTGCTCACCGGCCAGCAAAATTGTTCCGCCGCTGAGTCCGAGCTGCCAGTTTGGAATGCTGTCGTTGGGTGGTTCGAGATGTGCCAGCAGCGTAATGCGGTTGGCCCCGGCGTAAACATGGAACGGCGCCACCATGACGCGGCGGCCGGCATCCCATTCAACGCGCGCATCGGCGTGATCGATCACCATCGGATAATCAGGCACGTTGAGATCGACGATGGTGCCCTTGCCGGTCACGATTTCGCCTCGGAAATAGGTCGGCAGACCGTCACGGCCGATCTCGCCCTTGAACTCGCCGCTGAGCGGCATGTCCGCAGCGTAGGTGAAATCCTTCAGGCGAGCGGCAAGCAGCAAGTTGTTGATCGGAACCTTGTTGGCGCTGATGTCGATGGACCGCACGCCGTTGGACGGCGCACCGACCGCGACCTTGAGTTCCCAGCCGTCCTTCCCTTCCTCGCCCACGCTGAGCGCAACACCGCCGCCCATTGGACGCCGCAAGCTCAGACTAATGTTCGAGAAGTTGAGGACACCGCCGTTGCGCTGGTCTTCGACCGTCAGCACACCGTTACGCAAACCGATTTCGTTGAGGCTTTGACCGTCAAGACCTTTGGCGCTGAGGCTATCGAGCCATTCAAGCGCGGCCAGCAACCCTCCCGCTCCGTTTGAAGCCGCCACCGAACTTGCCGGCACCGCTGGTGGTGCCGGAGATGCCTGAAACGGCAAGGGCGGCGGACCGGAAGCGGTCTGCGGCGCCGGTTTGACGGGAACCTTGCCGGTCGCAAGCGGGCTGTTGCTTTGCCCCGTCGAGACAATCACACGGCCCTCTGGCGTGATCCGGACCGCAAGCTCGGCGCCCACGAGCCGGAGCGTTTCAGCGCGAAGCCGCCCGGTGAGCAGCGCCATTCCGGAAATCCGGACTTCCGCCTTCGGCGCGCTTGCAACGATGTTGCGCGCGTGATCCCGCACCACGATATCGCGCAACCGTACGGCAATCCGTATTCGGCCAGCACGTTCAATCTGGGTGCCTCCGACTTCAACGGTGTGGTCGTGTCCGAGATTCTCCTCGATCGCCGATGCCAGCCACGGCGTCATGACGTCTAGATTCACCGGGCCGGCACCAAGCCGCAGCCATAGCGCACCAAACGCCGCGGCAAACACAACGCTCAGCGACATCAGGACAATCGCGGTCCGTCCAACCCAGGGACTGCCGGCGATCCCGCGGCGCAGCCTGCGAAACCCGTCCGTGATCCGATGAATTCCGATGCTTGGCCGGTTGAGAAGTTTGATCGCCCTGTCGCACGCAGCATCGTCATGGTGATTCCATCCGGAATCGTCCCAATGCCGCTGCTCGTCTGCAGCCTTCGCAAAGGCTTTCTGGGGCTCTGATCTCGGCATTGCCTCTCGGTAGTGATAGTCAGCCTGGTCGCGCCGCCGGGCATCAAAGCGTCAAATTGGAGACTCGCTCCGTCGGTGAGCTGCCAGACTAAAGGTCCAGTCTTAGTTTATTGTGTTGTCCGTCGTTCGACCGGTGGCCTGAGAGAGTCGAAAATTCAATAAAATAGCTATCCACCATACTCCGGGGGCGTCAGATTTGCCCAGCCGAAGAAGTTGGCTTTAGTGCTCCATCGCAGTTCTCGCGATTCCCAAAATACCCCGCCGAAAGCGACGAAAGGAAGGCGTATGTCCAAGAAAACGCGTAAGAAATCGTCCAAATCGAGCCCGGCGGCCAAGGGCGGAAAAGCCAAGACGACTAAGCGGGTTGCCACCAAGGCAGCGTCCTCATCCGCCGCCGATAAATCCGGCAAAAAAGCCAAGACCAAACGGGGAGCGGCGAAAGCAGCCGCCGGCACGTCGAAGCGCGCTGTCGCGAAGACCACATCGGCCAGAAAATCCGCTTCATCCAAGGCGAAAAGCAAGCCGGCGACGACACCGGTTCGGATGGTCGGAACGCTGATTGAGGGGAAACCAGCGCCAGCCTTTTCCTTGCCACGCGACGGCGGACAACTGGTGTCACTGTCGGCCTATGCCGGTCGCAAACTGGTGATCTTCTTCTATCCGCGCGCGAACACTCCGGGGTGCACCCTTGAGGCTATCGCCTTCAGCCGCCTCGCCAATGCTTTCGCGGCAGCCCAGACTGCCGTTCTCGGCGTCTCCGCCGACCCGGTGACGGCGCAGGACGCTTTTCGCGACAAGCACGAACTGACCATTCCGCTTCTGTCGGACGAGAAGCTCGGAATGCTGAAAGCCTATGGCGTATGGGGCGAAAAATCGATGTACGGCAAGACGTTCATGGGAATTGTTCGAACAACAGTTCTGCTCGACGCCTGCGGCAAAGTCTCGAAAATCTGGCGCAATGTCAGGGTCGACGGTCACGCCGACGAGGTACTGGTGGCAGCGCGCATCGCCTGACGAGCACGCAAAAATCCGACGCCGGTTACCGGACAGGCCTCGTCGGCTTCAGTTTTTGGCACAGCAACTACGTACCGTTTTCCGAAAATTAACCATGAAAGGTTCAAATCAGCCTCTGTAATTGAGCCGTTCGGAGCCTTTCCGGCCGGCGCGGGAGTGCTGATGTCGAACCGTTCCGCCCATTATTCCGATCATCCCAAACATCACGCCCACGAGCATGCAAGGGCGCCGCAGCGCCGCCCGACGCATCATCGCCCGGATCGCAACGGCTATACGATCGTCCATCACGGCAAGGCGGTGCGATTTGGGCCCGTGGTGTTCTGGATCGTCGCGGGTTCGATCGTGATCATGGGCGCGTGGTCCGCGGCAACGGCGACCTATTTCGCGTTCCGTGACGATGTACTGACGCGGCTGATCGCACGCCAGGCCGAGATGCAGTATGCCTACGAAGACCGCATCGCGGAGCTTCGCGCGCGCGTCGATCGGACCACCAGCCGTCAGTTGCTCGATCAGGAGCAATACGATCAGAAGCTCAACCAGATCATGCGGCGTCAAGCAGTGCTCGAGTCGCGCGCTGCGGCACTCAACGCCATGCCCGATACCGCCCCGACCGGCTCTATCAAGCCTACCGCTCGCGGAGCGCAATCGACCGACGCCGGTGCGACAACGGGCATTCCCAAGCCGTCTCCAATCAACGACACCGTGATTTTCGTCACCCCGCCGGATCGCGAGGCCCGGCTTGAATCGCGAACACCGGCGGTGGCCCAGCCGCGCTCGGAGTTTGCCAAGGCTCATGGTGTCGATAGCGTTTTGTCGAACCTGCAGACAGCGCTCGACAAGGTCGAGGGCCGCCAGACGGCCGCTCTCAGTTCCGTGGAAGGAAGTTACGAGTCGCGCATGCGCCGGATGCGCGGCGTGATCACCGATCTCGGCCTCGACATGGCCCAACTTGAAGCTGCGACACCCAAGGGCGGAATGGGCGGGCCGTTCATACCGGTCAACAAGCCATCGTCGGATGCCAGCCCGTTCGACCGCCAACTGTACCGGATCAATCTGAGCCGCGCGCAAGTCGACAAACTCACGCGCACCCTGTCGCTTGTGCCGTATCGCAAACCGGTTGTCGGCAACGTCGAATTTTCATCCGGCTTCGGAGTGCGCAGCGATCCGTTCCTCGGGCGCCCGGCGATGCACAGCGGACTGGATTTCCGCGCCTCGACCGGAGATCCGGTTCGTGCCACCGCGAACGGGAAAATCGTCACTGCCGGATGGAGCGGCGGTTACGGCCGCCTGGTGGAGATCGATCACGGCAACGGCCTGTCGACGCGTTACGGGCATCTGTCGGAAATCAACGTCAAGGTGGGCCAGCACGTCACGATCGGCCAGGTGATCGGCGCCGTCGGCTCGACGGGTCGATCGACGGGCCCGCATCTGCATTATGAAACGCGGATCGACGGCGATGCGGTGGACCCGCAGAAATTCCTTCGCGCCGGCGTTAGGCTATCGCAGGGATAGTGTCAGGCCATTCCCGACCGCCGGAACAGGCGAAGGACACGTCCATCGATGACCAGAAGCGCGCTCGCGACAACGAGGGCGCCGACAATCTCACGAACCTCAATCCTCTCACCCAGGATGAAATAGCCGAGCAGGATCGCACTGACAGGAACGAGAAGCGTCACGAGCATCACGTTGCTCGCGCCCGAGCGCGTGATGATCTGAAGAAGAAAATGAACGCGAGGGCGGTCGAGAGTGACGCAATACCGAGAATCGCCAGCCACGTCGTCAATCCCGGCATTTCCAGCTGCCAGGGACGATCGAAAATGCTCGCCAGAACAAGCATCATCAAGCTCCCCGAAAGCAGTTGAAAGGTCGCGGACCCGATCGGCGGAGAACCTGCGAGTTTTCGCCTGGCCCACAGGGCGGAAAACCCGAAACAGACCGTAGCGCCAAGACAAAGCACGATGCCGATGCTTTGCCGGGAACCGATGTCGAACTCATATCCTTTCAGGATGACGACGCCGCAAAGGCCGAGCAACACGCCGGCAACACGGCGGAAGATGAGCTTCTCCTCGCCGAACGCTGCTGAAACCAGAACAGTAAAAACCGGCGTCGTGGCGTTCACGACCGCTGCCATACCGCCCGGAATATAGGTCTGCCCCATCACGATCAGCGAAAACGGGATGACGTTGTTGATGAGCGCCATCACCGCATAGGGCTGCCAGCCAGCGAGACCGACCGGAAACGGGATTCGATTGATCCAGAGCCAGGCAGCAGGATCACTGTCGCAATCGACAGCCGAAGAAAAACCAGCGTCAACGGCGGCAATTCCCTCAGCGCCACACTGGTAAAAAAGAACGTTCCGCCCCAGAGAACGGACAGAAAGACCAGCCGCGACCAATCACGCTCGTCCATTGCCAGTTCGGTATCGGGAAGTCTCTCTTGCGCAATCGTCATGACGCAAGGAATACGCGGCGTTCGGGCGTAGAACCACCCGCTTCCCGGCAACCCCGCTCCCCGCCTGGAGCGTTTTCAGGAGAAGCGGCGCCGGCTCGCGTAAAGAAACGCGACAAATCGAAAACTAGTCGACGTCCTCGATAGCACCGGGCGTGGTGCCGAATGCCTTCTGAGCCAATGTCGCCGCCATGAAATCATCGAGATCGCCGTCGAGCACACCCGACGTATCGGAAGTCTGCACACCGGTGCGCAGATCCTTCACCATCTGGTACGGCTGCAACACGTAGGATCTGATCTGATGCCCCCAGCCGATATCGGTCTTGGCAGCCTGGTCGGCGGCGGCTTTCTCTTCGCGCTTCTTCAATTCAATTTCATAGAGGCGCGCGCGGAGCATGTCCCACGCTTGCGCTTTGTTCTTGTGCTGTGAGCGGCCTGCCTGACAGACCACGGCCACACCGGTCGGAATATGCGTCAAACGCACCGCGGACTCGGTCTTGTTGACGTGCTGGCCGCCAGCGCCACCCGAACGCATGGTGTCGACGCGAACATCGGACTCCGCGATATCGATCTTGATCGAATTATCGACCACCGGAAAAATCGCTACGCTCGAAAACGATGTGTGGCGGCGCGCATTGGAATCATAGGGTGATATCCGCACCAGCCGGTGCACGCCCGCCTCGGTCTTCAACCAGCCATAGGCATTGTGGCCGCTGATCTGGACTGTTGCGGACTTAATGCCGGCTTCTTCGCCTTGTGTTTCTTCCAGATACTCGACCTTGAAGCCGCGCTTTTCCGCCCAGCGCGTATACATGCGCAGCAGCATCGACGCCCAGTCCTGGCTCTCCGTGCCGCCCGCGCCGGCATGGACTTCAAGGTAGGAATTGAACTTGTCCGCTTCACCAGACAGCAGGGCTTCCAGTTCCTGACGCGCAACGTCCTTCTTCAGAGCCTTGAGGGCATTCTCGGCTTCGAGAACGACACCCTCGTCATTCTCGGACTCGCCAAGCTCGATCATGCCGATCTGGTCTTCGAGTTCGCGACCGATCTTGCCGATACCGGTGAGTTGCCCCTCAAGCGAGGTCCGCTCCTGCATCAGCTTTTGGGCTTTCTGCGGATCGTTCCAGAGATTGGGGTCTTCAGCGATGGCGTTCAGTTCGGCGAGGCGCGCCGTGGCAGCATCGACGTCAAAGATGCCTCCTCAGCAGCCCGACTGACTGCTTGATCTCTTCGACTAACCGTTCGATTTCGGGGCGCATGACAATTCCAGCGGGATACCAGCGGCTGAGCCGCGATTCAAAGGACGTGAGGGATGTAACGGCTGACGGCGGCCAGCGCAACTTCGCGTTGCGCTAATACAGGCCGCCGGTGCCAGGCCGGAAGATCGCGCGATCTGCGTCCGGAGAAATACCGGGCGAGCGCCCATCAACATCAGCCACACCGATAACGGAGTAGTTGTCAGGTGGTGCGGTGCCGGGCTTGAAGGCCTCGAGAATGGTCCTGCCGCCATCGCCCGGTCCTGCGCGCATGCCCGACTTGGCATCCACGCGGATCAACTTGATTCCAGCCGGTACACGGAACGGAACCGCCGGCTTGTCGGCAAGCGCGAGTTTCATGAAGTCTTTGACTACCGGCGCGGCCAGATGACCCCCGGTACCGCCTCTGCCGAGATTCCTTGGCTTGTCGTAGCCGATGTAGACACCGACCACGAGATCGGGCGAGAACCCGATGAACCAGGCATCCTTCTCGTCGTTCGTCGTTCCCGTCTTGCCCGCGATCGGCTTGCCAACCTCACGCAAGACGGTTGCCGTACCGCTTTGAACAACGCCTTCCATCATCGACGTGATCTGGTAGGCGGTCATTGAATCCAGCACCTGCTCGCGACGATCGACCAGCGACGGCTCCGGCTGGTTTTTCCAGCCATCCGGCGCGTCGCAGCCTCTGCACTCTCGTTGATCGTGCTTGAAGATGGTGTGACCGTAGCGGTCCTGAATACGGTCGATCAGGGTCGGCTTCACCCGCTTGCCGCCGTTGGCGAACATCGAATAGGCGGTAACCATCCGCAAGACCGTCGTCTCGCCCGCACCGAGCGCGTAGGACAGATAGTTCGGCAGTTCGTCGTAAATACCGAAGCGCTTGGCGTATTCGCCGATCAGCGGCATACCGACGTCCTGCGCGAGGCGCACCGTCACCGTGTTCAGCGACCTGATAAGCGCGTTCCGCAGCGTGGTCGGCCCGTAATACTTGCCGGTCGAGTAGTTTTCCGGGCGCCAGACACCGGCCCCCTGCCCCTGATCGATTTCAATCGGCGCGTCCACCACAACCGTCGATGGCGTGTACCCGTTGTCCATCGCGGTCGAATATACGATCGGCTTGAAGGACGAGCCCGGCTGACGATACGCCTGCGTCGCGCGGTTGAACTGGCTCTGGTCGAACGAGAAACCTCCGACCATGGCCACGACGCGGCCGGTCCACGGATCCATAGCAACCATCGCGCCCGAAACTTCCGGCGTCTGACGGAGACGATACTGGCCCTCGACCTTGTTGCCGTCCTTGTCCAGCAGCGGATCGACATAGACGACATCGCCCGGTTCCAGAACCTGCGAAACACGCGTCGGTGTCTTGAACCGCGTCGGGCCGGACGCGGCCTTTGCCCACTTCACGCCATCCAGCGAGATCAACCCGGTTTCCCGCGTCTTGGAGACCGCGCCGCCAAGCTCACGGCCGGGCTGAAAGCCGACCCGCGCCGATTGATCGCTGGTTTCAAGCACCACCGCCATTCGCCACGGCGAAATATCAGAGAGCGATTTGACCTCCGCAAGCTTCACGCCCCAGTCGCCGCCGAGATCGATCTTGTGAGGCGCGCCACGCCAGCCCTGTGCCTCGTCGAATTTGACCAGTCCGGCCACCATCGACTTGCGCGCCATGATCTGAAGTTTGGGATCGAGCGAGGTGCGCACCGAAAGGCCACCTTCATAGAGTTTCTTCTCGCCGTAACGCTCGAAGATGTCGCGGCGGACTTCCTCGGCAAAATACTCGCCTGCGAAAATATGCGCCGCATTGGAACGCGACGTTACCACCAGCGGCTCCTTGCGGGCGGCAGCGGCGTCGGTCTGCTTGATCCAGCCGTTTTCAACCAACCGATCGATGACGTAGTTTCGGCGCTCGATGGCGCGATCACGGTTGCGGACTGGATGGAGGCTCGACGGTGCCTTCGGCAACGCCGCCAGATACGCAGCCTCCGCGATGGTGAGTTCGTTTACTGACTTGTCGAAATAGACCAGCGACGCCGCGGCAATGCCGTAAGCGCTCAAGCCGAGATAGATTTCATTGAGATAAAGTTCGAGAATCTTGTCCTTGGTGTAGGTGCGCTCGATGCGCATCGCCAACAGCGCTTCCTTGATCTTGCGATCGAAGGAAACTTCGTTCGTGAGCAGGAAGTTTTTCGCGACTTGCTGGGTGATCGTGGATGCGCCCTGCGGACGGCGGTTGGAGCCGTAGTTCTGCGCGTAGAGCACCGCGGCGCGGGCCATGCCCATGAAATCGATGCCGCCATGTTCGTAGAAATTCTTGTCTTCCGCCGCAAGGAACGCGTTAATGACCGGCTTCGGGATCGCCTGGATCGGCAGATAAAGCCGGCGCTCCTTGGAGTATTCGCCAAGCAACGATCCGTCCGCGGCATGAACACGCGTCATTACTGCCGGTTCATAGTCCTGCAACTGCGAGTAATCCGGCAGATCCTTCGAGAAGTGCCAGATCAAACCCGCGGCGGCGGCAACGCCGACAAGGAACACGATCGTTCCAGCCGCGAACAGAAAGCCCATGAACCGCAACAGCAAGCGCATCGTCAGTATCCGTCCTTAGCGTCTGGCGCGATCGAAGCGCACATAGGGATTCTGAACCGGACTATACCATTCGCAGCTTGCGCGTGGACCGATTCTGATCCGCTTCGACCTCAATTCCTATAGAGCCGCCGCTGTGGCCAAACTAGGGCCTCGGTGACAATTGCCCTGCGAATTCAAGCCCTCGTGTGGCGGCTCGCAAGTCCGCATCTTTTCTACAGCACGTCCTTTTGCGGGCTTGCGATCCAAAACCACCCCCAGAACTATATTTTCCAGTGTCCTGAATTCGATGCTTGCGATGCAAAGTGCTGCAAGATCGAGCGAACGTCGGATTTAGGAATCAGGCAGTTATTTCGAAGACCCTGCCGAAATTACGCGCTTTCCCAGAAATGCATCGACGGCCCGCGCAACGGAACCGACCGTTCGCGACCGCCAGCTTTCGGAGACCAGATGCTGCAGATCGTCCTTGTTGGACACGTAGCCGAGTTCGACCAGTACCGAGGGAACATCATGCGCCTTGAGGACCTTAAAGCCCGCCGACTTCAGCGGGTGCTTGTGCATCCGCGCAACGGTCTTCATCTCATTGACGAGGGTTCGTGCAAAGCGATTTGAAAACGCTCGGGTCTCGCGCTGGGTGAGTTCGATCAGGATGTCCGCCACTTCTGCCGGTTCTTCCGTCAGATTAATGCCCGCGATGGCGTCCGCCTTGTTCTCCGCCTCGGCCAGCTTTTCGGCTTCCGCATCGGAGGCCCGATCCGAGAGTGTATAAACGGTTGCGCCCTGGGCATCGCCTTCCCGCTTGGGCAGCGCATCGGCGTGGATCGAAACGAACAGCGAAGCCATATGTGCGCGGGCGATCTTCACGCGCTCACCGAGCGGAATAAAGGTGTCGTCATCACGCGTCATCACGACACGGAATTTGCCGCTCTTCTCGATTCTGTCCCGCAACGCCTTGGCGAAATCCAGCACAAGCGTCTTTTCGGCTTCGCCCGTCGCCGCCTGAGTTCCGTTGTCGACACCGCCGTGACCGGGATCGATCACAATAACCGGACGGGGATCGGTAGCTTTGCCAGCCCCGGTCGCGCCCGTCGTATCAGTTGCGCCACCGCCAGCGTCGGCGACAATTGTCGGACGCAGTTGGAGCTTTTCGTCCCGCTCCTGCGAAACCTTGAAGGCAGAGCGATCCACAGCGGCCAGTTCGACAACGAGTCGCGGCGGCTGCCCGTTCGCAGCTTCAATAACGTAAGCCTTTTCGATTTTTGCCGGCCCGGTCAGGTCGAACACCACGCGCGACCCGCCGGGCATCACCAGACCGTAACGGAACGCGCGGATCAGTCCGCGCCCCTCCGCGCCAGAACCGGCGGGAAGATCGAAGGTCACTTGGGGAATGTCCACCACGACGCGATACGGATCGCCGAGCACGAATGCTCGCACATCGATCTTTCGATCGAGATCAAGGATGAATCGGGTCTGCTTTTTGTCGCCTGCTACGCGCACGCCGGAGGCGATTGGAAAGGCCTGCGCAACTACAGGGTGTGGCGACTGGGATTCGGCGGCTTTGGCCGCGGGAATCGCAAGGCACGACAATGCTGCAGCGCACACCTGAGCAGCAACCAGCAATGCGCGATATTTCATGTGGCTCGTCAACGATTCCGCAGCCTCCGGACACCTCATACCGCAATAGAACCGCACAGTTAACGATGGCTTACCGCGCGAGAGACGATTGCCAGACTGTGTTGCAGTGCTGTGACGCTTCGCTTGCCAGAAAGCGCCGTTCGACGTATGTAGGAGGGGCTGACGGTTTAAACTTGCGGTTGTGTCGCGTTCAGCTTCCCGGTGCAGCGCCAGTTCCTCGTACTCAATCAGAGGTTCCAGCGTACCTTCCGATCCCTCCCCAGCCTGCGCAGTGCGCGGCTGACAAGGAGAGGCGGTTACCAGCCCGAGCGGCTACCCTCATGACCGGCGAACGCTGCTGCAAGGCAGCGGACCATCGAGAGCCAGCGCGCGCATCTTGCGCCGCGTTGGCGCTGCCAGCAGCGAATCCGCTGGCAATGTCGGCGGCAGGATACGGCGGCGCCTTTGCCGCCCATTGAATTAGACGGGCCGACGCTTGATGCGCCAGACTCTATTGCCGAACGGGATCTGTAATAAAATCCCATCAATGCCAGCATCGATACGACGCGAATCTTTTCCGCGTCGCGTTTCGCTGACGTTGCGATCGGCACGGTGCTTCGGGCGGCGTTTCGGCCTTCCCCTCACCCCCGAATCAGGTGAACCGTTACGTGACCCGGCCACGCGCCTAGCGCTGCCCGCCGAACGTACCGTTCGCCGTCAAGAGCTCAAAAATGCCCAACAAAATGTTGATCGATGCGACCCATCCGGAAGAGACCCGGGTGGTCGTGGTCCGCGGCAATCGCGTCGAGGAATTTGATTTCGAGTCTGCCCAGCGCAAGCAACTGCGCGGCAACATCTATCTCGCCAAGGTCACGCGGGTAGAGCCATCGCTGCAGGCCGCCTTCATCGAGTACGGAGGCAATCGCCACGGCTTCCTGGCCTTCAGCGAAATTCATCCGGACTACTACCAGATCCCGGTCGCCGATCGTCAGGCCCTGATCGAGGCCGACGAGCGCGCCCATCGGGAAGCCGAGGAAGAATCGGAAAACCGTTCCAATCGCCGTCGCTCTCGACATCGCAGTTCGCGACGCCGCAACAGCGGCGAGCGCGTGCAGAGCGATATCGTCGAGGGCGCAAGTCCCGAGGCTGATGGCCAGACGCAGCCGGATACGGCGCAAGTCGGCGATCACGCGCCCGACCATCCGCATGACGCGGAGGCTGCGCAACACGACCATGGCGAACACAGCCAGCACGATCATGCCGCTCATGCTCACGACGAGCACGGGCATGACGACCATCATCATGACAAGAATGGTGACGGCGATCATGACCATGACGAACACGCTCAAGACCAACACGCGCATGAATCCGAACATACTGCTGCGCAACTGATCGGCGATGCACCGGCATCCGCCGTCGGCGAACCGGACGCCGTTCACGATCATTCGAACGATGACCATGCGCATGATGACGAAGCGCATGAGCATCATGACCACGACGACACCGACGTCGCTCCGCGCGGTGACGAACACCACGCCGACGATGCCGATGAAGATGATGAAGACGGCGACGACGCCGAAGAGGAAGTCGTCGAATCCGTTGGTGGCGATGACGTGCTCGAGGAAGTGCCTGAGCGCGCTTTCCGCCCGCGCCGCCAGTACAAGATTCAGGAAGTCATCAAGCGTCGCCAGGTGATGCTGGTTCAGGTCGTGAAGGAAGAGCGCGGCAACAAGGGCGCGGCGCTGACGACCTACCTCTCGCTCGCGGGCCGCTACGCCGTCCTGATGCCCAACACCGCACGCGGCGGCGGCATCAGCCGCAAGATCACCTCGGCGCAGGATCGTAATCGACTGAAGGACGTGGTGCAGGATCTCGACGTGCCGGAAGGCATGGGAATCATTCTGCGTACCGCCGGTGCCTCGCGCACCAAGCCCGAAATCAAGCGCGACTTCGAATACCTGATCCGGATGTGGGAAACCGTCCGCGACACCACGCTGAAGTCGCAGGCCCCCACCCTCGTCTACGAGGAAGGCTCGCTGATCAAGCGCTCGCTGCGCGACCTCTACAACAAGGAAATCGACGAAGTCCTCGTCGCCGGCGAGCCCGGCTACAACGAGGCGCGCGATTTCATGAAAATGCTGATGCCGACCAATGTGCGGTCGGTGAAACAGTATCGCGACGGCCAGCCGCTGTTCTCACGCATGGGCGTCGAGAGTCAGCTCGATGCGATGTTCTCTCCGACCGTCACTTTGCGGTCCGGCGGCTACATCGTCATCAACCAGACCGAAGCGCTGGTCTCGATCGACGTGAACTCGGGCCGCTCGACCCGCGAACACCATATCGAGGACACCGCGCTCAAGACCAATCTCGAAGCCGCCGAGGAAGTGGCGCGACAATTGAGGCTCCGCGATCTCGCCGGCCTGATCGTTATCGACTTCATCGATATGGACGAGAAGCGGAACAACCGCTCCGTCGAACGCAAGATGAGCGATTGCCTCCGGCAGGACCGCGCCCGCATTCAGGTCGGACGGATCTCGCACTTCGGCCTGCTCGAAATGTCACGCCAGCGCATCCGCGCCAGCGTGCTGGAAAGCTCCACCGAAACCTGCCCGCATTGCGGCGGCACCGGCCACGTCCGTTCTGTTTCGTCAGTCGCGCTGCAATTGTTGCGTGGCCTCGAAGAAACCCTGATGAAGGGTCCGACCCACAACCTCACGGTCCGCACGCGCACAGACGTCGCGCTCTACGTGCTGAACCACAAGCGCGGCCACCTGCGCGATCTGGAGAGCAGCTTCAAGGTCACGCTGGCGGTCATCGCCGACGGAACGATCAGCGGTCAGCAGTCCTACGTGATCGATCGCGGCGAAGCCGTGCATACGCTCGAGGCCGCCAAGGCCATCCTTGCCGCGCAGCTCGCCGCATCTCCGGCTGCGGTGGAGGACACCTACGAGTACGAAGAAGACGAAACATTCGAAGCCGAAGCTGAATTCGAAGGTGACGATGAGGCCGAAGGCGCGGAAGCTCAGTCCGCCGACGCGGGTGCCGTGGCTGAAGGAGAAGAAGGTCCGCGCCGCAAGCGCCGCCGGCGGCGGCGTGGTCGTGGCGAGGGACGCGAAGGTGCTGCCCCATCCGACCAGAACGCCGTGCAGGAATCTGCAACGCAGGTGGAAGCCGCCGGCGACGACAGCGAAGAAGGTAACGACGAGCAGGAAGATCCGAACGGCGAGCAGCGCGCCGACCAGAATGAGAATGGCGAGCGCCGTCCGCGCCGCCGTGGCCGTCGCGGAGGCCGTCGCCGTCGTGGCGGTAATGAAGCCGGAGAAGGCGCTCAGCCGGGCGAAGGAATCGTCTCAACGATTGCAGACGATCTTGGCCCGCTGCCGGAGTCCGAATCGGCTGAAGCCGTCGCCGATCTGTCGGCGCCGGATGAGCCCGTTCGCGAAGAACCTCCGGCTCCCGCGCCGCAGGCCGAGCCTGTTTCGCACCAGATCTCCGCACCGGAAGGTATCGATGTCGATGCCGCCCCGCGCAAACGATCAACGGTCCGCGAGAAGGTGAGTTTCTTCTTCGGAGAGACGCCGAAACCGGAGCAGGAAACGCCCCCTGTTCAGGCGCCGGCTTCCTCGAGTGAACCGACGCCATCCGAACCGCAGAGCGAGTCTGCCCAACCGCGCCGTGCGGGCTGGTGGTCTCGCCGCGGCGAGTGACAATCCGGCAATCGCCTCAATCAAACCGCCCGCTTCACAGCGGGCGGTTTTTTATTCCGGCCTTGTGGCCATGGCCGCCGGTCACCCCTTGGTCAGCCAGCGCGTAATCCGCGCCACCGCTTCGGTGATTTCCTGCGTCGAACGCGAGTAGGAAAAACGAACGAACGACTTTCCGTGAAATGGATCGAAATCCACCCCCGGCGTCGCCGCCACATGAGCCTGCTGCAGCATCGCCTTGGCGAACTCGAAACTGTCGGAATTGAACTTCGAAACATCCGCATACAGATAGAACGCGCCATCCACCGGCAGAAATTCCGTTAGGCCGACTTTTGGCAAACCGTCGATCAAAATCCGGCGGTTCTCTTCGTAACCGTGCTTGATCACATCCATCTCGGCGCAACCGTCGAACGCGGCTTCAGCCGCGATCTGCGACAATGTCGGCACCGAAATCGACAGGTTCTGCTGCAGTGTTTCCACGGAGCGCACCAGTTCTTCAGGCACGACGATCCAGCCGACGCGCCAGCCGGTCATGCAGAAATACTTCGAGAACGAATTGATGATGATCGCCTCGGACGACAGTTGCGCTGCCGTTACCGCCGGGAATGCGTAATCGAGACCATGATAGATCTCGTCCGAAATGAACCGGATGCCCGCGCTGTCCGCCGCTGCAATCAGATCGGCCATCGCCTCGCGCGTCATCATGGTGCCGGTCGGATTGGCCGGGCTCGCGACCAGCACGCCTTTGAGCGGTGCCTTGCGGTGAGCCTCGAGCAGCATCTCTCCCGTGAGCGCGTGCCGCGTGGCGCTGGTGGTCTCGATCAAGACCGGCTCGCATCCCAGCGCACGCAAAATGTGCCGATATGGCGGATAGCCCGGCGACGTGATGGCAACCCTGTCGCCGGGTTCGAACGCCGACAGGAACGCGAGAACGAAGGCGCCCGATGAGCCGGTGGTAATCACAATGCGGCCGGGATCCACATCCTGCGCGTAGGTTTCGCGGTAGTGACGCGATATCCGCTGACGTAGTGACGGAATACCGATGGCAGCGGTGTAGTCGATTTTTCCGACATCGAGCGCGGCCCGAGCAGCGGCAATGGCTGTTTGTGGCGCAGGCGCTGCCGGCTGCCCAACCTCCATGTGAATGACATTGCCGCCTGCGGCCTCGATTTTGGCTGCGGCCGCCATCACGTCCATCACCATGAACGGCGGTACATTGCCGCGGCTGGAGGGCTTAAGAAGGCCTTTTGCCTTGTCTCTAAGTGCTACATCGAGCATGAAATCTGCTGTTCCCCGGGATCGCGGCATGCGAGGAATGCATGCGGCGGCGTGCCGTTGTACCGCCGCATTCGGCGGCTTGTTAGACTGTGATTTTAGCACCCTACAGGCCGTCGCTCCATTGCCAAGCTCGCTGACCAAGCCATGATAAATGTCCCCTTGACCATGCCAGCCGAACGCTCGTCCGTCCGCGTGCCCGCCACCGGATGTTTCCGTCTCGGGCGATCGTTCACGCGGCGCGCAACCGCGGTCGTCACGGCTGCGGCATTGCTCGTCGCATCATGGCCGGTTCACGCACAACAGCGAGGCGGCGGTGGCCCCCCACTACTCCGCGACGCCGAGACGGAGCAACTCCTGCGCGACTACACGCGCCCGATCCTGCGCGCCGCAAAGCTCGAGAAGCAGAACATTCAGGTCGTCATCATCAACGATTCGTCGTTCAACGCGTTCGTTGCGGATGGCCGCCGGATTTTCGTCAACTACGGCGCATTGCGGGAGTCCGATACGCCCAACCAGATCATCGGCGTACTTGCGCACGAAACGGGGCATCTGGCCGGCGGACATCTTTCGAAACTTCGCGAACAGATTGCCCGCGCGCAGACGCAGATGATCATCGCCATGCTTCTTGGTATTGGAGCCGCGGTCGCAGGCGGACGAGCCGGTGCTGGAAGTGTCGGCGCTGCAGCGGTCGCAGCACCTCAGGCCGCTATCATGCGCACAATGCTCTCTTACCAACGGCAGCAGGAAGAGAACGCCGACAAGGCCGGCGTGAAGTTTCTCAATGCGACCGGCCAGTCGGCCAAGGGCATGTACGAAACATTCAAGCGGTTCTCCGATCAGAGCCTCTTCGCGGCACACGGCGCCGATCCCTACAACATGTCGCATCCGATGCCCGCCGAGCGCGTTCGCGCGCTGGAGGAACTGGCGAAGTCGAGTCCGTATTGGGACAAGAAGGACGATCCGGCCCTGCAGCTTCGTCACGACATGATGCGGGCCAAGGTATCCGGCTTCATGGAACGCGCGGATACCGTGAATCGGCGCTATCCGGCCTCGAACGACAGCCTGCCGGCGCGCTATGCCCGCGCCATCGCCACCTATCGTCATGGAGACCTGCGCAACGCCCTGGCGCAGATAGATGCCTTGATCAGGGTTCAGCCCAATAACCCGTATTTTTATGAGCTGAAGGGGCAAGCTCTGCTCGAAGGCGGCAAACCGGTCGAGGCCATCGCGCCCCTGCGCAAGGCGGTGCAACTGTCCAACAATGCGCCGCTCATCGAGATGTTACTTGGCCAGGCCTTCGTGGCGTCCGAGAATACGGCTTATGCTGACGATGCCATCAAGATTCTGCGCGCCGCGCTGATAAGGGAACCAGAGGCAGCGCTTGGGTATACGCAGCTTGCCATGGCTTACGGCCGCAAGGGCAACTATGCGGAGGCCGATCTCGCCTCGGCGCAGGCAGCCTTTCTGCGCGGAGACCAGAAAACGGCGCGAGATCTCGCCTCGCGTGCGAAGACGAGATTTGCCATCGGCACGCCCGGTTGGGTCAAGGCCGACGACATCGTTAATACCAAGCCGATAAAGAATTGAACTCCGGTGTTGCACCGGTCCACACACTCCGAAGGAACATTCATGTTTTCGCTCCGCTCGCTTGCTCCCCTCGCCTTCGCACTTGTGCTGGGTCTGCCTGCCGCGTCGCATGCGCAATCATTCAACGACACCCAACGCAGCGAGATTCAAAAGATCATCAAGGATTACCTCGTGGCGAATCCCGAGCTGCTTGAGGAAATGTCCGCCGAGTTGCAGAAACGCCAGTCTGTCGCAGAAGCGGAAAAGCATCGCGCTGCCGTCCAGAAGAATGCCGACATCATTTTCAAGTCGCCGCGTGGCGTTGTGATCGGCAATCGCGATGGCGATGTGAATTTCGTCGAGTTCTTCGACTACAATTGCGGCTACTGCAAACACGCGATGGCCGACATGCTTGCCCTGATGAAATCGGACCCGAAGCTGCGCGTCGTGCTGAAGGAGTTCCCGGTGCTCGGACCGGGTTCGGTCGAGGCCGCCCAGGTCGGGATCGCGGTCCGTATGCAAGATCCGACCGGCAAGAAGTATCTCGACTTTCACCAGAAGCTGCTGAACGGTCGCGGACAGGCTGACAAGGGCCGCGCCATGGCTGCGGCCAAGGACGCCGGCGCCGATATGGCCAAACTCGAGAAAGACATGACGAGCCCCGAAATCAGCGCGACCCTCAATGAGAACTTCAAGCTCGCAGAAGCGATGGGCCTCAACGGGACACCAAGCTACGTGATCGGAAAAGACGTCGTGGTTGGCGCGGTCGGCGCGGCGGGGCTGGCCAAGAAAATCTCCGAGGCCCGTTGTGGAAAGGCGACCTGCTAGGTTTGGACAACCCGACAGCAGGGTATGGCCGAACTGGCCCGGAACATCCGTTAATATTGGTTAACCAACGATTTCCGAGCCTTCTATCGGGCTTTTCGGGTGGTTTCTGAACGATTTGGCAGGGGACGGCGAAGCCGATCAGGCTTCCCTCCCGCCCCCATGTTGCCTATAAACCGGCCGAAGCCGCGCGCACCGCATCGTTTCGCCGACATTCGCTCGTGATCCGGTTCTGTCAGAACCAAAAGATCACTGCAATTATAGTTTTCTAGTGTCCTTTCGTATCCGACGTTCGCTCGGAAGGCGCTGCAAAGTAAAGCGAACGTCGGATACGGGACACTGGGTTTGGTTTTCGGATGGCAAAGACGATCTACGTGCTCAACGGGCCGAACCTCAATCTGCTCGGCACCCGCGAGCCGGAGACCTATGGCCATCACACGCTGGCCGACGTGGAAAAGCTTTGCCACGACAGCGCCGCCCTTTACGGCCTCAGCGCAGACTGCCGCCAGTCGAACCGCGAAGGCGAGTTGATCGATTTCGTGCATGAGGCGGGGGCAAAAAAGGCTGCCGGCATCATTATCAATGCAGGCGGATATTCTCACACCTCGATCGCGCTCCACGATGCCCTGATCGCGGTCAAGCTCCCGACGATTGAAGTTCACGTATCCAACATCTACGCACGCGAACCCTTTCGTCACCACTCCTTTGTCGCATCGGCAGCCGTAGCAACGCTGTGCGGCTTCGGAATTGATGGCTATCGCCTCGCGATCAGCGGCCTCGCCGCCAAGATCGGCGTCAAGGCAAAAGCCTGATCGCCTGTTTGTCAGTCAAGAAAGCTCCGGATTTCACATGGCCGCCTCGCCGAAAGAACCATCTGCTCCCAAAGAAAAACCAGCCGACGAGCGCGAGCTCATTCGCGAACTGGCGATGCTGCTCGACGAAACCAATCTCACGGAAATAGAGATCGAGCGCGCCGGCTTGCGTCTGCGGGTCGCCCGTAACATCAGCATTGCGGCAGCGGCTCCTGTCTCCTATCAGCCCGCGCCTTTCGCGGCGGCTCCGGCATCCGCACCTGCTGCGGCCGCGACGTCTGCCGACATCTCGAAGCATCCAGGCGCTGTTCCCTCGCCGATGGTCGGCACTGCCTATCTTGCGTCTGAGCCCGGCGCAAAGCCGTTCATCGACATCGGCAGCAAGGTCAAGGTCGGTGACACGCTCATCATCATCGAAGCGATGAAGACGATGAACCAGATCCCGTCGACCCGCGCCGGCACCGTCACGCAAATCCTCGTCGAAGACGGCCAGCCCGTCGAGTTCGGCGAGCCGCTCGTCATCATTGAATAATCGTTCTCACTGTCAGGCGCTGCGATGTTCGACAAGATCCTGATTGCCAATCGCGGCGAGATTGCATTGCGCGTGCTGCGCGCATGCAAGGAACTCGGCATCGCGACCGTTGCCGTGCACTCGACCGCGGATGCGAATGCCATGCATGTTCGTCTTGCGGATGAGAGCGTCTGCATCGGTCCGCCGCCAGCCAAGGACAGCTATCTGAACGTGCCAGCGCTGCTCGCGGCGTGCGAAATCACCGGCGCGGACGCGGTTCATCCGGGCTACGGCTTCCTGTCGGAAAACGCCCGCTTCGCCGAAATTCTCGCCGACCACAATCTGCATTTCATCGGTCCCAAGGCCGAACATATCCGCCTGATGGGCGACAAGATCGAAGCCAAGAAAACCGCGCAACGCCTGGGCATTCCCGTCGTGCCGGGTTCGGACGGCGGCGTCGGTCCCGGTGACGATGCCATGGCAATCGCCAAAAAAATCGGCTTTCCCGTTTTGGTGAAGGCTGCGGCCGGCGGCGGCGGACGCGGCATGAAGGTCGCTCCGACCGAAGCTGATCTGTTGCTCGCGCTATCGACCGCCAGCAACGAAGCGAAAGCCGCATTCGGCGACGGATCGGTCTACCTTGAAAAATATCTCGGCAAGCCACGCCACATCGAAATCCAGATTCTCGGCGACGGGCGCGGTGGCGCGATCCATCTCGGTGAACGTGATTGCTCGCTCCAGCGCCGCCACCAGAAGGTATGGGAAGAGGGCCCCTCGCCGATCCTGAACGCAGCCGCGCGCGCGAAAATCGGGGAGACCTGCGCCAAGGCGATGCGCGAGATGCAGTATCTCGGCGTCGGCACCATCGAATTCCTCTACGAGGACGGCGAGTTCTATTTCATCGAAATGAACACGCGCATCCAGGTCGAGCATCCGGTGACCGAGATGATCACCGGGATAGACCTCGTAATCGAGCAAATCCGCGTCGCGGCCGGCGGCGACCTGCCCTGCACGCAGGACGAGATCGTCATCAACGGCCATGCGATCGAGTGCCGGGTCAACGCCGAGAACCCGGTGTCCTTCCGGCCCTCGCCGGGCAAGATCATGCAATATCATCCGCCTGGCGGACTCGGCGTCCGGATCGATTCAGCCGTCTATCAGGGCTATGTCATTCCGCCCTATTACGACTCACTGGTGGGCAAGCTTATTGTGCACGGCAAGACCCGCGGCGAGTGCCTGATGCGGCTTCGGCGCGCCCTGGACGAGATGGTGGTGGACGGGGTCGAAACCACCCTCCCGCTGTTTCGCGGATTGGTGCGCGAGCCCAGCATCATCGACGGCGACTATCATATTCACTGGCTCGAACATTACCTCGCGGCCGGCGACACCAAGTCGTCCTGACCATCTTTTAACTCAAAATACAAAGTTCCCGTGATGGAACTAAATTCCTATTTGCGCGTGATCCTGCACGTGAGTTATGGATACGGTTTCAGGGGTAGCAACTTGAATTTTAAGACGTTTCCTCCTCATAGCAACCACATCGGGGCGACGTGACAACAGACGCAGCCCGCCGGCGCACGCTCTGGCAGATCGCCCTGCTGTCCGCGGGCTTTCTTGTGCTGGTCGCAATCAGCGTTGTTTCAATCGTGCTGGTCAACAAGGCACGCGACGACAGCCGTTGGGTGGTTCATACCGTCGAAGTCGAAAATCAAATATCAACCGTTCTGCTTGATATCCGCCGAGCCGAAAGCGCGGCACGCGGCTACCTGCTGACCGCGCAACCCAAGTTTCTGGAAGAGCATGAGGCTGCCACTCAACGCATCATGCCCAGCATAGACAGGCTCGCCAGTCAGACGACCGACAGTCCCGTTCAGGTCGAGAACAGCAAACAGTTGCGAGTGGCCGCGAAATCCCGACTCGACGAGTTTACGGCGGCCATCGATTTCGTAAAGCGAAACGATATCCCCGGCGGCATCGATATGTTGCGAAACAGCAGCAGCGGCGCTGTCCAGCGCATCGGAGAAATTGCATCGGCAATGCGGGCGGAGGAAGATCGTCTTTTCCAAACGCGAACGCACGCGGCAGATCGCAGCCAAACGCTTGCCGCAGTCGTCACCACCGCCGGTTCGGGGCTGGTGCTCCTCCTGGCCGGCGCGTCGATCTTTCTCGTGCGCCGCTCAACGCGGGCACGCGATGAAGCTGAACAGCGGTTGCGTGACAACAACCTCAATCTCGAGGCAACCGTCGAAGCGCGAACTGCGGATCTTCGTGAAGCAAATGAAGAGATCCAGCGCTTTGCCTACATCGTCAGTCATGATCTGCGCTCACCGCTCGTCAACATCATGGGATTCACCAGCGAACTGGAAGAACTTCGCACCGACATCTTCACTCGCATCGCAAAATACAGCCGCGCCGCAGCTCTGACTTCCACCGCTCCCGCGCCTATTGATGACGCGGATCCCGCCGATGCGCCGGAGCTCCAGGCTGAAGACAAACAACTTTCGCAAGATTTCTCGGAAGCGCTCGGCTTCATCAAGTCATCGATCGGCAAGATGGATCGCCTGATCTCGGCCATTCTCAATCTCACCCGCGAAGGCCGCCGCGATTTCCATCCGGTGGAGGTCGATACACGCGAGCTGATCGAAACGATTATTTCTTCAGTGGCTCATCAAGCCTCTGAAGCCAATGCCCAAATACGGGTCGAACCACTGCCTGATATCGTAAGTGACCGCCTTGCGCTGGAACAAATCTTCTCTAACTTGATTGATAATGCTCTCAAATACCTCAAGCCGGGCGTACCGGGCGATATCCTGATCAAGGGCCGCCCGAAGCTCGGTTTCGTTATTTTCGAGGTCACAGATAACGGCCGCGGCATCGATCCAAAAGATCACACCCGGATTTTCGACCTGTTTCGCCGCGCAGGACTTCAGGATCGCCAAGGCCAGGGCATCGGCCTCGCGCACGTTCGTGCACTGGTGCGCCGAATGGGCGGCACGATCAACGTCTCGTCAGAACTTCATTCGGGCAGCACGTTCACAGTCACCCTGCCCGCGCGATGGAATTACGGAACTCAAGGAAAAGAAGTATGAGCCTGCCAGTCAAAATCATCATGATCGAGGATGACGAAGGTCACGCCCGTCTGATCGAGCGCAACATTCGCCGCTCGGGGGTTAACAACGAAATCGTGCCGTTCGCCAACGGCACCGACGCGGTGAAGTATCTGTTCGGCCATGACGGTTCAGGCGCTGAACATAAGGACCAGGCACTGCTGATCCTGCTCGATCTCAATCTGCCGGATATGAGCGGGATCGATATCCTGAAGCACATCAAGGACAACAGTCACATCAAATGCGCCCCCGTCGTGGTGCTGACCACAACCGACGACGAGCAGGAAATCAAGCGCTGCTATGAACTCGGTTGTAACGTCTACATCACCAAGCCGGTGAACTATGAGAGTTTTGCCAACGCCATCCGGCAGTTGGGCCTGTTCTTTTCAGTCATCAAGGTTCCCCCCGTCAAAACATGAAACCCGAAAAACCTCTCCTTCTGTATATTGATGATGACGCCGATCTTGCACGGCTGGTTGAGCGTGGGTTGAAACGGCAGGGGTTTGCCGTGGAGCATGCTCCCGATGGCGCGAGCGGTCTTGCGCGCATCAAGCAAGGCGGGATCGATGTGGTCGCACTCGATCAGCACATGCCTGGCCTCGACGGGCTAGAAACGCTGGTCGAAATCCAGAAGATTCCCGACGCTCCGCCGGTCATTTTCGTGACCGCATCACAGGACAGCAAGATTGCGGTCACTGCCTTGAAGGCAGGTTCTGCCGATTATCTGGTCAAGGACACGCAGGGAGAATTTCTCGCATTGCTCGACGTGGCTGCCAAGGGCGCCATCGAGCAGGCGCTGGTGCGAAAGGCGCGCGACGACGCCGAGGCGGAAGTTCATGCCTCGCGCGATCGCTACGCCGCACTTGCAGCGGAACGCGAAGTCCTGCTGCGCGAGGTGAACCACCGCGTCGGAAACAGCTTGCAGATCATCGCATCGCTGCTCCATCTGCAGGCCAACTCGAGTCATGATGAAGATGTGAAAGCCGCGTTGACCAATGCAATGGGCCGCGTCGCCGCGGTCGCGCAGGTTCATCGCCGCCTCTACACGTCGCAGGACCTGAAGACGGTCATGCTCAATCAGTACCTCGAAGCTCTGCTCGAAGATCTGCGCCGCTCGGCCGAGGGCAACCGGATGTCGCGCCTGACTCTGAAGGCGGAGCCGGTCGAGATCGACCCGGATCGCGCGGTAGCGATCGGCATCATCGTCAACGAACTGGTGATGAACGCCGTCAAATACGCCTATCCGGATGGACCCGGCCCGATTCATGTCGAGCTTCGATCATGCGACGACGGATTGAAATTATCGATTTCCGACGATGGCGTCGGCTTGCAGGTGAAGCAGAATCCCCAATCCACCGGCATGGGGCAGCGCATCGTCAGTGCCATGGCGATCAAGCTGGACACCAAGGCCGAACGCGATCCGGCCCACCCCGGAACGCGGATCGTGTTGCACCTGAAGAACGCCGCCCAGGAGCATGTTCGACAGCCCAGCGACGCCGTTTGACGGTCGCGAAAGCGGATGCATCTTGCTATAATTGCGCATGAGTTCGCGCGACACCGCATCTTCGGAAATTACCCCCAGTGTCCTGCTGCGAGCCTATGCCTGCGGCATTTTCCCGATGTCGGAAAGCGCCGACGACCCGACCATTTTCTGGGTTGAACCCGAAAAGCGCGGCATCATTCCGCTCGATGGTTTTCGCGTTTCATCCCGTCTTGCGCGAACCGTGCGTGCAGACACCTTCCGCATCACGGTCAACACCGCTTTCAAGCAAACGATCGCAGGATGCGCCGCGCCGCAACCGGGCCGCGACGACACCTGGATCAATGGCCGTATCCGCGACCTCTATACGTCGCTGCATGAGGTGGGTCATTGCCACAGCGTCGAAGCCTGGCACGGCGATCAACTGGTCGGCGGGCTCTATGGCGTCAGCCTTGGCCGTGCATTCTTCGGCGAAAGCATGTTCCACACCGAACGCGACGCATCGAAGGTGGCGCTCGTCCATCTCGTGGCGCGCCTTATCGCCGGGGGCTTCGTCTTGCTCGATACCCAATTCGTGACCGAACATCTGCGCACTTTCGGCGCGGTCGAAGTTCCGCGGCGCCGTTACCGCGGGCTGCTCGATGAAGCCGTAACCGGGCAAGGCGACTTCTTCACGCTTCCAGTCAGCAAGCCGGTCACCGGCGCGGAAGCGCTGGCGTGCCTGGCAAGGGCCTCGACCACTTGAGAGCGATTACTGCCGGAACGGCGGGAATGGATTTGGCGGCGGCAGCGGCCGTTGTGCGGCAGGCTGCCTCGCCGGACGCTTCGGCTGTTGCTGGGGCGGCGCTGGTGGTGGCGCGGCTTTCGGCGCCTCCTGCTGAGCAACAGTCGCTGCCGGCCCTTTGCAGTCGGTCAGCCAGATGTCGTAGATCGGATGTTCGACGCCATGCAAACCCGGACTGGCCGCGAACATCCAGCCGGAAAATATCCGCTTCACCTCGCCCTGCAGCGTGATCTCATCGACCTCGACAAACGCGTCGGTGTTGGCGGCTTCCGTTGAAGGCCGCGTATAGCAGGCCTGAGGCTTGACGCGCAGCGCGCCGAACTGAACGGTCTCGCCCATGTCGGCATCGAACTTGATGATGCGGCCAGTGATTTTGTCGAGACCTGCGAATACCGCCTGCTTGTTGACGATCTTCTGCGCCGGCGGCTCCGTCACCACTTCGTCGCCTGGCTGCAGGGTCGCAGGCGACGGCGGCGCACCGCGCGGCTGCTTCTGCCCGGGCGGCAAACCCGGCAACGCATTTGGAGGGACCGTCGCAACGTTCGGCACGCCTTGTCCCGGCACTGCGGGCTGCCTTGGAGCAGCGGCTGTTCCGGGTGGCGGAGGCAGCGGCTGGGTTTGAACATTGCCGGGCGGCGGCACACCTTGTCCCGGTAGCGGCCGGTTCGGTGTGGGAAGCAGACGGCCCTGCGGCGGCAGATCCGGGACGTCCTCTTCTTCCGGCTCCTGTACAGGCTCGCCGCGCTGGATATTGGCAGGCGGCCGCGGTCTGTCGGAAAAAATGTTGCCAATCTGCGCATGAACGGGCGTCGCGAGCGACGCCAACGAGGTCGCGATTAAAGCTGCGAACGAAAATGTGGTGATGGTTCGAGACATCTCGCGCGACTTTACAAGAACACGACGCCAAGAGGTGCGAAGCGGCTTCCGGAAAACATCGTGCTCCACACCTGTCGGAACGATCACTGTCATGGTCTTAAGCTGATCCGGCCCCACCATGCGATTCAATCGAATCGGCTGCATGCCATTCTACAGATAAAGGGCCTCGCGCAGGCCTTGGGTTAACACGCCGAATACGGCGGGGAAAGGGCGAGCCAGTTACTGATACTGGATCGGGGTTCAGCGCCCTTGCTATTGCCCGGGCGTCCACGGCTGATAGTCGCCGGTAGCCTTGGGACGGCGGCCGCTGGCAAGCGTCGAGCCCGAAGGGCGATAGGCAGCGGGCGTCCCGGTCATGTTGGGGCGATGTGGCTTTTCCCACTCGCGTGGCTTGTAGTCGATCTCGGTCGGAGGCGTGTCCACCGTGTGATGCAACCAGCCATGCCAGGCGGGCGGAACGCGCGTCGCTTCGGCATATCCATTGTAGATCACCCAACGCCGCTCGAAACCCAGCGTCGGATCGATCTTGCCGCCGCGCGTGCGGTAGTAGGTGTTGCCGCTCTCATCCTGTCCGACCCGCTCGCCAAATCGGCGGGTCCACAGTTGCGTGCCGAATGTCGACCCGCTCCACCACGTGAAAAAACGCAGGAAAAACAGCTTCATGGCGCGAATCCGAACTGTGCGCGGATGGCCGCGCGGTGCCTGTTTGATGCCACCGAGCAGCCCAATTGTCCAGCGCCAACAGCAACTTGGTGCAATGCATGAACCTCTTTCCGGTCCGTGCGTTGACGTGGTCCCGCCATGCACAATCGCCGGAATCCCACATGCTCGATGCCCTCAAACACGGCTACGCCGACATGTTGAACGCACTCCTGCGTTTGCCGGATTGGTTGACGGCGTCGGTACTCGTCATCGCGGGAATTCTGCTTGCCCTGATCGCCAACAGACTGATCGTACGCACGCTCCGAAACACGCTCGGCGTGCGTCATCCCAAAGTCAGGTCGCTACTGACACGCAGCAAGGGACCGCTGAGGCTGGCATTGATCGTTCTGGCGCTCGGGTTCGTGGTGAGGATCGCCCCCATCCGCGAATCCGCAGCTACCGTTTTCGGCAACATCCTCAATCTCGCTTTCATCGCCCTGCTGGGATGGACCGCGATCACTGCGGTCCAGATCAGTTCGCAGGTCTATCTGCGCGGCTTCACCCTTGACGCAGAGGACAACCTGCTCGCGCGCAAGCACGTCACACAGGTGCGTATCCTGATGCGCGCGGCGGAGATTCTCATCGTCATCATGACCATCGCGGCGGCGATGATGAGCTTCGAGGAGGTCCGGCAGTATGGCGTCAGCCTGTTCGCATCGGCCGGTGTGGCCGGCCTGGCGATCGGTCTGGCAGCCCGTCCGCTGCTTTCGAACCTGATTGCCGGCGTGCAGATCGCGGTGGCGCAGCCGATACGGCTCGACGACGTCGTCTTCCTTGAGGGTGAGTACGGCACCATCGAGGAAATCACGACGACCTACGTCGTCATCAAACTTTGGGACTGGCGGAGAATGGTCGTGCCGCTGAGCTACTTCATCGAGAAGCCATTTCAGAACTGGACCCGCGAAACTTCCGCGCTGATCGGCTCGGTGTTCCTCTATGTCGACTACACCGTGCCGGTCGAGAAGGTTCGTGAAAAGCTGATGGAGGTGGCGCGCGCCTCGCCGCTGTGGGACGGCCGCGTCGTGGTGCTTCAGGTCAGCGATGCAACCAAGGACCACACAGTCGAACTGCGCGCATTGCTCAGTGCGCGCAGCGCCCCCGCCGCATGGGATTTGCGTTGCGAGGTACGGGAAAAGCTGATCGGCTTCCTGCAGGAAGAATATCCCGGCGCGCTGCCCCGCCAGCGTCAGGAGTTCGTGCAGCGCACCGAACCGCTCCATGCTCCGCTGTCACCTCACGCGATGGTACCTCATCACCATACGGGCTGACAGTTCGCGATAGCGAACCAGCCGACACCATTTCGGCGCAATCCGTTCATGCTGCGTTGGGGTGGCCGGTGCGAGTGTGAACGTGAAACTTTGGAAAGCGCGGAACATCCCACTTTCACGCCCGTTCTTTGATGAAGTTCACTCGGAGTTCGAACCATGATCAATCTGAAAATTATAGGCGCTGCGGCGCTTCTGGCAGTCGCACCGGTCCTCGTATCAACGACCGTGGACGCACGGCCGGGAGGACATGGCGGCGGTGGTGGCGGTTTCTCAAGAGGCGGAGGTGGTGGCGGCGCTGCCTTCAGAGGCGGCGGTGGCGGAGGTTTCCGTGGCGGCGGTGCAGCGATCAGTCGAGGTGGCTTTCGCGGTGGCGCCATGGGCGGCGGCTTCCGTGGCGGTGGCAACTTTGCCGGCCGCGCTGCCATTGCAGGTGCCGGAGCGGGCGCTCTGGCATCACGCCCCGCATTCGCCGGACGGCCCGTAGCGCAGCTTGGAGGTGGGCGGCCGGTCGCCCAGCTCGGTCGTGGGTGGAGCGGCAACAGGCACGGGCATTGGCGCCATCGTCACTGGCGCCCGGGCTACGGCTTCGGCGCCGGAATAGCCCTCGGTGCGTTGGGTTCGTCCTATTATTACGGCAGCCCATACTATTACGATGACAGTTACGCCTATTACGAGGATCCGGGTGTACCGGCCGTAGGAGCCGACGAAATTGCCTACTGCCAGGCCCGGTTCAAATCTTATGACCCAGCGTCAGGCACTTATCTCGGCTATGACGGCCAGCGGCACCCCTGCCCGTAAACCGTTGCAGATTTGACTTCCGGGGCGCGTTCCCAACCTGGAACCGCCCCAGAAGCGCCTGAATCTAAACGAACATTGCTGTCCTCTGAATGGAGCCGAGCATCCCGCGCGGCCTCCCGATACAGAGTGATCGATGCGGGCTTGGAGTAAAGACATGATCACGTTGAGAAATGGGTGTGCGATCGCAGCGGTCGCACTGGCGTTTCCGGTTTCTGCGATGTCATCCGGCCACGCTGCTCCGCTGGCGCCGAACCAGTTGATTTCGGCGGCGCATGCGGGCGCGAACAATTCACTCGTGACCGAAGTTCAGTACCGGCGAGGATACCGTTACGGCGGTTACGGTTATCGCCGGGGTTGGGGTCCGGGCGTGGGCGTTGGCGTCGGTCTCGCAGCAGGCGCGCTGATCGGCGGCGCTATCGCCGCAGGTTCTAACCCGTACGGATACGGACCGGGCTATGGATATGGGCCAGGGTATGGCTACGGTGGGCCGACTTACTACCGAGAACCGGTTGTCGTTGCGCCGGGTTATGGCGGAGGCGATGCCGAGGCGTATTGCATGCGGCGTTACCGGTCCTACGATCCCGCGTCGGGCACGTATCTGAATAACGACGGCAACCGATATCCTTGCCCATAAGCAGATCGAACATTGATTTGGGAAAAGGCGGCGCATGCGAATGCGGCGCGCCTTTTTCATTGCAGACACTGTCGTCCAACGAGCAGTGACGCAAAGCTAGAACAACCTTCACGCCGCCCCTGCCCTTTGGTCGGACATCGCGGTGAATTCAGCCGACCTCACAAGTACCTTTGCGCTGAATGAGAGCGATGTGCGCCTCAGGAGCGCGATGCCAGCACAACGCCGGCAATCGTAAATCCGAGCGCTGCGATCTGGGCCACACCGAGCGGTTCGCCGAGTGCTGCGGCAGACGCGAGCACGCCGATGACCGGCACCAGCAGCGTGCCGATGGCGGCGACCGATGCCGGAAGCCGCTGGAGCGCAGCGAACCAGCAGGCATAGGCGACGCAGAACTGGACCACGATCGAATAGCCGAACAACGTCCAGCCCAGCGGTGTCAGCGCCATGAAGTGCGGCTGCTCGATCAAAAGCCCGACCGCGGCGACCGGCAGGCAGCCGATCAGGATCTGCCAGACCGCTGACGTCAAGGGAAGCAGTTTCAGCGGCCAGCGCTTGCCTAACACTGTTCCCAAGGCGAATAAAAATGCGCCTCCCAGCGCGAGCAATATCCCCGGCAGCTTGGCGTAGCTCGCGGCGATACCTCCCCCGCCCATCAGCGTCACGAGGCCTGTAATCGCCATTGCCATCGCGACCACGCGGAGCAGCGAAATTCGCTCTCCGAGAATCGGCCACGCCAGCACCGAAGCCCAGACCGGCATCGAATAAGCCATGACTGCCGCCTCGCTGGCCGGGAGATACACCAGCGCCAGTCCCATCAACGCCATCCATGCCGTCACGTTGAGAACGGACAGCAGCACCAGCCGCGCCCACTGCGCGCGCGGGACTTTCAGCGACTGCCGGAACGCCAGCGCCAGCAACGCGAGCAACGCCGCACCAACAATTCCCGACACGCCGCGCACCGACAGCGGCGGCAATTCCGTCAACAGATGTTTGGTGACCGGCCAGTTCAGACCCCAGCCGATCGAGGTTGCCACCAACAGCAGCACACCTGTCGGATCGATTTTGGAGCCCGCCCCGCTCATCCTTGGCGCACTCATGATCGCACCGCCAGCGCGACGCTACCGACCGTCAGCACGAGCGCGGCAATCTGCGCAGCCCCCAGAGGTTCGCCGATGACATATGCGGACACCAGTACGCCAATCACCGGCACAAACATCGTACCGATAGCGGCGGCGGATGCGGGCATACGCTGCAAGGCCGCAAGCCAGCAGGCGTAGCCGATACATTGCTGCACGATGGCGTTGTAGGCGAGACAGCTCCAGCCGACGATGGACAGCGCCGCGATGTCGGGCCGCTCAATCGCTAGACCGAACACCGCAACGGGCAGGCAGCCGACCGCCAACTGCCAGGACGCGGAGGCCATCGGCGGCATCTTGATCGGAAAGCGCTTCAGAAAAATGGTGCCGAGCGCATACGTAAAGGCGGTGGCCAGCGCCAGCAGGATGCCCGGCAATTTTGCAACGCTGGCCTCGACTCCGCTACCGCCCATGAGAACCACGATCCCGGCGAACGCCATGATCATGGCGACGACGCGCAATGGCGTCAGCCGTTCTCCGAGCACAGGCCATGCCAGCACCGCCGTCCAAACCGGCATGGTGTAGGCAAGAATGGCAGCTTCGCTGGCAGGGAGAATTGTGAGCGCGAATCCCATCATCACCACCCAGGAAGTGATGTTGAGGAATGCCGAGATACAGATTCGCAGCCGCTGCCCCTCCGGTACGCGCAGACTCTGGCGCGTCGCGATTGCGAGCACGGCAAGCAGACACGCTCCCGCCAATCCCGACAGCCCCCGTGCCGATAATGGCGGCCATTCGCCCAGCAATATCTTCTGAACCGGCCAGTTGATGCCGGCACCCAGCGTCATGATGCCGAGGAAAACCAGCCCGGCGGGCGCTATGCGTGCCGGCGCACTTCGATAAATTTGGGCTGTCATGGGAATGAAGAGTCCGAGGGAACCGGCCGCACCATGACCGCGATTCGCGCGTTCAGCCACCCGCTTTGCGACAGAACCTCCCCGCGATTGCGCAGGCGTCCAGACGATGCGGTTCAAGCCGCGCCAACGATTCCCGACAGGCCGCGCACCGACAGCGGCACCAGTCCACAGGTTTGATCCTTCGGCCGGTGTGGTCGTTCGCAAATTGGAGCGTGCTGCATCCACACCCATGTGGATGACGGGGAGAAAGACTGCCCGCGCGGCACATGATCCACCCGAAATCTGCCAAATGCGCGCATACCAAAGACGCGATTTTGGAACCCTGCGAGAAACTCTGGAGGAACTCACAAGCAGGTGAGATTTCGGCTTCCGAATCCACAAGGACTCACCGATACTTGCCGCAATGCAAGCCAACCCGGCGATGCGCCATCCCGCTGGAAATCCGCATTTTCCACCATATTTAGTATTTGATTCAACTTTCGACACTAATCCTTGACGTGCCGGATGGAGTCGGCCTAGTTTTGGGACTGTTCGGCGCGGGGGTTTTCAGTCCCGCCGGGCACCTCCCGAAAAGGGTCAAGAAGACAACTCCGTCAGGCCGGTCGAGGCCACGGGACGTGGGTTTGTCTGCTCTTTTTTCGGAGCCGGACGTGGGTGTGTGGGCCACCTTGCCGCCCGACAACGGGACCGCCGATGGCGGCAAAACGAAAAGGCAAAACCGCGGCAAACCGCGGCGCATAAGGCGAGTTTGGGGCGTTCGGGCAAGGCCGGTTTGGGGACCGGATCGCGCCCGCCAGAGTTAACAGGCCGCGGCTTCGGACCCGAACGGGACGACGTGACAGGCCAAGGAACTGCGAACGAACCGGTTCGCAAATTGAAATCTCCGGCTTACCGTCAAGGGACGGGGCGCCGGCAAAGGACGGGGCACTACCATGCGCATCGAACGCCGCTACACCAAAGCCGACCAGTCACCCTACGCCGCCATCGACTTCCGGCTAACGACGAGCGAGATCCGCAACCCCGACGGCTCGGTGGTGTTCCGCCTTGAGAACGTCGAGGTGCCGGAGTTCTGGTCGCAGGTCGCCTCCGACGTTCTGGCGCAAAAGTATTTCCGCAAAGCCGGTGTCGCCTCACGCCTGAAGAAGGTCGAGGAAGAAACCGTCCCCTCGTGGCTGTGGCGCTCGGTGCCGGACACCGACGCTCTCGCCGCCCTGCCCGAAGCCGAGCGCATCGGCGGCGAGCATTCCGCCAAGCAGGTGTTCGATCGCCTCGCCGGCTGCTGGACCTACTGGGGCTGGAAGGGTTCGTACTTCACTTCAGAGGACGACGCGAAAGCGTTCTACGACGAACTCCGCTTCATGCTCGCGAAGCAAATGGTCGCGCCGAACTCACCGCAGTGGTTCAACACCGGACTTCATTGGGCCTACGGTGTCGATGGTCCCGGCCAGGGCCATTACTATGTCGATCCGTTCACCGGCAAGCTGGTGAAATCGAAATCATCCTACGAGCATCCGCAGCCGCACGCCTGCTTCATTCAGGGCGTCAATGACGACCTCGTCAACGAAGGCGGCATCATGGACCTGTGGGTGCGTGAAGCGCGCCTGTTCAAGTACGGCTCCGGCACCGGCTCCAACTTCTCGCGTCTGCGCGGCGAAGGCGAAAAGCTGTCCGGCGGCGGCCGCTCATCGGGCCTGATGAGCTTCCTGAAAATCGGCGACCGTGCAGCGGGCGCGATCAAGAGCGGCGGCACCACGCGCCGCGCGGCCAAGATGGTCGTGGTCGATGCCGACCATCCGGATATCGAGACCTATATCGACTGGAAGGTGAAGGAAGAGCAGAAGGTCGCGGCGCTCGTCACCGGCTCCAAGATCAACCAGAAGCACCTCAAGGCCATCATGAAGGCCTGCGTGAACTGCGAAGGTTCGGGCGATGACTGCTTCGACCCTGAAAAGAATCCCGCTCTGCGCCGCGAGATCAAGCTCGCACGCCGCGCCATGGTGCAGGACAACCTCATCAAGCGCGTGATGCAGTTCGCCAAGCAGGGCTACACCGACATCTCGTTCGACACCTACGACACCGACTGGGATTCGGAAGCGTATCTCACGGTCGCGGGCCAGAACTCCAACAACTCCGTCTCGCTCAAGGACGATTTCCTGCGCGCGGTGGAAACCGACGGCGACTGGAATCTCAACGCCCGCACCTCAAAGAAGGTGATGAAGACGCTGAAGGCCCGCGACCTGTGGGAAAAAATCGGTTACGCCGCATGGGCGTCGGCCGATCCCGGCCTGCACTACAACACCACCATGAACGACTGGCACACCTGCAAGGCCAGCGGCGACATCCGCGCGTCGAATCCTTGTTCCGAGTACATGTTCCTCGACGACACGGCGTGCAACCTTGCCTCCGCCAACCTGCTGACCTTCTACGACACGCAGACCCGTCGTTTCGACATCGAAGCCTATGAGCATCTTTGCCGGTTGTGGACCGTCGTGCTCGAAATCTCCGTCATGATGGCGCAGTTTCCGTCGAAGCCGATTGCTGAACTCTCCTATGAGTACCGCACCCTCGGGCTCGGCTACGCCAACATCGGCGGCCTGCTGATGACCATGGGTCTGTCGTATGACTCCAAGGAAGGCCGCGCGCTGTGCGGCGCGCTGACCGCCGTGATGACCGGCACCAGCTACGCCACCTCGGCTGAGATGGCGAAGGAGCTTGGCCCCTTCCCCGGCTACAAGAAGAACGCAGCCCACATGCTGCGCGTGATCCGCAATCATCGCCGCGCAGCCCACGGCGAATCCCGTGGCTATGAAGCGCTGGCGGTCAATCCCGTGCCGCTCGATCACGCAAGCTGCCCGCAGGGCGACATTGTCACCCGCGCCAAGCTGGTTTGGGATCAGGCGCTCGAACTCGGCGAACTGCATGGCTACCGCAACGCGCAGACCACTGTGGTCGCGCCGACCGGCACCATCGGCCTCGTCATGGATTGCGACACCACGGGTATCGAGCCGGACTTCGCGCTGGTGAAATTCAAGAAGCTCGCCGGTGGCGGCTACTGGAAGATCATCAACCGTGCCGTTCCGGAAGCACTGCGCGCGCTCGGCTATCCCGAGAACGAGATCGCAGAGATCGAAGCCTATGCGGTCGGTCATGGTTCGCTCGGCCAGTCGCCCGGCATCAACGTCTCGACGCTGAAGGCCAAGGGCTTCACCGACGAAGCGCTGAAGAAGGTGGAAGCAGCCCTTCCAACCGCCTTCGACATCAAGTTCGCTTTCAACAAGTGGACCTTCGGCGAAGACTTCCTCCGCGACACACTCAAGATCGATCCGGAAGCCATCAACGCCCCCGGCTTCGACCTGCTCGCAGCGGTCGGCTTCTCCAAGCGCGAAATCGAAGCCGCCAATGTGCACATCTGCGGCGCGATGACGGTGGAAGGCGCGCCTCACCTGAAAGCCGAACACTACGAAGTGTTCGATTGCGCAAACCCCTGCGGCAAGATCGGCAAGCGTTATCTGTCGGTGGAAAGCCACATCCGCATGATGGCGGCGTCGCAGCCCTTCATCTCGGGTGCGATTTCCAAGACCATCAACATGCCGAACGACGCGACGGTGGAGGATTGCAAATCCGCCTATCTGCTGTCGTGGAAGCTCGCGCTCAAGGCCAACGCGCTCTATCGCGACGGCTCGAAGCTCTCGCAGCCGCTGAACTCGCAGCTCATCAGCGATGATGACGAAGAGGACGATGCTATCGAGGCGTTCTACGACAAGCCGATGGCGGCCCGCACCACCCAGGTGTCGGAGAAGATCGTCGAGAAGCTGGTCGAGCGCATCGTCGTCATGCGCGAGCGCGAGAAGATGCCGGATCGCCGCAAGGGCTATACGCAAAAAGCAGTTGTCGGCGGACACAAGGTTTACCTGCGCACCGGCGAATACGATGACGGCCGCCTCGGCGAAATCTTCATCGACATGCACAAGGAAGGCGCAGCCCTTCGCTCCTTCATCAACAACTTCGCCATCGCCGTCTCGCTGGGCCTCCAGTATGGCGTGCCACTGGAAGAGTATGTCGACGCCTTCACCTTCACCCGCTTCGAGCCTGCGGGTCCGGTGCAGGGCAACGACTCGATCAAGTTCGCGACCTCGATCCTCGACTACGTGTTCCGCGAACTCGCCGTGTCGTACCAGTCGCGCTTCGATCTCGCCCACGTCGATCCGAGCGAGACCCAGTTCGACGCGCTCGGCAAGGGCGTCGAGGAAGGCCGCAACCCGGACGGCAACAAGTTCGTCTCCAAGGGCCTCACCCGCTCGCGCGCCGACAAGCTGGTTGTCATGCAGGGTGGCGCCGACGCGCAGGCCTCGGGCAACGTCACGTCGATTGCGTCATCTGCTGCGACCGCACGGCTTCACGACGGACAGGACAATGTCGATGGCGCGACCGCGCTCAAGACCGCAGAGCCCGAGCGCGAACTCTCGCCCACTGAGAAGCTGGAGCAGCAGAACTGGAGCAAGTCCGGCTCAGCAGCCACGGCGCAGGCTGGACCGACGAAAGCCGACCGCCGCGCGGAAGCCAAAGCACGCGGTTACGAAGGCGACATGTGCACGGAGTGCTCGAACTTCACGCTGGTGCGGAACGGCACCTGCATGAAGTGCGACACGTGTGGGTCCACGACGGGGTGTTCGTGACCTCAAACCATAACTGAAAATAAGAAAGGCCGCCCGTAAGGGCGGCTTTTACTTAACAAGCACCGAGCGAGCGAATTGATTATGGCAATACTTGTTGCAGATTGCCCGCGATGCGGCGCATCCAATATGTCCTTCGACGTACATAAAACCGTGCTTGTTCGAGTTCAGTACGATTGGCAGAAGTGGTTCGAGACGTTTTCGGTTTGCAGAAATTGTGAAAAACCTACAATTTTTTTAATCTCGCAACGGCACATTCAATGGCGAGAACGGAAGGGAGCTGGAACACCAGAACTTTTTGAAGACTCATTGAATCCGCATTTCACGGTCGAACGAGTCATTAGCCTCGTAGATAGCCATCGCATTCAACCGCCAGACCATGTTCCGCCCGTGATTGCTGCAGTTTTCGATGAAGCTGCAGCTTGTCTATCGATCCAATGCTGGAACGCTACGGGCGCTATGTTACGCCTTTGCATTGACTTATCGACAAAAGCGCTTCTTCCAAACGAGCCTCGCGACGGATTAAATGCCAATACTCGGGGAAAGCTTGCGCCTCGATTGGCCTGGCTAATAGACAACGGCGTTTTACCGGAAGAGCTTCGAGAGTTATCAACGTGCATCAGAGAAGACGGCAATGACGCTGCTCATGATGGTACGCTTAAGAAAGTGGATGCCGAGGATCTTTTGGATTTCACCACAGCTCTATTCGAGCGCATCTACACAGAGCCTGAGCGACTGAAATTGGCTAAGGCTCGTCGTGACCAAAGGCGCAAAATTGGTGATGAAGAAGGAAAGCCAGCGTAGCCCGGATGGAGCCGAGCGAAATCCGGGGCCGTCGCTCGTCTGTACATCCCGTATTGCGCTGCGCTCCATACGGGCTACGGACGAGTGCGAAACGCCTATGACGATTGCACTGTGCCGCACTCCCCTTCCGCATCGCACATAAACATCTGCCGAATACGTCAGCCCTGCTGCTGGAACGCTTACGTGATGGGCCTATTGTCTCCTTCGGAGGCGAGCGGAGAACGCGCGATGCGGCTTCATCTCGATAACGAGAGACATGAAACGCAGATGTGTCTGGCGCTGGTGATCGCGATCATGATCCTCACTGGGTCCGCGATCCTGTACATGGGTGCACACTATCAAGTGGCAGCGCAGACCGTGAAGCGAACTCCGCTCGCCTCGCCGCTCTGACGGGCGCTGACATTTTTGTCATGCTTCATGCGCGCGCTCCGCCGCCACATCCTCGCGCGTCATCGAGAACGCCAGCCGAAACACCGATGACGATAGGCCAGCCGAAGCCCCGGCTGCTTCCAGAGCCGCCGGTTGAAGTCCGGACACCGGAACCTCCCGCAACGCCTCGTCGCTGTATCCCGACACGAGCGCGATCCAGTCCGCCGCCGCATCGCCGCCGCGAATGCGCTGCTCCTCGGTGAGGCCAGACTTCGGCGTGTCGGTCTGGAGCAGATGCGCGCCGGTGATGCCGGGCAGCGAAGGCAGTCGCCCAAGGGCCTCACGCAGATGCGCGGACAGCGCGTCCTCCTTGCCCTGCTGTGGTGACAGTCGCAGCGTCGCCATCACGCGCGCGACACCGCCGCCGTGACTGGCGATCACCCGGCACTGGCTGCGCACCATGTTGCGATGATGCGGCATCATCTTCTTTGACCACGGCGTCGGATCGTTCAGCCGTGCGAGATAGTGCGGCGACGTCAGCGTCTCATAGGCGTCGAGTTCGTAGATGACGAAGAAGCCTTCGCCGCCGTCCGCAGCCGCCCAGCGCGATCCGCGTAAGAATCCCGGAATGCTCATGCGCTCGGGGAAATGCTCGTGCGAGTGCCAGTCCTCGAATTCGGCGCGCCGGTCGGGCGTCATGTCCCACCACATCGCGACTGCGGCACGGCCCAGCACGCTCATCGGCAAGTCCTCTCTTTCAGGCTTTTATAACATCAACCAGCTGAATGAAGACCGGCCGGGCCGCAGTTTCAAGTTGACCCGGCGCCCGCACCCGGCGGAAGCTGGCGCGCGCTTTCGGTTCGTAACGCAGCCCGCCAACGTGAGGATGCTCATGCCCCCTTCCCTTGATGGCGCACCGACGCCGGATACGATGTCACGCCGCGCGGCGCGGCTGCTATCTCCCGCCATAGCAGCACTTGTGACCGCAATGGTATTCGCGCTGTCCGGCACCGCGACCGCGGCCCCTGCAGGCAAATCCAGTCGGATCAAATACGAGTATGTGCCGCCGAAGAACCCGGCGCATCAGGCCATCTACGAGCAGATGAAACAGGGCCGCGCCCTTGAGCACATGCAGGAATTGCTCAGCCCGCTCCGCCTGCCCTATCCGCTGACGCTCAAGGTCGAGGGCTGCGACGGCGTTCCGAATGCCTGGTATGGCGATGAAGTCATCAAGGTCTGTTACGAACTGCTGGCGGAGATGCTGAAGAACGCAGCGGCGGAGGATCTCCCGATCGGAATTTCCCGCGCCGACACCATCCTCGGTCCGGTTCTCGATGTCTTCCTGCACGAGACCGGACATGCGGTGTTCCACATGCTGGAGATACCGATCCTCGGCCGTCAGGAAGATGCCGCCGATCAGTTCGCCGCCTATGTCATGCTCCGGCTCGGCAAGGATGAGGCCCGCAGGATGATCCTCGGCGCGGCTTACGGCTACAACATCCAGATGCCGCAAGGACGGCCGGTCACCGTTCCGGTCGATGTGTTTTCAGACGAGCACTCGCTGCCGGCCCAGCGGGCCTACAACGTGCTGTGCATCGCCTATGGCGCGGACAAAACGTTGTTTGCCGATGTCGTTACCAAGGGCTTCCTGCCGAAGAACCGCGCCGAGACCTGCGAATACGACTACGAGGACCTTACCTTCGCCATGACCAGGCTGATCGGCCCGCATATCGACATGCGCGTCGCCAGGAAAACGCACGAGGTTTGGTCGCGAACCGTCGGCGCGCGGCGCGCGCGCCTCGCGCGTCCATGACCCCGGCCATATCCTCGCGCGTGGCTCTCACACAGCATGCCTCGGCGTTGCCACCTCGCCGCGCGTGGTGGCGATGCCCATCTCGAAACTGTCGGCGATGCGGCGTGCGCGGATGATGAAAGCCTCGGCCACGTCGCCCTCAAAGATTTCGCGCGCGGTTTTCTCAAAGAGTAACAGCCAGCGGTCGAAATGCTCGCCCTTCAGCGGCAGCACCAGATGCGGGCGCATCGGGCGGCCGTCGTAACGTCCGGTCTTGAGCAGCATCGACGACCAGAAATCGCTGATCTGCGCGATGTGATGGTCCCAGTCCTTGACCTGTGCGTTGAAGATCGGGCCGATCAGATCGTCCTCGCGGGCGCGGCCGTAGAACGTCGCGACGAGCTTCGCGATGTTCTCCTCCGTGAGATCGGGATGGAAGGTGCGAAGGGCGGAAGATGTCTGGCCGGTCATGGCTCCGATGTAAGCCTCTGGACGACCGGAGGCAACAGGCGCAACGCCCGCATTCCGATTTGCTGACACTGCCCGCTATTTGCAGATCTTGTCGCGGCGCTTGTCCTGAAGCCGCCGGTCGCAATAACTGGTGCAGTGCTTCCCGCCCACCTTGGTGCAATAGGCGGTGCATTTCTCGTAGCTGCAACCCCATGCATCGGCTGCACGGACCGAAGTCGGCGCGGCAGCAAGGATCGTCAACACGACGGCAGACGCAGTCAGTAGCCTGTTGAGTGACATATCGACCTCCGCGCAAAGCCTGCGAACGGGGTCAGTCTACATCGGACGGCGGCTGGCGCACACTACCCAAACGGACAGTGGCCCGCGGGCAGCAATCACCATTTGATCCGTATCAAGGCGCGGTCCGGTTTTCCATGTTCAAGCCCAAGGATAGAGACAAACATCGGGACAGGGATCGGCACGGGAGACCAATATGTCCGCATCCGAAATCGCAAGCCGTCATTTCGCAGCGGCAATCGCCGAGGCGAAAACCGAGGGACAGGACAGCGACGGCGTGTGCCGGGCATTGCTCGGTCTCGTCATCACCAAGTACCTCGAGGCAAGGGGCGTGTCCGACGTCCAGTCGGAGTTGCGGTTTCTCGCCGAGAACTGCGACCCCGACACAGACTTCGCTTTCATGCGGCCGTGAAAAGCAAAATACCGGGACTTCCGGCACCGACCTGCGCTAACCTCTTCCGCGATCATCGCCGAGCGGCCGGAGGAACCTCTGCACAACATCGATTTCAGTTCCTGGCAGAGCCTGCTGGCGACATTGATCGGCCTCGCGCTGTTCACGCTGATAGGGGTCGGCATCCGCCTGCTCGCCATGGTCACCATCCAGCAGCGCCGCGAACGCATGAACCGCCAGATCAACGAGCGCCTGCGCACCCTGATCGCGGCCTACAAGGTTCTCGGCGGCTCTTTCACCGGCGATCTCGCGGTCGATCCGATGCATCTGCGCGATCTGCCGCGACGGGCCGAACCCGTCAGCGCGGACGATAGCGCGGAGCAGACCGCCGACGGCGGCGGAGGATCGGACCGCAGGCGGCGCATTCGCGATGCCGTCGAGGCCGCGCTGTCGGACATCATGCTATTGGGAACGGAGACGCATGTCCGTCTCGCCGAGCGCGCCGCGCGCGAACTCGTCGCCGGACGCCCTGTCCATACCCACGACCTCGTCGTTTCGCTGCGCGATTTCATTCGCGTCGCGCTCGATCTCGATCCGGTCCCGGCCGATCTCGCTATTCCGATGCAGGGTCCGACGCGGCCGTCGGGTTCGGGCGGGCGCGGCAAGGGCGAGCGTGAGGGCACGGGAAAAGGCGGAGGCCGGGGCGGCGGCATGGGCATGGGTGGCGGCATGGGAGGCGGCCTCGGATCGGGCGGCGACGCCGACGATCCGGCCTCGTCCGGTCACCGCTCGTAGCAGCGGACCCGCCCTCACCTCGCTTATCTCACACCGTTTTGTCGGTGATCTGGCCGGGGCTCTTGTTGCCGCCGTTCTGGGCCTGTTGTTCGATCAGTTGCTGTATCTTCTCCGCGACCTCGCGCTGCGCGCCCGGATCCATCGCATTGAACTGCTCCGGCGTGATGCCGAGTTGCCGCAGCATCGCATTGAACATGCGCTGCGCCGGCGTCTCGCCGACGGTGTCGAGGAATTGCTGCTCTGTTGTCTTGGCATCGACCGGCTTGTCCAGCTTGCCCAACGTCATCGTGCTGACAAGCGATGTGGACGATGCAGTCCCGAATAATGAAATCGACATGACACGCCCCGATTGAACCTGTCGAGGTTCAGCAAACCGCGTGCCAGATGCGTTCATGCAAGAAGTGTCAGGTTTTGCGGACGAACCTGCACGCGCCCGCGCAGCAAAAATGCCGTGCGCCGTATCTCAAGCAAAATTTGCCGGGAAAAAATTTCCCGCCGGTCCGGCCGTCGCTGGATCGTCGGTCGCGTCTCACGCCGGATCGATGCGCACGATAGCATCGCCAACGCGGACCTCGCCGCTCTCGATAATCCGCGCGGTAATGCCACCGTGACCGCGCATGGCGTTGTAGCCGCCGGGGCCGAGCGCTTCCTCCATCCGGCTGCACGGCGCGCAGTCGCCCGACCCTTCCAGAATTGCGGGGCCAATGCGGAAGCGTTGTCCCTTCAGCGCGGTGAGATTGACGCCGTGCGTGACGAAATTTCGGCGCAGCAAATCCGGTGCGATGTCCGCAAGGCCGAGGAATGCCGCGATGGCGGCGATATCCTCCGCCGCGATCAGCGTCACCTGCCGCGCGCCGTCCCGGCTGGTCTTGTAGCGGTCACCCTCGATGCCGCGCCCGGCCACAAGCATGGCCGTCGCGGGCGTGACCATATCCACGCCGCGCGCAGGCCGCAGACCGATCCACGCCAACTCGCCCGGCCGCATCGGCGCTGCCGTCAATCGGCCGAGCAGTGAGTCTGGTGAAAAGGCCAAGGGTGAACTCAGCCCGCCTTGCCGTACTCGTAGAAACCGCGTCCGGTTTTACGGCCGAGGTGTCCGGCGTCGACCATCTCCTTCAGCAGCGGCGCGGGCCGGTACTTCGGATCGTTGAAGCCGGTGTAGAACACCTCCATCACCGACAGCATGGTGTCGAGGCCGATCATGTCGGCCAGCGCCAGCGGGCCGATCGGATGGTTGCAGCCGAGCTTCATGCCGGCGTCGATTTCTTCCGCTGAAGCGATGCCCTCCTGAAGAGCGAACACCGCCTCGTTGATCATCGGGCACAGGATGCGGTTGACCGCAAAACCGGGGCTGTTCTTGGCGGTGACCGCCACCTTGCCGACGCGCTGCGCGAAAGCCAGCGCCTTGGCGTGGGTGTCGTCGGAGGTCTGCAAACCGCGGATCAGCTCGAGCAGTTGCATCACCGGCACCGGGTTGAAGAAGTGCATCCCGATGAAGCGATCCGGGCGATCCGTCGCCGCCGCGAGCCGTGTCACCGAGATCGACGAGGTGTTGGTGGCGACCAGCGCACGCGGCTGCAAGTGCGCGCAGAGATCCTTGAGGATCTTGATTTTGAGCTGTTCGTTTTCGGTCGCGGCTTCAATCACAAGATCGCAGGAGGACAGTTTTGAGTTGTCGGTCGTCGCGGTGATCTGCGCCAAAATCGCGTCGCGGTCGTCCTTGGTCATCTTCTCCTTCTTGACCAGCCGATCGAGGCTGCCGCCGATAGTCGCGACGCCGCGCGACACGGCCGCATCGGAAATATCCACCATCACCACCGGAAGCCCCGCTGCCGCGCAAATCTGCGCGATGCCGTTACCCATGGTGCCGGCTCCGATAATGCCAACGGTCTCGATCATGTCTCTGGTCCTTTCATTGCTTTAATTCGGGCTTCAATCCGGCCACAAGCCTTCACGCCGCATGCGTTCGCTGTACGGCACCGGTCGCGCCTCATCCATGGGTCGGGTATCTACCCTGCCCCGGTCCAGGGCGCTACAGCTAACAATCCTGCCGGAACGTCGGCACTCCCCGCGCTTATGTCGGCAATTGCGTGCCCGACCGGCGCTGAATTTCTGCAAATCGCTGCTGGCGGAATACCATGCCAAAAAGCGATTTCCGGCAACAGGAGGCCAACTTGTCTTTTGTTATCACGCAAATACGGTCAGTTTGATTCAGATCAATCCGATTAACGTCACTGAAGTAATACACTTGGCCGATAACTGATTGCCCTTGTCGAGACTAGCGATCAGGGATAGATTTTTTTCGAACTCTCCGCGCGTTCGTCAGGATGCGGTCATGGACACGGTTTCAAACGAACCGGCTATGAGAGATCAGGCAGCGCCCCGCACGCGGCGCGAAGAATTCCTTGTATTTTTCATCATTGCTGCCCTGATATGGCCGGTCGTCGCCGTCGGGGTCGTCGGCGGCTTTGGATTCCTTGTCTGGATGATGCAAATCGTGGTCGGCCCTCCGGGCCCGCCACACTGAGGGCTGTCATGAAAGAACCCGGACTTTCAAGGCGGACGCTTCTGTCGGGTCAGTTTCAGGCGCCGGCCCTTCACATCTCGAGCGCAGTGGTTTCGGTCCTGCCGAAGCATCTCGAAAATGTCGTGCAGCTGTTATCGAACCTGCCTGAAGTCGAAGTACATCACCGCAACATGTCGAAGATCGTCATCGTCCTTGAGGGGCCGGAGAGCGGAGCGCTTGGCGCGCGGCTCGCCGAGATATCGGGATGGGAAGGCGTGTTGTCCGCCAACATGGTTTTCGAGCAGATCGAAGATCCTGCCGGGCACGGAGAGGAACAATGACTGTTTCACGACGCGACATGCTCAAGGCCCAGGCAGCTGCAATTGCTGCTGCTGCGGCCAACATCGCCGTTCCCGCGGCAGCGCAACCGATCGCGCAGGGTATCGGATCGCTTGAGATCAAATGGGCGAAGGCGCCCTGCCGCTTTTGCGGCACAGGTTGCGGCGTGATGGTGGGCGTCAAGGAAGGAAAGGTCGTTGCAACGCATGGCGATACGCTCGCCGAAGTCAATCGCGGACTTAATTGCATCAAGGGATATTTTCTTTCCAAGATTATGTACGGCAGTGATCGCCTGACCACGCCTCTTCTGCGCAAGAAGGACGGCGCATTCGACAAGAACGGTGAATTGACACCGGTGACGTGGGATGAAGCCTTCGACGTGATGGCTGCCCGCGCCAAGAAGGTGCTGAAGGAAAAGGGCCCGACTGCGCTCGGCATGTTCGGCTCAGGGCAATGGACTGTCTACGAGGGTTACGCTGCCACCAAGCTGATGCGTGCCGGCTTTCGGTCGAACAATCTCGATCCTAACGCACGCCACTGCATGGCGTCGGCGGCGGTCGCTTTCATGCGGACGTTCGGCATGGACGAGCCGATGGGCTGCTATGACGACTTCGAGGCAGCGGATGCATTCGTGCTTTGGGGCTCGAACATGGCGGAGATGCATCCGATCTTGTGGACGCGCCTGACCGATCGCCGTCTGAGCCACCCTCACGTCAAGGTCGCAGTCCTGTCGACCTTTACCCACCGCAGCTCCGATCTTGCGGACATCCCGATCGTATTCAAGCCGGGAACAGATCTCGCCATTCTCAATTACATCGCGAACCACATTATCACCACGGGCCGGGTCAATCAGGATTTCGTCAAGAACCACACGGCGTTCGTGAAAGGCGTCACCGATATTGGTTACGGGTTGCGGCCAGACAATCCGATGGAGAAGAACGCCAAGGGCGCGGCCAATCCTGGAGCGACTGAGCCGATCGACTATGAGGCTTATGCGAAGTTCGTAAAGGATTACACGCTGGAGAAAGTCTCGGCGCTCACCGGCGTCGAGCGCGGCTTCCTTCAGGAGCTTGCCGAGCTTTATGCAGACCCGAACCGTAAGGTGATGTCGCTGTGGACGATGGGTTTCAACCAGCATGTGCGCGGCGTATGGGCCAATCAGCTCGTCTATAATTTGCACCTGTTGACCGGCAAGATTTCTGAGCCGGGCAACTCGCCGTTCTCGCTGACCGGACAGCCGTCCGCGTGCGGGACCGCGCGTGAGGTCGGCACCTTCGCGCATCGTCTGCCGGCCGACATGGTTGTGACGAATCCGGAGCACCGCAAGCACGCCGAGGAAATCTGGCGCATTCCGCACGGCATCATTCCGGAGAAGCCTGGTTATCATGCCGTCGAGCAGGATCGGATGCTTCGGGACGGCAAGCTCAATTTCTACTGGATCCAGGTGAACAACAACCTGCAGGCCGCGCCGAACAATTCACGCGAGACCTATCCCGGCTATCGGAATCCCGACAACTTCATCGTGGTCTCGGACGCTTATCCCACCGTCACCGCGATGGCTGCCGATCTCGTTCTCCCCGCCGCGATGTGGGTCGAAAAGGAAGGCGCTTACGGCAACGCGGAACGACGCACCCACGTGTGGCGACAACTGGTCGATGCACCCGGCGAGTCGCGCTCCGATCTGTGGCAGATGATGGAGTTCTCCAAGCGCTTCACCACCGACGAGGTGTGGCCTGCCAGTCTGCTTGACGCGAACCCCAACTATCGGGGCAAGACGCTGTTCGACGTGCTGTTCCGGAACGGCAGCGTCGACAAGTTCGCAGCGAGCGAAGTTCCCGCTGACTACAACAACCACGAAGCGAAAGCCTTCGGCTTCTATGTGCAAAAGGGTCTGTTCGAGGAATACGCCCAGTTCGGCCGCGGCCATGGCCACGACCTCGCGCCGTTCGACACCTATCATGAAGTGCGAGGCCTTCGATGGCCCGTGGTCGATGGCAAGGAAACAAAGTGGCGTTACCGGGAAGGCCTCGATCCGTATGTCAAAGCCGGCAAGGGCATCGACTTTTACGGCCAGCCGGACGGGCGCGCCAAGATCATCGCTGTGCCCTACGAACCGCCGGCTGAATCACCAGACAATGACTACGACATCTGGCTTGTGACAGGCCGCGTGCTCGAGCATTGGCATTCAGGATCGATGACCATGCGGGTCCCGGAACTCTACAAGGCGTTTCCGGGCGCGAGGGTCTTCATGCATGCGGAGGATGCGCGTGCCCGAGGTATCAATCAGGGAGCGGAGGTCCGGGTGACGTCCCGGCGCGGTGAAATCAGAACCCGGGTGGATACCAAAGGCCGCAACCGAATGCCGCGCGGCGTGGTTTTTGTGCCTTGGTTCGACGCCAGCCAGCTCATCAACAAAGTCACGCTGGACGCAACCGATCCGATTTCAAAACAGACGGATTTCAAAAAATGCGCGGTCAAAATCACACCGGTTTGAGCGCATTGGCCCGCCCCCTGCTGGGAGCGCTGCTGAGCGGATCACTTATCCTGTTGGGTGGCGCGATCTACGCGCAGAATGCGCCCAAGATCGTACCGCGCCTCACAGGCAACCCCTCTCCCATGACCGACGCGCCGACGCCGCCCATCGCCCGCCCCGTCACGGACGACAAGCGGATCATGCGCAACTATCCGGAACAGCCGCCCGTCATTCCGCATTCCATCGACAATTATCAGCTCACGCTGCACACCAACCGCTGCCTCGATTGCCACCGGCGCCAGTTCACCGAGGGCTCCGGCGCACCGATGATCAGCGTGACGCACTTTATGGATCGCGATGGTCAGGTTCTCGCCGACGTCACCCCGAGGCGATACTTCTGCACCGAATGCCATGTCCAGCAAACCGATGCGACGCCGCTCGTGCCGAGCACGTTCCAGGACATGCTTCTGGTCCGTAAGCCCGGGAAGTGAGCTTGTCATGGCGAGATTGAAAGCTCTGCTGCTGTGGTTCTGGCGGATAGCAAGCCGGCCGAGCACATATTTCAGCCTTGGCTTTCTCACGCTCGGCGGCTTCCTCTGTGGCGTGATGTTCTGGGGCGCGTTCAACACCGCGCTTGAAATCACCAACACCGAAAAGTTCTGCACCTCCTGTCATGAGATGCGCGATAATGTCTACCAGGAGCTTCAGCGCACACCGCATTTCTCCAACAGATCCGGCGTTCGAGCGACGTGTCCGGACTGCCATGTCCCTCACGACTGGACCGACAAGATTGCGCGCAAGATGCAGGCGTCGAAAGAGGTGTGGGGCAAGATCTTCGGCACCATCAATACCAGGCAGAAATTTCTGGATCATCGACTCGAACTCGCCAAGCACGAATGGGTGAGGCTGAAGGCCAATGACTCGCTGGAATGCCGCAATTGCCATTCCTCGGTGGCAATGGATTTCACGAAGCAGACCCGACGAGCGGCTGAGATTCATGCGAAGTTTCTGGTGAGCGGCGAAAGAACCTGCATCGATTGCCACAAGGGCATCGCGCATGAACTGCCCGACATGACCGGCATCGACCCGGGATGGCGCGTGCCTCCAGAACTCAGAGACAGGCAAAGTTCGCTGGGTCAGCAGAAGGAAGCGCTACAGGACTTTCTGCTGTCGAAAGGACTGTAGGATTGTGCCGCTGGTGGCCGGGGCCGGCCATCCCAATCCGCCATAGAGGCACTTTGAGCCCGTTCCCGTGCCGGTTGTTAGATCGAAGTCCCACGTATGGCAGATACCTCCTGCCCTCTGGAAAAATCACTCCGGGCCATCCACCGCCGGGAACCAAACCGCCCGCATCCCGGTTGAACCCTTCATCATCCCGGCTGTTTGGGGACAGCGGAGGTCATCACATGGACGATCAGGAAACTGTCATTGCCGCTGTTCAGGAAGCGCGTCGCATCCTCGGCAGCAGCACCGGGTCCAGCACACAGCATCGCGAAGCCACAATCGACGGCCTGCGATCCGTGCTCAATGACGATCAGGTGGTCCGGGCGCTGGATCGGATCAGTCAGCGAAGCCGTTCCACGCGGGCGAAGATTGATGAAAGTCCCTGGAGTTGATCACTGGAGTTGATCTTTGGAGTTAAGGGTTTCGGATTGGGTACACAGGAGAGACCTCGATGGAGTCCGTACAGGCGTTCAAACATCTCCGCACTTTAATCAAGGCTGCATCTGAAACGGACGACGCGGCCCTGATCCACACGCAACTGACCATGATGACTGTGATCATCGACAAGGCCGCCCCGAAACAAAGAGCCCGCACGCTCCTATGGCTGAGCGGGCCGAGGCAAAGCGAGGAAACGCGCAGGGACGACCCCGCAGCATAAGCCGCTGCCTGGCATGATCAGTGCCGTTTGAAATATTGCACCTCACGCTCGTGCTTTTCCGCAGCCGCGCGGGACTTGAATGTGCCGAGGTTACGACGCTTTCCGGTCTTCGGATTGAGCTTGCGCGAATAGAGCCGATATTCGCCCGATTTCAGCTTTCGGATCATCGGACGCACCTTTTCTGAACGCGGAATGATCGATAATGCATTTCGCTTGTTGTCGTTCCCGCATGTGTCGTTCCCGCATATCTTGCGCAGCGTTTGTCCGCTGACTTCGTTTCCCGTACAAGCCGAAGATGAGCAATGCTTTCCATCCTTCGTGTGATGCCGCCGCTGCGCGGGTTCAGTCTGGTTCCGGCGGGACGGATCGTCCAAACCTCGTGATCGCAACCACCATCCTGGCGTCAAGCCTCGCGATGATCGACGGGTCAGTCGTCAATGTCGGGCTTCCGGCGATCGGCGCGAACTTTGATGCGGACGCCGGTTCCTTGCAGTGGGTGGTCAACGCCTATCTCCTGCCGCTCAGCGCGCTGCTGCTGCTCGGCGGCGCGGCCGGCGACCGCTACGGTCGCAGGCGGCTTCTGATTGCAGGCGTCGCATTGTTCGCCCTCGCCTCACTGGCCTGCGCGGCTGCGCCAAGTCTGATCTGGCTGCTGGCAGCGCGCTTCGTTCAGGGCGCAAGTGCGGCGATGCTGTTGCCGAACAGTCTTGCAATTTTGGGGCAGACGTTTTCCGGCGAGGCCAAGGGGCGCGCGATCGGCATCTGGGCCGCGACGGGCGCAGCAGCGGGGGCAGTCGGTCCCGTGCTCGGCGGATGGCTGATTGACATCGGAAGCTGGCGCTTTGCGTTTCTGATCAACCTGCCGCTCGCCGCCGCCGCCATCTGGCTCGCCATCATCTCCGTGCCCGTGGACCGCAACAATACATCCGGTACGCTCGATAGCACCGGAGCTTTTCTTGCCACCGCCGGGCTCGGGCTCGCGACCTGGGCGCTGACTGAAGGTTCCGGACACGGCTGGACGCCACTCACACTCGGCGTCATGGCGGCTGCCATCCTGCTGCTGGTTGCCTTCATATGGGCCGAACATCGCCTCGGCGACCAGGCGATGATGCCGCTCGTTCTGTTCGGTTCGCCAAGTTTCGTCGGCCTGACATTGCTGACATTCCTGCTCTACGGCGCGCTCGGTGGCCTGTTCGTGCTGGTGCCGTTCTTGCTGATCACGGCGGGCGGCTATTCCGCAACCGGCGCTGGCGCGGCGTTATTGCCACTGCCGCTGGTGATCGCCGTGGCATCGCCAGTGGCGGGCGCGTTCGCCGCGAAAACCGGTCCGCGCTGGCCGCTGATCATCGGGCCGCTTGTCGTCGCGCTCGGCTTTCTCCTCGCCATCAGGATCGGCGCGGCGCAAAGCTATTGGCGCGACGTACTCCCCGCGATGGTCGTCATTGCGCTCGGCATGGCGGCCGCTGTCGCGCCACTGACAACGGCCGTATTGATGTCGGTTGACGAGCATCATGTCGGCGCGGCATCCGGGCTGAACAGCGCCGTTGCGCGCACCGGCGGTCTCGTGACGACGGCGCTGATCGGTTTGGTCCTCGTGACGACGGGGCCGTCGCTCGCGACAGCGTTCGGGATCGCCTGCATTTGCGCCGCGATACTTTGCGTCGCCGCATCCCTCTCTGCGTTTCTGTTGATCGGCCGCGAGCCGGTGCGTTGAACTAGTACGGCGGTTTCTTTTTCGCGCGCTGCGCCTTGGCGGCCTCGACCCACCACATCAGGTCATCGGCGAAACGCGGGAAGGATCGTGCGAGCGCCTTGCCGCCCTCACCGATTGGTTCACCTGTTTCAGAAAGCGACTGCCCGATCGGCCCGACCGCGATGGTGGTCGATGTCACCACCATGCCCATCTCCGACAGCGTGCCGTGCCAGTTGAGCGCCGCTCGCGCGCCGGAAAACCGTCCCGCCGAATAGCTGGCAATGGCTGCGGGCCGCCAGAACCATTCCTCGAGAAAATGATCGGTGAGATTCTTCAGGCCCGGCTGGATGCCCCAGTTGTATTCGCCGGTGACGAACACAAAGCCGTCGGCGGCGATGATTTTCTGCGCGAGGTTCTCCATGACCTCGGGAGCCCCGCCTTTCGGATGCTCCTTATACATCCGGTCCAGCATGGGAAGATTGACTTCCTTCGCGTCGATCAGCTCGGCATCCGCACCGCGTTCGCGCAAACCCTTGACGATGAAATCCGCGAGGCGGATGCCCATCCGGTCCGAGCGGTAGGAGCCATACAATACGAGAATGCGGTCGGTCATGGGGCGCGGCTCCTGCTGCTGAAGCACAACCGTAGCCCGGATGATCCATGACGCAACCGGAAGTTTCCGGGATTCGAGTCCGCCTGCTTCAGCGCAAGAAGACCACGATGGCGATGACGGCGAAGGCCGCGATAATTCCCAAATGCGCAAGACTACGCGCGGCCGCTTCCCTCGCTGATTTCATGTCGCCTCCCCAGGCTTCCTGGACTCATGAGTCATCGATGGCCGGTCAGGCCTTGTTGATTCAGATTTTTACGCAAAACACCCCGCATGTACCGACGAGTCCCCACCCTGCGGCACAGACGAAGCGTGGCGAGGCAATAAGGCCAGAGTTTGTCGTGACGACGGTGCTGTCACACCTCGGGACGTCGCGGTGATCACGCGGAGACCAGCGGCGCATACGCTCACATCTGCGTGCATGACGTCGGGCCGCGCTTGCCGTGTCTGAGCAAGGTGCCCTTCTTGTTCATCGTCAGCGTAATGCCCCGGCCCGTATAGCGCGCGCCCGTGAGGGTGAATCGCTTCTTCAATGCCACGGCCTTTCCGTCGATCTGGACGTTCGCGACCTTCGGGTCCAGAAGCGCAACGAAGCGGGTGCCATCGGCGCAGGTGAAACTCTGGAAGGTCTGCGCGGATACCGCAGCCGCCCCCGCGCCGGTCAGAACCGCAAATGCCGCTGCAAGGAATATCAGCCGTCTCATCGTTCGCCTCTTCCGCTATCCCTCGGGTTCCCCCAGGGCGCCCACACGTTCCGGTAGTCTAGCAGGCCAGCCTTTCCTGTGCATATCGCAACAGTTCGCGGGAGCAGCAGCCCGCATGGGGGTAAACTGGAGCTTCATCGGCCATTGCGATTTCGCAAGCGCCTGCAAATACCTGTGGTCTTTCGGCGATTGTCCGTGAGTCGCGTCATCCCTGTCCGGAGGGAGAGTTCAGATGCTGACAAATGTTGCGCTCCGGGATGCCAGGCCGGCGGTAATCGTGTGTCCGGGATGCGCCAAGCACCTGATGGACGTCAAGGACGTCCGCTGGGCGATGACCAAGCTCGAATTCACCTACGAATGTTCGGGGTGCGGCGCCGAAACCATCCGTGCGATCGCGGGCGACACGCCGATCTTTACGTCGCGCGCCACCACGCATCTGCGCAGTCTCGAGATTTTCAGCTTCAGTCCCGACGCTGCCGATCGGCCACGTCATCGCGCGGTGGAAACCGCGATCAGTTCGCAGGTGGTCCGCGAACGGCGGACAAGTTGATCCTTAACCCGCGCCTCTAACATTCCAAGGCAAATCAAACTTCTTTATTAGGCCGAATTCCAAGCCTGCACTTCCGTGAATAGGAAGCCCGTTCCAACTCGAGTCCTCCGGGGTGGCGGTGAGAACTTCAATCACAGGAATCTGTGTCAATTCGTCCTTCATCAAGGCATTTATCCGTATACTCGTTTTCTGCGAGGCACCGGGTTTGCGATAGAAGTATAGTCGTTTCGACAATCCCATCGTGGCGACGCCGACGTACATAACAGCGTTAGATATTGCGAAGGCATAGACACCAACACCTTTCGGCAGTGGGGTATTCGAAATGATTTCCCCATCTAACGAAAGCGTCCATTGCGCTGAGCTTTCAAAGCCAGAGTTCAGCAAGAACTCTCGGGTTAACACTCCCTTCGGGGACTTAGATACGTCAGGTGTCGTCGGCGCACTCCTTTCCTGGCGTCGTCCGGCAAGCAGACCGGCATCGCTCAGCACCTTGTAAACGTGCTGATATCTTGTTCCGATTTGCCGAGCTATCTCGGCTACACTAAACCCTTGCTTCGCGAGAGAGCGTATATCTTCCGACGTTGCCATCACCATCACACTACTCAGTATTAAAATTGAAGTGGCACAAGTCATTTTTGCTCAGAAGCAGAGATTGGTGACCACCTTGCCGGACTTGTCCTTGAGCACGTAGGGACACTCCGCGCGCTTGAGCGCAGCCTTGGCGTCTTCGTTGCCGAGTGCTGCAGATTTCTCGTAATAGGTTTTCGCCGCGCCGGAATCCCGCGCGCCGCCGCGTCCCTCTTTCGCGAAGGCTCCCATGCGCTCCAGCGCGCCGGGATGATCCTGCGCCGCCGCCTTCTCGAACAGGCTTCGTGCGCCCGCGTCGTCCTTCGGGCCGCCGACGCCATCCTGCAACATCAGACCCAGCTGAAACTGCGCCTCGGCGTTGGTGTCCGCCGCTTTCGCCAGCATGCTGCGTGAGCGGGCTGCATCGGCGGGGGCGGCACCGCCTTTGCCTGACAGCGCAGCAAGATTGCTTATGCCGCGCGGATTGCCGCCCTGCGCGGCACGCTCGAACAGCTTCGCTGCGGCGGCTTCATCCTTGGCGACGCCTGCGCCGGTTGCGTAGGCCACGCCGAGTTCTACCATCGCCGACGTGCTGCCCTTGTCGGCAGCCTTGCGCCATGCGGCGATGGCCTCCGCATTCTGGCGGTTCGCGGCATAGGCGCGGCCAAGCTGATACATCGCCCGGCGCGAACCCGAGGCCTGCTTGCAGAACTTGATCGCGGTTGCGACATCCGCCGCCGCGACAGTGGCGACACCCCTCGCATCCGCGGGCTTGTCAGGATCGGCAGGATCTGCGGCGAGCCGGTCGCACAGCACAAGATCGGCGGATTGTGCACGCAGCGGCGCGGGAACCGAAGCGGCGATCAGCGCGAGAACCGCGAGCCCAACGACGCCAGCAGTTGAATTCATGTTCGTCGGCAACTTCATCCTGATCCAACCTGCCTTGCGGGCGGCCTTGCGCCGCCGCGAATTTTTAGGACTGCCAATCCCCACCCGCAAGGCAAAGGCTTGATATTGCGTCGCAACATGTTACTGTTCCGGCATTCGTCGGACCCGATCTGATCGGGTGGCTCGGCCGGGCGCCTATCCCCCGGAAACCCTCAGCGAGACTTTTCACATCTGTCTTTCAGGCCGACCGGGCAGCGCCCGTCGCCTCGCTGATTCATATTGGTTCCAGCAAAAATGAGGCACTTCCAGACTTTCCGCCGGGAATGGCTGCGCAATATCCCGACCGAACTGATGTCAGGTACGCTCGTCGCCCTGGCTCTCATCCCCGAAGCCATCGGCTTTTCAATCGTCGCGGGCGTCGATCCCAAGGTCGGGCTCTATGCATCGTTCTCGATCGCGGTGGTGACCGCCATCGTCGGCGGTCGCCCCGCGATGATTTCCGCGGCGACCGCCTCGACGGCGGTGCTGATGATCACACTGGTGCGCGACCATGGCCTGCAATACCTGTTTGCGGCCACCGTCCTGATGGGGGTAATCCAGATCGCGGCCGGCGCGTTGCGGCTCGGGCTGCTGATGAAGTTCGTTTCCCGCTCGGTGATGACCGGCTTCGTCAACGCTCTCGCCATTTTGATATTTCTCGCGCAGCTCCCGCAACTCGTTCATGTCGGCTGGCAGACCTACGCCATGGTCGTCGCGGGGCTGGCGATCATCTATCTGTTCCCGTTCGTCACCAAGCGTGTGCCGTCGGCTCTGGTCAGCATCATCGTGCTCACCGCGTTCACGATCTTTTCCGGCATCACATTGCGGACGGTCGGCGACATGGGTGAACTGCCGTCCAGCCTGCCATTCTTCGCGCTTCCGCAAGTCCCGTTCAACCTCCAGACGCTTCAGATCATATTGCCCTACTCGCTGACGATGGCGGCGGTCGGACTGCTGGAGTCGCTGCTGACCGCGTCGATCGTCGATGACATGACCGACACCGGCAGCAACAAGAACCGCGAATGCGCGGGTCAGGGCGTTGCGAATGTCGTCACCGGATTTCTCGGAGGAATGGGCGGATGCGCGATGATCGGGCAATCGGTCATCAACGTCACATCGGGAGCGCGGACGCGGCTCTCGACGTTTTTCGCGGGAGCGTTCCTGCTATTCCTGATCGTCGTCCTCGGCGACTGGGTCAAACAGATTCCGATGGCGGCACTGGTCGCCGTGATGATGATGGTCTCCATCAGCACCTTCAACTGGTCGTCCATCGTGAACCTGCGATCGCACCCTCTCAGCTCCAGCGTGGTGATGCTGACGACCGTTGTTGTGGTTGTCGCAAGCGGCGATCTTTCGATGGGTGTTCTCGCTGGTGTGGTTCTCAGCGGGGTCTTCTTTGCAGCCAAAGTCGCGCGGCTGCTCGGGATTCATACGGAAACATCGGACGACGGCAGGGAGATCACCTACTTTGTCACCGGCCAGGTGTTCTTCGCGTCGTCCAGCAGCTTCATCGACGCATTCGACTATCAGGATGTGCCGGAGCGGGTGCGTATCGACGTGAGTGATGCGCATTTCTGGGACATCACGGCTATCGCCGCTCTGGACGACATCGTGCTGAAACTGCGCCGTCATGGCGCTCAGGTCGATGTGATCGGGCTCAACAAGGCCAGCGCGACGATGGTGGAACGTTTCGGCACCCACCATCGCGCTGACGCGAGGCAGACAGCGGCGCACTAGCCCGGCGCAACGACCGGCTTTGAGAACAACCGGAGCGAAGCCGTTCCGGTTGTTCCTGTCAGCGACGCGCATCACTCCGTCGTTCTTAACCAGTCCAGCACCGGCGCATTGATTTCGCGCGGATAGGTGTGGCTGAGATCGTCGATCTCGCGATAGGTCACGTTCGCGCCCGCCGCGCTCAGCGCGCGCTGCGCCTGCCGCGCCACCTCGACCGGAAACATCCAGTCCTGCGCGCCGTGGGTCAGGAAAATCGGAAGCCCCTGCATCCGCCCGGCGTCGGCCATCGTGATCAGCATCGGATGGAAGGTCGCGGACACCGGCGCCAGATGCGTGAAGGGCGAGCCGCTATCCAGCGCACTGACATAGCAGAACGTGCCGCCATCGCTCATGCCGGTCAGCAGAAGGCGTTTCGCATCCACGTTCCATCGCTCGCGCACCGCCGCGACGATGCGCGCAAGGTTCGGCGTGTCGTTGTCGTCGCCCATCAGCGCCCATGTCGAGCCCAGCGAATTGCCCGCCGATGTCGGCGCGACGAGGATCGCCCCGAAGCTCCGGGCATCGCGCAGCCAGTTCCAGAGAAAGCCGCGGCCATGGCCGCTGCCGCCATGCAGCGCCACCACCAGCGGCCACGCACGATCGGGCGTGTAGGTCTCCGGCACGTAGTGCGAAAAGCCGCCGCGCGTACGCGGCTCGTTATCGACGTGCATCACGCCGGTTTCGTTCTGTCGCGGCGGCTGCATGCTGCGCGCCAATGCATCGGCGTCGGATCGCAGCGACGGGTCGAGGAAGAACGCGCTCACCACCGGAATGACATATGAGAGCGGATAAAGCGCTTCCTGCGCGCGCGGCAGATGACGCAAGGCGCGAAATACCGCGCGGACGTCGCCCTGCCCGGCGGCTTCGCGCAATTCGGCGAACGCCGACAACGCTTCGTCGCTTGCGGCGACAAGGCGCTTGCCGACATCATCCGACGCATCCGACGGCTTGAAGTCCGAATAAGCCGCGCGCAGGGTAGCCTCCGGCGTGCCGATCGCCTCCATCACCTCGCCGAGTGAAGACGGATCGAAATGGCGCGCCACGAGACTGAGCGTCTCGATGCAGGTGAGCAACGGCAGGAGAATCTTCGCGGGATCGGATGTCATCGGACCACGCTAGCGCCTGGCGCGGCGCGCAGGCAAGGCGACGGCCCGGACTGGAAGCCATGATCGTGAAAATTTCGGCGGCTATTCCTCAGGCTCGGTGGTGAAGAACAACGGATAGCCCTTGGCTTTGCCGAGTTCGGTCGCCTCCTTCGCCCGCGTCTCGGCGACGTCGCGCGTATAGACCGCGATCACGCAAGCGCCTTTCTGGTGCGCGGTAAGCATGACGCGGCCCGCCGTCTCCTCGCCCATCCGAAACACGGCCTTCAGCACCATGACGACGAATTCGCGCGGCGTGTAGTCGTCGTTGAGCAGGATCACCTTGTAGAGCGGCGGCCGCTGCAGCTTGACCTTGGTCTTGGTGGTGGTTTTCGGCTTAACGGTTGTCGGGCTCATCTGTGATCTCTCGGCGTCGTGCAGAGGTTGACGATCTCAGGGTTGGTACGAGGTGTTTCGCTTCCCATATGGAGGCGGAGGCAACGAGGACCGCATGCCGCAGGTCGCATCAAGCGTGATTTCGCGCATCGAATATAACGCGCCCGCGCGCGAGCTTCACGTCACTTTCACGAGCGGCCGGTCCTATAGCTATTTCGGCGTTCCCGGCGAGGTCTACTTCCAGTTTTGCCGATCGGCCTCAAAAGGTGATTTTTTCAATACCCTGATCCGTGACCGCTACGAATTTACCGAGCATCGCTAGCTGGCGCGCAGCTTGATCTCCGGAACATAAATGCGGCGACGGCGTTGTTATCCGCACCCCGCCGCGCTGGCATTTGCCGCCGGCAAAATCCCTCATCCAACAACGGAACCATGGACTAGGCCCCATGTCAGCAACCTATTACTCTGACCCTTCAACGGCGTCATTCAAGGTCAGGCCTGTGTCCTTCATCTTCCCCGATGACGGACTGGTCCCGAACAGCCCTTTGCCTTTCCTGCTCTATAAGAATGCGATCGCAGCAAACAACGATCCGGAACGTGCCATGGAAGAGACCTTCCATGCCAATGGCTGGGGGCAGAGCTGGCGAAATGGGATTTTCAGCTATCTGCACTATCACGCGACGGTGCATGAGGTGCTGGGCGTCGCGCGCGGCCGTGCGCTGGTCCGGTTCGGCGGCGATCACGGCGAGGATTTCGAAATCAGAAAGGGCGACGTCGCGATCCTGCCCGCCGGCACCGGCCATCAGTGTCTGTCGGCCAGCGATGATTTCGCGGTGGTCGGCGCCTACCCGCCCGGTCAACAGATGCAGGTGACCCGGCCCACGCCGGAGAATTATCGCCTGGCGGTCCGGGTCATCCCGCTAGTCGCCCTGCCGGAGACAGATCCGGTGTACGGGCAGCAAGGCCCGCTGGTCGAACTCTGGAGGAGACGGCGCCGATAGCAGGCGATCAGGGCGTCGCGAACGTTCGCGATGCCTGCTCCGGTCCCATCGGAACGCAGACCTTCTTGCGGCGGAGCGCGCCAATCGCGCCCGTGACCCTGAGCACCTTACCCACTCCGCAGGTGCCGTTGTCGACATAGACGACGGACCATGGCGAGAGAAAATAAGGCTCTTTTTTCAAGAAGTTGGGTGTCATTTCCTGCGCCAGGCAAGGCGCGGACACACCGCAGAGAAACGCAAGGGCGACGACGGTACGCATGACGCTCATCCCAAACGCCGGCATACACACCGGCGAAGATCACAATGCTCGGTTTCAATGAAAGTTCCAAGACGCGAACAGAGGCACGCTGAATATTTTTGCAGCATGCCTTCGCGAACACGTCATAGCGAATTCCGGAACGGGACCAGCCGCGATGTGTTGGGCCTCCAATAGCAACGGAGGTTCTAATGCGACGTAAATTGCTCCTGACACTGGTGGCCGCATCGCTCGCAGCATCAACGCTGGCAGCTTCCGCTCAGGTCGCTCCCCCATCATCGCCGGGCGGTTCGGCAGCCGGTACACCGGGCGTCTCGCCCGCGACCCCGCCGCCACCGACGTCGGCACCATCCACCGGCACGACCGGCAGCAACACTGGCGTCAATCAGCCTGGCGTCCCCAACACCTCGAAGCCCGGATCGATTGGAACCGGCGCATCCCCGAGCGGCCTGCCCGGCGACAGCACGTCCAACCCCGGTTTCCCGGGCAAGGTCGGCAAGTAACGTTGCGATGGGCTTTGACGTCCTGTGCGCGGACCGCACAGGACTCGCCGTGGCGCGCTATTTCTTTTCCGTCTCGCCCTTGCCTTCCTGCTTGAACGGAACGAGCAGCCAGAGCGTGAGGAAGGTAAACAGCGAGATCACCACCGCGACATCGTAGGCGCCAAGCCCGACCGCCGCGCCGGTGGCTCCCGTAGCCCAGAGGCTGGCGGCGGTGGCTGTACCGCGCACCGAATCATCGGTTTTGAGGATCGCGCCGCCGCCGATGAATCCCATACCGGTCATCAGGCCCTCGATGATGCGCGCTGTGCCCTCGGGGTGGCCTTCGAGGATGTGCTCGGTGGCCTGAACGATGCCGCAGGTCGCCAGCGCCACCAGCGGGAAGGTCCGCAGGCCGGCGCTCCGTTCGGCTTTTTCCCGGTTCCATCCGATCGGCAGCGCCAGCACGTAAGCGACTGCTAGTGCGATCAAATGCGGCCCGATCCGAAAGCTGCCGGCCATCTCGAGAAGCGACTGCATGAACCCCTCCGTGAATCGCCGTAGCGTGACACGGCAATGGGGACGGCGCTACTCGGTCTTGGTGGTGCTGTTGGAACTGGTCCGCGGCTTGCCGTCCTTGCCATCCTTGCCGGCACCCGCGATGCGGACCTGATCGCCGTCGTTGATCCCGTCGAGCGGCGTCACGATGATCCTGTCATCGGACGACAGGCCGGTGGCGATCTCGATCTCGCGGCCGAGGTCGCGGGCGATGGTCACCGTCTTGAACAGCACCTTGTCCCCTGCGGTGACTGTCGCCACGCGCAGACCGCTGCTGTTGAACACCAGCGCGCTCGCCGGAATGCTCAGGGGCTGGACATCGCTCGACAGCGACAGCTTGACGTTGGCGAAGGCGCCGGGGCGCAACTCACCCTTGGTGTTTTCGATGGCAAGCTGCATCCGCGTGGTGCCGGATTGCACGTCCACCGACTGGGCGGAGGCCTCGATGGTCGCCGGGAAGCTGCGATCCGCATATTCCGGAACCGTCACCGTCGCCTTCGCGCCCATCTTGATGGCGGGCAGATAGCTCTGGGGCACGTTCACATAGAGGCGCAGCTTGCTGACATTGGACACGACGAACATCGCCGCGCCCGCGCCGGTGCCGCCGTTGATCAGCGCGCCGACGTCGGTATTGCGTTCGGTGACGACGCCGTCGAACGGCGCGGTCACCAGTTTGTAGGAGGCAAGCGCTTCGAGACGTTCGACATTGGCCTGCTGCGACTTGACCTGCGCTTCCTTGCTGGCGAGATCCGCCGAGCGCTCGTCGATCTCCTGCTGCGAAACGAAATTCGACGCCAGCAGCGTCTTGCGCCGGGCCAGCGTCGCGCCCGACAGCTTGGCGGCGGCCTGCGCGTTGGCCAGATCGGCGCGCGCCTGCAGCAACTGCTGGTCGAGATCCGGGGCCTCGATTTCGGCAAGTTCCTGCCCGGCTTTAACCTGCGCGCCGATGTCGGCCTTCCAGCCTTTCAGGTAACCGCTGACCCGCGCATAGATCGGCGCACGCGAATAGGCTTCCAGCCGTCCCGGCAATTCGAGCGTGGCATTGAGCGGCTTGGTTCCGGGCAGCGCCACCGCCACCGACGGCACGGCCTGCGCATCGGTCCATTCCTTGAGTTCGGCGTCGCCCCGCGACCGGGTGATGATGCCGGTGACAACCACGGCCGTCAGCACGCCGATGGCGAGCGTGCCGTAGAGCCTCAGCTTGCGCGGCGACACTGGTGAGCCCTGATCAGGTCGCATGAACGATCTCCGGTGCCGTCGCAGGTTTTGCGGGCATCTTCTTGTGGACCATACTGAACAGCACTGGCACGAACATCAACGTGGCAAATGTCGCAAAAATCAGCCCGCCGACCACGGCGCGGCCCAGCGGCGCGTTCTGCTCGCCGCCCTCGCCCAGCCCCAGCGCCATCGGCGCCATGCCGATGATCATCGCCAGCGCGGTCATCAGCACCGGCCGGAACCGGACGAAGCCGGCATCGAGCGCGGCGGCGATCGGGTCGCCAAGTTCCTCGTAACGTTCGCGCGCGAAGGCGATCACCAGCACGGAGTTCGCCGTCGCCACACCCATGCACATGATGGCACCGGTCAACGCCGGCACCGACAGCGTGGTGTGGGTCGCGAACAGGAACCAGACGATGCCCGCCAGCGCCGCCGGCAACGCGGACACGATCACGAACGGATCGGACCACGACTGGAAGTTCACCACGATCAGAAGGTAGATTAGCACAATGGCGCCAAGCAGGCCGAACAGCAGCCCCGCGAAGGCGCTGTTCATGGTTTCCACCTGCCCGAGCAGAACCACGCGGCTGCCGCGCGGAACATCCTTGGCGGTGTCCGCGAGAACCTTGTTGACGTCCTTCGCCACCGCGCCGAGATCGCGCCCCTGCGGCGTCGCATAGATCTGCACCATGGTCTGAATGTCGTACTGCGACACCACGGCGCTGGAGGCCGTGCGGCTGATATTGGCAATGCTGCCGAGGATCGGCGGCGACGTCATCCCCGCCGACGAAATCGGCAGGGCTTCGAGCTTGTTCAGCGAGTCGATCCGGTACTGCGGCGTCTGCATCACGATGGAATACGACACGCCGTTTTCGGGATTGAGGAAGAATGTCGGCGCTACCTGCGAACTGCCGGCAAGATTGACGACCATGCTGTTGGTGACGTCGCGCGCTGTCAGCCCGACATATTGCGCGCGTGTGCGGTCGATATCGACATTGAAGCCCGGATTGTTCGGCGACTGCTGAATCCGCGCGTCGGCAACGCCGGGAATGAGCTTGATCCGCCGCAGCACATCGTTGGCGTATTTGAAGTTGCCTTCAGCGTTGTTGCCGCGCACCTGGATGTCGATCGGGGCCGGCGCGCCGAAGTTCAGAATCTGGCTGACGATGTCGGCCGGCAGGAACGCGAAGGAGACGCCCGGGAAGTCGCGCGGCAGCTTCTCGCGCAGTTCGCGGACATAGTCGTCGGTCGGGCGGTGATCGCCCTTCAGCTTGATCTGGATATCGCCGTCCTGCGGACCGATCACGCCGGTGTTGTTGTAGGTCATGTTGATGCTGCTGTTCGGCATCCCGATGTTATCGGCCATGGTGTCGATATTGTCGGGCGGGATGACCTGCCGGATCGCTTTCTGAATTTCGGCCAGCCGGTTCGCGGTCTCCTCGACGCGGGTGCCGATCTGGTTACGGACATGAATCAGGATCTGGCCGGTATCGACCGACGGGAAGAAGTTGCGGCCAAGGAACGGCACCAGCAGGAACGACACTGCAACGAAGGCGAGGAAGCCCGTGACGAACACCGGCCGGTGCGCGAGCGCCATTTCGAGCAGGCCGTGATAACCCGCCCTGAATGACTCGAACCGGGCCTCGAAACCGCGCTGGAACAGCACCAGCGGGTTGCGGGTGCGCGGCTTTTCCGAACGCTCGCCGTGCTCGTCATGGGCATGCTTGTGCAGCAGGTACTTCGCCATCGTCGGCACCAGCGTGCGCGACAGGATGAACGACCATGCCATGGCGAACATCACCGAGAGCGCCATCGGCACGAACAGGAAGCGCGAGACGCCGGTCAGGAAGAACATCGGCACGAACACGATGCAGATGCACAGCAGCGACACGAACGCGGGCGTCACGATCTGGCGCGCGCCGTCGAGGATCGATTCCTCGACCTCCTTGCCCTGCTCCAGATGCCAGTTGATATTTTCAATGGTCACGGTCGCGTCGTCGACCAGAATGCCGACCGCGAGCGCGAGGCCGCCCAGCGTCATGATGTTGAGCGTCTCGCCCACCGCCGCAAGGCAGATGATCGCCCCGAACACCGACAGCGGGATCGAGACCGCGATAATAATGGTCGAGCGCCAGCTTCCCAGAAACAGCAGGATCATGATGCTGGTCAGCACCGCCGCCAGCACACCCTCGAACGCCACGCCCTTGATGGCGCCGCGCACGAAGATCGACTGGTCGCCGATGAACGAAATCCTGAGCGCGTCCGGCAGCGTATCCTGGATATCGGCAACCTTTTGTTTGATGCCGGAGATGATGTCGAGCGTCGATGTCGCGCCGGCCTTCAGCACCATCATCAGCACGGACCGGTTGCCGTCGACATGAACGATGTTGGTTTGCGGCGGATTGCCGTCGCGCACGGTCGCCACGTCGCGGATGTAGACGGTCGCCCCGTTCACGACCTTGATCGGCAGTTCACCAAGCTCTTCGATTTTCAGCGGCGAGTTATTGAGCCGGATGTTGTATTCGAAGTTGCCGATCTTCTGGGTGCCGACCGGCGTGATGAGGTTCTGCGCCGCCAGCGCGTTGGCGACATCCTGTCCCGACAGGCCGAGCGCCTGCATCGCGCTGGGGTTGAGGTCGATCACGATCTGGCGCTGCTTGCCGCCGTACGGCCACGGGATCGCGGCACCGGGCACGGTGACCAGCGGTGTACGCAACTGGTTGGTGGCGAAGTCGAACAGATTCTGCTCGGTCAATCCTTCGCCTGCGAGCGCAAGCTGGACGATCGGCACCGTGGAGGCATTGTAGTTCAGGATCAGCGGCGGGGTCGCGCCCTGCGGCAACTGCCGGAGCATGGTCTGCGAGATCGCGGTCACCTGCGCGTTGGCGGTGCGGATATCGACGTTGGGCTGGAAGAAGATCTTGATGACGCCCGTTCCGTTGTAGGAATTGGCGACGATGTGCTCAATGTCGTTGACGGTCGTGGTCAGCGCGCGCTGGAACGGCGTCACGATGCGGCCCGACATCTGGTCAGGCGGCAGGCCGGTATAGGACCAGACCACCCCGATCACCGGAATCCGGATTTCGGGGAAAATATCGGTGGGAGTGCGCAACGCCGCGAGCGGTCCGACAATCAGCAGCAGAAGTGCCAGCACGACGAAAGTATAAGGTCGGCTCAGGGCAATCCGGACGAGCGCATTCATCTTTGACGTTTCTCGGTCAGCGGGGCGCAACGTTGCTTCCGCAGGGAGGACCTGTTTTTCGACGCTTCAAATCTGGGGCTGATCTATCCGAATCTGCAGCGATCGCGCAACGCCGCAAAGCTCACAGTCGCTTGTTCAGGCCGCGGAACTGCCTGTTTCGAGGCCAAAACGCGCAATATTTCCCGGCCCGGGGCTAATTTATCACAGGATCAACTGGGTCTGGGTGACCACTGCGACCAGTTTGCCGTCGGCTTCAAGCCGCGTCTGCCAGACGTGGGTCCGCCGCCCGAGATGGATCGGGGTTGTGGTCGCTGTCACAGTCACCCCCGCCTTGGCCGCGCCGGTGAAATTGGTCTTGCTCTCGATGGTGGTGGTGCCCTTCGCATCGGGCGGCAGGTTGATCACGGTCGCGGCCGCGCCAACGGAGTCGGCAAAGGCCATCACCGCGCCGCCGTGGATGGAGTGACCCAGCGTGCAGAGGTCTTCGCGGACCACCATGGTCGCGACCACCTTGTCCTTCTCGGCTTGCGTGAACGTCACGCCCATCAGGGCGGCGAACGGCATCGGCCGCGACTGGATCATTTCAAGCAGGGTCACGAGCAGTTCCTCTTGTTAATGCGATACATGAAGCGGCTGCGGGGGCCTCGAGCCCGTTAAAGCAGCGCATGAGCCGTCGGATCACACCGCTTCCACGCCGCACCACCCGGCCACGAACAGTGCAATCGCCCGCGTGGTCTTGCGCAGCGATTCGATTTCGACTCGTTCGTTGAAGCCGTGCATCGCCTCCGCCGTCGCCCCGAAGCACAGGCTCGGGATGCCCGCATTGAGGCCATAGAACCGCGTATCGGTCAGCGCCGTGAACGCCAGTTCCTTTATCGGTGCGCCATAGACTGTCTCATAGGCCGAGCGCAGCACGGCTTCCGAGTCCTGTGCCCCCGTCAGTTCATAGCCTTCGGACAGAAAGCCGGACCACTCCACCACCGGCGGGTTCTTCGCCAGGAACGGATGCTGCTTCGCGGCCGCCTCGACGCAGGCGACGATTTCGGCCTGATGATCGGCAATCGACCAGCCGGGCAGCACGGCGATCCGGCAATCGACGTCGCACCACGCGGGCACGCTTGAAGCCCAGTCGCCGCCCTTGATGATGCCGGGATTGAAATTGATCGGGTGCTTGACGACCTTGAAGTACCTGTCGCTGGCCGCGCGCCTGTTCCATTCCTCCTCGAGTCCCTCGAGCGCCTGGACGAGATGATACGCCGCCTTGATCGCGTTGGCCCCCGCCCCCGCCTCGAACACATGCACCGGCTTGCCGCGCACCTTGAGGCGAAACCAGATCACACCGACCTGTGAGCGAACCAGCTTGCCGTTGGTCGGCTCCGGGATGAAACAGCAGTCGGCGCGATAACCGCGCTGCACCGTGGAGAGCGCACCGACGCCGGTGCTCTCCTCCTCGATGACGGACTGGAAATGAATCCGCGCCGTCGGCTTCAATCCAGCGGCCTTCAACGCATCGAGCGCGTACAACGCAGCGATGGTGCCGGACTTCATGTCGCCCGCGCCGCGCCCGTACATCCAGCCGTCCTTGATGGTCGGGGTGAACGGCGGCGTGTCCCACATGTCGAGCGGCCCGGCGGGCACTACATCGCAATGACCTTGCAGGATCAGCGAGCGACCTGCTTCACGCGCCGGACGATATGTGCCGACCACCGAGCGGGCTTTCGAGAAGTCATGCTCGATGGTGCCATAGCCGCGTAGGTCTTTCAGATCGTTCGTGTCGATATGCCAGTCATCGACCTCGTAGCCGCGCGCCCGCAGCAGGTCGCCCATCATGTCCTGACAAGGACCTTCCGCGCCGCGCGTCGAGGGGATCGATGAAAACTGCTTCGTGGTCTCAAGCTGCCGGTCGAAAGTATCGTCCACCGCATCGAGAATGCGGCGCTGGGTGTCGTTCGTTGTTGTTTTGGCGTCCATCGCGTTTCGTCCCTTTATGCCTGCGTCTGCCGCGCAGATTGTTGGCACGAGTGTAGCCAGTTTTAGGGGACCGTTGGAAGGGAGGCGATGATCTCCGAGGTAAGCGTTGACGTCCGGAGCACAAAAGCATGCCGGCTGGTTGAACCTCATTCGGCGAAACAAACACTCATGGTTTCTGGCAGCAGCCGCATACAGGTCGGGTCCTAGCGGATTGATGTAGCTCGAGCCAAATGCAACACAATGTTTCTCATGTCCGACCCCTTTAAATACTCAGCCCTCGCAATCATGCTGCTGGCGATATTGCTCGCAAGCTACAAGGGACGACACGCGGTCTCGGCAACCGGCCGGCCGCTCGCCTGGACTCAAGTTCCTCTGATTGCATTTTTAACCGTTTCTATCGGGCCAAGCATCGTCGCCACACTTATCTATCTTGGCTACAAAACCGGTCTGATGCAGGCCGGACCATCCGGATATCGATTTTCATCATTCATTTCTCAGCTCCCCCTTGATTTCGCGGTCATGAACTGGGGATTTGTTGCTTTGTATGTGACTTCCCGGCTGGCACCGAACTTTCGATCGGCCCGGTCTGCGATGTGGGTTTCCGCAACCGCGATGTCCCTTCTCAACGTGCCGCTGTTTTTCCTGGCTCCCGACATGGTTTCCAGCGTCTTCGATGCGGGCCAAGGCATCGGCATTATTCAGGCCATGCTCAGCATGCCGCTCTGGTTCGGTCGATACCCCGATTTTCTTAATCCCGACTCTGGCATCGGTCTGCTCGTCTTTGCACCGCTCGCCCCCATACCGTTCTTGGGATTGATCGGCTGGATCGCTGTACAACTCATCGGAGGGACCGACAGTTCTCCAAAAGGGAAAGCTGTGCAGCCGTAGGGCACCGGAAATAAGTTGTCCAAGCAACGTTGGGGGCGTCATTCCGGGGCGCGAGCGATTGCGAGCGAATCCGGAATCCAGAAGCTGCATCCGCTGAACTCTCCGGGATTTTCGGATCGGCTTGCTTTCGCAAACCGTCCGGAATGACGTGTTTGGGAGGATCAATACCCACCGTGAACCGCTATCGGGAATGCGCAAACGCGCAAATACAATATGACCGAACCAAGCCACCAACTGTGTAGATTTGGTCACACACGCCGGGTTTGTGCGGATGTTCTTCGTGCGTTCGCAAAAGGTGATGAGGCATTTACGGCTTGCGCGATAGGATCGTTCATCATCGGCGACAATCGATGACGTTTCGCCGGTGATGAGAATGAGCTCCCAGGATACAAGGAGAGCAATCATGCCAGCCTATGCACAGCATCACCAACAGCATCGCGACATTCATGCAGCCATGACGATATGTCCAAGCTGCCTGAGCCAGCCCATGCAGATCAGCGGGATTCAACCTTTCTGGGATCTTGCAAGGGTCGACTTCGTCTACGAATGCCCGGCCTGCTGTACTGAAATCCGGGAAACCGTGATGGAGCACTAGGTGCGCGGCTTACGCGTGCCGGTTCCCTTCGCGCAAATCTTGCGGACATGCGCCGGCTGACGGCGTCGGCGCATGTCCGCAACTCAACCGCCGCCTATGAGAATCGCGGTCGCCCGATTACGATGAGGCATGACCTACGCCTACCTCATCATCGCGATCGTTCTTGAGGTGATCGGAACCTCCGCGCTTCAGGCGTCGGAGCAATTCACCAAGCCGAAGCCGCTGATCCTGACGGCGCTCGGCTACGCGGCGTCGTTCTATTTCCTGTCGCTTGTGCTGCGGACAATGCCGGTCGGGATCGCCTACGCGATCTGGTCCGGCCTCGGCATCGTGCTGATCACGCTCGTCGGTCTCGTCTTGTTCGGCCAGAAACTCGACATGCCCGCCGTCATCGGCCTTGCACTGATTATCGCAGGCGTCGGCACCATCAACCTGTTTTCATCGTCCGTTTCACATTGATGCCTTGGAGAACCACGCATGGCTAATCGTAACATCCTCTACGCAGTCGTCGGCGCGCTGATAGTTGCGGTCGCCGTGCTCGGCTACAAGGTCTATCAGGACAACAAGAAACCGCAGGGTTTGCAGATCAACGTCGGTCCCGACGGGCTGAAGATTCAGAACAAATGAGCCACGCATGATCGCACCATCGCACACGCGAGCGCTCCTGCTCGCAACGGTCCTCTCGCTGGCAGCCACCGCCTTCGCCCGCGCCGACATCGTCGGGCGTGAAGCCGATGTGACCAATCTGCGGCTCGGTCAGAAGGTTTATGTCGATGACGGCTCCTGCCCCGCCGGACAGATCAAGGAAGTCTTAGGCCTTCGCCTCACCGCAGCCGGCGTCGAAGCTTCCCGCAAATGCGTCGACCGCAAGGGCAAACGCTAGATTTAGATCGTCCGGCCGCCGTCCACCGGTAGCACCACGCCGGTGATAAAATCGGCATCGTCCGACGCAAGATAAACACACGCCTTGGCGATGTCTTCCGGCTGCGACATGCGTCCGAGCGGGATCGTCGCGATGAACTTGGCGCGGTTCTCCGGCGTGTCGGGCACGCCCATGAATGTCTCAAGCAGCGCCGTGTCGCCCATCACCGGCGCAACGCAGTTAACCCGTATCTTGTCGGGCGCAAGCTCCGCCGCCATCGCGCTCGACAGCAGGTTCACCGCGCCCTTCGAGCCGTTATACCAGGTGAGGCCCGGGCGCGGACGGATGCCGCCGGTCGAACCGATATTGATAATGCAGCCGCCGCCCTGCTCGCGCATCAGCGGCACGGTGGCGTTCGTCATGTGATAGATCGATTTGACGTTGACCGCGAACACGCGATCGAACTCGTCTTCGGTCACGTCCATGATCGGCTTGTTGCGGAACGACCAGCCTGCATTGTTCACCACGATGTCGAGCCGTCCGAATGTCTCGACCGCTGTGGCAACGGCCTTGTCGATATCGTCACGTTTCGAAACGTCGCCTGCGACTGCGACAGCGCCGCCGGTATTCGCGGCGACGCGCGCCGCGCCCTCGCCGTTAAGGTCGAGGATCACGACCTTGGCACCCTCATCCACGAAATGCCGCGCGATGGCTGCGCCAAATCCCGACGCGCCGCCCGTGACCAGCGCAACCTTGTTCTTGAGACGCATGTTGTCCGCCCTTTAGTTTTCATTTTTGTTGTCCGCCAGCGTCGATCAAACCACCCGCAAACGCAAGAGCCCGCGCGTCACTCCCGATTCCAAATCGCGCAAGACAATTCGACGATACATCGCCCGGCTTTTCGTCATCCGAATTCGCAGATGCAGCGTGACCGCCGGTTTCATCGTCCTACAGTTGTGTCGCGCGGCGAATGAGTCCGGTGCCGCCGTGAGGAAAGAGACCCCGGACTGGGAGGGCGAAATGATGTCGGGCATGCTTGTTACCCTGTTGATTCAGATTGTCGGCGGCGCTATCGGCGGAAACGTCGCCGGGGGTGCGGCCAAGAACATCGATCTTGGCACGATGGGCAATACCATCGCCGGTGCGATCGGCGGCGGCGTTGGCGGACAGATTCTCGGAATGCTGATTCCGATGCTGGCCAACACGGCGGCAACGCCGGACATCGGCGCAATCATCGGCCAGGCTGCGGGCGGCGGCGTTGCCGGTGCGGTGCTCACCGCTATCGTCGGCATGATCAAGAACAAGTCGGCGGCGTAAGGATCGCCACGGCTCAATTTGTCATTGCGAGAAGCACTTGCGACGAAGCAATCCAGTTTACTCTGGATTGCTCCGCGGAGACTGTCATCGGGCCGGCCATAGCGCGTCAAAGACGCGCGTAAACGCGCTTTCGACCGGCCCCGTTGGCTCGTAATGACGTGGAGTGGTTTCCGTCGGCGCTCTATCCCGAAATGAAATCACCGCATTTCTGGATATTGTCGTTGCTGCCCCATGGCATGATCGGGACCGAGGACGTCGAGTTCTTCGGCGAGCCTTCGATCAGCTTGTCGGAATAGACCATGTAGACCAGCACATTCCGCTTGGCGTCGCAGCCGCGCACGATCTGCATTTTCTTGAAAAACAGTGAGCGCCGCTGCCGGAACATGTCTTCGCCCTGCGCCGCCTTGGACTTGAAGCGGATCGGCCCGATCTGCCGGCAGGCCAGCGAGACGTCCGAGACTTCCTCGGCAAGCCCGAGCCAGCCCTTGTAGCCACCCTTCTCCGGCACCGTAAAATGACACGCGACACCTTCGACCACGGGATCGTCGACGCCGTAGGTCGCGAGTTTGTCGTCCGGGCTGAGTAGCTTGAAGACGGTGGAGCGGCGGAAGATCAGGTCCGGTTCGTCAGCCGCCGTCACAGGTGTTGCGGCCAGCCAGACAAAAGCAGTGGCCAACAGCGCGGCGGCTGTCATTCGGGTCGAACGGAAGGGCATCAGCGAGGCTCCACGGGAGTGTATCGAAACTTGGGCCGGGCGCGATTGCCCATGGCCGGGAACCCCTCATGTGGGGTGGCCGCGGCGGCGTTGGAAGGCACGGGATTGTGACCGCGGACAAGGGGGCGTTAAGCGCTTTTGAAGGCTCAACGGCTACCGTGAACGACGACTGCGGTACGAGACCCGAAACGGCCATGAACATTTGGCCGGTTGGCGACACTAATACTGGAATCAGTTGAGGAATTTCGCGTGTACGGCAATCGGCTACCTTCTCCGGACGACCAGCAAAAAACGGTCGTCGCCACAACCTCCCCTTTTCGCAGTGACATCAGTTCCCGTCCGGCCCGATCGCGGAGCCTGCGAACCGCATGGCTCGCCGCGACGCTGAGCGCAGGATTTGCGCTGCCCGCCGATGCCCAACTGTTCTGGCCGATGGACCCCGGTAGCGACTATTACGCTGAGCCCCCACGAATGGAACCGCGCCGCCCGCGCGTGGTACGCACCCGGCCGAAACTGCCCGATGCGCCCAAGGACACTGCCAAGCCGGTCGGGCCGATTGTCATCGCGATCTCGATCGAAAACCAGCAGATGAAAATCTACGACCGAAACGGTCTGTTCGCGGAATCGCCGGTCTCCACCGGCATGCGCGGACACTCGACGCCGACGGGCGTATTCAGCGTCATTCAGAAGAACAAGTATCACCGCTCGAATATCTACAGCGGCGCGCCGATGCCCTACATGCAGCGCCTCACCTGGTCCGGCATCGCGATGCATGCGGGCGCGCTGCCCGGCTATCCGGCGTCGCACGGCTGCATCCGCATGCCGATGAATTTCGCGATGCGGATGTGGGGCTGGACCCGCATGGGCGCCCGCGTCATCGTCACCCCCGGCGAGGTCTCGCCGGCCGACTTCTCTCATCCGCTGCTGATCGCCCGCAAGCCGGACACACATCCGCTCGCAGCCGCACCTGCGCAAGACAAGCAGGCCTCGACGCTGAAGTCAGATCGATCCTCTATCCTCGACGCCGCCGCCGAGGACAAGCCGCAATTGCGGCTGACGTCGATTTCCGAAGGCGCGCCCATTCGCACCGCCGACGCCAGCGGCGCACTCGGGCAGAAAAGCGATGCGGACAGCGTTGCTGCCGGACCGACCGGCTCGCCCGCACCGGAGGTCGCCAAAGACTCCGGCAAGGAGAGTCCGAAGGACGCGTCGTCAGACACTTCCAAGGATGCGACAAACAGCGAAGCTCAAAAGACCGATAAAGATCAGGCTCGCGCTAGCGATCCCGTCACAACTCCCAGTGTCACGCCCCCACTCGAGGGAACGGCGGAATTCATCGGCCCGGTGAAGCCGCGCACGGGGCATGTCGCGGCCTTTGTCAGCGCCAAGGAAAGCAAAATCTACGTGCGGCAGAATTTCGAGCCGTGGTTTGAAGCGCCGGTCACCATCGCCGCATCGGATCGCCCGCTCGGCACGCACATCTTCACGGTTCGCGCCGACAAGGCCGATCCTGATGCGCTGCGCTGGTCGGTCGTCTCGCTGCCCGCGCCTGTGCGCGCGGCAGAACAAACTCCCCGGCGCAAGCGCGGCGAGCCAGCCATCACGACGGCAGCGGCCGTTCCGCCGTCGTCGCCTACCGAAGCCCTTGATCGTTTGACCATCCCCGAGGACGCCATGAAGCGGATCGCATCGGCGCTGGCGTCGGGCGGCTCAATCACGGTATCGGATCGCGGCCTTGGCGACGAAACCGGGCGCGGTACGGATTTCATCGTCCCGTTGCGGTAAGCGGCGGCCATCTGCGAGATGGAACGCGTATTGCGGCCTGTCACGGCTTCTTGAAACCCGGGACGGGGGCGATCCGTTATCTTGACCGACAGTCTCCCGGGAAGTGCATCATGATCGACCGCCGACGTGTGATAACGGCCATCGCAGCTGGCGCTGCACTTCCGCTAACGGCGCGATCCGTGTTCGCGCAGGCAGCGATGAGCCGCATGACCGCCTACGGCTTTTCATTCCAGAGCCTGAAAGGCGGCGACATCCGTCTCGCCGACTTCGCCGGCAAGCCGTTGCTGGTGGTCAACACCGCCTCGCTGTGCGGCTTCACTCCGCAATATGCGGGGCTACAGGAAATCTGGACGCAATTCCGCGACCGTGGCCTGACGGTCATCGGCGTGCCCTCGAACGACTTCGGTGCGCAGGAGCCCGGCGGCGCGAGCGACATCACGCAAACCGCCGAACAGACCTATCACGTCAGCTTTCCGATCACGGCCAAGACCTCCGTGAAGGGGCCGAACGCCCATCCGTTCTATAAATGGGCGGCGGCCGAGCGTCCGGCCGATCTCCCAAGCTGGAATTTTCACAAGTATCTCGTCGGCCGTGACGGCCATGTCGCCGACGCGTTTTCCTCTCGCGTCGAGCCGACCGACACGCGCGTTGTGACGGCGATTGCCCGCGCCCTGACCGCCTGACGAAACTCCGTCCACACCCTGATTAACCCTGCCGACGTTCCTGTTGAAAATCGATTGGCGGGACTGCGGCGGCAGGATTAGGCTACCGCCAGGAACGACGGCGGAGTCCGGCGGACCGGGCACGGGAGTTTTGCGTTAAGGGGTATTCTCCATGCGTATCAAGGCAACTGTTTTCGCCGCCAGCGCCATCTCGATGTGCGCCTGCACCAGCGTCTGGTCAGAAGCGCTCATTCCGCAGCGCAGCACCCTGCCGACGGCCAAAGCCGCTGCGCCGACACCGGCTCCTGCGCCAGTTCCAGCGACTGCAAACGCTCCGGCTCCGGCTCCAGTGCCTGCGCCAACCGCAATCAAGGCCAACTGCGCCAACCCGAATGCCATCGGCGTGTCGCGCGTGGTGCAGATCGACACCACCGGCGGCCCCGGCTTCGGCTTTGAGCATTTCAAGCAGCTCGACTTCCTGCGCGACAAGGAAGTGGTGCTGACGTTCGACGACGGCCCATGGCCGGTGAACACGCCGTCGGTGCTCAAGACCCTCGCCGACGAATGCACCAAGGCGATCTTTTTCCCGATCGGCAAGCATGCCACCTACTATCCCGAGATTCTTAAACACGTTGCGGCGGAAGGCCACACCATCGGCGCGCATACGTGGTCGCACGCCAATCTCAACAACAAGAAGCTGACCGACGACCAGCGCAAGGACGAGATCGAAAAAGGCTTCAGCGCCGTGAAGTGGGCGCTGGGTGCCGCGCCCTCGCCGCTGTTCCGGTTTCCCGCGCTCCAGCATCCTGCTGCGATGGTGACATATCTTGGCGAGCGCAACATCTCGATCTGGTCGTGCGACCTCGACTCGTTCGACTTCAAGTCGCGCACCGCGCAGAAGGTCGTCGATACCGTGATGTCGAAGCTGGAGAAGAACGGCAAGGGCATCATCCTGATGCACGATTTTCAGAAACACACCGCAGAAGCCTTGCCTGAAATCATGAAGCGGCTGAAGGCCGGCGGCTACAAGATCGTGCAGGTCAAGGCCAAGGCGCCGATGCAGACCATCGCCAAGTACGACGAGGAACTGGTCAAGGACGTGAAGCTGCCGACGGTCAGTTCGCGCCCGCTCAACAGCGTGGTGCAGACAATTTCGGAATAGCCAAAAACGCGCACTTGCGGCTTTCCCGGAAATGGCTAAACCGCCATTCATGCGCATCGAAGGCTATGTGATCCTTTCCGCCGACGGCATGCTCGCGGACGCCAGCGGCGTGATGCCCGCGGCGCTGAAATTCGACGCCGATCAGAGATTTTTCGAATCCGCGCTGGATAATGCGGACCTGATCGTTCACGGCAAAAACTCGTTCGAGGATCAGCCGCGCTCTCCCGAGCGCACACGTATCGTGCTGACGCGAACCGTCCCGGCTCTCGCGCGAGACCCGGTAAATCCCAAGGCGACGTTGTGGAATCCCGCCGGTGCCTCTTTTGAAGACGCCTGCCGCGCAAGCGGCGTGACCAGCGGAATCGCAGCGATCATCGGCGGCCCCGCTGTGTTCGAGATGTTCATGGACACCTTTGATGTGTTCTGGCTGTCGCAGGCGCACAACCTGACGATCCCCGGCGGAATGGGTGGATTTATCGAGGTGCCCCGGCGTTCGCCACAGGACATCCTGGCCGGCCACGGCCTCAAGGCCGGCGAAGTTCGCGTGCTGGACGCGGTGAAAGCCGTGGACGTGACCGCGTGGCGGCGGAGTTAAACGTCCGTATATCGGCCACTGTCTTCCATCGCCACCGGACGCGGATAACCCGCAATCAACAGCAGCCCGCCGATCAGCGACAGGTTCTTCAGGGCATGGATCATGTTGTTGATCCGGTCGGCGCCGGTCATATCCCAGAAGTTATGGAAGTAGAACGTCGTCACCACGACGAACAGCACCAGCACCCAGGCGAAGAACCGCGTGCCGACATTCAGCGCGATGAACAGTCCAGCCGCGACCTCCACAACCCCGGCCAGAATCGCCAGCATCTGCGAGGTCGCCATCCCCGTGATGCCCTCAAGCTCGACGGTGTATTGCGTCAGCATCGCCGGGAGGACCACCTTCTCGGTGATCGCCTGCGTTGTCGATGCGATATCGAATAACTTGGATGCGCCGGAAAACACAAACAGGACAACGAAAAGAACGCGTCCGACTGTGACGATGGCTGGCATTTCTCGGCCCCGCTAAGATCCCTGGAACGGGACTATACAGGAGTTGCCGTCAACCGAACAGCGTTGGCTGTTGCCGTCCCGCACGCTCCTGTGCTTCGACCGCAGCAACCGCCGTCATGTTGAGAATGCCCCGCGCCGTCACCGACGGCGTCAGGATATGGGCTGGCCGCGTGGGTCCGATCAGGATCGGCCCGACCGGGAGCGCGTCGGCGAGGATCTTGATCATCTGGTAGGCGATATTGGCCGCATCGAGGTTCGGCATGATCAGGATGTTCGCCGATCCTTCGAGCCGGGAATGCGGAAGAACGAGCTGGCGAGACAGCGCGGTCAGCGCGGAATCGCCCTGCATCTCGCCGTCCGCTTCGATTTCCGGATGATCGTTGACCAATATCTCGGTGGCGCGGCGCATCTTCTGGGCGGACGCGGAATCGTAGCTGCCGAAATCCGAATGGGACAGGAATGCGATCTTGGGTTTGATGCCGAACCGCTGGACGTGGACGGCGGCGAGCGCCGCCATTTCAGCCAGTTCTTCGGCTGTCGGATTCGGACGGATCTGGGTGTCGGCAATGAAATAAGCGCCCTTGCTGGTGATCACCAGCGCCAGTGCCGAATAGTCCGCAAGCCCCGGCGTCACGCCGATGATCTCGCGGATGCGCCGCAGGTGGCTCATGTAGCGGCCATCGACGCCGCACAGCATGGCGTCGGCCTCGCCGCGCGCCACCGCAAGCGCCGCGATCACCGTCGCATTGGTGCGCACCAGCGTCCGCGCGGCTTCCGGCGTGATGCCGTGCCGCCCGGCCACATCGATGTAGCTTTGCACATAGGAGCGATAACGCGGATCGTCTTCCGGATTGATCAGGTCGAAATCGCTGCCGGGGTTGATCGAAAGACCGAACCGCTTGATGCGCGCCGCCACCACCGACGGACGCCCGACCAGAATGGGCCGCGCCAGCTTTTCCTCAAGCACGACCTGAACCGCGCGCAACACGCGCTCGTCCTCGCCCTCGGCGTAGATCACGCGGACCGGCTGGGTCTTGGCCTTGGCGAACACCGGCTTCATCACCAGACCGGAGCGGAATGCGAACCGGTCGAGTTGCTCCGTGTAGGCGTCGAAATCGGTGATCGGCCGCGTCGCCACGCCGGAGTCCATCGCCGCCTGCGCCACCGCAGGCGCGACGCGCAGGATCAGCCGCGGATCGAACGGCGACGGGATCAGCGAGCCGGGACCGAAGCCCTGCGTCTCGCCGCCATCGAAGCGCACCACGACGTCGGACGGCGGATCGCGCGCGAGCTGCGCGAGCGCGTCCACAGCAGCACGCTTCATCTCCTCGTTGATCGCGGTCGCGCCGACATCGAGCGCGCCCCGGAAGATAAACGGGAAGCAGAGAACGTTGTTCACTTGATTGGGGAAGTCCGAGCGCCCGGTGCAGATCATCGCGTCGGGGCGCACCTTGCGCGCCTCGTCCGGCATGATCTCCGGCGTCGGATTGGCGAGCGCCATCACCAGCGGCTTGTCGGCCATCTCCTTGACCATCTCGGGCTTGAGCACGCCGCCCGCCGACACGCCGAGGAAGACGTCCGCGCCGCCGATCACGTCGGCCAGCGTGCGCTTGTCGGTCTTCTGTGCGTAGACCGCCTTCCACTTGTCCATCAGCGTATTGCGGCCTTCATAGACAAGGCCGTCAATGTCGCAAACCCAGATGTTCTTGCGCTTGGCGCCGAGCGACACCAGAAGATTGAGGCAGGCGATCGCTGCGGCACCGGCGCCGGACGCAACGATCTTGATGTCCTCGATCTTCTTGCCGTTCAGCATCAGCGCGTTGCGGATCGCGGCGCAGACGATGATCGCGGTGCCGTGCTGGTCGTCGTGGAAGACGGGGATTTTCATCCGCGCCTTGAGCTGCTCCTCGATCTCGAAGCACTCCGGCCCCTTGATGTCCTCAAGGTTGATGCCACCGAAGGTCGGCTCAAGGGCCGCCACCGTCTCGACCACGCGAGCGATGGTGTCGGCCGCGATCTCGATATCGAACACATCGATGCCGGCGAATTTCTTGAACAGGACCGCCTTGCCTTCCATCACGGGCTTCGAGGCGAGCGGGCCGATATTGCCGAGGCCGAGCACGGCGGTACCATTGCTGACCACGGCCACGAGATTAGAGCGCGTCGTGAGTTCGGCAGCCATTGCCGGATCGGCAGCAATCGCTTCGCAGGCTGCGGCAACGCCCGGCGAATAGGCAAGCGCGAGGTCGCGCTGGTTCGCAAGCGGCTTGGTCGCCTGAATCTCGAGTTTACCGGGCCGTGGAAGGCGATGGTAAGCCAACGCCGCGAGGCGCAGTTCTTCAGACAACGTCGACGCCATACCTACTCCCGATATTCTTATCAGCACCGTCTCGTGGCGAGTGCTGTTTAGTCCCGTCCTGCGACGGATATGTAACTCAAGTCTGCGGCAGATTGAGCCTGATGTGGAGTTCACGCAACTGCTTGAGCGCGACTTCCGACGGCGCGCCCATCAGCAAATCTTCGGCACGCTGATTCATCGGGAACAGCGAGATTTCGCGCAGGTTGTTCGTGCCGCAAAGCAGCATGACAATACGGTCAACGCCCGCAGCCATACCGCCGTGCGGCGGCGCGCCATACTGAAATGCGCGGTACATGCCGCCGAAACGCTCGATGACCGTTTCTTCGCCATAGCCCGCGATCTCGAACGCCTTCACCATCGCGTCGGGGCGATGGTTACGAATGCCGCCTGACGCGATCTCGTAACCGTTGCAGGCGATGTCGTATTGAAACGCATTGATCGTCAGCGGGTCCTGCGTCTGCAACGCCTCCATGCCGCCCTGTGGCATGGAGAACGGGTTGTGCGAGAAATCGACCTTCTTGTCTTCCTCGTTGTACTCGTACATCGGGAAGTCGACGATCCACGCCAGTTCGAACCGATCCTTGTCGATCAGGTTCAACTCTTCGCCGAGCTTGGTGCGCGCGAGGCCCGCGAACTTCCAGAACTTCGACGGATCGCCCGCGACGAAGAACGCGGCATCGCCTTCCTTGAGGCCAAGCTGTTCGCGGATCGCAGCAGTGCGCTCCGGTCCGATATTGTTGGCGAGAGGACCAGCGCCCTCTCCGCCCTCGCGCCACATGATGTAGCCGAGACCCGGCTGGCCTTCGCCCTGCGCCCATGAATTCATGCGATCGCAGAATGCGCGCGAGCCGCCGCCGGGTCCGGGGATCGCCCAGACCTGATTGCTGGCATCTTCCAGCATCCGCGCGAACACCTTGAAGCCCGAACCACGGAAGTGTTCGGACACATCTTGCATCACCAGTGGATTGCGCAGGTCAGGCTTGTCGCTGCCGTACTTGCGAAGCGCCTCAGCGAAAGGAATGCGCGGCCATTTTTTCGTGACCGGCTTCCCCTTGGCGAAATCCTCGAACACGCCGGTGATCACTGGCTCCATCGCCGCGAACACGTCGTCCTGCGTGACGAAGCTCATCTCAAGATCGAGCTGATAGAACTCGCCCGGCAGACGATCGGCGCGCGGATCTTCGTCGCGGAAGCATGGCGCGATCTGGAAGTAGCGGTCGAAACCCGACATCATCAGCAGTTGCTTGTACTGCTGCGGCGCCTGCGGCAGCGCATAGAACTTGCCGGGATGAATACGCGACGGCACCAGGAAGTCGCGCGCGCCTTCCGGCGACGACGCTGTCAGGATCGGTGTCTGGAATTCGAAGAAGCCGGAGTCTTTCATCCGCTTGCGCATCGAATCGACGACGGCACCGCGCGTCATGATGTTCTGGTGCAGCTTCTCGCGGCGCAGATCGAGGAAGCGGTACTTGAGACGAATCTCTTCCGGGTATTCCTGATCGCCGAACACCGGCATCGGCAGTTCGGCCGCCTCGCCCAGCACTTCGATATCGGCGATGAACAGTTCGACCGTGCCGGTCGGCAGATCGGTATTGTCCGTGCCGTCAGGGCGGCGACGCACCTTGCCGTCGATTTTCACGACCCACTCGGCGCGCAGCTTTTCGGCCAGACCGAACGCCTTGGAATCCGGATCGACCACACATTGCGTCATTCCGTAATGGTCGCGCAGATCGATGAACAGCAGTCCACCGTGGTCGCGGATACGGTGGCACCAGCCGGACAGCCGGACCTCTTGACCAATGTCGGCTTCGCGGAGCGCGCCGCAGGTGTGGGAACGATAACGATGCATGGAAATCCTGGAAAACGGCGTCAGAGACAAGAATCAGGGGGTATGGCGCTAGTGGTGCGCGCGCAGGGTTTACCCGAGCGCAGGGAACGCGGCAACCGGATGGTGCCGTTTCCTCTCCCGTATGGCGGGAAAAAGCTTAATAAAAACAATGCGCGCATCGCCGGGTGTGCGCTCGGGCGATTAACTGTCGCCAGCCTCGCGCTGGCCCTGCTGGATCACGATGGTTGGTACCCCAAAGGTGCCGGTCCGGACCGTGAAAACCCGGGTGCCGGGTTTGCGCCCCTCGCGAGGCTCCGAGACCTCCAGACCGGCCTGTTGCAGCCGTGTCCGGGTGGCCTCGATGTCCGCCACGCGCCAGGATACGCCGAAAATCTTGTCCGGCCCGTCCCCCCGGCCGTCCTTGGTGCGATGGATGACCTCGAACACCAGACCGCCGGTCCTGAAGAACAGAAAGCGCGTTCCCAGCGCGGCGATGGTCCGGTCCAGTTTCATGTCGAGGCCGAGCCGCGCGCCGTACAGCGCGGCGGTCCGCTCCGGATCGGGCGTCGCGATCACCAAATGATCGAGCAACGCGACAGACGCGGCAGCGGTTTCCGCTGAACGCTCCAGTTTCTCGGCCCGCTGAACAAAGAACAGCCGGATGCCGTGGGTAAACTCCGCCGACGCACGCGTGCGTTTCCACGTCAGCGTGCGGCCCGATGCGAGATCCGTGCTCGTTCCGTCGCCAATGTCTTCGGGCGCGAGACCTAGCCGCGTCAGGCGGTGGTGCGCCTTTGCAATATCATTGACGGCGAAAGCGAGACTCGCAAGCCCCTCGCCCTGCTTGTCGAGCGCAGCACGCACGCGATCGGCGGCTTCGCCCTCGCCCGCGGGCGCCATCAATTCGAGCGACGTGTTATCGAGCGCGAAGATCGCGGTGGCCGCACCATTGCTTTGCGCGCGCCACGCAGGCGCGCGGCCGAGCAATGTCTGATAGCCGGCGACGCCGGCTTCGATATCGCGAACCAGAACGACGGCGTGATCAAGTCCGGTAATCATGCAAGTCCAGTGATGATGGTGACGATGCTCGCGTGTCGAGCCGCACCTAATCACGCTACAGCGCGCAATGCAGCCCCTTTGCTGCCGCGCATGCCTCCAATGAATTCCGAAATTGGGATCTCGGGTGTCGGTTTCCCTGCACCTCTCCTGTGGGGAGAGGGAGTCGATCGCCATTGCCTCGAGACCGCAACTATTTCGATTCAATCAGATCAGAATCTAGCGATCCTGCCGGCAGCGCCACTCGCGCTTGCCCCTCGTCTTGATGCGTTCGTCGGCGCGGCAAGTCTCGGAGAGGTCGACATCGTGAAAGGTACGCGCCTTCACGCCGAGGTTGATCGTCGCGTTCAGACCGACGTGCGGCCGCATCGGGATATGGGTGCCGGCGTTGACGTTGAGGTTGTTCGCCAGAGCCATGGCGGGAACCAGCGACGCGATCAGAAGGCCCGCGGCTCCCGCACCGATGAGATATTTTCCGGCCATGTATTTTCCGGCCATGACAATTGCTCCCTGAAATAGTGCATTGCGGCAATGACCTATTGGTCGCGCAGCACCCACCTCCGGTTCAGCAGGTGGAGAAAGATGTCCCCTGCCATGATCTATGGACCTGCCCGATCAGCCGATTTTCGCATGGAAAAATCTGTTCAAGGCGTCCATAACCCCCGCATGGAAATGATCACCACCACGGACGAACTCGCCGCAGTCTGCAATCGCCTCGCCAAACACCCTGTCATCACTGTCGATACCGAGTTTTTGCGCGAAACCACCTACTATCCCCTGCTCTGCGTCGTGCAGATGGCCAGTGCGGACGAGGCTGTCGTTGTGGACACCCTCGCCGGAGGAATCGACCTCAAGCCGTTCTTTGACCTGATGGCCAACGAGAACGTGCTGAAGGTGTTCCACGCCGCGCGGCAGGACATCGAAATCATCTTTCACCGTGCCAGCATCATCCCGCACCCGGTGTTCGACACCCAGGTCGCGGCCATGGTCCTCGGCTATGGCGATTCCATCGCCTACGATCAGCTTGTCGAGCGCATCACCGGGCATCGTCCCGACAAGACCCATCGCTTCACCGACTGGTCGAACCGTCCGCTGACGCAGGATCAGGTCACCTACGCCCTCGCCGATGTCACGCATCTGCGCGACGTGTTCGCGGCGCTCGACGCCGACCTCAAGAAGCGCGGGCGCAGCGAATGGGTCAGTGAGGAGATGGAAATCCTCACCTCGCCGAAGACCTATGACTTCCATCCGGAGCGCGCATGGGAACGGCTCAAGACCCGTGTGCGCAAACCGAAAGAACTCGCCGTGCTGATGGAAGTCGCGGCGTGGCGCGAACAGGAAGCGCAAAGCCGCGACGTGCCGCGCTCGCGCGTTCTGAAGGACGACGCCATTGGCGACATCGCCACCCACGCGCCGACCAGTCTCGAACGGCTCGCGGGTCTGCGCTCGCTGCCGAAGGGCTTCGACAAATCGAAATGGGGACAGGACATCGTCGCCGCGGTGAAGCGCGGGACTGCGCGCGACCTTTCGACTTTGCCCAAGCTCGACAAGCCGCGCGGCAATGCCAACGGCGGCGCGACAGTCGAACTGCTTAAGGTTCTGCTGCGCATGACCTCGGAGCGGCACGCCGTCGCCAGCAAGGTGATCGCGACCGTGGACGATCTCGAGCAGATTGCCGCCGACGACAACGCCGATGTCGGCGCACTCCACGGATGGCGTCGCGAACTGTTCGGCGAAGCCGCGCTGGCCCTCAAGAAAGGCCGCCTCGCGCTGGCCATCGACAAGGGCCGCGTGGTGCGGGTGGAGCGGGAGTAGACCTTGCTCGTCATTGCGAGGAGCGCTTGCGACGAAGCAATCCAGTCCTGCTCTCTCAAAGGATGGATTGCTTCGCTCCGCTCGCAATGACGAAGAACTCAACGCGACGAAAGCGCGTCAGCGCGTCTTGCGAAACGTCAGATTGATACGCTGTGCGCCGAGCAGCGGATGCTCGCCGTCGGCCAGCGGCAGCACGCCGTGATAGGCGAGCCGCGAAGGCCCGCCCCACGCCACCACGTCGCCGTGGGTCAGCCGGTAGCGCGCGGTCTTGTCGGATCGATCCAATCCGCCGAACAGGAACGTCGCGGGCAATCCCAGTGACACCGACACGATCGGCGCGTTGAAATCCAGTTCATCCTTGTCTTGATGCAGCGACAACTTCGCGCCGGGCTCATAACGGTTGATGAGGCAGGCATCGGGACGGAAATTTGCGAAGCCCGCTTTTGCAGCGGCCTGCTCCGCGAGGTCCGCAAACACAGCCGGCATCTGCGGCCATAGGGTGCCGCTGTCGGGATCGATGGCGTCGTAGCGATAGCCGGTGCGATCGCTGACCCAGCCCACCCGTCCGCAATTTGTCATGGCCACCGTCATCCGGTGACCGCCCGGCGTAATGAGATGACGAAACGGCGCGCGTTCAACGATGGCGTTCACCGCTTCGATCAGAGGCGCCTCCAACGGCCGCGCGAACCCCGCCAGCAGCATCGCGCCGGGCGCCAGTTGCACATCGCGCGATTCGGTAACATCGCCGTCGAAAAGATCACGCATCATCCGGTCCACAGTGTGCGAGCCCCTCGCCGCCCCGCCTCACATGAACCGATTCAGGACAATGCTTCCACCCGGTTTCGGGAGACTGCTGCCCACAAAAGCAAGCCGGGCGGAAGCATGAACTTCCGCCCGGCGGTCACTTGAACCAAAAGGGGTAACTCATGGCTCAAGCTATCTCGGATAGCTTAGCCGTGATGTTCTCAGGCCGCGGCCTTCTTGGCGCCCGTCGGAACTTCGGAGATCGTCTTCAGGATCTGCGAAGCGATCTGGTAGGGGTCGCCCTGCGAGTTCGGGCGGCGGTCTTCCAGATAACCCTTGTACTCGTTGTTAATGAAGGAGTGCGGCACGCGGATCGACGCGCCACGATCAGCCACACCGTAGCTGAACTTGTTCCACGGCGCAGTCTCGTGCTTGCCGGTCAGACGCTTGTCGTTGTCCGGGCCGTAGACGGCGATGTGATCCATCAGGTTCTTGTCGAACTGCTTCATCAACGCCTCGAAGTACTCCTTGCCGCCGACCGTGCGCATGTAGTCGGTCGAGAAGTTGGCGTGCATGCCCGAGCCGTTCCAGTCGGTGTCGCCGAGCGGCTTGCAGTGGAATTCGATGTCGATTTCGTACTTCTCGGTCAACCGCAGCAGCAGATAGCGCGCGATCCACATTTCGTCAGCGGCCTTCTTGGAGCCTTTGCCGAAGATCTGGAATTCCCACTGGCCCTTCGCCACTTCGGCATTGATACCTTCGTGGTTGATGCCGGCGGCGAGACACAGGTTGAGATGTTCTTCGACGATTTCGCGCGCGACCGAACCGACGTTGCTGTAGCCGACGCCGGTGTAGTACGGGCCCTGCGGCGCAGGATAGCCGGCTTCAGGGAAGCCGAGCGGACGACCGTCCTGGTAGAAAAAGTATTCCTGCTCGAAGCCAAACCACGCGCCGGCGTCATCGAGAATGGTGGCGCGCTTATTCGAAGGATGCGCGGTCTTGCCATCCGGCATCATGACTTCGCACATCACCAGAGCGCCATTGATGCGCGTCGCATCCGGATAGATCGCGACCGGCTTCAGAACGCAATCCGAGTTTGAGCCTTCGGCTTGCATGGTCGAGCTTCCATCGAAGCCCCAAAGCGGAAGCTGCTCGAGCGTCGGAAACGCGTCGAATTCCTTGATCTGTGTCTTTCCGCGGAGGTTGGGTGTGGGGGTGTATCCGTCGAGCCAGATGTACTCGAGCTTATACTTTGTCATTGCGATCTCTCGTGAGTGGACAATTGCGGTGCTAAATTCCCGGCCGATTTAGCCGCCGGGGAGCCCGGCCGCAAACGGCTGACGTCTTAATAAGCATTTAACATGCCAACCGGGGCCCCATGAGGGGATGCGATCCGGGCCGGGTTAGATCGTCCCCGCCCGGCCGTTGCGCCGGGCTGATTCGCCGAGCCCGCTGCGCCATGTGCGCGTTTTTGCATCAGTTTTTCGCCTGCCTCGTTTGGCGGCGGCCCGATTCAAGCCGGTCGGTCGCGGAAACCCTTCCGGTGCGGGTGCGTTAACGACTCACGCGCATGCTGAGTGAAGGCGCAGAATCGCGGATGCGCAAATTGTATGCAAATGCCTGCTTTATATGGGGCAAACCGCGCAAAAGACGTGCGTTCCTCTTACATTATCTCGAAGCGCTGATGCGCCCAACGAGAGGAGACCGGAATGACACCTAATTCGACCCAGCCGACGGCCAAGATCTACCAATTCCCTGTTGGCGGCCGCGCGGCACTCAGCAGCCGCAGCGAGCCCGCCAAGCCGATGCTCGACTATGCAGTCTCTGGCAGCGGCTGGTACCACGAAGCCGCCATCGAAGAGGCCAAGCGCGGCAGCGAACACTGATGCCGCCGGCCTGCATGACGCCCGGGTGGCAGGACCGCCCGGTGAATAACGACGTCGAATAAAAGGGTCGAAGCTCATGCTTCGGCCCTTCTGCTTTGAGGGGTGTCACGCCCCGAAGATCGACCAGCCCAGCCGCTTGCTCAGGATTTCCAGCGCCGCCCGCCCGAGCTGGGAATTGCCGTTGGAATCGAGCCCCGGCGACCAGACCGCGATCGAGGCCTTGCCCGGCGCGATAGCCAGGATGCCGCCGCCGACGCCGCTCTTGCCCGGCAGCCCAACCCGATAAGCGAATTCCCCGGAGCCATCGTAATGCCCGCAGGTCAGCATCACCGCGTTGATGCGCAGCGCCCGTTCCGGCGGAACGACCAGGAAACCCGTCGCCGGATTGCGTCCAGAATGCGCGAGAAACCGCCCTGCCATCGCAAGCTGACGGCACGACATGGCAATGGCACATTGGTGAAAGTAGACCCCGAGCGTGAGCTCCGCCGGATTCTCGACGACGCCGAACGACTTCATGTAGTTCGCAAGCGCGATGTTGCGAAAGCCGGTGCGCTGCTCCGAAGCCGCCACCGCTTCATCGATCGTGACCGTCGGGTCGCCCGAGAGGAACTGCATGAACCTCAGGATTTCACCGAGCGTCTCCTTGGGCTGATGCCCCGACAGAATGGCATCGGTCACCGCAATCGCGCCGGCGTTGATGAACGGATTGCGCGGAATGCCGCGTTCGCGCTCGAGCTGAACGATCGAATTGAACGGGCTGCCGGACGGCTCGCGCCCCACCCGTTTCCATAGCTTGTCGCCGATCATGCCGAGCGCAAGCGTCAGGGTGAAAACCTTGGAGATGCTTTGTATCGAAAACGTCGTGTCGGCGTCCCCCCCCGCCGCGACATGCCCGCTGGAATCGACCACAACGAGACCGAACGAGTTAAGATCGACCCGGGCCAGTTCGGGAATATAGGTGGCGACCGCTCCGCGATCCGTTCGTTCCATCATCTCGTCGGTGATTTCTCTCACGACGCGATCCAGGGTGGCATTGCTCATGTCGGGTTCGGCTTCTCGTTGCGGGCGCAGATGTCGTCTTATGCGACAAATGTGCCAACGCGACAAATGTGCCAGAGCGGCAAATGTGCCAGCCGTCGACCCGCGAACCCACCCGCTCCTATTTGGCGTCGTGGAAAATGATGCCGACGGTGTGGCGATGGCCGGACCGGAGCTGGCTGACCCCGTGCCGAAGATTGACGCGATAAGTCCCGCGCGTGCCCTGCACCGGGCGGTGATGAACCGCGAACACCACCGCATCGCCCTGCTTCAGCGGCACCACCGCCGCGCGCGACTGCATGCGCGGGCGCTGTTCAGTCAGCACGAACTCGCCGCCGGTGAAATCGCGCTCCGGTTCCGACAGCAGGATCGCGACCTGCAGCGGAAATACATGCTCGCCGTACAAATCCTGATGCAGGCAATTGTAGTCGCCCGCGGCGTACTGGAGCAGCAACGGGGTTGGCCGCGTCTGCCCGGCCTTGTGGCAACGCTTGATGAAATCGGCATGCAACGCCGGATAGCGCACCTCAATCCCCATCGACTCGTTCCAACGATTGGCGATCGGCGCCAGTTGCGGATACAGCGTCGTGCGCACATCGGCGATGATGTCCGGCAGCGGATAGGAAAAGTATTTGTACTCGCCGCGCCCGAAGCCGTGCCGCCCCATGATGATATGGCTGCGGAAGATGCTCTCCTCGCCATAGAGCCCGGCGATTGCACCGCATTCCTTTGGCGACAGCAGACCGGGAAGCACCGCCCAGCCGTTGCCGTCGAGATGCGCGGCAACGCCCGGCCAATCCATCGCCTCGGCGCGCGCAGGCGCAGGCGACATCGAAACTTTTGTTTTTGCTGCTGCGGTCATCGTCAGGCTCCTGTCCAAGAGCCTGAACTAGTTCAGCCGTTCCACGGCTTCCACCCGATTTCCGATCCGGGCGGACTTATCGCTTCACGATGGTGCCGGTACGTCCGATCAGGCGCGCCAGTTGCTTGAAGCGATTGGTGACGCGGTCGGCGGCAAGGTCGGTGGCCCGCTTGTCGAAAACCAGGATGAGCTTGCGACCCTGATTGCGAAAATGCGTGTGTGAAAGAATGCCCCGCTGCGCCGCCGAAATCATGAAGGCGACACGGAACGTGGCGCCGATCAGGCGTGCGCGCTCGACCATCGCGGGCGGAATGAGCGCGCGTACGGCTTCCGGCGCCTCGTTCTCCGAATTCAATCCGGCGTAACGATAGAAAGCCGCTAGCGCCAGAAACACCCTGCCCCCGTGCGTTACCGCGCCGAAATTCCCGTTGATGATAAAATCGAGCGATTGCTCGCCGCGATGATCCGGATGGGCGCGCCAGGCTGCGTCGGACAACCAGCACGCGGCATGACGCAGCCGCTTCTCGTCATCGGTTTCGCGCAGACCCGCGACCCGGAACAGCTTGTCAGTCCACACAATCAGGTCTTCGGCGTGGCGCGGCGAGCGCGAGCGCAACGCGTTCATCGTCTGCGCCGTGGCGATCAGCCCGTCTTTTTGCTGCTCCTTTTCGGGCAGCATCTCGTAGAGCAATCCTTCGCGAACGCCGTAGGTCGAAAACACGATGGTTTTCGGCTTCGCGACGCGAATGATGTATTCGAGCACGAGCGCCGCGTAGGCCAGCAGCGGACGGCGGGCATCGGCCACGGTTTCGATGTCGGCGAGCGTGTTGCTCGCAGCGAGACGGCGAAGCCGTCTTACAAAGTCGAGCGCGTCGGCCGCTGGAATACTGTAGCCGTGCATGACGCGCAGCGGATAGCCGCTCTGAATAATGTGGATGCGCGCCAGTGCGCGCCATGTGCCCCCAACCGCATAAAACGTTCGTCCGGTGCCAGCCTTCAGTTGCGGCAGTCCGGTCAACTGCGTGGCGACGAGCCGCTCCGCCTTCTTCATCGACTTCTGCGACGCATCCTGCAACGCGAGGCCGCCGAGCGGAAGTGTCGTCCCGGCGCGCGTGCGATGGCCGCGCACATCGATCAGTTCGAGCGAGCCGCCACCGAGGTCGCCGACGATGCCGTCCGGCTTGTAGACACCCGAGGCCACACCAACCGCAGACAGTTTCGCTTCGCGCGCGCCGGACAGTATGTCGATTTGGCAACCGCATATCCGCTCCGCCTTGGCGATGAAGTCCGGACCGTTGGTGGCGTCGCGGCAGGCAGCCGTCGCAATGGCATGGACCTCGCCGACTTTCATGACCTTGCACAGCGCCTTGAAGCGCCGCAGAGCCACGAGCGCCTTCTCGACGGCATCTGTCGCAAGCAGCCCGGTGGACTGCACTTCACGGCCGAGACCGCACAGCGTTTTCTCGTTGAAGATCGGCGCGAGGTCGCGCGTCTTGTCTTCGTAGACGACAAGACGCACCGAGTTCGATCCGATGTCGATGACGGCGATGCTCTTCGATGGCTTGCGCACAGGACGCGGCCGCTCGCTCACGCGTGCCGGGCTCACGGATTCTGTCTTCGGGCCACTAACGCTCCGAACGGCGCGTAAGACGGCGTGGCGAAGATTCTTTAAGCGATTTTCCACGGCCTGACAGACTCGGATTCGTCATGAAGTAATCGTGTACGTTGAAGGGTTCCTCACCCTTCGCGGCCTTCATACGTGTTGACGACCCATCCGGCAACAACTGCCAGCTCTGTTCGTTGTCCTTCAGGTTCGCGACCATGATTTGTTCGAGAACCTGCTGATGAACCGTAGGATTTTGCAACGGGCACAAGACCTCGACGCGGCGGTCGAGATTGCGCGGCATCATGTCGGCGGACGAGATATACACAGCTGCCTTCGCGCTCGGCAGGCCGTGACCCATACCAAAGCAGTAGACGCGCCCGTGTTCCAGGAACCGACCGATGATCGATTTGACGCGGATGTTCTCCGACAATCCAGGAACACCAGGGCGCAGACAGCAGATTCCGCGGATCACAAGATCGATGGTGACGCCGGCCTGCGAGGCCTCGTAAAGCGCGTCGATGATCTCCGGGTCGACCAGCGAATTCATCTTCAGCCAGATCGCGCCCGGCTTGCCGTGACGCGCGTGATTGCTCTCGGCGTGAATGTGCTCGATCATCCGCTTGCGCAGCGTCAGCGGCGACACGCCCATCTTCTCGATGTCGCGCGGCTCGGCGTAGCCGGTGATGTAGTTGAACACGCGTGCGGCATCGCGCGCGATCACCGGGTCCGACGTGAAATACGACAGGTCGGTATAGATGCGCGCCGTGACGGGATGATAGTTGCCGGTTCCGGCATGAACGTAGGTCGTTAGCCCCGCGCCTTCCCGGCGCACCACCAGCGACAGCTTGGCGTGGGTCTTGAGTTCGAGGAAGCCGTAGACCACCTGCACGCCCGCGCGCTCGAGATCGCGCGCCCAGCGGATGTTGGCTTCTTCGTCGAACCGCGCCTTGAGTTCGATCAGCGCCGTCACCGATTTTCCGGCCTCGGCGGCTTCGACCAGCGTGCGCACGATCGGTGAATCGCGCGAGGTGCGGTACAGCGTCTGCTTGATGGCAACGACGTCGGGATCGCGCGCCGCCTGCTGCAGGAACTGCACCACGACGTCGAACGATTCATAGGGATGATGGACGACGAGATCCTTCTGCCGGATCGCGGCAAAGATGTCGCCGCCGTGGTCGCGAACGCGTTCGGGGTGGCGCGGCACGTAGGGCGTGAATTCGAGATCGGGACGATCCAGACGGGTCAGTTGCGACAGCTCGTTCATCGCAAGCACGCCGCCCACCAGCAGAACGTCGTCATCAGGCACCGACAATGCGCGCTGCACGAAGGAGCGCAGTTCGTCCGGCATATGAGCTTCGATTTCGAGACGGATCACCGACCCGCGACGACGGCGCTTCAGCGCCGACTCGAACAGGCGAACGAGATCCTCGGCCTCTTCCTCGATTTCCAGCTCGGAGTCGCGGATGATGCGGAACGCGCCCTGTCCCTTGACGGTGTAGCCCGGGAACAGCCGGCCGATGAACAGGCCGGTGGCCTGTTCGAGGGTGACAAGACGCACCGAGCCGTCCTTGCCGGCCGGCAACTTGATGAAACGGTCGATCTTGCCCGGCATGCGGATCAGCGCGTTCATGGCCTTGCCGTCGGACACGCGCGCCAGATGCAGCGCGATGGTGAAGCCGAGACTCGGGATGAACGGGAACGGATGCGCCGGGTCGATCGCCAGCGGCGTCAGCAACGGGAAAATGTTGTGAAGGAAGTGATCCTCAACCCAATGAGCTTCCGCCTTGGTGACGTCCTTGCCGTCGACCAGAACGATCCCGACTTCGGACAGCACATGGCGCAGATCGCGCCAGATCTCCTGCTGGTCGCTGGCGAGCTTCGAGACGACTTCGTTGATCTTGGCGAGCTGTTCGGTGGGCGTCGAGCCGTCGGGGCTGCGCTCGGCGATGCCTTCGCGGACCTGCGCCTTGAGGCCCGCGACACGGACCATGAAGAACTCATCAAGGTTATTGGCGGAAATCGACAGGAACCGGACCCGCTCCAGCGCCGGGTGATTGAGATTGACCGACTCTTCCAGCACCCGGCGATTGAAATGGAGCCACGACAGTTCGCGGTTGATGAAGCGCTCGGGGCTCGACCGGATTGACGGCGCGCTCACAACTTCTTCGCTTTCTTCTTTTTTTACAACAGCTTGCGCGGCGTCCATGAAGCGAGACCTCATATCATGTCATCAGACCGGAACCTTAGGCCTGTTCGACGGAGACAATGTGCCAGTGTCGTGACAGTTCAATGACATGATGAGTTAGGATCGGTTAATGACCAAGCCCCTGCGCGGTCAGGCCGCAGGATCTTTCAGCACTTCCGCGGCCAGCGCACGGGTCACCGGGCGGCGCTGCCGCAGCGCCTCTTCATCGAGCTGTTCGACCGCCCGCCGCGCCGCCGCGAACGAGCGTTCGATGCGGGTTGCAAGGTAGCCGACAATGCTCTCGTCCACGCTCATCTGCCGGTCGGCGCAGAACTTAACGATCAGCGCGCGAAATAACTGATCGTCCGGCGAGGTCAGGGCGACCACCGGTACGGCCCGCAGCCGCGACCGCAGGTCATGCAGCGTCACCGCGAACGAGGACGGCTGCACCCGTCCCGTCATCAGGATACAGGCCTCGTCTTCGCGTGCGAGGTTGAGCAAATGGAACAGCGCGCGCTCGTCGAATGACGCGGGATCGAGGTCGTCGACCACCAGCGCTCCGGTCGCGAGTTCGCCCGGCACGTTGTCAGGCGTCAGCGTATGAGCCGCCACCGACCGCGCGCCCGCCTCGGCCGCCCAGATCGAGGCCAGATGGCTTTTGCCGCTGCCCTCTGGCCCCACCAGCATCATCACGCGGTTGGGCCAGTCCGGCCACGCATCGACCAGAGCAAGTGCCTGCGTGTTGGCGGAACCTTCCAGAAAATTATCGCGCGTCAGGCTTTCCGCATGCGGCAACGCAAGGGCCAACTGACGAGGGCGGACGCGAGCTACCACGCAGTCACTCCTGGTACGCAATACGCGGCGACACCGCATTCAAGACGTGGGAGCGCCTGCGCTCATGTGCCGTGCCCACTCCACGAGATAGAAGGACACCGAAAGCAGCGTCAAGACCGTGACACACAACATCAACGCGATCTCGTAAGGCGATGTACGAAATCCGAAACCAAGCGACGCCAGCACCAGCGCCGCAAACGCCACCTGCGCCACCGTGTTGAGCTTGGACACCATCAGCGGCTTCATTGGAACCGGATTGTCGAGAATCCAGGAGACAATCACCGCGCCCACGATCATGAAGTCGCGCGACACCACGAGGATCACCAGCCAGCGCGGAATGTCTCCCGAGATACCGAGCGCGACGTAGATTGAGACCAACAGCGCCTTGTCGGCGACCGGGTCGAGCAACGCCCCGATTTCGGTCGTCATGTTGAACCGCTTGGCGAGAAACCCGTCGATGGCGTCGCTGACCCCCGCCACCACGAAAATCACGAAGGCGATGGTCATCTGGTTCGACGCGATCGCCCAGACGATGACCGGCACCAGCAGGATGCGGCCCAAGGTAATGATGTTCGGCAGATTCACGCGACTTTTCCCGGCTGTTCCTGTTTTAACGAGCCTCGAACGGCTTGCATAGCATACGGGCTGCGACTGGCCGCCCGAGGCTCTTCTCCCAGCTATGCACAAGCCCCTCCGCCAGCCATTGCGCCAGCACAAAATCCGACGTAACCACCGGCTTCCCTTGGAAATTCCCTTGGAAATTCTAGTGTGGTGGTTCGCAAGTCCGCATCATTTCGACGGCGCGTTCATTTGCGGACTTGCGCACCAAAACCACACTGGAATCTATAATTTCTAGTGTCCTTTGAATCCGAAATTCGCTACGGAAGGCGCTGTATAATGAGGCGAATTTCGGATTCAGGACACTAGCATGACCGATCAAAAATCCGGCCTGACCTACTCCTCCGCTGGCGTCGATATCGACGCCGGAAACCGGCTGGTGGACCTCATCAAGCCCATGGTCCGCGCCACTGCGCGTCCGGGGGCTGACGCCGAAATCGGCGGATTCGGCGGCCTGTTCGACCTCAAGGCCGCGGGCTTCAAGGACCCCATTCTGGTCGCCGCCACCGATGGCGTCGGCACCAAGGTCAAGATCGCCATTGAGACCGGAATCCATGGCGGCATCGGCATCGACCTCGTGGCAATGTCGGTCAACGACCTCGTGGTTCAAGGCGCGGAACCGCTGTTCTTTCTCGACTACTTCGCCTGCGGCAAGCTCGACCCGGAGGCCACCGCCTCGATCGTGGCGGGTGTGGCCGAGGGCTGCCGCGAATCCGGCTGCGCGCTGATCGGCGGCGAGACCGCCGAAATGCCCGGCCTTTACAAGGACGGCGATTATGACCTCGGCGGCTTTGCTGTCGGCGCGGCTGAACGCGGCACGCTGCTTCCCCATAAGGACATCGGTCCCGGCGACGCGGTGATCGGCCTCGCCTCCTCCGGCGTTCACTCCAACGGCTTCTCGCTGGTGCGCAAGGTCGTCGAGACATCCGGCGTGACATTCGATGCGCCCGCCCCCTTCGCCCCCGTGATGACGCTCGGCGGCGCGCTGCTTACGCCGACCAGGCTCTATGTGAAGTCCTGCCTTGCGGCGATCCGCCAGACCGGCGCGGTCAAGGGTCTCGCGCATATCACCGGCGGCGGTTTCACCGACAACATTCCCCGCGTCCTGCCCAAACATCTCGGCGTGCGTATCGATCTGACCGCCGTGCCGGTACTGCCGGTCTTCAAGTGGCTGGCGCGCGTGGGCGGCATCGCCGAACTCGAATTGCTGCGCACCTTCAACTGCGGCATCGGCATGATCGCGATCGTCAAGCGTGATCAGCTTGTCGAGGTGATGGATGTGTTCGCGCAGAACGGCGAGAGCGTTGTGGATCTCGGCGAAGTGGTCGAGGCCAAAGGAACCGAAAACGGCGACGAGCGTGTGATCTACGACGGCCACCTCAATCTGGCGGACTGAAATGGCAAAACGCCGCGTCGCCATTCTGATCTCGGGACGCGGCTCGAACATGACCGCGCTGATCGAAGCTGCGTCAGCGAAGGACTTTCCCGCCGGGATTGTCCTGGTGATCTCAAACATCGCCAATGCGGGCGGACTCGCAAGCGCGAGCGCCGCCGGGATCGAGACCGCGACCGTCGAGAGCAAGCCGTTCGGCAAGGACCGTGAAGCGTTCGAGCGCAAGCTGCATGACACACTTGTGGCCCATAATATCGAGCTGGTTTGCCTCGCCGGATTCCTGCGCCTGCTGACGCCGTGGTTCGTCAAGCAGTGGGACGGCCGGATGCTCAACATCCACCCGGCCCTCCTGCCTGCATACAAGGGACTGCATACCCACGAGCGTGCGCTGGCCGACGGCGTCAAGATTCACGGCGCGACGGTTCACTTCGTGGTGCCTGAAATGGACTCCGGCCCCATCGTGATTCAAGGCGCGGTCGCCGTGCGTGACGACGACACACCGGAGACGCTGGCGCGGCGGGTACTCGGCGTCGAGCATCGGATTTATCAGGATGCGCTGCGCCTCGTCGCCAGCGGCGGCACCCGGATCGAGAACGGGATTTGCCGGACTGACGCGAGTGGCAGCCCGGACGATATGCTGATCGTGCCGGCGATTATCTAGCCGCGGATTTCGCAGATGGCGTTACGCGCCAAACCGTGTTGCCGACATCGTCGGCCACCAGCAACGCGCCCTGCTTGTCGATTTTGACGCCGACAGGCCGGCCGCGCGCCTCACCGTTGTCGTTCAAAAAGCCGGTGAGGATATCCTGCGGCTGGCCGGACGGCATGCCGTCCTTGAACGGGACGAAGATCACCTTGTAGCCGCTGCGCGGATTTCTGTTCCAGGACCCGTGCTGGCCGACGAACGCACCGTTCTGAAACGACGCAGGAAACAGATCGCCCTGATAAAATGTCAGGCCGAGCGATGCCGTGTGTGGACCGAGGGCATAATCCGGCACGATCGCTTTCGCCACGAGGTCCGGACGCTGCGGACTGACGCGCTTGTCGACGTGCTGTCCGTAGTAGCTGTAGGGCCAGCCGTAAAATCCGCCATCTTTCACCGACGTCATGTAATCCGGAACCAGATCGCTGCCAATTTCGTCCCGCTCATTGACCACGACCCACAGCGCGCCGCTCTGCGGCTGCCACGATGGCCCGTTCGGATTGCGCAGGCCCGACGCGAACACGCGTGACGACCCGGTCGCGAGATCGATTTCAAGAATGTCCGCGCGGTTCTTTTCAGCTTCCATGCCGTTCTCTCCGACATTGCTGTTTGAACCGACGGTCGCATAGAGCTTCGACCCATCGGGACTGGCGACCAGATCCTTGGTCCAGTGATGGTTGCGCCGGCCCCCGGGCAGATCCGCCACCTTGGTGCCCGGCGTGGTGATCTTCGTTTCACCGTCGCGGTACGTGAACTTCATGATCTTGTCGGTGTCAGCGACATAGAAATCGTTGCCGACCATTGCCATCCCGAACGGCGAATTCAAACCCTGAATAAAGACGAAGCGCTGTTCGGCCTTGCCGTCGCCGTCGGCATCACGCAGCAGGGTAATGCGGTTAGCGCTGGGCGTCGCTGCTCCGGCCTTGCCCATCGCATATTTCTCAAACCAGCCTCGTATGCCCCCGGTATCGTCCGGCTTCGGTGGCGCGTTGGTTTCGGCGACCAGTACATCGCCGTTCGGCAGTACAAACAATGTACGCGGATGATCCAGGCCCGTGGCCAGTGCGGCCACAGAAAACCCGTCAGCCGCCTTGGGATTTTCGCCCGCAGGCCAGCCGATTGCCTTGGCGACATTGACCGTCGGGATCCAGGCCGACTTTGGTGGCGGCAAGGTGGGTTCCGGTCCGTAGCCCTGTGCAATTGGAACGTCCGCCTTCTCGTTGCAGGCGGCAAGCGTGAGAGCGAGCGCTCCCATGATCAGGAAAGTCCGGCTGTTGCTGTGCATGGTGTGTCCTCGGATGTTCCCCAGCAACGCAGGGGCGTGCCGAATGTTCATGACAGATCGCAACGTTCACGGAGAGTTCAGCCGATTTCTTGAACCTGATGCACAAACAAAAACCCCCGGCTGGCGGCCGGGGGAGCATCGCACTCCATCGTGGCTCGATCAGGAAACTTTCAGATTTTCCGCGGATGACTTGCCGCGATTGTCCACGAGATCGTATTCGACAGTCTGGTTTTCGTTAAGGGTGGAAAGCCCTGCGCGCTCGACCGCCGAGATGTGAACGAACACGTCCTTGTCACCGACCGCCGGTTTGATGAACCCGTAGCCCTTGGTCGGGTTGAACCATTTCACCGTACCTTTTGCCAACGTCCGTCTCCTCGTCCAGATACAAAAAAGACGCGGTCACGCTCATCGCGTGCCACGCCGCTAGCGGGCTTCAAATGTTTTGCGGAGTTTCGTGCCTTTCAAATGCACAGCCGAACTGCCCAAATCCGATTGCAGCAACAATCCCAACACGAAAATTTCGCCTTAGCAAGACGGTACGAAGCCACAAAACGCCTGTGGCACAAGCATCACAGAGGGGGCGAATGGCCCCGATCCGCACGGCGCAACGTTGACGCAAGCGGCGGATTCAGGACAAATCACGCGGTTGCAGCAAATCCTTTTGAGTTCCTTTTTATGACAACGATGGTGTCGCGACCGAGCTTGAGCCGGATGAAGGTGCTTCACCCGATTGTGGCGGGCCTGACGGTCTTCTGCGCGGCGTCCAGCGCCAGCGCGCAATCACTACCGCCCGTCCCTCAGGTTACCGACAACAACTCCCAATTCTCGGTCAACGCCGCGCAGTTCGACATCGGCAGCAGCTTTTTGCAACGCCTCGGACGCGAGGCGACAACCGGATATGCGACGCGGGACAATTCCGGCGGCGGCGGCGCGTCCATGAGCACCACCGAGCCGGTGTATCGCACGTGGGCGGAGACCTACGGCATCCGCGCGCGGACGGCCGCGCAAGGCACCTTCGTCGGCGACAAGCGCGGGACGCTCGGGATCGTCGGCGGCATCGGCGCCACAATCGCGCCCGGCCTGAACGTCGGCTTCTCGATCGATCAGAGCCACACCTGGATCGATGTGCCGCTGGCGCTGCAAACCGCAACGCTCGGCATGACGCAGCTCGGCGTCAACGCGTCTTACGTCAACGGCCCGTGGACCGTCGCGATGGCGGCGGTGCACGGTTTTGCGCAAGTCAGCTCAATTCGCGGCACTGCATTCGGCAGCGCGCTCGCAAATTATCGCGGCAGCGTCGACGGCGTTCTCGGCGAAGTGAACTACTATTACTCCATGGGCCAAAGCCGAATCGTGCCGAAGGTCGCGCTCGAATACGTCTCGGCGCGCACCGATGCCTTCACGGAGGTCGGCGGCTTCAATCCAGTGACCGTCGCCGACGGACACGGCGAGCGCGCCCGCGTGCTGGCCGGCGCGGAAATCGGTCACTATTGGATTGTCGGCCAGCAGGCGATCGATGTGTCAGCCTACGGCAAGTTCGTCGATAATTTCACGCAGAACATCGGCGCTGTTCAGGTCAGCCTCGGCAACAACGCGATCAACGTACAGGGCATCCGTGAAAGCAGGAACGGCGCCGACGCCGGGGCTGCGGCGTCATGGATCTTCAGCAACACGGCGCGGCTGTACGCCAATTACGACGGCAGGTTCCGGGATGGATACCAGTCGCATCAGGGCACACTGGGCGTCGAGCTGAAGTGGTGAGCGGCTGCTCGTGACGCATTGGAAAAGACTCGAAATACCTGATCCGTCATTGCGAGCGAAGCGAAGCAATCCAGTCCAAGGAAAGAAGCTGGATTACTTCGTCGCTTCGCTCCTCGCAATGACGACGTGAGCCTTATGCCATGGCCCTTACGCCGCGGCTGGCGCCTCGTGCTGTTCGCGAAGCGCGCGCTTTCTCCAGATCGAGCCGACCACCAGCACCACGACCACGCCGAGCACTGCCAGCGCAAGCTCGCCGATCTCGCCATCGAATTTGAGATGTCTGGCGAAGCCGAACATCGTTGAGGTCGTATCGAGATCGAGCGCGATGTGTCCGTTGAGCACGCTGTGCAGCAAGGGCACAACGGCGGGATCGGTGGCAATCACCTCGCCCGCAATCCAGCCGAGCAACGCCGCGCCGAGCCAGATCAAGGCCGGCACGCGATCGAGCAGCGCCATGATCAGCGCGGCGCCGGCGACGATCATCGGAATGCTGATGGCAAGACCGAGGATCAGCAGGATGGCGCTGCCATTGGCCGCGGCGGCGACCGCGATCACGTTGTCGAGGCTCATGATGATGTCGGCGACGGCAACGATGCGAACCGCCGCCCACAGATGGGCTGCGGCCTGCACGCCATCCTCGTCTTCTTTTTCAGGGACAAGGAGTTTCGCCGCGATCACCAGCAGCGCGAGCCCGCCGATCAACTTCAGGAACGGTATCGTCATCAACGTCACGACGATGAAGGTGAAGATGATGCGCAGGAAAACCGCGACACCCGCACCGAGCACCATTCCCCAGACGCGCTGCTTGGGTTGCAGCCCGCGGCACGCCAGTGCGATCACCAGCGCGTTGTCGCCGGACAACAGCACGTTGATCCAGATAATCTTGGTCAGGGCGACCCAGAACTGGGGTTGCTGAATCTCACTCTCGAACTGAGTGATGAGACCGCCGATGGAGGCGGGATCGAAGATCTGCGCAATCCAGTTCACGTCAAAGGCCCCCCGGCCAATTTAGTGTCGGCTGTTGATCAGCCGACGATTTCATTTCCTGCAAAGAACTGCGCGATCTCGATCGCCGCGGTTTCGGCGGCGTCCGAACCATGCACCGAGTTCTCGCCGATCGACTTGGCGTGCGCCTTGCGGATGGTGCCTTCAGCTGCCTTCGACGGATCGGTCGCGCCCATCACGTCGCGATACTTCAGGATGGCGCCTTCGCCTTCGAGAACCTGGACGACGACCGGTCCGGAAATCATGAAATCGACCAGTTCGCCGAAGAACGGGCGCGCCTTGTGCACCGCATAAAACGTCTCGGCCTGGGCGCGGGTCATCAGGATGCGCTTTTGCGCAACGATTTTCAGTCCGGCCTTTTCGATGATGGCGTTGACGGCGCCGGTCAGATTACGCGCGGTCGCGTCCGGCTTGATGATCGAAAAGGTGCGCTCAATCGCCATGATACTGTGTCCTTGGAAAGCAGGTCTGTTGGAAGGGTTGCCGCGCTTATAACGGCGCGGTGATGCCACGGCAAGCTGGTATACCAGAGCCAGCCCGGGATCGACGACATCCTGCCCCGGATACCCGGGCGGTATACGCCTGCCAAGCCCCGGTTCGATTTTTTCAACCGCTTCCGTGGCTTACTTCGATTTCATCAAGATGAACGCTGGCTGACCCGGCCGTCACGTCGGGGTTCAGAATCGCGCACGTACTCTTGCTCGCAAGCGAGGTTCCGCGAATCCGCCCACGCCTCGCAGTGAACTCAAGGAGATGACCATGTTTCGTAAACTCGCACTTGTATGCATCGCGGCGGCAGCTCTCGGTGCGGCGGCATTGGCGCCTTCCGCTGCCTCGGCGCGGGAATGGCGCAGCGTCGGTGTCCTAGGTGGCGGCGGACACGGTGGCTGGCACGGCGGCGGCTACCACCGCAGTTGGGGCGGACCGCGGTTCGCCGGCCGCGCGGTCCATTTCGGCGGAGGATACGGCGGTTGTTATGTGCGCCGTCTGGTTCCCACCCCGTGGGGCTATCGGGAGCGGCTGGTGAACCGCTGCTACTGATCGCCAGATAAACTCCCAAGCGATCCCCAAGACCGATCCTGAGACCTGAACCGGCCGCCAAAAGCGGCCGGTCTTTTTTGTCGCACCCCGCCTCCGAAATCGGATCGAACCATTCGCGAGCACGCATCGACAGACATGCAGGGACACATCAACGGCGCCCCGCGCCAAACCGAAGGAGACTTGTCATGTTGCGCAAACTCGTTCTTGGACTGGCCGCTATCGCCGCTCTGTCCACCGCTGCCATGCTTCCCACCGCCGCTTCGGCCAAGGGTAAGGGCTGGCATCATCACCATCATGGTCACCACGGCCACTGGGGTGGCGGATACGGCTACTTCGCCGGCGGTTATGGCGGCGGCTACGGCGGCTGCTACGTGAAACGCCTGATCCCGACCCCGTATGGCCTGCGCTATCGCGTGGTGAACGTCTGCTACTAAGGCGGATCACGTCCGCTCCTCCCAGACTTCAGGCCCCCGGCAGCAAACACTGTGCGGGGGCCTTTTTCATCTCCAGCGTGAGTTCCCGGTTCCTGACATATAAATTTTTACCGATTTCAAACCATGCGCGAAGAACGCGTGAACGAAGCGGCGGCCAGCGCATTGGATCGTGGTATTGATTACAACTTGAAGCGAATTGGAACAGCCGGATTGGAATACATCATGGCGACTCGATTGAACGCTGCTGATATCCATCTCGATCACATCCATTGCGAGGCCGTGCGGCAAAGCATCGGTGAACAACTGCGCGATGCACTCAACCGGGAGTCGCCGGACATGTCTCAGCGCCTGCGCGCGCTGATCGCGCGTCTGCCGGAGCTTGACGGTGAAAAGGCTCCCTCGCTGGTGCCCGAGATGGAAGCGTACTAGCGCATTGTCCTCCAATAGCCGGGTCGCGCACGCCGAAAGCGCCGCAATCCGTCACAAATCGACCTGACAAAGCTGTTGCGTTCGGCGGCCTGTTTCGTAAAAGCCCGCCATGCTCTCCCTCAATAACATCTCGATCCGGATCGCCGGACGCCTTTTGATCGACCAGAGTACGGTGCAAATCGTGCCGGGCGCGCGCGTCGGCTTCGTCGGCCGCAACGGCGTCGGCAAATCGACGCTGTTTCACGCCATTCGGGGCGAATTGCCGACAGAAACCGGCTCGATTGCGATTCCACCGCGCTGGCGCGTCGGCAGCCTCGCGCAGGAAGCGCCCGACGGCCCGGAAAGCCTGATCGACGTCGTTCTCAAGGCCGATCTGGAACGCGCCGCGTTGCTTCATGAGGCGGAAACCGCCCACGATCCGCATCGCATCGCCGATATCCAGACCCGGCTCGTGGACATTGATGCGCATTCCGCCCCTGCCCGCGCGGCGGCCATTCTCTCCGGCCTCGGCTTCTCCACCGCCGATCAGGCGCGCTCCTGCTCGGAATTTTCCGGCGGCTGGCGCATGCGCGTGGCGCTGGCGGCGACGCTGTTCGCTGCGCCCGATCTGCTGCTGCTGGACGAGCCGACCAACTATCTCGATCTCGAAGGCACACTGTGGCTCGAAGATCATCTTGCGAATTATCCGCGCACCGTGATCGTCATCAGCCACGACCGCGACCTGCTCGACACTTCCGTCGATCAGATCCTGCATCTCGATCGCGGCAAGCTCACGCTCTACAAGGGCACCTATTCGTCGTTCGAGGAGCAGCGCGCCACCCGCGAGATGCTCGACGCCAAGCATGCCAAGAAGCAGATGGACGAGCGCAAGCGGTTGCAGGCGTTTGTCGATCGCTTCAAGGCGAAGGCGTCGAAAGCCAAGCAGGCGCAATCCCGCGTCAAGATGCTGGAGCGGATGAAGCCGGTCACGGCTCTCGTGACGCAGGACGTTCGCGAGATCACCTTTCCGACACCCGACAAGATACTGTCGCCGCCGATCATCGCGGTGGACGGCGTATCGGTCGGATACGACCCGGCAAAGCCGGTGCTCAACAACGTCACGCTGCGCATCGACGACGACGACCGCATCGCGCTGCTCGGCTCCAACGGCAACGGCAAATCGACGCTGGTGAAGCTGCTCGCCGGCAAGCTGGCGCCCTTTTCCGGCAAGGTCGTGCGCGCCGACAAGCTGTCGGTGGGATATTTCGCCCAGCACCAGACCGATGAACTCGATCTCGACGGCTCGGCTTACGATCACTTGCGCAGACTGATGCCGCAGGAAACCGAAACCAAGGTTCGCGCCCGCACCGGCGCCATCGGGTTTTCCGGCAAGGCAGGCGACACCAAGGTGAGTTCTCTCTCCGGCGGCGAGAAAGCGCGGCTGCTGCTCGGGCTCGCGACCTTCTACGGCCCGAACATGATCATCCTCGACGAGCCGACCAACCATCTGGATATCGACAGCCGCGCCGCATTGGCCGAAGCCATCAACGACTTTCCCGGTGCGATCATCATGGTTTCGCATGATCGCTACCTCATCGAGGCCTGCGCCGATCAACTGTGGGTGGTCGCCGACCGCGCCGTGACGCCCTATGACGGCGATCTCGATGACTATCGCCGTTCGGTGCTGACCGCGCGCGGAATGCGCGCCTCAAGCCGCGACCGCACCGGCAATGAACGCGGCAATGGCCGCGACAAGCCGCAGCGCCCCAAGGAAAAACGCGTTCCGCTCAAGCAGAAGATTTCAAACGCGGAAAGCGAGATCGCGCGGATCACCGGCATTATCGAGAAGATCGACACCGCCCTCGCCCTGCCCGACCTGTTCAAGCGCGATCCGAAGCAGGCGGCGCAACTCACCAAGGCCCGCGCAAGCGCGGCTGATGCACTGCAACGCGCGGAAGACGCGTGGCTGGAAGCGAGTTCGTCCTACGACGAAGCGACAGGCTGAAAATTTAAGAGCGCTTCCTCGTCCCGCGCGCAGGCTTTTCCGGCGGCGGCACATCGACACGTTCGATCGACGTCAAGCGGCCGGACGTGAACGTATAGGCGCCGGGGCGCGGTCCGCTCCGCCAGGTAACAAGTGCGACGCGGTCACCGCGTGCATTGTTCGACAGGTTCACGTTGTCGGGCGCGATATTGATCGCGCGCGCGACATCGCACTCGGTGTGACCGAGCGCGACAGGCGCAACGGAGATCTGACCTTCCGACGACGCGTTGGCATCGGCGGGCGCACCCGCCGCAGGCGTGCCCGGACACTGACCATCGGAAGAAATCAGATCGCTCGGTGCGACTTCCTTCGACGAACTCAGCGGCGGCGTTTCAATCGTGCTGTTGCCGCCTTTGAAAATCTTGCCCGGCCGCGCAAACCATTCCTGGTCCTTGAGCGAGAAATCCGAAATCCCGCCGCAGCCAGCCATCATGGGGGCCAGGATCACGAGGGCCGCCAACTGCCGGACATGGATGCTTTTACGCAGGACGCTCAAATCTGTTCTCACACCAGCTTCAGCGCTTTGATGCGCGTTTCGGAACCAGGACATCACCCAGACATCACTTAAAGCAAATGCATAAAGAATCATCTGCGCGTCTTTGGCGGTCACAGGTGAAACACCTCGCCGATCGCAGCGCGCATCTGGCCTTCCACCATCCCTTTGCGGCACCATGGTGGCTAACCACCGGTCCGGTCAACGAAAAAAGACTGTATTGTTAACGTGCCCCCGCGCGGGATGCGGCGAGAAAAACCCGCGTTACGCAATTGTCATCAGGCTTGAGCTTACGCCCGCTTCTGCCATTTGCCGCGTTCATCGGTCTGCCAGTACGTCAAATCCAGACCGCGCGATTTGCCGTCCGCCCATGCCGCACGCGCGACACTCAGGGCTTCATCATCGTCGCCGTTGAAGACGAGAACCACGCGGTCATATGTCGCGCAGTCCTTCGGCAGACCCGCCGCATCAACGATGAACCTGACATTGGCATTGTTGGGATTGCCGTCATCCACAGTGAGAACGATCGGCTGGTTCGCGACATCGCTCTCGCGCCATGTGCCATGCGGCAGAAACGAATCGTCACGATAGGTCCACAGATGCGCGTCGAGCACTTCCGCGCGCTCCTCCGATCCCGTCTGCACCGCAACGCGCCAACCGCGCTCGAGCGATTTCTCAAGCAGCGGCGGCAACACCTTCTCAAGTGCCGTATCTTGCAGATGATAGAACAGGACTTCGGTCATGACATCCAATCAACCGGTGCCTTGTCAGGAGCCGTCATTGCGAGGAGCCCCTGCGACGAAACAATCCAGCTTTTGTTGCTCTGGATTGCTTCGCTTCGCTCGCAATGACGCCGGATCGCGATTTAACGCTTCGCCTCGTAGTTGTCCGCCACCAACTTGTTCAGCAGACGCACACCGTATCCCGATCCCCAGCTGCGATTCAGGTCCGACGCGGGAACCCCCATCGCAGTACCGGCGATGTCGAGATGCGCCCACGGTGTATCGTCAACGAAACGCTGCAGGAACTGTGCAGCGGTGATCGAACCGCCGTTGCGGCTGCCGGTGTTCTTCATGTCGGCGAACTGCGAGTCGATCTGCTTGTCGTATTCGGGACCGAGCGGCATGCGCCACACGCGCTCGCCGGTTTCCTGCCCCGCGGCCGTCAGACGTTCCGCGAGCTTGTCGTCGTTGGAGAACATTCCGGCGTAGTCGATCCCGAGCGCCACCATGATCGCGCCGGTGAGCGTCGCCAGATCGACCATGAACTTCGGCTTGTGCTTTTTCGCCACATACCAAAGCACATCGGCCAGAACGAGACGGCCTTCCGCGTCGGTGTTGATGATCTCGATGGTCTGTCCCGACATCGACGTCACGATGTCGCCGGGACGCTGCGCATTACCGTCAGGCATGTTTTCAACGAGACCGATCGCGCCGACCACATTCACCTTCGCCTTGCGTGCGGCCAGCGCGTGCATCAGGCCGACGACGCAGGCCGCGCCGCCCATGTCGCCCTTCATGTCTTCCATGCTGCCAGCCGGCTTGATCGAAATGCCCCCGGTGTCGAAGCACACGCCCTTGCCGACGAAAGCGATCGGCTGCTCGCCCGGCTTGCCGCCGCTCCAGCGCATGATGACCATACGGCCATCGTGTTCCGAACCTTGCGAAACACCCAGTAGTGCGCCCATGCCGAGTTTCGTCATCGCCTTGACGTCGAGAATCTCGACCTTGACACCAAGCTTCCGCAGCAGCGCCGCACGCCGCGCGAACTCCGCCGGGAACAGCACGTTCGGCGGCTCGTTGACGAGGTCGCGCGCGACCAGCACGCCATCCACAATATGACTCTCCGGCGCGAACGCCTTGCGTGCGGCGGCGACATCGGCGACCGCGACCGAGAACTGCGCGCGCAGCGGCGCGTTGTCGCCGTCCTTTTTCGTGGTCTTGTAGCGGTTGAAGCGATAGGCGCGCAGCCGGACGCCGGACGCGATCGAGGCCGCCTGCGATCCCTTCATCGCACCTGACGGAAGTTCAGCGAGAATCGTGACGGCCTCTGTGCCGGCCGAAATCTTCGCGGCGATCTTGCCGCCGAACTTGATGAAATCGCCGTCCTTGAGTGACGCAAGCTTGCCCACGCCGACAACAAGCAGACGTCCGGCCTTCAGACCTTCCGGCGCCAGAATATCCAGCGTCGCGCCGCTCTTTGCCTTGAACTGGTTCATGGTCGCGGCGCGCTTGACAGCGTTCGCGGTCGCGCCCAGCGCCTTGATCGTGGCGGGGCCGAACTTCAGCGTGTCGTCGCAGAACACCACCAGAACGCCGCGCGGGGCAGCGGAAAACGGTACGAAGCCGACCTTCACGGCGTCGGTCATAAGCAAATCCTCCAGATAATCGCGGCTTTCGCAGCTAAGGGACCAGAATCCAGCGGACATTCGGATTCGGGACATGAGATGGCGCACTATGACGCTTTCCGGCGTGCGCTGCCAAGCGCAGCGCAATCAAGCCTGTCTGCGGCAGCAAGCCGCTCCTCCCCGGAGTGGCCCCAAAGCAACGCTGATGCTTTATTAACCACAGTTGGCACCCAGCCTCAGGTCGGCCATTTTGTTGACCAATCAAAGGGATGCTATGAAATAAGAATGTGCCGGAAGCTCGATTCCGCAGCCCAGGGGGAACCTCGCAAGAGGTTTGGGCGCGCTCGTGAAATCCGGCTGGAGTTGGGGATACAACTGCCCGATGGGCTTGATCGATACCACTGTTGCCCGGACGGCGATGCCGTCGTCCGCCCGGACTATCGCGACCGCCCGGCTTGTCCGGCGGTGGGCGTTGGCGTGAGGCGGAAGCGCGCATGGTAACGACAATTCTCGCACGCTATTTCGCCGCCCGTTTCGTGATCGCGTCGGTCATGACCTTCGGCGCGATCTTCGTGCTGGTCATCACCGTCGATTACATCGAACTGATGCGCCGCGCCGGAAGCCTGCCGAATGTGTCCGGGCTCTTTGTCGCGCAGACCGCGCTGTTTCGCGTGCCGCTGTCGCTCGAAAAACTGATGCCGTTCTGCATTCTCATCGGCGCGATGGTGTCGTTCCTCGCGTTGTCGCGACGGCTCGAACTCGTTGTGGCGCGCGCCTCCGGCATCTCGGCCTGGCAGTTCATCACCCCTGCACTGCTCAGCGCCCTCATCCTCGGTCTTCTGGCGACCGTGCTCTACAATCCGATGTCGGCTGAACTGCTCGAACGCGCCAAGAGCATGGAGACCAGGATCTTCACCGATGGCGCGCCGGCAAACCGGGATGGCGCGGGCTTCTGGCTCAACCAGTCGACCAGCGAAGGGCAGAGCATCATCAACGCTGCCCGGAATCAGGGACAGGGCGTGCTTCTGACCGGCATCACCGTGTTCAGATACGACACCGCCGGCGTCTTCAGGGAACGAATCGAAGCGAAGGAAGCCACCCTTGAACCCGGTCAGTGGGTGTTCAAGCAGGTACGCCGTTACAAGCTCGACAGCCCGCCGGAGGAGCAAGATACCTTCGCACTGAGCACCAGCCTTACCCAGGCCCAGGTCCGGAATAGCTTCTCCACGCCAGAAACCGTGTCATTTTGGCAACTCCCGGACTACATCAAGTCGTCGGAGAACTCCGGCCAGGCCACAGCCGGTTACCGCCTGCAGTATCAGAAGCTCATCGCGCGCCCATTTTTACTGGCCGCAATGGTGATGCTCGCAGCCGCTGTAAGCCTGCGGTTCTTCCGCTTCGGCGGCGTGCAAAAGATGGTTTTAAGTGGCGTTGCAGCAGGGTTTCTGCTCTATGTCCTCTCGAAAGTAACTGAGGATTTAAGCAAGGCCGAGTTGATGCATCCGCTCGCTGCCGCGTGGTTGCCCGTTTGCGTGGGCGGCCTCTCGGGATTTTTGGCTTTGCTGTACCAGGAGGACGGGTAGTGGCCTTTACCGCCGCCCTCCAAGGACGGACGCCTGCGTTCAGACGGCGCACTCGCTTGCGCCGTCAAAGCCTGCTCATGTCTGCATTTCTGGGGCTTTCCCTGTCGACCGGCATCGGCGGCGTGACGGCGACGCCCGCCTCGGCCCAGCAATCCTTCCGGTACAACCAGCTGCCGCCCAAGCCGCCCAAGCAGGCGCGTCCGACGACCAACGACGGGCAGATGCTCGTGCAGGCCACCGAGGTCAATTACGACTACAACAATTCGCGTGTCTCGGCGGTTGGCAGTGTCCAGATCTACTACAACGGATCGACGCTCGAGGCCGACAAGGTCATCTATGACCAGAAGACCAAGCGCCTGCATGCCGAAGGCAACGTCCGGCTGACCGATCCCGACGGCAAGATCACCTACGCCAACCTGATCGACCTGTCGGACGACTACCGTGACGGCTTCGTCGATTCGTTGCGGCTCGATACCGCCGACCAGACCCGCATGGCGGCGACCCGCGCCGACCGGACCGGCGGCGAAGTCACGATTTTCCAGAACGGCGTCTACACCGCCTGCGCAGCCTGTAAGGACAACCCGAAGAAGCCGCCGCTGTGGCAGGTCAAGGGTGCGCGCATCATTCACAACCAGACCGAGAAGATGCTGTACTTCGAGGACGCGCGCCTCGAATTCTTCGGTCAGCCGATCGCGTACCTGCCGTTCTTCTCGACGCCCGATCCGACGGTGAAGCGCAAGAGCGGGTTCTTGATTCCGAACTACTCGTCCAGCTCCCGTTACGGCGTCGGCATCGAAGTGCCCTACTACTTCGCGCTGGCTCCCGACTACGACCTGACGGTGTCACCGCGCTATACCACCAAGCAGGGCCTGCTGATGCAGGGAGAGTTCCGTCAGCGCCTGATCAATGGCGCTTACGACATCCGTGCTTATGGCATTCGCCAAGACGATCCGGGTCAGTTCAACAGCGAGCCCGGCAATCGCGAGTTCCGGGGCGGCATCGATACCAAGGGTCAGTTCGCGCTCAACGACAAATGGGTCTGGGGCTGGGATGCGGTCGCGGTCTCCGACAAATCGTTCTTCTTCGACTACGGTCTGGGCCCTTACAAGAATGCGCTGAATTCGTTCCTGCTGACGCCCGATACGGGCCTGTCGCAGATCTATCTGACCGGCGTCGGCAACCGCAGCTATTTCGATGCGCGCGTGATGCATTTTCTCGGCTATTCGGCCGCCGACGATCAGAGCACAATTCCGATCGTTCATCCGGTGATCGATTATTCGAACGTGCTCAACCGTAACGTTCTCGGCGGTGAGTTCAGCTACAAGGCGAACTTCACCAGCCTGAGCCGTCAGACCGCCTCGTTCGACGCAATCAACCCGACTGCATTCGCAGCCGGCTATTGCCTGCCGACATCGGCGGACCCGCTGGCGCGAACGCGGTCGCAGTGTCTGTTGCGCGGTATCCCCGGCGACTACACCCGACTGACCGCTGAAGTTGAATGGCGTCGGTCCTTTACCGACTCCATCGGCCAGATCTTCACGCCGTTCGCATCGCTGCGCGCTGACGTGATCAGCGCCAACATCGAAAACCAGCCCGGCGTCTCCAACTACCTGCCGGTCGGCGCGACCCAGACCGCGCGCCTGATGCCGACGGTCGGCGTCGAATACCGCTATCCGTTCATCAACGTGCAGCCATGGGGCACCACGACGATCGAACCGATCGGCCAGTTGATCATCCGTCCGAACGAACCCAGCGCCGGCCGCCTTCCCAATGAAGATGCGCAAAGCTTCACGTTCGACGACAGCAATCTGTTCCGCGTCGACAAATTCTCCGGCTATGATCGCGTCGAAGGCGGCGGCCGCGCCAATGTCGGCGTTCAGGCGACCACGCAGTTCGACCGCGGCGGCTCCGTCAACGTGCTGTTCGGACAGTCTTACCAGTTGTTCGGCCTGAACTCGTTCGCCGTGCAGGATCTGACCAATACCGGCATCTCCAGCGGCCTCGAAAGCGCCCGCTCCGATTACGTCGGCCGCATCGCGTATCAGCCGAACAGGATCTACAGCCTGATCGCCCGCACCCGGCTCGACGAATCATCGGGAGCCGTGCGGCGCTTCGAACTCGAAGGCCGTGCGAATTTCGACCGCTTCCAGGTGAGCCTGCTTTACGGCAATTACGACGCACAGCCCGAACTCGGCTTCCTGAACCGCCGCGAAGGCGTGGTCGGAACCGGCTCCTTCAAGGTCGCCTCGAACTGGGTGTTGTCGGGCGGTTTGCGCTACGACATCACGAACCAGACGGTGAATCAGTACATCGTGGGCGCGGGCTACGTGGATGATTGCTTCATCATCGCAGCCAACTACATCACGGACTACGCATATACCTCGACCAACTATGCGTCTCCCGTCACCGATCACCGCATCATGCTGCAGATCGGCCTGCGCACGATCGGCACAAGTTCCTTCAACGCTTCGCAGTAGTATTCCGGTAGCGGAATTGCGCAGCCAACAGGACTGCAGGTTTCAGGCGCGTTTTGTATAATCGGGAACCGCCTGAATTCATCGAATGCGCGTATTAACGCCGCAAACTCGGGGTTGATTTTGCTGGATGCGTGCTGAAATCTCCGGCTCACGCCACTACTTACCTGACACGCCTTGCCTGAACACGCCTTGCTTGAATACGGATTTTAATATGATCGCGACTTTTCTTCTTCGCTACGCACGAACCGTTTCGCTCGCTGCCGCCCTGCTTGTCGTGTCGGGTTTCGGCTCGGCTGTTATGGCGCAGTCCGTCGCGGCGATGGTGAATGGCGAGGCCATTACCAACTTCGATATCGACCAGCGCATCAAGCTCACCAAGCTCACGACGCAGAAGTCGGTTTCGCGGCAGGAAGCGCTCGAAGAACTCATCAACGACAAACTCAAGGTCAAGGAAGCCAAGCGGTATGGCCTCGACCTGTCGGCGTCCGATGTCGACGGCGCTTACGGCAACATGGCATCGCGTATGCGCATGAACTCCGAGCAGTTGTCGAAAACGCTTGAAGGCCACGGCATTCGTCCCCAGACGCTCAAGAGCCGCATCAAAGCCGACATGACGTGGGGCAACCTCGTACGCGGACGCTTCCAGTCAAACCTGCTGGTGCCGGAGAAGGATCTCGCCGGAATTGAATCGCCCGACGGCAAGGAAGCCGAAAGCTTCGAGTATCTGGTTCGCCCGATCGTCCTGATCGTGCCGCGCGGCTCTCCGTCGAGCGCCATCGAAGCCCGGCGCAAGGAAGCTGAATTGCTTCGCAGCCGCATTCAAAGTTGCGACGAAGCCCAGTCGCTGTTCCGCTCGATGCGCGATGCGACCATTCGTGAGAACCTGACAAAGACTTCCGCCGACCTGCCGCCAAATCTGCGTGAACTGCTTGATAAAACTCCCATCGGCAAACTGACGCCGCCGGAAGTCACCAGACAAGGCATCGAAATGGTCGCGCTGTGCAGCCGCAAGCCGACCAAGGCGGACACGCCAGCCAAGCGCGCGGCGCGCGAGAAGATCTACAACCAGAAGTACGAAGCCAAATCCAAGTCGTATCTTGAGGAAGTCCGCAAGGGCGCGATGATCGAGATACGCCACAAATGAGTCCAACCCCGACACCGCTGCCATGACGAGCGCGGCCTCGAGCAACGCCCTGGCGCTGACGCTCGGCGAGCCGGCGGGTATCGGCCCCGACATCGCAATCGCGGCATGGCTGAAGCGCCGCGAGCTCGACCTTCCCGCGTTCTACCTGATCGGCGACAGCGCGTTCATCTCGAAGCGCGCCCGTGTGCTGGGCGCCGATATCGCGGTCGCCGATGCGAGCGCCGAGGATGCCGCTGCAATTTTTGCCGATGCGCTTCCGATCGTCAAAACGGGCATCGCTGCGACGGCAGAACCCGGCCACCCGGATGACAGCAGCGCACCTGCGGCCATCGCATCGATCCGTCACGCCGTCGCGGATGTGATTTCCGGACGCGCCAGCGCGGTGGTCACCAATCCCATCGCCAAGAGCGTGCTGTATCGCGCCGGATTTTCCCATCCGGGCCACACCGAATTCCTCGCACAGCTTTCCGCAGCCGTGAACGGCACGGTGCCGCATCCGGTGATGATGTTGTGGTCGCCTGAGCTTGCCGTCGTGCCGGTGACGATCCATTTGCCGCTGCGCGACGCGATCACACAACTGACCAGCGATCTCATCGTCAAGACGGGGCGCATCGTCGCGGCGGACCTGAAAGCCCGGCTTGGCATTTCCCATCCCCGCCTTGCGATTTCCGGCCTCAACCCGCATGCCGGCGAAGACGGTACGCTCGGTACTGAAGATCAATCGATTATCGCGCCTGCGGTTGCGACGCTGCGTCAGGACGGCATCGACGTGCGCGGCCCGCTTCCCGCCGACACCATGTTTCATGAAGCAGCGCGAAAAACCTACGACTGCGCGATCTGCATGTATCACGATCAGGCATTGATCCCGATCAAGACCATCGCATTCGATGACGGCGTCAACGTCACGCTGGGACTGCCGTTCATTCGCACCTCACCGGATCACGGCACCGCATTCGACATCGCAGGCACCGGCCGCGCCAATCCGTCGAGCCTGATCGCGGCGCTTCGGCTTGCCGCGCGCATGGCGGCGGCATCCGGAACATGAGCGCCATCGACGATCTGCCGCCGCTCAGCGACGTGATCCGCCGGTTTGAGCTGTCCGCGCGAAAATCGCTGGGCCAGAATTTCCTGCTCGATCTCAACCTCACATCGCGCATCGCGCGGGCAGCCGCGCCGCTGGAAGACACCACGATTGTCGAGATCGGTCCCGGACCCGGCGGACTGACCCGTGCGCTGCTTGCACAGGGCGTCAAGCGCGTGATCGCCGTGGAGCGCGACGAGCGCACGATCCCGGCTCTTGAGCAAATCGCGCAGCGCTATCCTGGCCGCCTTACCATCGTGAACGCCGATGCCATGACGTTCGACCCGCGCCCGCATCTCGATGGCGAGCGCGCGAAGATCGTCGCCAACCTGCCCTACAACATCGCCACTGTGCTGCTGATCGACTGGTTGTGTGCCGAACCGTGGCCGCCGTGGTACGACATGATGGTGCTGATGTTTCAGCGGGAAGTCGCCGAGCGCATCGTCGCCCGCGAGAACGACGATGCCTATGGGCGGCTTGGCGTGCTGGCAAACTGGCGCGCCGAAACCAAGATCCTGTTCGACATCGCGCCCGGCGCCTTTGTGCCGCCACCCAAGGTGACGTCGTCCGTGGTGCGGCTGATCCCGCGCGCGGCTCCAGAGCCCTGCGACCGCCGCGCGCTGGAGCGGGTGGCCGCGGCCGCATTCGGTCAGCGCCGGAAAATGCTTCGGCAAAGCCTCAAGTCGCTGAATGCCGATCCGGCCTTGCTTGCAGCGGCGGCAGGCGTCGATCCAACCCGCCGCGCGGAGACCATTCCGGTGTCCGGTTTTGTTGCCATGGCGCGCGAATTGGCCGATATAACAGCCGCAAAAGCAAAAACACCGTAACGGAGAAAGCCCAATGGCCCAGATGCGCCGCCAGTCTCTCGTCAAGTTCGATGCTCCGCTCTGCGAAACCATCGTGGAGACCCCGAAGCCGCAAGGCCGGGAAGTTCTGGTGCGCATCGAGCGCTGCGGCCTGTGCCATTCGGACCTGCACATCCAGGACGGCTATGCGGATCTGGGCGGCGGCAAGAAGCTCGATACCACACGCGGCATGGTGCTGCCTTTCACCCTCGGACATGAGATCGCAGGCGTCGTCGATGAAGTCGGCCCCGATGTCGACAAGTCCCTGATCGGCGCGAAGCGCGCCGTGTTTCCGTGGATCGGCTGCGGCCAGTGCCGCGACTGCCAGAACGGCGACGAGAACCTGTGCGCCAAACAGCGCTTCCTCGGCGTTTCGATCGACGGCGGCTTCGCCACTCACGTTCTTGTGCCGGATGCCAAGTACCTGCTCGAGTACGACCCTCTGCCCGTCAACGTCGCGGCGACTCTGATGTGCTCCGGCGTCACGGCCTATGGCGCGTTGAAGCGGCTGGTCGATCGTCCGCGCCAGCGCAACCTGCTGCTGATCGGCCTCGGCGGCGTCGGCATGATGGGCCTTTCATTTGCGGGAGCGATGTTCAAGCAGCCGATCTCGGTGGCCGACCTCAGCCCTGCCGCGCGCGACACCGCGCTGAAGAATGGTGCGTCGGTGGCTTACGATCCGTCCGAAGCCGACATCGTCAAGCGCATCCTGAAGGAAACCGACGGCGGCTTCGATGAAGTGGTCGATTTCGCGGGCAACGAGAAATCAATGGCGTTCGCGACGGCGGTGCTGGCGCGCGGCGGCAAGGTCGTGGTGTCGGGCCTGATGGGCGGCAACTTCAGCCTGCCGATGGTGCAGTGGATCTACAAGCGCATGACCATCGAAGGCTTCATGGTCGGCACGCTCGCGGAAGCTCATGAGCTGATGTCGCTGGCCCGTGCCGGAAAGATCAAGCCGACGCCGATGCAGGAAGAGCCGATGGCCGATGCGCAGAAGTGGATCGAACAGTTGCGCGCCGGCAAGGTCGTCGGCCGCATCATGCTGAAGAACTGACGCACCAGTTCTCTAGCTCTCGGGCCGAACCGCAGTCCAGATCACGTGGCGCGCGCCGCCGCGTGGTCCGTTGGCGCGGACCGGGACCTCATTAACGTCGAAGCCAGCCTTGCGCAGCCGCTGCGTGAAACGCGGGTCGGGTCCTGACGACCATACCGCCAGCACGCCACCGGGCCGCAGCGCCATGCGCGCGGCGGTCAGCCCTTTCAGATCATACAGTGCATCGTTGGATTCACGCGTCAGCCCCTCGGGTCCGTTATCGACGTCGAGCAGGATGGTGTCGTAGGCCGCACGCGCGGACCGGATGATCTGACCGACATCTTCTTCGCGGATCGTGACGCGCGTATCCGTCAGACTATCGCCGAACATTTCCGCCATCGCGCCGCGCGCCCACGCCACCACGGACGGCACCAGTTCGGCGACAACGATCTCCGCTTTGGGGCCGAGCACCGCAAGCGCCGCACGCAGCGTAAATCCCATGCCGAGACCGCCGATCAGAATCCGTGGGCGTTCGCGAGTCTGGATGCGTCTGCATGCGAGCGTGGCCAGCGCCTGCTCCGAGCCGCTGAGGCGGCTGTTCATCAACTCGTTCTGACCGAGCTTGATGGTGAAATCAGTGCCGCGACGCATCAGGCGAAGCTCGCCGCCGCCCGGCACTTGCGCGGTATCCAGCAGGGTCCAGGGGATCAACGATCAGTCCTCATAGTTCAGCGCGGCCTCACCGGACGCGACGCGTGCTCTCGTTACCCCATGCGGGCCTCATAGTTCAGCGCGGCCTCACCGGACGCGACGCGTGCTCTCGTTACCCCATGCGGGTTCCCAAATGCCAGCCAGAATTGAGCGGACGGCCCCCTGCCCGCGCGCCCGAATTAAGCCTTAGCCTGTCCGGATTTGCGGCCTATTCCGACCCAACTTGTCACCGAGAACCTAACGCGAGAATGAGTTCGTGTTGCGTAAGGGGGACAGAATGTCAAACCGCACCGCCGCAATTGCCTTGGCCGCCATCACCGGCTGCGTTTCAATCATCAGCATCGCCACATCGGCATCGGGAAACCCCGCCAGCGCGCCATCTGGAAGCGCGACCACCGCCACCAGCGCGACCGCAGACGAGTGCCTCGCCGCTCCAAAAGCCACCACACCGGCCGGCGCGCACTGGTATTACCGCGTCGAGAAAGGCACCAAGCGCAAGTGCTGGTATCTCGGAGACGCAGGCGCGAAGACGAAAAAGGCGGCGACGACTGCGCCAGCGGCGTCAGAAACCGCCGAACAGAATGCACCTCCTCCGACGCAGATCGTACCTTCACCGAAACAGGAAACCGCGAAGAAGCCTATCCAGAAATCCGTGGCGGACGCCCGCGCGGAATTGATCGCAGGGGCGGACGAAGATCCGTCGCTTGCAGAAACGACGTGGCCGCCGATGCCGGACGCTTCCGCAAACACCGATGTCCGCAGCGACAATCAGGCGGCGGCGATGCAGCCCGCGCCTGAGGCAAACAAGCAAGACTGGAACATCGCCACACGCTGGCCCGACCCAAACGCACCCGCGTCCGCCAGCGACCAGCCTTCCGCCGTGCCGCAACAGCCCACGCAGGCGGCTCAAGCTCTTACGCCGGAGCGTCTCGCGACCGCCGCGACACCGGCGGCAGCGCCCGCGCCTGCAAGGACCACGGGCGCTGCATCGTCGCCGCAGCCTCAGCAGCCTGCCGCCGCTGTAGAGACCGAGAGCATGTGGATCAGGATATTACTAAGCATCCTCGTCGGCGTGCTGGCGCTTGCGGCGATCCTCGCGCCGATGCTGTTCAAGTATTTCCGTCCGAAGGTACGCGAAGACGAACGCACCTACGGGCAGCGCCGTCCGATTTGGGATCTGAACGTGTCCAACGACACAATTATGCAGGATAATCCGCCGCTCGTATTGCCGCTCAGTCACGACGCGCACGCCCTGCCAGAGCCCCGCGTCCTGCCAGATTCGCGTTCGCTGGATGACGATGCCGCCGACGAAATCGAGCAACTGTTGACGCGCGCCTCGAAGCGTTCGGCGGCGTAAGCGGAACGCCTGATCGTCATTGCGAGCCAACGGGTCGGCGCCAGAAGCGCGTTTACGCGCGTCTTTGACGCGCTGTGGCGCCCGCCCGATGACAAGGCTCAGCGAAGCAATCCAGAGCGAAAACGAAGAACTGGATTGCTTCGTCGCAAGAACTCCTCGCAATGACGACCAGCCTCCCGCCGCTTATGTCTCCAGCTGCTTCTGCAACTCGCGGACGAAGGCCGACAGGCCAGTCTGGCGCTCACGCTTGAGTCTCTCTGCCTTAAGGATGGTCACGACCTGCGAATAGGCCTCGTCGAGATCGCTGTTGGTGACGACGTAGTCGTACTCCGCCCAGTGGCTGAGTTCATGGCTGGCGCGGCTCATGCGGCCGCGAATGACCTCATCCGAATCCTGCGCGCGGGTATGCAGCCGCTTCTCAAGATCTGCAGCCGACGGCGGCAGGATGAAAACGCTGACGACATCGGCGCGGGCCTTTTCGCGCAATTGCTGCGTACCCTGCCAGTCGATGTCGAACAGCACATCCTGACCTGAGGTCAGCGCGTCCTCGACCGGCTTGCGCGGCGTGCCGTAGAAATTGCCGAACACCGGCGCATGTTCGAGCAATTCGTTGCCCTTCACCATGGCGTCGAACTTCGGCTTGTCGATGAAATAATAATGCTCGCCGTCAACTTCGCCCGGACGCTTCGCGCGCGTCGTCACCGACACGGACATTCTCAGATCGTGCATCTTGTCGATCAGCATGCGCGCCAGCGTGGACTTTCCCGCGCCTGACGGCGACGACAACACGAACATCAGTCCGCGCCGCTCGCCGCCCCTCAAGGTGCCCCCCACCGCCATAACCGCTTACTCCAGATTCTGGACCTGCTCGCGAAACTGCTCGACAACGCTCTTCATCTCAAGCCCGGTATTGGTCAGTTCGATGTCGTTCGACTTCGAACAGGTGGTGTTGACCTCGCGGTTGAATTCCTGCGCCAGAAAATCCAGCCGCCGCCCGACCGCCCCGCCCTTGCCGAGCAACTCGCGGGTCTGCGCGATATGCGAGGCGATGCGGTCAAGTTCCTCGCGGATGTCGGCCTTGGCCGCAATCATGATCGCTTCCTGGCTGAGCCGGTCGGCGTCGAAGCGATCTGATGTTTCCAGCAATGCCGCGATCTGCTCGGCGAGCCGTGCACGGATCGCCTCGGGCTTGCGTCCGGGCGCGGCTTCCGCCCGCTGGGCGAGACGTTCGATCTCGTCCATGCGCTGGGTCAGGATCTGGCCCAGCGATGCGCCTTCCCGCTTGCGCATCTCGATCAGGCTTTGCAGCGCCTGCTCGAACGACGCCGAAACGGCGACGCGCGCGGCCTGCATTTCAGTCTCGTCGCTTTCCGGTTCAACGACCTCAAGGACGCCCTTGATCCCGAGCAATCCATCGACGCTGGGCGCGACGGCATCGGTGCGTGCGGAAATCTCGCCCGCGACTTTCAGGATCGAGGACAGAACGTCCTCGTTGATGCGGACGACTGACGCGGCACCCGTGCGTTTCACTGTGAGGTTGGCGTAGACCGTGCCGCGCGACAGGAGTTCGGTGGCGCGCTTGCGGGCCGCCGTCTCGACATCATCCCACCCTGTGGGCACCCGCATCCGAAAATCAAAGCCTTTGGCATTGACCGATTTCAATTCCCATTCGAACGCATAGGGTCCGCTGGTGCCGTGGCTTCGCGCAAAGCCGGTCATGCTCGACAGCGCCATCGCGAGAGTATCTCCGTTCCTGGTGTTCAGAACAACGTGGATTGCGAGCCGGCCAACCGGCTCACGTCAGGACTGAGCTTGTCCCTGAAATCGGCAAGTCACGCAAGAGAGAGCCCGCGCTACTGCGTCTTCTCTTCTTCGGTCTCCGGCTCGGCAGGTGCGGCGGCCGGAGCGCGTTTTGCGGTGCGTTTGCGCGAGGCCGCGCCAGGTTCGTTGGCGATGATGCTGGTCGGCGCTGATGCCTTTGGGGCCGCCGCCTTCGGTGAGGCCTTCGGGGGCGCGCTGGGCTTGGCGGGTGCCGCGGGCGTTGCAGGCGACGGCACAGCAGCGACCGGAGGCTGATCGTCGGCATCCACTGTGTCGTTCTGCTGCTGTCGCTCCATCGCGCGCAGTTTCGCGACGCCCTTCTGGTGCTGGTCGTAGGTTTCGGTGAAGGAATGACCGCCAGTGCCGTCGGCGACGAAGAACAGATCGCGGGTCCGCGCCGGATTGGCGGTGGCTTCAAGCGACGCGCGACCGGGATTGGCGATCGGTCCCGGCGGAAGTCCGTCGATCACGTAGGTGTTGTACGGCGACGGCTGCTGAATCTCGCTGCGCCTGATCGGCCGGCCGAGTGTGCCCTTGCCGCCGACCAGACCATAGATGATGGTCGGATCGGACTGCAGCTTGATGCGCTGTCGCAAACGGTTGGTGAATACGGCGGCGACGCGGCTGCGCTCGTCGGCCCGGCCGGTTTCCTTCTCGACGATGGACGCCAGCGTCACGAGTTGCTCGGGCGAGCGGACAGGAATGTCGGGATTGCGGCGCGCCCAGACTTCGGCAAGCACCTTCCTTTGCGCCTGCTGCATGCGATTGATCACCTGATCGCGCGACGTACCACGCGGGAAGTTGTAGGTGTCGGGCAACAGTGTGCCTTCGCGCGGCTGCTCTTTCAGCGAGCCGGTAAAAATATCGTTGTCCTGAAGCCGGGCAACGATCTGCTCCGAGGTCAGGCCTTCCGGAATCGTGACGGAATGCTGCACCACCTTGCCTTCGACAATGGTGTTGATGACACCGCGCAGGCTGGCGTGTTTCTGGAACAGATATTCGCCGGACTTCAAACCGGAGCGCGCATTGAGCGCCAGAACGCTGCCGATGAATGTCCAGCGGTCGGCTGTGATCACGCCGTTGCGTTGAAGGATGTCACCGATATCGGTCATGCCCGCGCGCGGGGGAATGTTGACGACCTTGTCCTCGGCAAGCGGACCTTGGGCCTCGATCGTCTTCTTGCCATAGAAGAACACGCCGCCGGCCAGCACCATCGCGACAATCAGGAACGTAAAGATCGCATTTCCGACCACGACGAGCGTGCTTCGCGCGCGCTGCGAATGCTTCGGCGGCTGCGGCACCTGCTCTGGCTCGAGCGCAGCACGCGGACTGCGGGGCGCGATGGGAGGTCTTTGACTCATCGAAGCAACCTGAATTCTGCCGGCGGATTAACGTTATTGATTCAGTATTATACGCGCGTTCGTGTGAGAAATTATGTCCGAATGGGGCAAAACCGTGAAGACAGTTGTGCCTCATATCTACAGACTTATAAGTGAATCTCTTTCGTTCGAGACGCTTAGTTTGCGAGGCGCCGCACGACCAAAGACGCGTTGGTGCCACCAAACCCAAACGAGTTCGACAGGGCCACGTTGATCTCGCGGGGCCGCGCCTTGTTCGGGACGAGATCGATCGCCGTCTCGACGGAGGGATTGTCGAGATTGATCGTGGGCGGCGCGACATTATCACGAATCGCCAGCACGCAGAAAATTGCCTCGATAGCACCCGCCGCGCCGAGCAGGTGTCCGGTAGACGACTTGGTCGATGACATCGAGACCTTAGAGGCCGCATTGCCGAGCAGACGCTGCGCTGCGCCAAGCTCGATCTCATCGCCGAGCGGTGTCGAGGTGCCGTGCGCGTTGATGTAGTCGATGTCGGAGGCCGTCACGCCCGCGCGCTTCATCGCAGCGCTCATGCAGCGGAACGCGCCGTCGCCGTCTTCCGCAGGAGCGGTAATGTGATAGGCGTCGCCGGTCAGGCCATAGCCCACGACCTCGGCATAAATCTTCGCGCCACGCTTTTTCGCGTGCTCGTATTCCTCGAGCACCACGACGCCCGCGCCCTCGCCCATCACGAAGCCGTCGCGATCCTTGTCATAGGGGCGCGACGCAATGGTCGGGTTATCGTTGTATTTGGTGGCCATCGCGCGCAACGCGCAGAAGCCGCCCATGGCGAGGCGATTGACGGCGGACTCCGCGCCGCCCGCGACCATGACGTCGGCATCGCCGAAGGCGATCAGGCGGCTGGCGTCGCCGATGGCGTGTGCGCCGGTCGAGCACGCGGTAACAACCGCATGGTTCGGACCTTTGAGGCCGTGCTTGATCGAAACATAACCCGACGCCAGGTTGATGAGACGGCCGGGAATGAAGAACGGCGACAGCTTGCGCGGTCCTCGTTCTTTCAGAATTACCGCCGCTTCGCCGATGCCTTCGATGCCGCCGATGCCGGATCCGATCATGGTGCCGGTGGCGCAGCGGTCTTCCTCGGTGGTCGGGTGCCAGTTGGCGTCATCGAGCGCCTGGCTTGCGGCCGCCATCGCGAAAATGATGAAATCGTCGACCTTGCGCTGCTCCTTCGGCTCCATCCAGTCGTCGGGATTGAAGGTGCCGTTGGTGCCGTCGCCGCGCGGAACCACGCAGGCGATCTGACAGGTCAGGTCTGAGACGTCGAAATGTTCGATGCGCCTGGCACCACTATCGCCATTGAGGATGCGTTTCCAGGTCTGCTCGACACCATTCGCGAGCGGCGAAACCATGCCCAGACCCGTGACGACAACCCTCCGCATACGTTCTTCTCCGGCTCGCTTGGCGAACACTGACAAGCGCCGCTATGACAGCAAGACGGCGGGTCGTTTGATTACAACCCGCCGCCCGTCGTCATGGCTGCGCGCGAGCGTCAGCTCTTTGCGTTTTTCTCGAGAAACTTGGTGGCGTCGCCCACGGTGAGAATGGTTTCCGCGGCATCGTCAGGGATTTCGCAGCCGAATTCCTCTTCGAACGCCATCACGAGTTCGACGGTATCGAGGCTGTCGGCGCCAAGATCGTCGATGAAGCTGGCAGCATCCACAACCTTCTCGGGTTCGACACCAAGGTGCTCGACCACAATCTTCTTAACCCGCTCGCCAATCTCACTCATCGTTTAACCTCGTGCTTGTTCCATTAAACTCGACCGCAAAACGATACGAGCCCCTCGCGGTGCGAAAAATTGCGAATTCGTGCCGTCCGTACCACGCGTCCCTGTACCTTCGCCATAGCGACGAAGTCACCGGAAACGGCGGCTGGCGCCGGAACGGCAATATACGGGGTTTGGCGATCCTGCAATGGCGTTTTCCCCAACCGATTGCCGTTCGGTTACCATACTTCCCCAGAGTTGACCACACGACCCCGGCCCCCGTCCACCGGCCTGTCCCGCTTGACAAAATGGCCGCGAAACGGGCCTTAAATCATGGCCATACCGCCGTTGACATGGATGGTCTGGCCGGTGACATAGGCCGCCTCGTTGGATGCGAGATAGACCGCCGCCGCCGCAATGTCTTCCGGCGTTCCGAGCCGCCCGGCGGGCACCTTGGCCAGCACCCCTTCGCGCTGCTTTTCGTTCAAAACGTCCGTCATCGGCGTCGCAATGAAGCCGGGGGCGATGCAGTTGGCAGTCACGTTGCGGCGCGCATATTCCGCACCCACGGATTTCATCATTCCGATCAGTCCGGCCTTCGACGCGGCATAGTTGCCCTGCCCGGCATTGCCGGTCACGCCGACCACCGAGGTGATCGCGATGATTCGGCCGAACCGCTTGCGCATCATCAGCTTGGTGGCGGCGCGCGCCAGCCGGAACGTGGCGGTGAGATTCACCCGGATGACGTCGTCGAAATCCTCGTCGCGCAACTGGACGAAAAGATTGTCCCGCGTGATGCCCGCATTGGCCACCAAAATGTCGAGTTGTCCCATCGCCTTCTCGGCGGCGGGAACCAGCGCCTCGACCTCGGCCATGTCGGAGAGATTGCACGGCAGCACGTACACGCGCTCTTTCAACTCGCCGGCGAGCGCATCGAGCGCCTCACGCCGGGTGCCCGAGATCGCAACCGTGGCACCTTGCGCGTGCAACGCCCGCGCGATTGCGCCGCCGATGCCGCCGGTGGCTCCGGTCACGAGCGCGGTCCTGCCTGTCAAATCGAACATGTCGCCCCCTTGGGAGAAGTCCCGGGTAAACCCTGGGTCAAAGATTGCGCTCCGTTTGCCGCAAGAAAACGCCGTTCGTCAATGACCTCCGCCTGGTCTCTTGCCACAAAACCGCCCGGTTGGGGCGGCTGCGGGCCCTTCGAGATCGTCCCGGCGTGCTTTCCGGCCAAACCGGCCGCGCCTACGCCACGGCCGGGTTTGATGATATCTATCCGTCACCAGCAGTGGAGAAAGAGACACGGATGCGCTACCGCACCGCCATCGCGTCGCAGCTCTTCGCGTTCGACGACCTGAAGCAGGTGATGGCCTATGCCGGCCCTGCGCGGTCCGGCGACATGCTCGCGGGCATCGGCGCGACGTCCGCGCAGGAACGGATGGCGGCGCGTCATGTGCTGGCGGAGGTGCCGCTCAAGCAGTTCCTCACCGAAGCGCTGATCCCCTACGAAGACGACAACATCACGCGGCTGATCATCGATGGTCACGACGCCACCGCCTTCGCGCCGGTCTCGCACATGACCGTCGGCGATTTCCGCAACTGGCTCTTGTCCGAACGGGCCACCGCAGAGGCGCTCGCAGCTCTTGCGCCCGGCCTCACGCCCGAAATGGTCGCGGCGGTGTCCAAGATCATGCGCAATCAGGATCTGATCGCGGTGGCGCGCAAATGCCGCGTCATCACCCGCTTCCGCGATACCATCGGGCTCGAAGGCCACCTGTCGGTGCGCCTGCAACCGAACCACCCCACCGACGACCTGCGCGGTGTGGCGGCATCGATCCTCGACGGCTTGCTGATGGGATCGGGCGATGCGGCGATCGGAATTAACCCCGTCTCCGACAGCATGCCGGTGCTCGGCAATCTGCTGCGGATGCTGGACGAAGTTATCCAGCGTTTCGAAATCCCGACTCAAAGCTGCGTGCTGACCCATGTCACCAACACGATCCAGCTTGTGAAATCCGGCGCACCGGTCGATCTCGTGTTCCAGTCGATCGGCGGCACCGAAAAAACCAACCTCTCCTTCGGCGTGACGCCCGAACTTCTCGATGAAGCGCGCGATGCGGCCCTGTCGCTGAAGCGCGGCACCATCGGCGACAACGTGATGTATTTCGAGACCGGTCAGGGCAGCGCGCTGTCGGCCGACGCGAATTTCGGCGTTGACCAGCAGACCTGCGAGGCGCGTGCCTACGCGTTGGCGCGGCGTTACAAACCGTTGCTGATCAACACCGTGGTCGGCTTCATCGGCCCGGAATATCTCTACGACGGCAAGCAGATTATCCGCGCCGGTCTGGAGGATCATTTCTGCGGCAAGTTGCTCGGCCTGCCGCTTGGTTGCGACATTTGCTACACCAACCACGCCGAAGCCGATCAGGACGACATGGACACACTGCTGGTGCTGCTGGGTGCTGCCGGCATCAGCTTCATCATGGGGGTTCCCGGCGCGGATGACGTGATGCTCAACTACCAGAGCACGTCGTTCCATGACGCGCTGTTCCTGCGCGAAACCATAAATCTCAAGCGCGCGCCGGAGTTCGAGGCGTGGCTGCAACGGATGCAGATCACCGACGCCGACGGCCGATTGCGCCCGCCCTCGCCCAATGCGCTGCTCGGCGGCATGGGCAATCTCAAATCGCTGGTCGCATGACGGACAAAAGCGTCACAGAAAGCCCTCCTGTTACAGAAAGTACTCCTGTTACAGAAAGTCCCTGGGCTGAATGGCGCAGCGTCACGCCGGCACGGCTCGCACTCGGCCGCGCAGGCGCGGGCATGCCGACCGACGAGGTTTTGCGTTTTGGCTGGGCGCATGCAATGGCCCGCGACGCGATCCATGCAGCCCTCGATGTGCCGAAACTTGAAGCCACGTTGCAGGCACAAGGATGGACGGTCGCGCAGACCCATAGCCGCGCAGCGGATCGCACCACCTATCTGCGGCGGCCGGATCTCGGTCGCGTGATCGATCCTGACGAGATCGCGAAACTGCGCGCCGCGCCGATCGTGCGCAGCGACATCTGCATCGTGATCGGCGATGGTTTGTCATCATTGGCGGTAGACCGTCACGCAGCGCCGCTGCTCGCCGCACTGAAGCCGCTGCTTGCGGATCGGTTGAAACACGCACCGGTCGTCATCGCCACGCAGGCGCGTGTCGCGCTGGCCGACGAAATCGCGGAACTGTTTCAGGCGAAGCTTTCGATCATGCTGATCGGCGAGCGGCCGGGGCTGAGTTCGCCGGACAGTCTCGGCATTTACATCACCCACGCCCCGTTCCGTGGCCGCAACGACGCCGGACGCAATTGCATCTCCAACGTGCGGCCCGAAGGATTGAGCTACGCCGCCGCCGCATTCAGGCTGGCATGGCTGGTGCGCGAGGCGCTGAGCCTCGGCCTGACGGGCGTGAACCTGAAGGACGAGAGCGATCTGGCGCTGCCGGCAGGAAATACCAAGCGCCTGCCAAACCAGCCGCGCTCCTGAGAGCGCGGCTCTCTACCATCGGCTTATGCTATCGAAACAACCCTACGATCTTGTCCCAGAGCGACCCACTTGCGTTGCTGTCGTGGATCGACGGCGCTGGCTGAACCTCACTGACAGGATCAGATGCAGGAAACGTATCCATCAACCCGTTCTCGAGCTTGGCGTGGGTGTCCTTGTCCGCCTTAAGGGCATCTTTCGGATCTGCGGCGTGCCGGTCGAAAGGAGCCGGATCAAATGTTCCGCTCAAGTTAACCTCCTCTGAAACTGTTTAAGCAGCCGTTGCCTTGGTATTCACCCCTTTACGCAGAGCCACCGTATTGAGTTTGGTGTTCGCCGCCTTTTCCTCATTCAGGTTGGTAGTGAGGAAGCGGACAATCTCCTCATGTCCCAGCGACTCCGCCCACGCGATAAGCGCGCCGTAACGGGCAATTTCGTAGTGTTCGACCGCCTGGCAGTTGGCGACGATGGCAGCGTCAAGCACTGCCTTGTCCTCGATCTCGCCGGCAGTTTCATCAGCCTCCTTGATGAGGCCGTCGATCGCCGGGCATGTGGTCCCCTGCGGGTCCCGACCAAGCTTCGCAAAGACCTTCTTCAGACGCTCGATCTGATTGTGGGTTTCTTCCAGATGGTTCTTTAGGCCGGTTTTGAGATCGCCGTTGGTGGCCTTGTCGATCATCTTCGGCAATGCCTTGGTGATCTGTTGCTCGGCATAAAAGATGTCCTGCAGGCCGTGAAGCAAGAGGTCGTCAAACGTCTTAATGTCTTTTGTAAAAATTCCCATGGAACGCTCCTTTGTTGAGCCGAGAACGCAGCGATGATGAGATCGTTCCAGGACGTCAGACGGCGTGCAGAGACAAGTTGGAGCAATGAGGCACTTACTCAAAACTCTCTCCGAAATCATTTCGGAGGGCGCTCTCAAGTTTTTCCGGAACTCTGTCAGCCCGCTGTGATTGGTGTGCACCTCGATCGGAGGGATTTGCCGGGAGCGCCACCATGGAAAAGACGATTGATCTTCGAACCTCGGTTACCGAACTGCCCACATCGGGCGTCAGTTGGGCGGCCGTTGCAGCAGGTGCGCTGGCCGCACTGGCGCTGACCCTTGTGCTGTTGTGGTTCGGGACCGGTATGGGATTTTCCGTCGTCTCGCCGTGGAGCGATTCAGGTGTTTCGGCGACGACCTTCAAGATCGGGACCGGGCTTTATCTTGTCGTCGTTGCGATGATCTCATCCGCTATCGGCGGTCACATCGCTGGTCGCCTTCGAACCCCGTGGTACGGTATTCACGGCAACGAAACTTATTTTCGGGATACGGCCCAAGGCTTCCTCGCATGGGCTTTGGCATCGGTCGTTGGCTCATTGCTGCTGGCCTCAGCAGCTACAACCATCATCGGCAGCACAGCGGGCGGCCTTTCGCAGGGTGCCAGCACTGCTGCGGCGCAGTCCGCCGGCCCGATGAGCGGTTATGTCGATCAGCTTCTGCGCCCTGAGCCCACAGCGACTACCGTTCCCGCTGGTGACGCGAATGATATTCGCACCGAGTTGACGAGGCTGCTGACATCAAGTTTTGGCGCCGAACGCGACCTGAAACCCGCTGACCGCACCTATGTGGCTCAGGTCGTCGCTCGCCGTACCGGCCTCACTCAGGCCGACGCCGAGAAGCGCGTAAACGACGTCCTCACTCAGGCGAAGTCCGATCTGGATAAGACTCGCAAAGCTGCCGCGCAACTCGCGTTCTGGATGGCCGCCTCGCTTCTGATAGGCGCATTTGCAGCAAGCATCGCTGCGGCGGAAGCCGGCGCATTTCGAGATCGCAACTGGGGCAGCGTCCCCTTCAACAAGGAGTAAGGCTCATGCCAATTCTGTTGTGGCTGCTTGGAATTCCACTGCCTCTCATTCTGCTGATCATCCTGCTTCGCTAATGCGACGCAGACCAACAGGGCCTCATAAATAAAAGCCGCGCCACCCGAGGGTGACGCGGCAATGGCCGTTCTGTTGCTAGGTGGACCTACCCCGAATGGTTACGCCGCGAGGCGCACTTCATTCATGCGAACGTTATCGTTTGCATTTAGGTTTTGACCCGATAACGGCGGTATCATGCCGAGCACACTTCAAGCCTTCATAACGAGCATCGAACCTATTTCGCCCCCATCAGAAACGGTCAGGAATTTTGAACCGCTTCTGGTGGAGGCGCCGGGGTACTGCCCCCCGGGTCTACTCGTTGTCCGCCTTGATATTCAGCGCCATCGTCTTGCGACAAAACCAATATATGCAGGATTTCCGGAATTGTAACGTGCAAAACGCGACAATTCCGGTGCGGCAAAAAGCGAACAAGAATCGTGGGGAACTACTTCGCCGCCGCGGTCGCGGCCTTCGCCGCCTCGATGTCGCCCGGCCCGCCGACCGACACGCCCACCGCGCCGTCGGCGATGCGCTTGACCAGACCGGACAGCACCTTGCCCGCCCCGATCTCAAGGAAATGCGTCACGCCGTTGCTCGCCATGTACGCGACGCTCTCGCGCCAGCGCACCGTGCCGGTGACCTGCTCGACCAGCCGCTTGCGGATCTCGTCCGGATCGGTGATGGCGGACGCCAGCACATTGGAAACGAGCGGTGCCTTCGGCGTGTGGATGGCCACGCCAGCGAGAGCCTGCGCCATCGCGTCGGCTGCGGGCTGCATCAGGCGGCAATGGAACGGCGCGGAAACAGGAAGCAGCATCGCGCGCTTGGCGCCCTTGGTCTTGGCGATCTCGAGCGCGCGCTCGACGGCGGCCTTATCACCGGAGACGACCACCTGCCCGCCGCCGTTGTCGTTGGCAGCCTGACAAACCTCGCTTTGCGCGGCTTCTTCCGCCACGGCGACCGCGGCTTCGTAATCAAGGCCGAGCAATGCAGCCATTGCGCCGACTCCGACCGGAACCGCCTTCTGCATCGCGAGACCACGCGTGCGCAGCAGCTTCGCCGTGTCGCTGATCGAGAAACTGCCCGCCGCAGCCAGTGCGGAATATTCGCCGAGCGAATGACCGGCGACGAAGGCGGCATCCCGCGCGATGTCGATCCCGGCTTCGGTTTCCAGCACGCGCAACGTCGCCAGCGACACCGCCATCAGCGCCGGCTGGGCGTTCTCGGTCAGTTGCAGCGTCTCCGCAGGTCCCTCCCAGATGATCGCCGTCAGCTTCTGCCCGAGCGCCGCATCGACCTCATCAAACACGGCCCTGGCCGCCGGAAATGCGTCGGCGAGCGCCTTGCCCATACCGACCGTCTGCGATCCCTGTCCCGGAAAGGTGAATGCTGCTGTCATGGAGGTCCCCTCAAAAAGATAGGTCGTAAGACACCGCCGGGGTGGCGGGTGTCAAGTTGCGGCGCGGCGGCCCGCCATTGCACGGTCTCATTCGGCCAACGAACGTGTCGTCCAGCGAACCGGCCGGCCAATGACCGATATGGCTGCAATCCCGCGGAACCTCGCTTTCATGAGCGCGTTTCCAGTTGGGGCGCTCGGTGGAGTGCGCACATGGAAGACCCTCGTAAGCCACAAACAATGGCATTGGCACCCGTCTTGATTTTCGCTGCGGTTCTCCTTGCGGTATTCGGAGCAGCGCTGGTGACCGCGTTCGACACTGGCCCGACGGTGGTCGCCGCCACCGACAAGGCACCGCCTGGAACAACAGGCATGGCACGGCCTCACCCGGCCCTGGAACAGCGCTGATCATGAGCAATAATCTGGATGACAAAGTCGGCGGCAAGCGCGCCTATCATAAGTTTCTTTGGGGCGCCGCTCTCGGCGTCGTTATTCTCGCCGGAGCACTGGCCTATTCCAGCCAACTCATGGACGTCGGCAAGGTCATTCCGATTGTCGGGCCCCCTGATAACGCAGGAACGCCCAAGCCAGCCGATATCAAATAGGCGACGGCCTAAAAGCCCGATGCAGCCTGGTTGCCATCGACCACCGCGCCGGTGCGCGCGCGCCGCACGTTGCTGACGAGTTCGCCTGGCCGATCCTGATCCTTCGGGCGTGATGTCGCGAGCCGCAGCACGGCGGCGTAGCTCGGCTGCACTTCCATCCGCCCGGCATGCGGACCGCGCGTCAGGATTTCGTGCACGCGCCGCAGATTGTAGCAAGGCACGTAGAACAGCAGATGATGTTCGAGGTGGTAGTTGACGTAGTACGGCGCGACGAACAGCCGTTCGAGGAAGCCCGCGCGCGTGGTGCGCGTGTTGCGTAGCGGATCGTTGCTGTCCGGCACGACGGCGTGTTCCGCGATGTTGCGGACGCGGCTGATTACCATCATCCATGTCATGAGCGGCGTGAGCCACAGCAACGGGTAAGCCCACCACACACCGGCCGCTGCCAGTCCCGCGAACAATATCGCATTGACCACCAGCTGCGGGCCGAGTTTCTCCCGGAAGTTCGCAGCGCGCTGCCGCAGCGGCCATTCGGATTCGCCAATCGCATTCAGAAACTGCGCTTTGCGCTGCTGGTAGCCGGTCTGGCCGGTGATATCGCGCCAGAACTTCCGCCGGTAGCTTGGCTGCGTGATCGGAAACGGCGCGGACAGGATCAGGTCCGGATCGTTGTCCTGCTGCGTATGGGCATGATGCTGGAGGTGATAGCGGCGATAGGCCAAGGTCTCCGCGAAAACCGGATAGGCGCAGAACCACTGGCTGAGAAACATGTTTAGCTTGTCGCCGTTCGCGAGACTGCCATGCGCCCCATCGTGCATCAGGATCGCAAGCCCAAGCTGACGCGAGCCGATGATGCCGACCGCCAGCAGAAACGTGAAGGGATTTGGCCAGACCGCGACCATCGCAATCGATCCAAGGATGAGAGTCCACGCGTGCGCGATCAGCGCGACACCCTTCCATGTCGAGCGCGCGCGTACCTCCATCAATTCCTGCTCGGTCATCAGATCACGTGCACGGATGCGTGGAGCATTCATTGCCGCTTCTCCGTTTTATTCGCTGGCGTTTCATTGTCGGAATCCGGCGCACCGACGAGCCGGAGCCGCGCGCCATTGGCAGCAACGTCGGCCGCTACATCGGCTTGGGGTCCAAGCAGGCGCAGCATCTCTGCAACGAGATCCTCGGCGGATCGCCCCATGGCGTGCCCTTCGATGGTCACGCCGATCGCGATTGCCCAGAAGCGCCGCGCGCTGGTTTCCGGATCGAGACGCGAATGCCATCCGCGCGCGATCATCTCGGCGGCGTAGGCGCGCAAGCCTTCGGAATGCAGCCGCTCGACGGTACGCTCCACCAGCGGCGCAAGATCCTGACGGCGGCGGGTCAACGTCATCGCTTCGACGAAGAAGCCGACGGCATCCGTCCGCATCACGCTTTCGACCAGCGAACGGGTGTAATCGCTCGGCGAAAGCTGCTTGCCCGCGTTCTGCTCGGCGGCGCGGGCGACGTACAGCACGTCACGGCAAGCCGCCTCGACGAACAGCGCTTCCTTGGTGCGGAAGTAGTAGGTGATCTGGCTGGGGAACGCGTCGGCGGCGGCCGCGATTTCCGCGATTGAGGCGCCCGTGACCCCTCGTTCCTTGAACAGGCCGCTGGCCGCATCGAGCAGCCGCGACCGCATCTGCCGTCCCGCCGTGCGGGTCGCACGGGATGCGTGTTTTGGATCGCGGACACCACCTTCGGGAGACATGGTCTTCATCTCGCGCCTTGGTAACCGAGTCGTCGGAGGCCATTCAAAGCCAGGTAATTGTATGTCATACAAACAAATTGATCAAGCCGGATTTGGCGGCTGTCCGGTGCATCCGCGCCTTGCAAACACCCCCAGAATCCTTATAACCGCGCCATCCGTGGATCCCGGCCGGGAGCTGAACGGACGGTCTCAGCAATTTCACCTTTGGCGAATTTGATGTGACAGGGCCAGTCGGTCCGTCGTCCCGTGCTTCCGCCTTCTGAGCAATATCGAGGTCCTTTCCGAAGGTCTCGAAGGGCTTGCCGCCAGGAACCGCGCTAACACTGGAAAGGACTCCCATGCCTCTTTACGAGCATGTTTTTCTCGCGCGTCAGGATGCGAGCGCCCAGCAGGTCGAGGAATTCACCACGCAGATTACCGGCGTGATCGAAGGACTCGGCGGCAAGGTCACCAAGACCGAGAACTGGGGCGTGCGCTCCCTCACCTACCGCATGAACAAGAACCGCAAGGCTCACTTCATGCTGCTCAACATCGACGGCCCCGCAGCGGTGGTCGCCGAGATCGAGCGTCAGGAACGCATCAACGAAGACGTCATCCGCTATCTCACCGTCCGCGTCGACGAGCTGGAGGAAGGTCCCTCCGCCATGATGCGCAAGGCCGAGCGTGACCGCGACGAGCGCGGTGGCGGCGGCTTCCGTGGCGACCGCGAAGGCGGCGGCTTCCGTGGCGGCGACCGCGAAGGCGGTGGCTTCCGTGGCGACCGTGGTCCGCGCCGTCCGCGCGATGAAGACGCAACCGCCGCAACCCCAGCGGTAGAGGAGTAAGAACAATGGCTGAAGCAGGTGCACGCCGTCCGTTCTTCCGTCGTCGCAAGACGTGCCCGTTCACGGGTCCGAACGCGCCGAAGATCGACTACAAGGATTCGAAGCTGCTGATGCGTTACGTGTCCGAGCGCGGCAAGATCGTGCCGAGCCGCATCACGGCCGTGTCGGCAAAGAAGCAGCGTGAACTCGCCCGCGCCATCAAGCGCTCGCGGTTCCTCGGCCTTCTGCCTTACGTGATCCGCTAAACGATACTGCGAGCGCGCTGACATCAGCGCGCTTGAGTTCGTCATTGCGAGCGTAGCGAAGCAATCCAATCTTGAAAGAAAAGATGGATTGCTTCGTCGCTTCGCTCCTCGCAATGACGGCAGACGAAATTGATTATTTCATAAGGCTTCCGGGTCGTCCGGTTGCCGATGGTTGGGGTTCAAAGAACCTCTAACTGCTCGAAAGGAGCAGGACAGCTGATGATGACGGGCATCCTCATAGCAATCGCGGCCGGGCTTGCGTCGGCACTGATGTTCGCGTCGATCGTGTCCGGCGCGCTGATCTCGATCGTGCTGTTCTATCTCGCGCCGCTGCCATTGATGGTCGCGGCTCTCGGCTGGGGATCCGTCACTGCGCTGATCGGCGGGATCGTCGCGGCGCTCGGCCTCGGCGCGATTTTCGGTTTTCCTTATATGGCGGCGTTCGCGCTCACCATCGCGCTGCCGGCATGGTGGCTTGGATATCTGGCGCTGCTGGCGCGTCCGGTCTCGAACGATCCGCAACTCGCAAATCTCGCGCCGGCGCTCGACTGGTATCCGACCGGGCGCATTCTGGCGTGGACCGCAGCGTTCGCCACCCTCACCACGATCAGCGCCCTGCTCACGCTCGGCAGCGACGCAGAGACCATCACCGCCGCGCTGCGCCGCGGCCTGCTGCGCATCATCGGGCGCGGGGCTGTCACGCCCGCGGGTGAAAGCGAACGGGTGGTCGATGCACTGGTAGCGGTCGCGCCAGGCGCAGCGACGATCATCGCGATGATGACGCTGACGCTCAATCTATGGCTCGCCGCCAGGATCACGACCACATCCGGGCGTCTGAAGCGGCCGTGGCCCGATCTGCGCGCCACCACGTTGCCGAAGACGGTGCTCGGCTCGCTGCTGGTCGCCGTCGTGCTCTGCTTTACCGGTGGGCTGCTGGCGATGCTGGCGCAAATCGTCAGCGCCGCGCTGCTGATGGCTTACGCCATCACTGGATTTGCGGTGCTGCACACCGTGACACAGGCGTTTTCGGGCCGCGCCTTCGTGCTCGGCGCTGCCTATGCCGGCACGCTGTTCATCGGCTGGCCGCTGATTGGAATGATCGGCCTCGGCCTCGCCGATGCTGTTCTTGGAATTCGACAAGCCTACTGGAACCGGCGCGGGCCACCGCCCCTGCCGAGTTCCTGATCTTCAACCTGAACGCAACATCTTCAACTCAACTCAGACATCAAACGGAGAACTCAAATGGAAGTCATTCTGCTGGAACGCGTGGCCAAGCTCGGCCAGATGGGCGACGTGGTCAAAGTGAAGGACGGGTTCGCCCGCAACTTCCTGCTCAAGCGCAACAAGGCGCTGCGCGCGACCAAGGAAAACCGCGAGAAGTACGACGGCATGAAGGCCGATCTCGAAGCCAAGAACATTCAGGCCAAGGGCGAAGCCACCAAGGTCGCCGAAAAGATCGACGGCCGCAACGTCGTCATTATCCGTCAGGCGTCGGAAACCGGCCAGCTCTACGGTTCGGTGTCGGTGCGTGACATCATGGCGGCCCTCGAAGCCGACGGCGTTTCGCTGAACCGTCAGCAGGTGCTGCTTGACGCGCCGATCAAGACCATCGGTCAGCACAAGATCACCATCGCCGTGCATCCTGAAGTCGAAGTCCACGTCTCGACAACGGTTGCCCGCTCCGAGGCGGAAGCCGAACGCATCAACCGCGGCGAAGACGTCAACAGCCGTCAGGAAGATCGCGACGCGGCGGCCGAAGCCATCGCCGCCGCCGGCGAATTCTTCGATCCCGAAGCGCAGCAAGACGACGCTGCCGAGCCGGCCGAAGCGCCTGCGGAAGAGAAGTAAGGCTCGGGCGCAAGCCGATCAAACGAAACAAGCCCGGCCTCATCGAGGCCGGGCTTTTGTTTAGCTCACAACCTTCGGCGCGATGGCCTGATCGATCATCGCAATCGATGCCAGTGCTGTCGCGGTGTGCTTCTCCACGCCATCGATCACACAGAACACATCCGCCGCGACGACCGACACCTGCCGCCCCGGTTTCACCACGCGCGCGCGGCAAATCAACCGCTCCCCCGACGCAGGCGCCAGCAGGTTCAGTTTGTATTCGGCGGTCAGCGCCGCCTGTCCCTTCACGGTCGCGGCTGCAATCGTGGTCGCGTTGTCGATCAGGAACGCCGTTACGCCGCCGTGGAAGAAACCGTTCTGCTGCAGAAGCTCCGGCCTGCGATCGACCGACAGTTCGCAGCCGCCGGAGGACAAACCTGAAATTTCCGCGCCGACATGGGTCATGAACCCCTGACGCAGAACATTGCTGCGGATGCGCTCCGCGATCGGCTCGAATTCGGCCTGCAGCATTATCGCTCTCCCTTTGCCGTCAAGGCGCGAACCGCGCACGCAATCAACTCAGCGGCGTGGTCGCGCGGATCGGACGGATCACGGCCCGACAGCCATGCGCGGCAGACGAATTGCGCGGGGCCGATAATCTGGCTGAAGAACAGCGAGGCCTGCATGGGCCGCAGCTCACCGCTCGCCACCAGCGGCGCGCGCCACGCCTCGACACCCTCCGCGACCGTCGCGTTCCGCGCCTTGCGCGCGTCTCGCACATCTTGCGCCCACGCGCTGCGCGAGATCTCGAACAGGAAATTGGCTTCGCGGCGATTGTCGACCACCCATGCCAGATGCGTGCGGATCAAACGCGCGATTCCCTCCGCAGCACCCGGCGGCGGATCGATCACATCGAGCATGGCGATGTGGTAGCGCCGGAGCACTTCGAGAAACAGCGTGCCGGCCAGTTCGCGCTTCGAATTGAAGAAATGGAAAAAGCTGCCGTTGGATGCACCGGCCCGCTCGCGGATCGCGGCCACCGTCGCGCCCTCGAAGCCGTCCCGGTCGAATACCGCCAAGGCTGCGGTCAGCAGATCGTCACGCGCACCGGCCATTGCTCTCCTCATCTCGGCTGGAGTATTGATCTAGAGCGATACTCTAGTCAAGATATGCGCACGCGGGTGAGGCGAACGCGACATCCGGGGCTGAGATTATTGCGAGATCGGAGGTTCCGGGTTTCCGGCCGGAACAGGGGGCGGACCGGCCTGAACCTTCGGTGCCGGCTGAGAAGACTGGCTCATGTCGATGTCGATGGTGAGCGGACCTGACGGAACGTCGGCCTTCGGCGGAGCGGCAGCCACCTCGGCGGGCTTCTCGACGTCTTTCGGTGCAGGCGTCACCGCAGGCACCGGGTCCGGGCGCGTTCCGTCGACCTTGGCGGACTCGGTCTTGTCGGCGTCCTTGGCAGGCTCAGTCTTGCCAGCGTCTGGCTTGGGGGCATCCGCAGCCGGTGCATCCTTCGGCTCTTCGTGCCGGGCCTCGATCTTGGGTGGCGGCTCCTTGGCGGCCTTCTCCTTCTCGCGCGCGGCTTCGCGGGCCGCCTCTCGCGCAGCCTTCCTCGCGGCTCTCCGTTCGGCAGCCTTCTCACGAGCCGTCTGCGCCGGGGAGTCGTGTGCGCCACTCCGCGCGCCATCGGCATCTGGCCGGGAGGCCTCGCGCGTCGTGGGGTTACGGTCTTTGGCGGACTGCTCAGGGCCTCCACCCCGTGCCTCCTGACCCTGCCTGGTCAGATTTCCGCCGGGCGCTGCGTTAGCCGCTCCATTGGAGAGAACATAGGCGCTCATGGCCGCGGCCATATCGGTGCTGGTGGTGTAGTGCTGGCGCAGGAAGCCCGGCAGCGAACCCGGCGAAACGCTCTTCAGCAAACCGCGCGAACTCTTGTGGCAGAGCGAGCAGGTGCTGGAGAAAATCTGGGAGGGAGGCTTGCCTGCTTCAAGATTCTGCGCGTCCGCCGGGGCCGCCCCGAAACAGCCCAAAGCAAAAGCCACCGCCGCCAAAATGAGCGCTCGGCTCAACATCCAAGGTCTCCAGATTCGTAGCCAGCCAAGGTCAGATGGCGGTCCCAGCCCTGCCCTCAACCTCGCGGCCACCTTTAGCGGATTATGCCGCGAATGGAAGCGCCGAGATTTCGCAACTGCGTGACCGGATATCGGCCACCGACGCCGTCCCGGCCGGCCGCCCGGCCCTCGACTCACCTGACAAAAACGCAGATCAGCCTTCCACGTCCCCCGGCTAACTCAAAATGCGATTGAAACCGGAACAAAAATTACCAACATTATTCAGTGTGGAAACCACATGGATCGTTGGACATGCGTTCGATAGATCGCCTGCTGCGGTTTTTTCTGAGCCGGTTCATCCGCCGGGGCTCAGTGACGTTCACCACCTCAAGCGGCGTGACCTTTACCTGTGGCGACGGGACGGGTCAGCCGGTTTCGGTCCGGTTCCTGACACCGGAAGCAGAGCGGCATCTGCTGCTCGACCCCGAACTGGCCATCGGCGAAATCTATACCGACGGCGATTTCGTCGTCGATAGCGGTTCGATCGCGGACCTCCTCGCCATCGCACTCAACCAGCCCGACATGGTACCGCGCTGGTCGAGGGTGCGATGGTGGCTCCGCTACCTGATCCGGCACTGGCAGCAGTTCAATTCACCCGAGCGCTCGAAACGCAACGTCGCCAGCCATTACGATCTCGACGGGCGGCTGTATCGGCTCTTCCTCGACGCTGACATGCAATACAGCTGCGCCTACTTCGAAACGCCGGAGACGACGCTCGACGACGCGCAACTCGCCAAGAAGCGCCATATCGCCGCGAAGCTTCTGGTCAAACCGGACCACCGCGTGCTCGACATCGGTTCCGGCTGGGGCGGCCTCGGCCTTTACCTCGCGGGGATGACCGGCGCGAACGTCACCGGCGTGACCCTGTCCCAAGAACAGCTCGGCGTGTCCAATGCGCGCGCCGGCGAACTGAGCCTGAGCGACCGCGCCAAATTCCGTTTGCAGGACTATCGCGAGACGCCGGGTCCGTTCGACCGCATCGTCTCCGTCGGCATGTTCGAACATGTCGGCGTCGATTACTATGACACCTACTTCAAGCGCTGCGCCGAACTTCTCGCCGACGACGGCGTGATGGTGCTGCATGCGATCGGGCGTGCGGAAGGCCCCGGCATCACCAATCCGTGGATCGCAAAGTACATTTTCCCCGGCGGCTATATTCCGGCGTTATCCGAGGTGCTGCCTGCGATCGAGCGGGCCGGACTTCTGGTGGACGACATTGAAATCCTGCGGCTTCACTACGCCGAAACACTGAAGGCGTGGCGCGCGCGCTTCCTTGCCCGACGTGAGGAAGCTGCGAAGCTCTATGACGAACGCTTTGTGCGGATGTGGGAGTTCTATCTAGCATCGTCCGAGATGTCGTTCCGCAAGCAGAACATGATGGTGTTCCAGATCCAGATCAGCAAACGACAGGGCGTCGTTCCGATCACCCGCGACTACATCGCGCGCGAGGAACAGCGGCTACGCGAAATCGAGGCAGCAAAGCGCCCTGTGCTGCGGCTTGCGGGCGAATAAGCCAGTATCCACAGGCGCTGGCGCATTAACCAACGACTCGATCTTCGATTGCGAGCCGCCGATCATTGATGCACGTTCGGTGCATGGCCCGGTGGCGGAAAGTCTACGCGGGAGCGCGGCAAACGCTTCATATCCTGGTTCAAATCCAGGCTGGGCCTCCAAGTTTTGAATTCTGAGAAGTTTGAAGTCTCAGAAAATTGACGTCTCGGAAAGGTGGCTGAGTGGCTTAAGGCACCGCTAACGCGGCACACGGGAAACCGTGTCGAAGGTTCGAATCCTGTCCCTTTCCTCCATTTTTTTTAATACCGCCGCTTCCCGATTGGAGGCGGCGTTTTTGTTTTGCGTGCGCCTTCAAGGGAACTTCCTGCGTCGTTCACCGCGATCCCTTGCAATTCAGTGACTTCACGCATTCGTTTGAAGCAGACCGGAAACAGCCGCACGAAAATTGTTCCGGGCGGCGCCGGTGAATGATCGCGCTGCGCAAATCAAGCCCTGCCTGTGTTTTCTTTCCAGCGATGAACAGTGGGGATAGTTCACCTGGAGCATTTCGCCCGCGACTCTGAAAGTATTAGGTAGCAGTCCGCTTTGTGCGTCCGCCTGCCCCACTTTGATCCGAATAGAAGAACATTAAACGTCCATGGCGATTACCGATTCGAACATTATCAAGCTCGCGCCGGAAGCCGGCACGCCGGCTTACCGCGTTGCGCCTCATAATATCGAGGCCGAACAGGGACTTCTCGGCGCCATTCTGGTCAACAACGACGCATTTTACCGCGTCTCCGATTTTCTCGAGCCAAAGCACTTCTTCGAGCCGATCCACTCGCTGATCTTCGAGACTTCCGCCAGCCTGATCCGCGCCGGCAAGATCGCCACCCCGGTGACGCTCAAGACATTCGTTCCGGCGGAAACCGACATCGGCGGTATGACGGTCGCACAGTACCTCGCACGTCTCGCCGCCGAAGCGACCACCATCATCAACGCGCAGGACTACGGACGCACCGTCTACGATCTCTCGATCCGGCGCGACCTCATTCGCGTCGGCGAAGACATGGTCAATGTCGCGTTCGATGCGCCGGTGGATTTCGCGCCCCGCGCGCAGATCGAGGATGCCGAGAAAAAGCTCTACGACCTCGCCGAGTCAGGCCGCTACGATGGCGGCTTCCAGAAATTCTCGCAGGCACTCACGGTCGCCGTCGACATGGCCGCCGCGGCCTACAGCCGCGACGGTAATTTGTCGGGACTGGCCTCCGGCCTGCGCGAAATGGACACCAAGATGGGCGGCCTGCAGCCGTCCGACCTGATCGTCCTTGCAGGCCGCCCCGCGATGGGCAAGACCGCGCTGGCGACCAACATCGCCTTTAATATTGCGCGCGCGTGGCGCGGCGAAGTGCAGGCCGACGGCCAGATGAAGTCCGTCGATGGCGGCATCGTCGGCTTCTTCTCGCTGGAAATGTCGGCGGAGCAGCTCGCCACGCGTATTCTGGCCGAGCGCACCGGCATCTCGTCAAGCTCGATCCGCCGCGGCGGCATCAGCGAAGCGGACTTCGATAAAATCCGCGACCATTCGATCGAGATGCAGAACCTGCCCTTCTATGTCGACGACAGCGGCGGTTTGTCGATCTCGCAGCTCACGGCCCGCGCGCGGCGGCTAAAGCGGCAGAAGGGTCTGGATCTTCTGATCATCGACTACATCCAGCTCCTGTCAGGTTCAGGCCGCAAATCGGACAACCGCGTGCAGGAAGTCACCGAGATCACCACCGGCCTCAAGGCGCTCGCGAAGGAGCTGAGCGTTCCGATCATCGCGCTGTCGCAGCTCTCGCGTCAGGTCGAAAACCGCGACGACAAGCGCCCGCAGCTTTCGGATTTGCGTGAATCGGGATCGATCGAACAGGACGCCGACGTCGTGTTGTTCGTCTATCGCGAGGAGTACTATTTGCAGAGCAAGGAGCCGCGCCCCGGCACTCCCGAACACGAAAAATGGCAACTCGACATGTCGCTGGTGCATGGCAAGGCCGAAGTTATCATCGGCAAGCAGCGTCACGGCCCCACCGGCACCATCAATCTTCAGTTCGATGCCAGCGTCACGCGCTTTGGCGATCTCGCGCCGGACGCCCAGTTGCCTGAGCGATTTGGCTGATCGGCGATGCTTGCGCGCGCAAAGAGTGTGCTAGAGTTTTTTGAATCAAACTCGCCGCGAACCCTTTGCCTGAACAAATGACTCCTGCTTCCGATCTGAAGTCTTCCGATACCCCCACCGTGATCAGCGCGGACGCGCCCGTGCCTCCCAGCGCGACTGGCGTCCTGACCATCGATCTCGATGCCATCATCGCCAACTGGCGCAAGCTTGGCGGTCAGGCCGTGCCTGCCGATTGCGCCGCTGTCGTGAAAGCCGATGCCTATGGCTGCGGCATCACGCAGGTCACCCGCGCGCTGGCCAAGGCCGGTTGCCGGACGTTCTTTGTCGCAACCCTCGATGAGGCGCGCGCGGCGCGCGAGGTCACGCCCACCTCGGCGATTTACGTGCTCGACGGATTTTTTCCCGGCGCGGGCGACCAGTACGCGAAGATCGATTGCCGCCCGGTGATCGGCGACGCCACCGAACTCGCCGAATGGGATGCGTTCCGCAAGACCAGCGGCTGGGAAGGCCAGGCCGCGATCCATATCGATACCGGCATGAACCGCCTCGGCTTCCGCGTCATGGAAGCGCAGGCGCTGCTGCCACGGATCAAGAACGGCAATCACGGCATCTCGCTGGTGATGAGCCATCTCACCAGCGCCGAGATGCTGCACGATCCGGCGAACGGGCGGCAGGTGGCGGCGTTCCGCGAAATCGCGTCGCTGTTTTCCGGCGTCCCCGCCTCACTGGCGAATTCCTCCGGTATTTTTCTCGGGCCTCAATTCCATTTCGATCTGGTGCGGCCGGGTGCGGCTCTCTACGGCGTCAACCCGACACCGGAAGCCGACACGCCGATGCTGCCGGTTGTCGATCTCAAGGTGCGCGTGGCGCAAGTCCGCAGCATCGAGAAAGGTGAGCACGTCGGATACGGCGGCACCTGGACCGCGCGGCAGCCGACAAAGCTGGCCATCGTCACCGCCGGTTACGCCGACGGATATTTCCGCGCAGCGGGCAGCATCGACAACATGCGCAGCGCGCAAGTGATGGTCGCGGGCAAGCGCTGTCCAGTCGCCGGACGCATCTCGATGGACCTGATGGCCATCGACATCACCGCCCTGCCGCCCGGCGCGACCCGGCGCGGCGCTCTGGTGACGCTGCTCGACAAGGACATTACGGTGGACGAACTCGCGCATCACTCCGGCACCATCGGCTATGAAGTGCTGACCAGCCTCGGCCGGCGCTACACTCGCGTCTACAAGGGCGGCCAATAGGGCTCGATCCCGCAAAGTGGGCACCACTTTTCAGGAAGATCATGCCCAATAAAAAAAAGGACAAGCGATGCCCGACGTCATCGAGTTCAAGCCCGGGAACTACCGCTTCATCGTCTCGTCCGGCGGACCGTTCTCCAGCGGCGTCACTCCGATGCCCGGCTTCGCGCTGCGCCGGGTGCGTTTCGCCCGTCCCATCCCGATGGCAGACGGCTTCGCCTTCATCAAGGCGCACCTCGAACGCGAGGGCCGTCCGGTCACAGCACTCGCCGCCTGCGAACTGCGCTCGCCCGCCGCCATGACCGGCGAGCAGTTTCAGGTTTTCAACGGCGAGTATCTGAAGACGCTGCATCAATGGGGATGCAAGGCCGGTGAGATTAATCCGCTGGCGCGCAGCAACCTTGCGCCGATCACCGAAGTCCCCACGGAAGCGATGTTCTTCGCCTTTACCTACACCGTCCCCGAAGCCGGCGCGTCGGGTGACTTCCTGATCTCGGGCAAACCGGAAATCCGTGACGGCGTCACCACCGATCGTATTGTCGGAGGACGTGACGTCTCGCTGAAAGGGCTTGAGACCAAAGCGCGCTTCGTCATGAACGCCATGCGCGAGCGCGTCACCGCGCTGGGATGCGACTGGACCGCCGTCACCGCGGCGCAGATTTACACCGTCCACGATATCCGCCCTCTGCTCGACACCGTGTTCGCCGAGGACAATATCAGCCAGATCGGTCTCGCCTGGTATCCCGCATGGCCTCCGGTGATCGGGATGGAATTCGAGGTCGATGTCAGGTGCGTGCGAACCGAACTGGTGATCGACGCGCGGTGATAACGGAAAATAGCTCGGGATTGACTTTTGACAGGAATTAAGGAACAAAAGTAGAACAAACGATTCCCGTCACTCCCGACCCGGCTGCACCGTTCATGGCGAAAAACGCCCTCTCCTTCGTCTGCCAGAATTGCGGCGCCGCCTACAACAAGTGGCAGGGCAAGTGCGAATCCTGCGGCGAATGGAACACGCTGTCAGAGGAAGACACCACCGGCGCGACATCCATGCCCGCCAATATGCGCGCCAAGCGCAAGGGCCGTCCGTTTGCACTGGAGACCCTCACCGGTTCGAGCCCCGAGGCGCCTCGCCTGTCGTCCGGCATGGCTGAACTCGACCGTGTCACCGGCGGAGGCTTCGTACGCGGCTCGGTGCTGCTGGTCGGCGGCGATCCCGGTATCGGAAAATCCACACTGCTCACGCAAGCCACCAGCCTGATGGCCCGCGCGGGGCATCGCGTGGTGTATATCTCCGGCGAAGAAGCGGTGGCGCAGGTGCGGCTGCGCGCGGCGCGTCTCGGCCTTGCAGATGCCGCCGTGCAACTGGCGGCGCAGACGTCGGTCGAAGACATCATCGCCACGCTGTCGGAAGGAACTCCGCCGCGTCTGGTGGTGATCGACTCCATCCAGACCATGTGGACCGACACCGTGGAATCCGCCCCCGGCACCGTGACGCAGGTCCGCGCGTCCGCGCAGGCGCTTATTCGTTTCGCCAAGAAATCCGGCGCGGCGCTTATTCTGGTGGGCCACGTCACCAAAGATGGCCAGATCGCGGGCCCCCGCGTGGTCGAGCACATGGTCGATGCGGTGATGAGCTTCGAGGGCGAAGGCTCGCAGCAGTTCAGAATTCTGCGCGCGGTGAAGAACCGCTTCGGCCCCACCGACGAAATCGGCGTGTTCGAGATGACGGGCCTCGGCCTGCGCGAAGTCTCCAACCCGTCAGAACTGTTCCTGTCCGAGCGCGATCTCGGCAGCCCCGGCACCGCGGTGTTTGCCGGTCTTGAGGGCACGCGCCCGGTGCTGGTCGAATTGCAGGCGCTGGTGGTACCGACCACGCTCGGCACGCCGCGCCGCGCCGTGGTGGGCTGGGAGTCCAGCCGCCTGTCGATGGTGCTGGCGGTGCTCGAGGCCCACTGCGGCGTCAAGCTCGGCGGTTACGACGTCTATTTCAACGTCGCGGGCGGTCTGCGCATCAACGAACCGGCCGCCGATATGGCGGCGGCGGCGGCGCTGGTATCGTCGCTCGCCAATGCGCCGTTGCCGGTCGATGCGGTCTATTTCGGCGAAATCTCGCTGTCCGGCGCGGTTCGCCCGGTGGCCCAAACGTCCGCGCGGCTCAAGGAAGCCGCCAAGCTCGGTTTCGGCCGGGCCATTCTGCCCGAAACCGCCCGCGGCGACGCCGTGGGCGACGCGGGACTCACTCTCAACACGGTCGGATCGCTCTCCTCGCTGGTCGCGGACATCGCGGCAAGCGGGCGTCCGGCCCGCCGAAGTGTGAGCGCTTCGGCGTAAGGCCGCGCGAAAATTCAATAAAATGAGCCTGACCGGACGCAAAGCCAGTTCCCACTTTTGCCGATCGCGCTCGAAAGCCACAGCTTCGGCAAAATTAGCGGCAGGGAGCCGATTTGCCGGTCAGGACAGCTGGTTTCGTGTGACGTGCGCGCAAGCTGACGCTATAGAACCCGCGACGTCGCAAGAGCTGCACGCCGCGCCCGCTACGGACCGTTAACCGCAACGGGCGATCCATGGCAGCGATGCAGTTTTGCCGTTGATGTCAGGCTTTTTGCGGGTTCCCGGCCCTTGCGGGACGTGCGATATGGCCGTCAGCTATCCGGGGACTGAGCAACCCGATTCGCAGTTTGAAACTGAAAGCGGACCTGACCATCCGATGCCGATAACGCTTCTCGACATTATCGTTCTTGCCGTGATGTTGTTGTCGGGCCTTCTGGCAATGGTCCGCGGCTTCATGCGCGAAATCCTGTCGATTGCAGCCTGGGGTGCCGCCGCACTGACCACGCTCTATGCGTACCAGAAGCTGCTGCCGACCGCGAAAACCTACTTCAACAACGAAACCGTTGCGGCGGTCGCCGTCGTCGCCGGTGTGTTCATCCTGACGCTGATCGTGGTGTCGATCATCACGGTGCGCATCTCGGACATGATCCTGGATTCGCGGATCGGCGCGCTGGACCGCACACTCGGTTTCCTGTTCGGCCTGGCTCGCGGCCTTTTGATTATGGTGGTGGCGTTTCTTTTCTTCGCCTGGCTGGTGCCGGACAAACAACAGCCTGATTGGGTCCGTAGCGCAAAGTCACGGGTGATGTTGCAGGGAACCGGCGAATGGCTGATGACGCTCTTGCCGGATGATCCCGAGAACACCATCTTGAAGAGGTTCAAGAAAAAGGGCGACGAGGAGCAGACCGATGCTGCTCCCGAACCGCGCACAACGGCAACGGTGGGGAACGACGGCGGGTACGGAAAATCAGCCCGTGACGGGATGAAACAGTTGATCGAAGGCAAAGCCGCAGGACGCTAGACCTCGTTCTAGATCCTGCCTCAGACAAGGGTGCGGTGAACCATATGAGAACCCCTTCTGGCGATCAGTCTCCCACCCCCCCCTCCAAATCCGGCTATGATCTGGATGACGATCTGGACAAGGATCTGAACGGAGACACGCTTCGCGAGGAGTGCGGCGTGTTCGGCATCTTCGGGCATCCGGAGGCAGCCGCCATTACGGCGCTCGGCCTGCACGCTCTTCAGCATCGCGGCCAGGAAGCCGCGGGCATCGTCACCTACGACAACGGCCGCTTTCATTCCGAACGCCGCCTCGGCCTCGTCGGCGACACCTTCTCACGCGCCGATGTGATCGCGCGCCTGCCCGGCACCACCGCCGTCGGCCATGTCCGTTATTCCACCACCGGCGGCACCATCCTGCGCAACGTGCAGCCGCTATTCGCCGAACTCAATGCAGGCGGCTTCGCCGTCGCTCACAACGGCAACCTCACCAACGGCCTGACGTTGCGCCGGGAACTGGTTCGCCACGGCGCGATGATGCAATCCACCACCGACACCGAGGTCATCCTGCATCTGGTCGCGCAATCCAAGCGCGGCCGTTTTATTGAACGCTATATCGATGCCCTTCGCGCCATCGAGGGCGCCTATGCACTGGTCTCGCTGACCAACAAGAAGCTGGTCGGCGCGCGCGATCCGCTCGGCATCCGTCCGCTGGTGCTCGGCGAACTCGACGGCTGCCCCATCCTCGCATCGGAAACCTGCGCGCTGGACATCATCGGCGCAAAGTATGTCCGCGATATCGAGCCCGGCGAAGTGATCGTGTTCGACGAACACGGTCAGGAGATCCACAAGCCGTTCCCGCCGATGCCGCCCCGCCCCTGCATTTTCGAATACATCTATTTCGCACGGCCGGATTCAATCGTCGGCGGCCGCTCGGTCTACGAAGTCCGCAAGGCGTTCGGCGCACAGCTTGCGCGCGAAAGCCATGTCGATGTCGATGTGGTCGTGCCGGTGCCGGATTCCGGCGTGCCCGCCGCCGTCGGCTACAGCCAGCATTCGGGCGTGCCGTTCGAACTCGGCATCATCCGTAACCACTATGTCGGACGCACCTTCATCCAGCCGACGCAGAGCGTGCGCGAACTTGGCGTGCGCATGAAGCATGCGCCCAACCGCGCGGCCATCGAGGGCAAGCGCATCATCCTCATCGACGACTCGCTGGTGCGCGGGACCACCTCGAAGAAGATCGTGCGCATGATGCGCGACGCCGGCGCAAAGGAAGTCCACTTCCGCCTCGCCTCGCCGCCGATCGTCAATCCGGACTATTATGGCATCGACCTGCCGGACCGTGGCGGCCTTCTGGCCGCGACGCATACGCTCGATGAAATGCGCGACATCATCGGCGCGGATTCGCTGGCGTTCCTGTCGATCGACGGCATGTATCGCGCGATGGGTTATCCGGGCCGCGATGCGGCCAATCCGAAATTCTCGGATCATTGCTTCACGGGCGCCTATCCGACCCACCTCACCGACCAGACCCAGGTCGAACAGCCGCAGCATCAGCTCTCGCTGCTGGCGGAAGCGAGCTAAGGTCACAGCCTCTCGCGGACGCGCCGGCTCAGCCGGTCCGCTTCCGCGCGAGCCACACCGTCAGGCCTCCGCAGTCCTGATCCTCCACCACATGGTGCACGACTGAAAAGCCATGCGCGGCGAGAAGCGCTTGGTATTCCGCCGTGTCCAGACTGGCGTGATAGAGCGCCTCGCCTTGGTACGCGCCGATCGCCTCGCCCGCTCCCGGGCCGCTGGTGAACATCAGCGCGGCTTCCGGCTCCGCATGATCGCGAAAGATCGCAAACATCCGGCGCTGATCGTCCGGCGTCAGGTGGAAGAAGCTGTTCCACGCCACGATGCCGCCAAAGCGGCGCGACAGTGAGACGTCGCGCATGTCGCCAGCAATCCACGTCTGGTTCGGAAAACGCAAGCGGCACAGGCCGATCAACGTCGGCGATGAATCCACGCCGGTGACACGATGCCCCTTCTCGACCAGATAGCGCGCGACCGGCTCGCCCGATCCGCATCCGAGATCAAGGACGTCCGCGCCCTCCGTCATCACCTGCCTGAACTGTTCGAACCATGCGCGCTCGACCAGCCGCTTGCCGCGATCACGGTCGAACGCCGTGGCGTGACGTTCGTACAATGCGCTGATCTCATGCGACGACGGATGCGAGCCGATCACTGGCCCGAGCGTTCGCACCATGTAGCGGGCATCGTCGCCATAGCTGCGCAGTTTGGCGTCCAGCCGTCGATCTTGCACCGCCTGAAATCCCTGACGTTGCCAGAACCCCGCGGAGCCGTTGACCGCAATCAGGGACATGCTGGAAAGGCCGCTGGCAGACGCATGATCCGCAAGCAATCCGACGATGCCTGCTCCCGCCCCGGTGCCCTGCGCCTCCGGCGCCAGCGCGAGATCGTGGATGTAGAATGTCGAAGGCTCCGGCGGCAACGCGCCGAGCAACGCGTTCAGCGATGGCGGTTGCAGATGTTGCCATGGATGACTGATGACATAAGCGACGAGGCCATGCTCCCCCTCCAGCACCCGGCATCCCGCAGGATACAGCCGCAGGCGCTCGGCAAAGACCGCATCATCCTCCGGATAGGCCGGATGGATGCGGCTCGCCAGCGCGTTGACGGCTGGGAGGTCTGCAATCGACATCGCCCGCCACGGATGTCCGGCGGGTGGAGGGTTCAGGCTCATGGCGGCCATGTAGCATGGATCGGGACCCGGCTTCGAGGTGCCCCGGGCAAGATCACGCAATCGTCCTTTTCATGCCGCAACCGGGCTTGTCCCGGCCATCCACGTCTATAAAACGTGCCGCAAAGCCGTGGATGCCCGGGACGAGCCCGGGCATGACGCTCGCTGGATGAGTTGAAGCATGACCAAACCTCTCGCCTCCCGTATCGCTCTCGTCACCGGCGCATCGCGCGGCATCGGCTACGCCACGGCGCGTGCGCTGGCCCGGGCCGGCGCGCATGTCATCGCTGTTGCGCGCACGCAGGGCGGCCTCGAAGAACTCGACGACGCCATTCGCGCCGACGGCGGCACGACGACGCTGGTGCCGCTGGACATGACCGACCTTGACGGCATCGCCCGCCTCGGGGCCGCGCTGAACGAACGCCACGGCAAGCTCGACATTCTGATCGGCAACGCAGGCGTCGCGGGGACATCGTCGCCGCTCGGCCACACCGACCCGAAATTCTGGGACAATATGATCGCGATCAACACCACTGCGAATTTCCAGTTGATCCGATGCATGGAGCCGTTGCTCCAGAAGTCAGATGCCGGACGCGCGGTGTTCATCACCTCCGGCATCGCTCACAAGGCCACCGCCTATATGGGGCCCTACGCGGCGTCGAAGGCAGCACTCGATGCGCTGGTGCGGGTGTGGGCGAATGAGACCGCGACCACGCCGATCCGCGTCAACCTGTTCAGCCCCGGCCCGATCCGCACCCGCATGCGCGCGACCGTGATGCCGGGTGAAGACCCGATGATCCTCGACACGCCCGAACAGGCCGCGGAGTTCATCGTGCCGATGTGCGCGCCGTCGTGGACGGAGAGCGGCAAGCTGTTCGACTATCAGACCAAAACGCTGATGAGCTTTCGCACGCCGGTGGAATAATCAGGCGCCCCGAGATCGCGTCTCGGCAATGACCACCATGATGTGATCCCCGGCGAATGCCGGTAGCCTCGATTTCTTGAAACTAATAGCAATTTGAGAGTAAATCCCCTTTCAAAATCTCATCGTTGGAATTGAAGAGCCTTTGATACTCTCAAACAAAGTCGCGTGAGCCGCGTGCAACAATTACCTATCAATGAGATTGCCCGGCAGTTCGCGGCGGCCATGGAGAAAAGCCAGAATCTGCCGCCGCCGGACATCGAGCGTCGTCAGACCATGCTGCTTGAAAAGCTTTGCCGTCACGCGCGCATGCATGTGCCGTTCTATCGGGACAGCGGACGGCTCGATGCAGTGTTCCGGAAGGATGACGCGTTCGACCGTACGCGATGGAGCGAAATTCCAGTCCTGACCCGCGCGGAAGCCCAGGACAACGAGAAGGCGCTGCAGGCCGAGAAAGTGCCGCCCGAAATGCTGCCTCTCATGGACGACCGCACGTCCGGTTCGACCGGAACGCCGCTGCGCATCAAGCGCACGTCAATGCAGGTCATCTACTCACAAGTTCTGCTTCAGCGCAGCATAAAATGGAACAACTGCGGTCCCTTGGGCCGCCTTGCCATCACCGATGTCGTGACACAGGACGGCGAACACAGCGCGTCTGAATCTTCCGAACAGGCTGTGATTGTTCCCGCACACATTCCCGCATCGGAGCAGATGGATATCATCGCCCGCGAAAAGCCGAGCCATGCGATCGTATTTCCCAATCTCGTGGAATCTTGGATCGACACGGGAGATCTGGAAAAGCTCTCCAGCCTGCGCGCTATCTTTACGACCGGCGAAATCCTGCGGCCAGAAATCAAGACATTGCTCGGCCGCTCGCTCAAGGCGTTGGTCGTCAATCTCTATTCAGCGACGGAAACAGGACCGATTGCAATCGCAGGGCCCGACGGACGGTTGCGGGTGTCCGAAGAAATCATGCTGCTCGAACAACCGCCTGGTCCGATCGATCCGTCCAAACCAATTGCAGTAACCGCAACACCGTTCTACTCGTACGGGATGCCTTTGCTGCGCTACGCGACCGGCGACTACGTCCGCTTTTCGGCCCGCCGCGCACGCGAGGCGACAGGCTTGCGACGACTGGAAGCCGTGCTCGGCCGTGAACGAAGCCTGTTCCGCCGTCGTGACGGCACACGCATCTGGCCCGCGGTGCATGGAGATGTTCTCGGCGAGATCATTCCGCTGCGTGGGTGGCAACTCATCCAGGAAACCAGCGACGACATCGTTTTGAAGATCGTCACTCCCATTGACCCATCACCCGATGTTATCCGCCAGTGTCGTGACGCTCTCGAGAAGATGGTTCCGGGATTCAACACCAGAATTGAGGTTGTGGATCGCATCGCCGACGATCGCGCGGCAGGAAAGCGATTCGAAAGCTGCCTTTCGCTGCTGGATTCGTAACTGCGAAATCTCATCCATAAAAGAGGCCGGCGAGATTGCTCCGCCGGCCTCCAAATCTGTCCTAACAGAAGCTAAAACTTGTAGCTGATACCCGCTACTGCGCTCACCTGATCGAATCTCACGCGCGTGGGAAGCGAATTACCGAGATTGTCGCCAAGATTGAATGTCGCCGAGCCGAAATCGGTGTAACGGACTTCCACGCGCCCGATCCAGTTGCGCGAAAAGACATACTCGGATCCCAGACCCACGGTGTAACCAACCAGCGTGTTGTTCGCGGATGATTGAAAGCCCGTCCCGATAACACAGACGCCTTCACAGGCTGTCGGATTGAAGTTGTAGATGTTGAGGCTCGCATCGACGTCCGCGAATGCAACGCCGCCCGTAACATAGAACAGCCAGTTGTTCTCGGCGAAACCGGCCCGCGCGCGAAGCGACGCCTGCCAGTTATTCTTGAAAGAGAGATTGCCGACGGAGCGCAGCGTCGAACGGGGACTATCATCAAAGGAATGATCGCCCTTGATGCCGGAACCGTCGAAATCTCCCTCGACGCCGAAAACAAAACGATTCGACTGCCAGTTGTATCCGGCGTGGACACCTCCCAGAACGCCATCGACATCGAATTTGTCCGCATTGGCGCCGACGACTTCACTCAGATTGTCGTGTTCGCTTCCCCAGGCATAGCCGACGTGAGCACCGACGTAGAAGCCGCTCCAGTCATAGATCGGCTGGACATAAACCGGCGCCTTCACATAGCGATGCGCAGCCAAATCCGCCGCCGCAGCCGGAACGGATAAACAAGCCGTCGCTCCGAGCGCGGCCATTACAAATTTATTCTTGTACATGATCAGCCTTTTGATTCTATCGTAACGCACAGTATCGCTGTTGAGCGATCAAATCGAAGTCGGCATAAGCCGGTGTTGATTTCGGATTTTGCTGTAGCGTTATTGCAACAATTCCGGCTCGGAGCCTCTACGACCCGATCCGAAATAGGAGTGCTCAGGACTTCCGCTTCGCTCTGTGTGCGAACGGATTTTCCTTTTCGCGCAGCGTAATGCGCATCGGCGTTCCGGGCAGATCGAATGTGCTGCGCAGGCTGTTGACCAGATAGCGCAGGTAGGATTCCGGCACCGCGTCGGCGCGTGAGCAGAACACGACGAAGCTCGGCGGACGCGCCTTGGTCTGGGTGATGTAGTTCAGCTTGAGGCGCCGGCCGGACACCGCAGGCGGCGGATTGTTCTGGACCGCCTGCTCGAACCAGCGATTGAGCGACGCGGTCGGCGTGCGCCGGTTCCAGACGCCGTACGCATCCTCAATGGCGCTCATCAGCCGGTCGATGCCCTCGCCCATCATGCCGGAGACGGCGACCACGGGCATGCCCTTCACCTGCGGCAGCAGATGGTCGGCATCTTCGCGCAGCCTCGCGATCTGGCTCGGTGCGCGGTCCATCAGGTCCCACTTGTTGACAGCGATCACGAGGGCGCGGCCCTCGCGCTCGACCAGATCTGCGAGCCGCAGGTCCTGTTCCTCGAATTTGCTCTGCGAGTCCATCATCAGCACGACGACTTCAGCGAACCGTACCGCGCGCAACGCGTCCGACACCGACAGCTTCTCCAGCTTGTCCTCGATGCGCGAGCGACGCCGCAGGCCCGCTGTGTCGAACACGCGAAACTCGCGGCCCTTCCACGTCACATCGACAGCGATGGAATCGCGCGTCGTTCCGGCTTCCGGACTGGTGAGCAGCCGTTCCTCGCCGAGCAAACGGTTGATCAGCGTCGACTTGCCCGCATTGGGCCGGCCGAGCACCGCGACACGGATCGGGCGTGTCGAGAGGGTTTCGTCCTCGCCGTCCACGTTCTCGAACGAGTCCGGATCGTTCTCCTCGTCATCCTCTTCAACCGGCTCCGGCATCAGCACGCGCAACGCGTCGTAGAGATCGCTGAGACCTTCGCCGTGTTCCGCGGAAATCGGAATCGGATCGCCGAGCCCGAGCGCATATGCCTCCATTGCGCCCGCTTCACCGGCCTTGCCCTCGCTCTTGTTGGCGACGAGCACCACCGGCTTGCTGGCGCGGCGCGCGAAATCAGCGAAGGCGCGGTCGTTCGGCGTCAACCCAGCGCGCGCGTCGATCACGAACATCAGCGCGTCGGCGGCGGCGATGGCGGCCTCGGTCTGCTCCTGCATCCGCGCGGTCAGCGAGCCTTTCGGGCCTTCATCGAGGCCCGCAGTATCGATCAGCGTGAATTCGAGATCGCCGAGACGTCCGTCGCCTTCGCGGCGATCGCGCGTCACCCCCGGCTGGTCATCGACAAGCGCGAGTTTCTGCCCAACCAGCCGGTTGAACAGGGTCGACTTGCCGACATTGGGCCGGCCGATGATGGCAATGGTGAAGGACATAAGTGATCCGTTCGCCCTTTACGGACCGCATGTCAATAAAGGGAGCAAAATGCGCGGCCCAGGGATTCGTCCCGGGGCCGCTTTGAAAATTAAAAACCAATCAGCGCGAGAAGCCTCCGCTCGGCAGCGGCGCCGGGAACGGAGTTGTCGTCTGCTGCTGTGGCGGTGCAGCCTGCTGCGGCGGAGGCGGCGCAGCCTGCTGCTGCTGCGGCGGCGGCGCGGACTGCCGATGATCCGAATCCGGCGCCGTAATGCGGGTGCGCTTGCGCTTGATCGGCGGCGGCTTGTTTTCATCGATGGGTTTCGGGAACGGCTCCGCATCGCGGGCCGCGGATTGCGCCGCTGGCCTGCGCGCGGGTTCCGGCGCAGGCGGCGGGGCCTCGACAACCGGCGATGGCTCCTGCTGCGCGCCCTTGTACATGTCTCTTGGCACGCCCTGTTCGACACCTGGAACGCCTTCCGGAAATACCGGCCTGCGCTCGCCAGGAATTTTCTTCTTGGTGTCGAACCAATCCATCATGTCGGTCGGGTCGAAGCTGCCGCTGGAACAGCCGGCAAGCATGACCGACATCGCAGCAAGAACAGTGGCGGCAATCAAGCGTTGCGGGCGGCGCATCGGTGTCTCGCTTCAGCTTTTCGCTGCTGGCGGCAGCAGGGCCTGCAACGCTTCGGCGCGGCTGCGCATGCTCGCCGGCGTGCGCGCATCGTTGCCGATCATGTCGAGCCACTGGCGAGCGGCGGTGGCGTCATTCACGCGGTACGCCGACAACGCGAGCAGTTCGCGTGCGGTATGCCGGAAGGTCCGTCCCTCGGCGGTCGCCGGCTCAAGCCGTTGAAGCATCTGCGCGTAGGACTCGGTTTCCATTACCAAGGATGCGGCGCGAATGCGTGCGAGGTCCTGCTCGGAGCTGGAAACGCCCGGATCAGCGGCAATGCCGTCATAAAGTTTGGCGGCCGCCTTCGGGTCGGCAGCTGCAGCGTCCGCAGCGGCGCGCAAACGCGCCAGCGCGCGATAACCCGTGGACCCGTCAGCCGCGATCTTCGCAAAGGCCGCTTCCGCCTCGGATTTCTTGCCCTGCTCGGACAGCCCGACGGCGGCTTCAAAGGCTGATCCGGCCTCGGCAGCCTTCTTGGCTTCAAGATACTGATAGCCGCGCCAACCGCCGACCGCGGCGACAATGAGAATCGCGGCAGCGATGATGAAGATCGAATATCGGTCCCAGAGCTTCTTGAATTGCTCCCGGCGCAAGTCCTCGTCTATTTCATTAAATATTTCAGACACTTAACTGTCCCGCCCGGCATGTTTTGAAAACGCGTGAAACCGTCGTCAGCCGTGCGGTTGGCGCGGCTCCCCTACGTGACGGTGGCGGATACAGTACCGGTATGGCGGCGACAAGGCAAAGTCAGCCGGATCAAGGGGTTCTGGGGTTCTGCCGGTCTGGTTAACGTGCCGCCGAGCGGAGAATCATGCGCGTGGCCGCAGAGAACGACAGCCTCGCTCAGCTGTGGCTGGCATTGAGAATACGAGACTTATCGGACCTAGGCTCGCATGACAGCTGCCGCAGACAGGATCGTTCCCGGGATGGCCGGGGAACCGTGCTTCGGGTTGCGAAGATTGGCTTTTTTCGGTTCTTTTTGACCGTAACCATATGATGTTACGTGTATTATTGTTGCTTTATCGGACCGACGCGGTTACAACGCCCGCAGACCGGGAGACCCCATGACACACAGCTTTTCGATAAACGACGACGTTCACCATCAGGGTCAGGGACCCCAGGGCCGCGCCGAGAAAATCCGCTCGGACGTCTATACGATCGTGGGCTGCATGCCGATCGAGGCGGACGGACGCCTGCGCTACCGCATCCGCAGCAAGACCGAGAACATTGAGCGGATCGTGACCGAAGAGCAGCTCAGCCGGCCGCAGTAAGCCCGACATCGAGTCGGTGCCGTCCATAGCGTAGATCGGACGGCGTGCAGCCGTAGCGCTTGCGGAAGACCCGATTGAAATAGGAAATATCGTTGAACCCGCACTTCAGCGCGATGGCGCTGATGGGGTGGTCGCGCGAGTCCGGATCGGTCAGCATCTGCAGAACCTTCTCGATACGAATATCGAGAACGAATGTCGCAAACTTCGCGCCCTCCGCCGTGAACAGCTTTCGAACGTAGCTTGACGAAATACCCTGCTTTGCCGCGACGTCCGCGAGGCACAACGCAGGATTATCGATTTCGGCCAGGATATGCGCCTTGATCGCGCTCATTCGCGACCCGCGCGTGACGACAAAGCAATCTTCCATGCGACCATTCCCATTGGGAGCGAAGCTGCTCCAGCAATAGGTCGCGCAAGTCGCTCAACGGGTTCATCGTGACGCAGGCCGCGCGTGGCACGGTTCAACACAACTCGCGAGACGCCGCGTGCGACAAAAGTCTCCGGCTGCAAGACGCGCATTCGCGAACGCCGACGGGGAGTGAAAAAACGCATTCCATCAAGGCTGGTACCGCGCGCATTAAGCCAACAATACTGACCTACCTCTCCCTAACTACCCATCGGAGCGTGACTTCCCGGTGACAGCCAGCGCCGGGATTTTGTGATGGTATTTGCTTAAGGGCATTTCCGGCTCGACTGCCAAACTCAGACGTTTTCTTTATGGGGAGTGCATCATGCGGAAATTACTTGCGACAGCGGCCTTCGTGGCCTTCACAATCACCAGTGCATCTGCCGCGGACATGGCTCCGCGGTACAAGGCCCCTCCACCAATCATCGCTCCTGTCTGGAGCTGGACCGGGTTCTACGCGGGTCTCCATGTCGGCGGCGGCTGGAGCGATTCATCTGCCGTTCAGACAAACGATCTTTTTCCGGGATTTGATCCAGGCGTCTTCGGCAGCAACAGCAGTGCCGGTGTCGTGGGCGGCGGACAGATCGGATACAATTGGCAATTCGCACCAAACTGGTTGCTCGGTATCGAAGGCGATATTTCGGGCACCGGCATTCGCAACAATAATACCAGTCCGATCACCGTTGGCGGCGCTCCGATCGCTCCCTTCGGCTTCAACCATGTCGCAGATCAGAACATCAACTGGCTGGCAAGCATTCGCGGCCGGCTCGGCTGGGTGTGGGATCGCTGGATGGTCTACGGCACCGGCGGCGGCGCGTGGGCCGACGTGGACTATCGTACGGATTACACTGGCTTCGTGGCGAACAACCCTCTCACAACAAACCGGACGATATCCGGATGGGTCGCAGGTGGCGGCGTGGAATACGCGGTTTCCAATAACTGGATGGTGAGAGCTGAGTATCTCTACTACGATCTCGGAAATGAAACCGTTCTCAATCCGACGGCCGTACCTGGATCCAATCTCGTGACCACGTTCGACAACAAGATCCACGTCGTGCGCGGAGCTGTGAGCTACAAGTTCTGATGATTGAGCGGCGCGGCCACTCGGTCGCGCCGTACGTCTTCATCGTTTTCTCCCGTTTCACAAACTCAAGCCCGGCATCGCGCCGGGCTTTTTGTTGTGTCGCACAGCAAAGTCTCAGGCCTTCGGCTTGATTCCGTAGACATGCTCCGGCCCAGGGAAAGCGCGCGAGCGGACTTCCTTGGCGTAGTCCTGGATCGCCGCCTCGATGCCCGGTCCGAGATTGCCGTAGCGTTTGACGAACTTCGGCACCCACGGCGACAGGCCGAGCATGTCCTCCAGCACCAGCACCTGGCCATCGCACGCGTTGCTGGCGCCGATGCCAATGGTCGGAATCGAAACGATCTCGGTGATGCGGCGTGCCAGCGGCTCTGCCACGGCTTCCACCACCATCGAGAACGCACCGGCTTGCGCCACCGCGCGGGCGTCATCCTGAAACGGGCCGCTGCTGTTTTCGCCCGCCGCGATCTTGATGGCTTCGTCCTTGCCCTGCGACTTGAAGCTGCCAAGGGTATTGATCGACTGCGGCGTCAGACCAATGTGACCCATCACCGGAATGCCGCGCGTGGTCAGAAACTCGATGGTCTCGGCCATGCGCACGCCGCCTTCCATCTTCACCGCGCCGCAATGGGTTTCCTTCAGCACGCGCGCGGCGGCGTGAAACGCCTGTTCCTTCGATGCTTCGTAGGATCCGAACGGCATGTCGACCACGACGAGCGCCTCCTTCGAGCCGCGCATCACCGCGCGGCCTTGCAGGATCATCATCTCGAGCGTGACCGGAACCGTCGTCTCGAAACCGTGCATCACGTTGCCGAGCGAGTCGCCGACCAGAATGACGTCACAATACCGGTCGACCAGTGCCGCGGTATGCGCGTGATACGATGTCAGCATGACGATCGGATCGCCGCCCTTGCGCTTGAGGATATCGGGCGCGGTCTTGCGCTTCACCGCTGTTTGCACGGACATGTCTTAAACTCCAATCACAGGGACGCCGATCACGAGAGGATGGAATGCGAAGGTCAGTGCCGCATAGACCACGACGCCGACCGCGACCGCGATCAGATCGTTGCCGACACCGCCGACGGGAATGGGAGGTGCGCCGGGGTCTTCGCGCCGCTTGAGCGAAATGCGGTCGTACACGGCCCATGCAAGCACGGACCCGAACAGGATGATCGATCCGAGATCGCCATTGGCCATCAGATGCAGCAGCGCCCAGAGCTTCACGCCGGCCAGCATCGGATGCTTCAGTTTCAGGTAGATGTTGCCGCGGATATAGGACGCCACCACGAGGATCACCGCCGGCAGCATCAGCGCCAGCGCGATGTGCCGCATGGCGACAGGCGGATACCAGACGTTGATCCATTCCGTCGCGCGGTAGCGGCTGAAGCCCCACACGATCAGTGCGAGCCCCGCGAACGACACCACCGTATAGAGAATTTTGTAGCCGCCCTCGCCGAGCCGCGCGATGACGGCCGCGCGCGGACCGCGCAATGTGGTCAGCGTATGGACGCCGAGAAACAACGCCAATCCGGCGATGAGGATCAACAAGCCCATATGCCGTCTCCCGACCTGCCCGCAGCGGTTTTCGGCACCGCCTTCCGGGAGTTTCCACTACGCGCGGGACCCTGTTAAAGTCCGGCGGCGCTGTGCCCCGGTATCACTTTTAGGGTGCGGCGCGCAATGCCGCTTCCGCATCGCAACCCTGCCCCAAATCTCCCTGGCGTCATGAAATCCCTTGCAATCGCCGCACTCACGCTGGCTCTCGCCGCGCCCGTCCTGAACGCTCATGCCGCCGAGCCGGTCTGGCCGCCGAAAATCGTGAAAATCATTGTGCCCTATGCGCCGGGCTCGACGCCGGATCTGGTCGGACGGATCGTCGCCGACGATCTGCAGGCGCGCCATCCGGGGGCGAGTTTCATCGTCGAGAACAAGCCGGGCGCCGGCGGCAATATCGGCACCGACGCCGTCGCCAAGGCCGTACCCGATGGCGCAACGCTCGGCATCAGCCTCGGCGGGCCGCTCGCCATCAACACGTTATTGTTCTCGAAGCTGCCTTACGATCCCGCGAAAGACATCGCGCCGGTGACGATGCTCACCTCGCTGCCGAGCGTGCTGGTGGTGCCCGCAAGCCTCAACGTGAACTCGGTCGCGGAGTTCGTCGCCGCCGTGAAGCGCGATCCGGCAAAATTCGCGTTCGGCTCGATCGGCGCAGGTTCGCTCTCGCATCTGACCATGGAAGCCATCGCGCAACGCGCAGGCGCCGCGATGGTGCATATCCCCTACGGCGGTTCGCCGCAGGCGATCACTGCCGTGATCCGCGGCGATGTGCAGGCGGCGTGCCTGCCCGCCATCGCGGTGACGCCGCAACTCGCAGGCGGCAAGGTGAAAATTCTCGCGGTCGCTACCGCGCAGCGCTCGCGCTTCCTTCCCGGCGTACCGACGCTGAAGGAGTCAGGCATTGATGTTGAATCCGATGCATGGAACGCGCTGATCGCGCCTGCCGGCACGCCGCCCGCGATCATCGCGCAGATCAACAAGGAAGTGCGCGACGCTTTGACCAAACCGAATGTGCGGGCGAAGCTGGAGACGCAACTGATCGAGCCGACGCCCTCGACGCCGCAGGCTTTGCGCGCGCGGATGGACGCCGAGATCAGGCTGTGGTCCGATGTCATCAAGCGCGGGGAGATCAGGATCAATTGATGGGCTCGAATTCGCCGCAGCTTTGAACGTCATACGCGGGCTTGACCCGCGTATCCATTCCTCGAAAAATGCATCGTGAAGATGGATTGCCGGGTCAAGCCCGGCAATGACAACCTGAAGGCGATGGACGTCACAGGCCAACTAAGAAAATCCGGAAAGGAAGAACACCATGAACGCCCCTGTCACCACAGCCTTCGAGCGCAGCCACGACATCGTCATCAACGCGCCGGCGAAGGCTGTATTCGACTACGTCACCAATCCACAATCCTGGCCGGAGTGGCTGGCGGCGTCGCATCACATCGACAGCGAGAACCGTCCGCTCGAGACCGGCGAACTGTTTCACGAGAAATGGCACATCCGCTCCGGTGAGGTGTCGCTAAACTGGATCGTGCGCGCGGCGGTCTCTCCGAAACTCTGGATCGTGCAGGCTGACACCGACTTCATCGGCCCCATTGTCGTTCAGTACACCTGCGAGGATGTCGACGGCGGCACCAAGTTCACCCGCACCCTGCGCAATCCCGCGCGCAAAAAACTGCCGACCGATGAACAGATCGCGGCAATGGATGCGGAAGCCGCGGTGGGGTTGGGGAATATCAAGGCGAATGTGGAGGGAAAGAAGGACAACTAAGTCAACACGCCAGCTAGATAAGCCAACAAAGTGCATAACTATTTTGTAGAGAACCAAGAATGCTTCAATCCATTTCTTTGAAATTTACAGAACTAGAATCTCCGATCGTACTCCCAACAGAGGGAATCACCATTTTCGTCGGACCAAACAATTCCGGCAAAAGCCTCATCCTCAAAGAGCTAGATACTCAGCTTCGCCACCATGCGAAGCTTGAGGGACTGAAAGTCATACAGGATTTCGAGCTCACTTGGCCCACTACGGAGCAAACCGCACAATATCTAAATAAACTAGCGCGACATCGACCTCAAAGCAGCGACCATAATCTTGTAGATATCACAGTTTTTTCCGTCAACTCCCGCCAGAATAAGAGGCTGTCGCGTGAAAACATTCTTTCTGTGGCCAACGAAAAAATGAACAAACATTGGTTCTTCGCGGAACTCTTATCCAATTTTGTTGTTCGCCTTGATGGTCGCACTCGCTTTGATTTAACAAATGACGCCCCAATGGGCGACATAATTGGTGATTCCGAGTCAATTTTAGGCCAAATTTTTAAGGACGACGTTCAGCGCAAAGCAATTCGCTCCTTGTTACATGACGCTCTCGGATTATACTTCGTAATCGATCCGACAAATTTGGGAACTGCTCGCATACGCCTCTCCGAACATCCGCCAAATGCGGATGAACAATCTTTGAATGCGGCAGCCCGCAAATATCATGGGGAAGCAATTCACATAAAGGACGCCAGCGACGGCGTGCAGGCTTATGTCGGTATAATCACCGCAATTCTTTCAGGTGAATTTCGCACCATTTTGATTGATGAGCCCGAAGCCTTTCTCCACCCGCCCCTTGCCCGCAAACTGGGCAGTCAGCTCGCAACTCTCGCAACAAAGAATAGCGGCTCACTTCTAGCATCTACTCATAGCTCCGATTTTTTGATGGGCTGCATTCAAGCAACCAAGGATGTTCGCGTAGTTAGACTTGAGTACTCAAAAGGAAAGTCCAAAGGCAGGGTGGTCGACTCAAAAATTTTAGAAACAATTTTCCGATCACCTCTTCTAAGAAGCGCCAACGTCATATCAGCTCTCTTTTACGACGGAGTAGTAGTTACAGAATCTGACAATGATCGAGCATTTTATGCCGAGATTTATTACCGACTCGCAGAAGCAAACAAAAATTGGCCATCTGTGCTTTTCATCAACGCTCAAAACAAACAGACAATAAAGGATATCATCCGTCCGTTGCGCCAATTTGGCATTCCGGCAGCAGCAATCCCCGACATTGATATACTTAAGGATGGCGGATCAGTTTGGACCGATTGGTTACGCGCCGCAGATGTTCCGCCAGCTTTGCATACTGGATTGGCCGTCACGCGTGATAGCGTAAAAAGGCTCTTTGAAGCCGCCGGGAAAGACATGAAGCGGGACGGAGGAACCGAGGCGCTCGCAAAGAGCGATAAAGCCGCAGCAGAAAAGCTGTTTGATGACCTAGACAAACACGGAGTTTTTGTCGTTCGTCACGGTGAACTAGAAAACTGGCTCCCAAATCTTGGGGCAGTCGGCAAGAAAACGGATTGGGCAGTCTCAGCACTTCAGCTAATGGGTAGTGACCCTAACTTACCGGGTTATCTCATACCTGCTATCGGCGACGTGTGGGATTTCATGAGAAAAATTACAAAATGGATCGGAGATCCATCGCGCGAGGGAACGTCATAGTTTTCCCTCCCTTGGGTGCAAACGAGGACGTCCTTACCCCTTCTTCTTCACGTCCTTGATGCTCGAGAACACGATGCCCTCGGCGCGTTCGCGGGTGTAGCCGAGATAGAATTCGTTCTTGGCCAGAAACACCGGATCACCGTCAACGTCATCGGCGACGCCGGAATTGTTCGCCGTCACGAATGCATCGAGCTTCTTGCGATCCTCGGATGAAATCCAGCGCGCCAGCTGGAATTCACTGATCTCGAAATCCACCGGCAGCGAATATTCCGCATCAAGCCGCGCTTTCAGCACGTCCAGCTGGAGCATGCCGACCACGCCGACCAGCGCAGGCGCGCCGTCGCGCGGACGGAACACCTGCACGACGCCCTCCTCCGACATCTGCTGCAAGGCTTCCTTCAGCTTCTTGGCTTTCATCGCATCAGTGAGGCGCACGCGGCGCAGAATTTCCGGCGCGAATGACGGCACGCCGACGAAATTAATGTCCTCGCCCTCGGTCAGCGTGTCGCCGATCCGAAGTGTGCCGTGGTTGGGAATACCGACTACGTCGCCTGCATAGGCTTCGTCGGCAATGGCGCGATCCTGCGCGAAGAAGAACTGCGGCGACGACAGGCTCATGTTCTTACCGGTACGCACCAGCTTGGCCTTCATGCCGCGCGTCAGCTTGCCCGAGCAGAGCCGCGCGAAGGCGATGCGGTCGCGATGGTTCGGGTCCATGTTCGCCTGAATCTTGAACACGAAGGCGCTCATCTTCGGATCGTCAGCCTCGACCTTGCGCTTGTCGGCATCCTGCGCACGCGGCGACGGCGCGAACTTGCCGAGACCTTCCAGCAGATCGCCGACGCCAAAGTTTCGTAGCGCGCTGCCGAAGTAGACCGGCGTCATATGACCTTCGCGGAACGACTGCAGGTCGAACGGCTTGCTGGCTTCCTTCACCAGTTCGAGTTCGCCGGCTATTTCGCTCGCATCAAGATTGGCGTTGCGACCGGCCAGATCGGAAATCTCGATTTTCTCAGCCGCGCCGGTCTTGGCGCCACCACCTTCCAGCAAGCGGATGCCACCGGTTTCGATGTCATAGGTGCCCATGAAATCGCGACCGCGACCGACCGGCCAATTGATCGGCGTGGTGTCGAGCGCCAGTGTCTTCTCGATCTCGTCGAGCAGATCGAACACGTCGCGGCTCTCGCGGTCCATCTTGTTGACGAAAGTGATGATCGGGATATCGCGCAAACGACAGACCTCGATCAGCTTCAGCGTGCGCGCTTCGATGCCCTTGGCCGCATCGATGACCATGACTGCGGAATCGACCGCGGTGAGCGTGCGGTAGGTGTCTTCCGAGAAGTCCTCGTGGCCCGGCGTGTCGAGCAGGTTGAACACAAGGTTCTGGAATTCGAAGGTCATCACCGAGGTCACGACCGAGATGCCACGGTCCCGCTCGATCTTCATCCAGTCGGAGCGCGTGTTGCGGCGCTCGCCCTTGGCCTTGACCTGCCCCGCGAGATTGATCGCGCCGCCGAACAGCAGCAGCTTTTCCGTCAGCGTGGTCTTGCCGGCGTCAGGATGGGAGATGATCGCGAACGTGCGCCGGCGCGCGACTTCTTCGGCAAGCGGCGTCAGCGAGGCAGACTCGGCGGCAATGGCGGTGTCGGACATGATGCGAGCGTGTGGCAAAGAAACGCGGCAGGATCAAGGGTATTTGAATTTCATGCACTTGCATGTTCTTCGCCGTTGGGCCATAAATCGGTTACGAGGACGACCTCGATTCACACACATATCCGCAGGGACGGCCCTGTTATGGAGGTATCTGACCATGGCATGGACTATGCTGTTTATTGCGGGTTTGCTGGAGATCGGCTGGGCGATCGGTTTGAAATACACCGACGGTTTCACGAAACTTGTCCCCACGGTTTTGACCGTCGGCTGCATGATCGCGAGCGTCCTCCTGCTCGGTCTGTCGCTGAAAACATTGCCGGTCGGCACCGCCTACGCGGTTTGGACCGGGATCGGCACGGTCGGAACCGCCATCCTCGGCATCTGGCTGCTGGGTGACCCGGCCACCGTCGTTCGCATTGCCTGCATCGGCCTGATCGTCGCGGGAATTATCGGGCTGAAGGCTGTGGCTTAATTCTCATGGGCAGAAACCCGTTTCCAGTTTCGGGATCACGCCTCTAGCGCCAGCCGGCCAGCGTCACGGCATAGTAAGTCGCGGAGGCGACCAGCGCGGCCGCCGGGATCGTGAATATCCACGCCACGACGATTGAGCTAGCTACATTCCAGCGCACGGCGGACAGCCGCCGTGCGGCGCCCACACCGACAATCGCGCCGGTGATGGTGTGCGTTGTCGAAACCGGCACGCCAAGGAACGTCGCCGCGAACAGCGTTGCCGCCCCGCCCGTCTCCGCGCAGAATCCCTGCATTGGATTGAGCTTGGTAATTCGCAGGCCCATGGTGCGGACAATTCGCCAGCCGCCCATCAGTGTACCCAGCGCCATCGCAGCCTGGCACGAAATCACCACCCAAAACGGAACGCTGAACTCGCCCCCGAGGTATCCTTGCGAGTAAAGCAGCACGGCGATGATGCCCATGGTCTTCTGCGCGTCGTTGCCGCCGTGGCCGAGCGAATACAGCGACGCAGAAACGAACTGGAGAATCCGGAACGCGCGATCGACCGCGAACGGCGTCGAGCGCACCGCGGCCCATGACACGATCGCCGTCAGTAATAGCGCGAGCAGGAAGCCGACGAACGGCGAGAGCACGATCGCGAGCAATGTTTTCGACAGGCCGCTCCAGACCATGACGGAGAATCCGGCCTTGGCGATGCCAGCGCCGAGCAATCCGCCGATCAGCGCATGCGAACTGCTCGACGGCATTCCGAGCGCCCACGTAATCAGATTCCACATGATCGCGCCGATCAAGGCCGCGAAAATCACCTGAGCATCGATCACCTCCGGATGAATGATGCCGGTGCCGATGGTCTGCGCCACATGCAGACCAAATACCGCGAACGCGATGAAGTTGAAGAACGCCGCCCACGCGACGGCGTATTGCGGCCGCAGCACCCGGGTCGAGACGATCGTGGCGATGGAGTTGGCGGCGTCGTGCAGTCCGTTGAGAAAATCGAACAGCAGCGCAACACCGATCAACCCGACCAGGATAGGGAAAGCGAGCGAAGCATCCACTGTGCGATCCTGACCTTAAACCTGTTCGATCACGATGCTGTTGATCTCGTTCGCGACGTCGTCGAAGCGATCCGCGACCTTTTCGAGATGCTTGTAGATTTCCGCGCCCACAACGAAGTCCATCGTGCTGCCGTCTCGGTGCTTGAGGAACAGTTCCTTCAGGCCGATGTCGTTCAGATCATCAACGCGGCCTTCCAGCCGCGTGATTTCCTCGGTGAGCGCCGTCAGCGTCGTGACATTCGGTCCCATCGATTGCATCAGGGGAAGCGCGCGGCCAACAAGGTTTGCGCACTGAACGAGGATGGAGCCGATCTCGCGCATCGGAGGCTCGAAAGTCCGCACCTCGAACAGCATCACCGCCTTGGCGGTCTGCTGCATCTGGTCGATGGCATCGTCCATCGCGGTGATCAGGTTCTTGATGTCGCCGCGATCGAACGGCGTGATGAAGGTCCGGCGGACGGCGGTCAGGACTTCCCGCGTGATCTGGTCGGCGTCGTTCTCGAACTGGTTGACGCGCTGGCAGTAGACCGGAGTCTCCTCGCCGCCGCGCATCATCCCCTCCAGCGCCTCGGCGCCCTGCACCACGGTTTGGGAATGCCGGGCGAACAGGTCGAAAAACCGCTCCTCCCGGGGCAGCAGCCTACGAAACCAGCCCAGCATTTAATTTTCTCCGGCACGACAGAACGCGTCACATATCTGTCATAAACCGTTTCGCAAACCAACAGTGGATGACGGACGGCTAAACGCCGGTCATCCACCGCTTTCTCTATGGAGAAAGAGCCGTAAAACCCGGCGGTTACAGCGATCGCTTGAAGAAATGAGCGATTTCGCCAACGATTCCGCGGCGGAAGGTCAGCACGCAGATGACGAAGATCGCGCCCTGAATCACCGTGACCCACTGGCCGAAGCCGGCCAGATACTGCTGCATGGCGATGATCACGAAGGCACCGACGACCGGCCCGAACACAGTGCCCAGGCCACCAACCAGCGTCATCAGCACGACCTCACCGGACATGGTCCAGTGCACGTCGGTCAACGAGGCATTCTGCGCCACGAACACCTTCATCGCGCCGGCGAGACCTGCCAGCGTGCCGGACAGGATGAACGCCAGCAGCTTGTACTGGTCGGTCTTGTAGCCCAGCGAAATCGCGCGCTGCTCGTTCTCGCGGATCGATTTCAGCACCTCGCCGAACGGCGAGTTGATGGCGCGATAGATCAACAGGAAGCCGAGCAGGAAGATCGCCAGCACCACGTAGTAGAGCGTTGTCGAATTCGACAGATTGAGGATGCCGAACATCATCCCCTGCGGAATGCCCTGGATGCCGTCTTCGCCGTGGGTAAAGGGTGTTTGCAGATAGATGAAGAACAAGAGCTGGGAAAGCGCCAGCGTGATCATCGCGAAGTAGATGCCCTGGCGGCGGATCGCGATCAGCCCCGTCACGACACTGAGCGCGGCCGCAGCTGCAACACCGACGACAATCCCGATCTCCGGCGACGTCCCCCACTCCTTGAGCGCATGCGCCGTCACATAGCCCGCGGTGCCGAGGAACATCGCATGGCCGAACGACAACAGGCCGCTGTAGCCGATCAGCAGGTTGAACGCGCAGGCGAACAAAGCAAAGCACAGCGCCTGCATCACAAAGTAAGGATAGATCCCGGTCAGCGGCACGATGAGCAGCAGGACGGTCATAACGGCGAACGCGACCATCTCGTCTGCAGTGCGGCCCTTCGCGGGGACGGCGATGTCTGTGATCGTTGTCATGTCAGTTTGCCCGTCCCGTCAGTCCCGTCGGCTTCACAAGCAACACCAGCACCATCAGCACGAAGACCACGGTGTTGGACGCCTCGGGATAAAAATACTTGGTCAGGCCCTCGATCACGCCGAGCCCGAAGCCGGTGATGATCGATCCCATGATCGAGCCCATGCCGCCGATCACGACGACGGCGAACACGACGATGATCAGGTCCGCGCCCATCAGCGGGCGCACCTGGTTGATCGGGGCCGACAGCACACCGGCCAAAGCTGCGAGACCGACGCCGAGACCGAAGGTCAGCGTGATCATGCGCGGCACGTTGATGCCGAAGGCGCGCACCAGCGTGGGGTTCTCGGTGGCGGCGCGCAGATAAGAGCCAAAACGCGTCTGCTCGATCAGGAACCATGTCGCGATACACACGACGAGCGAGAAGATCACGACCCAGCCGCGATAGATCGGCAAGTACATGAAACCGAGATTGACGCCGCCCTTGAGCGCATCAGGAATGGCGTAAGGCAGCCCGGACGAGCCGAAATAGTTCTGAAACACGCCCTGAATGATCAGCGCCATACCGAACGTCAGCAGCAATCCGTAGAGATGGTCGAGGCCCGTCAGCCACTGCAGCATCGTGCGTTCCAGCAGGATGCCGAAGCCGCCGACGATCACCGGCGCCATGATCAGCGCCCACCAGTAGTTGATGCCAAACAGGTTCAGCAGAAAATACGCGACGAATGCACCCATCATATAGAGCGCGCCGTGCGCGAAGTTGATGATGTTGAGCATCCCGAAGATCACGGCCAGCCCGAGGCTCAGCAGCGCGTAAAACGAGCCGTTGATCAATCCAACCAATAGCTGGGCGTAGAGAGCTTGCATCGTATCGATTCTTTCGCGCGCGATTGAGAGCGGTATTGAGAGAATGCCCGGCGGCGTCAAGCCGCCGGGCGATTGTCCGTTACTTCTTCACCAGCGGGCAAACGCTTTCCGACAGCGGCCGGAAGGCCTTGTCGGCCGGCGTCGTTCCAACCAGCTTGTAATAATCCCACGGGCCCTTGGACTCCGAAGGCTTCTTCACTTCGAACAGATAAGCCGGATGGAGCGCGCGGCCGTTCGGCTCGATCGATCCCTTGCCGAACAGAGCATCGTCCGACGGCATCGACTTCATCTTTTCCACGACCTTCTTGCCATCGTGCGGATTGCCGCCCATCGCTTCGAGCGCCTTGAAGTAGTGCATCAAGCCGGCGTAGACGCCCGCCTGCACCATGGTCGGCATGGACTTGTTCTTCATGCGCTCGGCGTAGCGCTTGGAGAAGGCGCGCGTGCCGTCGTTCATGTCCCAATAGAACGTCTCGGTGAAGTTCAAGCCCTGCGCCACGTTGAGTCCCAGCGAGTTGACGTCGCTGATGAACATCAGCATGCCCGCAAGCTTCTGACCGCCCTTGACGATGCCGAATTCGGCTGCCTGCTTGATCGAGTTCGTGGTGTCACCGCCGGCATTCGCCAGACCGACGATCTTCGCCTTCGAGGCCTGCGCCTGAAGCAGGAACGACGAGAAGTCGGACGAGTTCAGCGGATGCTTGACGCTGCCGAGAACCTTGCCGCCCGCTTTGGTCACAGCCGCAGTGGTGTCGCGCTCGAGCGCGGCGCCGAATGCATAATCCGCGGTCAGAAAGAACCAGGTGTCACCACCGGCCTTCACCAATGCTGTGCCGGTGCTGTTGGCGAGCATGTAGGTGTCGTAGGTCCAGTGAACGACGTTCGGCGAGCACTGCGCGTTGGTCAGATCCGACGATGCCGCGCCGGAGTTGATCATGATGGAATTCTTCTCGGTGACGACGTTCTTCACCGCGAGGGCAACGCCCGAGTTGAGCACGTCGACGATCACGTCAACCTTCTCGACATCGATCCACTGCCGGGCGGTGGTGGTGCCGACATCAGGCTTGTTCTGATGGTCAGCCGAAATCAGGTCGACCTTCCATCCCTTTTTCGCGAGACCGGAATCCTCGATGGCCATCTGCGCGGCAACAGTCGAGCCCGCCCCGCCCACGTCGGCGTAGAGGCCGGACATGTCGGTCAGGTTTCCGATCTTGACGATTTTGTCCTGCGCGAAAGCGCCGGTCCCCGCGCCGACCATCAACGCGGTGGTCAGCATAAGCGCCGAAATGGTGTTCTTCATTGTCTTCCCTCCTGGATGCCGCTCTATCGGCGGCGTTGTCGTACCTTGACTAAGGCTACGCTTTTACACACCGAGATAGGTGTGCAGCTTCTCCATGTTGGCCTGGAGTTCTGAGTTCGCGAATGTGTCGATGATCTTGCCGTGCTCGACGATATAGAAGCGGTCGGCGACGGTCGATGCGAAGCGGAAATTCTGCTCGACCAGCAAAATAGTAAACCCTTCCGCCTTCAGCCGCGCGATCATCTTGCCGATCTGCTGAATGATAACCGGCGCAAGACCTTCGGTCGGCTCATCCAGCATCAGGAAACGCGCGCCGGTGCGCAGGATGCGGGCAATCGCCAGCATCTGCTGCTCGCCGCCGGACAGTTTCGTGCCCTGGCTGCCGAGACGCTCCTTGAGATTCGGAAACAGCTCGAAAATCTGGTCGAGCGTCATGCCGCCGCTGCGAATGACCGGCGGCAGAAGCAGGTTTTCCTTGACGTCGAGGCTCGCGAAAATGCCGCGTTCTTCCGGACAGAACGCAACGCCGAGACGCGCGATCTTTTCCGCCGGCAGCTTGATGATCTCGCTGCCCTCGAACGACACCGAACCGGTGCGCTTGCCGATGATGCCCATGACCGACTTGAGCGTCGACGTCTTGCCGGCGCCGTTGCGGCCGAGCAGCGTCACCACCTCGCCCGGACGAACATCGAAGTTCATTCCGTGCAGAATGTGAGATTCGCCGTACCAGGCTTCGAGATTCTTGACCGAGAGAACCGGCGAGCCAGCAACATTACTCATGGCCCGCTCCCAGATAGGCTTCCTTCACCCGTGAATCCTTGGTGAGAGTTGCGTAGTCACCTTCCGCAAGCACTTTGCCACGCGTCAGAACAGTGATGGTGTCGGACAGGTGCGCGACGACGTTGAGATTATGCTCGACCATCAGGATCGTGTACTTTTGCGAAATGCGCTTGATCAGCGCGGCGACCTTGTCGATGTCCTCGTGGCCCATGCCCGCCATCGGCTCATCGAGCAGCATCATCTCGGGATCGAGCGCGAGTGTTGTGGCGATTTCCAGCGCGCGCTTGCGGCCGTAAGGCATCTCAACCGCTGGCGTGTTGGCGAAGTCGCTGAGACCAACGTCCTCGAGCAATTCCTGCGCGCGGCTGTTGAAGCGATCGAGAACCGATTTCGACCGCCAGAAATCGAATGAGCTGCCGTGCTGGCGCTGCAACGCGACCCGCACATTTTCCTGCGCGGTGAGATGCGGAAACACCGCCGAAATCTGGAACGACCGCACCAGGCCCAGCCGCGCCACATCGGCGGGCGCCATCGCGGTGATGTCTTGGCCCTTGTAGAGAATCTGTCCGCGGGTCGGCTTCAGGAACTTGGTCAGCAGATTGAAACACGTCGTCTTGCCGGCGCCGTTCGGGCCGATCAGCGCATGAATGGAGCCGCGACGAACCTTCAGATTGACGTCGCTCACGGCCACAAAGCCCGCGAACTCCTTGGTCAACCCTGAGGTTTCAAGAATGAATTCATCAGCCAAGCAAATTTCCCCCTGTCAGCCTTCACGCAAGCCATTCCGCGTGTGGCCGTTCTTTTGCGCTGCCCCCTGCGCACTTCCGAGATCTTCGACCCCGGCAACCCGGCCGGAATATGTATCGAATTGTGAGTGATGCGCAAGCTGCATTGCTGCCCACCGTTTATGCGTAGCGTGCAAAATTCTTAATGTCCACCGATGGCTAGCCTGTATCCGGCGTCCGCCCCAACGGTCTGGAAACGGCTTGTTAAGCATAATATTCGGCATAGTTCCCTCTTCATGAAAAATTTTGACCGACAGCCGATATTTGCTGGCAAGGACATCCCCTAACTTCGCGTCGGGACGTTTGTCATGGAATTCGAAAGCGCCAGTCCGGCCATTATGAAGTCGATCAAGCAGCGCGAGCTCTTGAACTGCTGGCTGCGCCTGTATGCCCGGCACGACCGGTTGCCAAAATTCGAAGACTATCTGCCTGAGCGCATTACCGAGGAAGCGGACGACCTCGTCTACTACACCGTGCATGGAACCGGAGAGACTCCTCGGTTCACCATCGATAGTGACGGCACCCGGATGTCGAACGCCTACGGCTCCACCGGCAAGGGCCGTTATCTTGACGAGTATCTCGGCGCCAAGCTCGAGCCGATTGTGATGCCCATTTATTATGAGTGCGTCCGGCGACGGTTGCCGATTTACACCATCGCAAAGGTCAGCGATCTCTACGGCCGCACCGTCGACTACGAACGGCTGCTGATGCCGTTTTCGGACGGCGCCGGCGTCAACCGCATCCTCGCTTCGCTGAAGACGATCAGCGACGACGGCGGCTTCGAGATCAGAAACTTGATGCGCGGCAACGACGAGTTGCCGGTTCCCGTTCTGCGTTCCGTGATTGACCGGGATCTGTTTCACAAGCTGCCCGGCCGCATCGCGCCCGGCGATACAATCGAATTCGTCTAGTGATCCGGTTCTGACATTCGTAGTTGCCCTTCGCGGGCTTTTACAAAGGTAAAGACCATAAGGTTACACTAGCGCGGCGCGACAGCCGCGGCGTAGCTCTCCGGTTTGAACCCGACCAGCAGTTTGCCGCCGATTTCAAGCACCGGACGCTTGATCATCGAAGGCTGCGCGAGCATCAGCGCCATCGCTTTTTTCTCGGTGAGGTTGGCTTTATCGGCGTCCGGCAATTTCCGGAACGTGGTGCCGGCCCTGTTCAGCAGAACCTCCCAACCGGCACCCTTGCTCCAGCGTGCAAGGCGGTCCTTGTCGATGCCGCCGGTTTTGTAATCATGGAAGTTGTAGTCGACGCCGTGCTTGTCCAGCCAGGCGCGCGCTTTCTTCATCGTGTCGCAGTTCTTGATACCGTAGATGACGATCGGCAAGTCAGCCCCCTGATCAATTCCAGAAAGATAACTTAGCCGCGCAGCGGCCAGTGCGCGAGATGAACGTGCTTTCGCTGACCGAGAAGGCTGTGGACCAGAACGAGTTCGGTCACATCCCATCGAAGCGGCTCGATCATATGCTCTTCCACCATGCGCGCGTCATAGAGCAGCGTCATGTGCGGTGTGAAATGTGACGCAACCCAAAAGCCGAGGCCCTCGGTCTTCATCCTTTCGCCGAGCGCGCGATGAAGACCTGACAGCGCAGCCGTGTGGTCGGGCGTCCGCAGGACAAATGCCCGCGTTCTCTGTCGGCGATAGAAGCTCATTGCCGTGTCGAACCTGACTTCAAACGACGGCGTCGAAACTTTGCCACCGGCCCTGATCGCAGCCGCCACCAAAGCCTCAGGCAAACCGGCCCAATAGTCGCCGAGGCCGTGGAGTGAAACATGAAGGCACAGCGGCGAAAGCGGCCGGCCGGTCAATCCGAACTCCGCGCGCAAAAGCTCGATACGCTGCATGATCCGGGCTCGCTCCACAGCAGGCGGCACAACGGCAAAGAACAGACGGTCGGTCACTGCGCACGGCATCGGAAATCCGGGAAAGACAAGCTGTTCGGACATGATGCGCACCTCGCTCTAGAACAAAACACGAACATTGATCCCGGATGCAAGGGGGATTTTCGGCTTGACGATCTGTTTGCTGAATCGTATTTAAGTAATTCCTTAAATACGAGTTTGACCATGCCGGCAGACACTCTCGACACGACCTTCAAGGCGCTTGCCGATCCGACACGGCGGGCAATCCTCGCCCGCCTCGCGCTCGGCGAGACCTCCGTGCAGGAACTGGCGAAGCCGTTTCACATGAGCCTCCCCGCCGTCTCCCAGCACCTCAAAGTTCTGGAAACCGCCGGCCTCGTCGCGCGCAGCCGCTCGGCGCAGTGGCGGCCCTGCCGTCTGGAACCGAAGGCGCTGAAGGAAGCGACCGAATGGCTCGATCAATACCGGCGGTTTTGGGAGGAGAGCTTCGGCAAGCTCGATCTGTATCTGAAAGACATCCAGCCCAAGGAATCCGAGACATGACGGCAACTTTGAAGATCAACGCGAGCGTTCCAGATAACCAGCCGACCATTACAATGGAGCGCGAATTCAACGCGCCGCCCACCGCCCTGTTTCGCGCCTACAGCGACCCCGACGCGTTGAAAGTCTGGTACGGACCGAACGGCTTCACCGTGACGGTGATCGCAATGGATTTCCGCGTCGGCGGCCTGTTTCGTTTCACCATGCATGGACCGGATGGCACGGATTACCCGAACCGCATGGCGTATCGCGAGATCGTCCCCAACGAGCGCATCGCTTACCTTCACGATTCAGGCATCGACAACGACCCAAGGGGTTTCGAGGTCGTCACTACGTTCAAAGCCGTTGGAACAAGCCGCACGCTGCTGACCAAGACTTCGGTCTTCCCATCCATCGAGGCGCGCAATGCCGTCATGAAGTTCGGCGCGGTCGAACTCGGCATGCAGACGCTCGAAAAGCTGGCTGCGTATGTAAAGGGATAACGGCGGCACTAAGCGCCGCAGCGACGCGAACGCATCGCGGCGGCGTTACGCTGTTCAGAGACACCGCTGTCCGGGGCACGAATCTGTCGTAGAGTAAATTCCTGTCCACTCGGGAGCGAAGATGGAATTTACCGCGCTGTTTCTGGCCGTCACGATCACGATGCTTGTCGCATGGCGCGGCTCGCGCTCAATGGCGCTCGCTCTATCGGCGGCGGTGCTGATCGCGTGTGTCGCGACCTATCTCCATCACGCGACCGATACGCTCAAGCTGTCGTTCTGAGGCCCATCGCATGACCCCGGAACGCGCTGTTACTCTCAATGCATGCAGCCTCTACGGTGTTGCCGCCGTGCTGGCGGCGGCATTCGCCGCACAGTTCGCGCTGAACGAACTGCCCTGCCCGCTGTGTCTGCTTCAGCGCATCATGTTCACGGCGCTGGCCATCGGGCCGATCCTGAACATCCGGTTCGGACCGCGCCCGAGCCACTATGCGCTGTCGCTGCTGGCGGCTCTGATCGGCGCGATGGTCTCGACGCGTCAGGTTCTGCTGCACATCATGCCGGGCGACGCCGGCTACGGCACGGCGCTGCTCGGCTATCATTACTATACGTGGGCGCTGCTAGGTTTCGTCGCAGCTATCGCGTTGCTTGCGATCATCCTGCTGTTCGACAAGCAGTTCGACAAGTCCAGCGCCCAACCGCCTGTATCAGCTTTCGCGCGCACGGCGGTGTGGCTCGTCATCGGCCTGACGGCGCTGAATGTGATTTCGACACTGCTTGAATGCGGCCTCGGCGCGTGCGCCGATAACCCGGTTGTGTACGAACTGCTCAAACGCTGACGCGGCTCGCATCAGCGTTTGGAGCAAATGCGAGTGACTACTTCTCGACCTGAGACACATCGCGAACGGCGCCCCGCGATGCATTGGTCGTCATCGCGGCATACGCGCGCAACGCGGGCGATACCACGCGCTTGCGGTCAACCGGCTTCCAGGCCGCATTGCCCTTGGCTTCCATTGCTGCGCGCCGCGCCGCAAGCACGGACTCATCGAGTTCGACGCTGATGATGCGGTTCGGAATGTCGATCAGGATCGGATCGCCCGTCTGCACCAGACCGATCAATCCGCCTTCGGCAGCCTCCGGCGACACGTGGCCGATCGAAAGACCCGAGCTTCCACCCGAGAACCGGCCGTCGGTCACCAGTGCGCAAACCTTGCCGAGCCCCTTCGACTTCAGATAGCTCGTCGGATACAGCATTTCCTGCATGCCGGGGCCGCCCTTCGGTCCCTCATAGCGCACCACAACCACGTCGCCCGCCTTGACCTTGTTGCCAAGGATGCCGGACACGGCGTCGTCCTGGCTCTCAAAGACATGCGCCGTGCCGCGGAACGTGAGGATCGATTCATCGACGCCGGCGGTCTTCACGATGCAGCCTTCCGGCGCGATGTTGCCGAACAACACCGCGAGCCCGCCGTCCTTCGAGAACGGGTGCTCCGCCGAACGGATCACGCCCTTCTCGCGGTCAATGTCGAGTTCGTCCCAGCGTTCCGACTGGCTGAACGCCACCTGCGTCGGCACGCCACCGGGTGCCGCGCGGAAGAAGTCGCGCACAGCCTCGCTGTTGGTGCGTCCGATGTCCCAGCGGTTGAGCGCATCGGCCATGGTCGGCGCATGAACAGTCGGCAGGCTGGTGTCGATCAATTCGGCGCGTTCGAGTTCGCCGAGAATGGCCATGACGCCACCGGCACGGTGGACGTCCTCCATGTGAACGTCGCTCTTGGCAGGCGCGACCTTGCAGAGACAAGGCACCCGGCGCGACAGCCGGTCGATGTCGGCGATGGTGAAATCGATTTCGCCTTCCTGCGCCGCCGCCAGAAGATGCAGCACGGTGTTGGTCGATCCGCCCATGGCGATGTCGAGACTCATGGCATTCTCGAACGCCGCGAAGTTCGCGATATTGCGCGGCAGCGCCGTGGCGTCGTCCTGCTCGTACCAGCGGCGCGCGAGATCGACAATCACATGCCCCGCTTCGCGGAACAGCCGTTCGCGATCGGCGTGCGTCGCCAGCACCGAGCCGTTGCCCGGAAGCGACAGACCCAGCGCCTCGGTGAGGCAGTTCATCGAGTTCGCGGTGAACATGCCCGAGCAGGAGCCGCAGGTCGGACACGCCGAGCGTTCCACCGCAGCAACTTCTTCATCAGAATAGCTGTCGTCTGCTGCGACGATCATTGCGTCGATCAGATCGACCGAACGCTTTTTGCCCTTCACCACAACCTTGCCGGCTTCCATCGGTCCGCCCGAAACGAACACCGTCGGGATGTTGAGCCGCATCGCCGCCATCAGCATGCCGGGCGTGATCTTGTCGCAGTTGGAAATGCACACCAGTGCGTCGGCACAATGCGCGTTGACCATGTACTCGACAGCATCGGCGATCAGTTCGCGGCTCGGCAGCGAATAGAGCATGCCCGCGTGGCCCATCGCGATGCCGTCATCGACGGCAATGGTGTTGAATTCCTTGGCGACGCCGCCCGCGGAATCAATTTCACCGGCAACGAGTTGTCCGAGATCCTTCAGATGGACATGGCCCGGAACAAACTGGGTGAAACTGTTGGCGATGGCGATGATCGGCTTGCCGAAATCCGCATCCTTCATGCCTGTCGCGCGCCAAAGGCCGCGTGCGCCGGCCATGTTGCGGCCATGGGTCGAGGTTCGAGAGCGATATACCGGCATGTTTGTTTTCTCCCAGATTGGAATGCTTCCAATAAAGAGCTAAAGAGGCGCTGTAAAATATATTATTAGAAGGGAACTAGGTCGTATAAAGTATTAGAATGGACATTCGCCAGCTCAGGCATTTCGCGGCTGTGGCCGACACGCTGCATTTCGGCCGCGCCGCCGAGCGGCTCGGCATGACCCAGCCGCCGCTCAGCCAATCCATCATGACGCTGGAACGGGAACTCGGCGCGCCACTGTTCCTGCGGACAAAGCGCAGCGTCGCGCTGACGCCATTCGGCGCGGCGTGGCTGACCCATGTGCGCGCCGCACTCGACGGCGTGAAGGCCCTGCCCGGGATCGCGCATCAGTTACGCGACGGAACCGCCGGGCACCTCGCCCTCTCGTTTGTCAGCACCGCGGACTACAGCATCCTGCCGCTGCTGGTGCGCCGTTACGCGTCGCTGTTTCCCAATGTCGAAATCTCTCTGACCGAAGCGACCAGCAACGTGCAGATCGCGAACCTGCTTGAGGGCCACGGCCACGTCGGTCTGGTCATCCCGCCGCCGAACGCCGCATTTCCCAAACCGCTCTCCTATCTGCCGCTCGTCACCGAACCGCTGGTCGCGGCGGTGCCGGAGAACTGGATTGCCGACGGGACATTGTCGCTCGCGGCGGATCGCCTCGCGCCGGACTCCGTGGTCGGCGCGCCGCTGATCATCTTTCCCCGACAGAGCGCCCCCGCCTTCCATGATCTCGTGACCGAGTACTACACGGCGAACGGCGGACAGGCGCGGATCGCGCAGGAAGCAATCCAGATGCAAACCATCATCAGCCTTGTTTCCGCCGGGATGGGCATCGCCCTCGTGCCTGCGTCGCTGCGTAACCTCGCGCGCACCGGGGTCAGCTACATCGATCTGGCAGGCACGGCGCCAATCCTCGAGACCGGGATCACATGGCGCACCGGCGACACCACGCCGACCATCGCGCGCTTCGTGAGCATCGCGCGCGAGATGGCGGGCGGCGCTTGACTCAAATCGCCTGCGTTCCGCGATATCGCGCGAACACGCGCTGCCCGTCAGCCGAGAAAAGAACGACGTCGTAGGTCTCGGGCGGCGTTCCCGCGACTTCCATTCCCGGAGAACCGACCGGCATGCCTCCGACGGCGAGGCCCTTCGCTTGCGGGCGCTCAGCAAGCAGTCGCTTGATCGCATCGGCAGGCACATGCCCTTCGATAGCGTAGCCGCCGATTTCAGCCGTATGGCAGGAGGAAAGCTCAACAGGCACGCCGAGTTTCGTCTTGAGTGGCACGAGATTGGCAGCTTCGAGTTCATCAACTAAAAAACCGGCACCCTTCACGTGCTCGATCCAGCCGCCGCAACAGCCACACGCCGGGTCGCGTGTAACGGTCATCCGGGGATGGACCTCGGCCGCGGTCGCATAACGCGACAGCACCAGCGCCGCAGCCATCTGCAATGCCCCCACCAGCACAGCGCGCCTTGTCGGGATTATCATCGATCCGTTCCTCGTGTCGTGGCTTGCGCCTTGAAAATATTGTTCATCAGGAAGATTAGCGGGAACGGTCGATATCATCCAATCACGGATCGGTTAGACGTGACGACCGTTCCGGTTTACCGGCGCGATATCAGCTTCAGCCACGGCATCAGATGGAAGGCGCTCATCAGCCAGTACATCGCGGCCATACCGCCGAGCGGCGACGCATCGTGCGCGCAGAGGATCGGCGGCGCACCTTCAGCAAGAACACCCGTCAGCAGCGCCATGATCGCGAAGGTCGGCGCGGCTGTAAGACTCAGCCACCCAGCCAGCCGGAACGCACCCGCGTTCCGGCGCAATGGCCTGCCATGAGGCACATCCGAGCAGGTCGCGCTCATGTCGTGGCACCGCCGTCTTTGTTGCGGAAGGCTTCCTCTCCGGCATCGGACACCGCAATCCACTTCGGGTCGGGCGCTGCGCCGGGGACGTAACTGTCGTTCCAGTTCCACCACTTGTACGGCCGTTCTTGCGGATAGCCCTTCGGCGAGTCCTCCCACTCCTCCTGACGACCGAGCGCGGTCATGTCGAGATAACTCCAGACCGTGCCCATCGCTTCGTCGCCGCGGCTGTTGATGAGGTATGTTCGGAATACGCGATCCCCGTCGCGAATGAAGGCGTTGTGTCCGTGCCACTCATCGACTCCGAAATCTGCATCGAAGCTGTCGGTGATCGTCACCCAGGGGATTCTCTCCCAGCCCATCCGCGCCTTCAGGCGCGCGATGTCGGCCTGCGGCGCGCGCGAGGCATAGACCAGCGTCGTATCGCGCGCATTCAGATGCACCGGGTTGGAGACCTGATCGGCGCCGAGGGAACAGCCAATGCAGGCATGTTCCGGCCAGCCATGCACGCCGGGCTCAAAAAAGGCGCGGTAGACGATCAGTTGATGGCGGCCTTCGAACAGGTCGAGCAGGCTCATCTTGCCGTTCGGCCCATCGAACGCGTATGTCTTTTCCACCGCCATCCACGGCATCCGCCGGCGCTCGGCGGCCAGCGCGTCACGCGCCCGCAACTGGGCCTTCTCCTTGACCAGAAGCTGCTCGCGCGCGGCTTCCCACTCCTGCTTTGACACAATCGTTGGTGTGTTCATGGCGTGATGTCCTTCCTTGCGGCTGTTCTCAGGTGATGTAATCGTGGTCATCGAAACCCCGGAATGAGAGCGTCTCTCGTGTCACGTAACGCCGTTCACTGCCGATCGTTCGTGGTCCGGGTTAGACTTAAGGTCGGATATCAAACGGTGGGAGTGACAAGTTTGGCGGGATTCCGATGGACTCGCTGATCACGGCCGCGGCGCGCGCCCTCGCAACCGGTGATCCCCTCGGAGCACTGAACAGGGTTGCGCTGCGCAACGATCCGCCTGCGCTTGCGTTGCGCGGCATCGCGATGGCCCAGCTTGGCGATCTCGTCCGGGCAAGGACGCTTCTGCAAAAGGCCGCACGCGCTTTCGGACCGAGGGAGGCTGTCGCACGCGCGAGATGCGTCGTCGCCGAGGCCGAGATCGCGCTGGTCTCGCGGGATCTCGGCTGGCCGACGAAGCCGCTGGAAGCAGCGCGCGTTGTGCTCGAAAAGCATCGCGACTGGGTGAACGCCGCCCATGCGCGGCACCTCGAGGTCCGCCGTCTTCTTCTCATTGGACGCCTCGATGAGGCCGAGCGCGCGCTCGAAGCGCTCGACCCGACGCCGTTTCCGCCCGCATGGCGGGCCGCGCATGAACTGGTCGTTGCCGGTATCGCCATGCGGCGTCTTCGCACGAAGGACGCACGCGCTGCGCTTATCCGCGCCGAACAGGCGGCACACAAGACGCGAATCCCGGCGCTTCTGGCGGAGATCGAAAGCGCTTCGCATGTCCTGAACACGCCCGCGGCGCGGCTCATTGCGCGTGGTGAGGAGCGCCCTCTCCTGCTCGAAGAAGTTGAAGCCCTGCTGGCCTCAAAAGCGCTGGTCGTCGATGCGTGCCGCTATGTCGTACGCAACGCAGGCGTGACCGTCCCGCTGGCAGGACGTCCAGTGTTGTTCACGCTGGCCCGTGCGCTCGCCGAGGCCTGGCCGAACGATGTGTCGCGAAGCGAGTTGCTCGCCCGGACGTTCAGGGCAAAGCATGCCGATGAATCGCATCGCGCGCGGCTGCGCGTCGAGATCGGGCGGCTTCGCAAGGCGCTGCGCCCGCTGGCCGGAATCACCGCGACCAAAGACGGATTCGCGCTTGAACCCGTTCGTGCGCGCGATGTGGTCGTGCTGGCAACACCGGTCGAGGAAGAGCACGCATCGGTGCTCGCTTTCCTCGCCGACGGTGAATCGTGGTCCAGTTCGGCGCTCGCGCTTGCTCTCAACGCCAGCCAGCGCACCGTGCAACGCGCGCTCGATGAATTGGCGGGAGCCGGCAAGGTGCAATCGTTCGGCCGCGCGCGTGCGCGCCGCTGGATGACGCCGCCGGTCGCCGGATTCACGACCGCATTGTTACTCCCTGCTGCTCTGCCGGGTGGCTAGTGTGGTGGTTCGCAAGTCCGCAATATTTCCTCAGCACGGCCATTTGCGGACTTGCGAACCAAAACCACACTAGAATTTTAAATTTCTAGTGCCCCTTTGAATCCGAAGTTTGCCACGGAGCGTGCTGCAAGACAGGGCGAACTTCGGATTCAGGACACTAGGTTGCCGAGATCGAAGCAGCAAAGGTGAAACATGAAACAAGCAGCAGCAGAAATCATTCGCGAATACGGGCCCTTTCCCGGCGCAGAGGAAGTGCATGGCGTGACATTTGACGGTCAGAGAGTCTGGTTTGCGTCCGGCGACAGGCTGAACGCCCTCGATCCCGAGAGTGGCAAGACCGTGCACGCGATCCATATGCCCGCGCATGCAGGCACGGCTTTCGACGGCCAATACCTGTTTCAGCTTTTCGAGAAGAATATCCAGAAGGTCGACCCGAAGTCGGGCCGCGTGATCGCGACGATCCCTGCGCCCGGCGACGGCGGCGATTCAGGAATGGCGTGGGCCGAAGGCTCGCTCTGGGTGGGACAGTACCGGGAAAAGAAAATCCATCAGATCGACCCGGAGACCGGCGCGATCCAGCGCACCATCGAGTCGTCGCGCTTTGTGACCGGCGTCACCTGGGTCGATGGCGAACTCTGGCACGGCACATGGGAAGGCGACGACAGCGAACTGCGGCGCATCGATCCGCAAACCGGCGACGTTCTCGAGGAACTCGCCATGCCGTCGGGAAGCGGCATATCGGGACTCGAATCCGATGGCGGCGATCAGTTCTTCTGCGGCGGTGGAAAGAGCGGGAAACTCAGAGCCGTGCGCCGGCCGAAGCGAAACTCCAAGACTGGTTGAAACGCCTTGGGCGGTTTGCAAACTCCGGCGAACATATCGCTGGATTTGCGCTCACTTCTTGCTTTGCGGGTAAATCGTTTCGCCGCGCTTGAGCATTCCGACGAATGTCTCAATCTTCTTCTTCCGCCCGGCTTCGGTCTTCATGTTGTGGGTGCGGAAAGCCAATGCGAAGCGATTCTGCGCGCTGAGTTTTGCAAGCATCGCCTTGGCCTTTGGCTCGGCATCGATCGCGGCCTGAAGATCGGCGGGGATTTTCATGTCCTTGCCGCTCTTGTAGGCGCGGTCCCAGCGGCCGTCAGCCTTGGCGGCCTCGACATGCATCAAGCCGTGCTCGGTCATCCTGCCTTCTTTGATGAGCCGCGCGACGTTATCGACGTTGATCTGGCTCCAGATGCTTTTCTTGCCCCGCGGCGAATAGCGCTGCAGGAAGCTCTGCTCATCGAATCCCTTGCGCTGGCCATCGATCCAACCCCAACAGAGCACGGCGTCGATAGCCTCTTTGGGCGTGATCGATGAGAGACCCGAATCCACTTTGTGAATCTTGATCCAGACTTCGCTTTCTTGATCGTGGTGCTTGGCGAGCCATTTGTAAAAACTCGCGGCGTCCTTGAACGGGCGGACTTTCTCGGGATCGACCTTCACTGGCGCCATCAGTTCGACTGCTTTCTACAAACTTTCACGATCGCCGATGAATAAACCTTCCCATTCTGCGCTGAAAGAACAATGCTCTGGCGCGCCTTCAAATAGTATTGTGCGATCCAGCATCTTCGCTTCGAGGAGAATGGTCGAAGGCGTAGTGAAGACGAACGCAGCCTTGCCCGAGCGCATCCGTTTGAAGCAGGCGCAGTCTCGTCCGAAAACCTGTCGGGGGAAAAAGCGGTCGGCCGCCGCCTATGAGTTCCGGCATGACATAGATTTCGATTGCATCCAGAGCGCATCGCTCGATGAAAGCCATCTGCAATTGCCCGCCGCCAAGAACCCACACGTCTCCATCATTGAGGCCTCGCAACTCCCGGATAAGGTTGTCGACGTCGCTGCGCGTCTCTAAAGGCCCCTTTGGATTCGGAATTGGCTGCGAAGTGACAACGATGACGCGCTGCTCGCTGTAGGCCCAAGGGGAGTCATCTTTGGCAAGAAAGTCATAGGTACCTCGTCCCATGACAACCGTCCTTATGCGCTTGATAAAATTCCGGTAGTCGTGTTCGCCAAGGTCAAGATCATTATATTCGAACAGCCAATCAAGACTGTCCGCTTCGGTAGCTATAAATCCGTCGAGGGAGCTTGCGATATAGCCTAGAATTTTGGCCATATCACTCCCACTCGATTATTTCCTGCTCTCATAACGCATTGAAATTGCCCGTCAAAAAAATTTTCTCGGCTTGCTATACCGTCAGCCAATCCGTCAAAAACTCGCGCTTCTGAAAACATTGGATTTTTCGGCTGCTTTCGCGAAACGCACCTTCCACCATCTATCGCCGAACACGGTCGAGGAAGCTCACCCGACATCGATCAAGCCCGCCCCGCCATCTGTACGCTGCGGTACGATGTGTAATCACCTACACCTCGCTAGCTATACCGTCATCACCGCCCAAACCTCTTCAACTCTCTCAGAGATTCAGATCTCGCACAGCGACGAACGCTCGGTTTGTTTCGGCAGCACGACGTTCCTTCGCTTCTAAAACCCCGATCAATGAGACCTTGCGCGAGAGCACCTCATAGAGGTCGAGCCCGTCCGCGCATATCAGATTGGTTTGCCGCCCACGCGAGAACGCTTCGAGCCCCTCGGCCGTGAAACCGGAATTGCTAACGAACAGTCCGCGCGACCACGACGCTTTTCCGCCGACCTTACCGGAAAACGTCATCAGATCGGCAAAGCCGATCTGAGGCCCGTGCCATTTCGCTTCCACCAGATAGGTCTGACCATGCAGCTTGAAACTGCCGTCGATCTGCTCGCCGACGAGACGGAACGAGCCACGCGGCGCGAGCCCAAAGCCGGCGAACAGCTCGTTGAGAAAGCCTTCGAATCGCAGACCTCGCGCCTGGGGGTCGAGCTTGGTGATCTCAACGAGCAGCGTCGCAAGTTCCTGGGCCTTCGACTCACTCAACGTCGAAGACGCCTGCCGCGCAGGCTCCCCCGCCTTTACCGAGCCGAAGCTGCCGAGAAAACTTGGATCAAGCAACTCGGGGATTTTGAATTGGACACCGGGAAGAAGGATGTTCAGCCGATCAATCTCTTCGCGGCTTAGGGGATTTCCCTTTCCGCGCCGGTAGGTCATCGCCTGTCGAACGATCGCCACGATTAACTTGGTGAAACACGACCGGCGCTGTTCGAGCGTCGCGGTCAAGAGCTGCACGATCGCGGGTCGCTTGCTGCCTGGGACCCATAGATCGCCAACACCGGCCTGCGCAGCGGCAAGCGGAAACGCGGTCCTGTTGTTTCCGCTTCCGGGGAGGAAATCGTAGAGAAGATCCGCCAGGTCTTCGACCGCCTGAGCTTCACGAAACGACATCATAACCTACCAGCCCTCACGCTCCTCCATCCCCACCTCGGGTTCAATCCGGGGCCGAAAGCGCGCCCCAATGCGTCCTGCCGCAGGCTGCCGACAACTCATTGCGCGGAGATCCGACGAATGATGTGTCTCGGGATCGTCACAGGATTCATGTGACGACTCTCAATCTAGCAAGATTGTAAGCTTCATGCTACACAATCCCTAAATCCGTAGCACGAAGAAGGCAGAGGAACTGCCGTTGCGGAGCGCAGCCGCCAGGATGGGCTCCTCCGGCTGCTGAAGCTGTGGGGGCAAGCAGTGATCCTGACGGACAACGAGACTAAGGTCGACCTTCTCAACAACGAGGCGATCGCAGCGACCATCATCAAACTCTTGCGCGACCGGCCCGATCAACCGGTGACTGTTGGTGTCCATGGTGATTGGGGCGCCGGCAAGTCTAGTGTGTTGGAGATGATCGAGGCCGGCTTCGAGGGGGAAGCGAAGGTCCTGTGCCTCAAGTTCAATGGTTGGCGTTTTCAGGGATTCGAAGACGCTAAAATTGCGCTTATCGAGGGCATCGTCACCGGGCTCATCGAAAAGCGGCCCGCTCTCACCGCGGCGGGCGAAACGGTCAAGGATGTCTTTCGCCGGATCGACTGGCTCAAGGTGGCGAAGAAGGCTGGTGGGCTCGCCTTCACCGCCTTTACCGGCATCCCGACGCCCGATCAGATTCAGACGATCGTCGGCACCTTGGAAGGCTTCCTCGCCGATCCGGCAAAGCTCGCCACCAAGGAGAATCTCGAAGCCGCAGTCGAAGGCGTGAAAGGCCTGTTGAAGCCGAAGGGCGAAGGCGACTCGACCAACGTTCCTGAGGAGATCAACGCATTCCGGAAGGCCTTCGACGATCTCCTCGACAAGGCGGGTGTCGAGCAACTCGTTGTCCTGATCGATGACCTCGATCGCTGCTTGCCCGATACCGCGATCGAGACCTTGGAGGCCGTCCGCCTCTTCGTCTTCACGTCCCGCACCGCCTTCGTCGTCGCCGCCGACGAGGCGATGATCGAATATGCGGTGCGCAAACACTTTCCCGATCTGCCGGACACCACCGGTCCGCAGACATATGCCCGGAACTACCTCGAGAAGCTCATCCAGGTGCCCTTCCGCATCCCTGCGCTGGGGGACACGGAAACGCGCATCTATGTGACGCTCCTCCTTGTCGGCGCCGAACTCGGCGACAACGACGAGGCGTTCAACGCCTTGATCAAGGTCGCTCGTGAACGGCTTAAGCGCCCGTGGACCTCGGGTGCGCTCGATGCTGCCACCGTCAGAACCGCTCTCGGGGGCAAGGCTTCGCGCGCCAACAATGCGTTGGCGCTCAGCGATCAGATCGGACCGATCCTCGCCAGCGGAACCAAGGGCAATCCGCGTCAGATCAAGCGATTCCTCAACACGCTCGTCTTGCGGCAGCGCACCGCCGAAGCGAGAGGGTTCGGGGATGACGTCAAGCTGCCTGTGCTCGCAAAACTCATGCTCGCCGAGCGGTTCCTGCCCCGCCTCTTCGATCAGATCGCCGCGGCAGCCGCGGCAGCAGCAAATGGCAAATGCCCGGACCTGTCAGCACTCGAAGCGGCGGCGACCGCCAAGGATGACGCGAAAACTGCGGCCAAGCCGGAGAAGGCCGCAGCCAAAGGCGACGACGCCGTGAAGTCGACTGAGAGCGCGCTTTTGAGCGAGTGGCTATCGTCGCCTGCGATCAAAGCCTGGGCGGCGGTGCCAACCGCGATCGGTGGCGAGGATCTTCGCCCCTACCTCTTCGTCGCCAAGGACAGGAAAGATTATTTCGGCGCCGCCTCAGTGCTCGGCCACCTCGCCGCCGTGGTCGAACAGCTCTTCGGCGGGAAATTCGCGGTGCAGGGCCTCGAAGCCGATCTCAAGCGCCTGGCCACGCCTGAAGCTGCGCAGATCTTCGAAGCCGTGCGCGGCCGCATCGTCGGTGGGGACAGCTTTGACACTGAGCCGCCTGGCGCGGCGGGTTTGGCGGTTCTCGTTAAGGCTCATCCGACCCTGCAGGCCAATCTCGTCGATTTCCTCGAAGCGCTCCCGCGAGATCGTCTCGGTCCATGGGTCTGCGGCGGCTGGGAAGGTGTTCTCAAGGACGGCGATGCGACCCAACGCTTCGACCGCCTTCTTCAGACCTGGGGCAAAGAAGGTGGCGCGATGCTCAAGGCGGCGGCCATGGGTGTTCTTCGCACCCGCCAGGGAGTCCGCTGATGGGCACCTCCAGTGCATTCGGCGGCCAGGGCGGCGGGACGCCCCTCGTTCCAAGCTGGCTAGGCGATGACGGCGCACCGCCTGCCGCTCCAGACGGAGCTCCTCCCGATGGTGGACCACCAGACGGTCCGCCCGCGGATGCGCCAGCAGACGGTGCCCCACCAGCCGCTCCCCCGGCACCGCCGGCTCGCCCGCCCATACCGCCGGTAGCCGATCCCGCGCGCTTCTCAGCGGCACGCAACAACTTCTCGCGTTTCGCTGGTTCGGGCGGCAGCGACCGCAAGAGCCTCGGCCGAGCAGTATCGCACTATGTGGGCTCATCGTCAGGCGGCGCGCGCACAGCAGCCGCAAGGATGGGATCGGCGCGCGGCGCAGGCAGCCGCCTGCTTGGCTTCTTGTCAGACGCCGTTGCGCGCGGCGCGACCGAAGCGCTTCGCGCGCTCAACCTCGGCGCTCTCGCAGGCCGCCCTATCGAAGAAATCTTTCTCGGTTTGGCGGACTATGTGTGTCCTGACGGCGGTTCGATCGACGAAGGCATCGCACGCGAAGCGTTCATCGAAACGATCACAGACCTCGCCGGTGCAGGCATTACCGACCTCGATGGCCTCACCGCCGATCAGATGCAGACTGTGTTCGAGCTGTATGCGACCAACGCGATCGAAGCACGACTCTGCAACGACATCGGCGCGAAGACGATCACCCTGCCGTCGGATAGCCGCGAAGCCGCGCGCGTGCAGGCGCAATTGAACGACTTCATTCGGCGCGGGGTGGCTGATGCGCTCACGGTCGCCCGCGCCGCGGCTGCCGCGCTGACGCCCGATCGCGTGCTCCAGTTCGTCGGGCGCATCTACGAGCAAGCGTTCGGGATCTTGCAGATCATGGGCGATGCGGAGGCGGAAGGCGCATGAGGAGACACGTTATCATAGGCCGATACGGCCCAGGCGACCGCAGCCGCTTTCCACTTGGCGATGGGGAGGTCGAAACCCGCCTCGACCTGGTTGTCGGCGAGCGAACACTCGATCACGGGATCGGCCGCGCAATCGGCGATCTGTCGCGGCTTGGCGTTCATCCTTCAGAGATCGGCGTGGATATCCTGGTCCTGGCCGCCCACGTCCACGCTGCTGACACGCGCATTTCGCGGGCGAGTGAATCGCAGGATGGCTGGACCCGCGAAATCCGGCTGATCGTCCCGGTTTCCGATCCTGATCGATGGACAGCCGTCGCCCCGACCTTCGTCCGGATGCTGAACTTTCTCACCGGCGACCGCTGGTCGATCGCGTTTCGCGCCCGACCGCGCCGTTTCGTCAGGGTCGCTCCCGCACGTCCTGCTCGGCTCATCGGTCCTCCCTTCGACGACCTCGCGCTATTCTCGGGCGGCCTCGACAGTCTCATCGGCGCAATCGATGCCCTCGAGAATGGCCGTACACCGCTTCTCATCAGTCACGCTGGCGAAGGTGCGACCAGCGATGCGCAGTCCACCATCTTCGACACTTTGAAGACCCACTATCGAGGCCGCGCCTTTGATCGCTTGCGCCTCTGGATGGCATACCCGGACGGTTTCGTCCGCGGTTCAGGCGGAGAGAACACGACCCGCGGCAGGTCGTTCCTGTTCTTCGCCCTCGGCGTCTTCGCTGGAAGCGGACTTGAGGGGGCGTTCACCTTGAAAGTGCCCGAGAACGGCCTCATCGCCGTCAACGTGCCGCTCGATCCATTGCGCCTCGGCGCACTGAGCACGCGCACGACCCATCCTTTTTACATCGCCCGTTGGAATGACGCCCTCCATGGGCTGGGCCTGAACGGCAGGATCGAAAATCCCTATTGGGATAGGACCAAGGGCGAGATGGTCGCGGCCTGCGCCAACGGCGCATTGTTGCGCCGCCTCGTACCCTCATCGCTATCCTGCGCGTCCCCAACCAAGGGGCGCTGGCAGGGTCTCGGCACACAGCATTGCGGCTATTGCCTGCCTTGTCTCATCAGACGGGCAGCACTCGTTGCCGGCCTACACCCCGATCCAGATCCCACCGTCTACACGGTCGATGACCTCACCGCCCGCGCGCTCGACACACGTCAATCAGAAGGCGTCCAGATTCGCTCTTTCCAGCTTGCGATCGAGCGGCTTCGCGCCCGGCCGGCGCTGGCGCCGATTCTCATCCACAAGCCGGGGCCGCTCTTCGATGAATCGCCGGCTCGGCAAACCGCCCTCGCTGGCGTGTACCGGCGCGGCCTTGAAGAGGTTGGAGCACTCCTGGCAGGTGTGAGGACGCGGCCGGGATGACCGAGAATGCTCAAGCCGTCGGTGTCGATTTCCACTGCCATCTCGACCTCTATCCCGACCATGAGGCCGCGATCGCAAGGGCAGAAGCCGCTCGGATCTACACGCTGACCGTCACGACGACACCAAAGGCCTGGGCGCGCAATCATGAACTCACGCGTCATACCCGCTTCGTGCGCGCTGCGCTCGGGCTGCATCCGCAGCTTGTCGCGGAGCGCGCCGGCGAACTGCCGCTATGGGAGCGTCACCTGCCTGAGACACGCTACGTCGGTGAAGTCGGTCTTGATGCCGGCCCGCGCTTCTACAAATCGCTAGATACCCAAAAGCATGTGTTCCGCAGCGTCCTTGAGCGATGCGCAGAAGCCGGTGGCAAGATTCTCACGGTCCACAGTGTCAGAAGCGTTCCAGCGGTGCTCGCGATGATCGAACAATATCTCCCGCAGGATCGCGGCACCGTCGTGCTTCACTGGTTCACCGGAAGCAAGAGCGAGGCTCGACGTGCGGCGACGCTCGGCTGCTATTTCTCCGTCAATGCCGAGATGACCCGCTCGGATCGCGGCCGCTCCCTCGTCTCCGACTTGCCCATCGATCGGATACTGACGGAGACAGACGGCCCCTTCACTCAGGTTGACGGTCGTCCCAGCGAGCCCGCTGACGTAAAAACCACGGTCGCCGCGATCGCCGACGTCCGGAGGGTCCCGGTCGATACCGTCACGACAACGGTAAGATCGAACCTTCGCTCTTTACTGAGGTGATCCCCCAAGGGGGGTCTAGGAAAATTGTAATCTTCGTGCTACATATCTGGCCAATCTGTAGTGCGAAGGTGCCAAAATGCCCACTCCACACAACCCTCCTGCTGCGGTGCGGCGCGCACTGCGCAAGCTTGGAGCGGACATCCATGATGCCCGTCGACGCCGACGGCTGCCGATGGCGGTCGTAGCCGAGCGCGCCTTCACGTCTCGCTCGACATTGCAAAGGGTCGAAGCTGGGGACACCAACGTCAGCGTCGGCATATATGCCGGCGTCCTGCAGGCGCTTGGCCTGCTCGACGGCCTGAGCCAGGTCGCCGACATCAGCAACGACAGCGTCGGCCAAGCGCTTGCCAGCGCCGATCTGCCTAAGCATGTCCACCTCAAGCGGCCAACCGGATCGTCCCGCGATGACTGACTTCGAGGTCCATGTCGATTTGGACGGCCGCACACGCCCGGTCGGACTGGCGAGGAGCAATCGCGTCCGGGGCACCGAGACCATCCTCTTCGAGTATGACGGCGCATGGCTTGACGACCCGGACCGCTTCTCCCTGGAGCCAGCCCTTGCTCTGACCCGTGGCGCCTTCGCCCCTCCTGCCGGTCTTGCGACTTTCGGCTCCATCGGTGACTCAGCGCCGGATACCTGGGGCCGGCGCCTCATGCAGCGCGCCGAACGCCGTCTCGCCGATCGGGAAGGCCGCGCGGTTCGCACGCTTGTAGAAAGCGACTACCTCCTTGGCGTCGCCGACGAGACCCGGCTTGGCGCGCTCCGATTCCGCTGGGTCGGCGAAGAGATTTTTCAAGCGCCGATCCGTGCGGGCGTTCCTGCCCTGATCGAGCTTGGCCGATTGCTCCAGATCACCGAACGGATTCTCCGGGACGAGGAAACGGATGAAGACCTGCAGCTCATCTTTGCCCCAGGCTCCTCCCTTGGGGGTGCCCGCCCGAAGGCGTCGGTCATCGACCAACATGGTCACCTCTCCATCGCGAAATTCCCGAAGGAGACCGACGACTACAGCATGGAGACCTGGGAAGAGATCGCGCTGAGGCTGGCCGGCCAGGCAGGTATCGCCACGCCTCAGCACGAGCTGATCGACGTCGCCGGCAAGGCGGTCATGTTGTCGCGACGCTTCGATCGCGACGGGGCGATCCGCATCCCGTTCCTGTCGGCGATGGCGATGATGGGCGCCAAAGACGGCGAGCGCGGCAGCTATCCGGAGATCGTCGATGCCCTTGCTCAACACGGCGCTCAGGGGAAGACGGACGCCCATGCCCTCTATCGGCGTGTCGTCTTCAATGTGCTGATTTCCAATGTCGACGACCACCTCCGCAATCACGGTTTCCTGTGGCTGGGAAAAGCGGGCTGGTCTCTCTCGCCGGCATACGACATCAATCCCGTTCCGACCGATCTCAAGGCGCGGGTGCTGACGACGAACATCGATCTCGACGAGGGCACCTGTTCGCTCGATTTGCTGGAGGCGGCGTCGGAGTTTTTTGCGCTCACGCTGCCGCAAGCCCGCGCGATTATCAGAGAAGTCGGGACCGTGACCGCGACCTGGCGCGATACAGCCAAGGCGGTCGGCGCACGCCCGGCCGAGATCAACCGCATGGCCAGCGCCTTCGAGCATGACGATCTCAAACGGGCGCTGGCGCTATGACGAGGACATTTCTTCACAGCTTCGAGCCAGCGACAGCGAGCCCTATCACCGGCACCACCGTCGACCTGGATGTCTCAGACATCGAGGATGCCGGCATTCGGGAAGTGCTGCAGACGCCGGGCGCGGCCTACGGTGCGTGGTCGATCCTGGACGCATTGCTTGCACCGACCGGCGCGGGAACGCCGTTCATCTTCAAGGAGCCGCTTGGACAGGCGCGTGAAGTCAAAGTCGCCCTGTCAGGCCTGTTCGGACGCTTCGTCGCTCGCGCCTATCTTGAGCGCTATTTCAATCTCTCGATCTTCGCCCATCTCGGCAGCCGAACGATCGATCTCGATCGTCGCCGGCGGGTCAAGGTCACGCGCCTGTCGCGTGGCGATCTGCCCGATTGGATCGCCTGCGCCGCCGACCTGTCCTCTCTGACGGTGGCCGAAGCGAAAGGCTGCCATGATGTCGGAGGCCCGGCAAAAGCGCTGGACCGCGCCTGGACGCAAGCCGGACGGATCAACATCACCGCACAAGGCCGCAAGGTCACGGTGAAACGCATTGCGATCGCAACGCGCTGGGGCATGGCTGCGGCGGGCCCAACCGAGGCCCACCTCTCGGTTCGCGATCCGATCGATGAAGGCGAGCCCATTGATCCCCAGGAGAAGGATGCACTCTTCATCGGGCTTCTGCGCCTGCACATCGCCAACCTGATCAAGCCACTCGGCCACACCGAGCTGGCTGGCGCGCTCTACCGCATCACCCACCAGGCATTCGCGCGCAGGCTCCAAGACGACCTCGGGCGCGCCCGGGCGCTGCTGGATGCGGCTCCGGTAAGAGAGGTAGAGAAAGCGACTGCTATGGGCGGGCTGATCGGCGGGATCGTCACGCGTGCGGGGCCGGTCACCGATGCCGACGCCGCGCCCGCCGACCAGGAGGCGCTCGCCCGCCTCAACCTCCGACCTGTCTTCGTTGGGATCGAGCGCGACCTCATCCGCGCCGCTATCGACGCGGAGCCGCAAGCTGTGCGTACTCGCCTGGCCCAGACCATTCATCCGGATGAATTTGCTCGGCCTGACCGCGCCGGCGGCTGGATTGTCCCACTCGGTCAGGAGCGACGCATCACTGGCGGCGCCTGAACCGCCGAGCACCGAGAACATAAGCATCATGGGGAAACAGCCGACCACACCAGACACGGCACGATCAGGGGGCAATAATGGAAGCGCAAGAGAACGATCTCTCGAATGAGGCGGCGGCGCTCGCCGACATCCTCAAATGGTCAGTGGACCTGCCGGCCTGGCAACGCGATACGCTGCGCCGGCTGTGCGGCCAGACCAAGTTGGAGGCAGCCGACATCACGGCCCTCGTCGCGATTTGCAAGGGTGACGCGACAGCCGTCCCGCTCGACGCGAGCCACATCAGGGACCCAGCGGCCAGCCATGCCGTCGTCAGCCTCGGTGCCCTCCACAGCCTGTCGCATGTCAACGCGCTGGCACCGGGCGAACGCCTCTCGTTCGGCAAGACGGGCCTGACCGTCATCTACGGCGACAACGGCGCCGGCAAATCCGGCTATGCCCGCGTCCTGAAGCAACTCTGCCGGGCGCGCTCGCCGAAGGGCGACGCGATCCTTCCAAACATCTATGCGGCCGGCTCCGGCACCCCAGCCGCCAGCGTCGACTTCTTCATCGGCGGACAGAAGCGAAGCGCATCCTGGACCCAGGGGAACGCCCCTGATCCAATGCTCTCGGCCGTCAGTGTCTTCGACTCGCGCACTGCCAATGTCCATGTCGAGAACACCAACGATCTCGCCTACACGCCGCTGCCGCTCCGAATCCTCGCCGGTCTCGCGCAGGCATGCCAGGATGTGAAGGCCAAACTGGCTTCCGAGATAAAGGCTCTCCAAGAGCACACACCCGCGATCCTGTCGAAGCCCGAATGCAAGCCGGACACGCCCGTCGGCAAGCTGATCGCCGGTCTGTCGGGCAAGACGAAGCAGGAAGCCGTCGAGAAGCTCGCGGGCGTGACAGCGGAAGAAGAAACTCGGCTTCAAACGCTCACTACCGACCTGGCCAGCGATCCTGCGCGCACGGTTCGGCAGCTCCAGAGCCAGGAAGCCCGCGTCAAGTCGGCGATCGAGCAGCTTGAGCGGCTGGTGGCCGCCGCCACGGACGAAACCCGGGCAGCGCTCCGCGACGCCCATACGCACCTTGCAACGGCGCGCTCCGCCGCTGCCGCCGCCTCCGCTAACCTGTTCGCCGATGAGCCGCTGCCCGACATCGGCTCGGACGTCTGGAAGGCCTTGTGGGAGGCAGCCAGGGATTATTCCCGCGCATCCGCCTATCCCGACCGGCCGTTCCCCGTGACCGAGATTGGAGCCCATTGCGTCCTCTGCCAGCAGCCGCTCAGCGAGGAAGCCTCGAAGCGGCTCAGCAGCTTCGAGGCTTTCGTACAGGACGAGAGCAAGCGCCGTGAACAGGAAGCGGCGGACGCGTATGACAAGAAGCTCGAAGAAGTCTCATCGCAAGCCATCTCGATGAAGGATCTCGCCGCGATCGTCGCAACGATCCGCGATGATATCGGCCAGGAGGAGGTCGCAGGCACCCTTCGCCGCGGGATCCTGCACCTGGCCTGGCGGCTGCGCGCCATTCTGCGAACCCATAGCCTCGCGACTCTGCCCGATCTTCCGCCCCCAGCCACCATCTCGCTCGATCCACTACGCATGGCCCTCAGCGGTATTGCTACGCGTATCGAAGGCTTGCAGTCGGAGGCCAGCTCACCGCAGCGCGCCGCGCTCATCGCCGAGCGCGACGGCCTTGCGGACCGCAAATGGGTCGGCCTGGTGAAGGCCGATGTGCTTGCACAGATCGAGCGCCTCAAGGCCGTCGAGGCGATCGAGAAAGCCAACAAGGACACAGCCACGAACAAGATCACGACCCAGAGCGCGCGTATCGCCCAAGCGCTCGTCACCAACCGCCTGCGCGGAAGGTTCGCGATCGAGGTGGACAAGCTCGGCGTCGCGGGTCTCGCCATCGAGCTTCAGCAGGCCAAGACCACCGCTGGCGTCCCCTTCTTCCAGGTCCGGCTGATCAACAAACCGAACGAGCCGGTCGGCAAGGTCCTCAGCGAAGGCGAGCATCGTTGCGTCGCGCTGGCCGCCTTTCTCGCCGAGCTGTCGACCATCGATGCGCAGTCAGCGATCGTGTTCGACGATCCTGTCTCCTCGCTCGACCATTTGCATCGCGACAGGGTCGCCGCTCGATTGGCCGAGGCCGGCCAGACACGCCAAGTGATCGTTTTCACCCACGATATGGCGTTCTTGCTTCTTCTCGATGAAGCGTGCCGGGCGACGAAGGACCGGGAAGCGACGCCGGTCGCGTACCGCCTGATCAGCCGTGGCCCGGAAAATACCGGCTATTGCCATCAAGAACCGCCCGCCAACGTCATGCCGCTCGACAAGGTGATCGACGGGATGAAGGCCCACCTCGCCAACGTGAAAATCCATCATGAACGCGGCGATCAGGCAAAATGGCTGCGCGAGGTAACGTCCTTCCAGGACCAACTCCGCACGACCTGGGAGCGCGCCGTCGAGGAAGTGGTCGGGCCGGTGATCCGCCGCCTGTCCCGTAAGGTGGACACAACGGGCCTCATCAAGCTCACAGTCCTCACCGATGTCGATTGCACCGCTATGCGTGAAGCGTTCGGGCGTTGCTCGGCGCTCCTTCACAGTCAGCCTGGTGAGATCAATCCGCGGCTGCCCGCGCCATCGGCAATCGAAACCGAAATTGACGCGCTAGAAAAGTGGATCGCCGATATCCGGTCGCGGCAGGAGAAGGCCGCATGATGATGAAGCTTCAGGCCACGCGGCCTCGCGTCGGAGGCGCCCCTTTATGGTGAAATGGTCCGAGCTGAAACGGGCGTCTGACATCGTCCTGGCCGTCTGGCCCCACTACCGTCCCCTGTTCGAGCGCTGGTTCATGCAGGAGCTCATCGACAAGGGCGAACTCGCGCCGATCTGGCGCGAGCGCATGGTGCCGGGGGATAACGACACGGTCTTTGCCGACCATTATTCCGATCGCGAAGCTGCCATCGCGGCCGCCAATGCACTCAATCCAACCTTGCGGCAGGCACTCTCCGCGCGTCCTATGGACCCCGTCGTCAAGCGATCGCTCGAACTCAAGATCGACAAGGCCCTGCAGGCGAAACAGCGTCTGCAAGACGAAGAAGCGCTGATGCTAGTGGAAGCCTTGCGCCGTCACACCGATGACGAGCCGCCGGACGCCGCCGCCCTGAAGCTCGCGCCGGACTCCGAGCGCTATCGTCAGGACCTCGCCGAACAACTGGCCGAAATGCCCTATCTGAGGGTGGCCAAAGTGGGTCGCTCGAACAACCGATGGACCCACGCCCTTCTATATCTGGGCCCGGATGGCGTTTGGTCGAAACCCTATCAGGCCGGCGAGAAGGCCGCACTGACCGCCGAACGCGCGAAGATCGCCAATGGATACGGTCTGAGCGCCAGCACTCATTGGGGAAAGGCAAAGGCGAAAATCCGACAGATCCTTTTGCCCCGCGCCAATCAATTGCTTCAGCTCGCGAGCGTTCAGCGGATGCTCGCCGAAGCTCTTGCACGGGGCGAACGTGTGCTGGTCTCAAACGGCATTGTATTCTGGTACGAGCCGGATGGTGGTGTCGGCTGGCAGGTCAAGGAGACATCATCGACGCGCGAGTCCGAAGGCGCGACGATCTGGAAGGAAGGGACGATCCTCTCTACCAATCACGGCCGCCTCGTTGTGCTGCCGTATGTCAAGGAGGACGGTGAGCACGTTCGCGGACACACTAAGAACGGCCCAAATGACGGACGTGCCTTGCCACGTCACCGTGATCATTATGTAGAGATTCCGTTCTCGCTCTACGACGGCGACCTCATGATCGGCTTGTTCGGCGAACTTCCTTACGAATGAAGAAGTGGAGCGCTAGCGATCTAAACAGGAATAACCATGGCTGCTGATTGGACGCCGGTATTCGTCCTGCCGAATATTCCGCTGGAAGCTGCGATCGGCTGCGAGATCGCCGCGCTCGCTCCCGCGCACGACCGCCGCGTTGCGGCCCTCAAGCGGACGCACCCGACGCTCAGGCGCTTCCTCAACCGTTTCGCCGATAACTTCGGACAGAAATTCGAACCCTCGGTCCTGATCCTGGACACGGCCGCGCCACCGATCTTTCGCGACGTCACGGCGCTGGCGAGCTTCCGCGACCTCATCGCGCTCTCCGCGGTCACGCACGGCCGGGCGCTGGAGCTCCGATATCCGCGCGGGCATCGCGTGCTCTTCGGCGAGGCCTTCGCGATCTACCCCTGGATGCTCGACCGACACTACGAGGATGTGATCGGCAGCACGCCGGCAATTCTCGGCACGCATGAGCTCTCTCGCTTCAAGGGCCAATCGACGCCGGCCCTGTTCCGCACGTCGCTCGGGGAAAGCGACATCGACCAGCCGCTCCTTTCCGCGCTCATGTCGCGCTGGCGTCGACGCTATGAAGCTGCAGAGCCCGCCTGGGAGGACGTTGCGCTAATGCGCTCGCTCAACATGGCGTATCACGCTTCGCTCCTGCCGGCCGGGACGGACACGACCTTCTACGACGTCGGGCGGGTCGTCTCGCTCTGGGTCAGCGCTTTCGAGATTCTCGTGCATCCCGGCGGAAACGGTCAGGCCAACCGGGACAAGGTGTTCGAGATGATCGAGCGGACGCAATGGGCAATCCCGTCAAGCGGCCAGCTCGCGCACGACACGGGGGGCAAGACCAAGGTGAAGCGCACGTTGGCGTCTTGGCTCTACCAAGTGCTCTACGAATGCAGAAACGACTTTCTCCACGGGAATCCCGTCGAGCACGGCAATCTCTTCCTCCCCACGCCGCAGCGGACGATCTTCGAATATGCTGCGCCGCTCTACCGCGTCGCGCTGACAGCATTTCTTCCCCTCACATACGCTGTCACCATGCCATCGGCCAAAGACGCGCGCGCGTTCGGCGCCTATATCGCCGATCGCATGGACTTCATGGCGCCGCAGAAATCCACGGAGGAAGCGCTCCTGACCGCGACGCGCCCGCCAGCGGGCCGCGGCGCGCGCCGCGCTCGGGTCACTCGCCCTGCCCCCTAGTTGTCGGAGTCAGCGTCCGGCTCCGCGATCAACTCTTCCGCCAGCTCCGAGAGCCACGGCGACACGTCCTCGATCTGGACCGCGCCGGCATGGACGGCGTAATAGTCCCCGACCGTCCGAAACGCCTCGCCGAACCGGTCCGCGAATATCTTCTGCAACTTGTCATTCCGGCTCAGCACGCTCGATAGGGCGCGACCGCCCCGCAGGAATTTGAGCGCGTGTTCGGTGCCGAGCAGGTAGAGATATTTTCGCTTCGCCGTCGGATGCTCCGCGAGCAGCAGATAATCCTTGAACACGGAATTCTGGCGGATCGATTCCGCGCCGCCCCGCCATCGAATGAATTTGAACTCGGCGACCCGAAGGTTGGTCTCCAGGTCGAACTCGCGCCCGGTATTCCCGGCGCCGAGCGAGACATATTCGACTCGCTCCCCTGGTTCGAGGATGTGCGGAAGGCAGAGCAAGATGCCGAGCGCGTGGATCGTCACATTGATCTGCCCGGCCAGGCGCTTCATTTCGGCCGCCGCTGCCAACGCTTCCCGACCCACGCCAGCGCCCTCAAGAAAGCTTGCGCAATCCTTCGCCGCCACGCCGCGCACCGCGCTCTCGATCCGTGCAAGCGTCTGTGTCAGGTCGGGGCCCGTGAACCGCAAGAGCAGATCGCGAATATTCGCAGGATTGGTCACACGCCCGCCTTGGCGGCGAAACGAAGCCGATCGATCTGATTGTAGTTGATCACCGCCGGGTCGGAGCCGATCACCGGAAATCGGCTCACCACGTAATGCACCACCTTGTCCATCCCCAGCTCCTGCTTGAGCAGATGCTCGCGACCCCGCTCCTTCTTCAGCGCGCGCGCATAATAGTTCGTCAGGGACCGGTTATATCGGACGAACAGCGCGCGCTCAGCCTCGATCTTCGAGAGATCAATCCAATTATTCTTGCACTGGATATTGAAGATGACACCGCCGCGCGTGGCGACGACGTCGAACTCCTTTCGATTGATCCGTTTGATGTCTGTGACGGTGAATTCCATGCGCACAAGATCGCGTTTCACCATGTCTTCGAAGATGAAGCCCGCGTGGATCTGAAAGCGCCGGCGGCTTCCGAGGTGGACATTCTTGAACGCGTAGAGAAACCGCGACAGAAGGTTGACGTTCGAGACGATCCGATCCCCCAAATCCAGGAACGGCTGATAAGCATTGGTGTTCGTCGCGTAGTCCGAGGGCTTGTTGACGAGGAGCGTCTCAAGCTCCGCGGGGTCCAGCTCGGACTGCGCACGCAGCATCGACCGAAACTTCTCCTTTTCGATCTCGACGTAATAGTCGTCGCGGCAATGGCGCGCGAAGGCGATCACCAGCAAGCCCATGACGGAAAAGTCGGAGTCCTCGAGGCCGAATGCCTCGTAGGTCGCGCCGATCAGCCTCACTCCGTTCCGCAGCTCGGCCGCTGAAAAAATCTTCCTTCGATCCAGCGCCTCCATGGCAGGCATCGTGAACTGATCACCGCGCAGCTCAGCCATCACATGGATCGACGCGCGCTCCGGTTCGAGAAAATAGTCGTCCAAGGTCTCGAAGCCGTGGCTCGCCATCGCGCCGATGCTGTCAATCTCCAGATGGAAATCCGGCAGCGCATCGAGAAGCGCGAGTTTCTGGTGAAAGCCGGTGATCGCGACGCAGCTATGCTCGACCTGCGGCAACAACACCGCGAGCGCGTCGTGTCGCTCAAGAACCGCCGAACCGGAGCATGCATAGGGCATGGTGTAGAGCAGCGAGACGAAGTGCCGTCGCCGCGACTGAAAATAGTCGACGGCGCCGCCGATCGTGTCGAGCGTGATCTGAGCGCTGCGGGCGTCTTGGCCATGCATGGCGAAGGCCACACCCATCGCGCCCGCGTACAGCATGGTCCGCGTGAACCGAGCAATCACCGACGGCTCGAGATGGGGCGCGAGCGCCCGGCGCACGGCCAGCCATGTCGGACCCGGGTTCGAAACGAACGGACCGTCCAATCGTATCGCGCACAACCAGGTCCGGAGCTGATCATCCGCAATCCCGAATTTCACCAGGTTGATGAACTCCTCAACCGCCCGGATCGTCTCATGCCACGCAGCCACCGCGTCCTCGCGCCGATACTGCGCGAGGACGGAGAGCACGCCGTTGCCATGCGCGGCCAACTGGCTCTCAATAAGGGCCTTCGCCTCATCTCCCGATATCGTGCGCGTGGCGCCGCCAGCACCGCCGTTAACCATTGCAGCCCGGTCTGATGGTTTCGACCAGTGTTCCTTCAGCGACGAAGCGCGAAAATTCGTCCCGCTGTGTCGGCACACCAAGCTTCAGGGCCTGCAGCACCTCGCAGTATTCCTCCCGCCTGACATGTAGATGATAGTCGTTGCACATACGCTGTAAGGTACGTTGGGCCAGGCTGAAATTCGAGACTGCCGCGGACCGATTTCATGGGAGGGGAATGCTTTCCCCTACGTCCGAGCCTTCGTCTCGGCCGACCCCTTCGGCGGGGAGACCCCGCAACGCCCCCTAGAGTGAGAGTGCGGACCGGCTTTGCCCGTGACGGGTTGAGGGCTGGGAGAGAGGCTTCCGGCGCCCGTCGCGGAGATGCGCGATGTCCAGAAAGATCGCAACTGCTCGCGCCGGCCAGGACCGGGCGAGCCTCTATGACGAAATCACCGACAAGATCATCGCCGAGCTGGAGACCGGCCGCGTGCCCTGGGTCCAGCCATGGGGAACGGCGGCGAAGGCGCCGCTCGCGATGCCGAGGAACGCCGCCACCGGCCGGCGTTATTCCGGGATTAATGTTCTGATCCTTTGGGGCGCGGTGGTCGAACACGGCTTTCCCGGCCAGAGCTGGCTCACCTTCCGCCAGGCGCTCGCGCTCGGCGGCAATGTCCGCAAGGGCGAGCGCGGCACGACCGTCGTCTATGCCGACCGCTTCGTGCCCGACGACGAGAAGCGGCGCGCCCGCGAGACCGGCGAGGAAGCCCAGACGATCCCGTTCCTGAAGCGCTTCACGGTGTTCAACGCCGCGCAGTGCGAGAGCCTGCCGGAGGACGTCGCCATCGTCGCGCCCCCGCCGGCGCCGGGCCTGATCGAGCCGCAGGTCGAGGCTCTGATCCGCGCCACGGGCATCGACTTCCGCATCGGCGGCAACCGCGCCTTCTACCTGCCGGCGCTCGACTATGTGCAGGTCCCGCCGCCCCAGGCCTATTTCGAGCCGATCAACTGGCACCGGACCGCGCTGCATGAGCTCGGCCACGCCACCGGCCATCCGTCGCGTCTCGGCCGGGATATGGCCGGCAGCTTCGGTTCCAAGAAATACGCGTTCGAGGAGCTGGTGGCCGAGATAAATGCCGCGTTCTGCTGCGCCTCGCTCGGCATCGTGCCAACTGTGCGGCACGCGGACTATATCGGCTCGTGGCTGGATGTGATGCGCGAAGACAACCGCGCCATCGTCCGCGCAGCCAGCCAGGCGAGCAAGGCCGCCGACTGGCTGCTCGGCTTCGCCCCCGATTTCGGGTTGCGAACGCCGGAGTTGGACGATGAACGCGAGGCGGCGTGATGAAGCTTCGGTGGATATCGGTGTGTTGCCTCGGGCGCGGCTATTTTTGCGCGCAACTTCCGGTGATTCCTGGGGTAATTAGGAATCGAAGCTGAGACGGTGCGCCAATGGAGAAGTACCACATCAAACTTACGAAAGAGGAGGCCGAGCTATTATCGAAGATCGACCTCCGCTCTCATCATGCCCATCATGACGATGGTCGTGCAGCATACCTGAATAACCAAGAGCCGATCCTGGCACTTCTCAAGTCCCTGAGCGCGCGGAAGGCCGTGCCGGAGGTGCGCCTCAGCTATTGGAATGATCCCAACTATCGGACCGGCCGCGTCAAGGGCTCACGCAAGGGCCTATTTGAGCGGAATGGATGCACCGGCTCCGATATCTACACGCACCCTCATTTCCTTGAGCATCTGCGTTATTTTCTGTTCGGGACCGAATTGCCGGATCCCGTTGTCAAGGAGTTCGAGGAGAAGGTGGGCAACCCTGAATGGGTTTCTTCGAGCGACATCGTTCCGATCGGCAAAGCTGCGCGTGAGCTGACGCGGAGATACCGGCTGGATATCGCCAATGCACCGGAGGAGTTTTTTAAGCTCTGCTTGGATATGGGACTAGGTCTCAGCACGGCCGAGAGCGTGATGCGATCGGTCAAGCAGGTGCGCTAGCTGGGCAATCGCGATGAACGCGAGAACAGCAATAGCACCGACGACGGCCGCACACTGACTGATGCTCGGTTCCTTAGCCGGCGAGACGCTCGTCGCCTGTCCCGATCGCGAGACGGCCTGAAACGCCCTGGGCCTTGATCGGCGCGTTCTTGAACCTATTTGTCGGTCTGCTTCGCATGATGGTGCTTCGCCGTCAGCCCCGATCTCGATCAGGGCCCCGTCCTCCAAATCTGGAGGTTAACCGGCGCAGCCCCGCGGAGGGGCACGTCGTGTGCGGCAGTTTTCTCCGAGGGCCACTTTCAACCTTTGGAGAACACCATGCCACGTAAGTCAGCCCCCTATACCGATGCAGAAATTGCGCTCGCGAAGCGCCTTTTCGCGCAAGCGCAGGCAAGTGGGACCTTAAAGCCCCCGCGCGGCCTCATCGCGATCGCACTCAGCAATGGCTATCGTCAGTCCGTCTCGCAGGCCGCGACCTATCGCGACTATTTGCGCGATGCGCGGCAGAGGCTCTCGCTTCGTGTTGGCGTCCGCGGCCCGCGCCGCCGGAAGTAGAGTGAGAGGGAGGACGGGATTTTCGTGACGGGTTGGAGGTCGAGAGAGAGGCTCTCGGCCGCCCGTCGCGGAGTAATCCCCGATGGCTACTGCAGTTCAGAAGATCGTCCTGTCGTCCTCGCGCGACATCCCTTTCAACAAGCTGGTGCTCAGCCAGTCCAACGTCCGGCGAGTGAAGGCCGGCGTCTCGATCGAGGACCTGGCGGCCTCGATCGCGCGTCGCGGCCTCATCCAGGGCCTCAGCGTCGTGCCCGTAGTCGACGCCGTAGGCCAGGAGACCGGCATGTTCGAAGTGCCGGCCGGCGGCCGCCGCTTCCGCGCGCTGGAGCTGCTGGTCAAGCAGAAGCGCCTCGCCAAGATCGCGCCCGTGCCGTGCGTGGTGCGCAAGCGCGACGACGAGGTCCTGGCCGAGGAAGTGTCCCTGGTCGAGAACATCGACCGCGCGCCGCTCCATCCGCTGGACCAGTTCCGCGCCTTCCAGGACATGCGGGTGAAGGGCAAGACCGAAGAGGAGATCGCCGCGGCGCTCTTCGTGCCGGTCCAGGTGGTCAAGCAGCGCCTGCGCCTCGCCGCCGCGTCGCCCAGCTTGCTCGACGTCTATGCTGAGGACGGCATGACGCTCGACCAGCTCATGGCCTTCACCGTCTCCGACGACCACGCTCGCCAGGAGCAGGTCTGGGAGGCGATCAAGGACGCCTGGTCGAAGGAGCCGTATCAGATCCGGCGCATGCTGACCGAGACGACGGTGCGCGCCTCGGACAAGCGCGCCGTCTTCGTCGGCGTCGAGGCCTATGAGGCGGCGGGCGGCGTCGTCATGCGCGACCTGTTCCAGTCCGACGATGGCGGCTGGCTGCAGGATGCGGCGCTGCTCGACAGGCTGGTCGCCGAGAAGCTGAAGGCGACGGCCGAGACGATCGCTGCCGAGGGCTGGAAGTGGATCGAGGTCGCCGTCGGCTTCCCCTACGACGCCACGCGCGGCCTGCGAGAACTGCAGGGCGAACCGCTCGACCTGACTTCCGAGGAACAGGCGACGATCGAGGCGCTCAACGCCGAATACCAGAAGCTCGAAGCCGAGTATGAAGGCGCCGACGAGCTGCCCGACGAGGTCGACCAGCGGCTCGGCGAGATCGAGACGGCGCTTTCCGCCTTCGAGACCCGTCCGGTCCGCTTCGACGCCGACGATATCGGCCGCGCGGGCGTGTTCGTCTGCATCGCCCATGACGGCAGTGTCGCTATTGATCGCGGCTATGTCCGGGCCGAAGACGAAGCGCCCGAACCCGGCATCGAGACCGACGGGGGCGAGACCGAAGGTCAGCCGGGCGAGCCCGGTGCGCCGGTCGTGCAGCGCGCCGTCATCACGATCGGCGGCCAGCCCGTCGAGGCGGAGGACGACGAGGACGACACGATCAAGCCTCTGCCCGAGCGCCTCGTTATCGAGCTGACGGCCTACCGCACGCTCGCGCTGCGCAACGCCGTCGCCGAGAACCCGCACGTCGCCATGACCGCGCTCCTCCACAAGCTGGTCTCGGACACCTTCATGACCCGCATGTACACGGGCGCCATGGAAGTCGGGGTGAAGCACATCTTCTTCCCGGCGCAGGACGATGCCCTGAAGGACAGCCCTTCGGCGCGCGCGGTCCAGGATCGCCACGCCGCCTGGGCCGGGGACATCCCGAAGGAGGACGATGCTCTGTGGGACTGGCTCGCGGGCCTGGACGACGCCAGCCGGATGGCGCTGCTGGCGCATTGCGTCAGCTATGGCGTCAACGCGCTCTATGAGCGGCCGAACCCGCACAGCGCCGGCGGCGTGTCGCAGCACACGCTCGACATGCGGCTCGCCCAGGCCGACCGCCTGACGAAGGCGACGGGCCTCGACCTGGTGGAGGCCGGCTGGCGCCCGACCTTCGGTAACTACCTCAACCGCGTGACCAAGCCCCGCATCCTGCAGGCCGTCCGCGAGGGCGTCGGCGAGCAGGCGGCGCAGCTTATCGACCACCTGAAGAAGGGCGACATGGCCAAGGAGGCCGAGCGCCTGCTGGCCGAAACCGGCTGGCTGCCCGAGCCGCTGCGCCTCATCGACGATGCCGAGGCGCCCACGCCGGAGATCGAGGCCGACCGCGAGGATGCCAGCGACGATGATGGCGCGGCACTGCCCGCATTCCTCGCCGACGACGAGAAGGAGGTCACTGCCGAGACCGACGCCGGTGAACTGCACCTTGTCGCGGCCGAATGACGAGCCGCCGGAGCGGCTTCGGCCGCTCCGGCCATTACCCCCAAAGAGCATAACCATGCCGCGATACACACCGTCGTCACGCCGCGTTCTCTTCCAGTTCCTCGTTCCCGTGCATGTCGAGGTCGAGGACGGGCTCGTCGGCCGCGTGACCATCATCGACGAAACCCCGGTGTGCGATCCCGTCGTCGTCGAAGGCGATCCCGCCTATCTCGCCGACGCCGTGCGCGCCGCCGACGACGGCCAAGCCTGGCCATCCTGGCAGTTCGGCTACTAGCCGCCGCCACCCTGAACCCACTCCGAGCCCGGCCCGAGCGCCGGGCTCTTTTCGTTTCCGGAGCCCGCCATGACCGATTTCTCTACCCGCTATTCCTGCCTGCTCGACGTCGGCACGTCCGCAAACGCCGCACGGGCCTTCGACATCTACGCCGCCCTGATGGCCGACAACGGTCGCGAGGACCCGCCGGCCGAACCGTTTCACCTGTCGGTGACACCCCAACACGGTGCGTCGCAGCTCTGGTTGCGCGACCCCGGCACCGCCGATCCGCAGCTCGCGATCACCTTCGTGACGCGCTGCGCCGAAGCGTTCGGGCTGACCGGCCGCTGGGGATTCCAGTGGGCCGGCATCGCCTCCAATCCCGTGGTCGACGGCTTCTCGGGCGGCGCCCATGTCCTCGATCTCGTCACCGGCGAGACGATCGCGTGGATGAGCACCGGCCGCTGGCTCGCCGACCGGCTTGCCGAGGGAGGCGCGCGATGAGCATCCCCGACCATGCCTGTCCCAACTTCCAGACTCTGCTGCGTGCCGCGACCAGCGGCGACCTGGCGCTGATGGAATGCACTGACGTGGCGACGGGCGAACCGCGCTACGTCATCTGCGCAGTCGGGCGCGATGACGGCGACTTCGTCTTCACGCCGTTCGGCCATCTCACCGACGGCAATCCCTTCGAGATCTACCGCCCGCCGGAGGCCTCGGCATAGGGGCGCACGGCATCGAAGAGACCCGCGACGGCCGCGCGGGCCTTCGACGCAAAGACCTGATCGCCGTCGAAGCGATCGAAGGCATGGCGCGGATAGTAGGCGTTCAACACCGCAATCACATCGGCCAGTTCGTCGCCCGTACCGACCATCCCGGACTTGCCGGCGTGCGCCAGGCCCTTTTCGAGATCGTGGCGAACGTCCCGGCGATAGCGATCGTCGCTCCATCCCTGGCTGGAAAGATACGCCTTCAACCCAAGCTCGGCCGCGATCGCGGTCATGTAGCAGCTGTCGCGAGGATCGCCGGTCTCCGCCCGAGCTGGTGACGGCAGAAACGCCTCGCCATTGGCAAGCACGGCGCGCGCTCGTTCGATCTCTTCGCGCGCCACTACCAGACCGCCACCTCCCATTTCCCGTTGACGCGGGCAAAGCCGATCGGCCGGTTCTGCGGGCTCGCGTTCGGCTTGGTCGGATCGAGCACGATCTGCGTCATGCAGGTGACGCCGGGGCCCACGCCCCCCGGCGAGCAATCGCCGAGCTTCAGCGTCGCGTTCGCCAATGACGTGCCCGAGAACAGGCGGTGGCGCCGCACGGCTGCGGTCGCCTCGTCCTCGCTCGGCTGGGCGACGCCGGCGACGACGGCCGCAGATGCGGCGACCGGCGCGATCACCGGTCGGAGCACGAAGCCCGCGACGAAGCCGACCGCCAGACATGCCGCGCCGAGAATGCCGATCGCGCTGCCCTTCATCTCGCCTCCCATGCCCCGCATCCGGCACAGCGCGCAGGAATGGCGCGAGGCGCAGGGGCTGTTTTCCCTATAAGAACTTAGCGTCCCATCCGCGCCGCCGGAAGCCGGTGCGGCAGGCCGGGTTGCGCCCGCGCCAGAGTGAGAGGATGGCCGGGACGGGTTTGAGCCCGTCCGGTCGAGAGAGAGCGCCGGGCCGGCCCACCCTTGTCCCGCTCTCCGAGGTCTCCCTCCATGCTTCCTGCTCCGAACCTCGCCGCCGCGGCGTCGCTTCCGCTTGGCTCCTCCCCGCTACCGGCCCCCGCCGTCCTTGCCGCCGCCGAGCGCATCTTCTCCCACCTCGAACAAGGCCGCACCATCGATGCCGCCATGCTGCGTAGCGCCATGGAGGACGCCTTCGGCGCGTCCGACGCTGCCGGCGCCTGGGACTGGAAAACCGCCTATGACGCCTGCGAGGCCGCAACCGTCCTGTTCCTGCGCAAGTACGGAAAGCCGCTTTTCCGCAAAGCCGCGTCGCCGGCTTCACGGCTGTCGACGCTCACCAAGATCGTCGCACTGCTGCCGACGCACACGCGCCGATCCGAGGAGGCGCAGGCTTTTCAGCAATTCTCGACGCCGGTCCCGCTCGGCCTTGCCGCGCTGACGGCGGCAACATTGACCTCGGCCGACCGCGTGCTGGAGCCGTCCGCCGGCACCGGACTGCTCGGCGTCCTCGCCGAGACCGCGGGCGCATCGCTCATCCTCAACGAGCTGGCCGAGACCCGCGCCGATCTTCTCGCGTCTCTCTTTCCGGCGGTGCCCGTCACGCGCTTCGACGCCGCCCAGATCGACGACCATCTCGATCCGGCCGCCGTGCCGAGCGTCGTCATCATGAACCCGCCGTTCTCCGTGATGGCGAATGTCACCGGGCGCGTTGCCGACGCGGCCTTCCGGCATGTCGCCTCGGCGCTCGCCCGTCTGGCCGACGGCGGGCGGCTCGTCGCTATCACCGGCGCCAACTTCTCGCCGGAGCTTCCGGCCTGGCGGGACGCTTTCGTCCGGTTGCAGGCGCGCGGCCGCGTCGTGTTCACCGCCGCGATCGCCGGCTCGGTCTATGCTAAGCACGGCACGACGATCGAGACCCGCCTGACCGTCATCGACAAGACGCCGGCCGAGGACCCCGAGCATTTTCCGGCCTCCGCCGGCATCGCACCCGACGTCGCGACGCTGCTCGGCTGGATCGACGCGCAGCTTCCCGAGCGCCTGCCGGTCGCGATCGCGCATCCCGCCGCGATGTCAGCCGCCACACCGCGCACGGTGCGCGGCTATCTCGCCCGCGCGGCGACGGCCCAGCCTGCCCGTCGGATCGCCCAGCTCGAAGGCGTGCCGCTCGACTATGAAACCATCGACTGGACGCCGCCGAAGAGCGGCCGCCTCTCGGACTCGATCTATGAGGCCTATGCGCTCCAGTCGATCCGCATCGCCGGCGCGCAGCCGCATCCGACCAAGCTCGTGCAGTCCGCCGCCATGGCCTCGGTCGCGCCGCCGAAGCCGAGCTACCGGCCGACGCTGCCGACGCCGATCGTCGCCGACGGCATCCTGTCCGACGCCCAGCTCGAGACGGTCATCTATGCCGGCGAGGCCCATGGCGAATATCTCACCGGCGCCTGGACCGTGGACGAGACCGGCGATCTCGTCACCGCCGCGCCGGACGATGCCCCGAACGCGGTTCGCTTCCGCCGTGGCTTCATGCTCGGCGACGGCACCGGCGCGGGCAAAGGGCGCCAATCGGCCGGCATCATCCTCGACAACTGGCTCCAGGGACGCCGCAAGGCCGTCTGGATCTCCAAGTCCGACAAGCTGCTCGAAGACGCCCAGCGCGATTGGTCGGCCCTCGGCATGGAGCGCCTGTTGGTCACGCCGCTCTCGCGCTTCCCGCAGGGCTCGGCCATCCGTCTGCCCGAAGGCGTCCTATTTCTAACCTACGCTACGCTACGGTCCGACGACCGCGGTGAAAAGCTTTCACGCGTCAAGCAGATCGTCGAATGGTTGGGCTCCGATTTCGACGGAGTGATCATTTTCGACGAGTCCCATGCGATGCAGAACGCCGGCGGCGCCAAGGGAGAACGAGGTGATGTCGCCCCGTCGCAGCAAGGCCGTGCGGGCCTCCGGCTCCAGCACGCGCTCCCGAACGCCCGCGTGGTCTACGTCTCCGCGACCGGCGCGACCACCGTCCACAATCTCGCCTATGCCCAGCGGCTCGGCCTGTGGGGCGGCGCGGATTTTCCCTTCGCCAACCGCGCCGAATTCGTCGAGGCCGTCGAAAATGGCGGCGTCGCGGCGATGGAAGTGCTCGCCCGCGACCTGCGCGCGCTCGGCCTCTATACGGCCCGGTCGCTCTCCTATGACGGGGTCGAATACGAACTCATTGAGCACCAGCTCACGCCCGAGCAGACCCGCATCTACGATGCCTATGCCGGCGCCTTCGCCATCATCCACAATCATCTCGACGCGGCGATGCAGGCCGCCAACATCACCGGCGACAGCGGCACACTGAACCGGCAGGCGAAGTCGGCCGCGCGCTCGGCCTTCGAGAGCGCCAAGCAGCGCTTCTTCGGCCATCTCCTCACCAGCATGAAGACGCCTACGCTGGTCCGCTCGATCGAGCAGGACCTGGCGGCCGGCCATTCCGCCGTCATCCAGATCGTCTCGACCGGCGAAGCCCTCATGGAGCGTCGCCTGGCCGAGATCCCGACCGAGGAATGGAACGACGTGCGCGTCGACATCACGCCGCGCGAATATGTGCTGGATTATCTCGCCCATTCCTTCCCGGTGCAGCTCTACGAGCCGTTCTCCGACAGCGAAGGGAATCTGTCGTCGCGGCCGGTCTATCGCGACGGCCAACCGGTCGAGAGCCGCGAGGCCGTCGCCCGCCGCGACGAACTAATCGAACGCCTCGCATTGCTGCCGCCGGTCCCGGGCGCGCTCGACCAGATCGTCCAGCGCTTCGGCACCGATGTGGTCGCCGAGGTGACAGGACGCTCGCGGCGCGTGGTGCGCAAGGGCGAGCGGCTCGCCGTGGAGAACCGCGCGGCGTCGGCCAACCTCGTCGAAGCAGCCTCGTTCATGGACGACGACAAGCGCGTCCTCGTCTTCTCCGACGCCGGCGGCACGGGCCGGAGCTATCACGCGGACCTCGCTGTCCGGAACCAGCGCCTGCGCATCCACTATCTCCTGGAGCCCGGCTGGAAGGCCGATGCGGCGATCCAGGGGCTCGGTCGCACCAACCGCACCAATCAGGCGCAGCCGCCGCTCTTCCGGCCGATCGCCACCGACGTGAAGGCCGAGAAGCGCTTTCTCTCGACCATCGCGCGCCGGCTCGACACGCTCGGCGCCATCACGCGCGGCCAGCGCCAGACCGGCGGCCAGGGCCTGTTCCGGCCCGAGGACAATCTCGAATCCCACTATGCGCGCGATGCGCTGCGCCAGCTCTACCTGTTGCTCGTGCGCGGCAAGGTCGACGGCTGCTCGCTCGATCGCTTCGAGACCGCGACCGGCCTCAAGCTGATGGACGATACCGGCATCAAAGACGAGCTGCCGCCGATCACCACTTTCCTGAACCGGCTGCTGGCGCTGACCACCGAGCTGCAGGGCATCCTGTTCACCGCCTTCGAGCAGCTCCTGACGGCGAAGATCGAGGGTGCGATCCGCAGCGGCCACTACGACGTCGGGCTGGAGACGCTGCAGGCCGAGAGCTTCGTGGTCACAGACAGCCAGGTCATCCACACCCATGCGGGCACCGGCGCGGAGACGCGCCTGCTGGCCATCACCCGCCGGGAGCGTAATCGGCCGACGCCGCTGGCCGACGCGCTCGATTATCTCGCCGATCCACGGGCCCGGCTGCTGGTCAATGGCCGCTCCGGGCGCGCCGCCGTGCAGGTTCCCGCACCGTCGATGATGCTCGACGACGGCGAGATCGAACGCCGCGTCTGCCTGATCCGGCCGATGGAGCAGCACTATGCGCCGCTGCGCATGATGGACGAGAGCCATTGGGAGGAAGCCGACCGCGACCGCTTCGCCATCGCATGGGAGGCCGAGCTTGCCGACGTCCCGGAATTCTCCGACAGCACGATCCACATCGTCGCGGGCCTGTTGCTGCCGATCTGGAAGCGCCTGCCGGACGAGTCGACCAGGGTCTACCGGCTCCAGACCGATGCCGGCGAGCGCATCATCGGCCGCCGGGTCTCGCCGGCCTGGGCCGCCAACGCCGCCTCGCAGGGCGCAACCACGCTAACGCCCGAACACGCCTTCGCCGCGCTGGTGGAGGGCCGCACGATCCTTGATCTCGCCGAAGGTCTTCAGCTTCGCCGCGCCGGCGTTATGGACGCCTATCGCCTGGAGCTGACCGGCTTCACCGAGGCGATGCGCGAGCGGTTGCGCGCCTATGGCCTGTTCACGGAGATCATCACCTGGAAGCTGCGCTTCTTCGTGCCCGCCGACGGCACCGGGCCGGGCATACTTGCCAAGTTGCTCGACACCTATCCGGTGGCGCGCATCTCGGAACGGGAGGCCGCGTGATGTCCCGTCACGACGCTTCCGATCTCGCCCAGCGTCTCGGCAGGCAGGCCGAGGCGGTGTGCCGTCACTATCTGTCGAGCGGCCGGCGCGAGGGCCGCTACTGGCTGGTGGGCGATGTGCGCAACACGCCGGGCCGCTCGATGTATGTGCGGCTGAAGGACTCGCCCAAAGGGCCGGCCGGCAAATGGACCGACGCCGCGACCGGCGAGCATGGCGATCTCCTCGACGTGATCCGCGAGAGCTGCGGCCTCATCGACTTCAAGGACGTCGCCGACGAGGCACGTACTTTCCTCAGCATGCCGCCACCCGAGCCGATGCCGGCAAGCCCGCGTCAGGCCCCAGCGCCGCACGGTTCGCCCGAGGCGGCCCGCCGCTTGTTCGGCATGTCGCAGCCGATCACGGGCACGCTCGTACGGTCGTATTTACGCGAACGCGGCATTACGGATTTACGCGGAACCGGAAACCTGCGCTTCCACCCACGCTGCTATTATCGGCCAGACGAGCATTCGCCGACCGAGACCTGGCCGGCAATGATCGCCGCCGTCACCGACCTTGGCGGCAAGATCACAGGGGCGCATCGAACCTGGCTCGACCCGCGGCGCCGCGACAAGGCGCCGCTCGACACGCCAAGGCGCGCGATGGGCGATCTTCTCGGCAACGCGGTCCGCTTCGGCACAGGCAGCGAAGTCATGGCGGCCGGCGAAGGCATCGAGACCGTCCTGTCCGTCAGGCAGGTCTTGCCCGACATGCCGATGCTGGCGGCGCTCTCCGCAGTCCATCTCGCCGCCATCCTGTTCCCGGACACGCTGCGGCGGCTCTACATTCTGCGCGACGACGATCCGGCCGGTGACGGTGCGCGTGACAGCCTCGTCGAGCGGGCGAACGCGGCCGGGATCGAGGCGATCGTCATCTCGCCCCAGCTCGGCGACTTCAACGAGGATCTCCGCACCCTCGGCATCGACGCGCTCAGAAGCCAGACCCGGATACAGATCGGGCCGCAGGACGTCGCACGCTTCATGGCGCTGGCGGCCTAGCAGGCAGGAGGAAGGTGGCGGCGGTGCCGCCATAGCCGTCCGGATGCCCCATACCGTCTGAGAGGACCGCGCCTCGGCCTTCGAGAGGGCGATCGGCCCACAGTCGGGCCGGCCCGGCAATGGCGGCGGCCGACTATTTTCCGGCGGCGCGTGCCGCGCCTTTCCATCGCGAGGCAAAATAGCCGGCCTTCGCCATCCTCCGCTGCCGCTCCGGCCCTGCGCTCACGCTTCGGGTGCAGGGCCGTCCCGCCGGTGGGCTTCGTCGCCATCAAGGCCGCGACGGTCGCGGTCCAACCGACGGAGCATCCCATGGACGACCACAACGACTTCGAACCCCACCACGAATCCTCCCCCACCGACCACGTCCTCAACGAACTGCAGCTCCACGGCTACCGGCCTTTCGCCGACGAACCGGACCAGCGGCTTCTTCCAGACGGCAATGCGGTCGCAGGCGCTGTCGCCGACATCTTCGACGCCCTGATCGTCACGCTGGAGGACACGCGCCTCGAACCCGACCTCGACGACCTTCTTTGGTCGACCGTCAACGTCTTCCATCGCGGCACCGAACGGATCGCGCGCGAACTCGACGACAACGAGCAGGCCCAGAAGCGCGCCCAGCGCGAACAGGATGGCAGCGAAGTGAGGTCAGTCGACCTCGAGCGCCTGATCGCCGAGGGCCAGACGCTGATCGAGCGCCAGAACGCCTTCGAGCTCATGCGCGACCAGGCCGCCGAACATTACGAACGCCACATCGGCAAGCCCTGGCTTCCGCGCAGCGGATCGAAGGTCAACCACCGCAATCTGACCTCGGCGATGATCGACAGCCGCGATTTCCTGATGGCGAAGAAGCGTGCCGATCAGGAGGTTCTCCTTCCTCCCGGCCCGAAGATCGTCGTCACCGGCGGGCTCGACTTCAACGATCACCGGCTCATCTGGGCCAAGCTCGACCAGGTGCATGATAAGCACCCCGACATGGTCCTCGTTCACGGCAAGTCGCCAAAGGGCGCCGAGAAGATCGCCTCGCTCTGGGCGAAGAACCGCAACGTGCCGCAGGTCGGTTTCGCGCCGGACTGGACGAAGCATGGTCGCGCGGCGCCGTTCAAGCGCAACGACGAAATGCTGCAGATCGTGCCGAAAGGCGTGATGCACTTCCCCGGCACCGGCATCAACGACAACCTCGCGGATAAGGCCAAGAAGCTCGGCATCCCGGTCTGGAAGTTCGGCGGCGCGTGAGCGCCGCCGTCTTTCACCCTTCAACCGCGCTGACAGGCAGAAGAGCTCAAGGCTGCTTGCGCCAGAACTGCGTGCTGTAATTATTCAGCCCACGGCTGTGAGAATCGACGGTCGCCTGGAATGTATCCGGAATCTTGTCTCCATCACCGCCATCTCTGAAATAGTCCCTGACCGAGTAGAGCGCGCCTCGCATAAGGTGCTCCCAGGTTTGATACAGGCTATTTTGTCGCTCCTGCTCCTGTTTGGCGGCGCTGGGCTTCCGCTTGGGGATAGGAAGCGTGTAGTCCGGACGCGGATCGTGAACGTGAGTGAATGTGATGCTGGCAAAGGTCCATTCGTCCTCGACAGTCCGCCGCCACCGATAACCAACCCGCACGCTCAGCTCTTTGCTGAAGCGATAGGGTGGCATGATGTGGTCATCGACGAAGAATAGTTCGCCTTCCTTTTTCTCCTCTTCCATCCGTCGCTTCATGGCCCCGACGGCGAAGGACAAGTCATGGCCTGCACGTCGAAGAGCGTCGCCGGTCTGTGCCCGCTTTCGCGGCGCCTTCGCCTCGCGATGTCTCGCTAACGCCTGGTCGAAATAATGCAGCCGGGTTGCGACATAGGAGCCGCAGTTCGCGAGCGGCAGGCGATGCAAATCACCCGATCGTTCCTCCCGAACCGCCTGGTCGATGAGTCTGTCCAACTCGCCGGCGTCGATCGCCGCGATGGCAACCTGTTCATCGCGCGGGATGTTGACCTCTCCCATGCCGGATACCCTCGTTCTTCCTGCTGATGCCCTGAATCGCCGTGACCACTTCGGGGCTCGATACGCAAACGCCGAGTCAGTCGATGCAAGAATAGCCGACACTGTGCGACTTCGCACGACGAAGTGCATGAGATCTCAGGACTGATCAGTGCCGCCACGTTGAGCAAAGCACCACCCGCTTATCTGCGCTGACCCTTGGTCAGACTGGCCGCTTGGCGCCATCAACCCGTGAAGGGTCGGCTATGCGAGCATGCCGCCGCTGCGGCTGTGCCTACGCGGTGATTGCAGCAACCAGTCCGACACTTCGGGCGCCTGTCAGCGGGGGATGGTCCTCCGCTCGAAACAGGAGCCGGATCGATGTCCCTCAAGCAAGCGCACGCCTTCGCCTTCAGCCTCGCCACCACGCTGATGGCCGCCATCGTCATCTTCCAGGCCGGCGACGGCACCCATTCGGTAATGCCTGCCAGCGAGTACGACGGCGACACCGCCGCGATCGTCCATGAGATCGATCCTTTCGCCTGACCGGGGGCAGCCCGGCCCGCCAAAGCGGAAATCGGCCGCGATTTCCGCTCCCGGCGCACGCGCTCTTGCGCTATACTTCGGCCGCGCCGTGGTGGCGGTGGAAGGCGCGACCGTTAGACCTTGTCCATACGGAGGCCACCATCATGATCATCCTCGCAATACTTGCATCCTTCGCCGGGATCGGCCTGCTTTGCTGGCTGCTGTTCACGCTGGCCATCTTCGCACTTCCGACGTTCGTCGGCGTGGCCGTGGGCGCCTGGGCGCACGGCACAGGCGCCGGCATCCCCGGCGCGATCCTGGTCGGCACGGTCGCGGCGGCGATCACGCTCGCCGCTGGGCATCTGCTCCTTACCTTCGTTCGGCCCATGTGGCTGAAGCTGATCGTGGCGGCTGCCTTCGTCACGCCCGCGGCGATCGCCGGCTTTTACGCCACTCATGGCATCGTCAAGCACCTCATGCCGTCGGACGCGTGGCAGATCACGTTCTCCTTCATCGGCTCGGTCGCGGTCGGCATCACCACGTTGATGCGGGTCGCGGGATTGGCGGCGGCACCGGCCCCGTCCTCCCGGGACCTTGCGCGGGCCTGATCTTCGTCATCGCCGTCAGGAGGATCAGGGCAGCAGTGGGCGCGGTCGCTGCTGTCGTCTCGTGTCGGAGCGAAGGGCGTGTGCGGCGTGGATCGACGCTGACCCTCAATGGCGGCCCTTGCAGGAGCGGTGCAGGAGCAATGCCCTCCCTTGGCGGGGCGTAGGACGTGCGGCGCGGTGATCTCCGGTGTGGCGCTGGAAGGCCAGCAAGCAGCAGCGTCGGCCCGAAGGGTGAAGACCAAGCCGGTGAGAATGCCGTGGCGCCGGTTTGCCGATGCGTGACTGCCGCCATCTTCTCCGTTGTCTGACCGTACCTCAACCGCTCCAAACGGCCTCTTCAATGGCCTGATCTGGCCGAAGATCGGCTGCGCCTCGATCGCCTATGACGCAACAGCTGCGTCAAACTTTCTTCCCCTGCCGGCTTCGCCGCCATTCCTCGCGAGACAAGAAAGCCCTCCTTAGCTGTCATGCCCCTTCGGGGTGCGCCGTCGATCGCCTCCGGCCAACCGATCGCCATCGAGGCCGCAATGGTGCGGGCTCGGGAACGGAAAACGGAGACTTACAATGGCGACCATCGGCACCTTCAAGAAGACCGGCTCGAATGAGTTCACCGGCGAAATCGTCACCCTCAGCGTCCAGGCCAAGAACGTGCGCATCGTCCCCGACCAGCGCGCCACGGGCGAGAACGCTCCCAGCCACCGGGTCCTGGTCGGCCGCGCCGAGATCGGCGCCGCCTGGTCCAAGCGCTCCAACGAGGGCCGCGACTATCTGGGCCTCAAGCTGGACGATCCCAGCTTCAACGCCCCGATCTACGCGAACCTCTTCGACGACGAGGAAGGCGAAGGCTACTCGCTGATCTGGTCTCGCCCGACCCGCCGGGGCGACTGAGCCACCGAGCAAGGCCCCGGCCGGACAGGCCGGGGCCTTTCCCGTGGCCCGCGAATCAGCTCCGGCCTTGTTTGCCGTCTGGCGAGCAGCTTGCCGCTCAAAACTGTCGTCATCGCCGTCAGAGCGACTAAAATAGTCGTAGTTCTGGCAAGCGATCGTCCGTCGGTGGGAGGTGATCATGCATGATCACCGCCCGACAATCACGGGCCGCACGCGCATTGCTGGGATGGACGCAGGAGGCGCTTGCCGACAACGCCCGCACATCGCTGACGGCCCTCAAGCGCCTCGAATCCGAGAGTGGGCTAGTCGTGTATGAGTCGACGCAGGATCAGGTTCGTAGGGCGCTTGAGGCTGCCGGCATCGTCTTCCTCTCCACAGACAAGGGCGAAGGCGTCCTGTTGCTCCATAACAGAAGCGGCCAGCCGGCAAGCCGGTAGCGCCCTTCCAATCGTGGGCCGCCTCGCTTTGTCGCGTCGTGCCATTGTAATGTCGGCGAAGTGGGTTAACCTTTGCGAAACTAACGATTATAGTCGCCCTGTGGAGCCCAAGATGCCACGGTTTCTGGACGAACCCCCTGTCAGCCAGATGCTTACGGCCTACGACCGCGAGCATATGGCCCTCTACCTGCGCCTGCTCGATTCTGCGCGTGATGGCGCCGATTGGCGCGAGGCCGTCCAGATTCTGTTTGGCCTTGACCCTATGCGCGAGCCTGTACGCTGCCGCCAAGTCCATGACACGCACCTAGCGCGAGCGCGGTGGATGACCGAACACGGCTATCGCGAGCTGGTCCGCTCTGCGCAATGAGGCGGTGATGCGGTTTCCGCATCACCTGTTGCCGCTACCCATACTTCCCCAAAACAACCTGCGCGGGAATCCTGATTCTTCCCAAGGTCAAGAACACAGGGAGAACCGCATTGACACCAGATGCGTCTGGCTGGCGCTCGCCCGCTCTCTACGACCATGTCGAGCGCATCAGCGCATCCGATGTCGCGTGGGAGTGGCTCCGCCGCAACGAAGCTTACGACAGGGATTTCCAGGCACTGACCGCCGCCAAGGGTGATCCGCGGCCGCTCACCGATAAGATCCGCCAGCGGTGGGGGTTGCGATTTCCCGGTGGACCCCCTCGCGGCCCCTCCTGAGGCTGGCGTTTTCTGGCTCCCTCGGGAGGACACAAGCACCATCATTCTTGGCGAAGCCCCGGCGAGCGTCTCCACGGATTTTGAACGGCAGCCCGCGATGGCGCCTGCTCGCACCATTACCGCTGCCGACGGGACCTATGCGCTCCACGATCTCGGTACCGGTCAGTATGTCCGGCTCGTTCAACCCGCCGACACGCCGGCCGACACGGCGCTTGCCGCACTAATCCCCCTCAGCCTCGATGGATTCGATCGGCTGGAGGCTGTCGGCCGTCTGCTCGCGGTCCTTCATGGGCGCACCGTTCCGCCGGAGACCCGATTGACTCATCAGCGTCGCGCACGATTGCGAAGGATGCTGCAATCCTTCGATGGCTATCGCAACGGCGCAACCCAGCAGGAAATCGCCCAAGTTGTGTTCCACATGGCGCCGCTTGATCGCGACGCTTGGCAAGCATCCTCCACCCGTCACGCCATCAAGTCCCTGCTGCGAGACGCGCGCGCGATGATCGCTGGCGGCTATCGCACGCTGCTTCGTCATCGCCGGCAAGCCTAGCCGAAATTACGCGGTCTGCATTGGGCGATTTTAAACTCCCCCAACTTCGCCCTGCAACTCGCCGGTTCTGCTTCGCCATCGTGGCCTTCGTCATCCGCTGATCCGCAGCGGCCCCAACGAACCCACGGAGGCCCGATCCATGCGTCCCGATCTCGCCGTTCTCCCGCCGCGCTACCTGCGCACGAAGGAAGCCGCCGAATTCCTCAGCCTGTCGGCGCGAACGCTCGAGAAGCATCGGACCTACGGCACCGGCCCGGCCTACCGGAAACTCGGCGGCCGCGTCGTCTATGCCGTCGACGACCTCCAGGCCTGGGCCGAGCGCGGCGCCGTCACCTCGACCTCCGATCCGCGCGGCAACGTGCTTCCGGCCAAGCGCCAGACGTCCGCACCGCCGGCCCATGCCGGCCGCTACGCACGCTGACCGGATTCCCGAATGGCGGCGCGACACCGGCCACTTTCGGAGCGCGGACAGCTCGATCTGTTCCGGGCGCTCCCCGGCGACTTCGCGCCACGAGACGCGCAGGATCTCATGGCCTATCCGTTTTTCTCCCTCTCCAAGTCCCATCGCGTCGCCCCGATCGACTTTGCCGCCGGCAATGTTTCGATCCGCGTCGAGGCTGTGCCCGACCACGGCATGGCGACCATCTGGGACGCCGACATCCTGATCTGGGCCGCGAGCCAGATCGTCGAGGCCCGTGACGCCGGCCTGCGCACCTCGCGGCTGATGGCGGCAACCCCCTACGAAATCCTCATGTTCGTCGGGCGCGGCACGTCGTTGCGCGACTATCAGCGCCTGAAGGCGGCGCTCGACCGGCTGCAATCGACTACCGTCTCCACCTCGATCCGTCAGCCTGCCGAAGGCCGGCGACATCGCTTCTCCTGGATCAACGAGTGGCAGGAGCGGACGGATCGTAACGGCAAGCCGGCCGGGATCGAACTGATCGTGCCGGACTGGTTCTATCGCGCAGTTCTCGACGACGCGCTCGTGCTGACGATCGACCGCGCCTATTTCGATCTCACCGGCGGACTCGATCGCTGGCTCTACCGGCTGGTCCGCAAGCACGGCGGTCGCCAGCGCGACGGCTGGCGCTTCGACTTCCGCCACCTTCATCAGAAGTCGGGCAGCCTGTCGCCGTTCAAGCGCTTCGCATTCGAGCTGCGTGACATCATCCGCCGACAGCCGCTTCCCGGCTACGTGCTCTCCATCGAGACCGAGATCGGCGGCCGCGCCCTGCTCGCCTTCGAGCCTTCCCCGGCCTGTGGACAGGCTGTGGATAGCCTCGTGCTATCGGGAACCCGGACTATCGTGCCATCGGGAACCCGAGCCTCGTGCTATCAGGAACCAAAACAGGGCCTAACGCACGGAATCCAAACGGGGAATCCGGCCCTTAACTTAGAGTCTAACCAAGAATCTAACTTTGAAGAGCGCGCGCGCGATGTGCAAAAGCTCATCCGCGCCACCGCGCGCAGCCTCGGCACGGCCGCCAGGAAGAGCGTCGGAGCCGCCGCAGCGCCTGCCACGGCGCCGGAGCGCCTCGCCCGAGAAGCCGCGCCTGAGCTTCCGCTTCCGCCGCGGTCGGGAGGTGCGCGATGATCATTGCGCTCCTCAATCAGAAGGGTGGCGTCGGCAAGACGACGCTGGCGCTGCATCTCGCCGGCGAATGGGCCGGCAGAGGTAAGCGGATCACCCTGCTCGACGCGGACCCGCAGGGCTCGGCGCTCGACTGGTCGCAGCAGCGCAACCGCAGCGGTCTTCCACGCCTGTTCGGTGTCGTCGGCCTGGCGCGCGATACGCTGCATCGCGAGGCGCCGGAGCTGGCGCGCGACGTCGATCATGTCGTGATCGACGGGCCGCCGCGCGTTGCCGGGCTGATGCGCTCGGCGCTCCTCGCCGCCGACCTCGTGCTGATCCCCGTGCAGCCGTCGCCGCTCGATGGTTGGGCATCGGCCGAGATGCTGGCGCTGCTCTCCGAGGCGCGCATCTACCGGCCGGAGCTTCGCGCGCGGTTCGTGCTCAATCGCTGCGGCGCGCGCACTGTCATCGCCCGCGAAACGGCCGAGACGCTCGCCGATCACGATCCGCCGGTGCTGCGCACCGCGATCGGCCAGCGCGTGATCTATGCCGACGCTGCGCAGACCGGCCGGCTCGCGTTTGAGATCGACGATGACGGTCCCGCCGCGCGCGAGGTCGCGGCGCTCGTCACCGAGATCGAGAGGATCGCGCCATGAGCGAGCGGTCCAACCGGGGCGCTTTCGCGTCGCGCCCGGTCGATCCCGATACGTGGATCAAGGCGGCCGATGCGCGAGCTTCCAGCGCGCCGGAGGCGAACAGGTTCACCGCCCGGCTCACCATCGACATCACGCCGGAACAGCGCGGACGCATCAAGATCATCGCGTTTCAGCGCGGCGTCACCGTCGCCGACATGCTGCGCGAGCTGCTCGCGCGTGAGTTCCCGTCAACCCCAGGAGACACACAATGACCGGCATCGCGGCCTCCCGCATGCGCGGCGGCCCGACGCCGGCCGCGCTCCCGCACGACAACCTCACCCACGTCGAACTGACCTGGGTCGAGAAGAAGATCGAGAACTGGATTCGCTTCGGCACGCACGCGCACGAACAGATCCTCGACCGGCGCCGGCGCGCCCTGTCGTTCCGCCCCGGCACGGTCTTCGCCTTCGTGCGCTGGGCCTCGAACGATTTCGGCACGATCATCTCGCGCATCGACATCGTGCGTGCCGTGTCGCGCGGCGAGGCCTACCAGACGCTGCCTTTCGTGCGGCCCGGCGGCGACATCCTGCTGAAGATCGAGAACTGGCCCAGGGTCGAGCGCGTGTTGCAGGCGATCGACGCCATCGAGCGTCTCGGCATCGATCCGGAAGCCGTCTCGCCCGATCACTGGCGCCACGTCCATAACCGACTGACCGCAGGGCATGAGCCGCGCGGCTACACGCTCGACCATCATCGCGCCTTCCTGCTGCGCCGGAGGGCGGAGCCGTGAGCCGCGCCGGACTTCTCCTCGCGACGACGCTCGCCGCGATGGGCGTCGGCTATCCGGCGCTCACGCCGATGCCGACCAAACTCATCTGGAATGCGTCGGCCAGCGCGCCGATCGGCTTCTATTCGATCGACTTCGACGGCCCGTTCGAAGTCACCGATCTTGTCGCGGTCGATGCGCCCGAGCCGCTCGCGACGTTCTTCGCCGAGCGCGGCTATCTGCCGAAGGGCGTGCCGCTGCTGAAGCGCATCCTCGGTATGTCCGGACAAACGGTTTGCCGCTCGAACCTCACGATCACGGTCGATGGCGTCGAGGTGGGCGCGGCGCTGGAGCGAGACCGCGCCGGACGCGAGCTGCCGGTCTGGCAGGGCTGTCGCCGCATCCACACCGGCGAAGTATTCCTCATGAACTGGCAAGTCCGTGACAGCCTCGACGGCCGCTACTTTGGCCTGACCTCCACCGACCAGATCATCGGCCGCGCGCTCCCGCTGTGGACCGATGAGGACGGAACCGGCCGCTTCGAATGGCGCGCACCGACGCGCTGACCGCTTCGCCATCGGCGGGAGCGGTGCTCGCCGATGGCTTTCTCAACGCCACCGCCAAGGAAACCACCATGCCACAGATCGGCACATTCACGCACGACGAAAGCGGCTTCATCGGACATCTGACGACGCTGCTGCTGAGCCAGGACGTCATCATCATCGAGGCCGAACCGTCCGAGGCCGAGAACGCTCCCCAGTATCGCGTCCACGTCTTCGACGGCATGAACAACGAAACCGCCGCGGAGATCGGCGCCGGATGGAAACGCACTGGCGAGAAGGCCGGTGACTATATCGCGCTGCTGATCGACGATCCGACATTTCCGCATCCGATCCGCGCCAATCTCTTCCGCGACGATGACGCTGGCGGCGCCTGGTCGCTGCACTGGTCGCGTCCCCGCGATCGTGGCGAGAAGGACTGATCCATGTCTGCTCGCCGTCAATCGACGAGCCGTCGGAGTGCGCATGGGCGGTCTCATTCCGCCCGGCGCATGGCTCTCCTTCTCCTTTCCGGCCTTTCCCTCGCGAGCGTCATGCCGGTGGTCACGATGGCGCAGGACACGCCCGTTGCGCGACCATCGCCGCGCGATCGCTACGCCGATCACATCGAAGAGGCATCGCGGCGCTTTGGCGTTCCGATCGCATGGATCAGGGCGGTGATGCGCGCCGAAAGCGCCGGGGAGCCGCGCGCGCTGTCCTCCGCCGGCGCGATGGGCCTGATGCAGATCATGCCCGCGACCTGGGCCGATTTGCGCGAGCGGCACGGCCTCGGCCGCGACCCCTACGACCCGCGCGACAACATCCTCGCGGGCACGGCCTATCTTCGCGAGCTGCACAATCGCTATGGCTCGCCAGGATTTCTGGCGGCCTACAACGCCGGGCCCGGACGCTACGAAGAGTCGCTTGCCGGCCGCCCGCTGCCGGCGGAGACGCGCGCCTATGTCGCCTTGCTCGCGCCGTTCATCGATGGTTCTGCCGGCGAGAATCCGACCGCTGTCGCGGCGATCGACCGAGCGGCCTGGACACGCGCGCCGTTGTTCATCGTGCAGTCCGGGCGCACGCCAGCCGCCGCTCCCGTGCCGGCCGAACGACCTGCGGATGACGCTCCGGCCGCGACCGCCGTGCGCGATGTTTCCGCCATCGTGCCGCAGTCGAACGGACTGTTCGTGGCGCGGACTGCCGCCGGAGAGCCGCGATGATGGCAGACAGCGGCTTTCGCAGAAAATCGCACCTCAGCGTGTCCAAGAGAGCGCGGAGGTGGGAGGCAGGCACCGCAACCGGACGATTGCCGCCGTATTTGGCGAGGACTTGGCGTTGCTTCCGACCAGCGCGGATGCTGCACCCGATGAGAAATCTTGCGCTGCGGACGTCAGCGGCGCGACCCTCGCTCCGGTCAAACGGAAGCGAAGGAGTCGTGTGATGGAATACTTTACCGGCCTCGATGTCTCGGTCGACGAAACCGCGATCTGTGTCGTTGGCGATGACGGCAAAGTGGCGTTCGAAACCGCCGTCGAAACCGATCCGGCTGCAATCGCGGAAGCGCTGCGGCCGTACGCGGATCGCATGCGCCGCGTCGGCCACGAGGCCGGATCGCTGTCGCCGTGGCTGCACACCGAGCTGCTGGCCGAAGGTGTTCCAGCGGTCTGCCTCGAAACCCGTCATGTGCGCGCGGCCCTGTCGGCGCAGCGCAACAAGACGGACGCCAATGATGCACTCGGCATCGCACATATCATGCGCACCGGCTGGTTCCGCCAGGCGCACATCAAGACGGATGGCTGCTATCGGATCAGGCTGCTGCTCGTTCAGCGCCGCAATCTGAAGCGCAAGTTCCTCGACCTTGAAAATGCGATCCGCCACTCGCTGAAGGTGTTCGGGATCCGGCTTGGCAAGGTCGGCCGCGGCGCCATGGAGAAGTCCGTGCGCGAGGCCGTCGCGGGCGACGCGATGACCGCTGGTCTGATGGACTGCATGCTTCGCGCACGCGCCGCGCTGTGGGCTGAGTATCTGACGCTGCACAAGCTCGTCGTGCAGCTCGCCATGCGCGACGAACTCTGCCGGCGCTTCATGGCGATCCCGGGCGTCGGTCCGGTGACGGCGCTGAGCTTCAGCAGTGCGATCGACGACCCGCAGCGCTTCCGTCGATCGCGCAACGTGGCGGCCTACTTCGGGTTGACGGCGAAGCGGTGGCAGTCGGGCACGTCGATCGATGTGCAGGGACGGATCAGCAAGGCTGGCGATCCCGATGTGCGTCGCGCGCTCTACGAGGCGGCGTCGGCGATGCTCACCCGGTTCAAGGGCAGCGACATGATCAAGACCTGGGGCCTGAAGCTCGCGAAGACCAAGTGTCACGCGAAAGCGCGTGTCGCCGTTGCCCGCAAGCTCGCCGTCGTCATGCACGCGATGTGGCGCGACGGCACCTTCTATGTCGGCGATCCGAACGCGTCGGCGGACGATATCGACACCATGAACGCAGCGAAACGGCGGCGGCTAAGCCGCGCGAACTCATGACAGACACGGCCATATCGACAGCCGGTTGACGGCTCACGAGCTCAAGGAGGTCCGCGCAAGCGGCAAAGGAATGATACAGACCAAGGAAACGGGAAGCACGATATCTTGCCTGTGGCCGCGCACAGCGGACCACGCGCGATTGCCTGTGAAGTTGCCCCGTAAATCCGATAGCGACATGTGCCGCGACGGTTCGCGCGCCGCCCAAATGCGGATCGAACACGCCGTCGATGAGCCCGGAGGACTGCACGGCGTATCAAACCTCAACCACTTCGCAGACGTTCAAGAGCCCACGTCGAATAGTGCCCGATTACTTGCTATGAAGGAGAGATGGAGATGGCGAAATCTTGCAGAAAACGGGAGCCAAATAGGACGGCAGGATAAAAGGCCGCGAGGTGCGGCTTCGGTCGGTTGTGGTTTTTCAAGGAGTTATGAGGCGATTTCGCGAGGTGCGGGATTCTCGCACACCTCGCGGCAATGCCGATTTCTCATAGGTTTCCGTCCCTTGGCGCGATGTGCGGGGCATCGGCCATGACCGGCGACAGTGATTTCCGCATCCGGCCTGGCCGCATCCGCTCGACGCGCGCGCAGGCGGCGCGTCCCTTCATCGCGCAGGCTCTGGCGGCGGCGAAGAAGGCCGGGGCCGGCGTCTCGCGATCCGGCCGCATCGTGCCTGGCAATCGCTCGCGCTTCGGGCGCGGCCAGCGCGCAAGCATCCAGGCGAACCGTCTGCTCACCGCCCGCTCTCGCGGCGCTGTCATCAAGGCGCGCGTCGTGCGCCACTCAGCCCGCTCGGCACCGCTCGCCACTCACCTCAACTATCTGCGCCGCGAAGGCGTGACCCGTGACGGAGAGAAGGCACACCTCTTAGGTCCCGGAGGAGATAACGCCGATCCGAAGGCCTTCGCCGAGCGGTGTCAGGACGATCGCCATCATTTCAGATTCATCGTCTCGCCCGACGACGCGGTGGACATGGCCGACCTGCGATCCTTCGCCCGCGATCTCGTCAGCCAGATGGAAAAGGATCTCGACACCAGGCTCGATTGGGTGGCCGTCGATCACTGGAACACCGAGCATCCCCATGTCCATCTTATCGTGCGCGGCGTGCGCGACGACGGACAGGATCTCGTCATCTCCCGCGATTACATCAAGGAGGGGATGCGGGATCGCGCGCGTGATCTCATCACCCGGGAACTGGGACCGCGTACCGAACTCGACATCCAGCGTAGCCTGGAGCGTCAGGTGGCGTCCGAGCGCTTCACGCAGCTCGATCGTCAGCTCGTCCGCGACAGTCGTGAAACCGGCGTCATCGACATGGCGGTCGATCCGAGCACCCGGCCCGACGAATACCATGCGCTGAAGCTCGGTCGGCTCCGCAAGCTGGAGACGCTAGGCCTCGCCGAACAGTTCGGTCCGGGCCAGTGGATGATCGACGAGAAAGCCGAGGCGACGCTGCGCGAACTCGGCGAGCGCGGCGACATCATCAAGCGGATGCACCGGGCGTTGACCGAGCGCGGCATCGAGCGCGGCTCGGCCAGCTATGTCCTTGCCGCTGAGAGCCTCGACACGCCGATCATCGGCCGGCTGGTCGATCGCGGGCTCGACGATGAACTGAAGGGCACCGCCTACGCCGTGGTCGACGGCGTCGATGGCCGCACGCATCACATCAAGCTGCCCGACCTCGGCGCGGCCGGCGATAGCGCGGCGGGCTCGATCGTCGAGCTGCGCAAGTTCGATGACGCGCAGGGGCAGCGGCGTGTGGCCATCGCCGTCCGCTCCGATCTCGACATCGATCGGCAGATCACGGCGACGGGTGCGACCTGGCTCGACCGGCAGAATATCGCGCGCGAACCGGCAGCGCTGTCCGAGGGCGGCTTCGGCGCCGCGGTTCGGGAAGCGATGGATCGCCGCGCCGATCATCTGGTCGGACAAGGCCTCGGCGAGCGGCACGGACAGCGCGTCACCTTCAATCGGGGGCTGATCGACACGCTGCGTCGCCGCGAGCTGGAGGCGGTTGGCGAGAAGCTCGCCGCCGAAACCGGCCGCCCGTTCAATCGCGCGGGAAGCGGCGAATATGTCGCCGGCACTTACCGCCAGCGTCTCACGCTCGCCTCCGGCCGCTTCGCCATGCTGGACGACGGCCTCGGCTTCCAGCTCGTGCCCTGGTCGCCCTCACTCGAAAAGCAGCTCGGGAAGCATGTCTCCGGCGTCGCTCGCGATGACGGCATCGACTGGAGCTTCGGCCGCAAGCGGGGCCTCGGCCTCTGATCCACTGCAGAAAGACGCATCGCTATGTCCGCTACGAAAATCCTCTGGGGCCAGATCCTCACCATCTTCGCCATCGTGTTGGTCACGACCTGGGGCGCCACCGAATGGGTGGCCTGGCGGCTGGCCTTCCAGCCGGAACTCGGTGCGCCGTGGTTCCGGCTGCTCGGCGTTCCCTTCTATCTGCCGCCCGCCTTCTTCTGGTGGTGGTATGGCTTCGACGCCTATGCGCCGTCGATCTTCGTCGAGGGCGCCTTCATCGCCGCGTCCGGCGGCTTCATCTCGATCGCGGTCGCCATCGGCATGTCGGTCTGGCGTGCGCGCGAGGCCAAGAAGGTCGAGACCTATGGCTCGGCGCGCTGGGCCGAAAAGAAGGAGGTGGATGCCGCCGGGCTTCTCGGTCCCGATGGCGTCGTGCTGGGACGCTACGATCATGCCTATCTGCGCCATGACGGGCCGGAGCATGTGCTGTGCTTTGCGCCGACCCGTTCCGGCAAGGGCGTCGGCCTGGTCGTACCCTCGCTGCTGACCTGGCCGGGCTCGGCCATCGTCCACGACATCAAGGGCGAGAACTGGCAGCTCACCGCCGGCTTCCGCGCGAAGCATGGTCGCGTGCTGCTGTTCGATCCGACCAACGCCAAATCGTCGGCGTACAACCCACTGCTCGAGGTGCGCCGCGGCGAATGGGAGGTCCGCGACGTCCAGAACATCGCCGACATCCTGGTCGACCCGGAAGGTTCGCTCGAAAAGCGCAACCACTGGGAAAAGACCAGTCACGCCTTGCTGGTCGGCGCGATCCTCCACGTCCTCTATGCCGAGGAGGACAAGACGCTGGCCGGCGTCGCCGCCTTCCTCTCCGATCCGAAGCGGCCCATCGAGTCGACGCTGGCCGCCATGATGAAGACGGCCCATCTGGGCGAAGCCGGTCCGCACCCGGTCATCGCGAGCGCGGCGCGCGAACTGCTGAACAAATCCGACAACGAACGCTCCGGCGTGCTCTCCACCGCCATGTCGTTCCTCGGGCTTTATCGCGACCCGGTCGTCGCCGAAGTGACGCGGCGCTGCGATTGGCGGATCACGGACATCGTGGGCGACAAGCGCCCGACGACGCTCTACCTCGTCGTGCCGCCCTCCGACATCAATCGCACCAAGCCGCTGATCCGTCTGATCCTCAATCAGGTCGGCCGCCGCCTGACCGAGGATCTGCAGGCGAAGGCCGGACGCCATCGGCTGCTGCTGATGCTGGACGAGTTTCCGGCGCTGGGCCGCCTCGACTTCTTCGAGTCCGCCCTGGCTTTCATGGCCGGCTACGGGCTGAAAAGCTTCCTGATCGCGCAGTCGCTCAACCAGATCGAAAAGGCCTACGGCGCGAACAATTCGATCCTCGACAATTGCCATGTTCGCGTGAGCTTTGCCACCAACGATGAGCGCACCGCCAAGCGCGTGTCGGATGCGCTCGGCACTGCGACCGAGATGAAGGCCATGAAGAACTATGCCGGCCACCGGCTGTCGCCCTGGCTCGGTCACTTGATGGTGTCGCGTTCGGAAACGGCCCGGCCGCTGCTCACGCCCGGCGAGATCATGCAGCTTCCGCCAGCCGACGAGATCGTCATGGTCGCAGGCACGCCGCCGATACGCGCGAAGAAGGCGCGCTATTACGAGGACGCGCGATTCAAGGAGCGTCTCCTGCCGCCGCCGTCGCTTGCGGCGCCGGAAAGAGGCCGGCCCGACGACTGGACCAACCTCCCACGTCCCGCCCGCCCGGCACTGCTCGAATCCGGGTCCGTGCCCGATGCCGCCGATGACGATCCGACCGAGTCGGAACGCCGGCAGCAACCCGAGCTGAACCGCGTGAAGCCGGTCGAGAAGAAGCCGCCTGTCGAGAACGAATTCGAAATCGATGTCGAGCGCGATGACGATGACGATGTTGCCGCGCGCAACCGGCGCATGACACGGATGATGCAGGGCGTGGCAAGGCAGGTGTCGCTCGATCCGAACGACGGCATGGAGTTGTGAGGCGCCAATGTCGAAATCACCCAGAAAGCAGCGTCTCTCCGTCTACCTCGATCCGGGTGTGATGAGCCGGCTCGCCGAACATGCCGCGCGGCGTGACCATTCGCGCTCGCTCATTGCCGAGGCGGCCATCGAATCCTTCCTGTCGCCCGATGCGGCTGAACGGCAGGAAGCAGCCGTCACGAAACGCCTCGACCAACTCGATCGTCGGATTACACGGCTGGAGCGGGATGTCGGTATTGCAGTTGAGACGCTCGCCGTGTTCATCCGTTTCTGGCTCTCGACGACACCAGCGCTACCCGAGCCTGCCGCACAGGCCGCCCGTGCAAAGACCGGAGAGCGCTACGAGGCCTTCGTTACGGCCTTAGGGCGCCGACTGGCGAAGGGGCCGAAACTGCGACAGGAAATTTCCGAAGACGTCGTCTCTGACGGTGAGCCTTAGCACTTCACCGCCAATCTAAGGTCGATCCGCACAGGATCATCTTTCGACATAACGCGCGAGGTTTTCGAGAGTCGAACGAAGCCCAACATCGTGGTCTTCTTTGCTTATTCCCGTCGGCACATCCTCGGCGATGATCGAGACCACTGTCCCACCCGCTGCCGATGCAAGGCTCCACATCATCCGCATCTGGCCCGCAAATCGTGGGTCATCGGACTCGAACGTCACGAGCTGCACGACGCGCTCATTCGGGACCAACTCGGCAAACCGGCCCTCGACGATATCGGTGTCGTCCGATGTCTTGCCGGCGTTCGCGTGATCGCCGTCATAGGTCAGCACCATCCGGTATTTCCCTCCCGGTCGTGCATCGAATTCGTAAACCTGGCCGGTCATGCCTTCAGGCGGAAGCCATTGCGGCCACGCTGTCGGATCGACAAATGCACGATAGATCACGTCCGCGGGTGCGGCGATGAATCGCGTCGCCGAGTCGGTTCTTCCCTGCTGTAGATTTGCGGCCATTCCTCCTTCTCCTCGCGCGTTCCAAATTCTGATCCCGCCGTTCTCCTGTATTTGCACGCTACACTACGACGCCGATAAATCCTTGTTGAGTCGGCCCAAAATCAGGCCCTTTTAATCATCCCCGTTCGGGGAAGGTCTGTCTCATCCCCGTTTGAATCGGGGTTTCATGGCGGCGTCTCATCAAAATTCTGAAGGCTTTGCGCGCGGCGCACGGATGCTGCGCACCGCGCTAGGTCCCGCCATCGCGCGCTATCTCGACGACGCCGGCATCGTCGAGGTGATGCTGAATCCAGATGGGCGGCTTTGGATCGACCGTCTCTCCGAGGGGCTGTCCGACACGGGCGAGCGGCTGTCGGCGGCCGACGGCGAGCGCATCGTTCGCCTCGTCGCCCATCACGTCGGCGCCGAGGTCCATGCCGGCGCTCCCCGTGTCTCGGCCGAGCTGCCCGAAACGGGCGAGCGGTTCGAGGGGTTGTTGCCTCCCGTCGTCGCCGCGCCCGCCTTCGCGATCCGCAAGCCTGCCGTCGCAGTGTTCACGCTCGACGACTACGTCGTGGGCGGCATCATGTCCGCGGAGCAGGCTGAGGCGCTCCGCCAAGGCGTCGCGGCGCGAGCCAACATCCTCGTCGCCGGCGGCACATCGACCGGCAAAACCACGCTCACGAACGCGCTGCTCGCCGAGGTCGCGAAGACCGCCGATCGCGTCGTCATCATCGAAGATACGCGCGAGCTGCAATGCGCGGCGCCGAACCTCGTCGCCATGCGGACGAAGGATGGGGTCGCCTCGCTCTCCGATCTCGTGCGCTCGTCGTTGCGCCTTCGCCCCGACCGCATTCCGGTCGGCGAGGTGCGCGGCGCGGAGGCGCTCGACCTGCTGAAGGCCTGGGGCACTGGCCACCCCGGCGGCGTCGGGACCATTCACGCCGGCAGCGCCATCGGCGCGCTGCGCCGCCTCGAGCAGCTCATCCAGGAAGCTGTCGTCACCGTCCCGCGCGCGCTGATCGCCGAGACGATCGATCTCGTCGCGGTCCTCTCGGGCCGCGGTTCCGCGCGCCGGCTCGCCGAACTCGCCCGTGTCGAGGGGCTCGGTCCCGACGGCGACTACCGCGTCACCCCCATCACCTCGAAGCCCAACGAAGGAGAATCCGCATGATCTCGCATGTCCGCACATTGCCTCGCCGCCTGATGATGACGGCGTCGGCCGTTGTCATCAGCGTGGCGATCGCGCCGGCCGCCCATGCTTCCGGCTCTTCCATGCCGTGGGAGCAGCCGCTCCAGCAGATCCTCCAGTCGATCGAAGGTCCCGTCGCCAAGATCATCGCGGTGATCATCATCATCGTCACCGGCCTGACGCTGGCGTTCGGCGACACGTCGGGCGGCTTCCGCCGCCTGATCCAGATCGTGTTCGGTCTCTCGATCGCCTTCGCGGCGTCGAGCTTCTTCCTGTCCTTCTTCTCGTTCGGCGGCGGAGCGCTCGTCTGATGGCGGGCATCGCGGATCAGGCCGGCGAGGTGCCGGGCTTCACGGTCGCGGTCCATCGGGCGCTGACCGAGCCGATTCTGCTCGGCGGCGCCCCGCGCGCCATCGCCATCATGAACGGGACGCTTGCGGGCGCAGTCGGCTTGGGCCTCCGCCTCTGGCTCGTCGGGATCGCAATCTGGGCGATCGGCCATGTCGCGGCCGTCTGGGCGGCGAAGCGCGATCCGCTCTTCGTCGACGTGGTGCGGCGCCATCTGCGCATTCCCGCGCACCTTTCGGTCTGAGGGAGGGCGTCGCCGTGATGAACCTCGCCGAATATCGCAACCGCAACAGCCGGCTCGCCGACTTCCTGCCCTGGGTCGCGCTGGTCGGCGCCGGCCTCGTCCTCAACAAGGACGGCAGCTTCCAGCGCACAGCGCGGTTTCGTGGCCCCGATCTGGACTCGGCCGTCCCGGCCGAGCTGGTCGCGGTCGCTGGCCGCCTCAACAATGCTTTCCGCCGTCTCGGCTCCGGCTGGGCGATCTTCGTCGAGGCGCAGCGCCATCCCTCGAACCGCTATCCCGACAGCAAATTCCCCGATGCGGCCTCCGCCCTGGTCGATGCCGAGCGCAAGGCCGATTTCGAGGAAGCCGGCGCACACTTCGAGTCCAGCTACTTCCTGACGTTCGCCTGGCTCCCGCCGGCCGAGGATGCCGCCCGCGCCGAAACCTGGCTCTACGAGGGCCGCGAGACGTCGGGCATCGACCCGCGCGAGACGCTGACCGGCTTTGCCGATCGCACCGACCGCATCCTGCGCCTGGTCGAAGCCTTCATGCCGGAATGCCGCTGGCTCGATGATGCCGAAACCCTGACCTATCTGCACGGATGCGTCTCGACCAAGCGCCATCGCGTCCGCGTTCCCGAGACACCGATCTACCTCGATGCGCTGCTCGCCGATCAGCCGCTCGCCGGTGGGCTCGAACCGCGGCTTGGCGATCAGCATGTTCGCATTCTGACGATCACCGGATTCCCCAACGCCACGACGCCCGGCCTGCTCGACGAGCTGAACCGGCTCGCCTTTCCCTATCGTTGGTCGACCCGCGCCATCCTGCTCGACAAGACCGACGCAACGAAGCTGCTGACCAAGATCCGCCGGCAATGGTTCGCCAAGCGCAAATCGATCGCCGCGATCCTCAAGGAAGTGATGACCAACGAGGCGTCCGTCCTCGTCGACACCGATGCGGCGAACAAGGCGGCCGATACCGACATGGCGCTGCAGGAACTCGGCGCCGACTATGCCGGCATGGCCTATGTCACCGCGACAGTGACGGTGTGGGACGCCGATCCGCGCGCCGCCGACGAGAAGCTGCGGCTGGTCGAGAAGGTCATCCAGGGCCGCGACTTCACCGCCATGGTGGAGACGGTGAACGCGGTCGATGCCTGGCTCGGATCGCTGCCGGGCCACGTCTACGCCAATGTTCGGCAGCCGCCGATCTCCACGCTCAATCTCGCCCACATGATCCCGCTCTCGGCGGTATGGGCGGGACCGGAACGGGACGAGCATTTTGCAGCGCCCCCACTGCTCTTCGGCAAGACCGAAGGCTCGACCCCGTTTCGGTTATCCCTTCATGTCGGCGATGTCGGCCATACGCTGATCGTCGGCCCGACCGGCGCGGGCAAGTCCGTGCTGTTGGCGCTGATGGCGCTTCAGTTCCGACGCTACGCGCGTTCGCAGATCGTCGCCTTCGATTTCGGCGGATCGATCCGCGCGGCCGCGCTCGCCATGGGCGGCGACTGGCACGACCTCGGCGGCGATCTCAGCGACGGCGCATCCGACAGCGTAAGCCTTCAGCCGCTCGCGCGCATCCAAGACGTGCCCGAGCGGGCCTGGGCCGCCGACTGGCTGGTCGCCATCCTGATCCGCGAAGGCGTGACGATTACGCCAGAGGTGAAAGAGCATCTCTGGACGGCGCTGACCTCGCTCGCCAGCGCCCCGGTCGAGGAGCGCACCCTTACGGGCCTCGCCGTGCTGCTCCAGTCGAACGATCTGAAGCAGGCGCTGCGTCCCCATTGTGTGGGCGGCCCCTATGGCCGGTTGCTCGACGCCGAGCATGAATATCTCGGCTCGGCCTCGGTCCAGGCGTTCGAGACCGAAGGACTGATCGGTACCGGCGCCGCGCCCGCCGTGCTCGCCTATCTCTTCCATCGCATCGATGATCGTCTCGATGGCGCGCCGACACTGATCATCATCGATGAAGGCTGGCTTGCGCTCGACGACGATGGTTTCGCCGGACAGCTCCGCGAGTGGCTCAAGACCCTGCGCAAGAAGAACGCGAGCGTCATCTTCGCTACGCAGTCGCTGTCGGACATCGACGGCTCGGCGATCGCGCCGGCGATCATCGAGAGCTGCCAGACCCGGCTCCTTCTCCCTAATGAGCGCGCGATTGAGCCGCAGATCACCGCGATCTATCGGCGCTTCGGTCTCAACGATCGCCAGATCGAGATCATCGCGCGGGCCATGCCCAAGCGCGACTACTACTGCCAGTCCCGGCGCGGCAACCGCGTGTTCGAACTCGGCCTGTCCGACGTCGCGCTCGCCCTCTGCGCCGCGTCGTCGAAGACCGACCAGGCCGCAATCGCGCGCATCGTCGCCGAGCATGGCCGCGATGGCTTTCTCGCCGCCTGGCTCAACCACCGCGAAGTCGGTTGGGCGGCCGACCTCATTCCCACGCTCATCAACAAGGAGAAGTCCTCATGAAACTGCGCCAATCTCGCGCAGCGCGGTTCGCTGCCGCGCTGCTGACCGCTCCCGTCGCGCTCGCGCCCATGCTGGCGACGCCCGCGCACGCCATCATCGTGTTCGACCCGTCGAACTACGCGCAGAATGTCCTGACGGCGGCGCGCTCGCTCCAGCAGATCACCAACCAGATCACCTCGCTTCAGAACGAAGCGCAGATGCTGATCAACCAGGCGCGCAATCTGGCGAACCTGCCTTTCTCGTCGCTGCAACAGCTTCAGCAGTCGGTGCAGCGGACGCAGCAGTTGCTGAGCCAAGCGCAGAACATCGCTTACGATGTCCAGCAGATCGACCGGATATTCCAGCAGAAGTACGGGAACGTGTCGCTGTCGGCCTCCGATCAGCAACTCGTCGCCGATGCGCGCTCGCGCTGGCAGAACACCGTCGGCAGCCTGCAGGACGCCATGCGCGTGCAGGCAGGCGTCGTCGGCAACATCGACACCAATCGTGCTCAGATGTCCGCGCTGGTCGGCCAGAGTCAGGGCGCGACGGGGGCGCTCCAGGCGACGCAGGCCGGCAACCAGCTTCTCGCGCTTCAGGCGCAGCAGCTCGCCGATCTCACAGCCGTCGTCGCGGCGAACGGCCGGGCACAGGCATTGCAATCGGCCGAACAGGCAGCCGCTGCGGAGCAGGGTCGCGAGCAGCGCCGTCGCTTCCTGACGCCGGGCCAGGGCTACCAGCCCGGCAACGCCCGCATGTTCCCGAATAGCAGCAACTGAGGCCCGCGCGATGGACGGCAAGACCCTCGCTCGCATCGGCGCCATCGTCTTCGTCGCGGTCGCCATCACGGCGACCGCGATCGAGATGAATCGGAAGGACGTTCGGCCCGAAGCATTCGCGACACAGGGCCGTTCTGTCGTATCGCAAGATCCTCTCGCGGCCGAACTTCTCCGCTGCTCCGAGATCGGCGAATCCGGTACACGCGATCCCGGCTGCCTAAGGGCATGGGCCGAGAACCGCCGCCGCTTCCTTGGCCAATCGGCTCCCGCGGTGTCGTCGGCCCCGGCTTCGCCAACGACATTGTTTCCGAATGCGCCGGCATCGGCCGACCCCGTCCGCAAGGAAAGCACGCCGGCGGATCTGACCGGGCCTGCGATGCAGGCCGAGCCAGCCCGGCCGGAGGGCCGCTGACATGGGCGGCACCGGCGTCATTGACCATTTCCTCGAAGTCTTCACGCGCTACATCGACGGCGGCTTCGGCCTGCTCGGCGGCGAGGTCGGCTTCATCGCCACGACGCTGATCGTCATCGACGTGACGGTGGCCGCGCTCTTCTGGTCATGGGGCGCCGACGACGACATCGTGGCGCGCCTCGTCAAGAAGACGCTGTTCGTCGGCGTCTTCGCTTATCTGATCTCCAACTGGAACAATCTCGCCCGCATCATCTTCGAGAGTTTTGCCGGTCTCGGCCTGAAGGCATCGGGCACAAGCTTCGCCGTCAGCGATCTCTTGCGTCCGGGAAAGGTGGCTCAGACCGGACTCGACGCCGGCCGCCCGCTACTCGACTCCATCTCCGGCCTGATGGGCTATTGGTCCTTCTTCGAGAACTTCATCCAGATCGCCTGCATGTTCTTTGCCTGGGCGCTGGTGCTGCTCGCCTTTTTCATCCTCGCCATCCAGCTCTTCGTCACTCTGATCGAATTCAAGCTGACGACGCTCGCAGGCTTCGTGCTGATCCCGTTTGGTCTGTTCGGCAAGTCCGCCTTCATGGCCGAACGGGTGCTTGGCAACGTCATCTCCTCTGGCATCAAGGTGCTGGTGCTCGCCGTCATCATCGGCATCGGCTCGACGCTGTTCTCCGAGTTCACCGCCGGCTTCGGCGGCAATACGCCGTCGATCGACGACGCAATGGCGATCGTGCTGGCCGCACTTTCTCTTCTCGGCCTCGGCATCTTCGGTCCCGGTATCGCCAATGGCCTCGTCTCTGGCGGCCCGCAGCTCGGTGCGGGTGCGGCGGTCGGAACCGGGCTTGCCGCCGGCGGTATGGTTGCCGCTGGCGCCGCCACGGTCGGCGCAGTCGCCTCTGGGGGTGCGGCACTGGCAGGAGGCGCTGCCGCCGCAGCTCGTGGCGGGGCCGCGATCGCGGGCGGGGCCTCCACGGCCTACAGCCTTGGCGCCGCCGGACAGTCAGGCGCCTCGGCCGTCGCATCTGGACTCGGCAATGTCACCAACACGGGCGCGAAGGCCGCTGTCTCGCCGCTGAAACGCGCTGCCGGCCGCGCCGCCGACAGCCTGAAGCAGAGCTACCAAGGCGGTAGCCAGGCCGCGACCGGGATCGCCACAGGGGCATCCGCCCCAGTGGCGGGCGAGGCCAACGCTTCCGTCGCATCCTCGTCCGCCACCGACAGCCCGCCGGCCTGGGCGAAGCGCATGAAGCGCTCGCAACAGATGACCCATGGCGTTCAGGCCGCCGCTCACGCCGTTCGCAGCGGCGACAGTCATGGCGGCGGCTCCTCCGTCAACCTCTCCGAAAGCGACTGACCATGTTCAAACGACCTTCCACGCATTACGGCAAAGCCCCCCAGCCCGAGACGCCCTATCAGCGCGCCGCTCAGGTCTGGGACGATCGTATCGGCTCCGCCCGCGTTCAGGCCCGCAACTGGCGCTACATGGCTTTCGGCTCGCTGGCGCTCGCGGGCGGGCTTTCGGCCGCGCTGGTCTGGCAGTCGGCCAACGGCTCGATCGTGCCCTGGGTGGTGCAGGTCGACCGGCTCGGTCAGGCGCAGGCGGTCGCGCCGGCGACCGCAGACTACCAGCCGAACGACCCGCAAATCGCCTTCTACCTCGCGCGCTTCATCGAGCAGGTCCGCTCGATCCCATCCGATGCCATCATCGTGCGGCAGAACTGGCTGCGCGCCTACGACTTCACGACACAGGGCGGCGCGCTCGCACTCAACGACTATGCTCGCGCCAACGACCCCTTCACCAAAGTCGGCAAGCAGCAGATCGCGATCGAGGTGTCGTCGGTCATCCGCGCCTCGCCATCGAGCTTCCGCATCGCCTGGATCGAGCGCCGCTATCAGGATGGCTCGCTGGCTTCCACCGAGCGCTGGTCCGCCATCCTCACCGTTGTCGTGCAGCCCCCTCGCGACGCCGACACGCTGCGGAAGAATCCCCTCGGAATCTACATCAACGCCATCAATTGGTCGAAGGAGCTTGGACAATGACACCGACCTTCCGCAAAGCCGGGAGGCCGGCTTTCCTCAACCGTGCCGTTCCGGGTTTCCGTAAATCCGGCTTGCCGCTTCTCCTGCTTTGCACGTCGGCGCTGGCGGGCTGTGCCGGACACACGCCACCGCCCGAGATTTCCTATGACGATGCCGCGCCCGCCGTCATCGCCGCCGATCCGCCGAAACCCGTGCGGGTCGTGGAGCTACCGAAGCCACTCCCGCTGCCCGGCCAGTTGAAGCCCGTCGACAAGGACGGCAAGCCCGAGCCGGAACCGACCGATCCGGCCGCGCGCGTCAACCAGGCCAACGCCGCCGCGCGCGTCCAGCCGGTGCGCAACGGCTTTATCAATTCGATGCAGGTTTATCCCTTCGTCGATGGCGCGCTCTATCAGGTCTACGCCTCGCCGGGGCAAATCACCGACATCGCGCTTCAGCCCGGCGAGCAGCTCGTCGGCTCCGGTCCCGTCGCTGCTGGCGACACGGTGCGTTGGATCATCGGCGACACCGAGAGCGGTGTTGGCGCGGCCAAGCAGGTCCATATCCTCGTGAAGCCGACGCGCGCCGAGCTGATGACCAATCTCGTCATCAACACCGACCGGCGCACCTATCACATGGAGCTGCGCGCTACGCCCTCGACCTACATGGCGTCGGTATCCTGGCAATATCCTCAAGACCAGCTCATCGCGCTACGCCGGCAGAACCAGCAAGCCGAAGCCGCGCAGCCGGTGTCAAACGGCATCGATCTCGCCCGTGTCAATTTCCGCTACGAGGTGACGGGCGACCGCGCGCCGTGGCGGCCGCTGCGCGCCTTCGATGACGGGAGACAGGTGTTCATCGAATTTCCACGCGGAATCGGCCAGGGCGAGATGCCACCCCTGTTCGTCGTCGGACCGGAAGGCGACACGTCCGAACTGGTGAACTACCGGGTGCGCGGCAACTATATGATCGTCGACCGCCTGTTCGCCGCAGCCGAACTGCGCTTCGGGTCCGGCAAGAGCCAGAAGCGCGTCCGCATCTCCCGCACCGATGGGAGGCCGGCATCGTGAGCGACGAACTCGAACCCGAAAAGCAAGAAGGTCGGGGGCCGACGGATGAAGCCGGGCCGGAGACTCCGGCCGAGGATGGCGCCCGGCCGCTGACCGGCGAGCCGGCCGCGACCATGCGGCTACGCGCCGAGCCGCCGCGGGTGACGCGCCTTTCCCGAAAGGTGCTGGCTGGATTGGGTCTCGCCGCAAGTCTCGGTGTTGGTGGCGCTCTGATCTATGCGCTTCAGACCCGTCATCAAGGCCAGGGTCAGGAACTCTATTCCACGGACAATCGCTCGACACCTGACGGTCTCGCTGGCCTGCCGAAGGACTATTCGGGCGTGCCGAAGCTCGGCCCGCCGCTCCCCGGCGATCTTGGCCGCCCGATCCTCAACGCACAGAATGGCGGCCCCGTGCCGGCGATCGGCGCGCCCACAACGGGACCCGTAGGACCCAGCCCGGAGGAACAGCGCCGCGCGCAGGAGCTGGAAGCAGCGAGGACCGCGCGTCTGTTCGCGTCCACGGAAACGCGGCCCGCGAGTAACGCGACCGCCGGCCAGACTGCGTCAACTATCGCGCCGCAATCGGATCTCACCGGCCTCGGACTCGCGCCGCAACCGGCGACGCCTTCGGCGCAGGACCGCCAGCTCGCGTTCCTCAATCAGGCGCCGGACAAGCGCACCGTCTCGCCGGATCGCATCGCTGCGCCGGCGTCGAAGAACGTGCTACAGGCCGGCGCGGTCATCGCGGCCGCGCTCATCACCGGCATCCGCTCCGATCTCCCAGGCCAAATCACCGCGCAGGTGACCGAAAACGTCTATGACAGCCCGACCGGCAAGATCCTGCTCGTGCCCCAGGGCACCCGCCTCATCGGACAATATGACAGCGGGATCGCCTTCGGTCAGCGACGCATTCTCCTCGTCTGGAACCGCCTGATCTTCCCCAACGGCCGCTCCATTGTCTTGGAGCGTCAACCCGGCGCCGACTCAGAGGGCTATGCCGGCCTTGAGGACGGTGTGGACTACCATTGGGGCGAACTGTTCAAGGCCGCAGCGCTTTCCACTCTCCTCAGTGTCGGCGCCGAGGCCGGCACATCCGGACAGGAGAGCGACATCATCCGTGCGCTCCGCAATGGCGCGTCTGACAGCATCAACCAGACCGGCCAGCAGATTGTCCAGCGCCAACTCAATATAGCGCCGACGCTCACAATCCGGCCGGGTTTCCCCGTCCGCGTCATCCTTACGCGCGATCTAATGCTCGAACCTTATGGGAGCTGACATGACGAAGCTGAAGCTCGGCCCAATCGCCGACGATAAGCCGGTGAAGGTCACGCTGGAGCTGCCAGCTAGCCTTCATCGCGACCTTGCGGCATATGCCGAAATTCTCGGCCGTGAGACCAATCATCCCCCGGCCGACCCCTTGCGATTGATCGTGCCCATGTTGCAACGCTTTATCGAAACGGATCGAGGTTTCGCAAAGACGCGACGGTTTATTGGACCCTCGAAGGTCGATAGCTGATTCTTTGGCCGGGTTGCGGCGAACGAACAAACACTCGCTGCGCCGCTAACGTGCGAGAGCACCAACGATATGCAGCCCTAGCGCCACAAGCGATAGCCACAATGCTTCGTCCCAATGGTTGAATCCGTCCCTCTGAAAAAAGCGTTCCTTGAGCATCAGCGCGAAGGCCACGCAACACGCGGAATAAAGGCCGATCCAGAAGGAGACGGCCGTGAGATAGCCGGCCTTGCCGTATGTACCGATTACGGCCGAAATCGCGAGTTTCGTGCAGAAGCGACGGATCGCCAAGCGCGATTCGGCATTGAGGCGGGACGGCATGATTCGGTCGGTCGATCTCGATCATTTTTTCTGTGTCTATCGACTTCCGAATAAAGACCGCATCAAATTTACGCCGCAGCGAGGGGGCGCGCTTCGGTAGGTCGGTGAAGCGATCACTACAAGGTTCTTACAGGACGCCCCCAAACATTGCGCCACCCTAACACCGGCCATGTTAACCGTCCGCCCATGCGGCTCGAGGACGGTCTTGGTCGTTGGCTCAGCGTGCTACGCGATCCCGATGAACGCTCGCGTAAACATTTACGGCTGTTCGGAGGTCAGGTCGGCTTCATCGTTCTATTTTGCTCTCCTACACTGGTCATTGACCAGCACCGACCGTTACTCTTCGTATCGCTAATCCATCTCATGTTCGGGTTTTCGGCGGCGCTCGTATTCGGCGTCGCGCTCTGGAAACGCAATCCAATTCCTCCCGCCCGCCTGTGCGTCTGGGATCACGGCGTCGCCATGCTCCTTTTAATGCTGATCAGTTCGGTCGTGCTTAGGGTAATGGCGTAAATGCACATGCAGTCACAGCCGATGTCGCACATCAGATCTGGCGACGTCAGCCTTGAGCTTCGCCCTGCTCGATCCCCGACCAACAGGACGATAGCGTCCGCATCCGCGGTTGATCCCATCGTCGCTTTGCAAAGCGGAGCGCTCGAGGACGAGCGCGTCGTGCGCCAGTGGCCGCAGGTGGCCCTGGACGGCTATGGAGCGATCGCGGTTATCGCCTCTGACGCAGCTAGCCGGCGCTATATCACACGCATTCTACAACGTGCTGGATGCATGGCGACCGGCTTCACCGAACCACAGGCGGTGTTGGACCCGCTCGCCGAACGCGAATACGATGTCGCTGTGGTGTCGGGCGACCCAGCGGAGCTGCCATGGTGCGCTTCCCTCCTTGGGGTGCGTCCCGATCTGGCCATGCTGTTCGCTTTTCAGAGCGGCAATTCAGACACCATTGCCAAGGCGATCGACTCTGGGATCGATTGTCTCGAAGCGCCCTTCCTGGAATCGGACCTGATCGCGCGTTCCGGACTGCTGTTCCGCTCCGTCTGGCGGCAGCGTGGCCTAATTATCCCAGGCGGCGAAGCCGCTGTCCGTCTCCACCTTTACCGGCCTCGCGTTCAAGTGAGGGGCCGTGAGATCGCGCTGACACCGGTTGAATACCGGACGCTCTGGGCCTTGGCGCAAAGCCGCGGCGGCGTTTCGCGTTTCTGCGATCTGGAGAAAAGCGTTTGGGGGACTTCCTCCAATGCGCGTCGCGTTGCGCTACGGCAAGTCATCCAGGGTCTCCGGCGCAAGCTGAACGAGCGTTCTGACGATCAGCGTCTCTTGAAGACCGAGCGGTGCGTCGGATACCGCCTGCTCAGCACATAGGCCCCCCGTCAATGCGAGGGGCCGGCGCCGCCCTCCGTGACTGAACGAGCTTTGTTACGGTCACTCCCCTCAGCCGTCTGCGGGGGTCGAGATGCGTTCCGCGATGCAGTTACCAATACCGCTCAGGATCGCGGAACCCAATCGTCGGGTCGATCGGCGGCTTGGCCTCGGCCAACCCGCAAAGCCATGCGGCGGCCATCAGCGCGCCGACTACGACGAAGAAGACAAGAATGCCTAGCTAGGTCCCCGATCGCTTCCGTAAAGAACCTTTAGCGCTGTCTCGCCGAGCGCAGCGTCAGCTTTGGTCGCCGTTGATTATCCGTTTGACGGACGGTCGCCACCTTGCGGCCGATCAGCAGCAGTTGATTGGCGTTGTCGTTGTATTCGCGACTCGCTGAGAGGTGCTTCTCCATTTTGGCAAGCTCCAGCGCGAGCGCCTGGGGAAGGTCTTGGCCAGGTGGATTCCACCGAGGGTCTGCTGCGAAGCGCCCATGAAAGAAATCTAATCCTTCAAGCGCCTCGATCTCGAAGATGCCCTTGAAGAGGGAAGCCAGTTCGTCGGTCGAGAAGAGGTGGAAGCTGAATGCCACGCGGCAGCCGTCAGCCAGCTCCACCTCGCACCAATTCCGCCGCTGGTCGTGGCGAAGCCGGCGCACGTCGCTGATTGCGGCGACAAGTCCGGACGCCATGCTCCCGACCGGCCGGACGGTCGTGATGAAACTGCCGCGGGTGACGCGCCCGAGTTCCCTTGCGACCGACGGGAGCTCCGCGAGAGGGATGTGGCTGAGCACGCTGTAGAGGCACAGCGTAAGGTCGACGCTGTTGTCCGCCTCGGGAAGGGGATGCGTGAGGTCGCCGACCGTGAATTCCAGCCTGACGCCGGGTAGAGACGAGAGGCCGCGGCAATTCACTCGGGCTTGCTGGATCTGCTCGGCGGAGACATCGAATCCGCGGGCCGAGATCTCGACGAAGCCCATTTCCCTGGCGTTGATCACCAGGCGCTTTAGCCATGTGCCGGGGCCGCACCCGGCGTCGAGAACGCTGAGGGAGGTTGTCCCTGACAGGCGTATCTCGCACAGCCTGGCCATGATGCATGTCCAGACCTGATGGTCCGCGTAGGCGTGCGGGCCGCTAAAGCGGAACAGATCCGACGTATCGCCGTCCGCATAGCTGCCATAGATGGCGCCGGACAGGTCATAGGCTTTAGCCACAGGCGACGTGCGAACTTCTTTGCTGATTGCGAGCATTTCAGGCCGCCTTCCGATAGGCGGGCGCTCTGCTCTTCGACGCATTGCTGCCATGGAAGCTGGCCTGCCGAAAAATGAGGGCGCTGGCTTGAGGAAGCTCGACGATCAGGTCAGGGCGACGCCCATTTTCGGAGAGCGCGAATTTTCGCGCCCATTCCCGATTGATGAAATAACCTGATCGGCTGCAGGACTGGTCTTGAACAACCCAATGGCCCAGATGATCGGGGGCCATGAAAAAAAGCTGCTGTGACCCGTCGTCAGGGTCATCGGACTCGTCGGAGGTCATACTCCATCTCCTTTGCTTGTGAGTGATCATGTGCGCCTCGCTGGGCGGCGCGGTGTTCTGCTCATGCCGCCCGCTCGCTCAGAAGAGGATGCCGGTCTCCACCAGGGCGCGGACCTGATCGCGCTGGTTAAAGTCGCGGCCGAAGCCGGATCCGGGTTGAAGGTGGCCAATCCCGGTGTAAGACAGCTCGCCACGCGCGAAGAACACGCCCTTCTGGTATGTCGGAGTAATGGTGAACGACCATGCGTCGCTCTTTGCGCCGTAGAGCAGGTTGGTCGGCGTGCAGTTGGCGTCCGCCCCGCACGTTCCGCCCGTTGTCTTCAGATACTCGGCGCGGGCGCCGAGCGACCATTCACTGTTTAGCGCGTATTTGACCAGCAGCGCGCCGCCATAGGTGTCGGCCGAGCGAATGATGCCGAGCTGATCATCACGCCCGACGTGGCTGTATTGCAGATAGGGGGTGAGCGTCAGCGGACCGCTGGTGTAAGTGTAGATGAGATTGAAGATACTGCTGTTGTTCTGAGCGAGGGGCGTCGCCACTGACGACTTGTCGCTCCGCGATAGGCTGCCGGCGCCGACGAAGCTGATCGAGTTCGACGCGTCGATCGCATAGCCCAACATGCCCGAAAGCCAGTTGAGCTTGCCGGAAAAATAGCCGTCGTTGAGCGAGACCGCCGCGGAGAGCGGCCCCCGCGCATAATTGATCTGCACGCCGCGGCTGATGGCCGGCTCCTGATTCCAAAGGAGGCCGCGTTCGATGTTGACGTTCTGAAAGGTGAAGGTCGATTCCGCTCCCACCATTGTCGGCAGCAAACCAGCCATGACCGTCAGCTCCGGCGTGATCACCCCCTTCGCGTAGGCGACCGGAACAGGACCAAACAACTGGTCCGTCGCCTTGGTCGCTTGCAGATAGGACGAGCCCAGCGACGGCAAGGAATATGCCCCCGCCTGAATGTAAAACTGCAAAGGCCCCTGAGTCGTCTGGATCTCGATCTGTCCGTTACTCAGATCGACGAACCCATCCTGATTGCCGATCCCGCCGGCATGGCTTGCGTGAGTCTGAAGGCCGCCGATCCCGCTCACCTGGCCGGAGATGGCGACCGATCCGAACGGACCGGCGTCGACCGTGAGGGGGTGGGGGTTTGGGGCGAGCGGCCCGGAGAAGCTAGGACTGGGAAGCGGGTCCGCGTTAGCGACGCCGGCCCAAGAAACGGCACCGCAACTGCCCAGCAAGAGGAGCACCCACAAGGCTGGACCGCCGAGGCGGCGACATCCGGAATGTCGAGCAGCACACAGAACAGGCGATGGGTGTGATAGCGGGCTTATCATTAGGTGCATTCCCTTTGCGTGAAGGTCAATGCACGCAAGAAGTAAGAGGAAGGGCGTAAAATCGGCACCTTATCTTCCACTTATTCGTAAGTACCGTATAAGGACGCCGCCCTCCCCTACGCGGAGAACGTAGATTTCGCTGAGTCTGCAATGAGCTGCGAAGTGCGGGAGTCTCCCGTTGCAAAGCCGTCGCGCACCTTGGCCAAGGTGTTGGCCACGCTTAAGAAGCGCCGGAAAGCAGGATTATCATTCTCATCCGACCATATCCCGCAGAACGGAATGAAGCATCCAGTCAGGGGACGATACTCAACGCCGGCAAATCGCGCTTCTACAACGGAGTCGCTCGCCAAGGTAATGCCGCGTCCACAAGCGACGAGCTGCATCAAGGTTTGACGAGACACGCTGTCACGCAGAATGTCGGGGCGGTGGCCAAGCGCGGAGAGATTGCGAAAAAGGAAGCTTTCTATATCCCTCCCCGGCGCAACTTCAGTCACTATGAAGCGCCTATAACGTATGTCATCGAAAGAGATTTCCGATTGACGTGCAAGGGGGTCCCCTTGTGCCACAACAACGTATACCTGTTCCGTCCAGAAGCGAACGGAATTGAAGCCTGCGACTTCAAGGGGCTCAGTCACGAATGCAATATCAAGCTCATGACGACGTATCGCCGGGATGAGTTCGATATGGTCGCCCTCGACGAACTCGAGTTGAACCTCGCTGTGATGCTTACCGAATCGGGCAATCAGCTCCGCAACGAAGCCGGTAGCCAAAGAAGAAAAAAGGCCAATCCGGATAACGCCGCTTCCCCCGCGCCCGATCGCGCCAACCTCTCGGATAGCATACTCAATTTGCGTCAGCGCACATTCCGCCCTCCGGACGAAATTCTCTCCGGCCTGCGTAAGAAGAACGCCCGAGCGCCGCCGGATGAAAAGACTGGAACCGAGCGCGTCTTCTAAATCCCGAATTTTCCGGCTGATCGTCGACTCCCGCACGCCGAGCTTGCTAGAAGCTCTTCTCAAACTCCCTTCCTCGGCGGCCGTCACGACAAAGCGAAGCTGCCGAACCTCGACGTTGCATTTCCGCATAGATCCGATCAGTTTGCCGAGCGGCTTAGATTGAGATGGCCGCGTCGAAGCCGCGGTTCATTTCGGCCTTGCCCGAGATTGTCGTGTGATATGTAGTGGCATAAACGTATAACTGCGTCGTAGGCGATCGCGTATAAGTCCGGTGCAGCGTTTTTTCCGCTAGCATAAAAACGGCGCAAAATTCCGTACCTCTAGGAAATTGCCCTCCGTCGGCTGTTGGCCGAGCGCGCCGCGACCGCAGTATTCGCGGTGAACCAGGTTTACCCCTGCTGCATTTTCTGATGTCTTTACACCGTCCTTACGTCTTGGCGTAAAAACTCAGCACCACTCTGACATGCGGCGCTCTACATCCATCACAGCATTCCAAGCTGAAAATGGAGCCAGCACGCATGCTCGACACTCTCCCATCACTTAAAGCCCGGCCGCCAGCGAAGCGATTGGCAGCCCACTCGCCCTCGCTGATCAGCGCTCCGCGCTTTCTCATTCGCTCTCAATCCTATGGAGGTCAGCCATGGCCGCTGCCGCGATGACCTGGCTCGCCGGTCTCTGCGCCGCCGGCCTCACGATTTACCTGTTCTATGCTCTCGTGAAGCCAGAGCGCTTCTGAGGCTGGCAATCGCAACATTAAAACTCGGTGACAACTATGGGCGACCTCATTTTCGTAGCTGTGACGCTTGTTTTCTTCGCAACCACGGCAGGGTTCATCATCGCCCTGGATCGGATTTGAGGGGGCGCTCGTCATGACTGAAGACATCACACAGTTTGTAATCATACTCGCGATCATGACTGGACTGGTCGTGGTCCTCGGCAAGTGGATGACGCACATGTTCACGAGCCCCGCCGACAACATTGTCGAACGTGGCACCTATCGCATTCTCGGCGTCGATCCGGCGGAGAAGATGTCCTGGAAACGCTATGGCATGGTGCTGCTGCTCAGCAACGCCGCCATGATGTTGCTCGGCTATCTCGTCCTTCGCCTGCAACAATATCTGCCGGGCGACACGCTCGGGCGCGCGTCGCAGACGCCGGATCTGGCCTTCAACACCGCCGCATCCTTCATCACCAACACCAACTGGCAGTCCTATTCGGGCGAATCCAGTCTTTCGAACTTCTCGCAGATGGCGGTCATCACCTTCCTGATGACGGTCAGCGCGGCGACAGGCGTGGCCGCGGCAGGCGGCTTCATCCGCGGGCTCAGCCGCAAGACCTCGGCGGACATCGGCAACTACTGGGTCGACTTCACCCGCGTCGTCTACCGCCTGTTCCTGCCGCTCTGCTTCGTCATGGCGCTGGTCTACGTCTGGCAGGGAATGCCGCAGACGCTGATGTCGGACACGATCGTCACGACGCTCGAAGGCATGAAGCAGCAGCTCATCATCGGGCCGGTCGCCAGCCTTGAATCGATCAAGCACATCGGGACCAACGGTGGCGGCTTCTTCGGCATGAACGCCGCCCACCCATTCGAGAACCCGACCCCGCTTACCAACACGCTGCACATCCTCAGCATGCTGCTGATCCCCTCGGCGCTGACCTACACGTTCGGTGCGATGATCCTGCGCCGCAAGCAGGGCTGGGCCTTCTTCGCGGCCTTCCTGATCATGTTCGTCGCCTTCCTTGCGCTGATCTACAGCGCTGAACGTGCCGGCAATCCGCTGCTCGCCACGCTCGGCGCCGACCAGGCCCAAACCGAGATCCTCGGCGGCGGCAACATGGAGGGCAAGGAGCTTCGCTTCGGCATCGCTCAGACCAGCCTGTTCGCCACGACCACCACCGCGGCGACGACCGGTTCGGTCGACGCGATGCATTCCTCGCTGACCCCGCTGGGCGGCCTGGTGCCGATCGCACAGATGATGCTGAACAACGTGTTCGGCGGCGATGGCGTCGGTCTCATCAACCTCGTCACCTACGCGATCCTGACCGTGTTCCTTGTCGGCATGATGATCGGTCGCACGCCCGAGTTCCTCGGCAAGAAGGTCGAAGCGCGGGAGATGAAATATGTGATGCTCGCGGTACTGGCGCATCCGTTCAGCATCCTGGGCTTCACGGCGCTCGCCTGCCTGATGCCTTCGACCCTCGATAGCCTGGCCAACACAGGGCCGCACGGCTTCAGCGAGGTGCTCTATGCCTACACCTCCGGCACGGCCAACAATGGCTCGGCCTTCGCCGGCCTCAACGCCAACACGCCGTTCTTCAACACGACGATCGGTCTCGCCATGCTGGTCGGGCGATATCTCACTCTGCTGCCGATGCTGGCGGTCGCCGGCGTGATGGCCGCCAAGAAAACCGTGCCGGCTGGCCCGGGCACTCTGTCGACGGCGACGCCGCTGTTCACCGGGCTGCTTGTCTTCGTGATCATCGTCGTCGGCGGCCTGACCTTCCTGCCGGCGCTCGCCCTCGGCCCCATCGTCGAGCATCTGCTGATGCTCGCGGGCACGACCTTCTAAGGACAGATCCCATGCGAGAGATATCCAAAACCACCAATACGCATGCGTCGGCCGGCCCTCTTCTGGGCGGCCTCACGCGCCCGGTCCTCGTCTCCGCCGTGTTCTTCATGGCGGTCACCGGGATCGCCTATCCGCTGGCGACGACCGGCGTCGCGACGCTGTTCTTCCCCGCACAGTCGCGAGGAAGCATCGTGACGGCCGACGGCAAGGACGTGGGCTCCCGGGTCATCGGCCAATATTTCACCCGGCCGGACTATTTCCATGGCCGGCCCAGCACGACCTCCGGAACAGATCCCAACGATCCGTCCAAAACGGTCGACCAGCCCTATAACGCCGCCGCCAGCGGCGCGAGCAATCAAGGCGCGATCAGCAAGAAGCTGATCGAGGCAGTGACGGAACGGACCGCGGCCTATCGTGAAGAGAATGGCCTTGCCGCCAACGCGCCCGTGCCAATCGATGCTGTCACCGCGTCTGGATCGGGCCTCGATCCGCATATCTCGCTCGCCAATGCGCGATTGCAGGTTGCCCGAGTCGCCAAGGCGCGGGGCCTGTCCCCCGACAAAGTGATGGAGCTCGTCGACCAGAATACGAGCGGTCGCCAACTCGGCGTCCTCGGCGATCCCAGAATCAATGTTCTCGAACTCAATCTCGCGCTGGATGCGGCGGCCCCCGCCCGTCCGGCCGCGCAATAAGAAAGCGGTGCCATCATGACACAGTTTGATGCAGCCGCGCCTCACAGCGCAGCGATCGGCACCGGACCCAAGCCGATCAATTGGGCGTCGGTAATCGGCCAGGCGTTCAGCAAGCTCTCCCCGCGGGTGCAGCTGAAGAACCCGGTGATGTTCGTCGTCTATCTCGGCAGCATCGTCACGACGCTGCTCTGGATCCAGGCGCTGCGCGGACAGGGCGAAGCCTCGGCCGCGTTCATTTTCGCCATCGCGATCTGGCTCTGGTTCACGGTGCTCTTCGCCAATGCGGCCGAGGCCCTGGCCGAGGGCCGCGGCAAGGCGCAAGCTGATGCGCTACGGGCCACGCGCCAACGGGTGATCGCCCGGATGCTCAAGGAGCCCACCCGTGAGAGCGAATCCTGGCCGCAGCCGAGTGATGAACTCGACGTTGGCGCCTACGTCCTGGTCGAGGCCGGAGAGATCATTCCCGCCGATGGCGAGGTCATACAAGGCGCGGCGTCGGTCGACGAGTCCGCGATTACCGGCGAATCCGCGCCCGTCATCCGGGAATCGGGCGGCGACTTCTGCTCCGTCACCGGCGGCACGCGCGTTCTTTCCGACTGGATCATCGTGCGGGTGACCGCGCGGCCCGGCGAGGCCTTTCTCGACCGCATGATCGCGATGGTGGAAGGCGCCCAGCGCGGCAAGACCCCGAACGAGGTCGCGCTCACCATCCTGCTGGTCGCGCTCACCCTGATCTTCCTTCTCGTATGCGTGACCTTGATGCCGTTCTCGAGCTTCGGCACCATCATGAACGGGTCCGGATCGGTCGTGACGATCACGGTTCTGATCGCGCTTCTGGTGTGCCTGATCCCGACGACGATCGGCGCCCTGCTCTCGGCGATCGGCATCGCGGGAATGAGCCGGATGATGAAGGCCAATGTGCTCGCCACGTCCGGCCGCGCCATCGAAGCCGCCGGCGACGTTGACGTGTTGCTCCTCGACAAGACAGGCACGATCACACTCGGAAACCGCGAAGCGACCAAATTCCTTCCGGCGCCTCAGGTGACGGAGCGGGCGCTTGCCGACGCGGCCCAGCTTGCATCACTCGCGGATGAAACGCCCGAGGGCCGCTCGATCGTGGTGCTGGCGAAGAACGCCTTCGCGCTTCGCGGCCGCGAGCTGCACGGCGCGGAAGCGCTCCCCTTCAGCGCCCATACCCGCATGAGCGGGATCAACATCGACGGCCGGCAGATCCGAAAGGGCGCCGCCAGCGCCATTCGCGCGCATGTCGAGGCGATGGGTGGCGTGTTCCCGCAGGAGGTCGCCAAGATCGTCGACGAGGTCTCCCGCCGTGGCAGCACGCCGCTGGTCGTCAGCGACGATGTCCGTGTCCTTGGCGTGGTCGAACTCAAGGACATCATCAAGGGCGGCATCAAGGAGCGTTTCGCCGAACTGCGCGGCATGGGCATCAAGACCGTGATGATCACGGGCGACAACAAGTTGACCGCGGCCGCGATCGCCGCCGAGGCCGGCGTCGATGACTATCTCGCCGAGGCGACGCCGGAGGACAAGCTGAGGCTGATCCGCGAGTACCAGGCCGAAGGCCGCCTCGTCGCCATGACCGGCGACGGCACCAACGACGCGCCGGCGCTGGCCCAGGCCGACGTTGCGGTGGCGATGAACAGCGGAACACAGGCCGCCAAGGAGGCCGGCAACATGGTCGACCTCGACAGCAACCCGACCAAGCTGTTGCGCGTCGTCGAGGTGGGCAAGCAGATGATCATGACCCGCGGCGCGCTGACCACGTTCAGCGTCGCCAACGATCTGGCCAAATACTTCGCCATCATCCCCGCCGCCTTCGTCGCGACCTATCCGCCCCTGGCCGTGCTCAATGTCATGGGGCTTCACAGCCCGGCTTCGGCGATCCTGTCGGCAGTGATCTTCAACGCCTTGATCATCGTCGTCCTGATCCCGCTTGCCTTGCGCGGCGTCAAGTATCGGGCCGAACCGGCCGACCGGCTGCTCAGCCGCAACCTGCTGATCTATGGTTTGGGCGGGATCATCGTGCCGTTTATCGGTATAAAGCTGATCGACGTCGTGCTGACCCCCTTCTTCTGATGAGGATCGGGAAGCCGAACAAGGCGAAAGCCGAAGGTTATTGACGACCATGAAAGATCAGCGACCCGATCCCGACGCACTTCTGGAGGTCGCGACGGATGAAAGCCATCGCTCCAAACGCGGACAACTGAAGATTTTCTTCGGCGCCTGCGCAGGGGTCGGCAAGACCTTCGCGATGCTCAACGCCGCCCGCCAACTCCAGGCGGACGGGGTGCCCGTCGGGATCGGGATCGTTGAGACCCATGGCCGCAAAGACACCGAAGAGCTGATCCAGGGTCTTCCGGTGCTGCCGCGCAAGACGATGAGCGGCAACGGCAAGCCCACGACCGAGTTCGACCTCGATGGTGCGCTCTCATCAGGGTACAAGCTGCTGGTTGTTGACGAACTGGCCCACACCAACGTCGCAGGCAGTCGCCATGCCAAACGCTGGCAAGACGTCGAGGAACTGCTCGACGCCGGCATCGACGTCTTCACCGCCCTCAACGTCCAGCACCTGGACAGTCTCAACGATATCGTCGGCGGCATCATTGGCATCCGCGTTCGCGAGACGGTCCCCGACCGTATCTTCGACGCTGCAACCGACGTCGTCCTGGTCGATCTGCCCCCGGACGATCTCCTCGCGCGCATGAACGCGGGCAAGGTGTACCTGCCGGTTTCGATCGAGCGGGCCCGACAGAATTTCTTCCGGCGCGGCAACCTGATTGCGCTGCGCGAGCTTGCGCTGCGGCGCGTCGCCGACCGGGTCAATTCGGACGTGCGAACCTACCGGGTGTCGCATGCCATCCGCACCGTATGGCCCACCCAGGACCTGCTCATGGTGTGTGTCAGGGCCGACCGCTCGCAGGAAAAGCTTGTCCGCGAGGGCACCCGCCTCGCCCAGCGTCTGCAAGCCAAATGGATCGTCGTCCACGTCGACCAGCCCTATCGCGGCGATGACGCCCAAGCGCGTGGTTCGCTTCTGGAGATCGCCGCCGCGGCCCAGGCGGCCGGCGCCGAATTCGCCAACATCCCCGGCCAGGATGTCGCCGAAACCCTGCTGGATTATGCACGCAAGCGCAATGCCACCAAGCTCATCCTCGGCAATCCCGCCGGTCGACAATTCATCCCGTTCAAGCCGCGCCTTCAGGAGCGTATTGCGCGCGCCAATCCGGAAGTCGGCCTGATCATCCTGAGTGTCGACGCCGCCCCTGAAGCGCACCAGTCCACAATGGCTGATGAACCGCAGGGCTACGCACGCGCCCTCGCGATCGCAACCCTGGCCTGCGGCGTGACGACAGCGGCGGCCGCCTGGCTGTTGCGCGTTTTCGACCTCTCCAACATCGTCATGCTCTTCCTCATGACCGTTGTGTTCGTCGCCATGCGGCTGGGGCGCCTCGCCGGCGCCTGGGCGGCACTGTTGTGCGTCGCCTGCTTCGACTTCTTCTTCGTCGAACCGCGGCTGTCCTTCGCCGTCACCGACACGCAATATGTCTTTACCTTCGCCCTGATGCTGGTGGTCGCGCTTGTCATCAGCCAGCTCGCCGCACGCATGCGCTCGGAGGCACGGTTTGCCCGCGCCGGCGAACGTCGCGCCTCGGCGCTCGCGCGCGTCGCGCGCGAGCTTTCGAGTGCGATCAAGGTCGAACAGGTGATCACGGTATGCCGGGACGCAATCTCGCCCCTGTTCGGCGCACGCATCATTCTCCTGGTGCCGGACGATAGAGACCGCCTTTTACCGATGCAGGACGCCGCCCTCGTGGATTTGTCGGTGGCGCAATGGGCGTTCGATCATTCCCAGGAGGCCGGGCGCGGCACCCAGACGCTGGCCGCCGCCGAGGCTCTCTACCTGCCGCTGAAGGCGTCGATGGCGACCAGGGGTGTGCTCTGCATTCTCCCGATCGACACGCCTCTATCAAGCAATCCCGACGATCGCCGGCTTCTCGACGCCTGCTGCTCGACCATCGGTCTTGCGCTCGAGCGCATTCACTTCGTCGAAGTGGCGCAAGATACCCTGGTGCGGATGGAAGGCGAAAAGCTCCGTAACGCCCTTCTGTCGGCGGTGTCTCACGATCTGAAGACACCATTGACCGCGATACGCGGCCTCGCCGAAACGCTTGAGCATGGGAAGGGGCTTCCCGAGGACGAAAGAAGCGATCTGGCCCGCTCGATCCGCGTCCAGGCCGACGAACTGAAACGCCTCGTCAGCAATCTTCTCGACCTGGCACGCATGCAAAGCCAGGGCGTGCGCCTCAACAAGGAATGGCATTCGTTGAGCGAGATCGTCGGAAGCGCCCTGGCGCAGTCTGCGTCTCTGCTGGCGCCAAGGTCGATCCGAACCAATCTTCCGCCCGAGCTCCCGCTCGTCGAAGTAGACGCCGCTCTCATCGAGCGGGTGCTGATCAATCTCTTCGACAATGCCGCCAAATATACGCCGACCTCGGCCGCTATCACGGTGCGCGCGGGGACATCGGGCGAGTCCATCTACCTCGTGGTCGAGGACGATGGACCGGGTTGGACGGCGGGTGACCCCGAAGCTCTCTTCGAGCCCTTCGTTCGCGGGCAGAAAGAGTCTGCGACTGCGGGCGTCGGGCTTGGCCTTGCGCTCTGCCGCAGCATTATCTTGGCGCATGGCGGCACCATCCGGGCGGAAGCGCGCAAGCCGCACGGCGCGACGTTCGAGATTCGGCTGCCGTTGGGCGCTCCGCCCGAGATTGAAAGCGAGATTGTTCATGATCAAGCCGCGCATCCTGATCGTTGAGGACGAAGCGGACATCCGCCGCTTCGTACGGATGGCGTTGGAAAAGGAAGGCATGAGCGTCTTCGAGACGGCCACCGCCGAGGATGCCCGGCTCAACGCGGGTAGCCGAAAACCCGACCTCATGATCGTGGACCTCGGCCTACCAGACGGCGACGGCAAGATGCTCATTCGAGACGTGCGAAGCTGGATCTCGGCGCCGATCATCGTCCTGTCGGCGCGGGACCGGGAAACCGAGAAAGTCGAGGCACTCGACGCCGGGGCCGACGATTATCTCGTCAAGCCGTTCGGCGTGCCGGAGCTTCTCGCCCGTGTCCGCGCCCAGCTACGCCGAACCAGCGCGGTATCGGATGGGGCCAAGGCTTCCGCTCTCGTTCGTTTCGGTCAGGTCGCCATCAACCTCGCGACACATGAGGTTACGCGAGACGGCAAGGCTGTGCATCTGACACCGAATGAGTTTCGCCTGCTGACGGCGCTGATCCGCGGGCATGGCAAGGTGCTGACGCATCGCCAATTGCTTTTGGATGTGTGGGGACCAGGCTACGCAGAACGCGCGCATTACATTCGCATCTACATGGCCCAGTTGCGGCAGAAGCTCGAGGACGATCCATCTCAGCCCGTTCACCTCATTACCGAACTGCAGGTCGGATATCGCCTCTCGGGTCTGGAGCTCGATTCGCCACAGAAATAGCTGCAAGAATACTGTTCATTGTGTACGCCAGGGGTCCAGACACAATCGGATCTGCTAAAAGTGCAAACCGCACGGATGACCACCTACTGCTTTGGGCCAGCAGTCTCGACGTCTTACGTGCTTGCTCTCCGATAGACAGCCAGGGATCCCGACAAGGTTAGGAGGGCAGCACCGCACATCCGATCCAGCCAAAGAGCACCGGTCCCCTTCAAAAAACGTATCGCCCGCGAGCCGAGGACAGCATAGGCCAGCATGATCAGGAAATCGAGGAAGGCGAAGATCAGTGCCAAAATGACGTATTGTGGCACCTGAGATGAGGTCGGGGCGATGAACTGAGGCAGGAATGCAGAGAAGAACAGGTAACCCTTCGGATTAGTGATCGCCACAAGAAGGCTCTTGAGGAACAGCGAACGCGGGGTTCCCGATCCACTAACTGCTGCCGCTTGGAGGGATGGGTCAAGTGTCCCTTTCGAGCGCAACAGTATGATCCCGAGATAGGTCAAATACCCGACCCCGAGCCACTTCACGAGGCCGAACCAAAACTCGGAGGCAGCGAGCAACGCACCAAGCCCTAGTGCGACAGCGCCGATCAGGATAAAGTCAGACAAGACTGCACCAGCCATCCCGTAGCATGCACGCGACACGCCGTGGCGCGAGCCGTTGGTCAATGCTAGCAAAACCGTGGGACCGGGCGTCGCAATGCCGATGAACGCGACCAGTGCGAAGGTGAGAAGCGTCAGGCCGTCCATGGTAGCTCCTTCTAAGTGATACCAGTTCTAACCATTCCATCATAATGTATGAGCTCGTCAACGGAATCCAGAATGACGAGTCGGTTCAATATTTTCAGGATCTGATCGCTCGTATGAAGTTGTGTGGCTGCAACGCGGTCGTCCTTGGCTGCACCGGAGTCCCGATCATCATCACGGACAGCAACTCGCCGCTTCCGACGCTGGACTCGACGCGATTGTTGGCACACGCGGCGCTTCATCATGCGATCAATCCGCGGCATGAAAGACATGAAGGAGCGCCGTAACACTAGCGTCTGGTCCCGAAGCGTGGGCGTTCAGCCAAGCCAATCCCGCATTTCAGGAGGCGCTATGGGCCAGATACTTGGCGGCCGCGCCACGGCACATTGGGCCATCGGAACTCGATTCTGTGAATCGGCCTGCAATATTGACCCCGGTTCTGGGGTAATCGGCGTCCAAAATTGACCCCCTGAACGATTGCAGTTCACGCTCCGGCGCTTTGCGGCGGGAGCGGTGAGGAGATGCTGGTCGTGGAGACGGTGGCGCGCATCCGGCGCGAGTTTTTCGTCAAAGGCAAGTCGATCAAGGAGATCGTGCGGGACCTTGGCGTGTCGCGGAACACGGTCAGGAAGGTGCTGCGGTCGGGCGAGACGGCGTTCGCTTACGAACGCAGCGTACAACCTTTGCCTAAGCTCGGGCCGTGGGCGTCGGAGCTGGACGGGCTGCTCGAGGCGAACGACCGCAAAGCACGGCGCGAGCGGTTGACGATGGTCAGGGTATTCGAGGAACTTCAGGGGCTTGGCTATCGCGGTGGTTATGACGCGGTCCGGCGGTATGCGGCAAATTGGTATCGCGAGCGTTCGGCGATGACGGCGGCGGCCTATGTGCCGCTGAGCTTTGCCCCGGGCGAGGCTTACCAGTTCGACTGGAGCCACGAGATCGTGGTCATCGCCGGGGTCACGACCACGGTGAAGGTCGCGCACATGCGGCTTTGCCATAGCCGGATGTTCTACGTGCGGGCCTATCCGCGCGAGAGCCAGGAGATGGTGTTCGATGCCCATGACCGGGCGTTCGCGTTCTTCGGCGGCGCTTGCCAGCGCGGGATCTACGACAACATGAAGACGGCGGTCGATGCGATCTTCGTCGGCCGCGAGCGTCGGTATAACCGACGCTTCGAGCAGATGTGCGGGCATTATCTGGTCGAGCCGGTGGCCTGTACACCTGCATCAGGGTGGGAGAAGGGCCAGGTCGAGAACCAGGTGGGGCTGGTCCGCGAACGCTTCTTCACGCCCCGACTGCGGTTCAAGAGCTACGCAGAGATGAACGCCTGGCTCGAGGATCGCTGTGTCGCGCGTTCGAAGCAGGCCACCCATCCCGAACTGAAGGACCGCACCGTATGGGAGGTGTTCGAGACTGCCGACCGTCCTGCGCTGATCGCCTATCGCGGGCCGTTCGACGGCTTCCATGCCCTGCCGGCGTCGGTATCGAAGACCCTGCTTGTCCGGTTCGATTACAACAAATACTCGGTGCATGCAGCTGCGGCAGGACGACCAGTCGAGATCCACGCCTATGCGGATCGGATCGTCATTCGTCAGGGCGGCGAGATCGTCGGCGAGCATGCCCGCCGGTTCGGCCGTGAGCAGACGATTTATGATCCCTGGCACTATGTGCCCGTGCTGGCGAAGAAGCCCGGGGCGCTGAGGAACGGCGCGCCGTTCAAGGACTGGTCGCTGCCGCCTGCCATCGAGCGGGTGCGGCGGCGGCTCGACGGCCATACCGATGGCGATCGGCAGATGGTCGGAATACTGACCACCATCACCAGCGACGGCCTTGCCGCGGTCGAGGCGGCCTGCGCCGAAGCGCTGGGCCAGGGCCCCATCAGCCGCGACATCGTGCTCAACATCCTGACCCGCCAGCGTCAGCCGCCGGCACCACTCGCCATCGCGACCCCCGACGCTTTGCGGCTGACCCATGAGCCGGTCGCCGACTGCGCCCGCTACGATAGTCTGAGGAGGTATTATGGAACGCCACGAGATCCTGGAGATGATGGGGACGCTCAAGCTTGCCGGCATGCGGCATGCTTATGACGAGGTGGTCGCCGATGCCGTGAAACGGCAGCACTCCGCCCAGCGGGTGGTTGGCGATCTGCTCAAGGCCGAGATCGACGAGAAGCAGGCGCGCTCTATCAAATATCAGATGACCATCGCGAAGTTGCCGCTCGCCAAGGAGATCGCCGCGTTCGACTTCGCGGAAACGCCGATCAACGAAGGGTTGGTCAAGGACCTCGCAACCGGGGCCTTCCTTGCCGCCCAGCGCAATGCCGTGCTGGTCGGCGGCACCGGAACCGGCAAGACGCACCTGGCGATCGCGATCGGACGCGGATGCGTGCGCACCGGCGCCCGGGTCAGATATTATAACACCATCGACCTGGTGAACCGGCTCGAGGCCGAAACCCGCGCTGGCAAGCCCGGACGCATCGCCGATCACCTGTCGCGGCTCGATCTCGTGATCCTCGATGAGCTCGGCTATCTGCCGTTCGCGCTGTCGGGCGGGCAACTGCTGTTCCACCTCGTCAGCCGACTCTACGAGCAGACCTCGATCATAGTCACCACCAATCTTGCCTTCGGCGAATGGCCTTCGGTGTTCGGCGACGCCAAAATGACCACCGCGTTGCTCGACCGCCTCACCCATCACTGCGACATCATCGAGACCGGCAACGAGAGCTGGCGCTTCAAGAACCGCGAAGCCGCCTGAACATCCCCACACAGCAACGCCATCGGCATGGGGGTGAGCCGGCTCCGGGCTACGCCCTCCACCGCCACACCCCCATGCCGACACGGTCCGAAAAAACTACTACCCGGGGGTCAATGTTGAATGCCGATAAGGGGTCAATATCCCGCGCCGATTGACAGTCTGGAGCGCGGGGGGCTGACCATTCGCGATCTCTGCCCGGACGACAAACGCGGCGTTTACACGGTGCTCACCGACAAGGGGCGCGCGCGCCTCGAAAGCGCGCAGTCGGATTACGAAAAGGCGCTCGACACGACCCTCAAGGAGTATGGCTGCGAGGAACTGCTGGTGGCGAGGTTCATCAAGGCCGCATAGTTCCATACCTTCGCCCACGGGCCGGACTACGTCCTCGATGGAATTGCCCCAAACAGCGCTCCAGACTCCTCGACAACCGCGGGTTGACCCGGTCGAGCTGAGCCCAATCGCTGAAGGTGGGTGGTCGGAACCGAACCGCCACTCCGTTCGGAACCGGATTTTGAAAGGAGAGCGGGTTCGATCGGAAAGAAATTACACGGGCGGTGGCGCCTTAAACAAGAACCGAAGGGTCGGCGACGCTCCTGGACGACGCTTACGCTTTGAGACCACCCGTCCGATTTACACGCTATAATCTGATATTACCGCACACGTTCACGCGTGGGCTTCAAAGCGGAAGATCTATCGCCTTCTATCTCCACAAGAGCAAAGAAGTGGAGATACGGTATGAGCGCTGCCCCGCATGTCGCCCGCAGAACAATCCGTCGGCAGCAGCTACGAGAGATCGTGCCGCTTGCCGACAGCACAATCTACGACATGGAGCAGCGAGGAGAATTCCCGCAGCGCTTCTATCTTACCTCACGCTGCGTCGTTTGGGACTTGGCAGAGGTCGAAGCCTGGCTCGACGCTCGGCGCAATGCATCTCGCGCAAATGCCATCAAGCGTGCTCCAAGCCCTGACGTGAGGTTGCGCCGTTCGCGTCCCGTCAAACACTAGGCTCCAACTCAAGCAACTCCATCGTGGCCGGTAGCAGCGTTGGTCGATACTTCTGACCCAAAACCCACGCGTCCACTAGATTGGACCACTCCTGCATCATATGGCGACGTTGATGCTCATACTCTGCCTTATTGTACACACCACGCGATGACCTTCCGTCTTCGTGCGCCAGGCATTTCTCGATCCAGTCGCTGTTGAAACCCATCTCATTCAACAGGGTCGAACCGGTGCGCCGAAGATCGTGAACGGTGAAGGGTTCGAGCGGCAACCCTTCCTTTTTCGCCCTGACGGCAACCGCAGTCGTGATTCGGTTGAACGTCGCCCGCGACATCGGTGCGTCAGCATCGTAGCGTGACGGAAGGACATAGCGCGAATTTCCCGCGCAGGTTTTCAACGCGATGAAGATGTCGACGGCCTGCTGCGACAGGTAGACGTTGTGTGCTTTCGACCGCTTCATTCGCTCCTTGGGTATCGACCATACGGCGTTCTCGAAATCGACTTCATCCCACGTCGCGTCCTGCAGTTCGCTTTTCCTCACCATCGTCAGAAGGAAGAGTTTCATTCCCAGCCGTATAGTCGGCAGAGTCGGCACATGCTCGAGCTGACCGAGCATGACGCGAATCTCCGCGGGAGAGAGCGAACGGTCCTTAGGAACGAAGGTCGCGATGGAAGCGGGCCCAACTTCATCCGCCGGGTTGGCGACCTTCTCGCCATGCAGGATCGCGAACGCAAAGATCAGCTTCACGATATCCCGCACATGGACGGCCGTGGCTGGAGCGCCGCGCTCCTTCACCTTCCCGCACATCATCCGGAGATCATCAGGCGTGATCTCGGTCAGAAGCCTGTTTCGAAACGTTGGCAAGATGTCGCGCTCGTAGATCGAGCGCCGCATGGCGCGCGTGCTGTCGGCCATGCGCGACTCCTGGAACCACTTCTCGCCGAACTCGCCGAACCTCTTCGCCTCCTTCAATCGACGCTTGTCGTGCTGCTTCTCTTGAGCAGGCGACCGTCCCTCTGAAATAGCCCGCTTCGCATCGATCAGCTTCTCGCGAGCCCTGGCGAGCGAGAGGCCATCTGGGCCGTATCGACCCAGCGTCAGCGTCTCCCGACGTCCATTGAGGCGGTAGTCGTACCGGAACACGATCGCGCCCGACGGCTGAACCACGACGTACATACCGTCGCGATCGCTCACCTTGTACAATTTATTCTGTGATCTCAGCGCCTTAATCGCAGTGTCAGTAAGCATGGGAGCCTCCAAAACCGTCTAAAATCCGGAGAGAGGCGCCGATTATACCGTCAGGCCAAAACAGGTGATGCTGGAAGCATGATTCCCATTTTATATCAGCTTGTTAGCACCAAAAATAATACCGTCAGCAGCTCTCTTAGCCCTGACGGTATAGCGAACTTCCAAATCGAACAAGTTCCCCTATACCGCCTGCTATACCGTCAAATCGGAGCACTGCCCCTCGATAGACGATGATAGACGGTGATTGGATAGTCGCGATATTTCAATAACTTAATGCGTTCTGTAGCGTACAAACGGATACTGCCGGAGGGGTAAAATCATTCCCACTCGATCGTACCCGGCGGCTTCGACGTCACATCGTAGACCACGCGGTTGACGCCCTTGACCTCGTTGATGATGCGGGTTGCAGTTTCCCCGAGGAATTTCATGTCGAACGGATAGAAATCCGCCGTCATGCCGTCGGTGGATGTCACCGCACGCAGGCCGACCACATACTCATAAGTGCGTCCGTCGCCCATCACGCCGACGGTCTTCACCGGCAGCAACACCGCGAAGGCCTGCCAGATGGTGTCGTAGAGACCCGCCTTGCGGATCTGGTCGATGTAAACCGCATCAGCCTCGCGCAGGATATCGAGCTTCTCGCGCGTAATCTCGCCGGGACAGCGGATCGCGAGGCCCGGCCCCGGAAACGGATGACGTCCGACGAACACGTCCGGCAGGCCGAGTTCGCGGCCGAGCGCGCGCACTTCGTCCTTGAACAGTTCGCGTAAAGGTTCGACCAGCTTCATGTTCATGCGCGCGGGCAAGCCGCCGACATTGTGATGCGACTTGATGGTCACCGACGGCCCGCCAGTGAACGACACGCTTTCGATCACGTCGGGATAGAGCGTGCCTTGTGCCAAGAAATCAGCGCCGCCGATCTTCTTGGCTTCATCATCGAACACGTCGATGAACAGGCGACCGATGATCTTGCGCTTGCTCTCCGGATCAGTGACGCCGTCAAGCTCGCCCAGAAATGTCTTCGACGCATCCACATGCACCAGCGGAATGTTGTAGTGATGCCGAAACAGATCGACGACGGTCTTGGCTTCGTCCTTGCGCAGCATGCCGTGATCGACAAACACGCAAGTGAGCTGATCGCCGATGGCTTCGTGAATCAGGATCGCCGCCACCGATGAATCGACGCCACCCGACAGGCCGCAGATCACCTTGCCCTTGCCGACCTGCGCGCGGATCTTCTCGATCGCTTCTTCGCGGAACGCGCGCATGGTCCAGTCGCCGGTCAGGCCCGCAACCTTGCGCACGAAATTCTTGATCAGCTTCGCGCCGTCCGGCGTATGCACCACCTCGGGGTGAAACTGCATCGCGTAGAACTTGCGCTTGTCGTCGGCGATCACCGAGATCGGCGAGCCCGGTGCTTTCGCCACGCCGCGAAATCCATCCGGCAGTTTTGTGACGCGGTCGCCGTGGCTCATCCAGACGTAGTGCTTCTCGCCGATCTTCCAGACATCCTCGAACAGCGCGCAATTATCCGTGACTTCGATCAGCGCGCGGCCGAATTCGCGATGATGACCAGCCTCGACGGTGCCGCCGAGCTGCTGCGCCATGGTCTGTTCGCCATAGCAGATGCCGAGTACCGGCACGCCCGCCGTCAGAATCGACATCGGCGCGGACGGAGCGTCCTGATCGAGGACCGAGGCCGGGCCGCCTGAGAGGATCACGGCTTTCGGCTGCATCGCCTTGAAGGCCGCTTCGGCCTTCTGGAACGGCACGATCTCGGAGTAGACGCCCTCCTCGCGGACGCGCCGCGCGATCAGCTGCGTCACCTGAGAGCCGAAATCGACGATCAGAATCTTCTCATGAGCGGCGGCCACGTCGGGCGTCGCGGAGGCGGTCTGGCTGTGTGCTGTCATGGAGAGGAAATACGCGACGGGGCGCGGAGTCGCAACCCCGGAACGCCTGCGAAACGGGGCTTATGGGCAGGTTTTGGGGACAAAGCCGCGATCCCCTAACACGTCGTCCCCGCGCAGGCGGGGACCATAACCACCAGATTCTCAGTTGAGCGGAGTGGTTCGACGTTCACGCACAAAAAGCGCCGACTGGAATGGGTCCCGGCCTTCGCCGGGACGACGTCGAACTGCAGAACTCTGTCGCCGGGTTGGCGGAGCTTTGTCTGGCACCGTAACGCGCCTAGCTAGCCTGCCGCTTCAGCACCGCCACGAAAAAACCGTCCGTCCCGGTCCGGCGCGGGGTCATCAAAAGCCCTTCCGGCGATTGCAGCGTGGCGGCGATGAAATCATCGGCCTTGTCCCATAACGCCGAGGCCACCTGCTCCGGCGGCACCACCGCGTACTCCGGATGGCGCTCGGTGAAGGCACGAACCTGCTCGTTGTTCTCCTGCGGCAACACCGAACAGGTGATGTAGGCGATCCGTCCGCCGGGCTTCACGAGATCCGCCGCGCGCTCCAGCACCGCAACCTGATCCTTGATGCGAACCTCAAGCGCGCCGGGCCGCATGCGCCATTTCGCGTCCGGGTTACGCCGCCACGTCCCGGTGCCGGTGCATGGCGCGTCGATCACCACCAGATCGGCCGACGCCTTGATGTCGGAGAGCGTATCGTCCGGTCCTCTGGGGGTGCGTACGTCCGCATTGTGAATCCCCGCGCGCGACAGCCGCTCGTGGATCGGCGCAAGCTGCCGCTTGTCATGATCCGTCGCGATCAGTCTTCCTTTGCCCTGCATCATCGCGGCGAGCGCCAGCGTCTTGCCGCCCGCGCCTGCGCACATATCGATCACCTGCTCGCCGGGCTTCGCGCCGCTCAGCAGTGCTGCGAGCTGCGAGCCTTCGTCCTGCACCTCGACGCCGCCCTTGATGAAGGCTTCCTCGGAATGAATGCCGGGATTGCGCGCGTCCGCGCCAAGGTCGATCCGCAAACCCCACGGCGACCACGGCGTCGCCTTCGCCCCGAGATGAGCCATCGACGCCAGCACCTTCTCGCGCTTCGCTTTCAGCGTGTTAACGCGCAGATCCAGCGGCGCGCGGCTGGCCATCGCAACGGCCTCCTCCGCCCGCTCATCGCCGAACACGGCGGCAAGCTGGGGATCAAGCCATTCGGGATAGTCGCCTGCGATGTGCGGTGGCGCGTCCTTAAGGCTGCGCGAGGTGAGCGCGGCGTGCTCCGTGTCCGTCAGCGGCTCCGGCGCGAAGCGCCCGCCGTCGCACAGTGCCGCGACCGCATCGGCATCGAGGCCGCGCTCGAGCTTGAGCATGCCGAGCAACCGCGCGCGCGGCGTATCGGCATCCATCAGCCAGGCCGACGACGCCCGGCGACGCAGCACATCGAACACCAGCCCCGCGATGGCGGCACGATCGCCGGAGCCCGCGAAGCGATGCGCGGTGCCCCACTCCTTGAGCGCGTTCGGCGCGGGGATACGCTGCGCATCGATGGCGCCCAGAATCTCAATGGCTGCGGACAGCCGCGCGGCAGGCGTCATGATGGTCTTTCAGTATGGATGGGTCGTCAGATCGCGAGCAGGATCTTGAGCGCGAAATAAACCCACATGATGAGAAGGACAAGCGCACCGGCCGCGAAAGCCGAGAAGCGCGCCTTCAGATTGTTCGAGGTAGCATAGACACCGGCGTGAATGTAGCGCGTCACCACGAACACCCACGACAGCAACACGGTAATGAGATCGGCCTGCCGCAGCGGCAACGCAATGGCGATCAGCACGAAAAACAGCACCGGCAGTTCGAACTGGTTGGAATAGGCGTTGCTGACCTGAGCCGCCTTCGTTGGCCAGGCTTTCTGGCCGACAGCGACCTCGGACACACGCACCTCCCGGCTCTTGAGCGCACCCGTGCGGACCGTGAACATCCTGAACATCAGGATGAAGGACAGCAGAACCAGCATGAACACTGGCAGCAGAACCATTTGAACGGACATAAAAAATCCCCCCGGATGCGAATGCTATCTCTCCGCTATAGCGGCCCCCTCCTTCCCTGACAATTGTCTCCCGATCTGTGAACCGGATCACAGACGGAAACGACCAATCCCCAGAAGGTTCCACTCCAGGGGTTTGCCCTGGGTCGAGGGGAGCCGCGTTCGGGTGCTGAGATGACTGGCATTAAAAGCGGTTTTAAAGCTCTACGCGGCGTTGCGGTTCGCAGCCTCGGCGTCCTTCTTATGGCCGGTGCACTTGCCGCCGGCGGCTACAGCCTGCGCAACGCCGCACTCAATCACCTTGGATTGATGTCCAGGGCGCCCGCTGTCGAATTTGAAATCCGGCTGCCGGGGGCAGCGGCAAACGCCGACCTGAAGCGCGAAGCGCAGGTCGAATTGCTCACCGACCAGAACCAGACGCTCGCACGGATCGATGGCGGCCTGCGCGCGACGGAAGATGGGCGCGCCGTGTTGCGCGGCTCCGTTCCGCTGACATTCCGCACCTCGGACAGGATGGTCGTCCTGAACCTGCCCGGCCAGTCGCAACGTACCTTCAAACTGCGGCTGCCGCCGAGCCCCAGTCCATCGGACGACTTCGGACCATGGCACATGGTCGATCGCGTGGTGTCCGGCACAGCTACTGAAACGGCACGAGGAACACCCGACGACACCTTCGCTATCCGTTACCGCGTGCTGTGAAGCACCGGTTGAGAGAATTTGTATGACCGAGGAATTTGCAAGACCCCTATTTCAAAGCGCCGCATTTGAATCACCTAACAATTTTCAACTCCTCTGCGCGTTTTAAACGCTCAGGCGATCCGTCAGGCCATCTCTCTGACATGCGCGATGTGTAAATTGCTCCGCAAAGGAGCACTCCATGTCCAGCTTCCGCCTCACGCAGATCACCGATACGCATCTCGGCGCGCGGTTTCCCGAGTTCACCGAAAACTTTCACCGTGTGAGCCAGCACATCGACGACAACCGGCCCGACCTTGTCATCAACAGCGGCGATGTCGCCTTCGACGGACCGGATCATCCGGACGATCTCGATTTCGCAAAGGCCCTGCATGACGCGCTGCCCGTCGACTGCCGCTATCTTCCCGGCAATCACGACATCGGGGACAACCCGACCCTGGCCGGCGTGCAACCAGCGCAACGCGCCTGCGAGGCAACCCGGCAGAATTTCAACGCGGTCTTCGGCGAGGACCGCTGGCAGTTCGATGCCGCGGGATGGAGCTTCATCGGACTGAATTCGCTGGTGATGAACACGTCCCTCGCCTGCGAAGCCGAACAACGCGAATGGCTGGCCGGGCACCTTTCCGCCGCGCAAAACAAACCGGTGGCGCTGTTCATTCACAAGCCGCTTTACAGGGACGCGCCTGACGACGCGGAATTTGCCGCCACATCGTTCCGCTATGTGCCGATGCCGGCGCGCGGCGATCTGGTGCATATGCTCGACGGCGTGAATTTACGGCTGGTCGCCTGCGGTCACGTGCACCAGCGCAGGGATTATACCTTCCGCAACGTGCGCCACATCTGGGCGCCGTCGACCTCCTTCGTGATCCGCTCCGACGAGAAACAGGAGTTGATCGGCGTGAAGGAAGTCGGGCTGGTCGAATACATCTTTCAGCCCGACGGTTTTGAAGTGCGCCACGTTCGCGCCGCGGGCCAGATCAATATCGATCTGTTCTCGGTGCTTGAGCCTTCAACGGTGGCATGACCTTCCCGTTTCCGGGAAGGTCATACTGCCGATGACTTCAGGCCTTGTCAGATCCGACACGCACGAGCTGCTTGCCGAAGTTCGCGCCCTTGAGCAGACCCATGAATGCTTCGGGCGCGCTCTCGATGCCTTCGGTCACGAACTCGCGATGCTTGAGTTTGCCCTCGCGCAGCCACTGCGGCATCTCGCGGATGAAATCCGGATACATCGCGGCGAAATCACGAACGATGAAGCCACGGAAGTTCAGGCGCTTGACGAGGATCGACCGCATGATCGTGTTGGCCCAGGGCGGCGTCGGCGTGTCCTTGCCGAAGATCGTGCTGTAATTGGCGATCAGGCCGCACACCGGGATTCGGGCGAAATCATTCAGCCGCGGCAGCACCGCGTCGAACACCTTGCCGCCGACGTTCTCGAAATAGACATCGATGCCTTTCGGGCAGGCTTCCTTCAGCTTTGCGGCAAGATCCGGATCGCGATGATCGAGGCACTCGTCGAAGCCGAGTTCGTTCTTGACGTAGTCGCACTTCTCCTTGCCGCCCGCGATGCCAACGGCGCGCGCGCCCTTGATCTTCGCGATCTGCCCGACTGCCGAACCGACCGCGCCGGACGCTGCCGCCACCACGACAGTCTCGCCGGGCTTCGGCTTGCCGATTTCAAGCAGGCCCGTATAGGCCGTCATGCCCGGCATGCCGAGCACGCCGACCGCTGTCGAGATCGGCGCGACCTTCGGATCGACCTTGCGCAGTCCCTTGCCGTCGGAGAGTGAATACTGCTGCCATCCGGCATGGGCGAGAACGATGTCGCCCTTCGCAAAGCCCGGATTGTTCGACGCCATGACCTCGCAAACCGTGCCGCCTTCCATCACACCGCCGATCGGAACCGGCGCGGAGTAAGACGGACCGTCGTCCATGCGCCCGCGCATGTAGGGATCGAGCGACAGCCAGATCGTGCGCAACAGGATCTGCCCGTCACCCGGCGTCGGCACGGCGTAATCTTCAAGGCGAAAATCGCTAGGCTTCGGATCGCCGACGGGACGGGAGGCGAGAACGATACGCTTGGCTGACTGTGACATGGTGTGTTTCCTCGGTTTCTTATCAACGTGAGCGTTCTTTAGCCGACAGAACAGCGCATGGCCATGCGGTAGCGGCGGCATGGCGTCGATGCCGCGCCCTTCCGTTTAAAACAGAATCAATCCGGTGAGTGACGCTGACGCCTTATGAGGCCGTGAGCTTCGCCAATGCGCTGTCGAAGGCTGCGGCGGCGCTCGGCAAATCCTTGAAAGACAGGCCGCTGTCGGCAGGCTGCTTCTGTTTGTCCGTTGCCGAGGGGCGAATTTCGGCGACCGGCTTGCCGTCTTCGAGAAATGCCTTGGGAGCAATCACATGAAATTCGTGATCTTCCGCCGGTGCGTCCTTCAGCAGAAAAACTCCGAGATAGGCCGTGCTGTCGCCGCGCCGATAGGAAATGTAGCGTTCGATGGCGACCGAGCCGTCGCGCTGCATGCCGCCCAGCTTGGCGTAGCCTTTCGAATCCAGCAGCCGGTGCGCCTTGAAGCCCTTCACGCCTTCGGACTTCGCTTTCGCGGTTTCCTCGGAGAGATCGTACTTGCCGGCAACCTCCTTGCCGATTTCGGCAAGCTGCGCAGACATGTCATGCTCAAATTCTTTCAGTTCGGAACGCGGCTTCGAAGCCTTGCGCGGCTTGGCGGCATTGCGCTTCTCAAGCTCCGCCTTGCACTTTTCGGCGACATCCGCGACCGACTTACGCTCTGCGTTCACCAGCAGATTTTTCAGATCCTGATCGGAAAGCGCGGTAATTCTGTCGTCTGTCCAGTCAACCATGATGTTCTTCTTTTCCGAGATGTTGCGAACATTGCGGCCGGATTCGCTGCCGGTTCAATGAGCTTGAAATGCGTTTGAAACGCGCACGAACTGCGCGCGCGGATGGTGCTGCGCGAAGCAATAGCAATACCGCGCAACCGTAGCCTGTTTTGGCAGGCCGTTGGGGCCGAAATTGGACGGTAACGCCTAACCGCCGCCCGGATAATTCGGGCTTTCGCGCGTAATGGTGACGTCGTGGACGTGGCTTTCGCGCAGGCCCGCGCCGGTGATCCGCACGAATTCCGCCTTGGCGTGGAAGTCTTCGAGATCCTTCGCGCCGACATAGCCCATCGCCGCACGAAGACCGCCGGCGAGCTGATGCAATACGTTGGCGACCGGGCCCTTGTAAGGCACCTGCCCCTCGATGCCTTCCGGCACCAGCTTGAGCGTGTCCTTGATGTCCTGCTGGAAGTAGCGGTCGGCCGAGCCGCGCGCCATCGCGCCGACCGAGCCCATGCCGCGATACGCCTTGTAGGAACGGCCCTGCCACAGAAACACTTCGCCGGGCGTCTCGTCGGTGCCAGCCAGCAGCGAGCCGACCATCGCGACATCCGCGCCGGCCGCGAGCGCCTTCGCGAGATCGCCGGAATACTTGATACCGCCGTCGGCGATCACCGGAATGTTCGCCTTCTTCGCAGCCTCGACCGCATCCATGATCGCGGTGAGCTGCGGCACGCCGACGCCGGCGACGATGCGCGTGGTGCAGATCGAGCCCGGGCCGATACCGACCTTGATGGCGTCCGCGCCGGAATCGATCAGCGCCTGCGTGCCTTCGGTGGTCGCGACGTTTCCGGCGATCACCTGCACGGCGTTTGACATGCGCTTGATGCGGTTGACCGCTTCCAGCACGCGCGAGGAGTGTCCGTGCGCGGTGTCCACCACGACGACATCGACGCCCGCGTCGATCAGCTTTTCGGTGCGCTCGAAGCCGCCCTCGCCGACCGTGGTCGCAGCGGCGACGCGAAGCCGGCCCTGCGAGTCCTTCGAGGCCAGCGGATAGGCCACCGCCTTCTCCATGTCCTTCACAGTGATAAGGCCGACGCAACGATACTGCTCGTCCACCACCAGCAACTTCTCGATGCGGTTCTGATGCAGCATCTTCTTGGCTTCGGTCTGACTGACGCCTTCCCTCACCGTGATGAGGTTTTCATGCGTCATCAGTTCGGAAACTTTTTGGTCCGGATCGGTGGCGAAGCGCACATCGCGGTTGGTGAGAATGCCGACCAGCTTGCCGGGTTGCCCGAACCCGCCGCCGGTCACCACCGGAATGCCGGAGAAGCCGTGATCCTTCATCAACGTGAGCGCATCGACCAGTTTGGCATCGGGACCGATGGTCAACGGATTGACCACCATGCCGGATTCGAATTTCTTGACCTGACGAACCTGCGCCGCCTGGCCATCCGGATCGAAGTTGCGGTGAAGCACGCCGATGCCGCCGGACTGTGCCATGGCGATCGCCATGCCCGCCTCGGTCACAGTATCCATCGCAGAAGCGATGATCGGAATATTGAGCGGGATCGTTCGGGTCAGGAAAGTGCGGACGTCGGCGTCAGACGGCAGGATGTCGGACAGGCCTGGTTTCAGCAACACATCGTCAAATGTGAAAGCTTCGCGAATACCCTGACCCAACTGCCTGTTTGCCATTGCCAACTCCGTTTCACGCAACGCTGTCGCTGCGACATCACCTCTGGATGAGCGGGATTGGGCGACTGCTGACGCGTCGCTCGAATCGAAGCCCATCGGTAGGGTTGGCGGTGGTCGATAGCATGCCCTCATGACGTTTCAAAGCATTTCGCTCTGAAATCAGCGGTTTTTACGCATGGGACACCTGCAAAACCCTATCTAACAGCGGTCTTTTCCACACAGGGCCGCTTCACGACGAGTTTATTGACCCCGCGTCCCAAGACTGGCCTATCAGGGACAGACAATCTCCGTTCGCCCGCCAAGCCCAAATTCCTCCACAAAGCCGATCTGATGCAGAAGGAACGCCTGATACCGCTGATCGTCGCCTGTGCGCTGTTCATGGAAAACATGGACTCCACAGTAATCGCGACGTCGCTGCCGGCCATCGCCGCGGACATCGGCACCAGTCCCCTGACACTGAAGCTCGCGATCACATCCTATCTGCTGTCGCTGGCGGTGTTCATTCCGGCGAGCGGCTGGACCGCCGACCGCTTTGGCGCGCGCGCCGTGTTCAGCGTCGCTATCGCGGTGTTCATGATCGGCTCGATCGGCTGCGCCATATCCACGTCGATCACCCATTTCGTGATCGCGCGCATCATCCAGGGCATCGGCGGCGCGATGATGACGCCGGTCGGTCGGCTCGTGCTGCTGCGCTCCATCGACAAGAGCGCGCTGGTCAATGCGATGGCGTGGGTCACCATGCCCGCGCTGATCGGCCCGGTGATCGGGCCGCCGCTCGGCGGATTCATCACCACCTACTTCTCATGGCACTGGATCTTCCTGATCAACATTCCGATCGGATTGCTCGGCATCTGGCTCGCGCTGAAATACATCGATCCGATCAAGAGCGAAAATCCCGAGCGCTTCGATGTGGTCGGACTTGTCCTCGCGGGACTTGGCGTCGCCGGTCTCGCCTTTGGCCTGTCGGTCGCAGGGCTTGGCCTGCTGTCGTGGCAGGTGGTGATAGCGCTGATCGTCGGCGGCGGCATCGCGATGGGGTTCTATCTTTGGCATGCGAAACGTACCGCCTCGCCGGTGCTTGATTTCACGCTGATCCGGCATCCGACCCTGCGTGCCAGCCTGACCGGCGGCTTCATGTACCGGCTCGGCATCGGCGCGCTGCCGTTCCTGCTGCCGCTGCTGATGCAGGTCGGTTTCGGCCTCTCGCCGTTCCAGTCGGGAATGGTGACATTCTCCTCGGCGGTCGGCGCACTCGGCATGAAGGCGCTGGCCGCGCGGATCATCCGCACCTTCGGTTTCCGCAACATCATGGTCATCAATGCCGTGGTGAGTTCGTTCTTCCTCGCCGCCTGCGCGTTGTTCACGCCGGCGACGCCGCTGCTGCTCATCATGATCATTCTGGTTGTCGGCGGCTTCTTCCGCTCGCTGCAATTCACCGCGATCAACACGATGGCGTACGCGGAGGTCTCTCCGGGCGAGATGAGCCGCGCGACGACCCTCGTCAGCGTCAACCAGCAACTCGCGATTTCAGCAGGCGTCGCGGTCGGCGCGTTCGCCGTCGAGGCGACCATGGCCGCGAACCATTCCGTGGAACTTGGCGCGAATGATTTCTGGCCGGCGTTCCTGATCGTCGCCGTGCTGTCGGCTTTGTCGGCTTACTCGTTCTGGAGATTGCCCGACGATGCGGGTCACGAAATCTCGGGGCATCGGGTGCCGGAGGTCGAGACCCCGCAAGCCGCGGAAGCTGCCGCGGCTGAGTCCACCCACGACGCCCGCGACCAGAAGCTGGGGTGACGGCCCCTAACTCGCCAGCGCCGTCAGTTTGATGTCATGCCCGGGCTTGTCGCGGGCATCCCGATAACCGGGCAATGTGCTCGCCTGGTCGGGATCACCGGGACAAGCCCGGTGATGACAAACTCGGCGTTCGTTACTGCGGCGCGTTATCGCCGCGGAATCCCAGCGCCAGAACGTAACGCTCGGATGAATCCTGCCGGCTGGCGGCGGGCTTGACATGCTTCACCGTGGTGAAGTCGCGTTTGAGCTGCGCCAGCAAGTCCGCTTCCGCGCCGCTCTGAAAGACCTTCGCCAGAAACGTGCCGCCTGGATTGAGGATTTCGCAGGCGAACGCCGCCGCGCTCTCAACGAGGCCGATGATGCGCAACTGGTCGGTCTTGCGATGCCCCGTGGTATTCGCAGCCATATCCGACATCACGACGTCCGCACCGCCGCCGATCATGGCGCGCAACTTCTCAGGCGCGCGATCGTCGAGAAAATCCATCTGCGCGAACATCACGCCGGGCAGTTCCGGCATCTCCAGAAGGTCGATGGCAACGACCTTGCCCCGGCCCTCCGCCGAGCCGACACGCTTCGCCGCGATCTGGCTCCATCCGCCGGGTGCCGCGCCGAGATCCACCACGACCTGCCCCTGCTTGAGAAAGCGTTGCTTGTCGTCGATTTCGCGCAGCTTGTAAGCCGCGCGCGAGCGAAAGCCGTCGCGCTTGGCCTGCACGACGTAAGGATCGTTGAGCTGACGTTCCAGCCAAAGCTTCGACGACAGCTTGCGCTTGCCGCCGGACTTCACCGTCACATGCAGCCGTCCGGTGGTGTCTTTCGCCATGGGAAGTGCCTTCCAGGGGCATGATCCCCAGAAACAGGAACCGCGCTTGCGCACCCCTTACGACGTTTTCGCCGCGCCGTCACGAAATCTGCGTGACTTTAGCTGGCCTGAAGCGCGCCGTCGGCCCGCATCATCTCCACCAGCATGCCTTCGCGCAGACCGCGATCCGCGACCCGCAGGCGCGGCAGCGGAAACGCCTTGCGGATGGCGTCGAGAATGGCGCAACCGGCCAGCACGAGATCGGCCCGCTCGGTGCCGATGCAGGCATTCCGCGCCCGGTCCTGATAGGTCATATCGAGCAGCCCCGCGATGGCGCGGTCCATGTCGGCGTCATTCATCCACAAACCATCCACCCGCCGCCGGTCGTAATACGCGAGGCCGAGGTGAATTCCCGCCACGGTCGTGACGGTGCCTGACGTTCCGAGCAGGTGCATGCCGGACAGATCGTGGCCGTGCTGTTCGGCGAACGGCGCAAGGTGGCTCGCGACCGCGTCGACCATCTCGCCGTACGACTCGCGGGTGACATGCATGCCGCCGAAACGCTCCGCCAGCGTGACCACGCCCAGCGGCAGCGAGACCCATGGCCCTTTCACCGGCGCCGCATGCGGGCTGCCGGCCGGTCGCTCGATCCGCACCACCTCCGTCGAGCCGCCGCCGATGTCGAACAGGATCGCGCCCTTCGCGCGGGGGTCGAGCAGCGGCGAGCAGCCGATCACGGCCAGCGTCGACTCGGTCTCGCGGTCGATGACTTCGAGGTTGATCCCGGTTTCGCGCGCGATCAGGTCGAGAAATGCGTCGGCATTGTCAGCGGCGCGGCACGCCTCGGTGGCGATGGTCCGCAACCGCTTCGCGCCCTTGGCACGAATTTTGTCGCCACACACGCTCAGCGCGCCGACCGCACGCGAGATTGCCGCGTCGCTGATGCGGCCCGACGTCGAGATACCCTCGCCGAGGCGGATGATGCGCGAAAACGAATCGATCACGCGAAAGCCGTCGTTCGACACGCGCGCGATCAACAGCCGGCAATTGTTGGTTCCAAGATCGAGCGCGGCATAGGCGGTGCCGTGAACGCGGTGTTCCCCGCGTCCGTGCGCCTCCTCAACCGTCGCTGCCGGCGGGCTGACAGACGGTCCGGAACCGTCGTGCAGCCGCACATCCTCAGTCATGCAATTCCATCCCTGCGGCGTCAGCCCCGCGCCGCGGCAACTCTGTTCAAACAAAGTCTAACAGCGTACGTACGCGGCGCAACCGCAGCATTCCCAATCGAACATTGCGGTTCTGTTTTTACTGACCTACTTCAAGGACTGTCAGCGTCCCGAACGGCCTCTTCTGTCGCCAGACCCTCATTTTCAGCGGATTTCCCATGCTCGATCACCCATCCGGTATCTCGGCCGAGAATGATATCGCACTGCAAAAATTCGGTGTCGGGCAGCCTGTCCGGCGCAAGGAAGACGACACGCTGGTGCGGGGCAAGGGAACCTACACCGACGACATCAATTTGCCGGGCCAGACTTATGCCTGGATTGTCCGCAGCAGCCACGCTCACGGCATCATCAAGAGCATCGATGTCGAGACCGCGCGGACAATGCCCGGCGTGCTCGGCGTTTGGACCGGCAAGGATCTGGCGAGCGCCGGATACACGCCCTTCGGCGTTGCCCTGCCGCTGAAGAATCGCGACGGCTCACCGCTGCTGCAAACCAATCGCCAGCCGCTGATGACCGACAAGGTCCGCTTTGTCGGCGATCCGGTTGCATTCGTCGTGGCTGAAACTCTGGCGCAGGCCCGCGATGCCGGTGAAGCGGTCGTCGTTGACATCGAGCCGCTGCCGTCGGTGACGAGCGCGGAGGATGCCGCACAGCCCGGCGCACCGTTGCTCTATGACCACATCCCCGGCAATGTCGTGCTCGATTATCATTCCGGCGACGACGCCGCGCTCGATGCCGCGTTCGCAGGCGCCGCCCATGTTACGCGCCTCGATATCGTCAACACTCGCCTCGCCGTCGTTGCGATGGAGCCGCGCGCGGGACTGGCGAGCTACGACAGGAAGACCGAACGCTTTACCATCGAAGTCCCGACCCAGGGCGTCGCCGGCAACCGCCTGTCGGTCGCCAAAACGCTGAACGTGCCGGCCGACAAGGTTCACCTGCGGACCCGCCATGTCGGCGGATCGTTTGGCATGAAGAACATCAACTATCCGGAATATATCTGCATCCTGCATGCCGCGCGCGAACTGAACCGCGCGGTGAAGTGGACCGACGAGCGTTCGACCAGTTTTTTGTCCGACAGCCACGGCCGCGCGCAGGATGTGCATTGCGAACTGGCGCTCGCCGCCGACGGCGCATTTCTCGGCGTACGCGTGCGCGGCTACGGCAACCTCGGCGCTTACATCACGGGCGTTGCGCCGCTGCCGCTGTCGCTCAACATCGCCAAGAACATCAACAGCGTCTACCGCACGCCGCTGATCGGCGTGGACATCAAGTGCGTGCTCACCAACACCACGCTGATGGGGGCCTATCGCGGCGCGGGCCGCCCGGAGGCGAACTATTTCATGGAGCGGCTGATCGATCGCGCCGCCGACGAAATGGGCCTCGACCGCCTGACATTGCGCAAGCGCAACTTCATCAAGTCGTCGCACATCCCGTTTGCCGCCGCGAACGGCCTGACCTACGACAGCGGCGATTTTCCCGGCGTCTTCAATAAGGCCGTGGAGCAAGCCGACCTCGCCGGCTTCGCCAAGCGAAAGAAAGAGAGCCGCAAGCGTGGCAAGCTGCGCGGCGTCGCGGTCGGTTCCTATCTCGAAATCACGGCACCTCCCAGCGCCGAACTCGGCAAGATCGTGTTCGAGGCCGACGGATCGGTGCGGCTGATCACCGGCACGCTCGATTACGGCCAGGGCCACGCAACGCCGTTCGCGCAGGTGCTGGCGACGCATCTCGGCGTGCCGTTCGACGCCGTGAAGCTGACACAGGGTGACAGCGACATCGTCCACACCGGCAACGGCACCGGCGGTTCGCGCTCGATCACCGCAAGCGGCGCGGCGATCGTCGAGGCTTCGAAACTGGTCATCGAAAAGGGCAAGCAGGCGGCGGCCCATGTATTAGAGGCCTCCGAAGGCGACATCGAGTTCGCCCACGGACAATTCACCATCGCCGGCACCGACCGCGGCATCGGCATCATGGATTTGGCGGCAAAGCTTCGGGATTCGAAAATGCCGGAGGGTGTGCCCTCCTCACTCGATGTCGATCACACCGCGCAGGGCATTCCCTCGACATTTCCGAACGGCTGTCACGTCGCCGAAGTCGAAGTCGATCCGGACACCGGCATCGTACGCATCGTCGGCTACAGCGGCGTCAACGATTTCGGCACCGTGGTCAATCCGATGATCGTCGCCGGACAGATTCACGGCGGCGTCGCGCAGGGCATCGGACAGGCGCTGATGGAATGCGTGACCTATGACGACAACGGCCAGCCGGTGACGGGCTCGTTCATGGACTACGCGCTGCCCCGCGCCGGCGACATTCCGTCGATGACGCTCGACAGCCATCCCTCGCCCGCGACATCGAATCCGCTCGGCACCAAGGGCTGCGGCGAAGCCGGCTGCGCCGGAAGCCTCGCCACCATCGTCAATGCGGTGCTCGACGCGCTGTCCGATGAAGGCGTGACAGAGATCGACATGCCGCTCACATCCGAAAAGGTCTGGCGCGCGATTCAGGACGGACGCAGCGCAAAAGCCAAGTCAGCGTAACTATCGCCGTTCGTCATTCCGGGATGCGTCGTTTGGCGCAGCCCCGGAATGACGGCGGTGATTTTGGGTAGCCCGGATGAAGCGCAGCGCAATCCGGGGCCACGCTCGCTGTTTCATCCCGGATTTCGCTGCGCTTCATGCGGGCTACGAAACATTTCGTGATGGGGACAGCAATCCCCGCGCTCTGAACCGCTCGTATGTTCGTCACGTCCTGTTTGTGAGGGGCGCTTCTCGAGGGCGCTTTGAAGCGGAGCAGGATGCGGCGCCTGCGCGCACGGTTCGCACCCGTTGCGTCCGGGAGGCTGGGGTCACCGTCCGGGCCAACTATGTGGCTCTGCCGCTTGCGGCTGCACGGGATGGAGATGAAGGCGGCGAAATCCGCTGGATCAGGGTTCGCCCGTCCCATCCGGAAGCACGGTCCCCTCGCCCAAAATCGCCGCGAATGGAGCGCCGCAAGGCGATGCGCTTTCCGGACACATCATCGCCTCGCACGCGATGCCGGAAGCGAAACAGTTACAAGGTGCGCCTCGCGGCGCTCCATGCCCCTCATAGTTTTGAGGGCACGAACGAGGCAAGCCTCGCGCGTGCTTGAGGGGCGAAACCAAAAGCTCACCTCGCGCGATGCGCGAGAGTAATCACGCATGGCTGTTTGAACCTATGAATCTGAAACAGGAGGCCATCATCCTGAGGTGCGAGCGCTTGCGAGCCTCGAAGGAGGACGGCAGGACAAACGCGCATCCTTCGAGGCTCGCCGCAAACGCGGCTCGCACCTCAGGATGACGCTGCATCACACCCGGTCGTCATCCCCACTTCCCGCTACTCGCGTCGGAAGGCCTGCACGGGACTGAAGCCGGCATCCGCCGGCGGCACGGCGACGATCCCCGCCGCACTCAGTGCTGCCGCCGCCTTCGCCGCATCGTTCGACCACGGCAGCTGCGACTGAATACCCCGCGTCACCGGCTCGCCCAGCACGCCGCCGAAATCCAGCGGCCAAATTCCGGACGGCACGATCTGGAGCGATATCCCCCGCAGCCCGAACCCCTGCCCGAGCGCCGCCGGCAGGTTCGCAGGATCGAGCGCACGCGCGGACGCCGGGTTCGCGGCATCCGTGAACGTCACCAGCGTCGGCATCAATTCACCTGCGACGGGCACGATGTCGGTTTGGCGTTTCACATCGCGGAAATTGATCCGCCGTCCTGCTGCGGCGAAGGCACGCAACGGCAGATAGCTCATGCCGTCAGTTTCCGCCGGATTTATTCCGTGGAGCAGCAGCATCGCGAGATTTCGTCCATTGCCGAGATCGACGAACACGGCGTCGCCCTTGACGCGGGGGCCGGCCGGTCCGCTTCCCGAGCCGCCATAGGCTCGGTTGGGATGCACCGAGAACACGCCGGATGCCGACCGGACGCCGCCGGGCGTCTCCACCTCGATGGTGAGCCGGTACTTGTGGTCAGGCCGGTAAAGATAGATCCGCTCGCCGATCACCAGCGCCGCCAGCAGTACGGCGAGGCCGATCCATTTCCTGAAGTTCATACGGCGAGACCTTCGATTCTGCGCAGTCGGATTGGGCCGCGATCTGGATTAAGCGCTCGCCGCGTGACTGTCACGCCATCTTCTCTTGATCCGGCGCGGCCTTTCGGGAAAGACTGGCGCCGAAATAACGCAAGAGGACCGCACGTGTCAGCCCCCATCGAGACCAAAGCTCAGACCCGTGGCGACCTTGCATGGTCCATTGCGGTTGGGGGCATCGGAGTTATCGCCTTCGCGGCCTTCCTGCTGTTCACATGGTACTACGCGGCCGCGCTGTTTCTGGTATTCGCGGGCATCCTGCTCGGCGTCGCCCTCACCGCCATGACGAATCTGCTGCAAAAGGTCATGGGCGGTCCGCATGCCCTGCGGCTTGCCCTGGTCTGTGTCGTGCTGGCGGGCCTGTTGTCCGGCGTGGTCTTTCTGGGCGGCTCGACCATCGCCCGGCAGGCTGCGGTCCTGAGCAACACCCTCAAATCGCAGCTTGCGACGGTCAAAAGCTTTCTTGAACAGCATGGCGTCGATACCAGCTATCTCGAGCTTGGCAGTCCCACCGCAACAGCGGCAGCAGTCGCCACCGCCGACGCGCCATCGAACGCCGCCCCGACCCCACCGCCGGGCCTGCCGAAAAACCTGCCGAGCGCGGGCGCCCTCGCCTCCGGCGGCGGCGCCATCGTCAGCCAGACGCTGAAGCTGCTGCTCGGCACGGTCAGCGCCGTCGGAAACTTTTTCATCGTGCTGTTCCTCGGACTATCATTCGCGGCGCAGCCAAGCGTCTATCGCAGGGGCGTGCTGGCGCTTTCGCCAAAAAGACACCGCGCGAATGTGACCGTTGTGGTCGACCGGATCAGCGACACACTGGAACGCTGGCTGATCGCGCAGATGATCACCATGGCCGCCGTCTTCCTTGTGACATGGATCGGTCTGTCGATTATCGGGATCGACAGCGCGTTCATCCTCGGCATTCAGGCCGGATTGCTGGCGTTCATTCCGACCGTCGGCGCACTGATCGGCGGATTGATTATCGTGCTGGCAAGCCTCGCCTCGGGCTGGGTCGCCGCGTTCAGCGCCTTCGTGCTGTTCCTCGGAGTGCATGCGCTGGAGAGCTACATCCTGACGCCGATCATCCAGCGGCAGGCGCTCGACATCCCGCCCGCGACGCTGTTCGCGTTCCAGATCCTGCTCGGCGTCGTGTTCGGGCTGTGGGGACTGGCGCTGGCGCTGCCGCTGATGGCCATCGTGAAGGTCATCATTACGTATCTGCGCGAAGAAGACGAGGAGCGCGAGCCGGAATTCAAGATGGCGTGACCAGAACGCCGTCGTCATTGCGAGCCACGCTCCTCGCAATGACGATTTGGCGTAACAGACGTTATGAGAAGCTGGTCACCGTGTTGGTGTGTTCGACTTCCGGCGGCGAAGCGAAATGCGGACCGACCAGCGCGCGCCATTCGGTGAAGTTGGCGGACTCGCGGAAATCCACCGTATGGTTTTCGAGGGTTTCCCACTTGATGTGAAGCCGATAGCGCGAGGGCTTCTCGATCGACCGGTGCAGTTCGAAGCTCTTCCAGCCCTTGCAGCGCTGGATAATCGGCTGCGCCTTGGCAATGGCCGCCTCGAAATCCTTCTCGCTGCCCGGTTTGATTTCGATCTGTGCAATTTCGGTGATCATGGTTGTCCGCCCTTTCTGGTTACCCAGCGGCTCTAGCGCAAAATCGCCGGACGGAAAAGACAAAGGGCACCAAGGGTGCCCTTCCATGTCGATACCGCGAAGCTGCAAGCCTTTACAGGAACGTCGCCAGCACACCCAGCAGCAGCAGTGTACAGCCGCCAAGCACCACCGGCTGCCAATCGAACGCGGCCCCGTAGCGGCCCTCGGCACGGCGCGCGGTGATCAGCGCATTCTCGTATTCATCCGACGTGGAGAACATGCAGGCAAAGCCCGCGCGCGCCGAAGCAACGGTCGCTTCAAGTGCGATGAGATCGGACTGGGAATCGTGGCTGCTTGCGATGGTCATGCCGCATGGTAAGGCGCGCATGGTAAACAGATGGTTAGCAATCCGTCTGCGGATCAGATGCGAATTTCCATCGCCGGCTCTGCGCGGCCGGCTTCGTCGCCGGCAGGCTGACGGACCACGCTTTTCGCGTGATTACGCCGGGCGTTCTCGAGCGACAGCGGCTGTTCCACCGCGGCTTCCACGCGATTACGGCCGCCGCGCTTGGCCTGATAGAGCGCCGTATCGGCCGAGGCCATCAGAACTTCAAGCTCGGTGTTCGCCGGACCGCCCGCAACGCCAATGCTGACCGTTGTTTCCAGAGGCGCATCGTCGATTGCCACACCCGACGTCTCGAAGGCTTCGCGCACCCGCTCCGCTGCAAGCAAGGCTTCGTCGATCGAACACGGCAGCAGCGCCGCGAATTCCTCGCCGCCCACCCGGCCAACGAGATCGGTAATGCGTAATGATGCAACGACGACATTGGCGAACACCTGCAGCACGTCATCGCCAGTGGCATGGCCGAACCGGTCGTTGACCGACTTGAAGTGATCGATGTCGAAGATCATCACGGTGATGGGACGTCCTGCCTTGGCCTCGCGCTCGATCATGCGCGATGTCGCCTCGCCGAAGCCGCGACGGTTTAACAGGCCGGTGAGCGGATCGACCGAGGCCGCGGTCTTGTGAGCGCTGACCGTGCGCTCGGAAACCAGCATAAATATGATGAACACCGTGCCAACCGCATAGAGCACCAGTTCGGCGGCAAATACCGCGACCCATACCTGCCCCATGCTCGTTGCGCTGCCGGGCCGGAAAATATCGCCCAGCACAATCGGCAACATCAGAACGACACCATGCATCACCGGAACGACGATTGCCGGCCAGCGTGCCCGAAGGCTCTTGCGCCGTTCGCGCCACAGTTCACCGGCGGTCAGCGCTGCATAGACGGCGACGATGCCGGCGCCGAGCATCATCCGGATTTCCGGATCGATTGGATCAAGCGCAACAACGGCTGCAATCCAGAGCGCCGGCCCGGCGATCACACCGATCCAACTGGCGGGACGGCCATGAAAGGCCCGCGCCGCATCCCATACCAGGCCGCAGGCAAAGAAGCCGACGGCGTTGACCGCGAGCGAAAGCTCCCAACCGAGTTCAGGGCCGCCGACTGTCCACAATGCGACCGACGCTGCGCCAAGGATATAGGCCGCGCCCCACCAGCCGAGTGCGGCGATCTTTTCCTGGCGCCAGAAGAACAGCAGCATCACGCCGAGCGACGCCGCCGCTAGCGTTGCCACGAGGTAAAGCGTTGAAATGTCCAAAGACAAATGTGTGCCAGCCGGCATTTTCTATGCAGCGCTAAAAATTAGACGGAGCCGGAATAGCCCCCTCAGCCATCGTGGAGGCTAGCAACCGTATCTTGGCACTCCGTTTGCGCCGGTCACAAAATTTTCGGGAAAAATCGCTGCAATTCGGCTGTATCTGGAACAGCAAAAGGGCGCCCGAAGGCGCCCTTTCAGTCCCGCGATTGCGGAAAATTTGAACGAAGCGATTAGCGCTTCGAGAACTGGCGGCGAAGCGCGCCTTAGCGCTTCGAGAACTGGAAGGACCGGCGGGCCTTCGCCTTGCCGTACTTCTTACGTTCAACGACACGCGAGTCGCGGGTCAGGAAGCCGCCCTTCTTGAGGACGCTGCGCAGGTCCGGCTCGAAATTGGTCAGAGCCTTCGAGATACCGTGACGCACGGCACCAGCCTGACCCGACAGACCGCCACCAGCGACGGTGCAGATCACGTCGTACTGACCCTGACGGGCCGCAGCGACGATCGGCTGCTGAATCATCATGCGCAGCACTGGGCGAGCGAAGTAAACCTCGACCTCGCGGGTGTTGACGACGATCTTGCCGTTGCCTGGCTTGATCCAGACGCGTGCAACGGCGTCCTTGCGCTTGCCGGTGGCATAGGCGCGGCCCTGCTTGTCGACCTTCTTCTCGTACTTCGGAGCGTCCGGCGCAGCGGTCTTCAGCGCCGAGAGCTGGTCAAGGGACTGCATGGTATCGGACATTATGCGGCCCTCATGTTCTTGCGATTCATCGATGCGATATCCACCACCTCTGGCTGCTGCGCCTCATGCGGATGTTCAGCACCGCCGTAAACACGCAGGTTGCCCATCTGCACCCGACCAAGCGGGCCGCGCGGGATCATGCGCTCAATGGCCTTCTCAACGACACGCTCCGGGAAACGACCCTCGAGGATCGACTTCGCGGTGCGTTCCTTGATGCCGCCGATGAAACCGGTGTGGTTGTAGTACACCTTGTTGTCACGCTTGCGTCCGGTGAGGACGACGTGAGCCGCGTTGATAATGATGACGTTGTCACCGCAATCGACGTGGGGGGTGTAGGTCGGGAGGTGCTTGCCGCGCAAACGCATGGCAACCAACGTTGCGAGGCGACCGACGACCAAACCCTTGGCGTCGATCAGCACCCACTTCTTGGTGACCTCGGCTGGTTTTGCCGAAAACGTCTTCATGTGAGGGATCCGTGAAATTGTACGTTCGGCGCAATCGCCAAACTGGCGTGTTTCTAGATAACCCGCCCGCGCGCGTCAACGTCATTCGGTGAATAATTATTAAACAAAAACAATATCTTACAAATATGGTGCGATAATACCTGTAAAATCATCAAGTATTCGGAATGGAGTATGTAGAGGTGACGTGAGCGATCGGGTCCGGCGAAGTCCCTGATAACAGGCTCACTTCTCCGACAGCGAGGCGCTTGCCCAGTTTCATCAGCTTGGCGGCCGCCAGCACATCTTGGCCAGGCTGACCCTTGCGCAGGAAATTGATGTTGAGGTTGGTGGTCACCGCGAGCCCAACAGGGCCAATCGCAGACAGCAGCACTACGTACATCGCGAAGTCAGCCAACGCCATCAATGTAGGCCCGGACACCGTGCCGCCGGGACGAAGCATCCGCTCGCTGTAAGGCTGCCGCAGCAGGCAGGTCGTGCCGTCAGCACTCTCGATCAGGACTTCACCGCTGGCGAAAGCTTGAGGAAACTCCTTGTGGAGAAACGCTTCGAGTTCTGCCACGGTCATTTTCGGCTTGTTCATGGAACGTATGTCCTGCGCTGCTCTCGTATGTGACGGTTTTGTATCTTAGGGTAAGCGCGATGGCGAGCCTGACAGAACCGAAAAGCGAAACTGAAACCTGAGCCGGAGAACCATGACGTCACAAACATCACGCTCCGTTTCACAAGCGCCTTCGCCGCTTTTGCGCGAGACCGTCGGCAGCATCGCCGTGTTGACGCTCGATTCGCCTGCAACCCGGAATGCGCTCTCCGAAGCGATGATTTCGACACTCCATGAGGCGCTTGATGCTATTCGCGAGGACAAGAACGTCCGCGCGGTTGTCATTGCCGCGAATGGTCCCGCCTACTCGTCCGGACACAATCTCAAGGAACTCACCGCGCGCCGCTCCGATGCGGACAAAGGCCGCGCCTATTTCTCTCACATGATGAAATCGTGCAGCGACATGATGCAGGCCATCGTCCGTCTGCCGAAGCCCGTCGTCGCGGCGGTGCAAGGCGTCGCCACGGCGGCCGGATGTCAACTGGTGGCGACTTGCGATCTCGCTGTCGCATCCGACAAGGCGACATTTGCCACTCCGGGCATTGACATCGGACTGTTCTGCTCGACGCCAATGGTTGCACTCACGCGCAACGTGCCGCGCAAGCATGCCATGCACATGCTGCTGACCGGCGAGCCTGTTTCCGCCCAGCGCGCGCTCGAACTGGGGCTGCTCAACAGCGTCGTCCCGGCTGGCTCCGAGCGCGATGCTGCGATCGATCTGGCCAACAGGATCGCTGTGAAATCGGCATACACACTGAAGATCGGCAAGGAAGCATTCTACCGGCAGGCTGACATGAACCTCGCGGACGCCTATACCTACGCCGCGCAGGTGATGGCGGAGAACATGATGGCGCGCGATGCTCAAGAAGGCATCGGCGCTTTCATCGAAAAACGCGATCCCAAGTGGGAAGACCGCTGACACAGTCGGCCAAGACAGTGAATTTGCCCGAATGAACCACGACGCTTACGACGATAATTATATCCGCTCGATCCTGACCAGCGTGAAGTCGATCGCCATGGTCGGCGCTTCGCCGGTGAATGTGCGGCCGAGCTATTTCGCCTTCAAGTATCTGGTCGAACGCGGTTACGATATGATCCCGATCAATCCGGGTCAGGTCGGCAAGAACCTTGTCGGAAAACCCTTCGTCGCATCGCTGAAAGACATTGGCCATCCCGTCGATATGATTGACATCTTCCGCAACTCTGACGCCGCGGCAACAGTTGTCGATGAAGCGCTGGCGCTTCCGGCGCTGCCTAAGGTGATCTGGATGCAGCTCGGCGTCCGCCACGACGCTGCGGCTGCGAAGGCGGAGGCCGCGGGCATCAAGGTGGTAATGAACCGCTGCCCGAAAATCGAGTACGCACGGCTCACATCGGAAATTCAGTGGCTTGGTGTGAACTCGCGCACCATCAGTTCCAAGCGCGCTCCGATTCCCACCAGCAACATGCGACTGTCCTTGAATCGCAGCAGCGTGAGCGGCGGAGCGACAACAGCGGCCGACCGCGCGGCCAAGGACAAGAACGACCTGCCCTAAATCCGGCTGTCCGCAAGACGATCATTTCGGGTAGGCGCCAAAACCGTCAGGTTCGTTGCCACTTTGGGCCAGCCGCCACTGACGGCTTGACGGCGGACGCATCCACCCGCAGCATATTTATCTCAACGCCTGTTCGCGGCGCTCAGAAGGACATCCCATGACGGAAAGATTGCCGGGCTTCTCCACGCTCTCCATTCACGCTGGCGCTCAGCCGGACCCCACCACCGGCGCGCGGGCAACGCCCATCTACCAGACGACATCTTTTGTGTTCAACGATGCCGACCATGCCGCCTCGCTGTTTGGACTGCAGTCGTTCGGCAACATCTATACCCGCATCGGCAACCCGACCAATGCCGTGCTCGAAGAGCGCGTCGCGGCGCTGGAAGGTGGCACGGCGGCGGTGGCGGTTGCATCCGGCCATGCCGCGCAGTTGGTGACGTTCCATGCCCTGCTGCAACCCGGCGATGAATTCATCGCGGCCCGGCGGCTCTACGGCGGCTCGATCAATCAGTTCAACCACTCGTTCAAGAATTTCGGATGGAACGTGGTCTGGGCCGATACTGACGATGTTTTGACCTTCGAGAAGGCACTGACGCCGAAGACCAAGGCGATCTTCATCGAATCCATCGCCAATCCCGGCGGTACCGTCACCGATATCGAAGCCATCGCGGCCATCGCGCGCAAGGCCGGTGTCCCGCTCATCGTCGACAACACGCTGGCATCTCCGTATCTCATCAAGCCGATCGATCACGGCGCAGACATCGTGCTTCACTCGCTGACGAAATTTCTCGGCGGTCACGGCAATTCCATCGGCGGCATCATTGTCGATGCCGGCACCTTCGACTGGTCGCGCGACGGACGTTATCCCGTGCTGAGCGAGCCGCGCCCGGAATATCACGGCATCAAGCTGCAGGAGACCTTCGGTAATTTCGCTTTCGCGATTGCCGCGCGTGTCATCGGCTTGCGCGATCTGGGACCGGCGTTGTCGCCCTTCAATGCCTTCCTGATCCTCACCGGCATCGAAACGCTGGGTCTTCGCGTGCAGAGGCACTCCGATAACGCCAAGGCGGTGGCGGAATGGCTGTCCACACACCCGGCGGTGGCATGGGTGAACTACGCAGGACTGCCCGGAGACCGCTATCATAACCTCGCCCGAAAATACTCACCGAAGGGTGCTGGCGCTGTTTTCACCTTCGGTCTGAAGGGCGGCTACGACGCAGGCATCAGTCTGGTGTCGAACGTCAAGCTTTTCTCTCACCTGGCCAATGTCGGCGACACGCGCTCGCTGATCATCCACCCGGCCTCGACCACGCACAGCCAACTCAGCGATGCGCAAAAGGCGCAGGCCGGCGCAGGCGTCGATGTGGTGCGTTTGTCAGTCGGCCTCGAGGACAAGGAAGACCTGATTGCCGACCTCGAGCAGGCCATGAAATCCTAACAGACCTCAAACTGCCCCCTAATGCAGAACGCGGCGCCGGGCATGGCGCCGCGTTCTTTCAATTGGAGCGAGCAAAAAGGCTTCAGAGAAATCAAATCTTCGCGGATTCCACCGAGGCTTTAGCCTTGTCTTCGCGGGTCAGCCGGGCGTTACGCTGAACGATCGAGAATGTCGCCAGCGCGAAAAGAACAACGAGGAGTTGTATCGAGACAGCTTCAAGGGTTGCATTGAGCCCAAGGGAATGCAGCCAGCCGAATCTCTTCAATTCGGTGGTGGTCACAAGACTCTGTTCCTGGAATTCCTGAATGGCTTCGCCAATGAACTTGATGCCCATTGCGAACAGAAACGCTGACGTCACGACAAACAACGGACGAAGCGGAATCTTCTGCGCGATCAGGTTGATGAAGTAGAACAGCACAGCAAGGGCAACGGTTGCCGCTCCGAGACCAGCGAACAGTCCGGCGCTCCAGCCGCCTTCCGTCACCGCGAGCGTATTGATGAAAAGCACTGTCTCGGCACCCTCACGAAACACCGCAAAGAATGCGAGCGCACCGACGGCCCACGCCGTGTCCTGCGAGAGCGCATTGTCCGCCTTGGTGGCGAGATAGTCCTGCCAGCCGCGCGGGTCCTGCTTCACCATCAGCCAGCCGCTGACGTAAAGCATCAACGCCGCGGCAAAAAGGATCACGACGCCTTCAAGCAAGTCATTGTGCTGCCCCGAATTAAGAACAGCGAACAGCCATGCTGTGATTAAGCTGGCGCCAATAGCCACCAGCGCACCGGCATAAAGCGCGGTTACGCGATGAGCGCCGCCGACCTTCCTGAGATAGCCCGCAAGCGCCGCGATCACCAGCATGGCCTCGAGGCCCTCGCGCAGCAAAATGACAGCAGCCTGAACGAATGCGTTGGACATGAAAAACCTTCGACCCTTGTGGAGGCTCGTTCTATCGCGGTGAAAATTGAAGTTAAAGACCGCTTGAGCCGCACCAAATCGTGACCGAGGTCAGGAATCGAGGAAATGCCTCGTATTCCGTGATTTCTGGCATTTCCTCAAGTTTAGAATAGTTCGATTCAGCTGCCATCGCCGGTGACAAGGCGAAGCTTGGCGGGTGTCCTGTCCGGCAGCGCCCCGCCCAGCCGCTCGACATGAAACAGGGCAAGCGTCAGAACCACGATAGCAATGGCCTGATGGGCCAATCCCAGATCGATCGGGACCTGATTGAGCAACGTCAGAATGCCCACAACGGCTTGAACGATCATCGTCGCCATGATCCAGAGCGCACCCGTAACAATGGCGGGGCTGGTCCGGGAACGGATCGCGTCGATCGCATGGACAATCGCCAGCGCGACGAGCGTATAAGCGATCATCCGGTGGGTGAACTGAACCGTGAGCGTGTTGTCAAAGAAATTTCGCCACCATGGTTGCTCGAAGAAAAGCCGAGCGGCTGACGGAACAAACGAGCCGTCGATCTGCGGCCAGGTGTTGAAAACGCGACCCGCGCGCAAACCGGCAACGAGCGCGCCGAAATAGAGTTGCAGGAACAGCAGCGCCAGCAGAATCCTGCCGGTAACTTTCACCCGCACCGACGCAACCGACGGCGGACGAACCTGCAGTTGGCGCAACGTCCATACGATCGCGGAGAAGATAAAGAGCGCGAGCATAAAGTGTATCGCAAGCCGATACTGCGACACCGAGACCCGTCCAGAGAGTCCCGACGTCACCATCCACCAGCCCACCGCGCCCTGCGCGCCGCCGAGGATGAAGATGATCCAGAGTCTGCGCTTGAGTTCGGATGACAAAAATCCGCGCCACAGGAACCAGAGAAACGGCAGCAGGAACACCGCGCCGATCAACCGTCCCAGCAGCCGATGTGCCCACTCCCACCAGAAAATGGTCTTGAATTCGGAAAGGCTCATCCCGCGATTCATTTCCCGATACTGCGGGATGGTCTTGTAAGCCTCGAATTGCCTGCTCCATTCGGCATCCGTCAGCGGCGGAATGGTGCCGGTTACCGGCTTCCATTCGACGATCGACAGACCGGATTCCGTCAACCGCGTAGCTCCGCCGACCATCAGCGTGCAGACAACCAGAACCGCGACGATGATCAGCCACGCGCGAACGCTCCGCATGCCTGCGGCCCTGCTCTCTGTATCAGTTGCGATAGACGTCATGATCCGAAAATGCAGCCTTGAATGAATTCGCGCGGTCCTTATAGTCGCCGCACTCTTTCACGCAAGCCGCGTGTTTACAGCCGCCAGCACAATCCTGTTATGACAATCCGCAAACGAAAACTGATCGGAACCGTCGGCCTTCTGGTGCTGGTCATCGTCTGGTCGCTGGCGGGCATGGTGATCGCTCAAACGCCCTGGCTTGCGGCATCGAAACTGGCTCAGGCTATCTTTTACGTGGTGGCCGGTCTGGGCTGGGTCCTGCCCGCGATGCCGCTGATTGCATGGATGTCGCGGCCGGACCCTCAACCGTAGTTCGCCGCAGGTTCGGGCGTTCGCCTTTTCGGTGTCCGGCTGGTGAGGCCCGAAAGAACCACACGCAACGCACGAAGTGAATTTCGCCGCCCGTCCCAGGCGATCCTTGGCAAAGCCATCAGATCCGACTGACCGTTCGACCGCACGACACCCTGCCCTGCGGATACCGCGCTGGTGAACCCCGCCTCCCGCGCCAACATCATTTCGCGCGGTCCGAAACAATCCTGCCCGCCAAATGGATAGGCAAAATGCAGGCATCGGCCATCCAGCGCGGTTTCCAGCACCGTCCGGCCCATGATCATTTCTCTCAACGCTGTTGTGCCCTTGGTGCGCGCGAGGTTGGGATAGTTGACTGTCGCGCTTCCGATGGTGGCCTGCGGATCCCGCGCCAGCTTGGCGAGATCCTGCCAATTCATCGCAAGGTCGTGCGAGGCCGCGTCGATGTCCACACCGTAACGCCCGCACAGGTCACCGATTGCAATTGCAACGTCTTCCGGCGACAGGGTCATCATCCATGCGTACAGCACATCGTAAAGCTGATACTTCGCCGAGAGGCTGGCGGCGAAGAAGTGGTGCTCGGTACGGTTCATCACCAGCCCGATCCGGGCATTGCGTGCGACAATCTGTTCTAGCGCGAGCCACCATGCTTTGCCGATGCGGTCGATAAAGCCGGTAGGAATGTACAGCGCGAACGGCACGCGGTGACGCGACAGCACAGGATAGGCGAAGGTCATGAAATCGCGGTGGCCGCCATCGAACGTCAAACACACGAAGCGGCGCGCAAGCGCAGCCTGCTGGGAGCGCTCAACTGCGTCGTCAATAGACAGAATGTCGAGATCCCAGCGCTTCAGCGCCGAGATGGCGCGATCGAGAAATTCGGGAGTGATGGCGCATGATCGTAGCGGCTGGAACGAGTCGCCACGCTTTGGCCGGACGTGTTCGAACTTGAGGATGACGCCGGCTCCGCCGGTTCTCCGTTCGAGGGCATGTGACAGGCCGGTGAAATAAGCCAATTCCAGCCCCATATCCGCCAGCACCGTACCCCGAAACAGCACGTCTTCATCCTTCTCACGGGCCGATGCCCGGCCACGCTCCTATTCTCATTACTCTTTGTTGACATTTGTTTGAATAAGGTCGGCCAAAGCCGCAAATCTCGAAATGCCCAAGAATTCAGGTCCTCTGATGGCCATGGCTGCAAAACTTCACGGCTCCGACGCGAACTCTCCGGCGCATCCTGTTGCAGGCCGCGTCGCGCGTGTCGATATCATTCGCGACATGGCCGCGGCCGAGACAAGCTGGCGAGCGTTTGAAGGAGCCGACTTTCTCCTTACGCCCTATCAGCGTTTCGAGTTTCTCGACGCCTGGCAGCAAAGCGTTGGCAGGCACGAAGGGGCCGCGCCTTTCGTCGTCATTGCCCGCGATGCGGCCAATCAGCCGCTGGTGCTCCTCCCGCTTGTTATCTACCGGGAGAATGGCGCGAAGATCGCCCGCTTTATGGGGGGCAAGCACCCGACCTTCAACATGGCGCTCTGGCGCCGCGATTTTGCGGAAACAGTGAACACGGGCGAACTGGAAGCGCTGATCTCGGCCATTCGCATGCAACCGGATGGCGTCGATGTGCTGGCCTTCACGCAGCAGCCGAAACGATGGCGCAATATCTTGAACCCGCTGGCATCGCTTGCCGCGCAGCCATCGACCAATCCCTGCCCTATGATGACGATGTCTCCCGGCTGCAAGCCTGAGGAGCGCGTCAGCACATCGACGAGGCGTCGCTTGCGCAACAAGGAGCGCAAACTCCAGGCTCTTCCGGGTTATCGCTATTTCGTCGCAACGACCGACGACGACATCAACCGGCTGCTGAACGGCTTCTTTTTCATCAAGCCACAACGAATGGCCCTTTCAAAATTGCCGGACGTTTTCTCGGATTCGGCCACGAAGACGTTCGTTCGCGACGCATGTCTGGCGAAGCTTCCGAACGGCGAACGCGCCATCGAAATTCATGCGCTTGAATGTGACGCCGAACTGATTTCGATTTTCGCCTGCGTCGCGGACGGCGAGCGATTCTCGACCATGTTCAACACGTATACGATCTCGGAAAATGCGCGTTACAGCCCGGGGCTGATCCTGCTGCGCTACATGATCGATCACTTCGGCGAACTCGGCTACAGTTCGCTCGATTTCGGCGTCGGGTCGGACGAGTACAAGATGACGTTCTGCAAGGACGATGAACCGTTGGCCGATGCCTTTATTCCGCTGACTGCGCGAGGCAAGTTCGCTGCGCTTGGAATGTCCTCACTCACTCACGCCAAACGGCTTGTGAAACACAATCCCGCGCTGATGCACATGGCGCAACTGCTGCGCAACGCCATCTCGCGCTGATCAAATCTCGATTTCATAAACTCAGGCCGCAGCAACCCGTTGCCCCGGCGCGCCGAGGTCCATCGCCTTCAGCGGACTATCGAGGATGGTCACTCCGACAAAGCCCGACGCGAGCAACTGATCGCGCATGACGTCACGCGCGGATACGGTAATCGCCGGATCGGGAATGATAACGGCATGAGCTTGCGCCGCGATGACGCTGGCAGGAAGATCTGTCGCAGTGCCGGCATCCAGCACGACATAGTCATAAGCCCGCGACAGCGCATCAACCGCAAGGTTGATCCTCGGTAGCTGCAACAATTGACGCTGGCCCGGTTCCTGCCCCGCTCCCACGATATGAACGCCGGACAATCGATCCTTGGTTATGATTTCGCTGAAAGAAGCTGAACCTTGCATCAATTCCGTCAAGCCGGGCGACGACGGATCGGTGGACACCGCAGCCAGCGTTGGAGATGCCATTGCAAGATCGACAAGTACGACTTTCGAGCTTCGCGACAGCAACCGCGCCAGCGTCAGTGCAACCAATGTCACGCTTTCATCCTGGTGGGCGCCGATGACCGTGACTTTTCGGGATGCATTACCACCCTGACGCAGCATTGCGACCAGACGCTCGATTTCCATGATGCCCGCCGGCATCTGCGGATGCGTATCGCGCAAGGGAGCCATCGGGGCCTGCATAGAGGTTACCGATCGCGGGACCGTCATGCGCAGTAGTTCACCCGTGGCAATGTAACCCGCGCTCAACATCAGCATTGCGAGAGTCGCGATCAGCACTGTCGGAAGCTTTTTTGGAAAAGCAGGCGTATTCGACACGATGGCTCTGGAAATGACCCTGCCGTCCGTCGGCACGGCCTCGATGTTCTCCCGTGTGGTCGCCTCACGATACTTTGCAAGATACGACTCCAGCAGATCGCGCTGCGCCTTCGCTTCGCGCTCATACGCCCGCAACTGGACATCTTGGCCATTGGTGGACGTCGCCTGACGCTTCAACTGGTCGAGACTTCCGTTGAGTCCATCCGCCCGTGCGCTCGCGATCCGGGCATCGTTTTCCAGCGAGCGGGAAATCTTGTTCGCCTCCTCACGGATCTGGCGGTCGATATCCAGTATCTGCGCCTTCAGCTCCTTGATGCGCGGATGCCCGCCGAGCAGCGTTGACGATTGCTCGGCCAGTTGCGCGCGAAGAGTAACGCGCTGCTCCGACAGGCGGCGAACCAGCTCGGAATTGAGAACTTCCGAAGCCTCGATCGGCTTGCCGCTCTGAAGCATTTCGCGGATCAGACGCGACTTCGATTCGGCGTCGGACTTCAGCGCCCGCGCATTGTTCAGCTGGGTGTTCAGTTCGCCAAGTTGCTGGTTCGACAGCGTGGTATTGTTGGTGCCGACGAAGAGATTCGACTTCGAGCGGAATTCCTCGACCCGCGCCTCGGCATCCGCGACCTTCTTGCGAAGACTCTCGATCTCGATCAGCAGCCACTGCGAGGCTGCCTTCGCCTGATTTTGCCGCGCAGCCTGCTGAAGCACCAGATACCCGTCAGCAATGGAGTTCGTGACACGCGCCGCGAGTTCCGGATCGCGCGACTGGAATTCGACCACCATCACGCGCGACTTATCGACCGCATACGCCGTCAGCCGCTCGTAGTACGCCTCGAGCACCCGCTCCTCAGGGGTCATCCTGAAAGGATCGCGGCCGATGCCGAACAGCGCCAGCAGCGTCTTGAGCGGCGATATGCCGCGCAGCACGGGATCAAATTCGGGTAACTCGGCGAGTTTGTTCGCCTTGATAACTTCGCGAGCAAGATCGCGCGACAGCAACAACTGAACCTGACTGGTCACGGCTTCGGCGTCGAGGCTGCCGCGCTCCTCGGATCGCTCGCCATTGGGACGCAGGAAAACATTCTCCCGTCCATCGATCAGGATGCGCGCTTCGGACTTGTAGCGCGGCGTAATCATATTGACGGCAAGCAGCGACAGCACAAACGCCAAAGCGGTTGGCGCGATGACCCACATCCGCTTGCGGACCAGCGTTTCCCAGATCGCACGAAGATCGATGTCACCAAGTTCGGGGCTGGCGGCCGACGTTACCTGCGCAGGCGCAGGCGTAGCGATGGCCGGCGCGGGAGCCGGCACGACGTCAGCCGTGGCCCGGAACGGCACCTTGCTCATCCAGTCACGCCAGAACGAAAAACGCATCGAACACTCTCCACCCGGACGCTACTGCACTGAATCGAATGCTGATCTTCTCCGGCGCGATTACAGTCTATTAAGGTTGCTGCCGGGTTAATCGCGGTGCCATCGGCCGTCGTTTTGACTGCAACGCAGCACGCGCGTTACTCTTTTTTAACCATGAAAGTCCTTAATCAGAATCGATACTTACCTGGATTTTCGCATGCAGCGCAGTCGCGCGCGCCTCACCGTCCTTCTCCTTGCGCTCGTCGTGTCGGGCTGCATGCGGACGGCCGCGCCTGTGGCGATTATCGACAGTGGCAGCCTCGATGGGATTGCCTATGGTCCGGTCCAGCCGGTGCGCGCCGTGAGCGTCGCAACCACGCCGGTCCCGCCTGTCTACGCCTACGCCGCCCACGACGAACCCTATCGCCTCGACGCCGGCGATCGACTACGGATCGTCGTGTTCGGTCAGGAAGGCCTCACCAACACTTATGCGGTCGATGCAGGCGGCTCGATCACCATGCCGCTGATTGGTGCCGTAAGGGCACGAGGCCTGACGCCGAACGGTCTGGCTGCCGCGGTTACCTCCCGTTTGAAGAACGGCTATCTGCGCGAGCCGCATGTCGCGGCGGAGGTTGAAACGTACCGGCCGTTTTTCATTTTGGGTGAAGTCTCAGCGCCCGGCCAATATCCGTATGTGCCTAACATGACGGTCGAGAGCGCCGTTGCCATTGCCGGAGGTTTCACACCTCGCGCGTTGCGAAGCAGCATCAAATTAACCCGGATGGGCCAAGCTGGTACCGCTCAGGCTGTCGTACCGCCTGGTACGCTCCTGAAACCTGGGGACACGGTCGTTGTCGCCGAACGCTGGTTCTGACGATGTCCGATACGCCCGACTCCCCGCTGCGCATTCTGCACGCCGTCCGCGCGCCCGTCGGTGGCATTTTCCGTCACATCCTGGATCTTGCCGTCGGACAGGCCGAGCGCGGACATGCGGTCGGCATACTCGCAGACAGCCTCACTGGCGGCGAGCGCGCGGAGGCTGCGCTGAAAGAGATCAGTCCCAAGCTCAAGCTCGGCGTGTATCGCCTTGCCATCCGGCGCGAGCCCCATCCTATCGATAGCGTGACGTCCCTGCATTTTCTTCGTCTGGCCCGCTCACTCAAGCTGGACGTCCTGCACGGGCATGGCGCAAAGGCCGGCGCATTCGTGCGCATGAAGCGCAAATCGAAGCAGGCAATCCGGGTCTACACACCGCACGGCGGGTCCCTGCACTATCCGCCGGGAACGCTCAAAGGTACCGTTTACGCGCGTATGGAACGCGCACTGATGAACCGGACCGAACTGTTTCTGTTCGAAAGCGCTTTTGCGCGCGACACTTACCAGCGCGTTATCGGCAAGCCTGCAGGGCAGATCCGCTGCGTGTTCAACGGCGTGACCGCATCCGAGTTCGATCCGGTCCCCGTTTCGGAGGACGCGACCGATCTCGTCTACGTCGGTGAATTCCGCGAGATCAAGGGCACGGATTTGCTGATTCAGGCTGTCGCCCGGCTTCGGGCCGACGGTAAAGCTATCACCCTGACACTCGCCGGTGACGGCGAAGAGACCGAGTCTCTCAAGGCGCTCGTCAACCGCCTTAACCTCGGCGACGCCGTTCGGTTCATCGGCCATGTGAGGGCCCGCTTCGGCTTCTCCAAGGGCAAACTATTGGTCGTTCCGTCGCGCGGCGACTCGATGCCCTACGTTGTCATAGAGGCCGCCGCCGCCGGTATCCCGATGATTGCCGCCAGCGTTGGCGGTATTCCGGAGATCCTCGGCCCGCACAGCGGCGGGCTGTTCGTCGCCAACAGCATCGGCGCGATGGCGGACGCGATCGAGACCGCGCTCGGCGACATGGATGCGACACGCGAACGCGCGCGGAACCTGCGGGAACGCATATTCGTTCACTTCTCGCAAAAAGCGATGGTCGATGGCGTTCTCAACGGCTATCGCGACGCGTTTAACGCGCGTTAACCTATCTCTATCGAGATAACCAATTCTTCCGATTTGTTGGCTAGGCATATGGCTGAGAAACCTTGGTTTCTCTTGGCCTGTCGCTACATGACGGCACAACAACGGAAATTTCTGCCGTGGAACCGATCGACGTTCGGACGATGATGAATGCCGCCGCGGGAGCGGCCACGATGAGCGCTGCCGACAACGCGCCTCGGCAGGAACGCCGCAAACGTCTGTCGCCAGCCGCTCTCGCCGTGACCCACGAAAAGGTCAGGAAGGCCTACTCGACCGTCGTCATCAGTGGCGTCGTACGGATTGTTGATTTCCTGCTGCTCAGCGCTGTCGGGCTTGGATTGTATTTCTGGTACGTGATGCCGGGCACCGGCTTCTCCTGGCAATATACCGCTGCCGTATTCGGCGTTGCCGCATGCGCGGTGATCAGCTTCCAGGCCGCGGAAATCTACGACGTACAGGTTTTTCGTGGGCAGCTTCGCCAAATGACGCGCATGGCATCGTCATGGGCGTTCGTTTTCCTGCTGTTCATCGGCGCATCGTTTTTTGCGAAAGTCGGCGGCACGATTTCCCGCGTCTGGCTTTCGGCGTTTTTCTTTGTCGGACTGACCGCGCTGTTCGCGGAACGGCTGATGCTCCGGACAATGGTTCGCCGCTGGGCCCGTGACGGCAGGCTCGACCGGCGAACGATCATTGTCGGCTCCGACCAGAACGGCGAAAATCTGATCCGCGCGCTCAACGCACAGGAAGATTCCGACATTCAGATTCTTGGCGTATTCGACGATCGCAATGACTCGCGAGCGCTGGAAACCTGCGAAGGACAGCCAAAACTCGGGAAGATCGACGATATTGTTGAGTTTGCCCGCCGCACCCGGATCGATCTGGTGCTGTTCGCGCTGCCTATCTCGGCCGAAACCCGCATTCTGGAGATGCTGAAGAAGCTATGGGTGCTGCCTGTCGATATCCGGCTGTCAGCACACACCAACAAGCTGCGTTTCCGCCCGCGCTCCTACTCATACCTCGGCAAGGTCCCGACCCTCGACGTGTTCGAGCAGCCGATTACCGATTGGGACATGGTCTTGAAGGCGGCATTCGATCGCATCGTCGGCGCGATCATCCTTGTCCTGCTCGCGCCGATCATGGCGCTCGTCGCGCTGGCGATCAAGCTCGACAGCCCCGGTCCGGTGCTCTTTCTCCAGAAGCGCTACGGCTTCAACAACGAGCGCATCGATGTGTACAAATTTCGCTCGCTGTTTCACGATCAGGCCGATCCGCTGGCTTCGAAGGTTGTGACCAAGGGTGACAAGCGCGTCACCCGGGTCGGCCGCTTCATTCGCAAAACCAGCCTTGACGAACTTCCCCAGCTTTTCAACGTCGTCTTCAAGGGAAATCTCTCGCTGGTCGGTCCGCGGCCGCATGCCGTGCAAGGCAAGCTGCAAAGCCGTCTGTTCGACGAGGCTGTTGACGGCTACTTCGCACGCCATCGCGTCAAACCCGGAATCACCGGATGGGCGCAGATCAACGGCTGGCGCGGCGAAGTCGATACCGACGAAAAGATTCAGAAGCGTGTCGAGTTCGATCTCTATTATATCGAGAACTGGTCGGTGCTGTTCGACCTCTACATCCTCTTCAAGACGCCGTTCGCACTCATCAAGGGTGAGAACGCATACTGAGCAGGACCCTGAAGCCGAAAGCTGCTTTTTCATCGTGCTCAAAACACTGACCTGACGCGCAGAAGGCGCGAAGAGGATTCCGGTTCGCATGGCTTCATTTGCCGCGACAGACTATGCCCTCCCCGCCACCGCGACGCCGCCGGGTATCGCGGCGATCCAGCGGACGTTGATGTGGGCCGTCGGCGCCGGTGGAGCGATCGTCTTCATCGAACCAAGTCCATACGAACTGGTCACACTGGCGTCGGTCGTCTTCTTCTTTGCCACCGGCTTGCGGATGCGCCCGGTCTTCATCCCGCTTGTAATCCTGCTGTTCCTTCTCAACATGGGCTATACGATCTGCTCGATTTACCTGCTGGACAAAAAGGAAATTCTGAACTGGATTCTCACATCCTGGTATCTGGCTATCACTGCCCTGTTCTTCGCGATGGTCCTGTCCGAGGATACCGCCAGCAGGCTTGAATACCTTCGACGCGGCCTGATCTTCGGCGCCTTGATCGCCTCGCTCGCCGGCATCGCCGGATATTTTCACCTCGTGCCGAGCGGTGGCTACGATCTCTTCACGCTGTACAGTCGCGCGCGCGGGACATTCAAGGATCCCAACGTACTGGGCGCCTACCTCATCCTGCCCGCACTCTTTCTTCTGCAGAACGTCGTCACCCGGCCTTTCTCCAAATCATTCGGCAGCGTCGTGGGGTTGGGAATTGTCAGCCTCGCCGTGCTGCTGGCTTTCTCGCGCGCATCCTGGGGCCAATTGGTGGCCTGTTCGGCATTCATGCTGATCCTGATGTACCTCACAACACCATCGCAGACGCAGAGAACGCGCATCGTGACGGTGGCCATCGCGGCGGCTATCTGCGCGGCCCTGCTCCTTGCGGTGCTGTTGTCATTCGACTCCGTCAGCGGCCTTTTCAAGGAACGCGCCAGCCTTCATCAAAGCTACGACGGCGGCCGCTTCGGACGCTTTGGGCGGCATGCGCTCGGCTTCCAGATGGCCCTCGAACTTCCATTCGGGATCGGCCCTCTTCAGTTCACGAAATTCTTTCCTGAGGACACCCACAATTCTTTCCTGAATGCATTCATGTCCGGCGGATGGATCGCAGGTATCTGCTTTCCCTCGCTCGTTTTCATCACCGTGATCATGGGCTTCAAGCTGGTCTTCGTGCGCGTGCCATGGCAACGGACATATCTCGCGATCTTTGCTGCGTTCTTCGGCACCGTCTGCGAAGCCATCATTATCGACGTCGATCACTGGCGTCATTTCTGGATGATGCTGGGCATCATGTGGGCGATGTTCGCGGCGGCGCATGCCTATGCGTATCGGGCAAGAACATCTGACGCTTCTGTAATCTGAAAAAATTCCGCTCCGGTTCCGCAGAATATCTCCAATGAACGGCTGTTCACGCAACATGTCGTTTTCGAGCGGAACAGAGCTGAGCGCTTCTCGTTAAAGCCCCGGGCAGACAACGAGGAGGATGATATGAAAACCAAGCTTTTGATGACCGTCGCGACTGTCGCTTTGATCGGCAGCGCGGGACTGGCGTCGGCGCAGGCGCCGACCAATGCTCCGAATGCTCCGGCGGCATCGCAGTCACCGTCTGGGAGCGCGCCTGCTGAGAAGGCCGCGCCAATGAATCGCGAAGCACCGGCCGGCGAAATGAAAGGTCAGCGCGCTCAGGATACCAGAGACGGAATGAAGTCGAAGGGCGCGGAAACGACCCGCGATCAGAAAGGTGGCAAGGCCGCGTCCGAGACCAATATGGACAAGTCAAAGGACGGCATGAAGGCCGACCGGAAGAATGCCGCCGAGAAGGACGGAATGAAATCCGATCAGAAAAATGCTGCCGAAAAGGATGGCATGAAGTCTGATCAGAAAAATGCCGCGGGCGGCAAGGCCGGCGCGACGACAGGACAGGCTGGTGCCGGAGCAAAGCTGTCAACCGAACAGCGCACGACAATTCGCACATCGATTACCAAGCAGAACATCAAGCCTGTGACGAATGTCAACTTCTCGATCTCGATCGGCACGCGGGTGCCGCGAACAGTCAGCTTCCACCCGCTTCCGACTGAGGTCATCACGATCTACCCCTCTTGGCGCGGATACGAGTTCTTCCTCGTCAATGGAGAAATCGTGGTCGTGAACCCGCGTACGCTCGAAATCGTTGCCGTGCTCGAAGCGTAGGCGGAGCTAAGCACATTGCGATAAGACAATAAGGCCGGTCCCATCGACCGGCCTCTTTTTTGGAGGGTAACGAATTGTGCCCGCCGGCGGCTTTAGCGCAGCCTTCCGCGCGCGACATCATAAGTCCAGGAGCGCCGGCCATTGCCGAAAATAACTCGACGGAACTGAAGGGCCTTGGCCTTTTCGGGAATTTTTGCGGATTCAGCAAGTTGCATCGCCATCTTTCGCGTCATGTGAGGCGATGTGAAACGCACCGAGCGATTCCCCCTCCCGGAAACGACAACCTTCATTCCGTCGTCGTGCATCCGCTCCGCCATGGCGTGAGCGTAAAGCAGCCGATTGGCGCTGGCGGCAATTTCAACCGACGGCTGAAGGATTTCGTACTGCCGCATCTTCATCATGTTCGCCATGTCGCGCGCCTGAGTATTGGCGGGATCGGCATCGGCGATGGTGCTCAGTCGCAACTCGAGACTGCGAAAGGCTGACAGCGAGACCGGCTTCTTGCTCCGGCCCCGCTTGAAGTTCTCATACTCGGTGTTGAGGACCGCGGCATCCACCAAGGCGCGGTCGAACGCCAGCCGGGCAGCGGCAGCTTTCTCGTCGTCGGGATTCTGATTAGCTGCGGGCGCCGAAGGACTCGATGTAACCGGTTCCGACATATCGGCCTGCGACGGAATCGTCGCAGTGGCTTCCTGAGCGCGGATTTTGGATTCAGCTGCCTGAACGTGGAGAATAGTTGGTGCCGCAAAATGCCTCAGCGTCGGAGCAGCGGTAAATCCACCTGCCAAAAGTGCGGTGGAGCACAATCCAAGTCCCAAAATGGTCTTGCGTTGCAGCAATGTCGCACCCGATCTTCGTCAGAACGGCCGATGCTAAGTATTCATTTATCGCTCGACAACGCCTCAAGCGACGTTTTGTTCTGCCACCTCGGGTGAATTTCAGATCTTCCAGTTGCTACGATCAAACACAAAAAACTCAGCTGCGCTTCCGCAGCCGGGCCAAGTCAGGAAGATCCAAGAAAATATTCAGGTCAGGAAGAAAACAGGATGCAGACGCTAGTTGACGATCTCAAAAAGTCCGGCCGCGCCCATGCCGCCACCGATGCACATGGTCACCACGCCGTACTTGGCCTTGCGACGACCGCCCTCAATCAAGACGTGACCGGCCAGACGCGCGCCGGTCATCCCGTAAGGGTGCCCCATCGAGATCGAGCCGCCGTTGACGTTGAGCTTCTCCGGGTCGATCCCCAGCTTGTCGCGGCAATAGATGACCTGGACGGCGTAGGCTTCGTTGAGTTCCCAGAGATCGATATCGTCGATCTTGAGGCCGTGCCGCTTGAGCAGGCGCGGAATTGCGGCCACCGGCCCGACACCCATCTCATCCGGCTCAACACCAGCTGCGACGAAACCCCGGAAGATGCCGAGCGGCTTGAGACCCTTCCTGGCTGCGATCTTGTCGCTCATGATGACGCAGGCCGATGCGCCATCCGACAACTGGCTGGCGTTGCCCGCGCTGATAGTCTTGCCCTCGAACACCGGCTTGATGCTGGCCAGCCCTTCCGCTGTGGTATCCGGGCGCGGCCCCTCGTCCCTGGTCAGCGTAATGTCCTTGAAGGCAACCTGCCTGGTCTCCTTGTCCATCACCGCCATCGTGGTCTTGAACGGCACGATTTCATCATTGAACCGGCCGCCCTGAATAGCTGCGCCGGTGCGGCGCTGGCACTCCAGGCTGTACTCATCCTGCTTGTCGCGCGGGATGTTGTAACGAGCCGCGACAACCTCCGCCGTTTCCAGCATCGACATATACATGTCCGGTTTCATCGCCATCAACTCGTCGTCGACCATATGAAACTTGTTCATGTGCTCGTTCTGGACGAGGCTGATCGATTCAATGCCGCCACCAATAGCTATCTCTACGCCGTCGAGCATGACAGAGCGCGCTGCAACCGCAATCGCCTGAAGGCCGGACGCGCATTGGCGATCGATAGTGGTCCCTGCGACAGTCACCGGAAGTCCGGCGCGGATTGCGCCCTTGCGCGCGACATTCATCACCATGGTGCCCTGCTGCATGGCGCAGCCCATCACCACATCCTCAACTTCGCCCGGCTCGATCCCGGCACGCTTCACCGCTTCGGCCATAACGTGACCCGCCATGGTCGGGCCGTCGGTGTTGTTGAGCGCCCCGCGATAGGCCTTGCCGATGCCGGTGCGGGCGGTCGAAACAATAACTGCGTCTACCATGCGATAATCTCCAACTAGTCGTGAACCGACCAACCAACCAGGGCCCTGCTAGAGACCTGTGTGCATGTCGATCATTATATGATATCAATCATTCAATAAGAAGCGCTCGCTTCACCAGCAAGTCTGCCATGCAGCGGGCGTCAGCACATGAGAGGGTCAAACCGCACGCGCATAGCGCAGTAAGTGATAGGTCGGATCGCCGAACTGGATGTTGATCGACGCAATGCGCTTGAAATAGTGGCCGACGTTCAGTTCGTCGCTCATACCCATGCCGCCATGAAGCTGGATCGCCTGCTCGCCGACAAAGCGCGCCGCTTCGCCGATCTTGGATTTCGCGCCTGAGGCAAGCTTCGATCCTTGCGGGTCGCCTTCAGCCACAGTCAAGTTCAAGTGTTGCGACAGCGATGTCGCCTCCTCCAGCGCGATGAACATGTCCACCATCCGATGCTGCAACACCTGGAATGTGCCCAACGCTACACCGAACTGTTTGCGCGTCTTGGTGTACTCGAGTGTCGCAGCATTGAGCTCGCCCATCGCGCCGGTCGCCTCGGCGCACAGCGCTGCGATGGCCCGATCACGGCACGCCTCCAGAGCCGCAACACCCTTTCCTTCCGCCCCGAGCAGCCGGGTTGCAGGAATACTAACGTCCCTAAACGTGATTTCAGCCGCACGCCGCCCGTCGATGGTCTTGAAACTCTGCAGGTGAAGCCCCGCCGATTGCCGGTCGACGATGAACAGGCTGACGCCGGCATGGTCACGCGGCCCACCCAGGGTTCGCGCCGAAACAATCAGCTTGTCGGCCCAAGGTGCGCCGATCACTGCGGCTTTCGCGCCGTTCAGAATGTATGTGTCACCGTTGCGCTTCGCGGTCGTTGCAACATTGTTAAGATCATAGCGTGAGCGGCCCTCGCTCCATGCCAGCGCCCAGATCGCCTCACCCGCCATGATCGATGGCAGGAACTCCTCGCGCTGTGGATCGGAGCCCGTGTGTTCGATCAATCCGCCCGCCAGTACAACAGTCTCGAAGAAGGGCTCGACCACGAGATGACGGCCGAACTCTTGCATGATGAGCATCGTTGCCAACGGTCCGCCCCCAAGTCCACCGGACGTCTCGGCAAACGGTGCTGCCAGCAACCCCAGTTCGGCGAACGTGTTCCAGTGCTTTTTGCTCCAGCCTTCGTCCGTCGCGACGATCTTGCGGCGTGTGTCGAAATCGTACTTGTCGCGCAGCAGCTTTTGAATACTGCTGCGCAAAAGTTCCTGCTCTTCCGAAAATTCAATATCCACCGGATGCCTCGTGCGACGCGGTTACAGACCAAGCACCGCTTTTGCGATGATGTTGCGCTGGATCTCGTTCGATCCGCCGTAGATGCTAAGCTTGCGCGAATTCAGATATTTTTCCGGCGCGGTGTGGCCCTCGTCGGGCCCAGGCATGAAAATATTGGCACTGACTGGATGCTCGCGCAGTGCGAGGCCGTAATTGCCAATGGCCCTGTGGGTCAGATCAGTGATGCGTTGAAATATCTCAGTGCCCCTGATCTTGAACAGCGAGGCAGCGGGCCCCGGATTTATTCCGCGCGACATCTGCGCGACCACGCGAAGTTCGGTTGCCTCGAGCGCGAGCACATCGAGTTCGACGCGCGCAATGTCCTTGGTGAACTCGCCGAAGGCCGGATCGTCCTCGCCAATCTCCGTCTTCACGATCTTTTTGAGCTTGTTCAGGTAGCGCGTTGATCGTCCGATGCCCGCCATGCTGGTGCGCTCGTTGCCGAGCAGGAATTTCGCATAAGTCCAGCCCTTGTTTTCTTCGCCGATCAGGTTCTCGACGGGTACGCGAACATTCTCAAGGAAGACGTCGTTGACCTCGTGCGATCCGTCGATGGTGATGATCGGGCGAACGGTGACGCCCGGGGTCTTCATATCGATCAGCAGGAAGGAAATCCCCGACTGCGGCTTCGCGCCAGGATCAGTACGAACCAGACAAAAAATCCAGTCGGCGTGCTGCGCCAGCGTGGTCCAGGTCTTGTGGCCGTTGACGATGTAGTGATCGCCCTCGCGCACGGCCTTGGTGCGAACGGAGGCGAGATCGGACCCCGAGCCCGGCTCCGAGTAACCCTGGCACCACCAGTCCTCGCCCGACAAGATCCGCGGCAGAAACTTCTTTTTCTGCGCCTCGTTGCCAAAAGTATAAATGACGGGCCCGACCATCGTCACACTGAACGCGAGCGGCGGTAACGTGCCAGCGCGCGTTGTTTCCTGCTCCCAGATAAAGCGCCGCGTGATCGACCAGCCGGTGCCTCCGTGCTCCTTCGGCCATAACGGCGCGATCCATCCCTTCTTATGGAGAATCTTGTGCCAGAGCATCGACTGCTGTTTGGTCAAATCCGTTTCCGGGTTCGGCACACGCATTTCCTGCGGATAGTTACCCGCAATAAACGCCCTCACCTCGTCACGGAATGCCGCGTCCTCACTGGAAAGCTTCAGCTCCATCGCAAAGCTCCGTTACCACTTCTCGCCGAAGGGGCGGATTTCGGTCTCGAACGTCCATGCATCCCGTGGCTGCTGGTACAGCTGCCAATAGGTCTCAGCAACGGCGGCGGGACGCATCAATCGGTTCGGATCGAGATTCTCGATCGCTTCCTTGCCTTCGCGATTGGCTATCAACTGGCGTACCCATTCGGTATCGACGCTGGAATCAATAATGAGATGCGCGACGTGGATGTTCTGCGGACCGAGTTCGCGTGCAATCGACTGTGCGACAGCACGAAGACCGAACTTGGCGCTGGCGAAGGCAGCGAAACCCGAGCCGCCGCGCAAGCTCGCAGTCGCGCCGGTAAAGAAGATCGCTCCCTTGCCACGCGGCAGCATCACGCGCGCGGCTTCGCGGCCCGCGAGAAAGCCCGAGTAACAGGCCATTTCCCAGACCTTCCGGAAAACGCGTTCCGTCGTATCGATAATCGGAAAATTGACGTTCGCGCCGATATTGAAAATGCACGCTTCAAGCGGCGCGTGCTTGTCAGCATCGGAAATGAAGGAAATCATCTCCTCTTCCTTGCGGGCATCCAGCGAGCGAGCGAATATCGTGCCGCCCGCAGCCTCGATTTCCTTGACGAGAGGAACGAGCTTCTCGCCTTGCCGCCGTCCCGCAAAAACGGTGAATCCTTCGGATGCAAATTTCTTGGCGATCTCGCCGCCGATGAAATCACCGGCGCCGATCACGGCCACGGTCGCGTTTCGCTTCTGCAAGGTCTCTCTCCAGCGCCAGGTTAAGTTTCAAAACTCGGATGCGTGACTGCGGCGGATGCGTCGAGGCGTCACGTTTCCCGCAGAGATTCAGCAAGCTTGTGCTTCAGGATTTTGCCTGTGGATGTTGCGGGCAAGGCGTCCAGCACGATGATCTGCGACGGCCGCTTGTAAGATGTGAGTTGCTGGTTTGCGAACGTCATCAGTTCCGACGGGGTGACGTCCGATCCCTTCAGCAGCTGAACGAAGGCGACAACCTCTTCATTGCCTTCGGCGACGCGCCCGACCACGGCGCACTGCACCACGGCGTCGTGCGAACTCAGGACGGCTTCCACCTCCGCCGGGTAGACATTGAACCCCGAACGGATGATCATTTCCTTGGTTCGGCCGACGATAAAGAGGCAGTCGCCATCGAAGCGAGCAAGATCGCCGGTGTTGAACCATCCCTCGCCGTCGATCGCCTTCGCGGTCAGATCGGGGGCGCGGTAATAGCCGCGCATCACGTTGCGGCCGCGCACATGCAGCTCGCCTACCGTTCCGTCAAAAATGATTGCGCCATCGCGGCCCACAATGCGGGCCTCAACACCGGGCATCAGCCTGCCGACGGCGTGATCTTGCCGCGGCGCATCGAAACGAACGCCGGAGATACCCGGCGAACACTCGGTAATGCCGTAGCCGTTCAACAGCGACAGGCCCAGTTCGTCCTCAACGCGTTTTTTCAGATCGAGATCCAACGGCGCGCCCGCAACGGCAATCAGCCGCAATGCTCCCTTGTCCAGCCTCGGCAGACCAGCAAGCCGCTTGTACTCCAGCAATCGCTGATAGGTGGCGGGAACGCCGTTGAGAGTGGTGATCCCCTCCTCGGCCATCGCTTTGGCAAGGGCCGCCGGATCATATTTGCTGACCAGCCTGACTGTGCCGCCGGTCATCAGCGTCATCAGAAGCAGGGAAACGCCCACAATATGCGAGATCGGCAGAACGACGTAGACTTTGTCGGTGTGATCCAGCTTCCGGAACAACGCCGTCGTCTTCGCACTAAAAAGGAGATTTTCGTGGGTCAGCATGACGCCCTTCGGCGTCCCGGTGGTGCCCGACGTGTAGATCAGAACCGCGACCTGTTTGGCCGAGCTGGCTTCAACAGGTTCGGCGGCAGTGGGTTCGTTCAGCGCACTAACGCCGATATTTTCGAGCGGACCAACCTTGCCTATGGCGGCACCGACCCGCGCGGCGTGATTGGATGCCTCAGGCGATACACCAGCAGTGAAGAACATCCGGCGGGCGCCGCTATGATCGCGAATTTGATCAAGCTCGCGCGGCGACAATCTCGGATTGACCACAATGGCCCAGGCGTCGATCCGGCTCGCCGCAAGCAAAAGACCCGCGAGCGCAATGCAATTCTCACTGACGATCATCATGCGGTCGCCGGGCCGCACGCCGAGTGACATCAGCGCCGTGGCGATCTGCTGGACATTGTCGAACAGTTGCCGATAGGACCACGTGACCGTATCTTCCACCAGCGCCGGATGATCGGGAGTCCGGGCCACCGCACGATCCATCACGTGATGCAGCCGCTCCGGCAAACCCTGAAGAATGTCAGCGACCTCAATCGCTTCCGCCGCGCTTCCCAATGCAACCTCCCGGCAAACTACAGGACCGCTTCGACGCGGCCTTCGATCTCACGTAACTATCGTTCTTTTTTAGAACTAGTCAATCGCATTGGTGCAATGCGACAGAAAATTCAACAGCCACATCCCTCCAACAGCAGCCAAAATCCAAGCGCGGAAGCAATGTTTCCCGTTTACACAATGAATGACGCCAGCTAGATATTAGTACCAAATAAGAACTGTATGGGAGGCTGATTTGGCGCAAGGTGGCGGTGTGGTTTTGCTGGTTGGTGCGGGTGACGCCATCGGCGCGGCAGTTGCACGACGATTTGCCAGAGGCGGATACAAGGTCTGCGTGGCACGCCGCGAGGCTGCCAAATCGCAAGGTCTTGTCGACGAAATGAAGGCAGAAGGATGCGAAGTCCACGCCATCAGCGTCGATGCCCGTCAGGAAGCCGACGTGCAGGCGATGTTTGCCCGCATCGAAAAGGAGATCGGGCCGATCGAGGTTTGCCTGTTCAACGCCGGGTCCAACGTCAACAAGCCGCTCCTTGAGACCACCGAGAAGCTGTTTTTCAAGGCATGGGAGCTCGCCTGCTACGGCGGATTTCTGGTAGGGCGCGAAGCAGCCAAATATATGATGCAGCGCGGACGCGGCACCATTCTATTCACGGGCGCCACCGCAAGCGTACGCGGCGGAAAAGGCTTCGCAGCGTTTGCATCGGCAAAGTTCGCGCTTCGCGCGGTGGCGCAGTCGATGGCCCGCGAACACGGGCCAAAGAATATTCATGTCGTTCACCTGCTGATCGACGCCGCCGTGGACAGCGAGGCGATCCATCAGCGCATGAAGGCCGCCAAGGGCATCGACGCCAGCGATATTCCTGCTGACAGCCTGACCAAGACGGAGTCCATCGCCGACGCATACTGGTTCACGCATCACCAGAAACGTGACGGGTGGACCCACGAGCTAGACCTGCGTCCCTCTGTGGAGACATGGTGACATGACGACCATCCCGGACCTCACCCTGTGGGGCGTCGGAACCAGCCGGACCGTTCGGCCGCACTGGGCGCTGGCAGAACTGGGGCTGAAGTACGAAACCTACGCTATCGGGCCCCGCACCGGCGAAACCAAGACGGCGGAATACACCAGACTCAATCCGCGGCAAAAAGTCCCGCTGCTACAGGATGGCGATTTCGCCATCGGCGAAAGTGCCGCGATTGTCGCGTATCTGTCACGGACCTATTCTTCGCCTGACAAGTCGCTGATCCCCGAAGAGAAGCAGCAATACGCCAAGTGGCTGGAATGGTGCTTCTTCATCGTCACGGAACTTGATTCCACCAGCCTGTATGTCATGCGCAGGCACAGCGCCGATGCGCTGGGGCCGATTTACGGAGTCGCCCCCGAGGTCGTGGCCAAGGCAGGAGAATATTTCCGGGAGCAACTGCGCCACGTCGAGGTCGCTCTCGGCGATGGACGCACCTTTTTGATGGGGAATCAATTCACCAGCGCTGATATTTTGCTGACGACATGCCTCGAATGGGCGATCGCATATGGCGTCGGCATCTGCGATATCGCTCATCCCTATCTTGAGCGCATCAAGACGCGTCCTGGTTATGTGCGCGGTACCGCAGCGAATGTCCCGCCCGCCCCCGGTGAACCGGTCAGGCGGCCGGCCTGAGATCTTAAAATCAATGAAAGAGGTCGACGAAACGCCGGCCTCTTTCGTTAACCTGCGATCCTGACCGCCTTGGCGGCAACCATCGCATCAATGGCGGCATCGTTGTAACCGAGGTCATGCAACACTGAGCGTGAGTGTTCGCCGACGCGCGGCGCAGGGCCACCGATGGACGCCTTGTTGACCTCGAAGATCGCCGCCGGCTTCGGCTGGCGCACACGGCCCACCGTCGGCTGGTCGAACTCCTCGATCAAGCCGCGCGCCACCACCTGATCGTTGCCGATGATATCACCACGACGCAGGATCGGCGCGCACGGCACATCGGCGGCATCCAGCCGCTCCAGCCACTCGGCTGTCGTGCGCTGAGAAATGTATTCCTGCATCTTGTTGATGCGCGCCGTCGCATTGATGAACCGGGCGCTTGGCGTAGCGAATCGTTCGTCTTTCGCAAGCTCCGGATCGCCCGAAGCCTTGCAGAAGCCCTGCCACTCGGAATCAGAAATAGTCCCGGCGGTGATGTAACCATCCAGCGTCTTGAACACGAGATCGGGCCGGTCGTTGGGATCGCCCGCCGTGGCTTCCGCGCCCACCACCGTGTACTGCATCATGCCTTCCGGCCACAGATACGAGATCATGGTGTCTAGCATCGCGACCTGGATGTGGTCGCCCTGCCCGGTCTTCTCGCGGGCATACAGCGCCGAGGACACCGCCTGCGCCGTGAACACCGAGGTCGTCTTGTCGCAGACGATGGTCCGGATCATCTGCGGACGATTGGTCACCGGCTGCGACTGGATGTCGGCAAAGCCGGACAGCGCTTGGACGATCGGATCATAGACGCGCTTCTTGACGTATGGTCCGCTGTCGCCGACTCCGCTGATCGAGACATAAATCAATCGCGGGAATTTCTTGCGCAACTCCTCGTGGCCGAGCCCGAGGCGCTCCATTGTGCCGGGACGGAAATTCTGCACCAGCACGTCGGCCTGCGATGCGAGTTTGGCCAGCACCTCGCGGCCTGCCTCGCTCTTCATATCGATCGAAAGCGATCGCTTGCCGCGATTGCACGACACAAACAGTGCGGAGAATTCGCCGGCCGCGTCGATCAGCGTCCGGCTCCGGCGCGTGCCATCGCCACCGATCGGCTCAATCTTGAGCACGTCCGCGCCCTGATCTGCCAGAAACATGGTTGCATACGGTCCGGACACCACCGCCGTCAGATCCAGAACGCGCACGCCACTCAAAGGACCAGGCATCTGTTTCTTCCTTATCTATATGACCTGACGAACGGCCCGCAGCCGGATTCGCAGCTGCATTGAGAAGAAGTCATTTAAAAAAAGACCGGAGGCCTCAGGCGGATTTGGCTTTCGCCGCGCCGAGCTGCTCGACAATCGAATCCTCGACGTCGCGAATCTGGTCTTTGCCGAAGAACATCTCCGTCCCGACGAAGAAAGTCGGCGATCCAAACGCGCCGCGATTCACCGCATCGGTCGTGATGTCGATCAGTCGTTTCTTCACGTCGTCCTGCTGCGCACGCGCGATCAGCTTGTCGATGTCGATACCGGATGAAATGAACGCCTTACGGAATGTTTCCACATCGTCCATCTTCTTCGGCTCTTCCCACATGTGATGGTAAGCGGCGCGGAAATACGGCTCGAACACATTCTCGAACTGGGCGGCGACGGCGCCGCGCATCAACATCAGCGTGTTGACCGGAAAAAATGGATTCGGTTTGAACTTGGTGATGTTGTGCCGGCGGATAAAACGCTGGGTCTCCAGCGCGTTGTATTCCGGCTTGTTCTTGATCCCGCGCAATGAGTCGAACGGCGACATGTTGTTGGTCGCCTTGTAGATGCCTCCGAGAAGCACGGGAACATAGTCGAACTTGACGCCGGTGCGCTTTTCGATGCCCGGAATCGCATACTCCGCCAGATAGGCGTTTGGGCTACCGAAATCGAACTGAAACTCGACCTTCAAGGGACTTGCCACCACGCTCTCTCCTCCTCTGGCACTGTTTCTCAGCGTCTCTATGACACGCGCCGCCCTTTACCAAGGCGACGGACGATTCATAGAGTTCTAAAATTGAACTGTCAATTCCAACCGTATCTCACGCCGTCTTTTTTACGTCGCGCCCCTCAAAATAGGACTTTTGTCCAACTCAGTGCCTATTTAGAATGATGACTCGGTAGGCTATATAATGAAGCAAGAAGCTGCCGCGACGCACGAACTGGAGACCGACTGATGAGATGGGACGAACTTGAAGAAGAGCCATGTTCCATGGCCCGCACCATCGGAGTCATCGGTGACCGCTGGAGCCTGCTTATCCTGCGCGAATGCTTCCTCCGGACCCGGCGGTTCGAAGCCTTTCAGTCAGCCCTCGGAATCACCCGGCATCTTCTGGCCGAACGCCTCAAGAAGCTGGTCCGTCTCGGTGTCCTGCGGCGGGTTGCCTATCAGGAGTCGCCCAAGAGGCATGAGTATATCCTGACCCAAAAAGGGCTCGATCTCTACCCGATCATGATGGCGATCGTTCACTGGGGTGACATCCATATGGTGGACGAACGCGGCCGTCCGTTGCTTCACGAACATCAGAAGTGCGGGCACCAGTTCAATCCGGTCATGACGTGCTCCGAATGCGGGGAGCCGTTGCTCGCCAAGGAAGTTCACGTCCACCCCGGCCCGGGAGCACGTCCAAAAGCTGTGCCGCCGAAGCCAGCCAAGACGGCCAAGGCAAAGGCCACTCGCTCGAAAGCCCGTGCTGCATAAGATCTAGAGCGACCATCTCCGGTCGCTCCGCGCTTACGCGCTCTTCTGTGATGTGTAGTGGCCGGCGAAACGGCGGCGGAGTTCCATCTTCTGCACCTTGCCCGTCGCGCCGTATGTCAGCGCATCGACGAAAATGACGTCATCCGGTGTCCACCACTTGGCGATCTTTCCATCCAGGAACGCGAAGATCGATGTTGCTGTCGCGGGCTCAGATGCTGACGGCACCACAATGAGCAGCGGGCGCTCCTCCCATTTCGGATGCGGGATGCCGATGACCGCAGCCTCAACGACGCCGGGACACCCGATCGCAAGGTTCTCGACATCAATCGAACTGATCCACTCACCGCCGGACTTGATGACATCCTTGGCCCGGTCGGTGATCTGAATGTAATTATCTTCGTCCATGACGGCGAGGTCACCGGTGTTGAACCATCCATCTTCCAGCAATGGCTTTTCTTCACGGTAGTAACCACTGAGAACCCACGGTCCGCGGACCATCAGGCGGCCGCTGGACTTGCCGTCGCGCGGCATTTCGTTGCCGTTCTCATCGGCGATTTTCACATCGACGCCAAAAAGCGGCTGACCTTGCATGGTCTTCCGGTGAAGTTGCTCCTGGGCGGACAATTTCGCCACTTTTCGCGAAGGCTGTGGCGTGGTGCCGGTGGGGCTTGTCTCCGTCATGCCCCAGATGTGATTGACTGAAACGCCGAGGCGCTCGAAGCCTTCCATCATGCTGGGTGCGGGAGCAGATCCGGCGACCGCGATCCGCTTCAACGTTCCGGCACCGCGCCCCTGCTCCATGAAATGCTGGAGCAGCTTGGTGTAGAGCGTCGGAACGCCGGCGGTCAACGTAACCCCTTCGCTCTCAATCAATTCTGCAATGCTGGCAGCGTCAAGCTTCGGTCCAGGCAGCACGAGTTTGGCGCCAACCATCGGCGGCGCATAGGTGAAACCCCACGCTCCGTTGGCATGAAACATCGGCGTCATAGGCAAAACGGTGTCCTGCGCAGTGAATCCGAAACTGAACGCTCCGCTTTCGGTCAGGCAGTGCAACACGTCCGACCGGTGAGAATACAGCACGCCTTTGGGATTACCGGTCGTTCCCGACGTATAAAAGAGCGATGACGCCGAGAGTTCATCGAACTCCGGCCAGGCGAAACTCTCGACACCTGTCGCGATAAAATCTTCGTAGCACTGAAGGTTGGGAATAGTCGTTGTGGACGGCATTGATGCCTTGTCCACCATCAGAACGAACAGCCGAACCGTCTCCAGGTCAGGCGCAAGTTTTTCCACCAGCGGCAGGAATGAACTCTCGAAGAACAGAACTTTATCTTCGGCATGATTGGCAATGTAGATAATCTGCGCCGGGATCAGGCGCGGATTAATGGCGTGCCAGATTGCACCCATGCCTGTCACGCCGTGCTCGATCTCAAAATGGCGGTGGTTGTTCCAGGCCATGGTGGCGACCCGATCGCTGTACTCGACACCCCGGCGCTGTAGCGCACTCGCAAGTTGGCGTGTTCGCCGAGCGGCATCGCGATACGTGTAACGGTGAATTGGGCCTTCGACCGTGCGCGACACGATTTCCGTATCTGCGTGAAACCGGTCCGCATGCCGCAAAAGCGATGACAGCAGCAGCGGCTGATTTTGCATCAGGCCCTTCACTGGCGTTCTCCCGTGAATTCAGAAGGCAGATTGATGAAAGGCCGGCGCCCCGAATGGAGCGCCGGATTCGTTTCGCGCGGGAATCACTCGGACTTCGCGTCGAGTACGTCGCTGAACTGATCCCAGTTCTCGCCGGTCCAGCGCTGCAGGCGCATCTGCGTGAAATCCTGGTTCACACTCTCGCTTGTGTTAATCAAAATACCAGGCAACACCGTTGGGAGGGCAATATCCTTCAAGCTTTTTGCCTGCCTGAGAATATTCTCGCGAGAAAGATCGCTACCGCACTGCTTGATGATTTGCTCAAGGATCATCCCCTGGGTGTATCCAAAGAGATAGTTGCTGTCCGAAATATCGACGCCCGTCATGTATTTGTCGATAAAGGCGCGATAGTCATTCATCCCCTTGTCCTTGTCCCACTTGGAGTCGGTGGGATCCTTGGTAAACGTTCCGACGATTACGCCCACCGATTTATCCAGACCCGCAGGCTTCAAGGTCGCACCGACCGAACTCGACGGATAGTTCAGTATGAGCGTCGGCTTCCAGCCGATTTCGGATGCCTTGCGAATAGCTTGCGCCGCAAACTTCGGCGTTCCGGCAACGAGCAGAGCTTCCGCACCGGTGCTTTTCAGATTCACGATCTGCGAATCCACCGTTGGATCGGCGATTTCATAAGCGGCCGTGACAACGCGCTTGTCGAAGTCGCCTTTCATGAACTCTTTGAAGGCAATCACGTAGTCCTTACCAAGATCATCGTTCTGGTAAAGGATCGCGTACTTTTTTCCCGGCAGCGTCTTGTTCAGAAACTTCGCGTAGATTTTTCCTTCCGTAACGAAGCTGACAAGACTCGTCGTTGTAACCGGGAAGTTCTTCACATCGGTGAACTTGTTCGAACCGCTCACGATCCCGAGCGCAGGAATCTTCTTGCCGGTCAGATACTTCGCTGTTGCCGTGTTACCGGGCGTTCCCAGCTGGCCGAACATGAAGGCGACTTCATCGCTCTCAACCAGTTTGCGGACATGCTCGACCGCCTTCGGCGGGCTGTAAGCGTCGTCGTAGGCGATGTAGTTGATCTTGCGGCCATTGATGCCCCCGCGATCGTTGATCGACTGCACGTAGGCGAGCACGCCCTTGCCAACGAGACCGATGGACGACGCCGGTCCGCTGAACGGAAACACGCCACCGACCTTGATTTCTGTCGCAGTGACCCCGGGCGCCTCGCCAGCGAAGGCAGGCGCGGACAGCACCAACATCAAGGCCGACACCAATTTGAACGTTTTGAACATTTTCTCTCCTCCCAGTGGAAATACATCGCGTCCCGCCCCTGAACGGGACAGGCGTCGTTCTTTTGCGCCACTTCAGGCCGCTGTCTTTGATTTGTAAATTACAGTTCTTTTTTAGAACTAGTCAAGCACTGGAAAATGGACTTGCTGACGCATGATCATTTCGTCAAAATCCCAATAAACGCAGTGAAATTGTCTGCTTAGGCAAACATGTCGCTCCCTCGACGCCATGAGGTGAAGCATTCTAATTCTCTTTTTGAACTATAATTTGCGTTTCGCAGGGCTGCTGTCACGTCACGCGCAAGCGGTCCCCCGTGGGACTATCGCGGTCAGATCACCCCTGCCGCATCACTCTCTGCTGAACCGTAGAGCCGACAACCGCGGCCCCGATTCCGTCTCGACGACGAGGTGCACCCGACCCGGTTCACGTCGCGCCAGCAGTAAGGCCTGATCGCGAGGCATGATCAGCCACGCCGGCGCCATAGCCGATGCAAGCTCTGAGGGATCGATGTATCGGATTGGAACCCGTGCGTAGAAAAGCTGATTTGTTGCGAGGTCCGTGCAGAACGCTGGAGCCGGATCGTTGCGTACCGCGCGTTCAATACTTTGGCCCGCGATGCGCGACGCTCCAAACCGATCGGCGAACAGTGGCATGACGACATTCGCGAGCGCGATCTGGAACGCGGCCAGCAAGCAAACGGCAACCACCGTGATGCCTCGCAAGCGAGCATACGCTGTTCCCGCGATCGCATCCCACGCAAATCCGGCAATCACCGCCACGGCGGGCACGCATGGCATCGCATACCGGCTGTTCGAGCCCGGCCAGATCAAGACCGCAATTGTGCACATGCCAGCATAGAGTGCGAGGGGCAACGCGACCGGAGGAATGTCCGCGCGGGATGCGTTCCGCCGCGCGCGCCATATCAGGAACGGCGCCAGCAGGATGGCTGGCAATAATTCCACGGCGATATGGAGAGAGACTTGCGCATTCCGCACCAAATAGTCCGCGAGGCTCGTTGCCGGGCGCAAGCGCGCGTAATTAATCCACGTCGCTTCGTCGCCGGGCTGATAAACCGCCGCCGCCCATGCAACTGTCGCCACTGCAGGCATCGTAAGGCAAGTGAACAGTCCGGGAATATCGCGCCAACGGCGCGCGAAGACGATATAGGCGGCAACACCCAGCGCAAAATAACCGACGGGTTGCGGGCCTTTCGCCATGGCGAGAATGGCCAGCAACAAGCCGCATCCGATCCAGCGCCAAAATCCGATACGTCCGGCTTCAACGCCGTTCCACCAGAGAGTGAACGCTGCGAAGGAAAGCAGCGTCACCAGCGTATCCGGCTCGGCGATCGCAAGCTTCTGTAGTAGCAGCGGTGAAAACATGAAGAGCAGCGCGGCCAACAGCGATGCGTTGCGGCTGGCATATCGACGCGTCAACGTCTGAACCAAGAGCGCTGTCAACACGACGGCGATTGCGGCCGGTAGACGTGCAGAGAATTCGTTGACCTCACCTGTGGCTTTCGCAACACCAGCAACCAGCCACGGCAGCAGCGAAGGCTTCTCGTTCCAGCGCAGTCCATAGACTTCCGGCTGAAGCAGATTGCCGTTCGACAGGATATCCCGGGCGATCTCGGCGTTCGTTCCTTCCTCCCAGATGAACGATCGAACCGACAAATTCGGAAACACCGCGATTGCCCAGAGACAAATGATCAGAAACGGAATGGCACCTCGGCGTTCCATCAATGACGAGAACTGTTCGGATAGCCGGCGCACGTCATCGCGCCCGCTGCGGGACAATAAGCGCGACAATCCGCGCTGGAACACCCGCCGTCCCCCAGAGCTTCGGCGCGACGGTAAAATCGAAGGTCACAGCACCGGGCGCTGTTGCCGCGATCTGCTTCAACCAGAGGAGGCATGTCTCCTCGTCCGGCAGGCACATCGTCGCCCACCCCTCACTCAGGGCGGCCTCGGACGGCATTTGCCAGACGTATTTCTGATCGAAGGGCACCACGAAGGCCGGGTGGTCCGGCGCATAAAATCCCAGAGCCATCGCCAGCTTGTCGCCGCTTACCGTCTTGAGGGGACCGGGTGACAGCTGCCGCCAGCGCTGCATAACCTCTGCCACGGCGCGGCTATAGTAGTTGCGCCCCTCTCGGAAAGGATGGCCGTTCCGGTAGTATGCATGTGCGGGAGCAACCAGAACGGCCACCAAGGTGACGGCAAGGATTCCCGCCGTCAACCTTCGCGTCTCCGTCCGGTCCACCGGAAATCGGGCGGCACAAACAGCGACCAGCACGAACGCAAATAGCCCGGGCGACGCCCAGACGGTGGTCAACGAACTCTTGAGCACGAGGCTGACAACCGGCGGAGCAATAATTGCCCCAACAGCGATCAACAGCAGAAGAAGCAGGCCCGGATCCAGCGGTCTGAAGCCTCTGAGATAGTCGCCTGCCCGTGTGCGGATCATCACGGCCCAGACCACCCCCGGCAGGGCGAGCGTCGCTGCCAGCCCGAGCAGGAAGGACAGGCCCGACAGAAAAGCGCGGCCTGTGCTCAGGCCCCCGTGCGCGGCCAGTGCATAGCCAAAGGGGCTGGTCCCGGATGTCAGCATCCAATGAACGTGGGGGGCCAGAAGCAGCAGTCCGGCCCCCGCGGAAATCCAGGGGGCCGCCGAGGTGAAATAGGCCCGGCGCGCGGGATGCAAGATCGCTGCAAAAATGAACCCGACGATCAGAAATGCAGAGTAGTACTTCCCGAGGATAGCCAGTGCTGCCGCCAGCCCTGCGGCTGCCGCCCACCCGACATTGCGGGTCTCAAACGATCGCAGGAAACAATAGATGGCAAGCGGCCAGATTGCGAACAATACAGAGTTCGCATTGAAGCGCTGGGCCTGGAATTGATAGACCGGCAGCAGCATCAGCAGAAGCAGCACGATCGCGCGCTTGTCACCCTTCGTGAACCGCCGCGCCGTCATATCGATGATCCAGAGCGCCAGCGCGGAATTCACCATCGCCAGAAGGTGAAAGGACCAATCCGCGACCGGGAAAACCAGCGTCCAGGCATGCGTCACCCAGCCCATGAGCGGGGGATGCTTGGCGCCGCCCCAGTCGAGCGCCCGCCCGATTGTCCATGCCTCGATGACATCGGGATGCAGGTCGGCGTTCAGGTAGGCAATTGAGAGAAACATTGTCCATAACGTCACGAAGACCGCGAGCAGAACCGGGATACCCCAGCCGTCCTCCACGCCATCGAGCCACGTATCGAGAACCGAGGCCATGGCGACATCTCACTCATTGCGACGCAAGGTCTAGCCCTATCCGACTATTCCGGGAGGGGTCAATACGGGCAAGATTCCATACGGTGTCAGTTCAAGATGCGCCGGTAGGCGTCGACCACCAATTCAGCACTGTCCCGCCAGTCAAACTGTCGCGCACGGACAATCCGTGCCTCCCGGCGCGAGGGATCTGCGTGATCTTCGCTCTCGAGCGCTTCGTTGAGGGCAAGGGTCCAGCCTTCCACGTCCAGAGCGGCAACGCGCCGATCCATACTTCCAGAAATCTCGTCCATCGATGTATCGGCGCTATGGGCCACTGGCGTACCGCAGGCCAGTGCCTCCACGACGGGCATTCCGAAACCTTCATAAAGCGAAGGCGCAAGCAGCAGCCGAGCCCCCTCATAGAGGTTGCGCAATTGCGGATCGGGAACGCCATGAATAAATCGGACCGATCCGCCACTGACGAGGCTTTCGGTTTGCGCGGGCAGATCAAGATCGCCCCACCCTCTTCCGCCCGCAAGGACCAGCGGGTATCGCGCACGCGTCGCTTGCGGCAACCGCGCGTAGGCAAGCACGGCAGTCCGGATGTTTTTCCGCGGCTCATGTGTTCCGACAACGAGAAAGAACTCGCCGTATTTCAGATTCAGCCTGTCTAGGCCCGGCTGCGTCAGGTCTTCACCCAGCGGCACGAACACGGGAGCAGCAGCCGGAGGCGCGACGAATATCTTCGCCAGAGGATAGCTGAAGATATCCGCAATCTCGCGCCGGCTGAAATCAGAAATGGTCTGTATCAATGGGGCGCGCCCGACCAGATCGCGAAGCGGTTCAAGCCACCTGACCCGGTCCGATGGATGAAATTCCGGATGCCGGAACGTCGAAAGATCATAAATCACCGGCAGCGTCGGCACTCCGGGATCGGCCAGCGGCCGGAAATTGAACGCGTGAAAAAGGTCCAGGGGCTGCTTCCGCACCGACGCCGCAAATCGCGCTCTTCGCATCTCGCGATAAATTGTGGCCGCCACGCGTGAACCTGGCCAGCCAGTTGCACTGTCGAGCATAAGATTTCTGATCCGCGCAAACGAAGCTGGGCGCGGCTGCTCTAAGTCATGGATTTTTTGTTGCGAACGCGCGATCTCCTGCACAGCAGCAAGATCAAAGTTGCGCCAGTCGAATCCACGAAACCCGGCAAAGCCGAGATCTGGCGCAACTTCCATAACATAACGAACAATATTGAATGTGTAATTTGCCACGCCCGTCATCGAACGGTTCAAGATGCCAGATTCGAATCCTATGAGCATCTGCGCGATAAACTCTCGTGATTGCTGGATGGCTGCATCAATAGGTGCGCGAACGATCTAAATCATTTCCCGCGGGGCCGGATCAACAAGCCGGTCCACAATTTTGGAAATATGCGCCGCGGTCTCGGCCCAGGTATATGGCACATAGTTCGCACGAATCTGTTGCTCGCGCTGCTTGACGTAATCCGGATCGGTAAGCGCACGGTGAATGAGCTTGTGACAGCCGACAAAATCGAGCGGGTCGAAATAGTCGACCAAATCTCCTCCAGCCTCAGGCAACGAAGTCTTGTTGCCGGCAACGCAGTATTTTCCCAAAGAAAGGCTTTCCGAAATCGGCAAGCCCCAACCCTCGTATACCGACGGATAGACCGTGAATTCGCAGTTCCGATAGTACCATGCGAGTTCCTCGTCCACTACGTCATCCAGGTGAATGATGAGCTTGTTCACCAATGGATCTGTGCGTATCTGGTACATAAAATCGGACATGTACAATTGCTGCGCGCCGATCAGAAGCAACTCGGGGCAATCCGGTCCAAGCTCTTCAGCCAAACGGCGCCAGACCTGATAAAGCAAATTCTGGTTTTTTCGTATATCAAGCGATGAGACGCAGATCACAAACTTTCGATCGGGGATATGTCGCGGCAAAGGTAGCGGCTTATCGACCGCGACATTCGCCATGAGGTTGGGATTGTCGCCCAAATGAATAACCTCGATAGGCCGAGGCGATATCTTTTCAGCCTCCATATACGTCGAAATTTCAGCTTTCTGGAAATTCGAGATTGTAAGAATCAAATCGGAATTTTCCATCTGCTTCCGTAGCCAGAGGGTGACGATATCCGAAAAGCCCGGTGGCATCCATTGCGGATAAAGCGTCGGAATTAGATCGTAGATAAGATTGATGCACGTGGCACGGCCTTGAATCTTGTTCGCCGCAATCACTTCGCCGTAAAACGGTAAACCCCACGTCGCGGACAGCGAAATACAGACATCGCCTGGCCGGAACAGAATGGACGCGGGGGAGATTTGCAGCGGAGCAACGGCTACGGGAGAGGTTGGGGCTCGATTTGCAAAACTGGTCTTCCGCCAAAAGATTCGGGCAACTGTCTTGGCGCTGCTCCGGAAATCTCTCAGGGCCTGCGTCGCCTCACTGCCGATCCATTTTTTTAATCGTCGCCGGAGCCCAACCTTGGGACGAGAGTTTGAACCGGCTCCTGCTGCGACAATTCCTCCGCTATGAGCGGCCGCCTCACTCGCGTTCGAGCCTCGGGAAGATTGAATGCACTTCTGAACAACAAGCGGAAGCGAATGGACGTCCACTTGCTGGAGCATCAGTTCGGAACGCACGAAGGCAAAAAGGCGAATGTCATCTCGAGATATCAGCAATTCCGAGAGAACATTGACAATCGTACGCTGAATCCCCGTCAGATACGGATATTCCCAATCGCGGATATCCGTCACATCAAACCAAAGCGTCATTGAATAACTCGAACAAATATTAGAATTTTATTGTAAGACGATAACATGTAACAATCCATGCCGTCCAACCACAACCAACCGGCTTCGATTCTCGCGGATGGCCCATCATATGATCGCTAGCCATGTTGCGTAGATACCTACGAACGCTTGCGCGACGGCTTGGCGTCAGAAGTGGGCCGGATGGCCGGCCTCAGGCGTTATCGCGCATCGCTCAAATGGCCCGTCGAGTGAAGCTTCCGGCCCAAGGTAAATCAGACCATTTCTCACATATCTACGACCTGATTTCCCATCCGATGGATGGGCGCAGGGCTCAGGATTTTACGAACGTTCCCGCCATTGGCGAGCGCCTCTACTTTCGATCATCGGTATGCACGGCCCAGGATTTTCGCAACCCCGATTTTCACCGCTGGCTGGACATCCTCCAGGAGAAACCGCGCGTTCACCGCAAGATCTGGGAGCATGTTTTCATCGGACGGCATATCGAAGCCGCGGGATTCCTTTCCGAAGGCGCGCGTGGAATAGCCTTCGGTGTCGGCCAAGAACCGCTTCCTGCCGCCTTCGCTGCGCGGGGCGCTTCGATTGTCGCGACGGATATGGCGGCTGATGCCGCGGCCGCAGCCGGATGGATTTCCACCAATCAGCACGTATCACAGCTTTCACAACTGAATTCCAAAGGCCTCTGTCCAAACGATCTATTCAGCCAAAGAGTTGCATTTGAAGTTTGTGACATGAACGCCATCCCGGATCGTTATCAGGGTTTCGATTTTTGCTGGTCGTCATGCAGTCTCGAGCACCTCGGTTCGATCAAGGCAGGTCTCGACTTTATCAAGGCGTCTGTGAATGCCCTGAGGGTCGGCGGCATTGCCGTCCACACCACCGAATACAACGTCTCGTCGAATGACGCGACCATCGACAACGATCCGACACTCGTCCTCTTCAGGCGGCGCGATATCGAGCAGCTCGTCGATGAACTGCGTGCAGATGGCCATTTCGTCGCCGAAGTCTGTTACGATGTCCTGAGTGAGCCAATCGACTTGTTTGTCGATATTCCGCCGTACGCGGCCGAGACGCACATCCGCCTGCTTCTCTCGAATTTCGTTGCGACGTCGATCGGACTGGTCATCCAGCGCGGAAGATAACAAGCGTTTTCTCCGAAGACGTTCTCGTTAAACAACAGGCTGATACGCAGCGATAATGTCCTCGACCGGGCCGAAGGCCTTGACACTTCCCCGATGCATCCAAAGTCCCTTGTTGCACCAGCGGCGACATAATTCCAGATTGTGTGACGCCAGCACCAGAACGCTTGCTTTCTGAACGAAGGACTCGATGCGCTTTCGCGCCTTCGCCATAAAATGAGCATCGCCCGCCAAAATCCACTCGTCCATCAGCAGGATTTCCGGTTCGTAACAGGTCGCAACCGCAAACGTCAGCCGCAACACCATTCCCGAGGAATACGTCCGCACGGGCATATCGAGATAGTCACCCAACTCGGTGAAATCGACGATCAGAGGCATCAGTCGCTCGATCTGCCTTGAGGAAAGGCCGAGCAACAATCCGCGCATGCGAATGTTGTCGTAGCCACTTAGGTCGTTATCGATGCCAAGACCGGTATCGAACATCGGCGAAACCCGACCGCGAATGTGCACAGTACCGGCAAACGGCTCGTAGATCCCGGCCATGACCCGCAGCAGCGTCGTCTTTCCGGCACCATTCGCGCCAATCAGTGCAAGCCGGTCCCCTTCTTCGAGGGAAAAGGAGATATCGCGCAAAGCGTCGATGATGATGCGATCATTGGCATCGCGCGCGATACGGCCGGCCGAACTCCGCGACAGGATCGCCTTCTTCAGGGAGCGCGAGCCACCATGATAAACAGGGAAAGACACGCTCACATTGTCAAGACGAAGCACGGTCTGTTCTGCGTCGGCACCTTGTGACTGCGACATCGGCTTACACCCAATAAGAAATGCGGGCGCGAAAGCGGACGAAAAACGCAGTCGCAAACGCCGCATTCAACACGGTAATCAAGGCGACGGCAAAGTAGTTCTCCGCGGACGGCAGTTTTCCCAGCAAAGGCGCACGGACAATTTCGACAAGATGAAAAAACGGGTTGAACGCCATCAAGCCCGCATGGTCGCCCAGCAATTCAGGTTTCCACATGATCGGTGTAATGAAGAAGACAATCTGAATGACGCTTGCGATCACCTGCGGGATATCGCGGAAGCGTGCAGACATCATGCCGAGGTACATGCTCGCCAGCGCTCCATTGACCGTCACCAACAGAAAGCCTGGAATTGCATAGAGCACAGCACTGCCAGGCCATATCTGGAAGTAAATGAGGATACCGAAATAGATTACAAAATTATGGGCAAAAATAATGATTTTGCTCCACATGAAGCGCAGCACGTAGACCGAGAACGGCAGCCGGATTTGCTTGATGTAAGATTCCGCTCCCGTGAAAAGCGTGCCGGCTTCAGACAAAATCGAGTTGATGTACCCCCAGATCAGCAATCCCGCGCACAGAAACGGCATAAAGTCGCGCAGCTCGTTCTTGAATATCTTTGAATAGACAAGACCGAGCGCCACAACCATGATGGCCATGCTTGCCGTCAACCAAAGCGGACCGAGCAGCGAGCGCCGGTAGCGCTGCAGAATATCGTTCCAGCCCAGCTTTCCCCAGAGCGCCCACAATGAAAGTCCGTCAACGGCGTCCTGCAGCGCCATTGCCGCCTGACTTCGCGCCTGCCCTTGTCTGGTCATCAACATCGACAGTTACCCGCCCCGCGTCTCTTCACCATCGCTCAAAGGTTCGCGCAACGACGTTGAAGGGCTTCCTTATAGACGTCCTGCATACGGCTTAGGAACAGGGTCTGACTGAATTCGGCGCGGACGCGCTCCTTCCCGGCCTTCCCCAAACTGGCCGCGTAGTCAGGCTGATCCAGCAGCCGCCGGAGCGCCTCGGCAAACGCGATCGGCTCGCCCGGTGGAACGGTAAGCCCCTCCATACCGTCCCGCGCCACATTAGGGACCGCCGTCGCAAGAGCGGTGTTCACCACCGGCTTGCCTGCGGACATGGCTTCCAGCTGAACGATGCCGAAAGCCTCGGCTTCCGTGACGGACGGAAACGCAAACACCTTGGCAGCGTGAATGTATTGCTTGACCTCGTGAGACTCGAGCACGCCCAGGAACTTCACCCGATCGAGGACACCGAGTTCTTCCGCAAGTTTGATGAGGTTAGCCCTGAGTTGCCCCTCGCCGATGATGACCGCCTCAGCATCGACATCTCGCATCGCGCGAAGGAAGACTTCGTAGCCCTTGTAGCTGACGAGCCGGCCAACAGCGACGACAAGTCTGGGATGTTGCCTTTGAAGGTCATCGACAGCCTGCTGCTCCCCCGGGCTCAATGTCCCCCAGTACACATCATCGCATCCGTACGGAACGACAACGCATTTCGCCGCAAATTCTTTCAGAAAGGGGGATTTGTTGACGATGACGCGATCAGAAACGACAATCTTGTCGGCCCGTCTGAGTGAATTCCGAATGAACGGTGCCAAAATCCGCATCAGCCACCGCCGGCCGATCACCTCCGCATGCCAATGCACAATCAGGACCGCGTCCCGCGGCATCAACAGCCCCCCGATATCCGTCAAGGGAAAGGGCGCGTGATGGACCACAATATCAGTCGACCGCACTCGCTCAACGAACCTGAACGGATAGGTCGGCGCCAAAGGGGTCGACATAACCGTCCCGATCGACGAGACCGCTTCGACGTCCACGCCCTCGAATTCGTACTTATGTCCAATGCCCCGCTGACAGGCAACAAGAACGTTCGTCTTGAAACCAAGTCGCTGAAGCATCGCCAACATCGCTATAACAGACGGGATACCGCCATAGACATTGGGGAGATAAACTTTGTAGGCGTGAAGGATTCGCATCAAGGTTCAACGCTGCGGCGACCGCCGTCGGGATTCTCACTCAACGATATACTATCCTTGATGAATGCTGTCTGCGCTTTCACCATCATCGAAACAAGCGCCTGAAAATCAACATTTGGGCGCCAGTTCAGCACGGAACGGATTTTGGCCGTATCCGCGCGGGTATAGCGGCTATCCACCTTGCGGATAAGCCCGGGATCCAAAACGACGTGGTCCGTCCACTTATGACCAACGAGGCTGAATGCCTGATGGCAAAAATCTTCAATCGAATGATCCCGGCCTGTGCCGATGACATAGTCATCCGCCGTAGGATGCTTAACAATTAATCGCATTGCCTCCACATAATCGCCGGCGAAACCGAAATCCCGCCGAACGCTCAAATCGCCCATGGCTATTTTTCCGTCCAGCAGTATCGGCCTGCCGCGCTCGTCGGTTTCGGGCGTTTCGCTCAAGCCGAGTGAAACGGCGGCGGCGGCATAGGCAATCTTCTGTGATACGTAGGAAAGCGGCCGCTTCGGACTCTCATGATTGAACAGAATACCGGTCGAAACGTGCAAGCCGTATTGCGCCCGATACGCACCGACAATCCGGTGGGCATAAAGCTTCGCGGCGCCATAAGGCGACTTTGGAACGCACTGTGATTGCTCGTTCTGGGCGTCGTGATCGTGTGCATCTCCGAAAATCTCGGATGACGAGGCCTGGAACAAACGGCAGTCCCGTTTGTGCTTGAGCAGGAGCTCGCAAATTTCCTGCGGTAAAAACCCGTTGACGTCAGCTGTCTCACGTGGCGCGCCCCAACTCTGGATCGGACGCGAGACCGCCGCAAGATTGTAAATCTCTTCCGGCATTACGGCTTCAATCAGCGATTCGAGGAAATCACGATCCGCAGGATCGCCAACGTGCCAGTGCACCCCGTCGAGATGCGAATTTGGATGAGTCTGACGGCGCGACTGAGCGTGCACGATACAGCCCTGCTGGCGAAGCAGGTTGGCAAGGTAGTAGCCGTCCTGGCCGGAAGCTCCTGTAATTAGAACCTTACTCTTCAAGAGCGCCCTCGATTCCAAACGAAATATAGCTATAGCAAACTCGGAAAATACAAAAATTTCTGAACAGCCACAAAATGCCGCAATCGGCGAGGCGTTTCCCGTTTCAAAAATTATTCGTTATAATTGAAGTGTTTGAAACCATGCTGCTTCACAAGTTCGTCACGTTGCGCAGCCTTTAAATCCTCTCGCATCATCTCGGTGACCAATTCGACGAAAGTGGTGGTCGGCGACCAGCCGAGCTTTCGGTATGCCTTCGCCGGATCGCCCAAAAGCGTCTCGACCTCGGTGGGCCGGAAGTAACGCGGATCCACTTCGACGATACATCGTCCAGTGGAAACCTCGTATCCCTTTTCATCAACGCCCTCGCCCTCCCAGCGAATGGCGATATCGACCTCCCTGGCAGCGATTTCCAGAAACTCGCGGACCGAGTGCTGTTCTCCGGTCGCGATGACGTAATCCTCGGCTACATCCTGCTGCAACATCCGCCATTGCATCTCGACATAGTCACGCGCGTGTCCCCAATCGCGCAGCGCATTCAGATTACCGAGATAGACCTTCTCCTGAAGACCAAGCTTGATGCGGGCCAGCGCACGCGTAATTTTTCTCGTGACAAAGGTCTCACCGCGGATTGGTGATTCATGATTGAAGAGAATCCCGTTGCAGGCGTACAGTCCGTAAGCCTCGCGATAGTTCACAGTAATCCAGTATGCGTACAGCTTGGCGACAGCATAAGGCGACCGCGGATAAAATGGGGTCGTTTCCTTCTGCGGGGTTTCCTGGACAAGTCCGTACAGTTCAGACGTTGACGCCTGATAAAACCGGCTCTTCTTTTCAAGCCCAAGAATGCGGATCGCCTCGAGAATCCGCAGCGGACCGAGTGCATCCGAATTGGCGGTGTACTCAGGCTCCTCGAACGACACTGCGACATGGCTCTGCGCGGCGAGATTGTAGATCTCGTCCGGCTGAACTTCCTGCACGATACGAATAAGGCTCGACGAATCCGTCAGATCGCCGTGATGGAGCGTAAGATCAAAACCTTGGTCGTGCGGATCATGATAGAGGTGGTCAATACGGTCAGTGTTGAACAGCGAAGTGCGCCGCTTGATCCCGTGGACGGAATATCCCTTGGATAGCAGCAACTCCGCAAGATATGCGCCGTCCTGGCCTGTGATCCCTGTAATAAGAGCGGTTTTCTTCATCTAGTATATAGACCTTCATTTTCGCCAGCACGCCACTCGTACCATGACGACAACATCGGCAATTAAAATATACCGGCTTACCTTCCCGCCACGTTACTGCGGTTTGAGCGACATGCCTCGGCTAAGCAGGCTATTAATCCGTGCCAACAGGTTCGTGGGAGCGTCTATAATCACACCGCGCATGATCATCCAGATACTTCCAGCGCTGACCGCCGCCAGCACAAAGTACTGAACGAGCACTGCGGCGGGTTGCGAGGTCGATATCGTCGAAAGACCGAAGCCCGCAATACGCAGAACGAGAATGCCTACGACGAGAATCCCGATGGCAAAGTTGCGGTTCTGCCGCGTTGTGCGGGGGGCGCCGAGAATGGCAAATGCCATCAAGACAAATACGAAAGGATAGATCGGCGCGAAAATTCGATCGTGCAGCTCAGCCCGAAAATCTCCCGGAATCCTCTTGAAGACAGGGTCATCGGGTGGCGGCGAAATCAGATCGCCGGTTGACCTCTCGCGAGGTCCGTACGTCACGCTCTGGACCACGTTCGAGAACTGGGACAAATCGAACGCATAGCTGGCGAACGCAACAAGGGCGGGATCTCGCTTGCCGGTTTCGAAGCGCTGGAGATTGCCGTCCTGAAGAATGAGAAATGAGCCCCGCTCATTCTTCTGAACGGTCCCGCGATCCGCGAGGATGTCGATCCGCTCCGATGGATTGCGCTGATCGTCGATGAAAATCCCGACGAGAAGCCCGCCGGGTTGCCGGCCCTGGATGCGAATGGTCAACGGGCCGAGCTTCTGGAATTCACCAGGCCTGAGGATGTTGGTGAGAACATCGGCGCCGATCTCGGTCTGCCATCGCCGTAACGCGCGCATACATTCAGGCGCCAGATAAAGCGAAAGAAATGCAACGAGCAGGCTGACCACGCATGTCGCATAAAGAAACGGACGTAGAAGCCTGACGGGCGGAAGTCCGGCAGCGTTCATCACGATGATTTCGGAGTCGGTCGCAAGCCTGTTGAGGGTGTGCGTCACTGCAATGAGCAGCGCGATCGGCGAGATGATCATCGCCAGCAGCGGTATGGCCAACCCCGTAACGCCGAGAAACACCAGTATCGACTGGCCTTGCCCGGTCATCAGGTCGATGCCACGCAGCGCCTGCGTGATCCATATGACTCCCGTCAACGAGACGACAATCAACAAGAACGCCAGCAACGTCGCCCGCACGATATAGCCGTCGATTGCGCTCATCCAGCTTCCGGGTACAGTCCGATTCGAGGGCGGTCATAACCGCCGCACAAGAGTTATCACCTTGGGCTATATCGCATATTTCCCACCATTCGCACCTAAAATCAGCGACAGCGAGAGATAATGTACGCCGTCATAAAGCGGGAATTGGTCGATATTTGGCTCGGCCTGTTTGTATGGATCGGACCAAACCGTGCGCTCGCGCAGTCTGCGCGGCGAAAAGGGACCGAGAACTTCGCCATTATCGCAGCGGGCGCGCTGCCTTGGTCAACGGCGGTGGCTTCATCGTGCGGATTAGCCGTTCTGATCGGCTTTCTCACAACCGTAAAACCGGTGGCATTTTTTCGATCTCTGAAGCATCCCGCGAGCATGGCTGCGCTGGGGCTATGCTTCGTCGCCATACTTGGCGTCTTCTGGGCCACCGATTTTTCATGGTCCGAAAGGCTTCGCGGCCTTACGCCCATTGGAAAGTTCTGGCTCATACCCGTCCTGATCTATTTGTTTAGTCAATCCGATCGCGGCCGGTATGTATTCTATGCCTTTGTCGCGTCTTGCACCGTCCTGATGCTGTATTCATGGGTCGTCCTGTTTTGGCCGGGCCTGTCGATCCACTACAAGGCCGATCAGCCGGGCGTCCCGGTGAAAAACTATATCGATCAAAGTCAGGGCTTTGCGTTTTGCGCGTTTGCGCTCGCCGCCGTGGCTGTAGAAAATTTACGGAAACATCAGCGGACGGTTGCCGTTTCGGCCGCGCTGGTCGCCATCGCGCTGCTGGCCAATCTCGCCTTCGTCAATGTCTCGCGAACCGCGCTGGTCTACTCACCTGTTCTCGCGGCGTTGTTTGCGTACCGCTATCTTGACCGCAAGAAATTCTGGATTGCATTTCCAGCCCTTCTGGTCGCCCTCGCCGGGCTATGGGCTATTTCTCCAAACCTGCAGCATAAGATCTCCGCCGCGTTCACCGAATACCGCGCGCCGAAAACGGACCGGGCACTAACGTCGGTGGGTCAAAGACTCGAGCTTTGGGATAAATCGATCGAATTCTTCAAGACCGCCCCGATCATCGGTCATGGCACCGGTTCGGCAAAACCCTTGTTCGTGCGCGATGCCGGTGGCCAGACCACCCCGACCACGAAGGTCATCGGAAATCCGCACAACCAGACTCTTCTTTTCGCTATCCAATGGGGTTTCGTCGGCGTGCTGGTTCTCTACGCGATGTGGATCGTTCACCTGATGACATTCCGCGGCGAAGGCCTGGTGGCATGGATCGGGCTGGTCGCGGTCGTTCAGAACATCCTCAGCTCGCTTTTCAACTCTCATCTCAGCGATTTCTATCAAGGCTGGCTCTACGTCCTTGCAGTGGGGATCGCTGCCGGGACCATCGAAAAACGGCGAACTCTCAAAGGGAGTTCGCCGTCCGCGATCTAGATCGTTTGTTATTTTCGTCAGGTCCGCGTCAGCGTGATGTTGGCGCCCTTGAACTCACTGCCCTGCGAGGTAATCACGACTGACTGGGAATTTCCTCTCGTTGTCGCCACGAGGTTCGCGGAGAATGTGCCGGCACTTACGACGACCTGAAACCGCCCGCCTGATGTTGTACCTTGAACGTCGCCGCTGACATTCCGCGTGGATTCGCTCCACGTCCCTGACAGTTTACCACCATTGGCAACGACGTTGCTGGTCAGTTCAATCTTGTAGCTATCGCTTGCGCAGCGCAGCGTTTGTTGAAGCGCATTACCATCCTCGCGGACGGCATAGGTTGCGCGGCAACGTATCGCTTCACGCGCGCCGCCCTCGAACGAGATTGTCCCCCGGCCCGACCAGACGCCTGACATCCCGGCAAACGGATGCGCTGGTTGCGCCTCTACTTCAACGGGGATCAATGACAAGCAGAGCAGAGAGGCCATCACCGTACGACGACCGATTGATTCAAACAAAAACATTGCACCTCGCATTGTGACAACTCCGCGCCACGTAAAGCGACGCAGGAGCCCGGGTCGCTAACTTCGGAAGAATGGGATCGGTTCCCGTCATCAACCTCGAATATGGATGAATTTTGAGCGGCGAACTGGCCATCGAATCAACCTCTTGTGTTGGATAGGCAGGAGGGATTGAGTGGAGCGGTTGAAACCTCGTCTGGCATCGGCTTTATCCGGTAGCCGGTATGCCTGCACTGCCTGTGGACGTTCCAATTCACCGGATTACGGTGGGTCTGAAAAATCGTACGCTAAGGCTCGTTCGATAGGGTCACGTCCCGGAAGAAGGCGGACATCCAATGGATCAGCGAGAAGAAATTGCCGCGCTTAAAGACCGCAACGCGGAGCTTGAAGCGAGGATGAATCTTGCTACAGCCCTTCTGCACGATTCGATGTCGTCTCTGAGTTGGCGAATTGTCCATCGATATCGGCAGGTTGCCGATAAATGGAGGTGGCGTCGATCGCGTGATCGCAATCAAGCATGACTGTGGTGATGAGCGAAAATACTAAAGACAATCCGCCCCACCTCTCGATCATCGTATTGAACTGGAATCTCGGGAGGATGACGCAGGAATGTCTTGCGAGCATCCGAGCCCATACTCTTGGGGTCGTGTACGAGATCGTCGTTGTCGACAATGGCAGCAAGCCGGATGAAAAGTCGATTGTTCGGCGCGCCTGCGATCTTCATGGCGCCCGGCTGATTGAACTCAATCAGAATCTCTATTTTGGAGAAGCCAACAACATCGGAGTCGAGGCCGCGCGCGGGCAGCTTGTTCTGCTCCTAAATAACGACGTCGTGGTGACACCCGGATATATTGGACCTCTTCTGCACGCGTTGGAGACCGCGCATCGCGCTGGGGCCGTGGGTGCGGAGCTTAGATATCCTGATGGCCGGCTACAGGAGGCCGGAGGATATGTTCGCCCGGATGGCTGGACGATTCGCCATGGCTTGGCCCGGCCCCCGGCCAGTATTTTGTCGGACGCAGGACTGCATATCGTCGACTACTGCTCGGCAGCCTGCTTGTTGCTGCGCCGTGACACTTTCCTGGAGGCAGGCGGCTTCGATCCATTGTTTGACCCCGGATACTTTGAGGACGTTGATTTGATGCTACGTCTTAAAGCAATGGGATTGTTCACTTATTGCTGCGCCGGGACTGCGGTCATACACAAGGAAAGTGCGACATCGGGGACACTCTGGAGCACTCCCCGCCGGACAGCTATCATCCACCGCAACCACCACAAGTTCATGAAACGATGGGGTGAGTACATCGCAGGCCGCGTATTTGGCTCCATTGCGCCTCCGCATTTTGAGCGGATTCGCTGGTCGTCACAGCCTAGCGCACCCGATCCGGCACAAAATCTTTTCCTGCGCGGGCCCGGACTCATTGGCCGCAATCGGACGTGGTCCCACATTGTTCAGGTGGCCGGTTCTTTGCCTGACAACGTTCATGTCACCTTCGTTGCAGACGAGGCATGTAGCCGCAGCCGGGTGTATGCAATCGCCCAAGCCTGGAACGAAAACCTCGGCGAATTCTCAGTGGTGCGAGCATCCGATGTGGATCAGCAATCGTACGATACGAAGGTGTTCCTTGCGCCGGATCAGCAGGACAGAACTAAAATCGCTTGCGGCGACGGCCCGCTATTGAATCATATTAGAGACGCTTTAGGCCGCGTGAACTTGCGCCCCCAATCGCCAGAATCATCGCGTTGACGAGGGCGTGCATCAATGCATGCCTGACAAATTATTCGGATCATTGACGCAGCCAAGAGCCCGAACTACAACCCAGAGTCGAAAAATAGCAATTTGCCCCGTGCGACTGGCATTAATGAGCCGCATTGCAGCCCTATGGCCATGGCTGCAATCTTCTGGGAAGCGTTGAATGGCTGTCGTGACCTCACTGCGAGCGGACGAAACTCATCCCATTCTTGTTACGGGCGGTGCCGGGTTCATCGGCGCGAACTTCGTTCTCGACTGGCACGCCAACGAGCCTACGCCGATCGTAACACTCGATAAACTCACATACGCAGGCAACCTTCACAATCTTGCAAGCCTGCATACTAGCGAGCGGCACACGTTCGTTCACGGCGATATCGGTGACGTGGAATTCGTCAGATCCCTGCTGTCCAAAGTAAAGCCACTGGCGATCGTCAACTTTGCAGCAGAATCTCATGTCGACCGTTCAATTCTGGGGCCGGAAGATTTCATCACGACCAACATCGTCGGAACATTCCGCTTGCTCGAAACCGTGCGGGAGTACTGGGCCGGATTATCGCACCGAGACAGGGACGTTTTCCGCTTTCTTCATGTGTCAACCGATGAAGTCTATGGATCTCTCTCGGCAGAGTCCGCGCCATTCAATGAAGCAAGCCCGTATTCGCCCAATAGCCCCTACTCCGCTTCAAAAGCTGCGTCCGATCACCTTGTTCGAGCGTGGCATCACACCTACGGCCTGCCCGTCGTCATCACCAACTGTTCCAACAACTACGGCCCTTACCAGTTTCCCGAGAAGCTTATACCGCTGATGATCCACCACGCGCTGGCTGGCAAGCCTCTGCCGGTTTACGGCGATGGCCTGCAGATTCGCGATTGGCTCTATGTGACCGACCATTGCGCCGCCATTCGCGCCGCTCTTCGCGACGGATTGCCTGGACACACCTACGCGATCGGTGGCGACAGCGAAAAAAGCAATCTCGATGTCGTGCATGCGATTTGCGATGTGCTTGACCATGAGCGTCCCTCTCCAAACGGTTCGTACCGCCAGCAGATCACATTCGTGGCTGACAGACCCGGACATGATCGCCGCTATGCCGTAAATGCCGGGAAGATCCGCCAAGCACTGGGCTGGCACCCGCGCGAGTCCTTCGAGTCGGGGCTTCGCAAAACGGTGCTCTGGTATCTCGACAACTTCGCCTGGGCGGAGTCCGTAGTTGCAGGAAGCTATCGCGATTGGCTTGGCCGGAATTACTCGGCACGATGATGGGCACCTGTCATTCAACAAGCAGCCAGCTTCCACGAAAAATCCGCATCACTCATTCCCGTTACCCGCCTAGCCGTTCTACCCAGGAAGCCGTGAGATCGAGACCACCATGAAGCGCAAGGGTATCGTACTGGCCGGCGGCGCAGGGAGCCGCCTCCATCCGGCGACGCTGTCGGTCTCCAAACAATTGCTGCCGATTTTCGACAAGCCGATGATCTACTATCCGCTTTCGACGCTGATGCTGGCAAACATCCGGGATATTCTCATCATTTCCACTCCGCAGGATGTTCCGCGGTTCGAGCAACTGCTGGGCACCGGCGAAAAATGGGGGTTGAACATTCAGTATGCCGTGCAGCCGACGCCGGAAGGGTTGGCTCAGGCGTTCCTGATCGGAGAAGAATTCATCGGCAAAACGCCGAGCGCGCTCATCCTGGGCGACAACGTTTTCTATGGGCACGATTTCTCCCACCGGCTTGCCAATGCGTCACAAAGTGACAGCGGCGCGACGGTGTTCGCGTATCACGTTCACAATCCCGACCAATACGGTGTTGTCGAGTTCGACGCATCCGGGAAGGTCTTGCGACTCGAGGAGAAGCCGGCCCACCCCAAGTCCAACTACGCCTTGACCGGCCTTTATTTTTACGACGCTGAAGTCGTAGATCTTGCAAGAACACTCAAGCCATCGCGCCGTGGCGAACTTGAAATTACCGACCTCAATCAGCTCTACCTCGACAAGAAGCAACTCTCTGTGGAAATTCTCGGACGCGGATACGCATGGCTCGACACGGGAACGCATGAAAGCCTCTTAGAAGCCGGTCAATTCATCGCTACGCTTGAAAAACGGCAGGGATTGAAAGTGTCGTGCCCGGAAGAAATCGCATGGCGAAATGGATGGATCAGCGACGCAGAGCTTGAGCAGCTTGCGGCAGCGCTGAAAAATAACGGGTACGGCCAGTACCTTTACAATCTGCTATCTCATGGAATTCTCTGATGCTCGCCTCCGCGCTTGCCATTCCGGACGTGATCATGTTTACGCCGAAGGTCTTTCAGGACGAACGCGGATTTTTCTTCGAAAGCTTCAATGCAAAGGTATTCTCCGAAGCAACCGGCTCTCAAGCCAGTTTTGTACAGGACAACTTCTCCCGCTCGGCTCGGGGAGTTCTGCGCGGCATGCACTATCAGATCTCGCGCCCGCAGGGAAAATTTGTCCGCGTGACGTCAGGCGAAGTTTTCGATGTGGCTGTCGATATTAGACGGGGGTCGTCCACTTTCGGTAAATGGGTTGGCGAGCATCTTTCGGAAGCCAATGGAAAAGCCCTCTGGATTCCCGAAGGTTTTGCCCATGGCTTTCTCGTTCTTTCTGAAACTGCCGATGTCCAATACAAGGTGACGGATTACTGGCATCCGGAACATGAGCGATGCCTCCGGTTCGACGATCCGGACGTTGCGATCGAATGGCCCGCGATCCGACCGATGACGCCGGTCTCTCCCATTCTTTCCGAAAAGGACAGGCAGGGAGCCACGCTAGGCGAACTGGAGATTCTCTAGGCGACAAGGCAACGTTTCGCAGCTGCCTCGCATAACTTGGGTTCGAAGAAGGAACGCAATCTTGACCAGCCCGCTCGCCTTGAAAATCGCCCGTGAATACGGAACGCCTGCCCTCGTCATCGATATGGATCGCGTCGAACGCAACATCGCGCGCGCTCAGGACATCTGCGATGGCGCGGGTGTCGCCAATCGGCCTCATATCAAGACCCACAAAAGCCCCCTCCTTGCCCAGCTTCAGATCAAGGCTGGAGCGAAAGGCATCACCTGCCAGAAGCTGGGGGAAGCGGAGGTGATGGCGCAAGCCGGCATCGACGACATCCTCATCAGCTACAACCTCATCGGCGATGAAAAAATGGCGCGTCTCGGCGCGCTGCTGGCCAAGACGAACGTCACGGTCGCAGCGGACAATGCCGTCGTCATTGCCGGGTTGCCGGCCGCGGCGGCCGCTGCCGGTCGCGCCCTGCCGGTGGTGATCGAATGCGATACCGGCCGAAAACGCGCTGGAGTCGAGACGCCTGCGGAGGTCATCGCACTCGCCAGCCAGATCGCCGCCACGCCGGGACTCTCGTTCACGGGACTACTCATGTACCCCACAGAAACGGGCTGGACCGAAGCCCAGCGTTTCCACGACGATGCACTGGCGGGCCTTCGAGAATTGGGGCTCGACCCGGCCATCGTTTCAACCGGAGGATCGCCAAATCTGAAAAACGTCGGCAAGCTCAAAGGAGCGACTGAACACCGGCCCGGCACCTACATCTACAACGATCGCATGCAGGTCACTGCAGGCGTCGCCACATGGGACGATTGCGCGCTGCACGTCTATTCAACCGTCGTCAGCCGCGCCGCGCCCGATCGCGGGATTCTCGATGCAGGCTCAAAGACGCTCACGGCTGATACCGGCGGACTCGACGGTTACGGGCTGATCCTCGAACATCCAGAAGCGCGAATTGCTCGCTTTGCCGAGGAGCACGGCTTTCTCGATCTGACGAAGAGCAACACCCGGCCGGCGGTAGGCGATGTCGTCCGCATCGTGCCAAACCATGTCTGCGTTGTGGTGAACATGTCTGATGAAGTCGTCATGGTTCGCGGCGACGAAATCGTCGGCATCCTCCCTGTCGCCGCCCGGGGGAAGCTCAGGTAATGGGAGACTTCGCGCTGCGGTGGATCAGCGCCGATTGTATCCCGGGCTGACCGTGTTCTTGAACTGGATCAGAAGCGTAAAAATCCACGCGAGACCATAGAGGCCAGCCAGTCCAAGCGCCGTCCTGCGATCGATCAGCGACAGACCCGTCCAGTACCAGACGCGATAGATCCACAGCCCCGCCGTCGCTACTCCCAGAAGACAAACGAGAAGCTTGAGGCCCCTGCTGTTCGCGACACCGACCGCAGCGAAGAGGATCGTTGCCGGGATGAGAAACATCTGACAGGCGGAAATCAAGGTCTCGTTCATGGAAGCTCCCCGGCGAATCGCATGAACTTTAAATCATTCCCTGGCTATGCGGCGAATGCGGCGATGTGTGATCCGGGGAACGTCCCCATACGGCCTGAGCGCTCAAAATGGGGGCCCGCGGTACCTTTAGGGGCCTTCCCCTTCTTGCGCGGTGGCCTGAAGGAGGCTACAGCATCCGGGCCTCTTGGCACGGTTCGGAGCGTAGCGCAGCCCGGTTAGCGCACTAGTCTGGGGGACTAGGGGTCGGAGGTTCAAATCCTCTCGCTCCGACCATTTCGATCAGTTCCTGCCGAGATGGGCTAGCGAACGGCCAGCTTAGGTCCGATGAAACGCGAAGGACAGCACGCGCCGATCAGCGCTTATTCCCAGTTCCGTGGGGGAAACCGCGTCCGGCAACCAAAGCGCAAGCAACCCATCCCCCCCGAGCGTTTCGAGTGGCCGCAGGGGGAGCCACAGAGTTACTTCGGCCTGTCTCCGTCGTACTTTCATTTTGCTGGTCCCCATTCCGCCCGCCATGAAAATTCTGGTGCGCCGCCACCTTGCATTGAGAACGTGCCCGCGAATTTCGACCGGCGCGCCGTTTCTTTGCTCGTCATTTAGCGGGATCACCGCAAAGGCCAGGCGACCTTCCGTCCAGCGGCCCCAGCTCTCGGGGAATGAAAACCCGTAAAGAAACTTGCGCCGTCCATCGGGTTGACCGAACGCCCGCTTGCTGGCCGATTGCCAAATCGCTGAAAGGTTTATGCCTTGAGGATTTATCGTCGCAAGCAAGGCCTCGCGCAATGTCAGCCTCCAGTCGGAGGAATCCCTTCGAGAAAACAGTTCATCGTTGCGGTCAAGGAGCCACCGCTGCAAGTGTGTCCGTCTGGATGGAGCAACACCGCGCGCTTTCCATTCCCTTTGCAGCATGAATGACCTGGGCGGAAGCTCTCGTCTGACCGCAGCAGGAATAGCAACGCCTGTCCCGGCGACAAGCTCCTCAAAAAAACCCGATGCACAGGCTTCCAGCCGGTAGTGCGCGATCAAACTTTCAAGCTCGGACCAGTCCACTGCATCGGCGCACTTCGAGAGCAGGAAGTAGACCTCCAGAATTCTCGTGAGGCACTCGTCCTTATCCCATGGTTCACATCGTGCGAGACTGACGAAAAGCTGATGCGCCAGACTCGGTATCGGCACCTTCTCTTGATGAAGCGCTCCCTCCTCCGCAAATTTGAATATCCGCTCCGTCAACTTCGGATCGCGCAGATGGGGAAGCGCTCGCCAATGGATGTCCACTTCTGCCGCAGAACCAACAAGTGAGATTGGAGCACCTGCGGTCGGACTGTTTTGCAGCTCGCTTCCCCAGTCTTCAAAAGAAAAACCGCCCATCGAGAAACCGGCCGCTTCCAGCTCTGGCCGCAAAGCCGCCATGTAGGACGGATCGACGAGAACGTCGTAATCGCCATTGGTGCGTAGCGCTGCCATATCCGGCACCCTTGCCAGGAGCGCTGCCCCCTTGAGCAGCACGAACGGCGCGCCGGCGCGCCGGATCGCTTTCAGCGCCTGAAAGAGCTGTTTAAGGCGAAGCGTATTCGAAGCCCATACGTGGCGCTCGATTCCCTTCATCCGCAGAAGATCGGGATCATCCAATCCCTCGCGCTTCACGAGTGCCAGAAGAAGCGGAATAACCCTCATGGCGGAGTGTTCGATCTTGTCGAACGGCACCAGAGAGCGCCAGCGCCGAAAGGCGTTTACGGCCGGCTGCCCCGAGCCGGTCACCGCCCTCAGCAAGAGACGTTGCGGCTCGCAGAGAAGTGTCGTGCGCTCAGTCACCGGAGGCATTCCTAATTTGATGATCCGCTCTAACCAAATGGCCTCGGCCGGGCAAGGACGCATGGATCACGCCGTACTTATTTTGGGCTCAGACCGGACTATGAGTCACTCATATTGCGTGATATCAGTCGCGATTAAGTGATTTTCAGAATCTGTCGGATGCCTTAGGCGGTGCCGTAATCTTGCAGGTTGCGGGTAAGATTTGCGTTGGGAAGTTTCATGACGTCGTCGATTGGATTGAATACGTATACAACGGCCGTTCCGGAAATTGCGAGTGAGATTTTCGACGGAGAGCTTGTCATCGCAAACTACAAGCTTGGATTATACTACTCCATCTCCGTCGAAGGCTCTTGGATCTGGCAAGGCCTCGCTCATGGCCTCACGGTATCTCAAATTGTGCAGTGGCTCTCGGGCCATTTTCCAGATCAGGCGAGTACGTTGCCGAGCTTGGTGGAAGAGTTCGTCGAAAAACTGATTGCCGAGAACCTGATCCTTGAATCTTCAAAGAGCGATAGCTCTGCAACAGAGCTTCCGATCTTGACTGGAAGTGTTTTCGCCCAACCCGTGATTGAAAGTTTCAACGACCTTCAGAATCTTCTCCTGCTCGATCCCGTTCACGACGTTGATCATACGGGCTGGCCGAGACGCCCCGACTGATGTCCCTTTTCGAGTCCATCATCGAGCTTGCCTTCAATTCCACGTCCATAGATGCAGACGTCGTCTCCGGCGCGTTCTCGATCCGCCTGCGCCTCGATGAATGGGCCTACAAGCAGGACGTTCCTGCGTCCTTCCCCGGCAAGCCGCAAGCGAACCTCCAGCCCGATTTCAAAGTGGCAATCTTGGGCGGCACGCCCTTGCCGCATCGCTTCCTGCCGTCCGACATATCCAGATACTCGGTCTATGAGGACGAAAGATTCCTCACCATATGGATGCCCGCGCCCGACAGCGTGCTTTATGTCTGGGATTTTGAAAACAACACGGGGGTCATGTGGTGCACCACCGAGACAATGCCGCCATGGCTGTTAGGCCGGCCCATGCTCCCGCTGATCCACGCCTATGCGACACAAACCGAATGGTGCCCGCTTCACGCATCCGCCGTCGGCCGCAACGGCAAGTTTCTTCTGATGATCGGTCCCGGCCGGGCAGGCAAAAGCACCGCGGCCCTTTCATGCGCAGCCGCAGGCTGGCAGTACGCCGGCGATGACTTTGTCCTGATCAATCCAGCACGGCGGCAGGTCGAACCCCTCTTCACGTCGGCTCGCCTGAGAGTGAACGGACCGAAAGAACTGGCAGCCAGTCTTTCCCGTTTTATCTTTGCAGAATCCAACGCATACAATGATCCGAGATTCGAAATCCGTTTCGGCCCACGCGAAAGAGAAGCGTTTATTCGCGGCGGTTCCATCGAGCGTGTCCTCATTCCTCGCCGTAGCGGCGGTCATAGCTTTCAAACGGAACGCGCGAAACCGACGGAAGTCTTTTCCGCCATGATGACACATACAAGGCTTTGCGCTCCGGGACGCGCCGAACAACTGACGAAGAAACTGTTTTCCGCGGTTAGAATGCTCCCCGCATACTTTGTCGAAACCGGCAATGATGTGACGGCAATTCCGGCCGGACTCCAACCGATCCTGGATGGCGCGCTGTGAGCAAAAGCCAGCCCGATATCTCCGTTGTCATGTCGGTTTGGAACGGAGCAGCGTACCTGAGAGAGGCTATCGACAGCATCCTCGATCAAACCTATGAACCAATAGAACTCATCGTGGTCGACGACGGCTCGACCGATCAGACAAGCTCGATTCTTAAAGAATATGGCAGCAGGGTTCGGCTTATCACGCAGGACAACCAGGGACAGGCGGCCGGAATAGTCGCCGGGATCGCCGCGGCGTCGGGTGAGTACCTTGCTTTTCAGGATGCCGACGATACCTGGGCTCTGAACAAACTCGCGCGACAGCACGCCACGCTCGCGGACCCCCAGCTTGAAGCCGTATTTTGCCTGTCGGAGCAATTTGTAAGCCCCGAACTTCCCGATGCGACTTCGGTCAAAACGCGCCATACGGTTATGGTCGGCGAACAGTTATCATGCATGCTGATCCGGCGATCGGCTTTCGATCGCATCGGAAACTTCGACCCCTCCTCAAAAACGGCGTTTGTTGAGTGGCTCGGCCGCGCAAAGCAGATGACGCTTCGCTATGTGGTGATCGACGAGGTCCTTCACTATCGACGTCTGCATCCTTCGAATTTCGGAAGACTTTTCCCGGAGGCGCGGGATAAGAGTCTTCTCACCGCGTTACGGCAGCAGATTGTTCGATCGAGAACCCGCCGCGAAGGCTAAGACGGTCCATCCTTGAGGATCGATTGAAATGAACCGCCTTCCCGAAATCGGCAATATCGGTACGACCTCCCGACAAGGCTTCACTGGAGGCAATCTGAATCTCGTCCAACCGGCGCCCAATCACGTGAGTCTAGAGACGGCAGCACAGTAAGCTCATGAACTGAATCTGCTTTGGGACGGCGGTCGGGACTATCCCGCGTCACGGAAGCATGCTCAGAAGGTCCGATATATTTCGAGAGCTTCACGGAATACGGAATCGAAAGCACATTACTGGGAACGCGGGCGATCTGGCCGCCTTCGATAAAATGGGAAACGCTGCTTAATGCCCCGCTGCTGCATCGTAACGGCCTACCAAGGTGACGGTTTTGCCGAGCTTGCCGCCCTGACGCTTCCACGGATGGAGGCCTTCGCGGCACGCCATGGATACGCATTGATCGTCCACAAGCCGGATGGCTCGGGTTTCACGGATTCCTGGATGAAGGTCCCGGCGATCATATCCGCCCTGCGTAGCGATTTTGACTATGTTCTGTGGCTGGACATCGACGCTCTGATCCTGCGGACCGACCGCGATATTCTGGAGGACGCTCAAACGGGCGCAGATCTCCTGGTGTCCTGGCATGGACCAGAGACCGCGCGGCTCGACGGAATGCCGTTTCCGCCTCATTACAACGCCGGCATTTATCTGATCCGCAAATCTGAATGGTCGCTGGAATTCTTCAACCGCCTGCTCGCCCTGCATGGAAAAGTGACCCATCCCTGGCTCGAACAGGCAGCTCTCCTTGCAATGCTCGGTTACAACGAACCTCTCGACAACGGGCCGAACGTCGCCAACGAGCTTGATCGCGCACATGTCGGACATCTCGACCCGATCTGGAATTCGATTCCCGGCATCGCCATGGCAGCGGACCCCATCATTCACCACTTCGCTGGCCTGAAGGGTGCGATCCGGCTTGATCTTGTAAAGGCCACCGCCGAGATCCTGCCGGTCTATGAGACCGCCTCTCCCGCGATACGATCTGCGCTGTCGCAGCAAATCAGCAGATGGGCCGCGGCGGAGCATGCAGCCCAGAGCCTCAAGCGAACTATTGCTTCGCAGACTGCCAGTACTGAAAATCAGGACGACACGACGCGCGAAATTGAAAGGCTCAAACAAGAGATTGCCAGACTTCGGGCACCGCGCCAGATGTTGCGTGCATTACCGGGAGCCGTCTCCAAGCGTTTGCGCGATAAAATTGACGACGTTAGCGGGATAACATCATCGTCGCCTGGCTTGAAATTCGAGGTCGATCCAACTTCGTTTCAAAATCTGCGGCCCGAAGGAAAACTCGAGCGTTTCGAAGGATTGGCCTTTTCGTCATCAGGCAACACGCTCGGTGTCGCCACGGCCGATTCAAATGCGGTGCTGCTGTATCGGCGAACGAAAAACGGAAATTTTGAAGATACGCCTTATTTCCGGCTTGGCGGGCTAGACTATCCTCACGACTTGTCCTTTTCGACATATGGATCATCCGAATTGCTGGCTGTCGCTCAACGAACCGGAGCGCTTGCGCTATTCCGGGAGAATGGGAACGGCTACGATCCCGATCCGGTCTTTGAAATCAGCGGAGCGGAAACGAAGCTCACGCATTCTGATGGCGTTTCCTTCGTTCCCCCGTTCAACGACTATCTGGCGGCATGCAATTTGGGGACGAACAGCATCTCGTTTTATTCGAGACTCTCGCTTTCCCCTCTTCGGTTTGCCCTGAAGCCCGATTTTGAACTGACGCATTCCAGCGTGGTTCATCCCGATGGCCTCGCATTCTCGCAATGCGGACGATGGCTTGCCGTTGCAAATCACGGCAATGGGTCCGTCAGTATTTTCCAGCGGCGCAACAAATTTTTCCCCGCAGGCAAGTTGAAGTACGGTCTGGAGCCCGTCACCATTATTGAAGACCAGAATCTGTGGTATCCCCATTCAGTTGCTTTCACTCCACGGACCAACCATCTGGTTGTGACCAATGCAGGCGGAAATTTCTTCAGCGTCTATGAGCCGCGACGAAGCCATTTCGGCTTGCGATGGAATCAGATGCCGTCGGTACAGACGATCGTCGGGGACGAAACGACCTTCCGCGCAGTCAATGCGCACAACAAGATGGAAGGCGGTCCAAAGGGCCTCGCGGTGCATGGAAACAACATCGCTGTTTGCAGCCCGGAGATCGGAATCAAGATTTATTCGTTCCAGGAGGCTTGATACTCACGATCTCTGGGCCGTGATCTGTCCGACTGAAGACCGCAACGACCTCGCCTCGCGCACGTTTCTCCTAATTGTCCTTCAGCACCTGATCGATCAGCGCTCGCGCGCCGATCAGATCGTCGAGCGCCTCCTGGAGCTTGCCGCGGTCGGTCGGCTTGGCGCTTTTCCGGACGCTTGGCGGGGCGTAGGCCTCGACGCCTGAGGGCCCGTTTGCCGGAACCTGTTGCACGGGTTTGGGTACCACGGCTTTCGGAGGCGCCATGTTCGCCAACGGCGATCCAAGATCGCGCAACGACAGCGGCGATGTGTAATCCTCGTCCCGCACCTCGGGTTCGTGAGAATCCAACTCGTCATCGTCGTCGGTTTCCGGGCTCGCCAGGTCCGGCGCGCGGTGATCCCGTTCGGCATCGAATGACGGTCCGTCGAACAACGCAGTGGCGTGATCGGCCGAGCCCTCCGTCAGGCTCTGGACCGATTTGATCCCGTGCTCGCGCAGAATGCGCTGCACACCGCGAATGGTGTAGCCTTCGCCGTAAAGGAGCCGCCGGATGCCGCGCAACAGATTGACGTCATCGGGGCGGTAATAACGGCGGCCGCCGCTCCGCTTCATCGGCTTGATCTGATTGAAGCGCGTTTCCCAGAACCTCAGGACGTGCTGTGGCACATCAAGGTCATCAGCAACCTCGCTGATTGTCCGAAACGCGTCCGGCGCCTTGTCCAAATGCTGGCTCCCCGTTGAAAGCCGCCGTTTTAAAGTCAGTCGTCAGCGCCGTTGGCGCCGTCACTACCGCTGCCATTCCCGTTGATACGCTGCTTTAGAATCGCGGATGGCTTGAACACCATAACCCGTCGCGGCGAGATAGGCACTTCCGTTCCGGTCTTGGGATTGCGACCGATACGCTGGCCTTTCTTGCGCACCATGAACGAGCCGAACGAGGACAGTTTCACCGTCTCGCCCTTTTCAAGGCAATCAGTGATCTCCTTCAGCACAAGTTCCACGAACGCAGACGACTCCGTGCGCGATAGGCCTACCTTCTGGTAGACGGCTTCGCACAGATCAACGCGTGTGACTGTCTTCCCGGTTCCGGTCATCGCCTGCCCCGCTCACGGCGAAAAAATATTGTGTTCTGAAATTATGAGCTTAGCGACCGAGGGTCAACCTTGCTCATCGATGCAACAGCATGAAATTGTTTTCAATTATCGACAGACTTTAGCAAAAGACTCACCAGCGCAAGAGCGCTGAGCCCCATGTGAAACCGCCGCCCATCGCTTCCAGCATCAAAAGATCGTTCTTCTTGATGCGCCCGTCATCGACGGCAGCGGCCAGTGCGAGGGGAATCGAAGCCGCCGACGTGTTTCCGTGACGATCGACCGTCAGAACCACTTTCTGCGGCGCAATATGCAGCTTCTTGGCCGAAGCATCGATGATGCGCTTGTTGGCCTGATGGGGAACCAGCCAGTCAACGTCATCGGCCGTTGTGCCTGTCGCCTGAAACGCATCGACAATGACATCCGTGATCATGCCGACGGCATGCTTGAACACCTCGCGGCCTTCCATCCGGAGATGGCCCACGGTCTGGGTGCTGGAGGGTCCGCCATCGACGAACAGCTTGTCCTTATGCCGACCATCGGAGCGCAGGTGCGTTGTCAGGATGCCGCGATCGGCGGTGGTTCCCGCCTGCGGCTGTGCCTCGAGCACGACCGCACCGGCACCGTCCCCGAACAGAACGCACGTTCCACGGTCGTTCCAGTCCAGGATGCGCGAAAAGGTTTCCGCGCCAATTACCAGCGCGCGCTTGAACGCACCGCTTTTCAAGAAATTGTCGGCGGTCGCCAGCGCGAAAATGAAGCCGGAGCAGACAGCCTGCAGATCGAACGCAGCGCCGTGGTTGATGCCAAGGCCGTGCTGGATCGCGACCGCAGTCGCCGGAAAGGTATTGTCAGGGGTTGAGGTCGCCAGCACGATCAAGTCAATCGATTGCGCATCGATCCCGGCTTTGGCGAGCGCCGCCTGCGCCGCTTTCAGACCCAGATGGGAGGTGAACTCCCCGTCGGCCGCGATGTGGCGTTCCTTGATTCCCGTGCGCTGGACGATCCACTCGTCCGAGGTATCGACCATCTTCGCCAGTTCGGCGTTGGTCAGAACGCGCTCCGGCAAGTAAGCACCGTGGCCGAGCACAACCGAACGCATCACAGTCACGAGACAGCCTCCTGCGCATTCGGCACGATCGAAAGAGCGTGGCCGTCGCGGTTGAGTGTTTGATTGATCTTGGGCAGGAGATCGTAGCGGACCATGTCATAACCAACATCAACTGCCGACGCAAAACCCTCTGCGTCGGTGCCGCCGTGGCTCTTGATCACCACTCCGTTCAGCCCAAGGAAGACACCGCCATTGACCTTGCGGGGATCCATTTTATCCCGCAGTGCGTTGAAGGCGCCCCGAGCGAAGATGTAACCGAGCTTGGAGCGCCAGGTCCGGCTCATGGCGCTGCGCAGATATTCTGCGATCTGCCGTGCCGTACCTTCGGCGGTCTTCAGGGCGATATTGCCGCTGAACCCTTCGGTTACGATAACGTCGGCGGCCCCCTTGCCGATGCCGTCGCCTTCGACGAAACCGATGAAATCGAGTTGTGGAAGGTTCATGGCCCGGAGCAGCTCGGCCGCTTCGCGCACTTCCTCCACGCCCTTCACTTCCTCGACGCCGATGTTGAGCAGGCCAACTGTCGGCCGTTCGAGATCGAACAGGACGCGCGCCATAGCGCTGCCCATGATGGCGAGAGATGCGAGATGACGGGCGTCACCGCCGATTGAGGCGCCGACGTCGAGCACAACTGACTCGCCGCGCACGGTCGGCCATACCGCCGCAATGGCCGGCCGGTCGATACCGGACATCATCCGCAGATTGAGGCGCGACATCGCCATCAGCGCGCCGGTGTTGCCGGCCGACACCACCACATCGGCGTCGCCCCGCTTCACGGCGTCGATCGCCAGCCACATCGAAGACGACTTGCGGCCGCGGCGCAGCGCCTGGCTGGGCTTCTCGTCCATGCTGATCGCAATGTCGGCGTGAAAGACCTGCGAGACAGCCTTGAGAGCGGGATGGGAATCGAGTTGAGCGTTGATCAGTGCGCTGTCGCCAAACAGCAGGAATTCGACATCGCTGTGCCGCATCAACGCGAGCGCCGCGCCGGGAACGATAATCGACGCACCGAAATCGCCGCCCATGGCGTCAAGCGCAATTCGAACCTTCTGCGGCATAAGCGTCCCGGAAACCTGATCGTTGCGGCCTCGAAGCGACTGGCCGCGAGCTGGAAGCCATCGTTTCCGACGGCGATGGGCGGAAGTCTACGCCGCTGACAGCGCAACCCCAGCCGGGGCAGGGACAATAGCGTTTTTATGGTGCGATACAACGGCTTGACCCAAGCCACGGCTTCGGTCAAGTGCCCGCCGCAGTCGCGTCATTTTCCCTTGGGTTTTTTGCCTTTCGGACCGTCCGGCTTCTCCTTGAGCGCCTTCAGGGCTGCAAAGGGGTGCTCATCCGGGTCTTCAGGGGTCTCGGGCGGAGCGAATGCCACGCCCGGCTTGCGCGGATAGGGATCGATTCCCAGGACCAGAAATTCCGTGGCCAACTGGCCAAGGTCGATGGCTCCATTGACGATTGGCTCCGGCGGATCAGGGATCTCGGCATCCTCGCCCTGCTCCTTCTGAACGGACTTCGGGCTGGTCGAAATCTGCGATGGTGGCGCGAAGACCGCCGTGATCGCCTCCTCGACATCGCTCTCGACTGGCTCAAGTGACACGACGCAGGTTTGCTCCAACCGCGCCCTGACGGTGCCGGTGACATTCACGATGCCTGCGGCCTCAGGATGAACGTCGAACGTCGCGACGGCTTGCAGGACCGCATTCACGCCGGCCGCCGCCGCCAACAGATCACGTTGAGCCGGGGTGGCCTCCAGCACCTGATGCAACCCCGCCTCCGGCAACTGAGTCACCAGAACGGGGAAACTCCACGGAAGATCGCTATTCGGCATATGCCCCGCCTTGCTCATGACGCCTCGCCTGCGGATCCGGCCACGGGCCTGGGAAACGCCCAAGCCCCCTTGCGAACGGCCTCGTCTGCCAATTGTGTCAGGCTTTCGCTCGTGTCACGAACGTAGGCGGCGAGCGCCCTCGCGCCATCGACGGCCTCTCCGTTGAAAACATTCTTGGATAACGCCTGCGCCAATTCCTCGTCGCTTGCCTCGAAGGCAAGATCATAGGCGGCAGAGCGGCCATAGAATGCCTCCCCAAAAGCCTGCATGCGCTTCGGGACGGTCAGGTCGCCAACCCCCATCTCGCGGAGGTTGTCGTCCATATCGGCGCAGAAATGGTCAAAAAGCGCCTGGGACATACCAGTTCCTCCCTCCACCGATTGCAGCCGGCGCAATACCAGCCACAGATGCAGGATCAGCATGTCGAATCGGCCATTAACCGTGTCGCGCACGCCAAGACTTGCGTAAAACGCCGGTTCTCGCGCTTGCGCCACGATCATGCCATAGATGGCTTCAATGGTGCCGCGCGGGACGGTGGGGTTCCTGAAGCGATTGAACGGCCAAAGCATTTTCGGTTCCACGTCGAGGCCGGCGGCGATCCAGATCGTCCTGACGGCCCCCGGTGTGTTGAAATCGGAAGCTCTGCCCGGTACGTCAACGCTTCGGCTGATGCAAGAGGCAAGAGGAAGGCCACGCGCGACATGACTGTTTTCAGACAGCCCGGTCTTCAGGTCGCCGGAGAGCGACGGTTTGCAACGCGCTTGCGGGCGGCGGCTACGATAATGCTCGTCTGCGCCGCGCTGGCCGCCTGCACCGGCGAGCAGTTCCAGAAGGGCTACATCCTGCCGCCCGGCGCGCTCGAGCAAATCCCGATCGGCGCCAGCCAGGATCAGGTTCTGATCGTGATGGGGACGCCGTCCACCGTCGCCACCCTGAGCGGTGAGGTTTTCTATTACATTTCCCAGCGCTCGGAACGCAAAGTCGCCTTCATGCAACAGAGCGTCGTCGACCAGCGGGTGATCGCGATTTACTTCGACAAGAACCGCACGGTCCAGCGCGTTGCCAACTACGGACTTCAGGACGGCAAGATCTTCGATTTCATCAGCCGCACCACTCCGACCAGCGGTCAGGAAATGAGCTACCTCACACCGATCTTCAAACTTCTCAGCCCGAACTGACGCTCGCTGAGCCAGCAGTTCAACCGCGTATTCTGCTGCGCGAAATACCCGGCGCAACGGCCGCGCTTGCCGCCCCGGAACCTGCCCGTTACGCTTCCCCCATAAGATCTCGCAAACGAGATGTATCTGGGAGGATACCTATGACGCGCTCGCTATCTCGCCGCACTGTGCTGTCCGGCGCCGCGGCCCTTTCCACAAGTCCGCTCTGGCCGCGCCCGGCCAGATCCGCCGACTGGCGCCCGACCGACACGGTGCGGATCATCGTGCCTGCCGCCCCCGGTGGCAGCACCGACGTGATCGGCCGCTACCTCGCACAGCACCTGCAGCAGGCCTGGGGCATATCAGCGGTCGTTGAAAACAAGTCCGGCGGCGGCGGCACCATCGGCGCCTCGTTTTTCGTGCAGCAGAAACCCGACGGCAATACGATCCTTGTAGGCAATCCCGGGCCGAACGCAGTGGCCTACAGCATCTTCCGGTCCCTGCCCTACAAGCCCGATCAACTGCAGCCGGTGAGCAACGCGATCCGGATTCCAAACATTGTGTCGGCGCATCCTTCCAGCGGAATCAAGTCGATCAAGGAGTTGATCACCTATCTCAAGGCCAATCCGGACAAGCTGAACTACGGCACATCGGGCGTCGGACAAAGCCCGCACCTGACCGCCGTCTGGTTCATGCAATTGACCGGCGTGAAGATGACGCACATTCCGTTCCGGGGTGCCGGCCCTGCCCTCACCGGCGCGCTTGGCGGTGACGTATCGATCCTGTTCGACAACCTTTATCCATCGCTGCCGCAGGCGGAAGACGGCAAGCTCGTCCCACTGGCTGTGACGACGCCGGAGCGCAGCTTCAAGGCGCCCAACATTCCGACCATGCGCGAAAGCGCGCCGGAACTTGCAAACTTCGACGTTTCGTCCTGGTTCGGAATGTTCTTGCAGGCTGGAACACCGCGGCCGGCCGTCGACGCATACAACGCCGCGATCAAAACCATGCTGGCGCGCGACGACATCAAGAAAAACATCGCCGCGATGGGCGCTGTACCCGACTACGGCACTCCTGAACAGTACACCGACTTCATCAACGGCGAGATCAAGAAGTTCGCGGGCATCATCGACAAGGAAGGTCTCAAGATGGACGTCAAATGACGTCACTCGTGCGAATGTCTCTTCCAAAGCAAAACGGCCGCCCTGCAAGGCGGCCGTTCATTATTTCACAACCGCGAAGTCAGACTGACATTAATCCTTGTTCAACGAACTTGTAGCCAGCTTCCCAGCGCTGATGCTGTTCGGTGTTTTCCGGATAGGGATTGTCGTGCGGCTCATTATTGAAACGCGCAAGCTTCCCCTGCTCGAACGGATCGCCATCGTCTGCTGCCATGCTGTAGCCTCCCGTGTTCAACTTGAGACAACGGCCCAATCGCGATCGAGTTTCCTCGCCGGCTAAAATTTTCGATGTGAATAACGACTCAAAACGTCATCAAATCGCAACAATCGTGGCATCCGCGCAAAGAAAAACCCCGCGACTCGCGTCGCGGGGTCTTTCATTCACGTCTGCGACGATCAGTGCGCCAGAATCGCCAGCAACAGCAAGGCCACGATGTTAGTGATCTTGATCATCGGGTTCACGGCAGGACCTGCCGTATCCTTGTAGGGATCGCCGACGGTGTCGCCGGTCACGGCTGCCTTATGAGCATCCGAACCCTTGCCGCCGTGATGGCCGTCCTCGATGTACTTCTTGGCGTTGTCCCATGCGCCGCCACCCGAGGTCATCGAGATCGCGACGAACAGTCCGGTCACGATCACGCCGAGCAGCATCGCGCCGACTGCCGAGAATGCAGCCGACTTGCCGGCTGCTCCGCCACCCGCGATCGCATAGATCACGAAGAAGACGAAGACCGGCGACAGCACCGGCAGCAGCGACGGGATGATCATTTCCTTGATCGCAGCCCGGGTCAGAAGATCGACGGCCTTGCCGTAATCCGGCTTGTCCGTGCCCTTCATGATGCCCGGCTTTTCGCGGAACTGGCGACGCACTTCCTCGACGATCGCACCGGCAGCGCGGCCGACGGCCGTCATGCCCATCGCGCCGAACAGGTACGGCAGCAGTCCGCCGAACAGCAGACCGACCACGACGTAAGGATTGTTCAGCGAGAAGTCAGGAATGACACCCTGGAAGTACGGATACTTCGCAGCGTTGGCGATGAAGAACTTGAGATCCTCATTGTAAGCCGCGAACAGCACGAGTGCGCCGAGACCAGCCGAACCGATGGCGTAGCCCTTGGTGACGGCCTTGGTGGTGTTGCCGACAGCGTCGAGCGCGTCAGTCGCCTTGCGCACTTCCTTCGGCAGGCCCGCCATTTCGGCAATGCCGCCGGCATTGTCGGTGACAGGGCCGAACGCGTCGAGTGCGACGATCATGCCGGCCAGCGCCAGCATCGTGGTCGTTGCGATCGCGATGCCGAACAGGCCCGCGAGGCTGTAGGTGACGAGAATACCCGCGATGATGACGATCGCCGGACCGGCGGTCGATTCCATCGAGATCGCGAGACCCTGGATCACGTTGGTGCCGTGGCCGGTAACCGACGACTGCGCAATCGACTTTACAGGACGGAAGTCCGTGCCGGTGTAGTACTCGGTGATCCAGATGATCAGACCCGTCACTACGAGACCGACGACGCCGCACTCGAAGAGAGCGAGGCCGGTGTACTTCACGCCCGCGAGCGGGCCGAACCCGACCAGCTGATGGATCACGAAGGCAACGCCGAACAGGGACAGAACACCGGTGGCGATCAGTCCCTTGTAAAGAGCGCCCATGATCGACTGGCTGGCGCCGAGCTTGACGAAGAAGGTGCCGATGATCGAGGTCAGGATACAGATGCCGCCGATAGCAAGCGGCAGGATCATCATATTGGGCAGAAGCGCAGGCGCGCCGGCGAAGAAGATCGCCGCGAGAACCATGGTGGCAACAGCCGTCACCGCGTAGGTTTCGAACAGGTCGGCCGCCATGCCGGCGCAATCGCCGACGTTGTCGCCGACGTTGTCTGCGATGGTGGCCGGGTTGCGCGGATCATCTTCCGGAATGCCGGCTTCGACCTTGCCGACGAGATCGCCGCCGACGTCCGCACCCTTGGTGAAGATGCCGCCGCCGAGACGGGCAAAGATCGAGATCAGCGATGCGCCAAAGCCGAGCGCCACAAGCGAATCAACCACGATACGGTCATTCACAGCCAGCCCGCGAACCTGGGTGAGATACATGAAGTAAAGCGTCACGCCGAGCAGTGCGAGACCCGCCACCAGCATGCCCGTGATCGCGCCCGCCTTGAACGCAAGTTCAAGACCACCAGCGAGCGACTTGGTCGCCGCCTGCGCGGTGCGTACGTTGGCACGTACCGAGACGTTCATGCCGATGAAGCCGGCAGCGCCCGAGAGCACCGCGCCGATCAGGAATCCGACCGCGACGAGGATGCCGAGGAAGTATGCCAGCAGCGCGAAGATCACGATGCCAACAATACCGATCGTCATGTACTGACGCTTGAGATAAGCCTGCGCGCCTTCGCGCACCGCCGCTGCGATTTCCTGCATGCGGGCGTTGCCCGCATCTGCCGCAAGCACCGACGAAGTTGCCCACGCGGCGTAGACGATAGAAAGCGCTCCCGCGAGCACGATCAACCATAATGCTGTCATTGATTTTGCCTCAGATCCCTGCTGTTTCCCCAGTAACGCCCCACAGGCCGTACAGGGTGGCCGGGCGCGCAAAAAAGGAGGCATGCTTCGTCAAAAGGCGAAAAGCTGCCTCAATTCGGCGCGGACATTGCCAAAATCATACCTTTGACGCAACGCCGCCAAGGGCTTGCAAGCCCCTTTTTCGGGCGATTCAAGGAATGCCGCACAAGACGTTTGTTTGCAGTGCGAAAAACATCAGAAGTGGCTGTAGGACAGGCGTTTCAGCGCTACCGGCTGACCTGCTGCATCGAGGAACCGGGGCGCAGCCGCACCGGTCTCAACCCTGCCGATGCCTGTGACCTGTACATCGGCCAGCCTTGCGGCGGCGAGGAACGAATCCCACCGATTCTCCGGGATTGTGCAGACCACCTCGTAGTCGTCGCCGCCCGACACGATGGTTTCGATGGCGGAGCCACCCCTGGCAAGCAAGCGCGCGGGCTCCGAGAGCGGAACATCTGCCAGATTGATCGCCGCAGAAATCCCCGACGCTTTGCAGAGCTTGGACAGGTCGCCCGCCAATCCATCCGATACATCCATGGCCGCGCTCGCATGTTCGCGGATCGCCACAGCAAGCGCATTGCGCGGCTGCGGCACACGATAACGCCGGATCAGGAATTCGCGCGACGGCGTGTCGAGCCCTTCGCCCGTCTGGCCTTTGAGCACACGCAAGCCCAGCGCGGCGTCGCCGATGGTGCCGGTGACAGCGATCCGGTCACCCGGCTTCGCTCCGGTTCGGCGAACCATCCGGCCCGGCGGGACGCGGCCAAACGCCGTGACCGAGATCATCAGCGGCCCCGGCGTCGATACCGTATCGCCGCCCAGCACCGGACAGCCGAACACCGCGGCATCCTCACCGAGCGCACGTGCGAAGGGGGCCAGCCATTGCTCATTCGCGTCACGCAATGCCAGCGTCAGGACGAAGCCTGCAGGAACAGCGCCCTTGGCCGCCAGATCCGACAGGTTCACACGCAACGCTTTGCACGCGAGCGTGTCCGGCGGATCGTCAGGGAGAAAGTGGACGCCTTCAACGATGGCATCCGTCGTTACGACAAGATCATCGCCCGTGTGATTCAGCAGCGCGGCATCGTCGATCAGCCCGAACGCGCCGGGATCGGTCGCAAGCGGACGGAAGTAGCGCGCGATCAGGTCGTCCTCGCCAGAGGCCATTTGTGAGCAATCCATAACCTCGGAACCGTCCTGCCGTCACCCTGAGGTGCCGCAGCGAAGCGGAGGCCTCAAAGGGCGGCGGCATTTTCTGGTCGGTCATCCTTCGAGGCTCGCAAGAGCTCGCACCTCAGGATGACGGCTATCCTCGCGCGAATTCAGGCGCACGAAACTGTCGCGCGATCTGATCGAGCACGGCGTTCACCATGCCGGTTTCGTCCTTGTCCACGAAAGCATGCGCGACATCGACATATTCCGACACCACGACACGCGCCGGAATATCCTTGCGGTGTTCGAGTTCATAGGCCCCCGCCCGCAGCGTCGCGCGCAGGATCGCGTCGATGCGCTTGAGCGGCCAGCCGCTTTCGAGCGCCTTGTCGATCAGCGGATCAAGCTTGCTCTGGTCGCGCACCACACCGGAGACGACATCCTTGAAGAACGCAGCCTCCGCAGGCAGGTAGGTATCGCCTTCGACTTCACTGCCGAGCCAGTGGCTTTCGAACTCGGCAAAGATGTCCTCGATGCCTGCGCCAGCGATGTCCATCTGATACAGGGCCTGCACGGCGGCAAGGCGCGCTGCGCCGCGCCGGTTGGCCTTGCGGTCGCCCGGTCCCTTGTCGCCGGCTTTCTTGGCGTCGCTCATAGCGGTTTTGCCAAACGCTTCTTGATACGCATCATGGTGAGCGCTGCTCGGGCCGCGTCGCCGCCCTTGTTCAGCTTGTCGGCGCGGGCGCGTTCCCACGCCTGCTCCGTCGTATTCACGGTGATGATGCCGTTGCCAAGCGGCAGGCTGCGTGCCACGGCGAGATCCATCAGCGCCCGCGACGATTCCATCGAGACGATCTCGAAATGAATGGTGTCGCCGCGCACCACGCAGCCGAGCGCAATAGCGCCATCGTACTGCCGGCCGTTCTTCTTCGATGCGTCGAGCGCGATGGCGATCGCTGCCGGAATTTCAAGCGCACCCGGTACGCTGATGACGTCGTAGCCGACGCCTGCCGCCTCGAGCTCCTTGATAGCGCCCTGTAGCAGCGCTTCCTGAATATCGTCGTAAAACCGGGCTTCGATGATGACGACGGTCGCGCCGCTGATATCGGTTTGGTCCTTAAGCTCTGCGCGCCGCGGTTCAGCCATCATTCCATCCAGTCAAAGGGGGTTCCGTGTTTGCGCGTTTGTAGTCGCTGGGCGCGCCAAAGCCAAGCAAAACGGGCGGCATTCAAGGCAGGGATGCAGCTCCGAGGCCGTTTCAAACGGCCTGGGACACCTTGTAGTCAAACAGGTAACCGTCCAGCGCCTTCTCGACCGCGGCCTGCTGACTCGCCATCGCATGCGGCAACCTCACCGTCACGTCGATGCCGCGCTTACCGCCCGCCGCGACATCGATCACGGCGTCGGCAGCGCCGGCGGCCTCCGCAACCACCTGAGCAACGAGCCGCTGAACTGCGTCGGTACGCAACTGCGGTTTGAATATCTTGCCCACGCTGGTGACCGGAATGGCGTCGATCACGATGATCTGCTTCGGCCACGCCGGCCGCTCCGCGATCAGCGGCTCGGCGAAAGCCTTCAATTCGTCGGCGGTCGCCTGCGCGCCAGGCTTGAGAGCGACGTAACACACCGGCAATTCGCCGGCATACTTGTCAGGCTGCCCGACGGCAGCCGCAAGCGCCACCGCCGGATGCGACTGCAACGCGTCCTCGATCAGAACCGGATCGATGTTATGACCGCTGCGGATAATGAGATCCTTCGAGCGCCCGGCGATGAACAGTCGCCCCTGCTCGTCGGTGTAGGCCAGATCGCCGCTGTCGAGAATGCCGTCGCGCAGCGCGTCGCCATTCTGAGTCCGGTCCTTGTAGCCCGGCGTGACGTTCGGGCCGGACACGGTCATGACACCGACTTCGTGCGGCGCGCACGCTTCGCCCAGCGAACCGTCGGCGGCAAGCTTACGGACCACGACCTGCGTATACGGCAACCGGATGCCGACCGAGCCCAGCACAGGGTCCGCAGCGGCGGGATCGATGGATACCAGCCCGCCGGTTTCGGTCATGCCGAGAATTTCGTGAATCGTCGTCCCGGTCATCTTCTGGTACTGCAGCGCGACCGCTCGCGGCAGCAGCGACGCTCCGGAGATGCTGTAGCGCGCGGATGAGATGTCGGCATCGACCGGTACATTCAGCAGCGCGGCCAGCGCCGTGGGCACGCCGCCGATCACGGTGGCACGATAGCGCTTCACAAGCTTCCAGAAATTCTTGATGATGGCCGGATTGCGCATCCCCGCCGGCGACAGCACCAGAACGTTCGCCCCCGCGATGAAAAACGACAGTCCGCAGGAAATCGTCGCGGCGACATGAAACAGCGGCAGTCCATTGGTGATGACGTCTGTTTCGCTCAGATCCTGCAGCACCGTTCCACCGAACGCCGCCGCGATCTGCATGCGATGGGTGTGGGTGACGAGCTTTGGCGAACCGGTGGTGCCGCCCGTGTGGAAGTAGGCAGCGACATCGTCGCCGCCCCTCGCCTTGCCGAACGTCAGCGCGTTGCCGTCCTGTGCCTTCAGGCCCGGCCCGAAGCCGAACACGCCCTCAGGCAACGGCGCATCGGAGAGCGAAACCTGCACCAGCTTGATGTCCGGCAACAGCTTGCCGACCTCAACCGCTTTCTGCCAGATGTCGAGTTGCGGATGCGGCCCCAGCGCCACGAGAATCTTCGCGTCCGCCGCGCGGACGAGATCGGCGATGTTTTGAGCCTGAAGCAGAAAGTTGATCGGCACCGCGTAGCCCTGCGCTTCTGCACCCCACAATGTGAAGTGGGTCTCGACCAGACTGGGAAGGATGTAGGCGACGCCCGCGCCCGGCCCGCCCAGACTTGCGAAGAAGTTCGCCGCGCGGGTGATGCCATCGAGCATCTGCCGGTAGGTGATCAGACGCGGCGTCTCGTCGTCGGCACCTGTCATCAGCATCGTCAGAGCGGTGCGATCGGGATGACGGGCGGCGCTCTTTGCGAAAATGTCGTAAACACTGCGCGCATCGTAGCGCTGTTCGAGCGGCATTTCGGATTCGAATTTGAGGACGTCGTTGAGCGTCGCAACCGGATAATCGCTGAACAACGGCATGCGTCTCTCCCAGGATTAAGAATTTAGTGCACGGCTTCTAAGTCCGCATTTCGATCAATCGTGCGGCGTAGCGCGCCATCAGATCAATCTCGAGATTGACTTCCGACCCTACGCGCCAGTCGCTTAGCATCGTGACCTGGAGCGTATGCGGAATGATGAGAACGGAAAATACGTCCTCAACGGCCGTGTTGACTGTCAGCGAAGCGCCATCGAGCACCACCGATCCCTTCGCCGCAATGAACTTCGCAAGATCGCGCGGCGCACGCAGTTCGAACCGCGTCATGTCCGGCAGATCCTCGCGCACGACAATCGTCGCGATACCATCGACATGACCTGCAACGATATGGCCGCCGAGTTCATCGCCGATCTTCAGCGCACGTTCGAGATTGAGGCGTGTCCCCTTTCCCCAGCCCTTCGCCGTCGTCAGCCGCAGCGTTTCAGCAGCGGCATCGACATCGAACCACGTCCTGCCCTGATCGACACCGGACTGCACCACGGTCAGGCACACGCCGTTGCAGGCGATCGACGCGCCGTCGGCGATGCCGGTCTGATCGTAGCGACACGCGATCCGCAGCCGATGTAACTGCCCCTGCGCCGTCGGCGTGATGCTGGTGATTTCGCCAAGGTCGGTGATGATGCCGGTGAACATCTAGGTACGCTCATAGATCGTGAGAGTGTCTTTATCGATTGCCTCGGTAGCATGCGCGCGCCAGAGAGGCGACCGGGTGATGACCGACAGCGGCTGCGTATCGAGCGCCGGAATACCATCCATGCCGATGTCATTCGGCCCGCGAAGCAGCCAGATCTCGTCGATGAGACCTGCGCTCAAAAACGACGACGCCACCCGCGCGCCGCCTTCGACCATCAGCCGGGTGATCCCGCGCTCTGCCAGCACGTTTAAAACGGATTTCAGATCGAGGCCCGGCGTTGGTGAATTCGCCACCGGCACACGTATGACCTGCGCACCCGCTGCGCCCAGCTTCATCGCGGCGGGCGCCTCGGAAAGATCGGATGTCATGACCCATAGCGGCGTCTGCCGGGCGGAGTGCACCAGCTTGCTTGTGCCCGGCAGCCGCAATGCGCGATCCAGCACGACGCGCACGGGCGATTGCGCCTCCAGTCCTGGCAGCCGCACAGTGAGCAGCGGATCGTCGGCGAGAACCGTCCCGATGCCGACGAGAATGGCGTCGCTCTGCGCGCGCAGCAGATGCACCCGCGCCTTCGCCGACTCGCCGGTGATCGCCACAGGCCGATGACCAGTTGCCGCGATCTTGTCGTCGGCTGAGACCGCCAGCTTCAAGGTGACGAACGGACGCTTTTCGCCAACGCGCAGGAAATGCCCGGCATGATCGCGCGCGGCTTCGTCCTTGCAAAGGCCGACTTCCACCGCGATCCCCGCAGCCCGCAGCCGCGCATGACCTTGCCCGCCGACATCAGGATTTGGATCTTCGATGGCGGACACAACGCGCGCGATACCTGCGGCGATGATCGCGTCCGCGCACGGCGGCGATTTCCCGAAATGCGAACACGGCTCCAGCGTCACGTAGAGTGTCGCGCCGCGCGCCGCCTCGCCCGCGCGCTTCAGCGCCTCCGGTTCGGCATGCGGTCTCCCGCCGGGTTGGGTCCAGCCGCGCCCGACGATCACGCCGTCCTTGACGATCACCGCGCCGACGGCGGGATTCGGCCATGTGCGACCCTGCCCGCGCTGGCCGAGCGCCAGCGCAAGCTGCATGTAACGCAAATCTTCAGACATTGGATCAGAGGTATCCGGCACAGCGTTAAGCGTAGCGGATTAGCGAACGCCGCGCCGAGAAAAAATCACTTGCGCACGACCGCCGGCCGCGGCGGTTCGTCCTCGCCCGACAGTTCGCCCAGCACGGCCTCGAAGTCCTTGGCCTCGCGGAAATTGCGATAGACCGAGGCGAAGCGGACATAGGCGACGTCGTCGAGCTGGCGCAGATGCTCCATCACGGTCTCCCCTATTACCTCCGAGGAAATCTCCGCCTCACCGCCGCTTTCAAGCTCGCGCACGATGGCGGATACCATCTTCTCCACGCGCTCGGGATCGACGGGGCGCTTGCGCAGGCTGATCTGCAGCGAGCGCACCAGCTTGTCGCGGTCGAATGGAACGCGGCGGCTGTTGCGCTTGATAACGGTGAGTTCGCGAAGCTGCACGCGCTCGAAGGTGGTAAAACGGAAATTGCACGCCATGCAGACGCGCCGCCGCCGGATCACGGCCGAATCCTCCGTCGGCCGTGAATCCTTCACCTGCGTATCGAGACTGTTGCAGCTTGGGCAGCGCATGTCCGCGTGTCCCTTACTGGTAGATCGGGAAGCGGCTGGTGAGTTCCTTCACCTTCTCCTTCACCGATGCCTCAACCAGAGGCGCCGACCCTTCGCCCGATTGCGCGACGGCGTTGAGCACTTCCGAAATCAGCGCACCGACCTGCTTGAACTCGGCGACGCCGAAGCCGCGCGTGGTCGCAGCGGGGGTGCCGAGGCGCAGGCCCGAGGTGACGAACGGCTTTTCGGGGTCGAACGGGATGCCGTTCTTGTTGCAAGTGAGACCGGCGCGGACCAGCGCCTTCTCGGACACATTGCCCTTCAGGCCCTTCGGCCGCAGATCCACCAGCATCAGATGATTGTCAGTGCCGCCGGAAACGATTTCGAAGCCGTTGGAGCGCAGCGTTTCCGCCAGCGCCTTGGCGTTCTCAACCACGTTCCTGGCGTAAATCTTGAAGTCCGGCTGCAGCGCTTCCTTGAACGCGACAGCCTTGGCCGCGATCACGTGCATCAGAGGACCACCCTGCAGGCCGGGGAAAATCGCCGAGTTCAATTTCTTGGCGATGGCTTCGTCGTTGCTGAGGATCAAACCACCGCGCGGGCCGCGTAGCGACTTGTGCGTCGTCGTCGTGGTGACGTGCGCATAAGGCACCGGCGATGCATGCACGCCACCGGCAACGAGACCAGCGAAATGCGCCATGTCCACCATCAGGTAAGCGCCGATGCTGTCCGCGATTTCGCGGAAGCGCTTGAAGTCCCACGCACGCGAATAGGCCGAGCCGCCGGCGATGATCAGCTTCGGCTTGATCTCCTCCGCCTGCTTCGCCACCGCGTCCATATCGATGATCTGGTCTTCGCGGCGCACAGTGTAGTGCGACGGCTTGAACCACTTGCCGGACATGTTGACCGGCGCGCCGTGGGTGAGATGGCCACCTGCGGCCAGATCGAGACCCATGAAGGTATCGCCGGGCTGCAACAGCGCCAGGAACACCGCCTGATTCATCTGGCTGCCGGAGTTCGGCTGCACGTTGGCGAAGCCCGCGCCGAACAGTTTCTTGGCGCGCTCAATGGCGAGGTTCTCGGCAACATCGACGAACTCACAGCCGCCGTAGTAGCGCGCGCCCGGATAGCCTTCCGCATACTTGTTGGTCATCACCGAGCCCTGTGCCTCGAGCACGGCGCGGCTGACGATGTTCTCCGATGCGATCAGTTCGATCTCATGCTGCTGGCGACCGAGCTCACCCTTGATCGCATTCGCGATCTCAGGATCGGCCTGCGCGAGCGAGGCCGTGAAGAACGAGTCGGGAGCGGAAGCAGTTTTGGCAGAAGAGCTCATGAAATATCTCCACCGCCGCAGCCTTTTACGCAGGGGCGCGGACGGTTACAGGTGGCATCAGGGACGGCAGTCGCGAGATACCATATCTGGCGGGGGCGGCCAAGTTCCAACCCCGTGGGCCGCTATTTATGCCGGACAGCCATGTTCCGGGCGGGCTGCGTGGGCGGCGTGCCAACCGGCCCGCGCCAGGCCGCGCCGCAGGCCCGGTTTTGGCGGCCTTCGCCCCGGCCTGGCCCACGCGGAGAGCCCTTTTGCCCACATTTCGAGGCAGGACCCGCCCCGGTTGGGCAATTTAATTCGGACCGAAAAGGGGTGAACTGAACCCGCATCTGGAGGGCAGCCAGCCCAGACACGCGACGTGCTACAGCCGCGCCCAAAGGAACACGACGTTCAGCGAGCATGCGGCCAGCAGCACGAGCGTCAACGCGACCTGCAGCCGGTCGCCGGCAAATTTGAGAATCAGCCTCATGATTTGAGGATGATGGAAAGAGTCTGCGCAAGAGTCTCGGGCGATATTTTTGCCTCTTGAGCCCGAGGATTCAGGACTCGTTTACGAGTCGATTCTCGCGAATGGCACCCCAATCGCGGTCAATTATACCCGTCGAGCATACACAGGGGCACCCGGTCACCCAACGTTTGCGACTTCGGGTAATTTCAACCGCGCGCAGTTCGTTTTGTATTCGCTGTTTTCGTTCCCGTCCGATTGCACATACTGCGAATGCAAAACCGAAATTCAAATCCACCGTATCTCGTCGGTTCCGGAAATTACGATGAGAATGAAATGCTTTTATCAAAGGAAGAAAACTACGCGGTGCAGGCCAAACTGAACCTCATGCTTGGAGCCCAGGAATACGACAGCCTTTTTCTTGGCTTTGAATGCGGCGAACTGATCGAGGATATCGTTCACGTCTATATCCGTAGCGAATATCAAGCCGCCAAGATCGAAACGCGATACACACCGCACGTTGCCCTCGCGGTCGAAAGTGTCATCCGGAAGCCGGTTAAGCGGGTCAACGTGCTGCCGAGAGATTTCTCCAGCTAGGTTTGCAGGGTAGCAATCGCATCCCTAAAAGCGAAAAGGCGCCCGAAGGCGCCTAGTCGCATATCCCACACCAGGGGAAACTCGTGCGGAATTCTTCCGCGTGCGTCTTCGCGCACTTCGGTAACAGCCGGAGGGCACCGGCGTAAAACTGCAAGGAAGAACGATGGGCCGCCGGTCTTGCGCCGACTGACCCGAATTTTGTGAGCGCCTAAAACCTCAAAGGCGATAGAGGATTTGGTCGGTCCAGAAGCGCTCGAGGCGATGCAGCGACTTGTTCAGCGTCGCGAACTCGGCGTTCGAGATGCCGCCCACCTGCTCCACCGTCTTGACGTGCTTCTGATACAGCGCGTCGACGATGTGGCGGATTTCCTGACCCTGCTGGGTCAGACGAATGCGAACCGAGCGGCGATCGACGCGCGAACGCTGATGATCGAGGAAGCCCATCTCGACAAGCTTCTTCAGGTTGTACGACACGTTGGAGCCGAGGTAGTAGCCGCGCGTGCGCAGCTCGCCGGCGGTCAATTCCTTGTCGCCAATATTGTAGAGCAGCAGAGCCTGCACCGAATTGATATCGGCGCGGCCGCGGCGATCGAATTCGTCCTTGATGACGTCGAGCAGACGGCGATGCAGACGTTCGACCAGCGTAAGAGCTTCGAGATAAAGCGGCTGCACGGGTGCAGCGGCGTTGTCGCGAGCAGGTTCAACTGCCGTAGCGGCGGCTTTGATCATGACACTTCCCCTGTTGTCGTTTTTACGACTTATTCGACGAAACTTTTGTCTCGCCTGATAGGGACAAACTAAGGGAGGCGTTTGAAGATCAGCTTAAATAACAGCATAAAGAGATGGTTTATTTGAAACGGTGAATCGTATGTTACATCGATAAAACAAGGGCTTTTTGTTAGTTTTGATTCACCCAAACAGCCCGATGTTCACGCTTCGTCACAGCCGCTGTCGCATTCCAGCACACGTTCGTTCAAATTTGAAAGACTTCGTAAAACATCAAGGCGAGCGCGCGCTACGGTGGCCTCTCCCGTGCCGAAAACCAGGCCAGCACGAGGTAGGCCGCGAGCAGGATCAGGGAGACGAGAACCGCGAACAGGTTGCCACCATAGATCGCGGGAAACATCAGCTCGATAACCGCGGTTGAAACGATCGTCGTCAGCCACACCACAGCGCCCCACGGCGTGGCGAGCCACAATCCCACCGCCGCGACCAGTTCGATCACAGCGAAATACACCGTCGCGGTTTGCCACTGTGTGGTCTGCGCCTCGAACGCACCTTCCTCGCCGCCGATGAAGCCGGTGATTTGCGCCCAGTGATAGAGTCCCTTGATCATCGACAGCACGGCCATGACGCGCAGGAACAGCACGAGCCGCGTGGTCCAGGTGCTGTCGCCTGTTTCCGAATCCGGCGACGTCATCGCGGTGACGAGATTGACCTGATCGCGCGGCACGTCGTCATTCGCGCCTCGGGCCATGCGCGCAGCCATCGATTGCCGGTTGTTCTTGTTCATACCGCCTGTTTGACGCCTAACTTACGTAAAATCAATCCGCCGATGACGTCCCCGTGCGGTGACGGGCGGCATGGCAGATGCTACACATAGGACATCTGTTCTGTGCGGGAGTGGCATCACCATGGCGATCAAATTCGGGCGTCCGATTGAAATGCGGGATAGTCCGCTCCGGGACGCGGCCACCGCCGCCCCTTCCCTCGATCTGACCACCCGCATGCGCCGCAACCGCAAGTCCGAATGGGCGCGGCGGCTGGTGCGCGAGAACGTGCTCACCACCGACGACCTGATCTGGCCGCTGTTCGTTGTCGATGGCAACAACCTGCGCGCGCCGATAGCCTCGATGCCGGGCGTCGATCGCCTCAGCGTCGATCAGTGCGTCCGCGACGCCGAGCGCGCGATGAAACTGGATATTCCATGTATCGCACTTTTTCCCTACACGGAGCCGTCGCTGCGCGATGAGACCGGCTCCGAAGCATTGAACGCCAGCAATCTGGTGTGTCAGTCGGTCCGCGCGATTAAGAAAGAGTTCCCCGATCTCGGCGTGCTGTGCGACGTGGCGCTCGATCCGTTCACCAGCCACGGCCATGATGGACTTTTGCATGACGGCCGGATTCTGAACGACGAGACGGTCGCAATCCTCGTCCGGCAAGCGCTGGTGCAAGCCGAAGCCGGCTGCGACATCATCGCGCCATCGGACATGATGGATGGCCGCGTGGCTGCAATTCGTAACGGTCTCGACCGCGCCGGTTTCGGCGACGTACAGATCATGGCCTATGCCGCGAAATATGCCTCCGCGTTCTACGGCCCGTTCCGCGACGCCATCGGCTCCGCGAAAACCCTGACCGGCGACAAGCGCACCTATCAGATGGATTCGGCCAATTCCGATGAAGCGCTGCGCGAGGTTGAACTCGACATTGCCGAAGGCGCCGACATGGTGATGGTCAAGCCGGGCCTGCCCTATCTCGACATCGTGCGGCGTGTGAAGGACACCTTCGCGATGCCGACCTTCGCCTATCAGGTGTCCGGCGAGTACGCGATGATCGCGGGCGCCGCCAACAACGGCTGGATCGACGGCGAGCGCGCAATGATGGAAAGCCTGGTCGCGTTCAAGCGCGCCGGCGCCGACGGTGTGCTGACCTACTTCGCGCCTGCGGCGGCGGAAAAGCTGAAGGCCGGGCGCTGACAGCGGTTCCGCGACCGGCGAGATAACTTTTTCTCCATGTGAGCCTAAGCCGTCTTGCGTACGCAATCCGGCGGGGCCATGTGCGCAGCAGGCGGTTCGGTGGAACTTTCAGGGACCGCTTGAGGAGGGGTTTCCATGTCTGACACGAGAAACAATGGCGGCGCGACATCCGGCGCAACCTGGCGCAACAACCCGTCGGCCAGCGCGAGTGCACAGCAGGCCTATGATCCGTGGTTGCAGCCCGAGCTGTTTCGCGGCGTGCTGACCAAGCGATTCTTCGCGTTCCTCATTGATCTCGTGATCCTGTCGATCCCGATCATCCTCGCGATCATCTTCATCACACTGTTCGGCGTCGTCACGCTGGGACTGGGCTGGTTCCTGTTCTGGCTGATCTCGCCGTTCTCGGTGATCTGGGCGCTGCTCTATTACGGCATGTCGCTCGGCGGCCCGAACGGCGCCACCGTGGGCATGCGCATGATGGACATCGAGATGCGCACATGGACCGGCGAGCGGCCCTACTTCGTCCTCGGCGCGGTTCACGCCGTACTCTACTGGGTGTCGGTCTCGGTCCTGACCCCACTCATCCTGCTGGTCGGCCTGTTCAACGGCCGCCGCCGGCTGCTGCATGACATCGTGCTTGGCACGGTATTCATCAACAGCAGCGTCCAGGCTTCCGCGGTCAGAACGACCCGCGTTTAGACGGTCTCCAAATCCGGGCAGATCACATCCGTGTGGTCTGCCCGGGTTGCATAATGCAGCCTGAAAGCCGTCTCATTATGCCAAGGCGCGCTCAAATCTGTTGACCCCCGGGCCTCCCCGGCGCGATGCTGTGGAGGGAATCGCGCAGACCGGAGACACACGGCCACACGTGACACAGCACTCGCGCAATACGCCGCAATTCTACCTGACGGCGCCCTCACCCTGCCCCTACCTGGAGGGAAAGCAGGAGCGCAAGGTCTTCACGCATCTCGTTGGCGACAAGGCCGGCGAGTTGAACGATCTCCTCACCCATGGCGGCTTCCGCCGCAGCCAGTCCATCGCCTATCGTCCAGCCTGCGACCAGTGCCGCGCCTGCGTGTCGGTGCGCGTCATCGCCAACGAATTCCGTCCGTCGCGCAATTTCCGCAAGATCCAGGCGCGTAACGCCGACATCGTCAGCGAATTGCGCACGGCTGTGCCGACCTCTGAACAATACTCGGTGTTCCGTGCCTATCTCGATGCCCGCCATCGCGACGGCGGCATGGCGGACATGACCGTGCTCGATTACGCGATGATGGTCGAGGACAGCCACGTCTCGACCCGCATCATCGAATACCGCCGGCGCACCGTCGACAGCGGCATCACCGGCAAGGGCGGCGACCTGATCGCGGTGGGACTCACCGATATTCTCAGCGACGGCCTGTCCATGGTCTATTCGTTTTTCGAGCCCGGCGAGGAAAGCCGCTCGATGGGAACGTTCATGATCCTCGACCATATCGCCCGCGCGCGGCGGCTCGGCCTGCCCTACGTTTATCTGGGCTACTGGATCGATGGCTCGCGCAAGATGGACTATAAGGCCCGCTTCTTGCCGCAGCAGCGGCTGGCGCCCAGCGGCTGGCTGCGAGTCGATGCCACCGGCTCCATGGCGCCCGAGCCGCAGGATTAGCTTCCTTAGAACCGCGAGAACCGACCGTCATCCCGTCTGCGGCGCGCTTTGCACCCGCAACGGCCTTCTCACGCTGCACTGGACCCGGGAACCGCGATCAGCCCGTCACGAAATCGACCAGCAATTTCACGTTGAGCGTCACGACAATCGCTGCGATCAGCACCGCCATCGCGGTGAGCCATCGCGGCGCGACGAACTCACCCATCTTGGCCTTGCTCGCCGTGAACATCACCAGCGGGATGATCGCGAACGGCAACTGCAAACTCAGAACCACCTGACTGAAGATCAGAAGCTGCGCGGTTCCCTTTTCACCGGCATAGATCGTCACCAGCGCGGCCGGGACGATCGCCACCATGCGCGTGGTGAGCCGCCGCAGCCATGGCGCGAGGCGGATGTTGATGAAGCCTTCCATCACGATCTGGCCCGACAGCGTTGCGGTCACGGTCGAACTCAGGCCGCAGCACAACAGCGCGATCGCAAACAGCGTCGGCGCCAGTGTCGATCCCAGCAGCGGCGCCAGAAACGAATGCACCTGCTCCAGCTCGGCGATGTCGGTCTTTCCCGCCTTGTGAAAGGTTGCTGCCGCCAGAATGAGAATCGACGCATTGATCAGCAGCGCAAGGCACAGCGCGATGGTGGAGTCGATGGTCGCAAGCTTGATCGCTTCCTTCTTCTCCGGAACGGAGTCGCCATATTTGCGCGTCTGCACGAGACCCGAGTGCAGATACAGGTTGTGCGGCATCACCGTCGCACCAAGAATGCCGAGCGCGAGGTAAAGCATCTCGCGATTGGCGACGATCTGCGTGGTCGGCGCGAAACCACGGATCACTTCGCCCCAGTTCGGATCGGCCATCGCGATCTGAACCGCGAAACATGCGGAAATGATTCCGAGCATGCCGACGATAAAGGCTTCAATCCATCTGAAGCCGATCGCCTGCAGCGCGAGAATGAGAAACACATCAAGGGCTGTAACGATGACACCGATCTCGAGCGGAATTCCGAACAGAAGATTGAGCCCGATGGCGGTGCCGATGATCTCGGCGAGGTCCGTCGCGGCGATCGCGATTTCGGCCAGCAACCACAGCGGCCACGCCAGCACTTTTGGAAATGCATCGCGGCAAGCTTGCGCAAGGTCCCGCCCCGATCCGACGCCGAGCCGCGCACACAGCGCCTGCAGGATGATCGCCATGATGTTGGAAATCAGCGCGACTGCGAGCAGTGCGTAACCGAACCTGGAACCGCCCGCGAGCGACGTCGCCCAGTTGCCGGGGTCCATGTAGCCCGTGGCAACCAGATAGCCCGGCCCCATAAAGGCTGCCAGCTTTCGCCAGAATGAACCGGTCTTGGCGACCCGGATCGAGGCGAACATTCCGGCGAGCGATGGCTCGCCACGCGCCGTACGCCATCCTCCCGGCACAGGCGGGATGGCGGCCTGGTCAGGCGGCGATAACGGAGAACGTGCGTCCATAGCCGACAATATGCATAGCTTAGGAGCCAGTTGCAAGTGATTTGCAAGAGCGGATACCGGGTCACCGCTGTTAAGATCCGCTTCGACCTGTAGACATTCAGTCAACAACGGAAGGAACCGACGATGGGAAAACTGGATCACCCGCATCCAACAGGACTTTTTCAGAATCCGGCTTTCTCGCAAGTGGTCGTGGCCTCAGGAACGCGCACGATCTACACGGCAGGCCAGGTCGCGATTGATGAGCAAGGCGCACTTGTCGGAGCTCTCGATCTCGCAGCCCAGACAACCCAGGTCATGCACAATGTCGGTCTGGCGCTTGCAGCGGCCGGTGCAACATTCGCCGACGTCATCAAGATCACGACCTACGTCGTGAACTACAAGCCCGAGCACCGAATGATCGTCGGCAAAGCCCGCGCGCCGTTCTTTGCCAACATGACACCGCCAGCGAGCACCCTTGTCGGCGTAGCTGCCTTGGCCATGCCGGAATGGCTGGTCGAGATCGAGGCGATCGCCGTGACCGGTTGATATTGCTCTAATCAAACCGGCTCTTAGGGGTTTTCACCTAGCCCGATGGCTTGCTTCCGCCATCCGTCTCGAAATCCCCCGGCTGCGGCGGGGCGATGGGCGTGAACTGGCAGCGGTCCGGCTTAATATCGACCAACGGCGTGCCGTCGAGACAGTCCAGCCCGCGGACCAGAACAGTTTTGCCCTCGATGCCTTCAAGTTTCGCAACCGAGGTGCCGAGCGGATTGGGCCGCACCGGTGACCTCAGCGAGAAAGTGCCGTGGGTATTGGCGTCGCTCGCAGGACTCTGGAGGATCAGATCCCGACGCGACTGGTGCAACCAGTAGATCACCTCAACCTGCGTGAACTGATCGAGTCCCTTCAGCGCCGGCACCCATGGCTCGAATATCTCGATGCGGCAAACAGGGCCGTCATGACGGCCCTGACGCGGCGTCATCAGCCTGTCGGTCCACGGCGTATGGATGCGGCCGATGAAAACAAGGCCGGCATCAGTCGGCGGCGGCGGATCGACGGCGACCTCACCTTCACGGATTTCGTTGTAGCGGACCATTCAATTCACCGGCGCATTGGAAGAGCGTCCGATAATGTAGCTCTGCTACAGACAGGAGCAAGCCAGGTTGGTGAGAGCGCCGGCCTGTCAAACCGGCGGTCCAATCTTACTCGATCACCTTGCCGAACTTGTTCGACTTCGGGAAACCGTGCGCCAGACGGCCCGCGTCGGCGCGGTTGCCGCGCCAGTCGGCAAGTTCTTTCCAGGTCGAACTCTGGTCGCGACCCGCCGAGTCCTTCCAGGCCATGCCGTCCTTGGCAGTGAACGTCATCACGTCCGATAGCTTGCCGCCGCTGTACTTCTGCAACCGCACGCCACGGCCGCGCGCCATTTCAGGCACCTGATCGAGCGGGAAGATCACCATCTTGTGGTTGGTGCCGATCACAGCGACGGTGTCGCCGCTCACGGTCGCAATCGCCACGGCCTCATTCGGCGCGGCGACATTGAGAACCTGCTTGCCCTTGCGGGTGTTGGCGACGCAATCGTCCTCGCTCACGACAAAGCCCTGCCCGTCGCTGCTGGCGACGAGGAATTTGCGGCCGCTCTTCTGCACGAACATCGACACGATATTCGCATCGCCTTCCATGTCGATGGTCATGCGGATCGGGTCGCCATGGCCGCGCCCGCCCGGCAGCTTCTGCGCGTCGAGCGTATAGAAGCGCCCATTGCTGGCGAACAGCGTCAGCTTGGATGTGCTCTCCGCGAAGAACGAGAAGCCCATGCTGTCATCGGTCTTGAAGGCGAGATTCGACAGATCCTCGACATGCCCCTTCATCGTGCGCACCCAACCCTTGTCGGATACGACCACGGTGATCGGCTCGCGCTCAATCAGCGCTTCCTCGATGGCGGCGAGATCGTGCTCGGGCGCATCGGCGAACTGCGTCCGTCGCTTGCCGAGCAGCGTCTTGGGGCCGAAGGTATCGCGCACCTTCCTGACCTGCTCGCCGACCTTCTTCCACTGCGCCTCCTCAGAGGCAACCAGCGCCTTGAGATCCTTCAGCTCGGAGCGGAGCGCTTTGTCCTCGCCGCGGATTTCCATTTCCTCGAGCTTGCGCAAATTGCGCAGACGCATGTTGAGAATGGAATCGGCCTGAAGATCGGTCAGCTTGAACGTCTTGATCAGCACCGGCTTCGGCTCATCCTCGGTGCGGATGATCTTGATGACCTTGTCGAGGTTGAGATAGGCGATCAGGTAACCGCCGAGCACCTCAAGGCGATGCTCGATCTGGTTCTTGCGATAGTTGGCGCGGCGGACGAGCACATCGCGCAGATGGTCGAGCCATTCGCGCAGGCACTCGGCGAGGCCCAGCACCTTCGGCACCCGGCCCTTGACCAGCACGTTGAGGTTCAGCGGAATCTTGCTTTCAAGCTCGGTCTGCTTGAACAGCGTTTCCATCAGAACTTCGGGGTCGACGTTGCGCGACTTCGGCTCGATGACGATGCGCACATCCTCCGCCGACTCGTCGCGAATGTCGCCTACCAGCAGCAGCTTCTTCTCGTTGAGCAGTTCAGCGATGCGCTCGATCAGGCGCGACTTCTGCACCAGCCACGGGATTTCCGTGACCACGATATTCCAGGTGCCGCGCGCGCCCTCTTCCTGCGCCCACTTCGCCCGCACGCGGAACGAACCGCGCCCGGTGGCATAGGCCTCCGCGATACTCTCGTGGGAATCCACCACGATGCCGCCCGTCGGAAAGTCCGGGCCCTTCACATATTTCAGCAGGCCGCGCGACTTGGTTGCGGGCTTGTCGATCAGATGCAGCGCCGCATCGCAAAGTTCGGCGGCGTTATGCGGCGGGATCGAGGTCGCCATGCCGACCGCAATGCCCTGCGCACCATTGGCGAGCAGATTCGGAAACGCGCCCGGCAGCACGAACGGCTCTTTCGACTGGCCGTCGTAATTGGGACGGAACTCGACCGCGTCCTCGTCAATACCTTCGAGCAGCAGGCGCGCGACTTCGGTCATCCGCGCTTCGGTGTAGCGGTAGGCCGCCGGATTATCGCCGTCGATGTTGCCGAAGTTGCCCTGCCCGTCCACCAGCGGATAGCGCGAGGAGAAATCCTGCGCGAGGCGCACCAGCGCATCGTAGATCGACTGGTCGCCGTGCGGATGGAACGAGCCCATCACGTCGCCGACGATCTTGGCGGACTTCTTGAATGGTGTGCCGGGGTCGAGGCGCAGCAACCGCATACCGTACAGAATGCGGCGATGGACCGGCTTCAGGCCGTCGCGTGCATCCGGCAGCGCGCGGTGCATGATGGTCGAGAGCGCATAGGCGAGATAGCGCTCCTCGAGCGCTTCGCGGAGTGCGACCTCCTGAATCTCCATTGGCTCCGGTGGAATCAGTCTTTTACCCATGGAAAGGGGTTAACTCCGCTGCGCGCGATGAACAATAGATGAATTGGGCGGTCACGCACCGTTCGTAATCCTTCTGCCACAATGCTGCGGTCTGCCGTGGGCGTCGTGAATCGCCCTGCGGTTCATGACGCCGGCTACGGCCGGTTACAGTGCCTGACGGCGATGTGCCGGAGGGCTTCAAGGAAGGAAAATATAATGCGTCGTTTGATTTTCGCAGTCGCGGCACTGGCCGCATTGACCGGAGCCGTGTCGTTGGGCGGTAGCCGCGCTGAGGCCATGAGCCTTCCGGGCGTGGTCACGGGAGCAACCCAGCAGACCGAGCAGGTCCGTCTCGTTTGCTCCATGAGACGTTCCGGCCACCGGATGGTTCGCGTCTGCCGCGACGTACGCCCGCATTACCACCGGTCGCACCGGCACCATGCCCCCCGCCATCGTCATGGCCACCGCCACGGCCATCGCTATTGATCTGAAATGACGGTCTTCAGGCCGCAATTCAGGAACAGGCCGGACATTGTCCGGCCTGTTTTTATTCCGCAGCCGCCGCTGTTGCGCGTGGCCGTGTGACCGCGTTGATAAAGCCGTCCCGCGCATCCGAATGAGCCTGCCCGCGCGGCTCCAGCACATTACGCAGCAGGAACAGCCCGGTCAGCCGAAAGCCGTCCTCGATGTCCTGCCCGGACCAGCCATTGGTGCCGTCATCGCTTTCGCGCAGGAACGGCGGCAGCCGCAACAGCCGGTCGCGCCATGGCTCACCCGCCTGCCGCGAGACCGCAGCGCCCGACTTCGGCGAGACATAGATCAGGTCGTGCATCGCTCCGCTCGCCGCGCAGGACGACAGATCGAGGCCGAAGCCAAGCTCGGTCAACATCGCGAGTTCGAATTTCACCAGTTGGACGCCCGCCGTGGCGACGTCATCGAAGTCGTCGAGAATGGATTCCAGCATCTCGTAGATGTCTTCGTGCGGATCGCGTTCGGGCAACAATCGCACCAGTGAGCCCAGATGCGTCACGCCGTAGACCGCATGCGAGGACCCGAACATCATGGCGGCGCGCAGCCGCACGCCTTCAAGCGCGTAGTATCCGAGATGCTCGTCGAGCCGCGCACGCCAGACCGCGCTCACGGTATTTCCAGGCTGCAACAGCGGTCGCATCCGCGAACCTGAACCGCCGCGCACCAGCCCGAGATGGCGGCCATGGCTTCGCGTCAGCAGTTCAACGATGGCGCTGGATTCGCCATGCCGCCGCACGCCCAGAACAATGCCCTCGTCGGTCCATTCCATGGCAGGAGTTTACAGGATTCTGCGCTTATTCGCAGCGATATCGCTCACGATCAGTCCGGCTGCCGGAACCAGTGTAGGGCATCGCCGGTGTATGAGAAATACAGGCCGAAAGCCGTCAAGGTCGTCGAGATCACATCCACGAAAGTGCCGAACTGCATCCCGGTTTCACCCACCGTGGTGACGATGGAGACCACAGACAATATCAGCGCCACGAGCAGGATCGTGCGCGCCCAATTTTTGCGCCGGTGAGCTGCAAGCCAGACCAGCTGGACAAATCCCACCGTCATCATGACGGCGATGAAATTGACCGCCAGCCTGGTCGACTCGGTCACGTCATCCGGAATGCGATCCAGAAACGCAGCCGACAGCACGTCAATGAGCAACGACAGATACAGCAGCACCTGGAAGTAGACGATATTCCTGGGAACGCCCGTTCCGGGATCGTTGATCATTCCTTGGGAAACTCCAGCCCCATCTCGCGGTAACGCTCCGGATCGTCGCCCCAGCCATCCCTGACCTTCACGAACAGGAACAGATGCACCGGCTGGCCGACGATCTCCGCGATCTCCTTGCGCGAGTCCGCGCCGATGGACTTGATCGTCGCCCCGCCCTTTCCGAGCACGATCTTGCGCTGGCTGTCGCGCTCCACATAGATCGTCTGCTCGATCCGCACCGACTTGTCCTTGCGATCGGTCCATGAGTCGGTCTCGACCGTGGACTGATACGGCAACTCCTGATGCAGATGCCGATAGATCTTCTCGCGCGTGATTTCAGCCGCGAGATGCCGCAGCGGCGCGTCCGACATCTGATCTTCGGGATAATGGAACGGGCCTGCGGGCACATCCTTGGCCAATGCGCGGCGCAGATCGTCAACGCCGTCGCCGGACATCGCGGAAATCATGAAGGTTTGATCGAAGGCCAAACGCTCATTGGCCTTCAGCGCCAACGTCAACAGCTTCTCGCGCGGCACCAGATCGATCTTGTTCAGCACGAGAATCTTCGGGTGATTGACCGATGAAAGCTTGGTCAGGATCGCATCGGCCTCGTCGTCGATGCCGGCGCGGGCGTCGAGCAGCACGCAAACCAGATCGGCGTCGTGCGCTCCGCTCCACGCGGTCGAGACCATGGCGCGGTCGAGCCGCCGCTTGGGCGCGAAGATGCCCGGCGTATCGACCAGAATAATCTGCGCGTTGTCCTCGATCACGATGCCGCGGATCAGCGCGCGCGTGGTCTGCACCTTCTTGGAAACGATGGTGACCTTCGAGCCGACCAGCGCATTGACCAGCGTCGACTTGCCGACGTTCGGCGCACCGATCAGCGCGACGAAGCCACAACGCGTCTCGCCGGTTGAATTCTTTTGCAGTTCGTCAGGCATCATTGCCGCCCGTTACGCCTTCCCGCTTCAGCAGCGCCGTCGCTGCGAGTTTTTCGGCGGCGCGCTTGCTGCCGCCGACACCTTCCGCCGGGGTTAGTCCCGGCAATTCGACCGCCACGCGAAACTGCGGATCATGATGCGGCCCGGTGCGCTCGACCTCGCGATAAACCGGCGTCGGCAATCCCTTGCCTTGCGCCCATTCCTGCAAAATCGTTTTCGGATCACGCAGCGGACGCACCGGCTTGCGCATACGCTCGGTCCAGTTGCGTTCCACGAACTGGGACGACGCCGCATAGCCGCCGTCCAGAAACACCGCGCCGATCACCGCTTCGCAGATGTCACCCAGCACCGAATTGCGCAACCGCGCACCGGCGCCGGCGCCGACCGATCCGAGCTTAATGGCCTCGTCCAGCCCAAGCGACTTGGCGACATCGGCGCAGGCTTCGCGACGCACCAGGTCGGCAAGGCGCTTCGACAGTTCGCCCTCGTCGGCCTTCGGGAAAGCCCTGTAGAGCATATCCGAAACGATGAGACCAAGCACGTGATCGCCGAGAAACTCCAGCCGTTGATAGCTATCGGCGCGGCGCGCCGATTTCAGCGCCGAGACATGGGTGAACGCGGTCGACAGCAGCGCGGGATCGGCGAATGTGTGGCCGATGCGCTGCTCGATGACCTTGGCCGCCGCCTTGGCGCTCGGGCGGCGAGGCTTCTTGGCAGGCTTGATCTCGACGACGCCAGCATCCGCAGCGTCGTCCGTAATCGGAGGAGTTTTGACGATTGCGGGTTCGCCGCTCATCGCACGATGGAGAAAATGCGATTCCAGCGCACTGAAACCGGCCAGCGCCAGAACTGCCAGGCCTGTTCGCCTTCGGCAATGGAGAAGAAGATCATCTGCGCGCGGCCGATCAGGTTTTCAGACGGCACATAACCCACCGCAGACAGGACGCGGCTGTCGGTGGAGTTGTCGCGGTTGTCGCCCATCATGAAGAAGTGGCCGGGCGGCACGGTGTAGACATTGGTGTTGTCGTAGAAGCCGTTATCGACACAGTCGAGCGACTTGTAGCTCACGCCGTTCGGCAGCGTTTCCTTCCACTGCTTGACCCGCGCCGTCGCGTCGGAGCCGCATGGATCCTCACCGACGAAATCCGCCAGCCGTTCCCGCTGCACCGGCTTGTCGTTGATGTAGAGCAGCCCCTCCTTCATCTGGATGCGGTCGCCGGGCAGCCCGATGACGCGCTTGATGTAGTCGGTGGTGTCGTCCTTCGGCAAACGGAACACAACGATGTCGCCGCGCTCGGGATCGGAGCCAAAGATGCGGCCGGTGAACAACCGGGGGGACAGCGGGATCGAATAGTGGCTGTAGCCGTAGGAGTATTTCGAGACGAACAGGTAGTCGCCGACCAGCAGCGTCGCCTTCATCGATCCGGACGGAATGTTGAAGGGCTGAAACAGGAAGGTGCGGATGACCAGCGCGATGATGAGCGCGTGAATGACGACGCGGACGGTCTCGCCGACGCCGCCTTCTGATTTGGCCGGTGCTGTCACGCTCATCTGCTCTTTCGAATCCTGGTTTTTCATGCCTCTGAACGAGACCTTTTGTGACCGCCCGTGGCGAAGACGCCGCCCAAATCACGTTGCGCGGGTTTTAGACCGTTGTCGCAAGGGGTGCAATCAACGGGCTCATGAAAACTTGCTAATCGTCTGACAGTTCAGTGAATTTTAGATTTTCAAGCCAATCGGAACCGGGTTTCGGCGCGGCTCAGGCTTTTGCCGCCGGAACAGCCGAAATGATGACGAAAGCTTGGGCCAGCGGCCAGTCATCGGTAATGGTAAGGTCAATCCGCGCCTTATGGCCCGGAGGAATCAGGGATTCCAGCCGTGCCAGCGCCCCGCCGGTCAGCCGCATGGTCGGGCGTCCGCCCGGCAGATTGACCACGCCCATGTCGCGCCACCACACCCCACGCCGGATGCCTGTGCCCAGCGCCTTTGAACAGGCTTCCTTGGCAGCGAATCGCTTGGCGTAGGTCGCCCATATCAATTTCGGCATCTTGGAGCGGCGCTCGGCCTTGGCCCGCTCCGCCTCGGTGAAAATGCGGTCGATGAACCGGTCGCCGTGCCGCCCGATCACCTTTTCGATCCGTGTGATGTCGATGAGGTCCGACCCAATGCCGATGATCATAGGTAGGTCCGAAGCGTCTTGCGGCCGCGGTCCATCGCCGCGCGCATGTCGCGAATGGTCTGGGCTAGACCGACGAACATCGCCTCCCCCATCATGAAATGCCCGATGTTGAGTTCGACGATCTGCGTCAACTCCGAGATCGTTTCCGCCGTGACGTAATCAAGACCGTGCCCGGCATGAACTTCGAGCCCGGCGGACTGCGCGAGCTTGGCCCCGGCAACAATGCGCTGCCATTCCACCTCGGCCTTTTGCTTTTGTCCCTCGACCACGGCGTCGCACCATGCCCCAACGTGAATTTCGATCACCGGCGATTTCAGTTTTGCCGCCATCTCGATTTGGGCCGGATCGGCCGCGATGAAAAGAGAGACCCGGATTCCGGCATCACCCAGTCGCGCAATGAACGGGCCAAGCGCGTCACGTTGCCCGATCACGTCCAGCCCCCCCTCGGTCGTCACCTCGGTGCGCCGCTCCGGTACAAGGCAAGCCGCATGCGGCTTCGTCGCCAGCGCGATCTGCAGCATCTCGGCGGTTGCGGCCATCTCGAAATTCAGCGGCTTGGAAATTTCGGCTTTCAGCCGCTTCATATCCTCGTCGCGAATATGACGGCGGTCTTCACGCAGATGCGCCGTGATGCCGTCGGCACCCGCTTCGATGGCCAGCAGCGCGGCGCGTACCGGGTCGGGCATACGCCCACCCCGCGCGTTGCGCAGGGTCGCAACGTGATCGACATTGACCCCGAGACGCAGCGGCGGAATAGCAGGCATGGACAATCCACAAAGCGGTGAAATTAGCCGTTGATACGATCGACGCTGGCGACGACCGCCTTGGCGCGAAGCTGAGCGATGATACCGTTCAAATGCTTCAGGTCATAGACCTCAAGATCGATGGTGAGTTCTGTGAAATCCGGCGAGCGGCGGCTCATGCTGATGTTGTCGATATTGCCGTCATGCTCGGCTATCACCGACGCCACCTGGGCGAGACTGCCCGGCTCGTTCACGTTCTGCACAAGCAGTCGCGCCGGAAAACGCCGCGGCGCGGCCTCGTCGGTGTCCCAGCGGACATCGAGCCAGCGTTCGGGTTCTTCCTCGAAATCCTTCAGCGCCGGCGACTGGATCGGATAGATCGTGATGCCCTCGCCCGGCGTGACGATACCGACAATACGGTCGCCCGGCACAGCGCCGCCGTTCGGCGCAAACTTCACCGGCAAATCGCTGTTGATGCCGCGGATCGGGATCGCACTCGACGCCCTGACGTCGCCCACAGGCTTCGGCTTGGCAGCACCGCTTTTTTTGCCGCTGAGCCGCGCTTCTTCCTTGTAGTCCGGGTACATCGCACGCGCGACGTCCGAGGCTTTCATCTCGCCGCGGCCGACCGCCGCCATGACATCGTCGATGGAGGCGCGCGCCAGCCGCGGCAACGCACCCTTCAGCTTATCGTCGGCGTAGACGATCTTCGCGCGCATGAACAACCGCTCGACGATGCGCCGCCCAAGCCCTGCATACTGATCGCGAACGGCCGTGCGGGTGGCGCGGCGGATTGCGGCCCGGGCCTTGCCGGTGACCGCAAGGGATTCCCATGCCGTCGGCGGCGCTGACTGTGCCTGCGACGTCAACACCTCGACCTCGTCGCCATTCTGCAACTCGGATGACAGCGGCGCGAACTTGCCGTTGATCTTGCAGCCGACCGCGCTGTTGCCGACATCGGTATGCACGGCATAGGCGAAGTCGATCACGTTGGCATGACGCGGCAGCGCGATCAGCTTGCCCTTCGGCGTGAAGCAGAACACCTGATCGTGGAACAACTCCATCTTGGTGTGTTCGAGGAATTCCTCCGGATTGGCGCTCTCCGAGAGCACTTCAACCGTATGCCGCAGCCACGCAAACGCATTGGATTCGCGCTCGAGCCGCTCGGTGGGCGAACCAACGCCATCCTTGTAGAATGCATGCGCGGCGATGCCGTATTCGTTGACGCTGTCCATTTCCTCAGTGCGGATCTGCAACTCGACACGCTGCTTGCCGGGACCGATCACGGTGGTGTGGATCGAGCGGTAGTCGTTTTGCTTTGGCGTCGAGATGTAGTCCTTGAAGCGTCCCGGCACCACCGGCCATGTCGTATGCACGATGCCGACGGTCCGATAGACCTCCGCAATGCTGTTGACGACGATGCGAAAGCCGAAAATGTCGGACAACTGCTCGAAGCCGACGGATTTGCGCTCCATCTTCACCCAGATCGAGAAAGGCTGCTTGCGCCGGCCTTTCACATGCGCATTGACGCCGTTCTTGGTGAGCTTGGCGGTCAGTTGCGCCTCAATCTCACCAATCAGATTGCGATCGCGCGCTTCAAGCGCATCCAGCCGCTGCACCACCACAGCATGCGCGTCGGGATCGATGACCTTGAACGACAGGTCCTCGAGTTCTTCGCGCATTTCCTGCATACCCATGCGGCCCGCGAGCGGCGCATAGATGTCGAGGGTCTCTTCCGCAATCCGATGTCGCGATGCCAGCGGGACGAACTCCAGCGTCCGCATGTTGTGCAGCCGGTCGGCGAGCTTGACGAGCAGCACGCGTACATCGTCGGCGATCGCCAGCAACAGCTTGCGCAGATTTTCGGCCTGCTTGGCTTCACGCGACACCAGTTCGAGCCGCTTGAGCTTGGTCAGCCCCTCAACCAGCGCGCCGATCTCCGGGCCGAACATCTGGTCGATCTCGGCGCGGGTCGATTCGGTGTCCTCGATGGTGTCGTGAAGCAGCGCCGCGACGATGGTCGCGTCGTCCAGCTTCAGGTTGGTGAGGATCGCCGCGACCTCGAGCGGGTGGGAAAAGTAAGGATCGCCGGAGGCGCGCTTCTGCTCACCATGGGCCATCATGGCGTAGACATAGGCCCGGTTGAGCAGGTCCTCGTCGGTGTTCGGATTGTAGGCCCGGACCCGGTCAACCAGGTCGTATTGGCGCATCATTTTGGCCCGGACCGGCTTCTTGGCCGGTGCTGCCGGGGGCACAGACGGAACCGCAGCGACCGGTTCGGTCGCCACCTGCATTTGGGGCTGGTTTTGCCGCCCGATCGCCATCCGCTCACTCGCCTCGACTGCCGATTCCGAAAAAGGAACCGTCATTCACAATATCGCCGGTTATCTGACAATCGCAAGGAAGACGCTAAAAATGTCAATAAATGCAAAGGCCCGGACGATCTGCCCGGGCCTTTGAGAAAAACGGCGTTCGAGCGCCGGAAAGTCAGTCCGAAAGACGAACTTACTCGTCTTCCTCAGGCTGCTCCTCGGGGGGAGCAAGGCCTTCCAGGCCCTTCAAAAGCTCTTCTTCCGTCATGCGCTCGACAGCAACCTCGGTGTCGTCGGCGTCCACGGAGGCCCCTGCGGAGCCGATCAGAGGCACCGTATCGGGTTCCGGTTCGTCGACTTCGACGAATTTCTGCAGGGAATGAACGAGTTCCTCGCGCAAATCCTCTGGAGAAATGGTCGTATCTGCGATTTCGCGTAGCGAAACGACGGGATTCTTGTCATTATCGCGGTCGATGGTCAGGGGCGCCCCTGAAGAAATCATCCGCGCACGGTGCGCGGCCAGCAGTACGAGGTCGAAACGGTTGTCGACCTTATCGATACAATCTTCAACAGTGACGCGCGCCATCGGCTGTCGCTCCGGGTCTGGGTCAGAAAATATGTCGCTATGCGCGCTAGGTATAGCGACCCGGGCCTTTCCGCAAGCATCAATTTCGAAAAGGGCGCGCAAAACCCCCGTTTCGGGTGGCCACACGGAAGCATCGTTGGGGGCAAATAGCCCCATGGACAAGAATTCGCTTCATTGCTTCATCAGAAGTGTGTTCCGCAGTGCGCCGCCAGCAGCCGCGGATAATATTTCTGACCTTTATCTTCTCTAAACCTTCTGGCGAATAACAACTGAAATTGAATGGGAATGCGCGGTGATGGATACGCGCCAAGAATACATACGATAACAACGATGCGAGAAAAAACTGATGCCTTCTGCCACGAACAAGATCGCGCTGTTTATTGACGGTGCAAACCTATACGCGACAGCGAAGACGCTTGGTTTCGACATAGATTATAAAAGGCTGCTTCTTGAATTTCAGAGTCGTGGCACTCTGGTCCGGGCCTTCTACTACACCGCTATCATTGAAGATCAGGAATACTCCTCAATTCGGCCGTTGATCGATTGGCTCGATTACAACGGCTATACCGTCGTGACCAAGGCGACGAAGGAATTCATCGACGCGTCCGGACGCCGCAAGGTGAAGGGCAACATGGACATCGAACTTGCTGTCGATGCCATGGAACTGGCCGAAAGCATCGACCAGATGGTGCTGTTCTCGGGTGACGGCGATTTCCGTTCGCTGGTCGAGGCCGTGCAGCGCCGCGGCGTTCGCGTCACGGTGATTTCCACCATCTCCAGCCAGCCGCCGATGATCGCCGATGAATTGCGCCGCCAGGCGGATGTCTTTACGGATCTGGTCCAGCTACAATCCAAGCTTGGCCGCGATCCGAGCGAGCGCCCTGCTCCTCGTGAACCGCGCGAACCTCGTCAGCACACGCCGCAATTCCTGCAGCGGACGACGACCAGCTCAGTGGCGCCAAGGGGCGATGACGAATTCGACGATTGAGCAGAAAACCAAGGAGAGCCGGCGCAGCGGTGCCGGCCCTCTCTCTTCTGTTGCGGGCCGGTCGAACGAACCTCCCCCGGATTGTCCGCTCTGCCCGCGTCTGAAAGATTATCGCGACGCCAATCGCGCGCAGCACCCGCATTGGTTCAATGCACCCGTTCCCTCGTTCGGACCGGCCGATGCGCAGCTTTTGATCGTCGGTCTCGCGCCGGGCCTTCAGGGCGCCAACCGGACGGGGCGGCCTTTTACCGGCGATTTCGCCGGAGACCTTTTGTACGGGACGCTCATCGAACTCGGCTTTGCGCGAGGGGCATACGAGGCGCGGCCCGACGACGGATTGACGCTGGTCGATTGCCGTATCGGCAACGCCGTGCGCTGCGTTCCCCCGCAGAACAAACCCCTGCCCGTTGAAATCAACACCTGTCGCCCGTTCATGAAAGCGGCGATCGACGAGATGTCGCGCCTGCGCGCGATCGTGGTGCTGGGCCGCGTGGCGCATGATTCAACATTGAAGACGCTCGGCATTCGCGGGCCGGACGCGCCGTTCGCCCACGGTGCGGAGCATCAGGCGGGATCGATCCGACTGTTCGATAGCTATCACTGCTCGCGCTACAACACGAACACCCGCCGCCTGACGCCCGAGATGTTCAGGGCAGTGTTTGCCAGCGTGCGGAGCTATCTGGGTTAGCGCGGATTAGCTTGCAGCCACGCCAGCACATCACCCGCGTTCCGGTCCGGTGGAAATACCGGATAGAACGCGTGGGTGATCGTTCCATCGTCGATGATCAGCGCCAGCCGTTTGATGAGCGTCAGGTCCGCAACCTCCATCAAGGGCAGCTTCAGCGCACGGGTCAACGCCAGATCGCTGTCAGACAAAATCTGAAACGGCACATGCAGCCGTTCGACCATATCGCGCTGATAGGCGCTATCCTGTGTCGAAACCCCGAAAACGTGCTGCGCGCCCGCGTCCTTCAGATCCTTGAACAGGTCGCGGAAGGCACAGGTCTGCGGCGTACAGCCCCGCGCGCCGGGGATCATATCCCAGTCATCGACAAGGCCGATCTTGCCCGGCTCTCCCGTGCGCGGATAGGCGAACAGCACGACCCGCCCCGGCAGCGAGGCCAGCGTGACCGATGCACCATCGGTCGCCGGCAATGCCACTCGCGGAATTTTCATGCCGACAAGATGTTTTGCCGCGCCGTCATCGACAGGCGCAGGGATCTTGCTCCAGTCCACGTCCATCAGATTAGGCTGGTTCATCTCGGTGTCCTTTGTATCCTCAAGGATGACGCTGTCCGAAACCCGTTGCGCACCTTTCGGCGTCAGCCTTTTGCCCTCAACAGACGGCCCTTCTCGCGCGCCCAATCCCGTTTCTTCTCGGTGTCGCGCTTGTCGTGCAGCTTCTTGCCCTTCGCCAGAGCCAGTTGAAGCTTCACCATGCCGCGCTCGTTGAAATACATCTTGAGCGGAATGAGCGTCATTCCCTCTCGTTCGATCGCGCCGATCAGCTTGTTGATCTGCTTCTTGTGCAGCAGCAGTTTGCGATCCCGCTTCGGTTCATGGTTGAAGCGGTTGGCTTGCAGATATTCCGGAATATTGGCGTTGACGAGCCAAATTTCGCCGTCCTTGGAATCCGCGTAGGACTCGGCAATCGTGGTCTTGCCGCTGCGCGAGGATTTAACTTCCGTGCCGGTCAGCACGATGCCCGCCTCGACGGTATCTTCAATGGCATAATTGAACCGCGCCTTGCGGTTCTCCGCGATGACCTTGATCGTGGGCTCTTTCTTCTCGGCCATCGGGTGCCTCGGTGCGTGTCCATGCGAAAATTACGGCTCGCGTGAACGCGCAATCCTTCCATATTGCCCGACGGCGCCGGAACACCCGCGCCGCCGGAATTTCTGTCTGATTATATAGTGAGTTACTTCGACTTCAGAAGGTCGCGGATTTCAGTGAGCAGTTGCTGGTCCTTGCTCATGGCCGCGGGTTCGGGAGCTGCTTCCTGTTTCGCCTTCAACCGGTTCATCAGGCGGATCACCATGAACAGCACGAACGCCACGATGATGAAATTCAGCGTCAGCGTAAGGAAACTGCCCCACGCCAGCACAGCGCCCTGCTTCTTGGCGTCGGCGAGGTTGGTGGCGGTGACCGACTTGGACAGCGCCGTGAAGTAATTCGAGAAATCAAGTCCGCCCGTCACCGCGCCGATCATCGGCATGATGACGTCTGCTACCATCGAATTGACGATGGCGCCGAACGCCGCGCCGATGATGACGCCGACAGCCAGATCGACGACGTTGCCCTTCAGGGCAAATTTCTTGAACTCCTCAAGCATCGGCAAATTTCCTTTTCTGCTGCGTCGTCAGTTGAGCAATCCGGCATACACCATCGCATCGCGGATAACCTTGCCGGTGGGCGGCGTCACCGTCACCAACGGCAAACGCACTTCCTCTTGCACACGACCCAGCAACTTGAGACCGTGCTTGGCGCCTGCGAGGCCCGGCTCCTTGAAGATGGCGTCGTGCAACGGCGTCAGCCGGTCCTGAATCTTGAGCGCGGCCGCATAATCGCCCTTCAACACGGCGGACATCAGTTCGGCGCAGGGCTTCGGCGCCACGTTGGCGACAACTGAAATGCAGCCGTGCCCGCCCGCCGCCATATAGGCGAGTGCAGTCATGTCCTCGCCAGAGAGCTGGATGAAGTCCGGCCCCATCGCGTGACGCTGTTGCGAAACCCGGGCGAGATTGGCAGTGGCGTCCTTCACGCCGGCGATGTTCTTCAACTCGAACAAACGCGTCATGGTCTCGACCGAAAGATCGACCACCGAGCGCGGCGGGATGTTGTAGATGATGATCGGAATCCCGATCGCATCGTTCACCGCCTTGAAGTGATGATACATCCCTTCCTGCGTGGGCTTGTTGTAATAGGGTGTCACCACGAGCACGGCATCAGCGCCGGCCTTCTCGGCGTGCTTCGCCAGAGCGACAGCTTCGCGGGTCGAGTTGGAACCTGCGCCGGCGATGACCGGCACGCGGCCCTTGGCCTCCTCGACACACCACTCGGTGATCTTGTTGTGCTCTTCGTGGCTGAGCGTCGGACTTTCACCGGTGGTTCCAACTGGAACAAGGCCATGCGACCCCTGCTCGATCTGCCAGTTCACCAGATCCCGCAGGCCGGCCTCGTCCAGCGCTCCGTTTTTGAACGGCGTCACCAAGGCGGTAAGGGACCCCCTGAAATTCGTCTTGGTTGCCATTGTCAGTCTCCGAACGCATCGCAACGCTGCGATTTATGATTGATTGATACCGAGTCCCGAAGCGCGATGAAAGTCCCGGGCACTCCCATACCGCGCCCTGACGCCCGGATCACCCTGCGTTAGCCGCGATTTTGCCGCGGTGTTGCGGCATTGTGCCTGTTCTAACACATTTGATGTTTTGTCCACATATTCAATGCACTACACCTGAAGGCGAAGGTCCTTGAATGATTCGCCAGATAGGCCGCTCGTGACGCCATTTGCTCCTTCATCTGCGCAATCAGCCCGACTGGCGCGAGGCACCGCTGCCGTGCTTGCTGCGGGCGCGTTGGTGCTGGTGTCGTATACGGCGTCCGCCGTGCCGCTGCCGAAGCCGCGGCCGATTTCCCGCCACGCAGCCCCGTACACGACACCGGCCAAGCCCGCGCATACGGCGGCTCCTTCGTCCGCAAAAGTCCTGCCGGCCGCGCCCGAACCAAAAGCAGTCGCCGTACGCCCTGCTCCCAGAAAGCCTGGCGCGCCGTTGGCGATGTCGGCTTCATCGTCCACCTCGAAGGCCGATGCGGACACGCTCGAACAGATCATTGACCTGGTCCGCAAAAAGAAGCCGCTCGACGCGACGCAGCTTCAGGCCTCGATTGCCGATCCCGTCGCGCGCAAGCTCGCCGAGTGGATCATCCTGCGCAGCGACGACAATGGCGCGCCTGCGGAGCGGTATCGCGATTTCCTTGCAGAGAATCCGACCTGGCCGAGCCAGATATATTTGCGGAAACGCGGCGAGTCCGCGCTTTGGGACGACAAGCGTGATGACGCCACCGTGCTGGCTTTCTTCGCCCGCGAGCAACCCATCTCGCCAAAGGGCCGGTTTATGCTCGCCGGCGCGCTGCTGGCGCGCGGTGACCGTCAGACTGCGGCGCGGCTGGTGCGCGAAGCCTGGCGCAACGACTCGTTCACCTCCTACACCGAAGAAACGGCGCTCGAAAAATTCGGCTCGCTGTTGACGCCGGGCGACCACAAGACGCGCATGGACCTGCTGCTTTTCGGGAACGATCCCGCCGGTGCACTGCGCGCAGCAAAGAGACTTGGCAGCGGCCACATCGCACTGGCCAAAGCGCATATCGCGCTCGACAAGAAGGCGTCTAACTCAAAGGCCTTGCTCGACGCCGTTCCGAACGATCTGCATGGCGACCCGGTCTACATTTTCAGCAAGGCGCAATGGCTGCGGCGCGAGGACAAGTTCCAGGAAGCCGCGCGCGTCATGCAGGCCGCGCCGCGCGATCCGGCCCGGCTGGTCAATGCCGACGAATGGTGGATCGAACGGCGGCTGCTGGCGCGCAAACTGCTCGACACCAACGAACCCCGCGCGGCCTACGCCGTCGCCCGCGACGCGGCACTGCCGGCGCGCGACATCTATCAAACCGAACGAGAGTTCACCGCAGGCTGGATCGCGCTGCGCTTCCTCGACGATCCGAATCTCGCGGCCCAGCACTTCGCACGGATCGGCGTCGGCAGCGTCAATCCGACCGCCCTCGCCCGTGCGGGCTACTGGCAGGGCCGTGCCGCGGAAGCCGCGGGGCGGCCACAGGAGGCGCGCGCGGCTTATGAGTCGGCGGCAGCGCAGTCCACGAGCTACTACGGCCAACTCGCCCGTGCGAAACTGGGCCTGCCGCAGATCGCCCTGAATGGCGTGCCTGGCCGTTCACGCGGCGGCGAGCGGCTCGAGATCGTCCGCGCCGTCGAGCTTCTCTACGCGCTTGATGAACGCGCCATCGCGATCCCTATTCTCGCAGACATGGGCGAACGCGCCGACATGGACGGTCTGCTGGCGCTTTGTGAACTTACTCAGCGCCACAACGATGCGCGGGGCATGCTGATGGTCGGCAAGGCTGCGCTGAATCGCGGCCTGCCGTTCGATCACTATGCGTATCCGGTGAGCGGCATTCCGCCCTACAAGGACTTTGGTCCCGGGGTCGAGAAAGCGATCGTTTTCGCCATTGCCCGGCAGGAAAGCGCGTTCCATCCGACGATCGTATCCCCCGCCAAAGCTTACGGCCTTATGCAAGTCACGGCCGGCGCCGGCAAATACGTCGCCAAGAAGTACGGCGCGACGTTCGATCTCAACAGGCTGAAGACCGACCCTTCGTACAACGCCGCGTTTGGAGCCGCCGAACTCGGCGGACTGATCGACGACTATCGCGGCTCCTACATCATGACCTTCGCCGGCTACAACGCCGGGCGCGGCAGCGTACGCAAATGGATCGAACGTTACGGCGATCCGCGCGATCCCAAGGTCGACGCCGTCGATTGGGTCGAAAAGATCCCGTTCTCCGAAACCCGCAATTACGTCCAGCGCATCATGGAGAACCTGCAGGTCTACCGCGCGCGGTTCGGCGGCGGCAGCAAGCTGCTGATCGAGGCAGATTTGCGCCGTGGCGCGGGTGCGGAATGATTCAGGCGTAATTCCCGCAACATTTCACGACCGTCATCGCCGGGCTTGACCCGGTGATCCATCTCAAGAAAACTTTTCTAAATAGTGGATTGCTGGTCAAGCCCGGCAATGACAGTCCGAGAAGTCGCGATTACGCTCTGATCTCAAGGAAAATTCATGCTCCAATCATTCCGCGATGTGTACTGCCAGTCAGCCGACGGGCTGAAACTCCATGCCAAGATGATTGGCCCCGACAACAGCGCCGTATTGCCGGTGCTCTGTCTGCCCGGCCTGACCCGAACCACCGACGACTTCGACGACATCGCGCGCGCCATTGCCACCGATCCGGTCGCCCCGCGCAAAGTGGTGGCGATCGATTACCGCGGTCGCGGCCTGTCGGACTACGACCCGGATGCCGCCAAATACGCGGTCCCGGTCGAACTCGGTGATGTGCTGACGATCGCCGCCTCGCTCGGAATTTCCCGCGCTATTCTGCTCGGCACCTCGCGCGGCGGCCTGATCTCGATGGCTCTGGCGGCCGTGCAACCGCAACTGCTGGCCGGCGTGATCCTGAACGATATCGGCCCGGCACTGGAGATCGACGGCCTGATGAAGATCAAGGGCTACATCGCCAATCCGCCTCCGAGACAGACATGGGATGAGGCCGCGCGCGGTCTAAAGGACCTGTTCGGCAGTGTCTTCCCGTCGCTGAGCGATGCCGAATGGATGGCGTGGGCGCGCCGCGCGTTCCGGGAAAAGGCCGGTGGCGGCCTGGAGCGGACCTACGACCTGAAACTCTCACACACGCTAGACGGGCTTGATCCCGCCAACCCGCTGCCGCAGGTCTGGGAGTTGTTCGACAAGCTGGCGGGCGTTCCGCTGATGCTGATTCATGGCGGCCTGTCCGACCTGCTCTCTCGCCAAGGCGTTCAGGACATGATGGCGCGGCGGCCGGACATCGATCTGGTGACTGTCTCGGATCAGGGCCATGCGCCCTTGCTGGCGGACAAACCCACGATGGATCGTATCGTTGCGTTCTGCGCGCGGTGCGATGGGGCGAATGCGGGAAGTTAGTCGTCCCCTGAAGAGCAAGCTTCTTGCGAGCCTCGAAGAGCGACGGCTTCGCACCCGCGCATCCTTCGAGGCTCACCGCAAGCGCAGTTCGCACCTCAGGATGACCTTGGCCAGAATGGCAATGACAAAGAAAAACCCCCGGCAGTTTCCTGCCGGGGGTCTTTTGGTTCAGGCCGTAATCGCCGTTAGGCGGTTACATTACCAAGTGCGGCGAACGCGGAGGTTGCCAGACCAGATGCCCTGATCTTCGTAACGGTACGTGCCAGCCGGCTTGAAGCCAACGGGGGACGTGGTGGTGGTCAGCGTGCCCGTGTTGTTGGTTTCAATGTTGCTGTACATGACTTCACCCGAGAACGTCAGGTTACGGACAGGGGTCCACGCAGTGCGGGTACCAACCTGCCAGATCGCGAAGTCAGGATTACAGGTACCAGTTCGTGTGGCAGTGTTGAGGCCAACCAGCGCAGCGGCGTTGGCACAGTAAGCTGCCGTCGCGTTGGTGTTGTAGTCGACCTTCGAGTAGCTGCCGAACACGCTGGATTCCCAGTTCGGGGTCCAGTTGTGAACGTAAGCACCGCGGAAGCCCCAGCCGGTCGTCAGCTCAAGTGCGTTGCCCGGGCTGTAGATCGCATCAAACAGCGACGCCACGGCGAAGGTGTTGTAAGCGCCAGCATCGCCACCGCTGTAGTGGTCGAACGAGGTGCCGGTCACGCCGCTGATGAGATACTTCAACGCGCCCTGGGTGTAGATGGCATCCAGCGAGATCTTGTCGCCGGGGCCGGTCGGAAGGTTCTTCAGCTGAAGACCGCCCTGAACGGCGAAGCCCCACTTGTCGCCAGGATGGCCGGTTGGTTCGGTGGTGCCGTAGTAGTTAGCGTTCACGTTGTGGCCAGCAGCCGACAACTGAGCGGTGAACGCTGCCGAGTCGACGCGGATGTTGCCGACGATGTCAGGCGACACGTTGCCGCCGTAGGCGTTGGCATACACGCCGGTGCCGAGGATGGTGGCCGCAGCAGCGGCCGCAGTAGCGCCAGTCGGAACGATACCCGCGTTCAACAGACCCGCACGGTTGATGATGCGGTTGTCTTCGATGCCGACCTGAGCCGACACGCCGTTGCCGAACTGCCACGTATAGGCGATCTGGTTGATGCCAGTCGCGTTGTCGTAGCCGCCGAGCAGGAACGAGGTGTTGTTGTTGGCGCCGTAAGCACCCCATGGGGTCTGGAAGCCAGAAACAGCCTTACCGAGGGTGAACCCGGCGAACTGAATGAAGCCATAGTCCATGGTCAGGTTGCCCGACGACGGGCCAGCACCGGTCGAATGCTCGAAGTTGCTCGACCAGTAGGTACGAACAACGCCGTATTCGGTGGCGGTACGGGTGTCGATGTTCAGCTGAACGCGGGCGCGGGTGGTGAAGTTGTCGCTGTCGCGGCTGCCGGAACCGTTGGCGCGGAACCCGCCTTCGTCCCAAGCTGGCTTGCCGTAGTTGCCAGCGCCGATGTTCCAGTCAGCCTGGACGTAGCCGCCCAGCTTGATGCAGGTGTCGGTGCCGGGGATGTAGTAGAAACCAGCGCCGTAAAGGGAGCAGATCTTCACGTACTGAACGGCTTTCGCCTTCACCGGAAGATCAGCTGCCTGTGCTCCAGCGGAAGCCGCGATAACCGCAGCCGATCCGAGGATAAGGCTCTTAATCTTGCTCATAAAACCTCCAAGTTTTGCTCTGTTAGGGAAGGTTCCGGTCCGTCGGTGTAAGTCACACCTAAGTTTTGGTTCCCTTAATCCCCGCTAACCGCTCGGTCGCCTCGCGCTTTCGGACACTCCCGCTGAACGCGAGCGACTTAAGCGAAACTCCCAAACGGGACGACCTCGGGATGCCCCCCTCCGTCGCTTCGATGACCATTGCCCAACAGTTGTGAACACACAACCAAAGACCGCCTTGAAAGGGTGCGGTTCCGGCCGTTTTTAGGGAGGTGTTGCACAAATGGCACGCAACTCGCTGCCAAGAACCCACACAAGTCATTGATGGGATTTAGTTTTTCCAGCAACCCCAGAATGTTCCCTGAAACGGCCATTGTGGCAGCGCACACGATGTCAACGGCGATGCGGCTGTGAATTGTGCGAATCGAAAGCACTTGAGAACGACCTTCGATGCCCAATGTTTCGGCACCCAATGCAGGCGAAATCGATGCCTGAAAGAACAGTTCCCACACGTGAAAGTCCTGACAGCCGCTCTTTGTGCTGCGGCGAACGCCCCTCGGCATCAAATAAGGCACGGCCGCGACGGGAGTCGCCTGTCGCGCACGGCGGTCGCGACATTATAAAGGCAGAAAGAAAGACCAGAACGAGCCTGCGGCAAACTCGCCAGGATAAAAGCCAGCGGCGACTTGCGGCGCGTCATTGTGTGAGGCATATCGAGCCTGTGGAGACGTGGCCGAGCGGCTGAAGGCACTCGTTTGCTAAATGAGCATACCTTGAAAAGGGTATCGAGGGTTCGAATCCCTCCGTCTCCGCCATCCTGCTTCCCGCGACGCATTGCCTGGAACACAATCAGGACACGCCTTTGCTGACATGCGCCTGTGACAGGCGTTTCACGCGGACGTCGCACTTGCGGGCATGCTTGCAGACGCGGCGTTTGCAGATGTGGCGCTTGCAGACTTGGCGATTGCAGACGTGGCGCTGATTGTCACGAAGCCAGAGCGCGGCAGGTCTAAAGCGACAGCCGAATCATTCAGTGTGCCGTCATCCACGCCCGCGCTTCGCGCTGAGCGGTTGCGATCTCGACATCTGACATCAGCCCTGCGACTTCCCGGCGCAGCGAGATGGCATCCACCCTGCCCTTGAGCGCGGCCAGATTGAACCATTTATGAGCGGCGACGAGATCGATCAGGCCGTTCCGCCCGCTCGAATAAATCATGCCGAGGTCGAACAGGACGTCCCCGTTCGCCGTTGCTTCGACCGGCAGCGCGGTGCCGGTATCGATCGTTCCCTGAAACATCTGGCTCTCCGATTTCCCGCCGCGGCGAGCGCGGCTCCTGTCGTTACTCTGGTTGACGCGACCGTTATTTTTGTTGGCGCGTATTCCACAAAACCGGTTTGCCAATGCTGCGGAATACGCGTTCGCCGTTTGCCGGCTTGTTGGGATGATATGACCCGTAAAATTTGAATCGCAGTTTAAGCATCGCGATGAATCGAACGTGAACGCAGCGCCCGCGCGCCGAGCGCCGAATCGCAAAAGCCCACTGTTTTCAGTCGTTTCTCGACAATCGTGACGATCGATTCACCTTCGTATTTGGCGAAGCGATAACCATTGCGCATGGACAGGATCTCGAACGGCACACATCCGCGCGCTGACTGCGTCGGGACTGGAACGGTCGCCGACCATTTTGCGACCGCGGCTTTTCGAGACCGGAAATACGGAAAGCGGACGTTGCCACCCTGCCGGCATCCGGCAAAACGGGGCTCGTCAAAGGTCATTTCTGGAGTCGGGAGAGAGAGCCACGGAACGCGCTCAAAGGAGGCGGGACAATGCGGCTCAAAAAAACGAGGGCGTCGGTGAACACGTCAGGACTGAGATCTCACCGGACGGCCTGCCGAGGCAGACGCCTGAGAAACTGCGAGGTCATCCCCCGCAACGAACGAAGAGTTCTTGAACTCTCCTGCCTGACCGGCTCCCGATGAGAGCAAGCTCTCCCGGGAACGATGATCAGACCGTCTCGCCTGATGTCTCGCCGACACCCTCTTTCGTCGACTGGAGCCGCCGGTTCAAACTCGTTCTTGCGAACAGATCAGCCTGGCGGCTCTTGTGACGATGCCGGCATCATGTGCCGGCAATTCCATAAGGCGAAGCCTTACTTCTTCTTCTTGGCGACCTTCTTCGTCTTCTTGGCAGTCTTCTTCACTGCCGACTTTACCTTCTTCGCCTTCTTCGCCTTCTTCGCTTTCTTGGCCATGTTGCCCTCCTAAGTTCGTGAGATGGCTTAATCGCTGCGTGCACTCGGGAATCGAAATGCACTTCATCTGGATTACACCAACGCACTCAAAAAAACAGTGTCCCGCTTAAGGAAGTGTTTACGCACAAGGCGCGACGCACGCTGCAAACACGAAACGGAAGCATCGCAACGCCTTTGCGCGACGCTGCAAGGCGCACGCGAAACGCTTGAGAGACGCAACATCGCGCATCAAAGAAACGACTGCGCCGCAGCGGTTTCTTTCATCGCGATACAACACGCATCGCAACGCCTTTAAAACCGCGGATAACTCTTCGATTGGAAAAAAGTGCGCTTCACGGACTCTGAGTCGCGATTTTTGGCAACAAAAATATTTTCTGGAAAATTTGGTTTTGGCGCGATCATCGCTCGCAGCCGAGAACTTTTTCGATCCGTTTTGCGAATCTGATTCGCAAAACGATTCCACTCCAAGAGACGCTTTCGCCGATGGCGCGGCAGCGGCGCGAGCTCATCGCGACCTTGAAAACGGAAAACGAAACGACCGAACGACGCGCGGAGGCAACGCCGTACGCGTTCGGCATCCTCGCATTAACGGATGTTCAGATGCCGAGCTTGGCCTTGAGCAGGTCGTTCACAGCCTGCGGGTTCACCTTGCCGCCGGATGACTTCATCACCTGGCCGACGAACCAGCCCATGAGCTGCGGCTTGGCGCGCGCCTGCTCCGCCTTGTCCGGATTGGCGGCGATGATGTCATCGACCACCTTCTCGATGGCGCCGAGATCGGTAACCTGCTTCATGCCAAGGCTGTCGACCAGTGCGCGCGGGTCGCCGCCCTTGGTCCAGACGATCTCGAACAGGTCCTTGGCGATCTTTCCGGAGATGGTTCCTTCTCCAATCAGGCTGACGATCGCCGCCATCTGATCCGCCGAGACCGGCGAAGCGGAAATGTCCTGCCCTTCCTTGTTGAGGCGGCCAAACAATTCGTTGATGACCCAATTGGCGGCCAGCTTGCCGTCGCGCGCCTTGTCCGTGAGCCTGCCCAGCACGGCTTCATAGAAATCAGCGCTCTCGCGCTCGGCCACCAGCACGCCGGCGTCGTAAGGCGTCAGGCCGAAGTCGGCCATGAAGCGTTCGCGCTTCTCATCCGGCAGTTCCGGCAGCTTGGATTTCAGCGCGTCCACATAGGCCGCGGTGAATTCCAGCGGCAGCAGGTCGGGGTCCGGGAAATAACGATAGTCGTGCGCTTCTTCCTTGGAGCGCATCGAGCGGGTTTCGCCCTTGTTCGGATCGTACAGCCGGGTTTCCTGATCGATGCTGCCGCCGTCTTCCAGGATACCGATCTGGCGGCGCGCCTCGTAGTCGATGGCCTGCCCCATGAAGCGGATCGAATTGACGTTCTTGATCTCGCAGCGGGTCCCGAACGGATCGCCGGGCCTGCGGACCGAAACGTTGAGGTCCGCGCGCAGGTTGCCCTTCTCCATGTCGCCGTCGCAGGTGCCGAGGTAACGCAGAATGCTCCGCACCTTGGCAACGTAGGCCTGCGCCTCTTCCGACGACCGCATGTCCGGCTTGGAGACAATCTCCATCAATGCCACGCCGGAGCGGTTGAGGTCCACGAAAGACATGGCCGGATGCTGGTCGTGCAGCAACTTGCCCGCGTCCTGCTCGAGATGAAGCCGCTCGATCCCCACCGTGACGCTCTGGCCTTCCCGCAGTTCGATAACGACCTCGCCCTCGCCGACGATCGGCGATTTGTACTGGCTGATCTGGTAGCCCTGCGGCAGGTCCGGATAGAAATAGTTCTTCCGGTCGAAGGTCGACTTCAGGTTGACCTTCGCGTTGAGGCCGAGCCCGGTGCGGATTGCCTGCGCCACGCACTCTTCATTGATGACGGGCAGCATGCCGGGCATCGCCGCGTCCACCAGCGAGACGTGATCGTTCGGCGCGCCGCCGAATTCCGTCGATGCGCCCGAGAACAGTTTGGAGCTGGAGGTCACCTGGGCATGGATTTCCAGCCCGATGACCATTTCCCACTCGCCGGTGGCGCCCTTGATAAGCTTTGAAGGTTTCACAGGTGCGTTCATGGGGCGGCTCTAGGTACATCGCGCGCTCAGCGCGCGCTTCAGATCAAAAAGCGTTGAAACAATTGATATTTTCTCCGCCGATGGGCGGGCTTTTAGCAGTCTTGCACCACCACGTCGAGAGAGGCGCCGGCAACTAGAACGATCCGAACATCGATCCCAGAACGATCACCGCCGCCAGGGCGATCAGCGCGCTGACGATACCGACCATGACGATATCTAGATAACTCTCACGATGCGTCGATCCGCAAACGGCAAGCAGCGTCACCACCGCGCCATTGTGCGGTAAACTGTCGAGCGTGCCGGAACCGATTGTCGCCACGCGGTGCATGAGCGCCGGATCGATGCCCTGCTCCGCCGCGATGCGCATATAGGTGCTTCCGAGCGCATCGAGTGCGATCGTCATGCCACCCGACGCGGACCCGGTCAGCGCGGCAAGCACGTTGGTCGCCACCGCGAGCGACACCAAGGGCCCACCATCAATTGAAAGCACCCAATCACGCACCACAGCGAACGCCGGCAGTGCCGCGACAACGGCCCCGAAGCCCACGAGGCTGGCGACGCTGAACGCCGGCAGGACAGACGCATTGGCGCCGGCATCCATGCTTTGACGCAAGGCCGGCAGTCTCGCGCGATTGACGACGATCAGCGTCACGATTGCCGCAGCAAGCGCGACCACGACAGACCAAACGCCTGCCACCGCCGACAGCGAGGAACTTCCCCACCGTTCCTCCGCCAGAAAGGAAAAGTCCAGACGTGGCAGGACGACCAGCGACATCAGAAGATTGACGCTCACCACGACGACGAGCGGCAGCACGGCAGCGCCAAACGGCATAGGAGATGCGCTCCGATGGCCGTGGCCGATCTCCGCCGGATCGAACTCCCGCGCCGTGGTCGCACGCTCACGAATAACCTGATCGTTGGCAACTGCCGTCGGAATTGCATCAGCTCCGTCGCCAAAGCCCTCACCCGTCCGCCGCGCCGCTGCCTCGGCGTGGCCAAGCCACCACAGGCCAAATCCCAGCATGATGGCCGAGGCAATGACGCCAAGTCCGGGTGCTGCAAACGGCGTCGTGCCGAAGAACGGCATCGGAATCGCGTTCTGAATCGCGGGCGTCCCCGGGAACGCCGTCATCGTAAACGTTGAGGTGCCGAGCGCGATCGCGGCCGGCATCAAGCGTCGCGGAATATTGGCGTCACGAAACAACGCCTGCGCCATCGGCGCCAGCACGAAGAACGCCACAAACAGGCTCACGCCGCCATACGTGACAACCGCGCCTGCGAGCACCACCGCCAGCATGGCGCGACGCGGACCCAGTTTCTCGGTCATGAAACGTGCAATCGCCGTGACCGAGCCACTGTCGTCCATCAACTTGCCGAACAGCGCGCCAAGCAGGAACAACGGAAAGAATTGCGCCAGGAACTGCGCTGCGCTGCCCATGAAGGTCTGGGTCCAATGGGCAAGCAGTGGTTCTCGCGACACCGCCGCGGCAACGAGCGCCGCGGCAGGCGCAAGCAACAGCACACTCCAGCCGCGATAAGCGAGCCAGATCAGCAGTCCAAGCGCGACGAGAATTCCCAGCAGACCCATGGTCTCAGACCTCTTCCAGCAGACGGTCCAGATCGAGCGTGGATCGCTTGCCCACCTCCGAACCGCGCGTTTTCAGGAAGGTTTCCGCAGCAAGCCGTCCCTCGTCGCGCAGCATGGCCAGAAAGTCCCATTCCGCGTTGAACTTCGACGATGCGCCGAGCCTGTCGAGGGCCGTGCTTGCGATCAGGTGGATGCGCATCCCGGCCCACAATGCCCCTTCGCCGCTGCCGGCATCGGCGACCTGACGAAGCAAAGCGATCATGCGCAATTCCTTCAGCAGCGTAGCGTTGAAGGAGACCTCGTTGAGACGATCCAGAATCTCGCGCGCCGAACGTGGCGTGCCCTGGCGTTCGACCGGATTGACCGCAACAAGCAGCGTATCCTTCGAGTTACATTCCCGCACCAAGGGCGTGATCGTCGGATTGCCCGAGTAACCGCCATCCCAATACGCTTCACCATCAATGTCGATGGCCTGGAACAGCGTCGGCAGACAGGCCGACGCGAGCAGAACGTCGGGCGTTATCTCCGGATTGCGAAAAACACGTCCCCGCCCTGTGCGAACATTGGTCGCCGTGACAAACAAGCGGATGGGCGACTTCGCCACCCGCTCGAAATCAACGCACTCGGCCAGAATTTCCCTGAGGGGATTGGCGCCTCGCGGATTCAGATCGTAGGGCGAGAACAAACGCGCCGCCATATCGAAGGCAACAAAGAACGGAGAGTTGTCGAGCGTCCAGCGTCCCAGCAGGATGTCCATCGGGCTTCGCCGGATGGGGCTGAACCGGGCGGAGTGCGCGACACGCCGCCAGAACTGTTCAAGCGCGGTGCGTGCGCCCTCGGGCCCGCCGGCGGCGTATCCATCGACCAACACCACCGCATTCATCGCACCCGCCGACGTGCCGGAAATGCCGTCGATCCTGAGCCAGGGTTCCTCAAGGAGACGATCCAGTACGCCCCAGGTGAACGCTCCATGCGAACCGCCACCCTGTAGTGCGAGATCGACCAGGCGAGTATCGTGATTGGAATCGGTGGAAGCGCTAGCAAGACCGGACTGCATCTTGTCCTCCCGCACAAAGTACGACGTCTGTCGTCTGGTCGGTCTGGCACGCCCATCTGCATCGCGCGGCCAGTGGCACGAGTGAGCTTAGCCTCGGAAACTGAGCGGCGTGTGACTTTCTCTTACAATCCGGCCGCAAAACTGCGGAATGTCGGGCTCGCCCGCAACGCGTCGCCACCGGCGGCAATGACGCTATCGACCTGTTCGGGCGGCAGACGAAAGCGCGTCGGAACCAGTTCAAGTTCAGCGGCGCGGGCCTGATCGAGTTGATCGAAGCCGATCCGGCCGACGTAGAACTTCAGATCGCGGCAGTTCCAGCCGGGACGCGCGCCATACTTGACGCGATCGGCGGCCGACAACCCGCAGCGCCATCGGATCAGAGAGCCCTGCCAGTCGTTCATCGTGGTGCTGAAGGCGGTGAAGCTGCCTGCCACGCTGGCATCGATGGCGGTATCGGCCGCCGCCTTGACCAGATCGGCGCCGCTTGGACCTTCGACGGTGTTGATCCAGTTGCCGGCAACACCCGTTTTGGCATCGACCACCAGGAACAACGCCCGACGAAGTCTCACCGCCTGCCGTGGGGTGAGCGGTCCATACGGAGTGTCCGACGACAGCCGCGCGATCGTGAATCCAGCCAGTCCGAAGTTGTCGACCAGCCCGCCGTCGAGCAGCTTGATGTAGGGGATCGAGCCATCGTGGTAGCGGCTCAGCGCCTTGGCGGCTGCACTCAACATCGGCGGCGCATTCGAATTGTCGCGCGCCCGCACAACCCAGGGCGGCAGTGGATCATTGCACTTGCCGGGATAGGTCTGGATCACGACCGGCGCGAATGCGACAGGCACCGCCGCCGACGCCGCAACGGCGCTCGCCAGCGGATATTCCGACAGATCGCTGCACATGGCGCGGAAAGCCTCCGCGTCAAACACAAAGGGCGTCCTGTTGTAAATATCGGATGCATTGATCCAGACGCGCGGCCTGCCCACGTTGCGGAATTGACCGAACGTCGCGCCCTCGAACAGATTTGCGTCCAGCCAGCGCGGGAAGCCGGTCGAGTCGTTGATGCCGCCCGCGAGCGCGCGGGAGATGTTCGTCAGCGAGACCTGGGTCTGCAGTCCCTCCTCCGCGTTGCGCAGAAGAAACCTCTCGCGGAAGTCGGCAAGACCCGCCTTTTTCTTCAGGCCGTAATAGGCCGCGGTGACCGAACCGCCGGACACGCCGGAGATGAAGCCGACCCGGTCAATCATTGGGCCCTGCGCGCCACGAACCGGAATTCGCTGCATTTCCTGAAGCACACCGAACGAGAATGCCGCGGCGCGGGTGCCGCCGCCGGAGAACGACAGCCCCACGACGACATCGTCCTCGACGGCCTGCTCCTCGAAGCCCACCGACAACGTGTTTGCAAGAGTCCGGGAGGTGCCTGGAAGGTTGACCGGCGCGTTTTGAATCGACGCGCAGCCGAGCAATATGCCCGACACAAACATCACACCCGCGAGAGGCCGTACCCAACGCATAAATCACCGATCCCGCCGGCGGTTATCGCCCGCGACGGTTAATGAAGCCATACCGCCGCCCACCAGGCATCGGCCACCAGAACGATGAAGTCAGGATAGCGGCACCGCATACCGCCGGGTACCCCGAAGGAGCGTCAGACCCACCACTTTTTGGCGGAGAAGTGTCCGGCCGATTGCTCGATCACCTCGCCGAGCGAGAACAATGTTTCCTCGTCGAACGGCCGGCCGATCAATTGCAGTCCGAGCGGCAGCCCCTGCCCGTCACTCCCCGCAGGAACGGCGATCCCGGGCAGACCGGCCATGTTGACGGTCACCGTGAAGATGTCATTGAGATACATCTCGATCGGATCGGCCTTGCCCTTTTCACCGATGCCGAATGCGGCGGACGGCGTCGCGGGTGTCAGGATCGCCTGAACGCCTTGGGCGAACACATCCTCAAAATCCTTTTTGATCAGCGTGCGAACCTTCTGCGCGCGCAGATAATATGCGTCGTAATAGCCGGCCGAGAGCACGTAGGTGCCGATCATGATGCGGCGGCGAACCTCAGGACCGAACCCCGCAGCGCGGGTGTTCTCGTACATCTCGGCGATGTTCTTACCGTTGACGCGCGCGCCGTAGCGCACGCCGTCATAACGCGCGAGGTTGGATGACGCTTCGGCCGGCGCGACGACGTAGTAAGCCGGCAGAGCGTACCTGGTGTAGGGCAGCGAGACCTCGACAAGTTCGGCGCCTGCGGCCTTCAGCCAGTCGGCGCCTTGCGCCCACAACTTTTCGATTTCACCAGACATGCCGTCGAGACGGTATTCCTTGGGAATACCGATCTTCATGCCCTTCACCGACTTCCCGATGGCGGCCGCGTAGTCCGGTACGGGACGATCGACCGACGTCGTGTCTTTCGGATCGTGACCGGCCATCGAACGCATCAGGATAGCGGTGTCGCGCACAGTGCGCGCGAACGGTCCCGCCTGATCGAGCGACGACGCAAACGCCACGATGCCCCAGCGCGAGCAGCGGCCGTAGGTCGGCTTGATGCCGACGATGCCGGTGAACGCCGCGGGCTGACGGATCGATCCGCCGGTGTCCGTCCCGGTTGCGCCGAGACACAGGTTCGCAGCCACCGCCGATGCCGAACCGCCCGACGAGCCGCCGGGAACGAGATTGGCATCCGAACCTTCACGCCGCCACGGATTGACGACCGGGCCGAATGCCGATGTCTCGTTCGACGACCCCATCGCGAACTCGTCGCAGTTGAGCTTGCCGAGCATCACCGCGCCGTCGCGCCAAAGCTGCGAGGTGACGGTGGATTCGTATGGCGGAATAAAGTTGCCGAGAATCTTCGAGCACGCGGTGGCGCGCACGCCGGTGGTGGCAAACAGATCCTTGACCCCCAGAGGAATGCCCGCGAGCGGGCCCGCCTCGCCCTTCGCAATCGTCGCGTCCGCCGCACGCGCCTGCTCACGCGCCTGCTCAGGCGTCTCCAGCACGTAGGCATTGAGCGCACGCGCCTTTTCCATCGCGGCCAGATGCGCGTCGGTCAACTCAAGCGCGGTGAAGGATTTTTGCGTCAGCCCCTCGCGGGCATCGGCGAGCGTCAGTGAAGTCAGATCAGTCATTCATTCTTCAATCGGATCGCAGTGAAAGGGAGATTTGTTCTTCTTGGGCTTCGATGCCTCGGCCTCAAGCATGTCGAGCACCGCGTCCATCGCCTTGTCCGGATCGGCTTCCTTGCCCTGCCGCTCCATCTCGTCGAGATAGGTCATGTAGGCCGCGTAAGCCTTCTCGTCGCTGCACAACAGGCACATGGCATTTGCCTCGGTTTATTCGACGACTTTGGGTACCAGGAAGAAGTGATCTTCGGTCGCCGGCGCATTGGCAAGAACCTTCTCAGGAATCTCACCGTCGCTGACAACGTCTGCGCGCTTCTTCATCTCCATCGGCGTCACGGAAGTCATCGGCTCGACGCCGTCGATATCCACCTCGGTCAACTGCTCGACGAAGGCCAGCATCGCGTTCAGTTCGCCCTGCAGATGGGAAACTTCGTCTTCCTTGACGGCGATGCGCGCAAGATGCGCGATCCGGCGGACGGTGGCGGCATCGACTGACATATTCTAACGACTCCGGACGGCTCCATTCAGCCGCCCTCATAGAACATTCGGCGGAGATCGCCAACGTCAAATAACTCGCGGAGTCGACGCGGGCAATAAATTAATTCAGCAGTGTCAACGGCTTGGAGAATTCCCCGACGCAAATACCGGAATACATCAGGTCACCCGCGAACGTCCCTTACGCATCACCTCGAATGGAGAATGGTTCTCCTCAGTGAACAGGGTGATCATGCAATGGATGTGTTCGACACCCTGCCCGGTCGAGGTGAAGGGTAACAGCAGACGCTCGTAATGCACGGCCTCACCGTCCGCATTCTGAACCGGCGTCGATGTGAATGCCGGAATGCGCCGGTCCACCACCGCCCGGTACGCCTTGAGGCCGCGCTCACGCACCGCAGGCGCCATCACCTCGTCAAGGAACAGGCCGGTGCAATCGCGGTTGTGCATCTTGCCGAAATCCGCGCCCTGAAACCGGATCAGGTACGAAGGCTGGCCGTTGCGCCAGACCACATCGAGCAGCATCAACTTATCGCGGCCGCGTTCAAGATCGTAGCCTTGCACTGCTGCGACGTCAGGCAGTTCGGCAGTGCCCTTCAGGCGCTCCCACAACTTCAGCAATCCTATTTGCTGAACGCAGCGAATTTGGCTGCGCTCTTCGAAATCGGGCAAATTCTGGTGATTCAACGGAGCGTCCAGCGGCAAAAACAATCGAAAGATAGCAAGTTGCAACCGCCTGGAGCGAATGTGCAGACCCCATCCCGTCCATTAACAAGCTAGGAGTGATTTTGTTCCTTCAGCCGCTGGAAGGACGCGAAACTTTCTGACGCCAGCGCGCGCGTGAGGTCAGCGGCACCGAGCTGACGCCCGAGCGCGACCGACTGGCCGGCCCAGAGGTTGGTGAAATCGACCCGGCCAAGCTTTTCGGCAGCCGCCTTCAACGGGACAAGTGCCGTGGCCGCGTGCGGAAACGCGGGCGCATCGGGCGATACCGGTCCGACCTCGCGCATCACGCGGTTTGCAACGCCCCGCGCCGCGCGGCCCGTCATGACGTTGGTGATAACAGTCGACTCATCCGTCGCGCTTGCCAGCGCCGCACGCCCGCCAGCGCTCACCTTCGAGTCGGGCGTATGGAGATAAGCCGTGCCGATCTGGACGCCGGCGGCGCCCAGCGCGAAAGCGGCCGCGATTCCTCGCCCATCAGCGATTCCGCCTGCGGCGATCACCGGAACGCTCACCGCATCCGCGACCTGCGGCACCAGCGACATGGTGCCCGGCTGCGCTGCGATGCTCTCGGTCAGGAACATGCCGCGGTGACCGCCCGCCTCCGCGCCCTGCGCGATGACGGCGTCAGCGCCATTCTGCTCCAGCCAGACCGCTTCCTTAACAATGGTCGCGGAGCCGATAACGACGGCCCCTGTCGCCTTGACGCGCTTCAGCAACGCCTTGTCCGGCAGGCCGAAATGAAAGCTCACGACCTCGGGCTTCAGCTCCTCGACGAGTTCGCACATCCGCGCATCGAACGGCGCACGATTGGCCGCCTGAACCGTCATCCCGGGATCGAGCCCCAGTTCCTTGTAGTAAGCCTCAAGCCGCTTGCGCCATCCGGCTTCGCGGGCCGCATCGGCCTCGACCGCCGTGTGGCAAAAGAAATTCAGGTTGAGCGGCGCACCGACGCGCTGGCGGAAAATGCCGACCTGCTCGCGCGCCTTCTCCACCGACAGCATCGCGCAGGGCAACGAGCCAAGCGCCCCGCCCTCCGCCGCGCCGATCATGATATCGACGTCCTGAACGCCGGCCATTGGCGCCTGAACAATCGGAACATCGATCTTGAAAAGGTCGAGAAGTCTGCGGTCGGGCCACATGGTTTTCTCATTCATGATTGGGGGGCCGGCATCGTCGCCAGCGGCGCTTTTGACTTAGCACATCTGGCGGTCGAGCCGCTATGCACCTATGACAAACCACGGACCGCGACCCGCAAATGCATAACAGACCAGCTTTGCCGTAACGGCGAACAACCAATTAACGTCAAACCGTCCATCGCGCCGCCTTCCGGCTTTGCAACTTTTGCACCCCGCGTGATAAGCGAAGCAATGCCTGCTTCCATTTTACCGCTGATCGAAGCCGCCGCGCTCTGGCCCGCACGAGGCGCCCTGATCGGGCTCGATCTCGGCACCAAGACCATCGGCGTTGCCGTGTCCAATCCCGACCGCAAGCTCGCGACCGGCATCGAGACGATTCAGCGCAAGACCTTCACCGCCGATGCCGCGCGGCTGTTGACGTTGTCCGGCGAACGTCAGGTCGTGGGCTTCATCCTCGGCCTGCCGATCAACATGGACGGTAGCGAAGGTCCCCGCGCGCAATCGACCCGGGCATTCGCGCGGAATTTCTCCCGGCTGACGGAGCTTGCCATCGGCCTGTGGGACGAGCGGCTGTCAACCGTCGCGGTCGAGCGCGAACTGATCGACATGGACATGAGCCGAGCAAAACGCGCCAAGGTGATCGACGAACACGCGGCAATCTTCATTCTGCAAGGCGCGCTGGATCGGCTCGCAACGCTGCGCAAGGCATCGGGAGAGCATTGAACGATGCTGACAATCATTGCGGCGATCGTGCCGATCTTCCTGCTGATCGTGATGGGCTTCGTTCTGCGCCGCGTTCTAATAAAACAGGAAGCCCATTGGGTCGGCACCGAGCAACTCGTCTACTATGTGCTGTTTCCCGCGCTTCTGTTTCGGACACTCAGCCGCGCCAAGCTTTCCGAGGTTCCGCTGTTCGGTGTCGGCGGCGCATTGCTGATTGCCGTGCTGTTGATGGCGATACTTTGTCTCGCTTTGCGGCCGGTGCTGATGAGGCGGCTCGGCGTGAGCGGCCCATCATTCACCTCGATCTTCCAGTGCTCCTGCCGGTGGCAGACCTATGTCGCGCTGGCCGTCGCGGGAAATCTGTTTGGCGACATCGGACTCACCCTCGCCTCTGTCGCGATGGTGGCGATGATCCCGATCCTGAATGTGATGTCGGTCTGGGTACTGGCTCACTACGCCGCGCCCACGCGGCTGTCATGGCCGCGCATTCTGCTCACGATCGCGCAAAATCCCTTCATCTGGGCCTGCGCGCTCGGGCTGGCCGCCAATCTGACCGGCCTGGCGTTCCCGACATGGATCGATGAATTCATCGATGCGCTCGGTCGCTCGTCGCTCGCGCTTGGGCTGCTCGTTGTCGGCGCGGGGCTTCAACTACGGGGCGTGTTGCGACCGGACCCGCCCGCGATCCTGTCGTGTGTTCTGAAACTGGTGGTGATGCCCGCCATGGCCATATCGCTCGGTCTCGCATTCGGACTTTCAGGTCCAAGCCTCGCGATTGTCGCTTGCTGCGCCTCGGTGCCGACAGCGTCGAGCGCTTACGTTCTCGCACGGCAATTGGGAGGCGACGCGCCGCTGGTCGCGGAAATCCTGACATTGCAGACGGCACTCGCCATCATCACCATGCCGATTGCCATCGCCCTGGTGACGTGACGTTCAGGAATTGTTCGCCAACCAGCTGGTCTGGATCGTCGCCGCGAGATTGTTGAGGCCGTGCAGGACCACGACCAGCCACGTCGAATTGCTGAGATAGCGCAAATAGCCCAGCAGCACGCCGATGGAAAACACCTGCGCCAGAAAGAACCAGTTGTATTGCAGGTGCATCATCGTCCACACCGCCGATGACAACAGGATCGCGCCCGCCGGACGCAAGAAAGATTCCGACCAGCCGCGATAAAGAAAACCGCGCGCGAAAAATTCTTCCGTCATCGGCGCGGCCACGCAGAACGCGAACACCAGCAACCACAGCGCGCCGTCGGCCCGCGCGGTCTTCAGCACGTCAATCATGAATCCAGGCGAGGATTCTCGTCCCGCCACGCGGCTGATGATCTCCCACGCCACCATCAGCAGAACCATGCCCGCGATACCGGCCGCGAGCATGCGCCACGATGGCCAGCGCAACGCCAAATAGTCGGCGAATGGTATTCGCGACAGCCGCGTCGCGAGCCATAACATGACGAGAATCGCCGGCAGCCCCATAATTACCGACAGTGAAATGATCCGCCCGTTCGAGAGCAGCGTGGTCAACGAACCGGTATCGAACGGTCCGCCGCTGCTGATCAGGACCCACCCGACCACCACGGCCTGCCCGGCGAACATGGCTGCGAACAGCGCAAGCCCCCACAGGCTGGTTCCGACGAACTTCCAGACCCGCGGCTCGCGGCTTTTGCCCGGCGGCGACACTGGAGTGACATCGGCAGGGCTTTCAGCGGCAGTCATGGTCCAATCTCCGGTTCGGTTGGTCGCCTTCGCACCGATTCTGACCAGCAGTCATTAATGATCCATTCCGCCATTGCGAAGCAATCCAGCCTGGACAGCCCCCGAGGCAGAATTGGATTGCGTCGCCGCGTTCCGCGTAATGACAAAATGGTTACACCGGCAAGGCACGGTCCAGCAGACCGCGAATGTCCTCATTGGCAAGATCAACCGCGCCATAGAGTGCGCCGTGATCGGCATTGAGCCGCGTCGCGGCAAACAGTTCCGCATGCTTTGGCGAGACGTCGTTGAGTGCGGCAGCCGCCGCCACCAGTGCCAGTTTCTCTACCGCCAGCCGCGCAACGCGTTCGGCGTCGGGCTGGCGAAACGACTTCGCGATGAAGCCGACCGCCTCAACCACGCCCGGCAGCCCCTTGGTCTGCTCGACGAGGCCGCGCAACACATCCGCCGCAGCATCCGCCTCACGCGACAATGCGCGCAGCACATCGAGGCACATCACATTGCCCGAGCCTTCCCAGATCGCATTGACCGGCGACTCGCGGTAGTGCCGCGCCAGGATGCCCTCCTCGACGTATCCGTTGCCGCCAAGACACTCCATCGCCTCGTAGAGAAATCCCGGCGCACTCTTGCAAGTCCAGTATTTCACCACCGGCGTCAGCAGCCGCATATAAGCCGCTTCCGCCTTGTCGGTGGGCGCGCGGTCGAACGACCGGCACAGCCGCATCACCAGCGCAGTCGAGGCTTCGACATGCAACGCCATGTCGGCGAGCACGCTGCGCATTAGCGGCTGGTCTGCGAGATGTTTCTGAAACACGCTGCGGTGACGTGCGTGGTGAAGCGCATGTGCGAGCCCCGAACGCATCAGACCTGCCGATGCCAGCGAGCAATCCTGCCGGGTCAGCGAAACCATCTGGATGATCGTCGGCACCCCGCGCCCTTCTTCGCCGAGCCGCAACGCGTAGGCATTTTCGAACACAACTTCCGATGACGCATTGGAGCGGTTGCCGAGCTTGTCCTTCAGGCGCTGAAAATGAATGCCGTTGACGGCTCCGTCCGGCGCGAAGCGCGGCATGAAGAAACAGGTCAGCCCACCTTCCGCCTGCGCCAGCACGAGGAAGGCGTCACACATCGGCGCCGACATGAACCACTTGTGTCCCGTGATACGGTAGGCATCGCCGTCACGCACCGCGCGGGTGATATTGGCGCGCACGTCGGTGCCGCCCTGCTTCTCGGTCATGCCCATGCCCATGGTCATGCCGCGCTTGGTCCACCACGGCGCGAAGGCCGGATCGTAAGAGCGCGTGCCGAGCACCGGCATCACCTTCGCGCGCAATTCAGGATCGATCGACAACGCACCGACGGCGGCGCGGGTCATGGTGATCGGACACAGATGTCCGGTCTCGACCTGTGCTGCGATGAAGAACTTCGCACCGCGCACGACTTCCGATGCGCCGCCCGCCGCCTCGCCGCTTTCATTCCATGTGGAATTGTGGATGCCGGCGTGAGCGCTGTGCGCCATCAGTTCGTGATAGGCCGGATGGAATTCGACTTCATCGCGGCGGAAGCCGCGCGCGTCGAAGGTCTTCAGCTTCGGTGTGTTTTCGTTGGCGACGCGGCCGCGTTGCGCCATCGCCGCCGAGCCCCAATGCCTGCCGAAGTCAGCAAGCTCCCCTGCGGCCGCCTCACCGCCATTGACCATCACGGCTTCCGCGAGCGGGCGATCGAGGGAAAACAGATCGACATCCTCGAACGGAGGCGACTGATTGAAAACGTCGGTCGTCGCGGACAAGGGTGACTGCGCCATATGTCGTTCCCGGAGATTGAGAAAGACAGGCTATACCGGAAAGCGCCGCGTTTCACGTCACCGTTACGAAATGTTGCGTGTGGCGTGATCTTCGCCGACGGACGGTTCCGGCTTTTCCTTCGCTTGCGGAAGGTCATCATAGCCGCGACGGCTTGAGTAGAACGTCAGCGCCATCAGACCGAATCCGATGAGAAGCGAGAAGAAAACGCCGAGTCCCATGGCGATATAACCGTGAATCGACATCTGCACGTCGGCGTGCGCGGTCCAACCCTGCCATGCCCACCAGACTGTCGCCGCGAGAATGGCGAAAAGGATCGCTGTAACCGTTATGGCGCCTCTGCTCATGACGAGGCCTTTCCGCATCGGGCGCACGGGAGCATGCGCCTTCGAAAGAAGTATGATCCGAAAACCGAAAATTCAAGTCCGCACGCGCGCCGCAACTATCGCTTCGCCACCGGGAAATCGAACGCTGCTTTGCCCGGTCCCGGCAGCCGGAAATTCACGAAGCCTTGCCTTGCCATCGCGATCACCAGCGCCTCGCGCGATCTGCCCTGCTGCGGTGTGATCGCCTTCGAGCCGGTATGCGCGTTCTCGTCCGAGCAAGCCGGCGGGCAGCGGCTGGGCGAGCGCCGCAGATATCCCGAGATCGTTCAACATGGGGACTGCAAGCTTCATGATCCAGCCATCCGATATCGTCATGCCGGGACAAGGTCGGCCATGACGGCGACAATACGATAGGTGCAATGTTCCACAGCGCGCTTTCGGCCTGTTTACCCTGCCCGGACATGAGCGGGGGAAAACTCCGCAACCGCCGAATCCGCCTTGCTCACCCGGGCAAGTCTGCCTATAGCTCTTGCTTTAATGACAACTGCATCGAAATCGAGTTTTGTCCTCGGACACCGGCATTTGCTGGGCATCGAGGGCCTTTCCGCGGCCGATATTAGCGGCCTTCTGGACCTGTCCGAAGAGTTCGTCGAACTGAACCGGCAGGTGGACAAAAAGCGCACCAATCTGCGCGGACGAACCCAGGTCAATCTGTTCTTCGAAGCCTCCACCCGCACACAGTCCTCGTTCGAGATCGCGGGCAAGCGGCTGGGCGCGGACGTCATGAACATGTCGGTGTCGTCCTCCTCGATCCGCAAGGGCGAGACGCTGATGGACACCGCGGTGACGCTGAACGCCATGCATCCGGACATTCTGGTGGTGCGCCATCACGCGTCCGGCGCGGTGGAACTGCTTGCCCAGAAAGTCGACGGCTCAGTCATCAATGCCGGCGACGGCGCGCATGAACATCCGACGCAAGCGCTGCTCGATGCACTCACCATTCGCCGCAACAAAGGCCACATCGAGGGCCTGCTGGTGGCGATCTGCGGCGACGTGCTGCATTCGCGGGTCGCGCGCTCCAACATCATCCTGCTCAACGCCATGGGCGCGCGCGTCCGCGTGGTTGCGCCCTCCACCCTTCTGCCCCCCGGTATCGAGCGCATGGGCGTCGAGGTGGCGCGCGACATGCGCGAAGGGCTTGAAGGCGCGGACATTGTGATGATGCTGCGGCTGCAACGCGAGCGCATGAACGGCTCGTTCGTGCCGTCGAGTTCGGAATACTTTCACTACTACGGCCTCGACCAGAAGAAACTCGGCTACGCCAAGCCCGAGGCGCTGGTGATGCATCCCGGGCCGATGAACAGAGGCGTCGAAATCGACTCCATCGTCGCGGACGGCGCGCAGTCGCTGATCCGCGAACAAGTCGAAATGGGTGTGGCGGTGCGCATGGCAGTGCTCGAAGCACTCGCCCGCAACCTGCCCAACGCGTGAAGCACATGCGCTCAGATCGCCGCCCCATCCTGCTCGCCAATGCCCGTTTGATCGATCCCTCGCGCGATCTCGACGGCCCCGGCGATGTGCTGATCGCCGATGGCATGATCCGCGATGCACGTCGCGGTATCGGTGCCGCTGGCGTGCCGGAGGGCACAGACATTATTAATTGCGCCGGCAAGGTCGTGGCGCCCGGCCTCGTCGATATGCGGGCCTTTGTCGGTGAGCCCGGCGCCGGCCATCGCGAGACTTTTGCGTCTGCGAGTCTCGCAGCCGCGGCGGGCGGCATCACCACCATCGTCTGTCAGCCCGACACCAAGCCGGTGATCGATAATTCCGCGACGGTGGATTTCATCCTGCGCCGCGCCCGCGACACCGCCATCGTCAACATTCATCCCATGGCCGCGTTGACCAAGGGGATGCAGGGCGAGGAGATGACCGAGATCGGCCTGCTCAAGGCGGCAGGTGCGGTCGCGTTCACCGACGGCGACAAAAGCGTGATGAATGCGCTGGTGATGCGCCGTGCCCTGACCTACGCCCGCGATTTCGACGCGCTGATCGTGCACCACACCGAAGACCCGAACCTGGTCGGCGAAGGCGTGATGAACGAAGGCGAATTGGCCTCGCGGCTCGGTTTGTTCGGAATTCCGAATGCGTCGGAAGCCGTGCTGCTGGAACGCGACATGCGGCTCGTGGCGCTGACCGGCGGGCGCTATCACGCGGCGTCGCTCACCTGCACCGACTCGCTCGACATTCTCAAGCGCGCCAAGGATGCGGGCCTCGGCGTCAGCGCCTCAGCCTCGATCAACCACATCACGCTGAACGAAAACGACATCGGCCCCTACCGCACCTTCCTGAAGCTGTCGCCGCCGCTGCGTACCGAACAGGATCGCACCGCGCTGGTTGCAGCCCTCGCTTCGGGCCTGATCGACGTCATCATGTCGGACCACAATCCGCAGGACGTCGAGGTGAAGCGTCTGCCGTTCGCCGAGGCCGCCGCCGGCGCCATCGGCCTTGAGACCATGCTGTCGGCAGGCCTGCGCCTCGTTCACTCAGGCGAAGTTGAACTCAAGACGCTGATCCGCGCCATGTCCACCCGCCCCGCCGAACTGCTGGGACTTCCCGGCGGCTCCCTGCGGCCGGGTTCACCCGCCGATGTGATCGTGATCGATCTCGATACGCCGTGGGTGCTCGATCCGGCGGACTTGAAGTCGCAATGCAAGAACACGCCGTTCGACGAAGCGCGCTTCAGCGGCCGCGTCGCTCGCACGATCGTCGATGGCCGCACTGTTTATGAGCATGTGTGAGCGCGGCCCGCAGCCGCGCTTTAATTTTTGATGACGTGTGAGGCACCATGAGCGGTTTTCTGACAGCCTTCGCGCTCAGCTTCGTGCTGGCCTTCCTGTTCGGCTATCTGTGCGGCTCGATTCCGTTCGGATTGATCCTGACGAAACTCGCAGGCACGCAGGACCTGCGCTCGATAGGCTCCGGCAATATCGGCGCGACCAATGTGCTGCGCACCGGCAACAAGGGCCTCGCCGCCGCAACGCTGATTGGCGACATGCTGAAAGGTACGATTGCCGTCATCGTCGCCGGACATTTCGGCGGACCCAACGCTGCGATTGCCGCGGGTGTCGGCGCGTTCGTCGGCCATCTTTTCCCGATCTGGCTGAAGTTCAAGGGCGGCAAAGGTGTCGCGACCTACATCGGCGTGCTGCTCGGATTATTCTGGCCTGCCGCGCTGGCGTTCTGCGCGATATGGATCGCTGTCGCGCTGATCTTCCGCTACTCGTCGCTGGCGGCACTGGTCGCCAGCGTCATCGTGCCGGTGATGCTGTTCTGGTCGCAACACACAGCGCTCGCCGCCGTGTTCGCGCTGCTCACCGCCGCGTTGTGGATCATGCACCGCGCCAATATCACGCGGTTGATGAACGGGACCGAGGGAAAGATCGGGAAGAAGGGGTAAAATCCCCTTTCGCTCCGATTGTCGTACACGCGAACTTAGGCAACACTCCCCTCCACGGGGGCCGCGTGGACATCAAGACTTCAGCCACGACCAGACTGACCGACGCGCAGCGCATCGACTGGCTGCGGCTGATCCGTTCCGACAATGTCGGACCGCGCACCTTCCGCTCCCTCGTCAATCATTTCGGCAGTGCACGCGCCGCCCTCGACCGCCTGCCCGATCTGGCGCATCGCGGCGGCGCATCGAAGATTGGCCGCATCTGCACGCAGTCCGAGGCGGAGCGCGAGATCGACAACAGCAAGCGGATCGGCGTGACGCTGCTGGCGCCGGGCGAATACGGCTATCCGCCGCGACTTGCCCTGATCGACGACTCTCCGCCGCTGCTCGGCGTCCGCGGCGTGCTTAACGTCCAGACCCAGCCGATGATCGGGATCGTAGGCTCCCGCAACGCATCCGGTGCAGGACTGAAGTTCGCGCAGACCATTGCGCGCGATCTCGGCAACGCCGGTTTTGCAATCGCCTCGGGCCTCGCCCGCGGCATCGACCAGGCCGCCCATCGCGTCACGCTCGAAACCGGCACGATCGCGGTGCTGGCGGGCGGACACGACAAGATTTACCCGGCAGAGCACGAAGACCTGCTGGCGGCGATCATCGCGTCAGGCAGCGGCGCAATCTCCGAAATGCCGCTCGGTCACGGCCCGCGCGCGCGGGATTTCCCCCGGCGCAATCGCCTTATCTCGGGTGTTGCGCTGGGCGTCGTGATCGTCGAGGCCGCGCATCGCTCGGGGTCGCTGATCACCGCGCGCTTTGCCAACGAACAGGGCCGCGAGGTGTTCGCCGTGCCCGGTTCGCCGCTCGATCCGCGCGCCGCCGGCACCAACGATCTCATCAAGCAGGGTGCGACGCTGGTGACGGAGGCCGACGACGTCATCAACGCCGTCCAGCCGATCATGGGGCGTCCGGTCGAATTGCCGATGAGCGAATCCGATCAGAACCATGCGATGGACGACGAGCCCGCAGCCAACGACCGGGCGCGCATCGTCAGCCTGCTCGGCCCCTCGCCTGTCGGTATCGATGATCTGATCCGCATGGCTTATGTCTCACCTGCCGTCGTGCGCACCGTCCTGCTTGAGCTTGAACTCGCAGGACGGCTGGAACGTCACGGCGGCGGGATGGTCTCTCTTCTCTAGGTATTACCCGCGATAGATCGGTGCCCCGGCCGGCGATGCCGTCGAACCACCATCGATGAAGATCTCCTGGCCTTGCACATGCGCCGCGTCATCGGACGCAAGGAACAGCACAGTCTTCGCGATGTGATCGACCTCGCCCATCCGGCCCATCGGTGTGCTGGCGGAAATGCGCTTCTCCAACATCTTCTCGGCTTCAGGCGTTGCAATGCCGGGACCCCAGATCGGTGTGCGCGTACCACCGGGCGAGACCACGTTGACGCGGATGCCGCGCGGCGACAATTCGGACGCCATTACGCGCGCCATCGCGCGGACGCCGGCCTTGGTCGCCGCGTAGGCCGAGTAACCCGGATTGCCGAGCACCGAAATGACCGAGCCGTTGAGGATGATCGACGCATTGTCGTTGATATGCGCTACTGCCGCCTGCACCGTGAAAAACACAGCGGTGAGATTGGTCCTGACGACAGTCTCGAACGCCGCGAGCGTAGTGCCGCCGACCGGCGTGTTGCCCGCAATACCGGCATTGGCAAACACGATGTCGAGCTTGCCGAATTTCTTTACAGCCTGCGCGACCGCACTTTCGAGCTGCGCCACATCGGTGGCGTCGGCTTTGATGCCGAACCCGTTCGGCCCCAGTTCAGCCACTGCGGAATCGAGCCTGGCCTGATCCCGCCCTGTGATCGCCACATGAGCCCCTTCGGCAACAAACAGCTTCGCCGTGGCGAGGCCGATGCCGCTGTTGCCGCCCGTGATGAATGCCGTTTTGCCCTCAAGCCTCATGGAACGCTCCTGTTTCGATTGATTTGGTTTCTGGTTTCATAATGAAACTACACTTGATGGATAATGCTTCTGGTTCTATAATGCAACTACAATCTCGTGACCGGAGGTCAAGCCGTGAAACGCAAGAGTCTTCAGGGTGATCTATGCCCCATCGCGCGAACGCTGGACGCCATCGGCGACTGGTGGTCGCTGCTGATCATTCGCGATGCGCTGATCGGCACACGACGCTTCAGCCAGTTTCAAAAGAATCTCGGAGTTGCGAAGAACATCCTGACCGTGCGGCTGCGCTCGCTGGTCGCGCAGGGCATTCTCGAAGTGCAGCCGGCTTCTGACGGCAGCGCCTATCAGGATTATGTGCCGACGGCGAAAGCCCGCGCATTGTTCCCGGTGCTGGTCGCCTTGCGCCAGTGGGGTGAAGAATATGCCTTTAAACCGGGCGAAACTTGCAGTTCGCTGGTCGATCGAAAGAACGGATTACCACTCGGCAAGTTGCAGATCCGCGCTCAAGATGGCCGCCTGCTGGACCAAACGGACACGAAGGTCGTCGTCCCCGCTTCCGCCTAGCCGTTTCGATCAAAAACGCCCCGAGCTGATGTGGAGCCGGACCAACTCATCCGCTTCGAGCTGCGCCATGTCGAGCAGATGCGCCAGCATGTCGAGGCGATGGCGGCGCGAGAGCTGCGCCAGTTCCGCGACAGCCTCCGAAATGGCGTTTGCGGCCTCGGCCGGACCGCCGTCCCTGGCAAGTAAATCGGTCCGCAACACATCGTTGCGACTGTCGCGAGCGGCCATCAGCGCACCCCTCCAGATCATGGAAAACAATCCATTTAAGCGTATTTAATATAAATACACGCATAGGATGTACAATCAAAAGTAGGCATCGCCTGCAATTTATGCGCGAAACGAAGCGTTCAAGCAGGCCTCATCACCGAATCCCGATTTGACAGCAGACCCCCTTTTACCCATGTATCGGGCAAGCCAGCCTGATGGGATCTTGCGATTCCGGCCCGCGTATCCCCTATAAGTTATTGGAATCAAATGAATCTCGTCATTGTCGAGTCGCCTGCGAAGGCCAAGACGATCAACAAGTATTTGGGCTCCGGCTACGAGGTTTTGGCCTCGTACGGGCATGTCCGCGACCTTCCGGCCAAGAATGGATCGGTTGATCCGGAGGCCGATTTCCAGATGATCTGGGAAAATGACCCCAAGGCCGCCGGCCGTCTCAATGATATTGCCAAGGCGCTCAAGGGTGCCGACAAGCTGATCCTCGCAACCGACCCTGATCGCGAAGGCGAAGCGATCTCCTGGCACGTCCTGGAGATCATGAAGCAGAAGCGTGCGCTCAAGGACCAGAAGATCGAGCGCGTCGTCTTCAACGCCATCACCAAGCAGGCCGTTACCGAGGCCATGAAGAATCCGCGCGAGATCGACGGTGCGCTGGTCGATGCCTATCTGGCGCGCCGCGCGCTGGACTATCTGGTCGGGTTCACCCTCTCCCCTGTTCTCTGGCGCAAACTGCCCGGCGCGCGTTCCGCCGGCCGCGTGCAGTCCGTTGCTCTGAGACTGGTCTGCGACCGTGAACTCGAAATCGAAAAATTTGTCCCGCGCGAATACTGGTCGCTGCTCACCACGCTGGCGACGCCACGCGGGGAATCCTTCGAGGCCCGCCTCGTCGGCGCCGACGGACGGAAGCTCCAGCGCCTCGACATCGGCACCGGTGCGGAAGCCGAGGATTTCAAAAAAGCGATTGAAGCCGCGAATTTTACCGTCTCGACGGTGGAAGCCAAACCGGCGCGCCGCAATCCGCAATCTCCATTCACAACCTCGACGTTGCAGCAGGAAGCCAGCCGCAAGCTGGGTTTTGCGCCCGCGCACACCATGCGCATCGCACAACGCCTTTATGAAGGTATCGACATCGGCGGCGAAACCACCGGTCTCATTACTTATATGCGTACCGACGGCGTTCAGATCGATCCGTCGGCCATCACGCAGGTTCGCAAGGTCATCGGCGAGGACTACGGCAAGGCCTACGTGCCGGATTCCCCGCGCCAGTATACCTCCAAGGCGAAGAACGCGCAGGAAGCGCACGAAGCGATCCGCCCGACCGACCTGTCGCGCCGTCCCTCGTCGTTGAAGGCCAGACTCGATAACGATCAGGCCCGGCTCTACGATTTGATCTGGATGCGCACGGTCGCGAGCCAGATGGAATCCGCCGAGATGGAACGCACCACCGTGGATATCACCGCGAAGGCTGGCGCGCGCGTGCTTGAATTGCGCGCCACCGGTCAGGTCGTGAAGTTCGACGGCTTCCTCGCCGTTTATCAGGAAGGCCGCGACGACGATTCCGATGACGAAGACAGCAAGCGCCTCCCGGTGATCAACCAGGGTGAAGCGCTCAAGCGCGAAAGCCTCAACGTCTCACAGCATTTCACCGAACCGCCGCCGCGTTTCTCGGAAGCATCGCTCGTGAAGCGCATGGAAGAACTCGGCATCGGCCGCCCTTCCACCTATGCGTCGATCATTCAGGTGTTGAAGGATCGCGGCTATGTGAAGCTCGAGAAGAAGCGCCTGCACGGCGAAGACAAGGGCCGCGTCGTGGTGGCGTTCCTCGAGAATTACTTTTCGCGTTACGTGGAATTCGATTTCACCGCCGACCTCGAAGAGAAACTCGACAAGATTTCGAACAACGAAATCTCGTGGAAGCAGGTGCTTGCCGATTTCTGGAAGGACTTTATCGGCGCGGTCAATGACATCAAGGATGTCCGCGTCACCGAAGTGCTCGACGTGCTCGACGCGATGCTCGGCGAACACATCTACGAGCCTCGAGCCGACGGCGGCGATCCGCGTCAGTGCCCGAGCTGCGGCAACGGCAAGCTCAATCTGAAGGCCGGCAAGTTCGGCGCGTTCGTTGGCTGCTCGAACTATCCCGAATGCCGCTATACCCGCCCCCTCGCCGCTTCCAGCGGATCGAGCGACCGCCCGCTCGGCAAGGACCCGGTGTCGGGCCTTGAAGTCGCGGTCAAGGCGGGACGTTTCGGTCCGTATATTCAGCTTGGCGAGGCAAAGGACTACGGCGAGGACGAGAAGCCGAAACGTGCCGGCATTCCGAAGAACATGTCGCCCGCCGACGTTGAACTTGAACTGGCGCTGAAACTGCTATCGCTGCCGCGCGATATCGGCCCGCATCCGGAGGACGGCGAAGTCATTACCGCCGGCATCGGCCGGTTCGGTCCGTTTGTGCGCCACGGCAAGACCTACGCCAGTCTGGAAGCGGGTGACGATGTCTACCACGTCGGCCTCAACCGCGCGGTGACGCTGATCGCTGAGAAAATCGCGAAGGGTCCAAGCCGCCGGTTCGGTGCCGATCCCGGCACGCCGGTCGGCGAATATCCCGCGCGCGGCGGAACTATCTTGCGAAAGAAGGGCCGTTACGGCGCCTACGTCACGATTGACGGCATCAATGCCACCATCCCTGACAGCATCGAGCCAGAGAAGCTGACGCTTGCCGAAGCTATCGCTTTGATCGAGGAGCGCGCGGCCAAGGGCGGCGGCAAGCCGAAGCGCGCTGCCAAGAAGGCCGCGAAGAAGCCCGCCAAGGCCAAGACCAAGGCCGCTACGAATGGCGCGGCCGAAACCGAGGCACCTGCGAAGAAGCCCGCGGCGAAGAAGAAGGCTGCGGCGAAAAAGGCTGCGCCAAAGAAAGCGGCGGCCGAGCCTGTCTCGCTGAAGGATGCCAAGGACGCTAAAACCACGAAGGCCGACGTCGCGAAGGTCGCGGCGGCCAAGGTCGTAAAGGTCGCTGAAAAAAAGAGCGCCGGTAAAGCACGCGGATAATGAAAAAGAAAAGCGACGCGACAGCTGCCTTTCCCGACAGAGAGAGCATTGTCGCGTTCGTCAAGGCGCAGCCCGGTGAAGCCGGCACACGCGAACTGGCGCGGCATTTCGGATTGAAGAACGAATCCCGCGCGGCACTGCGGCGCATCCTGCGCGAACTCGCCGACGAAGGCGTGATCGAGAAGCGCGGCAAGAAGGTCGCCGAGCCGAAATCGCTGCCGCCGACCATCGTTGCGGACATCACGGGCCGCGACAGCGACGGCGAACTGATTGCTTCTCCCGCCGAATGGTTTGAAGAAACCGACGGCCCTGCCCCGGTCATTCGCATCCACGTCCCGCGCAAGGCAGCACCCGGCACCGCCGCAGGCGTCGGCGATCGTGCCCTGCTGCGCGTCGAGAAACCCGACAACAAACACGAGAAGACCTATCGCGGCCGCGTCATCAAGCTGCTCGACAAGACGCAGCATCGTGTCCTTGGAATTTACCGGGAGATGCCGAACGGCGACGGCCGGATGATCCCGGTAGACAAGAAACAGGCGGGCCGCGATCTCGCCATCGCCGCCAAAGATTCCGGCGGTGCTCAGGATGGCGACCTGATCAGTGTCGAACTGATGCGCTCGCGCGGCTACGGGCTGCCGTCGGGTAAGGTGAAAGAACGTCTCGGGTCGCTCAAGACCGAGAAGGCCGTCAGCCTGATCGCGATCCACGCCCACGAAATTCCGCAAGAGTTTCCCGCCGACGTCGTCCACGAATCCGAAGCCGCCAAACCCGCGACGCTTGCCGGGCGCGAAGACTGGCGCGACGTTCCGCTCGTCACCATCGACCCGCCGGATGCAAAGGATCATGACGACGCTGTTCACGCCGAACTGGACAGCGACCCGAACAACAAGGGCGGCTACATCGTCAATGTTGCGATTGCCGATGTCGCGTTCTATGTGCGGCCTCAAACACCATTGGACCGCGAGGCGCTCAGTCGCGGCAACTCGGTGTATTTCCCCGACCGCGTCGTGCCGATGCTGCCCGAGCGTATCTCCAACGATCTGTGCTCCCTAAAGCCCAGCGAGCCGCGCGGCGCACTCGCCGTTCGCATGGTGATCGACAAAACCGGGCACAAGCGCTCGCACACCTTCCATCGCGTTCTGATGCGCTCGGCCGCGAAACTGAACTACGCGCAGGCGCAGGCCGCCATCGACGGACAGCCCGACGACACCACCGGCCCCCTGCTCGATCCGATCCTAAAGCCGCTGTATGACGCCTATGCGCTGGTGAAGCGCGCACGCAACGAACGCGATCCACTCGACCTCGATCTGCCGGAGCGTAAGATCCTGCTGAAGGCCGACGGCACAGTGGACCGCGTGGTGACGCCGGAACGGCTCGACGCACACCGGCTGATCGAAGAATTCATGATCCTCGCCAATGTCGCGGCGGCGGAAACGCTTGAGAAGAAGGCTCTGCCGCTGATCTATCGCGTGCACGACGAGCCGACGGTGGAAAAGGTTCACAACCTCCGCGAATTCCTCAAGACGCTGGAAATGCCCTTCTCTCCCACCGGCGCGCTGCGCCCGGCCGTCTTCAACCGCATTCTTGCGCAGGTGAAAGGACGCGACGCGGAGCCGCTGGTGAACGAAGTCGTGCTGCGCTCGCAGGCGCAGGCGGAATATTCCGCCGACAATTACGGCCACTTCGGCCTTAACCTGCGGCGCTACGCTCATTTCACGTCGCCGATCCGCCGATACGCAGATCTTATCGTCCATCGCGCGCTGATCCGTGCGCTTGGTCTCGGCGAAGGCGCGCTGCCCGACACCGAGACGTTTGAAACACTGAGCGAAGTGGCCGCGGCAATTTCGCTCACCGAACGCCGCGCGATGAAAGCCGAACGCGAAACCGCCGACCGGCTGATCGCGCATTTCCTTGCGGATCGCATCGGCGCGACGTTCGAAGGGCGGATTTCCGGTGTGACCCGCGCGGGATTGTTCGTAAAATTGGCCGATACCGGCGCGGACGGCCTCATCCCCGTGCGCACGCTGGGGAGCGAGTATTACAACTACGACGAGACCCGCCACGCCCTGATCGGGTCGCGCAGCGGTGCCATGCATCGATTGGGTGACGTCGTGCAGGTTCGTCTGGTAGAAGCTGCCCCGGTGGCCGGCGCGCTGCGGTTCGAATTGTTGTCCGAAGGACAGCCCGCTCCGCGCGGCGGCCGCATGCGCGATAGCCGTGCCGGTAAGCCGCACACAGGCGGCAAGACCCGGCCAGGCCGCGACAAGAAGGACGTGAAGAAATCGCGCAAGCCTTCCCGCAAGGCGCGCAAATCGAAGAAGAAGGGCTAGCGCCTTTCAAAGGAGCCGTTATGGAAAGCCGCACGATGCCCGCCGCAACATGGACGTCGACATCTCAATCGTTGCCCAAGCGCGATCTCTGGCAGGCGATGGCGCGCGGCCTGCGATGCCGCTGCCCGAGCTGCGGCGAAGGCAAGATCTTCCGCGCCTTCCTGAAAGTCGCCGACAAGTGCCCGGCATGCGGAGAGAATCTGAGCCATCACCGCGCAGACGATCTGCCCGCCTATCTCGTGATCGTCATCGTCGGGCACATCATTGTGCCGATCGCGCTCTGGATCGAAACCAACTATGCGCCATCGATGCTGCTGCAGCTGGCGTTCTATCTCCCCTTCACGCTGATCGCATCGTTGCTGCTGTTGCAGCCGGTCAAGGGCGCCGTGGTCGGATTGCAATGGGCGTTCCGCATGCACGGCTTTGACGAAGGCCGGCCCGAGGGCGTTGAGGAAGGCACGATCGCGACGCTGAATGTGGTGAAATGAGCGCTCCCGAGAAAGAAGAAAAGGAAGACGACAGTCATCCTTACCGCCGCCCGAAAGATGCCGCGACGCTGATCCTTGTCGATCGCAGCGGAAGTGTACCCAAGGTTCTGGTCGGCAAGCGGCATGACAAGGTCATCTTCATGCCGGGCAAGTTCGTGTTCCCCGGCGGACGCGTCGATGCAACCGACAACCGCATTCCGGTTGCGGCGGAGATTCCGAAAGCTCTGGAAAAGAAGCTGACCGGCGGCAGCCCGAAGATCGCGCCTGCCCGCGCCCGCGCGCTGGCTGTCGCGGCGATTCGTGAAGCCTGCGAGGAAACCGGACTTTGTCTCGGGCGGGACGTTGCGCGCCTGAATAGCGCGGCGGCGAAGCTGACCGGCGAGTGGAAGCCGTTCGCCGATGCGGGGTTGCTGCCCGATCCGTCCGGACTGTTCCTGATCGCCCGCGCCATCACCCCGCCCGGCCGGGTCCGGCGATTCGACACGCGGTTTTTTACCGCCGACGCATCGTCGATCGCGCATCGGGTTGAAGGCGTCGTCCATGCCGATGCCGAACTTGTCGAACTCGTGTGGGTCGAGCTTGGCTCGCTGTCTCTCGCGGATCTGCATCAGATGACGAAGATGGTGCTGCGTGAACTCGACAAGCGCCTCGCTCTGGGGCCGCTGTCGCACACGGCAGAGGTGCCGTTTTTCCACTACTACGGCGGCAGGATGCAGCGCGACGTCATCTGATTGGCGCTGGCAGAAACCCGATCAAGCGAGGGTTGTGGTTTCAAGCCCTCGTGCGGGCTGATATGCTGGCAATCGACGGCGGCGAAACGCCTGCCAGAGATGAGCGAACCAAACTTGTATGCGTACCGGCGCCGCCATATCGGTCGCCGCACATGTTGCGGCTCTGACAGCGTGTCTTGTGCTCGCGGGTGTGCGTCCGTTCGACCCGACAACCGCCGAAGCCATCACCGTCGATATCGTCACGCCGGAGGAAGCGCCTCCGCTTCCAAAGGAGCCTGATAACTACGACTTCCCCACGCTTGACGAAAAATCTCAGGAGCAGGCCGCACAGAAGCAGGCTGCGCAGGAACCACCCCAGCCTGCACCGGAACCAGCGAAGCAAGCCGCGCCGGAACAGCCCTCGCCACCTCCTCCGGAGGCGGCCACGCCTTCAAAACCGAAACAGGATTCGCAGCAGGCAGCACTTCAGCAACAGCCGATCGAACCGCCGAAACCTGTCGGGCAATCTCAGCCACAATCACAACCGGCGCCGCCACCGTCCCAGCCGGAGGTGCCGACAGCCGCGCCCGACATCACCTCGAAGTTCGGCATGATGTTCACCCTGCCGGACGCCGGGGCGACCGGCGACTTCGATGCCAAGTCAACGGCCGCCGCAAATATCAAAGTCGAGGATGCTGCGGCGTTGCGCGCCCACCTCAAGACCTGCTCCGTCCTGCCGAAATCGGTGACGCCTTCCGATAATGTGCGGATCGTATTGCGCGTGGCGCTTCAGCGCGACGGCAAGCTGGCAGCGGAGCCGCTTCTGATCGAGGCAAGCGCATCCGAAAAAGGCCCCGCACTGATGCGGAGCGCCATGGATGCCCTGACGAAATGTCAGCCCTACGCCATGCTGCCGGCGGATCGTTACGACCAGTGGCGCATGCTCGATCTCAGCTTCTCGCCGAAGGATTTCCAGGGCGGATAGCCTGTGTCCGGCCAGGGCGCCTCGTGTGCGGCCCAAAATCCAGGCCCGTCCCAAGGTCCGGAATCCGTATTTTCCAGCCCGCAGGGGCTGCGAAGGCTGCGGAACAGCCTTCCGGCACCTCCCGCCAGCAGGCCACCTCTGTTCAAGAGCATGCTCGATGGGTTTTGATCCCCGCAGCCCCGGTTGATACACCGCAAAACTGAAGGCAGACGGTGCATTGCCTGGTATGCCGACACAGGCGGACTGGAAGCACGAATCGCTCGCAGTGGGAGAAATGCACAAACGGCTTTGGCTGGCTGTTAAAATGCAATCGCTGCTGGTCATCGACCATGAGCGCCAAATCGGGGCGCTGTAGCGTTCGACGGGATAAACCCCGGCGAACGGGTGTATCGTGCACCGTATATTTGCTAGCCAATGTTGCTTTTATAGTCATTTGGATGGCTGGAATGTTTGATGATTTTAAACGGCTTTTCTCTCGGGATCCGCTGAAGCACCGCTTTTGTGGTAATCCCTGGACTTACGCGGAAATCGTCGGCGGTGGCGGAGTACATATTTGCTGTCCGGTTTTCACCGGCGGCAAGCAGGTCGGCAACATCTTTGAAAACACGCCTGAGGAAATCTGGAATAGCTACCAAGCCCAGCTTTTCCGCGAAACAATATTGGACGGCACCTACAGCCAGTGCGATCGCGAAAAATGTCCGTACATCTATGGCGGCGCATTGCCAACGCGCAAGGAGGTCAGTTCGTCCTGGCTGGCTGCTGATCTCGTCCCAGCCATCAAAGAGAAGCGAACGGTGCTCTCGCATGGGCCGCGCGTCGTAAAGCTGGCATATGACGCATCGTGCAATCTGTGGTGTCCCTCTTGCCGATCCGAGCTGATGCTTGCAAAAAAACCAGAACAGGACCGGCTACGTAAAGTTCGTGATGAATTTATCATTCCGTTTCTGAAAGACGCGCGTGTCCTGACATTGAGCGGCGATGGCGACCCGTTCGGCAGCAACCACTACCGCGAGATCATGAAGCTCTCACATGAGCAATTGCCAAAACTGAAAATTGCGCTTCACACGAATGGCGTCCTCCTCGATCAGCGTGCCTGGGACGATTGCAAGCTCGATGGACGCGTCGGCAATATTCATATCTCTGTCGATGCGACAACGGCGGAGACCTATAACTATACTCGCCGAGGCGGCGACTTCGCGCGGCTTATGACCAATCTGGAATGGCTCGCTGCGAAATTTCGAACGCGCGGGTTTGGCAGCTATCACCTCATCTTCGTTGTGCAGACGCAAAACTTTCGGGAGATGCCGGACTTCATCCGCCTTGGTCGACGGCTCGGCGTCAACTCGGTTCTGTTCTCGCCAATCGACCATTGGGCGCGCGGAATGAGTGATGCGGAATATAGGCATCAGAAAATATGGGGACCGGAGCATCCGCTTAACAGCGAGTTTTTGACAATGCTTGAGGATCCCATTTTTGATGATCCGATTGTTGATATGAGTTCGCGCCCGCTCTTTCTGGCGAACAGGCAACCGCCCGAGGTGAAGGTCGGGGCGACAGGTGGCTTCGTAACGCCAACCCCGTACTGACGCGCACTAACGCCGCTCCCGCGCCGCGGTGATGCCTGCTCCATTCTGGAAAAGCATCTAAGGAAAGCGTCGTTCGCATTGAAGGGGATCTTGAGAACGCCCCGAGCGTACATCGGTCGCACACCAGCAGAGACAAAGCGCCTCAAATGGCCGGAAAAGTGGTGCGTGAGACACCTAAGTCATTGATATAATTAAGATCACATTGACCTTGACTTTGGGGCGTTCGAAGCTAGGTTGCGGCCCAAATGCAGCTCGATTTGTCGGGCCTGCTCGTGATTCCTGACATTCGAGGTTCTGAACATGGCCAAAGCGGTCACCATCAAGGTCAAGCTCGTTTCCAGCGCGGATACCGGCTTCTATTACGTCGCCAAGAAGAACTCGCGCACGATGACCGACAAGCTC